>Ga0164241_10000070_pt1 | contig 241725 bp, 206 predicted proteins | sample OricomyardsoilBY_FD_108780 | JGI IMG/M metagenome (GOLD analysis project Ga0164241, IMG submission 108780) | Backyard soil microbial communities from Emeryville, California, USA - Original compost - Back yard soil (BY) | ecosystem: Environmental > Terrestrial > Soil > Unclassified | place...
CACTGGACGCAAGGTGCCTGGGAGGCAGACCTGTACCTGAACTACAAGAGTGATTTTGGTGGCCTGCGCGTCGACGAAAGCTATGTCTTCGACCCCAACGATCCGACCGCCGTGCCCAAGGTGTTCGCTCCGATCGACAGCTACCTCAGCGTGGACCTGCACCTGGGCTACCGCTTCAACAAACGCCTGCGCTTCGACCTGCAGGCCGGCAACCTGATCGACAGCCCGCAGACCCAGACCAGTGGTCCGCAGGTGCAGCGCCGGGTGTTCGGGTCGCTGAGCGCGGACTTCTGAGCATTGATTCGGCGGTGTCCCGGTGCTTCCCGGCTGCGGCTGGTTGAAACTACAGTTGTCCGTAGCGGAAACCCGGGGGCGACTCAACCACCACTGAGCGCCTGCACGATGTGCAGCGTGCGTTTGTCGTCGAGCACCGTGGCCGGGTCGCGCAGTTCATCGCCATCCAGGAATACGCGCATGTGCTGCCGGATGCGGTCGTGCTCATCCACCATGCGGAAGCGGATGCCGGGGAACTGCCGGTCCAGGTCGCGCAACACTTCATCCAGCGTGGCACCCTTGGCCGTGACATCGCGTCGCTTCGTGTAATCCAGCAGCGGACTGGGGATGGTTACGCGCATCGCGGGTTACAGCTCCGCGCACTCCACTGCATAAATCTCCGGCAGATTGCGCGCGATGCAGCGCCAGCTCCTGCCTTCGTCGCGGCTTGCCCACACCTCGCCCTGGGTGGTGCCGAAGTACAGGCCCACCGGGTCGCGGGCATCGCCGCACATGGCCTGGCGCTTCACCGTCCACCAGGCGTCCTTCGCCGGAAAGCCCTTGTCCTGCCGCTGCCAGCTCTTGCCGGCATTGCGCGTGGTGTACACCGACGGCTTGCCGGCGATGGAGGTGCGCGGCCACACCATGCTGCCGTCCATCGGCAGCACCCAGCACACCTTGTCATTGCGCGGATGCACGGTCATCGGGAAGCCCGAGTCGCCGATCTTTGCGGGCATGGCCTTGCCGATGCGCTCCCACACTTCGCCGGGGCGATCCAGCCGGTAGATGCCGCAGTGGTTCTGTTGATAGAGACGATCGGGGTTCGACGGACACATGCGCACGCAATGCGGGTCATGCACGTAGAGTTTGTCGGCGGGAAACCCCTGGACCACATCCATGCCCTTGACCAGCGCCTTCCAGGTGGCGCCGCGGTCGAGTGATTCGTGCACGCCGCCGCTGGACATGGCCACGTACAGATGATTCTTGTCGCGCGGATCGACGATCACCGAATGCAGCTTGGGGCCGTCGGGCGTGCCGTTCTCCATGGCGCCCATCCACTGGCTGTATTCCGGATGGTCATTGAGCCCGCTGACCGGTTGCCAGCTTTCGCCGCCATCCTCGCTGCGGAACAAGCCCTGCGGCGAAGACCCGGCATACCAGACACCGGGCTCGCTGGCATGGCCCGGGGTGAGCCAGAAGCTGTGATCCAGCACATGCGTCTTGAAGCCTTCACGTGCCTTCGGAAATGCGGGCGGGCTGCCGGCTTCCTTCCACTTGCGGCCGCGATCCTTCGAAACATAAATGGTTGGCCCGAGGTGGCCGGTGCGTGCCGAGAACAGGATCACCTTCGGGTCGCGCGGATCCTGCACCAGGTGGTGCGCGATATGCCCCAGCATGATCGGGGCGCTGGTCTTCCAGCTGCGGCGCGCGGGGTCGGACTTGAGGATGAATGCACCCTTTCGGGTTGCGACGAGCAAAGCGGGTGAACGACGCGTAGCCATGCGGACCTCCCTGCAGGTGCCGGGATTCTAGCCCGACTCCATGGCGGTTGATCTATAGTCGACGCGCGATGGCCCTGCTAGAAGTGCGAAATCTCAGCGTTTCCTTCCACACCCGCAACGGTGTGGTGCAGGCCGTCCGCGACGTCAGTTTCGACGTGGAGCAGGGCCAGACCCTGGGCATCGTCGGCGAGTCGGGCTCCGGCAAGTCGGTGTGCTGCTACTCGCTGCTGGGGCTCATTCCCATGCCCCCCGGTCGAATAGAGGGTGGCACGGCCATGTTCGATGGCCGCGATCTGCTGAAGCTGCAGGGCGAAGAACTGCGCAAGGTGCGCGGCAATGACATCGCCTTCATCTTCCAGGACCCGATGACCTGCCTGAACCCCTACCTCACCGTGGGCGAGCAGATGATGGAGCCCTTGCTCTATCACCGGGACAAGAGCCGCGCCGAGGCGCGCACGCGGGCCATCGCACTGCTTGAAGAGGTGGGCATCCGCGACCCGGCCTCCACCATCAACGCCTATCCGCACCAGTTCTCCGGCGGCATGCGCCAGCGCGTGATGATCGCGATGGCATTGATTGCCGAGCCACGGCTGCTCATCGCCGATGAACCGACGACCGCGCTGGATGTCACCGTGCAGCAGCAGATCCTCGTGCTCATCAATGAGCTTCGTGTACGACGCAACCTGGGCGTGATCTTCGTCAGCCACGACCTGGGCGTGGTCGCGGGCATCGCCGACCAGCTGCTGGTGATGCAGAACGGCGTGGCGATGGAGCAGGGGCCGGTGAAACAGATCTTCCAGGCGCCCGAATCCCCCTACACGCGCAAGTTGCTGGCCGCCATTCCGCATGGCCCGAAGCCGGTTGCAGCGCGCATCGCTTCAGAACCTTTGCTGCAGGTCGGCCACCTGACCACCACATTCAAATCCATGCGCGGCACCGGCGCGGAAGTGGTGGCGGTGAATGATGTGAGCTTCAACCTGCAGAAGGGCGAAGTGCTGGGCCTGGTCGGCGAAAGCGGGTCCGGCAAGTCCACGCTCGGGCGCAGCGTGCTCGGCCTGGTGCGCAGCACCGGGTCGGTGAAGTTCGCGGGCGAAGAGCTGATCGGCAAGACCTCTGCCCAGATGCAGCCCTGGCGGCGGCGCATGCAGATGATCTTCCAGGATCCGTACGGCTCGCTGAACCCGCGCATGACCATCTACGACACGCTGGCCGAGCCATTGCTGCTGCACCGGATCGTCAATCGCAAGAGCCTGAACCACGCTGTTTTTACCCTGATGGATGACGTGGGCCTGGCGCGCGCCTATGTGCGCAAGTACCCGCATGAGTTTTCCGGCGGGCAGCGCCAGCGCATCGCCATCGGCCGCGCCATTGCCACGCATCCCGAGCTGGTCATCGCCGATGAGCCCGTGTCGGCGCTGGACGTGACCATCCAGAAGCAGATCCTGGAGCTGCTGCTGGCGTTGGTCGAAAAGCACGACCTGACCATGCTGTTCATCTCGCATGACCTGGCGGTGGTGCGCTACCTGTGCGATCGGGTCATGGTGATGCACAAGGGGGTGCTGCTGGAGAGCGCGCCCACCGAAGAGTTGTGGGCCGCGCCCACCACCGACTATGCGCGCGCGCTGTTGTCGGTGGCGCATGCCACGGCGGAGAAGTTCCAGGAATCCGGGAGGCCTGGCCCGTGACGCGTTCAATGCATTCACGGCGAAGTCTTTGCATCGCGATGCTTGCAGCGTGCGTATGGCTGGCGGCCTGTTCGGGCGGACGGGACCGGGTGACGGAGGGCGATGCCACCGGCGTACTGCACTTTGGCAATGGCACCGAACCGCAGGGCATCGACCCGCATGCGGTCACAGGCATTCCGGAATGGCACATTCTGGGTACGCTGTTTGAGGGCCTGGTAACCCTGGACCCCGTGACGCTCGACCCGGTCCCTGGCATGGCCGACAAGTGGGAGGTCAGCGAGGACGGGCTCACCTACCGCTTCCACATTCGTGAGGATGCCAAATGGTCGGATGGCAGGCCGCTGACCGCCGAGGATTTCCACTGGAGCTGGTGGCGGGCGCTGCAGCCCGCGCTGGGCAACGAATACTCGTACATGCTGTTTCCGCTGAAGAATGCGGAAGCGTATCTCACCGGCAAGATCACCGATTTCGACCAGGTCGGTGTGCACGTCATTGACCCGCACACGCTGCAGGTCGAACTCAATGCGCCGACCCCGTACTTTCTGCAGTTGATGGCCCATCACAGCACGTTTCCCGTGCCACGCCATGTCATCGAGAAATTCGGCGTGCCCACCGACAAGTTCACGAAGTGGACCCGGGTCGGCAATTTCGTTGGCAACGGGCCTTTCAAGCTCGTCGGGTGGAAGCTCAACAAGTTCCTGCGCGTGGAGCGGAACCCTGCGTACTGGGACGCGGCTCATGTGCGCCTGAACGCCATCGTTTTCTATCCTACCGAGAACAGCGTCACCGAAGAGCGCATGTTCCGCTCCGGGCAGCTGCATCGCACCGAAGAAGTTCCCATCGACAAGATTCCAGGCTGGCGTGACAACCACCCCGACCAGATCCGGCTCAACGTGTACGAGGGGACGTACTACTACATGATCAATGTGAAGCGCCCGGGCCTCTCGGACGTGCGCGTGCGCAAGGCATTGAACATGGCCATTGATCGCAAGACGCTGACCGAGACCGTGCTGAAGGGTGTGCAGGTGCCGGCCTATGCGATGACGCCGCCGGGTACCATCGGCTACGAGCCACCGAAGCTGTTCGATTTCGATCCAGAGGGTGCCCGAAAGCTGCTGGCCGAGGCCGGCTATCCGGATGGCAAGGGCATGCCGCCGATCGAGTTGCTCTACAACACGCTGGAGTCCCACCGGAAGATCGCGGTAGCCCTGCAGCAGATGTGGAAGAAGAACCTGAACATCGATGTTGCGATGGTCAACCAGGAATGGAAGGTGTTCCTGAACACGCGCCAGAACAAGGACTTCACGCTGGCGCGGCAGGGCTGGATCGGCGACTACGTGGACCCGAATACCTTCATGGACCTGTGGATCACCGATGGTGGCAACAACAACACCAACTGGTCCAACAAGGAATTCGACGACCTGATCCTGCGCAGGATCCCGGCCATGAAGACACGCGCGGAGAGACTGGCCGGCTTCTACAAGGCCGAGACCATCCTGATGGAAGAGGTGCCGGTCATTCCCATCTACACCTACGTGACCAAGCATCTGGTGAGATCCAGCGTGAAAGGCATGCCCCCCAATCTGCTGGATTACTACGCGTTCAAGGACATCTACCTGGAGCCGGAAAAATAATGTCGCGCTTCATCTGGATGCGCCTGCTGCAGGCGATACCGGTGCTGCTGGCCGTCATCACCTTCACCTTCTTCCTGATCCGGTTCGCGCCCGGCGGGCCGTTCGACCAGGAGAAGGCGGTGATCCCGGAGGTGAAGCGCGCACTGGAAGCGCAGTACCACCTCGATCAACCGCTGCTGGTGCAGTACGGCACCTACCTCAAGGACCTGGCGCACGGGGATCTGGGGCCGTCATTCAAGTATCCCGGCCGCAGCGTGAATGAACTGATCGCCTCGGGCCTGCCGGCCACCATGGAACTGGGCCTCTATGCGCTCCTGATCGCTGTGGTGCTGGGCATGGCGGCCGGCCTGATGGCGGCGTTGTATCCCAATACCTGGCGCGACTACCTGCCCATGTCCGCGGCCATGACCGGCATCTGCATGCCCATGCTGCTGCTGGGCCCGTTGCTGGTGCTGGTGTTCGGCATCTGGCTGGAGTGGGTACCAGTATCCGGCTGGGGTGATGTGCCCGGCGACAAGATCCTGCCCAGCCTGACGCTGGGTTCGGCCTATGCGGCCTACGTGGCACGCCTGACCCGTGGCGGCGTGCTCGAAGTGATGTCGCAGGACTACATCCGCACGGCGCGCGCCAAGGGTCTGCCGGAACGCGTGGTGATCTTCAAGCATGCGCTGCGCGGTGGCCTGATCCCGGTGGTGGCGTACCTGGGCCCGGCTTTCGCCGGATTGCTCAGCGGCTCGTTCGTGGTGGAAACCGTGTTCCAGATTCCGGGGCTGGGCCGCTTCTTCGTGCAGGCCGCGTTCAATCGCGACTACACGATGATTCTCGGCACTACCACCTTCCTGGCCGCGCTGATCATCATCTTCAACCTGCTGTCCGATGTGCTGGCCGCGTGGCTGAATCCGCGCGTGCGCGGCGCGCTGGAGGGCAAGGCGTGAGCGCCACGGTGGAAGACGTCGCGCGCTACGAACGCGGCACCTCGTTGTGGCAGGACGCGTGGGTGCGTCTCAAGCGCAACCGACTGGCGGTAATCGGCGGGATCACGCTCATCGTGATTGGCCTCTTGTGCGTGGTGGGGCCGTGGTTCATTCACTATGGCTACGAACAGCAGGACCTGGTGCTGGGCCCGGCACCGCCATCGGCGGCGCACTGGCTGGGCACCGATCCCTTCGGGCGCGATCTGCTGGTACGGATTCTCTACGGCGGCCGGGTGTCGCTGATGGTTGGTTTCATCGCCACCGCGGTGGCGCTGCTGATCGGCGTGACCTGGGGCGCGACGGCCGGCTACATCGGCGGCCGGCTGGACGCCGTGATGATGCGCATCGTCGATATCCTGTATGCGCTGCCATTCATGATCTTCGTGGTGCTGCTCACCGTGGTGTTCGGGCGCAGCATGGTGCTGCTGTTCCTGGCCATCGGTGCCGTGGAGTGGCTGACCATGGCGCGCATCATCCGCGGCCAGGTGCAGGCCCTGCGGCAACAGGAGTTCGTCGAGGCGGCGATTTCGCTGGGCCTGTCGCGCGCGGCCATCATCGCGCGGCATGTGATCCCCAATGCGCTGGGACCACTCATTGTCTATACGACGTTGACCATTCCATCGGTGATGCTGCTCGAGGCGTTCATCTCGTTCCTGGGCCTCGGCGTGCAGCCGCCGGCGTCGTCATGGGGCTCGCTGATCTCGGACGGTGTCGAGACCATGGAAGAATACCCATGGCTCCTGATCTTCCCGGGCATCGTGCTCAGCGTTACGCTGTTCGCGCTGAATTTTCTCGGCGACGGCCTGCGCGATGCGCTGGACGTGCGTTCGTCGCGGGATTGAAGAACACCTACGAAATCGCGGAGGCAAAGTGACCATACGAATTGCAATCATCATCGGCAGCACCCGGCCGGGACGTCATGGCCTGGCCGTGGCGAAGTGGGTGAATGGCATCGCGCAGCAGCGCACCAGCGCCGAATACGAGCTGGTGGACATCGTCGATTACAACCTGCCGCTGCTCGACGAGCCGACGCCGCCGGCCATGGGCCCCGGCATCAGGGAACACACGAAGAAATGGGCCGCAAAGATCGCAAGCTTCGACGGCTATGTGTTCGTCACGCCGGAATACAACCACGGCCCGAGCGCGGCGCTGAAGAACGCGCTGGATTACCTGTTCAAGGAATGGAACAACAAGTCCGCGGGCTTCGTGGGCTATGGCGGCACCGGTGCCGTGCGTTCCGCCGATATCCTGCGCATGATCTGCAGCAACCTGGAGCTCGCGGACGTCCGCGCGCAGGTGAGCCTCACGTTCGCTACCGATTTCGAGAAGTTCACGACCTTCAAGCCGACGCCACACCAGGAAAAGACACTGGGCCAGGTACTGGACCAGGTGGAAGCCTGGGCGGGGGCGTTGAAGCCGTTGCGGCAGGGTTGATCCCCGACACGCGGATTCAGGGTACATGTTGGGGAGAATCATGCAGCTGGCTAAAAGACAGGGACTATTGGGGACCGAGACTGCGTTTGCCGTTTCGGGGGCGGCAGCGGAATGGGCTGCCAGGGGGAACCGCGTGTTTCCCTTTCATCTGGGCGACATCAACCTGCCCACGCCGGCCAACATCGTCGAGGCCATGAACCGGGCCATTGCCGAGGGCAAGACGGGTTACTGCGCCGCGGCCGGTATTGCACCACTGCGGGAAGCGCTGGCAGCCAACATTGGCGGTGATCGCGGCCTCTCGCTCGGTCCCGAGAACATTGTCGTGCAGCCTGGTGGCAAGCCGGTGATCACGAAGTTCATCCAGACACTGATGAACCCCGGCGATGGGGTGCTGTATCCGAACCCCGGCTACCCCATTTACGAAAGCCAGATCAATTACTTCGGCGGCAAGGCGCTGCCGTATCGCTATCACGAGACTGCCACCGGTTTCGGCATCGACCTGGAACAGCTGCGAACGCTGGCGCCGCAGGCGCGGCTGTTGATCTACAACAATCTGCAGAATCCGCTGGGTTGCGAGAGCTCCGCGGAAGAAATGGCCGCGATCGCCCAGATCGCCATCGAGCACAACCTGCTGGTGCTCTCGGACGAGGCGTATTTCGAAATGCGCTACGCCGGCCAGTCAGCATCCATCGCGTCGTTACCCGGCATGGCCGAACGGACGGTCATCCTGTACACCTTCTCGAAGAAATTCGCGATGACGGGCTGGCGCCTGGGCTGCGCGGCGGGCCCTGCGAACGTGATTGCGCAGATCGCCAAGCTCAACACCAACGATGAAAGCTGCACCACGCATTTTGTGCAGGTTGCGGGTGTCGAGGCTTTGCGCAATCCGCAGGGCGCAGTGCCCATCCTGGCGGAGCTGCAGAAGCGGCGCGATGCTGCCATCGCAGCGTTGCAGCAGGTGCCGGGCCTGAAAGTGGCAAGACCGGATGCAACGTTCTACCTCTTCCCCAACGTCACCGGGCTCGTGCGGCAAAAGGGCTACAAGGATGTCGCCGAACTGGCCACGGCCGCTCTGCACGAAACCGGCGTTTCGTTCTGCACGCGCCATCATTTCGGGACGCGCCAGAAGGAAGAGACCGATCACTACATCCGGCTCGCCTACTCGGGAATTTCCTGCGAGATGATCAGCGAAGGCATTGGCCTGCTTGCGGAGTGGGCCCGGAAGGGCTGAACCCTGGCGGCATGGATGCTGCAAGGTGCAGCCACCGCATGGCGCGCGCGGGCCGCGCCAGCGGTTGCCGCCGCGTCGTCACTTCTTGGCCGGGAGCTTGTTCAGTTCCGCCTGGAGCTTGGCGAGCACTTCGTCCTTGAGCGCCTCCGGCTCGTACTGCTGGATGCCCTGCAGTGTGTTTTCCCTGCCCATCGTGTGGAACATGTCGTTGCCGTAGACACTCGGGATCATCTTCTTCAGCAACTCGTCCGCAGCCGGGTCATCCAGCATCTTGCCGACGGGAGTCTCCTTCACCGAGTAGTGCCCCGGTGCGGCGGCGGGGATCGCGGTGGCGGCATCTGCCGCCAGGGCTGGCACGGTGCCGGCGAGCAGCCCGGCCAGAATCAGACTACCAAGGGTATTGCGCATCATCCTCTCCTTTGAATTGAAGGCAGACGCCCGGGGCGGGCGCGGGGATTTTCCCACGGTTAATTCCGGGATGCAGGAATATCTTGGCGGGAAAGCTGCCGCGTGAGGGTTCTATCTGCCCAGAATGTACGAGCGGGCAAATTCGAAGGCCTCGGGACCAACGCGTGCGCCCATCAGCCGTCCGGGCATGTCGTCGATCGGCGGATGGATCCCTCCCCAGATGCGCGACAAGCTGCACTGATCTGCGGCATCCCGATACGTCGCCCACTCCAGCGTCATGTCTACGGTCGGGCCTTCCTCGAACACCAGGAAATCGTTGGCCTTGACCTCGAAGCTGCTCATGCCACCGGGAAAATAAGGATCGCCGGTCAACGCCGTGAGTACTTCCGCGGCCGCGCGGGAAAAGGTCGAGTGCCCCGATACGTAGCCGGCGAAAGGCGGTGTCACCAAGGTGGGCCGCTGATAGGGCCACCAGTTCTCCGCCAGTATCCAGCCGACGCCGGCCTCGTCGACAGCAGGATCGGTGATCAGGGTCGGGCCTCGCCATGCATAAAGCTTGATCTTGCCGACATTCTCGTTTGCGGCACCGGCGAGCGGATCGCCGGCTGCGATCAGCTCGATGAGGCCTGGTTCCAGCGGGATCCCATCGGGGTCATACGACGGCTGCAGCGGATCCGAACTCTGGCCGCGATCGGCCATGGCGCGAATCGCCGAAACAGGGCGCACGTAGTCGTACCAGCCCTTGACTCCCCAGGCCGCGATGGCAGCGTCGTGCATCGCGCCACCCAGCGTGAAATAGCCCTTCACATCCCATTCGAGCGGACCGAGGATCGGGCCCGCACCTTCATAGCGCTTGACCAGCAGGGGGTTATCGGAGACGGAGTTGAATATCACGAACCAGTGGCCGGGCGGAGTTTCCGAATCCGGACCGTCGGCCCAGAATTCGGCGAGCACACGTGCATAGTCCCCGCGCGGGACGATCTGCGGCTCGTAAGGTTGCCCGGTAGCCGGATTCAGTGCGTGACCGGTGCCGGGGTCGCCACCGGCAAGTCGATCATAGAACTCATCGTATTCTTCCACCGTGGCCGGATAACTCTGAACGTTGCCAATGCTGCGCGGAGAGATGTCGAGGACTTCGCCGTCCGTCGGGTCCAGGTGCGACGACCAGATCGCAACCAGCGAAAAGCTCCACTTGTAGGCGGCGCTCGAAGAGCCGGCATGCGACGGCGGCTGGCCTGGGTCCTGGTACACCCAGTAGTCGTGGCCGTCGCGGTTACGGATGCCGAGATCCGCCGCGGATAACGCGAAGGGCGCGACCTGGCCCCATTCCGCGCCGGCGAAGGGTGGCACGCTGTTGACCTGGTGGCCTGACTGATCAATAGCGAGCGGCAGCGAGATCTGCTGCCACCGATCCAGATCGATGATGTCCGGATTGCCTGGCAGATTGGGCTCGATGGGCGGATTGAATGGCTGGTACTCGATGTTGGCGTAGTTGCCCTGTTCGTTGGAGCCGTCCCTGGCGCCATAAGCCAGATAGCAATTGGCGATGTAGTTGCCGAGCGCTGCAGCGGAACCGGTGTGGTAGTCGCTCGTTTCGATGGAGGTGTCGTATCCCAGGTCGAGCATCAAAGCGTTGGCGGCGTTCCGTGTTCCCATCCTGCCAGGCGAGTTGGCAAAGCGCGCAATGATCATTCGATAGGCTGCGTAGCTGATCGCCTCCTCGCGCTTCGCCAGCACATCCCCATCCACCGGAAACGCAATGCGATGGCAGTGGTCACCTCCCTGCGTCGAACCGAAGAGGTACGGGGTCGAATCACCATTGGAATATGCCGACCATGCGTCGTACATGGCCGCAGAAACATGAAACAGGTTGCGGGCGTGTACGGGCGGTCTCGCGAAATCGTGGCGAATGCCATCGAGAAGAACTTCGTTCCAGAGTCGTGCAACCGATGGTGAGCGCAGGTCCGGCGATGACGCCGCGTGTGAGTCTGACGCGCCTTTACATGCGCTGAGCAGGACGCCGGTGGCCAGGGCCAGCCATGCGGCGCGCCGCCAGCCGGGTTTTTTCTCCCTCCGAAATGAGTGCATTTCGCCCCCCGAATATGCGACTAGACATTACGGTAAACGAAGGCTAGCCTGAAAGCGACCCGTAATATTCAGAACCCGAAAAAAGGTTATTTGCGGGTACTCGACCCACATTGTGGGATGGCTCGACTGAGGGGATTCCTGGGGAGGGATGCCATCATGACGCGCTTCAGAGAAGTTGCCTTGGGGGCATGCGGGGCCTGGTTGTTCGCTTCCTGCGGCGGGGGCGGGGGCTCGAACTCGAGTCCGGGCCCGGACTCGAATCCGGGCGAGCCACCGGCGGTGCGGGCGGTGGTTGCGTTCGTCGACGCCACGGCGGCCAGTGGGCTCGCCTTCCAGTGCAGTTGGCATGACGTCGATCAGGCCGATACCAACGCCGTGCTGGTTGCGGAATATGCGGTCAGCGGTGCGGCCGCCGGCGACTACGACAACGACGGCGACATCGACCTGTTCATCACATGTGGCGACATGGGGCGGAACCTGCTCTATCGCAACAACGGGTTCGGCGTATTCACCGAGGTTGCGGCCGCAGCGGGGCTGGCGTTCACAGCGGGCCCGGGCCTGAACTATCGTCATGGCGGTCCGGCATTCGCCGACATGGACGGTGATGGTGATCTCGATATCTTCGTCGGCGGTCTGTTCGGAGATCCCTCACTTGTCTTCGCGAACAACGGCAATGGCACCTTCAGCGATGTAACGCCCGGTTCGGGTATCGATACGATGCAGTCGAAGTACAACGTGGCGGCGGCTTTCGGTGACTATGATCTCGACGGCGATCTGGACATGTTGGTTGCCCATTGGGGTTCGACCGTCGCCGCGGACGCCCCATCCGATACGCCACTGATTGTTGGTGACACCGAGCACCTCTGGCGCAACGACAGCAGTGGCGGAAAGATCCTGTTCACCAGCGTCAGCCAGCCTGCGGGCATTTCCCCCAGCGTCATCACGCTGCCGGACCCGTTGAATTTCAACCCGAACGGCGACTGGTCCTTCACTCCCGCATTCGCCCGTATCGACGACGACCGGTACCCGGAGATCCTGCTGACCGCCGACTTCAACCGCACGCAGGTGTTCACCAACAACACTGACGGCACATTCACGAATGCGACCGATACAGCCGTGATCACCGACGGCAATGGCATGGGTTCAGCCGTGGGTGATTTCGACAACGACGGCGATCTGGACTGGTTCGTGACTTCCATCCGGTGGCCGGACCGGTCGGCTTCCGGGAACCGGCTTTATCGCAACGAGAATGGCAAGTTCGTCGACAGCACCGCAGCGCTCGGAGTGCGCGAAGGTGGCTGGGGCTGGGGTACCTGCTTCATGGATTTCCAGAACGATGGGGCACTGGATATCTACGATACCAATGGATGGGGCGTGGACGGCGCGTTTGCATTCGATGCCAGTCGGGCCTATGTGGGTTCCGGGGGTGGTCCATTCGTCGAGCGCGCGGCGACGCTGGGACTCGACGATACCGAACAGGGGCGGGGAGTGGTCTGCGCAGACTTCGACAACGACGGCGATGTCGATATTCTTCAGCTGCATCGCGGATCGCCGGTTTCAGCGACGCTGTGGCGCAACGACAGTTCTGGCAACAATTCCCTTGTCGTCGATCTGGTCGGGCGTGCACCCAACACGGAAGCCGCTGGCGCGCGCGTTTTCGTTACCACCGGTACGAAGACGCAGATGCGGGAGATCATGATCGGCAACAACTACTTGTCGCAGAACCCCACGATCCAGGTCTTCGGGCTCGGCAGCGCAACGGAGGCTGATGAAGTCGCAGTGGAATGGCCCGACGGCACGCGCACCAGCCAGGGGCCCGTTGCGGCCGGCCGGAGGCTGAAGCTTCTGCAGCCGGCGCATTAGCCGGCGGCAGGGGCAATCGTTGACGTGGGATCGCCTGTGCGGAGCCCGCAAGCGTCCTGATTCTTCCGGAAGGCCCTATCCTCGCCCGTCGTTCAGCAGTTCCTTGAGCGTGTAGACCAGTGCCTGCGCCTCGCGTGGCGAGAGTGCGTCGGCGTCGATGCCTTCGAGCTTCTCGCGCAGTGCGTCCGGTTCCGGTGTTGCAACCGGTTCACCGAGAGGCAATGAGCCCTGCGGCGACGGCGCTGCGCGCAGATGCGCGTCGCGTTGTGCTTCCAGTTCGCCCAGATAGCGCCGCGCGGCCGTGATCACCGGCGCGGGAACGCCGGCAAGCTTGGCGACTGCCAGGCCATAGCTGCGATTGGCCGGCCCTTCCTTCACCGCGTGCAGGAACACCAGCTCGTCGCCATGCTCGGTGGCATCCAGATGCACATTGACCACGGCCGGCAGTTCGTCGGCGAGGCTGGTCAGCTCGAAGTAGTGCGTGGCGAACAGTGTGAACGCGCCGACCTTCGTTGCGAGATGGCGTGCTACCGCCCAGGCCAGCGACAGTCCATCGAAGGTGCTGGTGCCGCGGCCGATCTCGTCCATCAGCACCAGGCTCTGGCTCGTGGCGTTGTGCAGGATGTTGGCGGTCTCGTTCATCTCCACCATGAAGGTGGAGCGCCCGCCGGCCAGGTCATCGGCTGCGCCGATGCGGGTGAACACCCGATCGATGGGCCCGATCAGCGCGCTCTTCGCCGGCACGTAGCTGCCGATGTGGGCCAGCACAGCAATCAACGCGTTCTGCCGCATGTAGGTGCTCTTGCCGCCCATGTTGGGGCCGGTGACGATGAGCATGCGGCGCGCGTCGTCGAAGGCGAGATCGTTGGGCACGAACTGGGTGCCACTGAACTGCTCCACCACCGGATGGCGGCCGGCTTCGATGCGGTACACCGGGTCGCCAGTCATTTGCGGTTCGACCCATTGCAAGGTGTCGGCGCGTTCGGCCAGCGCGGCCAGCGCATCCAGGCTCGCGATGGCGCCGGCGCTTTCCTGCAGCGCCGGCATGGCGGCCGTGAGCGCATCCAGCACGCCGTCGTACAGTTCCTTCTCGCGCGCCAGCGCCTTGTCACGCGCGCCCAGCACCTGGTCCTCGAAGCTCTTGAGCTCGGGCGTGATGAAACGCTCGGCGGATTTCACGGTCTGGCGCCGGTGGTAATCGGGCGGCACTTCACCAGCGCGTGCGCGCGGGATCTCGATGAAGAAACCCTGCACGCGGTTGTAGCCGAGCTTCAGTTGCGCGATGCCGCTGCGCTCGCGCTCCTTCTTCTCCAGCTCCAGCAGGAACTCGTCGGTGTTGGAGGAGATGCGCCGCAACTGGTCGAGGTCCGCGTCGAAGCCGGTGGCGATCACGTCGCCATCGCGCAGCAGCGCGGAGGGCTCCTCGGCGATGGCGCGAACGAGCAATGCATGTTCGTCGCGATGCGCGCCGATGCGCTGCGCCAGCGTGGCCAGCAATGGCGAATCGATGCCGCTGGTCACATTGCGCAGGCCGGGCAGGGCGGCAAGCGATGCGCGCAGCTGTGCCAGGTCACGCGGCCGCGCCGAGCGCAGCGCCACGCGCGCCAGGATGCGTTCCAGATCGCCGATGGGTGCCAGCATTTCGCTGGCGCTGATGTAGCGCCGTGATTCGCACAAGGCGCCCACCGCTGCGTGACGCAATTTCAATACGCCGCGATCCCGCAATGGCCGGTTCAGCCAGCGACGCAGTTCGCGCGAGCCCATGGCCGTGGTGGCGCGGTTCAGCAGCGCGAACAGGGTGGCATCGTCATTGCCGGTGAGGCCGCGATCCAGTTCCAGGTTGCGGCGCGTGGCCGCATCCAGCTGCAGGCCTTCGTCGCGCGCTTGCACGGCCAGCTGACGGATGTGCGGCAGCGCCGCCTTCTGCGTATCGCGCGCGTACTGCAGCAGCGCGCCGGCCGCGCGCAGCCCCGCGGTGAGGTCTTCGGCACCGAAGCCGGCCAGGTCGCGCGTGCCGAACTGTGTGTTGAGCAGGCGGCGCGCAGTTTCGAGCTCGAAATGCCACGGCGGACGCAGCCGCGCGTCGGGCAGGTCTTCCCGGCGCTGGTCTTCCGGCAGCAGCAGCTCGGCCGGACGCAGGCGTTCGAGTTCGGCCGCGACTTCAGACTGCTCGCCCAGTTCGCTGACCGCGAAGCGGCCGCTGGCGAGATCCAGCCACGCAAGGCCATGGCGCTGCCCATCAAAAAGGAGTGCGGCCAGCAGGCTCTCGCGCTGCCGATCAAGCAATGCGTCCTCCACCAGCGTGCCGGGCGTTACCACGCGTACCACCTGGCGCTCCACCGGGCCCTTGGATTTCGCCGGATCGCCCACCTGTTCGCAGATGGCCACCGACTCGCCGCGCCGGACCAGCCGCGCCAGGTAGTTCTCGACGCTGACTGCGGGCACGCCGGCCATGGCAATCGGCTCGCCCGCCGACTGGCCGCGCGTGGTCAGCGCGATGTCGATCAACGTGGAGGCGCGGCGCGCATCCTCGTAGAACATCTCGTAGAAATCACCCATGCGATAGAACAGCAGGACATCGGGATGCTCAGCCTTGATGCGCAGGTATTGCTGCATCATCGGCGTGTGCTGGTCGAGCGACGGGGTGCGGGGGCTGGCGCTGTTCAAGGTGGAATCCGTGGGCAGGCCGGGCAGTCTACCGTACCGAGCCAGAACGGCGGCGCTCAGGACGCCGGCATCTCCAGGCGCAGGCTCGTCTGGATCTTCTTCTGATGTTCCGGTGAAACCTGCGCCGCCTCCGCCCATTCGGACCAGCGCTTGACTGCGCCGAGCACCTCATCAAAGGCCCTGGTTGCCGACTGCCGCGAGATTCGGGCGCGACGTGCGCACTGGTACAGATCGGCGCGCGTGAAGGCGTCGCGCTTGCCATTGAGGCTCATCTGGTGCCGGCCCGTCCACGCACCGACAGGGTTGTAGCTGTAGGTGACGTCAAAGGCCGGCGACAGGCTCCATTTCCCGGACTGATCCATCAGGAAGGCGATGTTCTTGACGTGATCGTCCTGGTTGCGCCCGATCACGTTCAGCAGCATGCGGCGGTAGAGCTGTTCGGCCGCCCCCGCCCCGAGATTCAGGCGATACAGCACGTCGAAGGCCTGCTCGTAGGTATTGGCGGCGGGTTCGTTGAAGTCCATGTGTGCCATGCCGCCAAGGCTCAGCATGTGCAGCTTGGCCGCACCGCCCGGTCGATCGAAGCGACGCGTCATGAAATGCTGTCGCAGCCCGTCTGCCAGCAGCCGGCACTCGCTCATCTCCACGCCGGCTGCGCGCGCCATCAGCGAATAGGCGTATTCGATGCGCGTGTAGCCCTGCGGATCCTCGTTCTCCTTGTCGCGGTTCCCGGTGACGCCGTCGAACTTGAGCAGCCAGTGCTCGAAGCCTGCGGGCGCGGCGAGCTGGCCTGAACGCACTTCATTGGTCGAGGGGTTCCACGCGATGACTGCCTTGGCGCGTGCGCCACCCGCGCTCGTGCCCACCTGCAGGATCTCGGCCAGTGCGGCCTTGCGCTCGTCGCTGGCGAAGCTCTCACGCAGATTGCCGCGCGCAACCAGAACCTCGGACGCGAGCTCGACCAGCCGGCTGATGTCCACGGGCTCGGCCTTGCCTGGCGCGCGCATCGCGGGCTGGAATTCCAGAGCGCCCATGCCACGTGTGCCCAGGTAGCACAGCTGCTCGATGACGTTGAACGAATCCCAGGTGCGGCCCTGCGTGGCAAGCCATGCTTCGATCAGCGCGCGACCGAATCGATCCGGAAGGCTGTCCGCCAGCAGGCCGGGCAAGCCGCGGAAGGTCTTGTCGGCAAGGCCTGGAAATGTGTAGACGCGATTGCCCAGTGGCAACAGCAATGGGCAGACCTCGATGCCATACGGAACGAAATCCGGTTCGTACTGGAATGCCGCGACGCGTTCGCCTTCTTCGAGCGAAGCGACGCCGATGCGGATCCCCCAGAGATTGACTTCAGCAAGCGCGGCCATGGATCAGGGCGTGCGCCAGGGGCGGTCGGCACGCGGTTCCGTGGTGGATGATTTGCGCGGCGTGCGCACGCGTTGACGCCGCTTGCCCTGCAGCTTGAGTTGCTCGACCGGGCTCGGGGGCAGTGCCGGGACCAGCGAGTTCAAACCCGAGATCAGGTCCAGCGCGCGCAGCACCCTGATGAGACGGCGCAGATCGGTGCCGTGCCCGCCCTCCATGCGCACCACCGTCCGTGGCGAAACCCCCGCGCGTTGGGCAAGTTGCGCCTGGGTGAGGGCGGCGCCGATGCGATGCTGCGCGAGACGTTCTCCCAGCAACTGCTGTACCGCTTCGTCGGAGAGTTCGGCGGTCACATTATAAGTAGCCATATTTGGCCTTCCATGAGCTCAGATGCTCTTTGTACGCCAGATCTAGCGTTTTATATCACGGAAAGACGTACCCGCAAAGTGCAACTTGTGGCTTCTTAGGCGCGCTATGCCTCTGAAATAGCCATTTTCGGCTAGTTAAATATAGACAGCCCCTGGAACGCCCGATGAGGCTGCCACGGCCCTCCGATACGATGCGGACCGATCATGGCAACCGCAATCGTCTGGTTCCGGCAAGACCTGCGTCTGGCGGACAACCCTGCGCTGCTGGCCGCGACCTATGCCGCGCGCCAGATGGTGCCGGTGTTCATCTGGAGTCCGGAAGAAGAGGGCGAGTGGGCGCCGGGCGGGGCCGCGCGCTGGTGGCTGCACGAATCGCTGCAGCGGCTTGATGCGTCTTTGCGCGAGCGTGGTTCAAGACTGCTGCTGCTGCGCGGGCCGACGCTCCAGGCGCTGAAGTCCTTGCTCGCTGCAACCGGCGCCACGCAGCTGTACTGGAACTGCCGCTACGAACCGGCCGCGCTGCGCGTTGAAGCCGAAGTGCGGCAGATGCTGGCTGCCTCGGGGCGCACCGGTCACGGATTCCAATCCTCGCGCCTGGTGGAGCCAGGCAGCGTGAAGGGCGCGAGCGGTGATTGCGTGCAGGTGTTCACGCCATTCGCGCGGGCCTTCCTGGCGCAGGCGAATATCGATGCGCCCGAAGGATCACCGCACGAGATTCCGCCACCTGCGAAGTGGCCGGACTCACTGGGGTTCGCCGATCTCGCACTGCTGCCGACCTCTCGCTGGCACGACAAACTGGCGCAGCATTGGCAGCCCGGCGAGACGGCTGCGCGCGCGGTGCTGAAGCAATTCGTGCAGCAGCATCTGGCTGACTATGGCGAGTCGCGCGATCGCGCCGATCTGCAATCCACCTCGCGGCTTTCACCGTACCTGCGTCATGGCGAGCTGTCGCCGCGCCAGGTGTGGACGGCAGTGGTGGCGGCACTGGTGCGCAAGGGGGAAACGGAAGAGGAGGCGCCGCGCGGCAAGTTCTGCAGCGAGTTGATCTGGCGTGAGTTCGCCACGCAGCAGCTGGTGTTGCATCCGGCGCTGCCGGACCGTGCACGCAGCGGCGTGTTCGATGCGATGCAGTGGCGAAATGAGGCGCGCGAGTTGGCGGCCTGGACGCGCGGCGAGACCGGCGAAGAGTTCGTCGATGCGGGCATGCGCGAGCTATGGCAGACCGGCTGGATGCATAACCGCGTGCGCATGGTGGTTGCCTCGTACCTGGTGAAGAACCTGCTGCATGACTGGCGAGCGGGCGAGCGCTGGTTCTGGGACACGCTGGTGGACGCCGACCTCGCCAGCAATGCCTATAACTGGCAATGGGTGGCCGGCATCAGCCCCGATGCCGCGCCATGGTTTCGCATCTTCAATCCACAGACGCAGGCGGAGAAGTTCGATCCCGAGGGCGCATACCGGCGGCGCTTTCTGACCGACTCGAAGCGACCTCTGGCGTCGCTGGTGGACCTGAAACAGAGCCGTCAGCGCGCGCTCGATGCCATGAAACGCGCCAGCGGTCGCTGATCAGCGCTGCGTCCACTCCATCACGCACGAAGCGCTGACGGTGCCGCCCGGCTGCAGCACATGCCCGGGAAACAGATTGAATGCATCGGGCGAGCCGGTCATCGGTTCCACGACAGTGGCATGTGCGCGCTCGTCGAACACCACCCAGTGCTCGCACCCGGACACCAGCCTCAGCGATTGACTGCCCCGCTGCAGCACCGGCGGCTCGGTGTTGATGAAGCAGTCATCCCAGGGCTTTCCCCAGGGTGGTTCGGCCAGCGGCAGTGTGGCGATGTAGTCGTCATCACGCGGGTAGTACTGCGCGGGCCTGAAATCGAACCGCTCCGGCTTCAGGAACCACGGATGCCAGCCCAGCGTGGGGCGCGGCATCGCCTCAGTGCCGGCCGTCACCGAGAGATCCAGCCGCAGGCTGCGGCCCGAAGCCGCAAATCGCTGGCGTGCGGTGCCGCCAAAGGGCCAGCGCTCGTCCATGGGCAACTGCAGTTCCAGATCCACCTGCGCGGTGGTTTGCGCCGTGACCTGCCAAGGCAGCACGAAGCCCACTCCATGAATGGCATGCGGACCCAGCGTGATGGGCAGCTGGTATTCACGCCCACCGAACGAGAAGCGCCCGCGACGGATACGGCCCACCCAGGGCACCATGGCGTAGTTGCCCCAGGCGATGGCGCCGTCGTTCTCAGGGCTGTAGCCGGCCAGCCATTCCACGCCGTCAAAGCGGATCTGCGCGATGCGTCCGCCGGCTTCCGGCGCCACGTCCACCTCGAGCGAATCGCTGCTGATCTGCAGCAGTGGGCCCGGCGCCAGCGGACGCAGGGAAGGATCGAGCGTTGAGCTACTGGTCATACGGATGCAGCGTGACGATGCGTCCCTCGCTGTCGTAATGCAGTTCGGTCACCTTGATGTTGCGCAGGTGCGAGATGCCGCCCGACAGGATGGCGTCGTGGTAGTACAGCCACCACCGGCCGCCGAACTCGACGATGGAGTGGTGCGTGGTCCAGCCGATCACGGGAGTGAGGATGACGCCTTGGTAGTGGTACGGGCCATACGGATTGTCGGCCGTGGCGTAGCACAGCAGATGCGTGTTGCCGGTGGAGTAGGAAAGGTAGTAGCGCCCCTGGTACTTGTGCAACCACGGGCCTTCGAAGAAGCGCCGCTGATGATCGCCCGCGCGCAGCGGTACGCCCTGTTCGTCGAGGATCACCACTTCGCGCGGCGCTTCCCCAAACTGCTTCATGTCGGCGCTGAGGCGCGCGATGCGCGGGCCGAGCGCGGGTTCGTGGTCCGCTGGCTCCACGTTCGATTCGGCCAACGCATTGTTGCGGTACTTCTGCAGCTGCCCACCCCACAGGCCGCCGAACACCATGTAGAAGGCGCCGTCATCATCGGCCAGCACCGCCGGGTCGATGGAGTAGCTGCCCTCGATGGCGCGCGGTTCGGGCTTGAAGGGACCTTCCGGTCGTTCGCCGATGGCGACACCAATCTGGAAGATGCCATCCGCGCGCTTGGCCGGGAAATACAGATAGTAACGGCCATCCCTGCACGCGGCATCCGGCGCCCACATCTGCTTCGCGGCCCAGGGCACATCCTGTACATGCAGCGCCGGGCCGCAGTCCACGGCCTCGCTGCCAGGAGATGCCTGCCGGAACACGTGGTAGTCCACCATCGCATAGTGGCTGCCCAGATCATCGGCCGGCACGCCGCCGTCGATGTCATGCGAGGGATAGATGTAGATCCTTCCCTCGAACACATGCGCCGACGGATCTGCGGTGTGCGTGTGCGTGACCAGCGGCGGCGAAATCGCGCGCGCGGCCAGTCGTTCCAGTTCTTGCCGGTCGTATTCGTCTGCCATGGCGAAACGTCAGGCCGCTGCGCGCCGCGCGGCCAGGTCCGCTTCGATGCGCACCTCGGCCTGCTTGTTGATCTCGTAGAAGAACAGCAGGCCGACGCAGGCGAGGAATGGAATCGAGGCGTACACGCTGACCGCCATCTGGATGCCATGCACCACGCCCGCGGGTTGCGTGGTGAGGTCGGGGTCGTAGCCGTAGATGGCCAGGATCTTGGTTACCAGCGCGCCGCCGATGGCCAGCCCGAACTTCAGGCCCACCATGATGGCCGAGAACACGATGGCGGTGGCGCGGCGGTTGTACTTCCATTCGGAGAAGTCGGCCACGTCCGCCACCATGGACCACAGGATCGGCGTGGTGATGCCATAGAAGAAGCCGTGCAGCATGCCGGTGACCACCACCGTGCCCGCTGCGGTCGGCGGAAACAGCAGGAAGGCCAGCAGGCACAGCGTCGAGACCAGCAGCGCGGCGCCGAATACATCACGCTTGCCGAAGCGGTCGGCGAGGCGCTTCGACAGGCCGATGCCGATGATGCCGCAGATGATGCCGCTGCCATTGAACAGGGAGAGCGCCGAGGTCGGCGCATCCTTCGGCCACTGGAATTCGGTGAGTCCCATGCCGGTCAGCATGGAGTTGATGCCGTCGATAAGGTTGTTGAAACCGATGTTCTGCAGGAACGCCGCAAGCGCGGTCTCGTCCATGTAGTGCTTGAAGTAGTACACGTACATGCCGCCCTTCAAGGCCAGCGTGATGAAGACCAGCACGGTGAGCACCAGCATCAACTGCCACGGGCGGTTGCTGGCCAGGTCGGCGATGTCCTGCCGGATCGTGGATTTCTGCTCCGCCTCCGGCACCACACGCTCCTTCGTGGTGAAGAAGCAGATCAGGAAGAACACCGTGCCGATCGCCGCGAAAACTGCCATGGTGTTGGAGAAGCCCACGGCCCGGTCGCCGCCGCCCAGGATCAGCACCAGCGGCAGCAGCAGCACCTGGATCACGAACTGCGCGATCATCACCGCGACGAAGCGGTATGAGGACATGCTGTTGCGCTGGGCCATGTTGCCGGTGAGCACGCCGGAGAGCGCGCCGTAGGGCAGGTTGTTGGCAACGTAGATGCCCACCAGCAGGGTGTAGGTGATCAGCGCATAGATCACCTTGCCGTGCGGCCCGAGATCCGGTGTGCTGAAAGCCAGCAGCGCGAACACGCCGAATGGCACGGCGGTCCACAGTATCCACGGCCGGAATTTGCCCCAGCGCGTGCGGGTGCGGTCCGCCAGCAGGCCCATCAACGGCGTGAACCCGAACGCGCCCAGCAGGCCAACCCAGAAGATGATGCTGCTCGCCGTTGCCGCCGGGATGCGGTAGACATCCGTATAGAAGAATGCGAGGAAGGTGACCAGGGTCTGGAAGATCAGGTTGGCCGAAAGATCGCCCAGGCTGTAGCCGATCTTTTCAACGGCCGATAGCTTCTGGCTGTTGTTCGCGGTCTGCACCGTTCCCCCTTGTTGTTCCCGGCGGCCTTGCCGGGGGCGGGCCATCATACCCTCGCGCCGTGCGGAACGCGGTCGAAGAGTCCGCGCATTGGTCATTGAAACCACGCAAACTAGGGTCATGCATTCCAGCGCCCCCGCACTCGTGCTGCACGAAGACCGGCTCTTTTCATCCGACCCGACGCAGCGCGCGATTGCGCGCCGGTTGTATTCCGAGGTTGCCGGGCTGCCCATCGTGAGCCCCCACGGACACACCGACCCGGCATGGTTCGCCGGCAATGCGCACTTTGCCAATGCCACCGAATTGCTGCTGGTGCCGGACCACTACGTGTTCCGCATGCTGTACAGCCAGGGCATCCCGCTGGAGCAACTGGGTATTCCGCGGCGCGATGGTTCGCGTGCAAAGGTCGATCCGCGCGTGGCCTGGCGGCTGTTCGCGCAGCACTTCCACCTGTTCCGCGGCACACCGTCGGCGTTGTGGCTGAACCACGTGTTCCACGAGGTGTTCGGCCTCAAGGTGCGGCTGACCGATGCGACTGCCGACCTGTACTACGAGACGATCACGGCCGCATTGCAGACCGAAGCCTTCCGCCCGCGCGCGCTGTTCGAGCGCTTCAACATCGAGGTCATCGCCACGACCGAAGGCCCGAACGACTCGCTGGAACATCACCAGAGGATTCGCGACAGCGGCTGGAAGGGCAGGGTCATCACGGCGTACCGACCCGATGCGGTGGTCGACCCGGAACACGAGCAGTTTCCGGAAGCGCTCCGCCGTTTCGGCGAGATCACCGGCGAAGACGTGCTCACGTGGAAGGGCTACCTCGCCGCGCATCGTCAGCGGCGCGCCTTCTTCGCCTCGATGGGCGCGACTTCCACCGACCACGGCCACGTCAGCTGCGCCACGGCCGACCTGTCCGACGCCGAGGCCGACCGCTTGTTCACCAGGATGGTGCGGGGTCATCCCAATGCCGCCGATGCCGAACTGTTCCGCGCGCAGGTGCTCACCGAGATGGCTGCGATGAGCGTCGAGGATGGCCTCGTGATGCAGATCCACCCCGGCTCCTTCCGCAACCACAACCGCGACCTGTTCGAGATGTATGGCCGCGACAAGGGCGCCGACATCCCGACCCCCACCGAATACGTGCGCGCGTTGAAGCCGCTGCTGGATCGCTTCGGCAACGAGCCGCGTTTCAGGCTGGTGCTGTTCACGCTGGACGAGAGCACGTATGCGCGCGAGCTGGCGCCGCTGGCCGGTCACTACCCCTGCCTGTTCCTCGGGCCGGCGTGGTGGTTTCACGATGCGCCCGAGGGCATGTGGCGCTTTCGCGAACACACGCTGGCCAGCGCCGGCTTCTACAACACCATCGGCTTCAACGACGACACGCGTGCATTCATGTCGATTCCCGCGCGCCACGATGTGGCACGCCGCATCGACTGCGCGGCGCTCGCGAAGCTGGTGGCCGAACATCGCCTGGATGAGGACGAAGCAGCGGAGGTTGCAATGGATCTGGCGTATCGATTGCCCAAAAAGGCGTACCGGCTGTGATCGGGAGACTCCCGGTGGCCGCCCTCGCGCTGTGCGCATCCGCGCTGGTGCTGCGCGCGGCGGCGGCCGAATACGAGGCCATCGGCAAGGTCACCGTCTTCGATCCCTCATTTGCGGCGGTGGCTGGCGCCGATGCGCGGATCGAGAAGATCGCCGACGGCATTTCCTGGGCCGAAGGCCCGGTGTGGATGAAGAATGGCGGCTATCTGCTGTTCACCGACCCGAAGGCAAATCGCCTTTATCGCTGGTCGGAGCAGGGCGGCCTGTCGGTATTCATGGAACCGGCCGGATACGCCGGCCCGCCGGATGCCAACCTGCGCGAGCCGGGCGCGAACGGCCTGTTCCTGGAACCGAAGGGCACCATCCTGCTGGCGGATTCGGGCACGCGTGCACTGATGCGCCTCGATCCGCAGACAAAACGGAAGATCGTGCTCGCGGATCGCTTCGACGGCAAACGCTTCAACAGCCCCAACGATGTGGTGCGCGGCGCGAACGGCAATGTGTACTTCACGGATCCGCCCTATGGCCTGACCGGCATCGACAACTCGCCGGTGCGTGAACTGGCCATCAGCGGCGTGTATCGCATGGATCCGCAAGGCAAGGTGCATCTGGTGGACGACAGCCTGAAATATCCCAATGGCGTGGCGCTGTCGCCGGATGGGCGGCATCTGTATGTGTCCAACACCGACCAGGCCAATCCAGTGTGGATGGACTATGCGCTGGACGGGCGTGGCGAGGTCACCGGCAAGCGCGTGTTCGCCAATGCGCGCGACCTGCCGCGAGGGCCGGGCAACCCCGACGGGATGTGCATGGCCGCTGACGGCACGCTGTTCACTTCCTCGCCGGGCGGCCTGACCGTGTTCTCGCCCGAGGGCAAGGCGCTGGGGCGTTTCGAAACCGGCACGACTGTCTCCAACTGCACCTTTGGCGATGACGGCCATACGCTGTACATGACGTCGAACACTTTCATCGCCCGCGTGCGCGTGGGCGTTACTGGACTGGGTTACGCGCGGTGACCGCAAAGAGCAGGAGAACGTCGATGTTGCGCAGAGTTTTCTTGAGCCTTGCCCTGTGCCTGGCATGGAGTGCGGCCGCGCCGGCGGCGGAAGCCGAATCCATCTCCGGCACATTGCCCGATGGCACACGCTGGGAAATTTCCAGACCCGCGAACTGGAACGGCACCATCATCGTGGACCTGGATGGCGCATCACTGGCTGGCGCACGCGGCCCGAGCCCGCGCGTGGACCCGTACCGGGAGTGGCTGCTCGCGCAGGGCTTCGCGACGGGCGGCACGCAGCGCGAGCCGGTGGGCTACGACTTCCTGCAGGCCGTGGACAACCTGATGGCTGTGCGCCAGCACTTCATCGACCAATGGGGCACGCCGAAGCGCACGCTGGTCTCGGGAACTTCGCGCGGCGGGTTCGTCACGCGGCTGGCCATGGAACGCAGGCCGGAGATTTTTGCCGGCGCGCTGATCATGGCCGGCGGTGGTGGTGGCCAGATCGCCGGCCAGCGCGACAAGTTGAACGCCGTGTTTGCGCTGAAGACGCTGGTGGATCCGGCCGCGCCGCTGAAGCTGGTGAACATCGACAACGTGCAGGCCGAGACCGCGGCGCTGAACGAGCTGGTAAAGAAGGCCGCGTCAACACCATACGGACGGGCGCGCCTCGCGCTGGCCTCGTCATTCGAACAGTTCGCGCTGTGGACCGACCGCAACCAGCCGAAGCCGGGCCCCACGGACTACGAAGCGCAGCTGGACCAGATCGCGGCGAACTTCGCGTTCGCCAATCCGGCCAGCGTGCGCGCCGGCGTCGAGAAGGTGGCCGGCGGCAATGTGTCGTGGAACACCGATGTGGACTATGCCGATCTGCTCCGGCGCTCCGGCCGCACCGCCATGGTCGAAGCCGCTTACAGAAAGGTGGGTCTTGATCTGAAGGCCGACCTTGCCACGCTGGCCAAAGCCCCGCGCATCAAGGCCGATCCGGCTGCGGTCGCGCGTGAAGAACCGCTCGGTTCCTACACGGGGAAGATCAAGGGCCCGGTGGTCAACGTGGACAACGATGATCCGGTCGATGCCGCACCGTACAAGCTGGCGTATCTCGCGACCCTGAAGAAGGCCGGCACGGATCATCTGTTCCGGATGCTGTGGACCGACACAGCGGGGCATGCCTCGATGCCGGCCGTGGACAAGGCGGTGGGATTCAAGCTTTTGATCCGCTACCTGGATACCGGCAAGTGGGGCGATACCTCGCTGGCGGCGACCCGGGCGATGGCCGCCGAGCTGATGCGCGAAGTGCCCGGGTTCGGTGAGTCAAGGCTGTTCGATCCGGGCCCGATCCCGCCGCCACTGTTCACCTGGGATGGGTCGAACTGGGGAACGTACGCGGGCAAGTAGCCGCAGCGACGATGCAGCAGTTCTTTCCACATGGCATCGGGCCCTATCTGACCGGCGGACTGCTGATCGGCGCGGCGGTGAGTTTCGCGTTCGCGATGTCGGGCCTGATCACCGGCATGAGCACGGTGTTCAGTTCCACCTGGTCTTATTTCTCGCGATTGTCGTTCTTCCAGCAGGATCGGTTCCTGGGCAGTCGCGCCTGGCGCCTGGCGCTGGCCATCGGCCTCGTGCTGGGCGGCGCGCTGTTCCTCTTCACGAGCGCGCACGGCACCACATTCCGGACCGGCATTCCCTGGTGGCGACTCGGGGTGGGCGGATTCATCGCCGGCTTCGGCGCGCGGATGAGCAATGGCTGCACTTCAGGGCACGGCATCTGCGGCCTGGGTTCGTTCCAGCTGCCATCCCTGCTCGCAGTGCTCATCTTCCTCGCGGCGGCGATCGTCACGGCGCAACTGGTCGCAGTGTTCGGAGGCGTGTGATGAAGGCCTCCACGGTTGTCGTTGCACTCATCACCGGCGTGCTGTTCGGTTTCGGGCTGGCGTATTCGTCGATGGTGAAGCCCGAGGTCGTGCTTTCATTCCTCCGCTTCGAGGATTTCGGTCTGCTGCTGGTGCTCGGCGGTGCGGTGGTGGTGACCACGATCGCGTACCACGTATTGCCGAGGATCATGTCTCAGCCCGTGCTCGGCGGCGCCTTCGGCAAGCACCCGTCCGAGATGAACTGGCGCACGCTGGGCGGCGCGGCGCTGTTCGGCATCGGCTGGGGGCTCAGTGGCGTCTGCCCCGGACCTGCGATCGCAGGCCTCGGCACCGGCAACTGGCCGCTGCTGGTCTCCATCGGCGGCATGATCGTCGGGGCATACGTGCAGGGGTGGCTCGCGGGCCGGGGCACCCCGCGTTGCTGACCTGGCTCGGCGCACTGGTGGTTGGCCTCAGCCTGGGCCTGCTCGGCTCGGGCGGTTCCATCCTGACGGTGCCAATCCTGGTCTATGTCGTTGGTGAGTCGCCGAAGCTGGCGGTGGCCACATCGCTGGTCATCGTCGGCGTCATCGCGGCGGTCGGCGCCGCGAGCCATGCACGCCGGCAGCTGGTGGACTGGCGCCAGGTGATGCTGTTCGGCCTGCCGGGCATCGTGGCAACCTGGGCAGGTGCGTGGGCCTCGCATTTCGTCAGCGGTGCGGTGCAGCTGGTCGTGTTCGCGCTGATCATGGGGCTCGCTTCCATCGCGATGCTGCGGCCCGCGCCGCACGCGGCCGAAACCCCGGTCAGGCGTCACTTCACGTGGCTGCTCGCCGCCGGTGTCGGGGTCGGACTGATCACCGGCTTCGTCGGCGTGGGCGGAGGTTTCCTGTTCGTGCCGGCGCTGGTGGTTCTCGGCGGTCTGTCCATGCACCGTGCGGTCGGCACGAGCCTTGCGGTCATCGCATTGAACTCGGCCAGCGGATTCGCCAGCCACTGGCTGCAGCTTGCCTCGGCGCAGATCCGGATTCCGTGGGCCACGATTGCCGTGTTCGCAGTGATCGGCACGGCTGGAAGTCTTGCCGGCCAGATGTTGGGCAGGCGCCTTGCGCATGCGAACCTGCGGCGTGCCTTCGGCGTGTTGCTGATCGCCATGAGCGGGTTCGTGCTGTGGCGTACACTCCCGCAGATTCCATGACTTCCAGGGTTATGCAGCGTCTTCCCCCGCCGCTGTTGTATGCGGGCGCCCTGCTGCTCGGCCATTTTCTGGATCGTCGCTGGCCGCTGGCGGAATTCCCGCCGGCTTTCCGCTCGGCAGCTCACTGGATCGGGCTGCTGTTCATACTGGCCGGTGTGGTTCACGCTTTCTCGGCGATCTCGCTGTTCGTGACGTCAAGAACCACGATCATTCCCCACGGTCGCTCGTCGGCACTGGTGACCCGCGGGGCTTACCGTTGGACGCGCAACCCCATGTACGTCGGACTGACACTGGCCTATCTGGGCGTCGCGGCACTGCTCGGGTCGATGTGGGCACTGCCACTGCTGGTTGTGCCGCTCTACGTTGTTCACAGGTACGTGATTCCGATGGAAGAACGGCAGCTCGAATCTGCTTTCGGCGCGGCTTACGAGAAATACAGGACGCAGGTACGGCGCTGGTTCTGACCCTGCAATTCAATTGACGCCCGATCGGGTCCGGCAGCAAGATCGGGCCTGGTCTCAAACACGGATGTCACAACAATGAAAAATCCGCTTCGCGTCTGTGGCGCCGCCTGCGCGGCAATGCTGGTGATGACGGCCTGTGGCAGCAGTTCGGGCAGTGTGTCCGGTCGTTACGCCGGCACGTTGCCGGGCGGTGGCGGCGACATGGCGTTCGATTTTCACGGGGACGGCAAGGCCACGATGAGCGTAGGCGCGGGCGGCAACAGTGTCGGCCTCGAGTGCACCTGGCAGAAGGGTGAGAAGAGCATTGCCGTCAGTTGTCCGGGCAGCTCGGGAATTTCGATGACGCCGCTGGATGGTGGCGATCTCGAAGCCAACATGGGCGGCACCATCGTGCGCTTCGAGAAGGATTGATCCGGCGCGCGATCCCTCGCGTTACTGGCCCGCTGCCTGCTGTGTCACTTCGCGTTCCCGCTGCTGAACGCGGTCGGCAGCCGCATCGATGGTCGCGCGCTGCTGGAACCGGCCGCGCATCAGCTCCAGTTGCTGGCCGTCGAGAAAGCCGGTCGCGGCCTGCAGGATGTTGCGATTGGTCTCGGCCTGCCGTTGGCCCTGCGGCTTCGGGTTGGTCTGTCCGGCTTCAGCGAATGCCCTGGCCTCGGCATCCATGCGTTTCTGCTCGGCGACGATCACACGCGTCAGTGATTGCGTCTGGGCGGGTGTCATGGGATGCCCCCCCTTTGCCAGCAGCGTGGTCAGGTTGTTCACGCGCTCGCGCGAGGGCTGGGTCTGTTCGAATTCCATCAGCTGGTTGAAGCCATCGTCGCCGATCACCGCGGCGACCCGTGTCTTCAACTGCTGCTGGTACTCCTCGGACAGGCGCTGCAGCTCGGCAATCGCCGCCTCATCGGTGGGCGCGCCGTTGGCCATCAGCACGTCCGCCTGGTCGGTGGTGCGCAGTTCGGACTCGACCAGGATGTCGATGACCTTGTCCATCTGCTGCTGTGAAATTCCCAGCTGCTGGACGAGACCGGCGTAGCGCTGCCGGAGGTTGATGCGCGTCTGCTCCATGCGTGCCTTGCGGTATTCGGGATCGGCCAGCAGTGCCTTCTGGCGCTTGACGGCTTCGGTCGCCGCCGCCACCGTCCTGTCCACTGACGCTTTCTCGGGCGCGATGGACGGGGACTCGGTTGGTGCTGCCGGCGCCGGCGCCGGCACTTCGACCTGCACGACGGGCCGCGCGGCGAGCTCGGCCCTGGCGGCATCGAGGTCCGATCGCAGGTCGGCACTGACCTGCCGCTCGGTGTTCAGGTTCCGCCACAGCATGGCCGACAAGGTGCCCGACGCCACGGCGAGCACCGCAAAGAACGATACGAGAATACGCATGGACAACTCCCTGTCTCCGCCTGTACCGATGCCGGGTCGGGGCTACTGCCCGGTCGGCCTATTCTGCCAGCCTCCAGGGCTAAGGGCGCGGCTCCATGGCCTGCAGCTGTTGCCTGATGCTCGCCAGTTCCTTTTGCTCGAAGGCATCGAATGCCCGCAGCTGCTCGCGGTCCAGCACCTGCGCCGCGGAATCATGCAGCCTCTGGTAGTGCGCGACCGCCGCTGCCAGGCGGCTGGCGGTGTCAGTGGGGGCATCGGCGGGCACGGGGCTGCGACTGCGCTTTTCCTCCGCACTGATCAGCTCGGCCAGCTGGCGCGCCTGATCAAGACTGAGCTGCTGGTTGTCCGGCAGCCCGGAGCGGAAGTCATGCACGCGGTAGTATGGCTGCGCATCGTCCCAATTGGCGTGCATGAATTGTGCGTATTCCTCGGGCCCCATGATCTTCGCGGCTTCGCCTGACCGGGCTTCCCGGTTCGCGGCCTGCAATGCCGCTTCATCGCAATCGGGGTCGGTGGTGCAGGTGAGCTCATCGACCTTCTGGCGAAACTCCAGTTCGCCCAGTTGCTGCGCCAGGTGCTCCAGTTCCCGTGGCGCGAGCCGCAGCAGCGTGACCTCTGCGCGTTCCGTCCAATACTTGGTCGCCTTCCTGGTGAGACTGGCCAATTGCTGGTCCAGGTAATCCTGGTCATTGAGGTTGGAGTCCGCATACGCCATGGAGCCGGGATCCTTTCGTGGGGGTCGCTTTGGAACCCCTGAGAGGCGTGTATTGCGTGAGGTCTTGAGCGCGGCCTGCCGCATGGCATCGAGCGGCAGCCACGCCTGGTAGGCGGCAAGTTCCTGCTCCAGCATGACCCTGAACTGCGCCAACTGCGTGGCAGAGAGGTAGCGCGCGGCCACATCCCGCAGCCAGCCGGCATAGCGCGCCGCGGATTGCCGGCGCTGCTGGTATTCATCGGTTGCGCCCCGGCGATAGCCGCTCCACAGATGCGCGACTGGCTGATCGGTGATCAGCGCCTGCACGGTAAACCCGTCCTGCCGCGCTTCCGTGGCAAACCGGGCTCTGCCCTCGGCGAAAGCGGCCTCGATCAGCTCGATGGTCTGGTCCGTGAGCGGGTCCGCGGGCGGCAGGCGCCGCTGCAATTGCCCGAACCATTGGCGTTCGTCGCGGGCGGTAATGAACTGCTGGTACGGATCGAATCGACTCCTGCCCAGTTGAGTGGGCAGATCATCGCGCGGGTCCACCCACCCATCGATCGGGGAGAAGGGATCGCAATCCGCGTTCAGCCAGCATTGCGCTGCGCGATGTTCGTTCAGCAGCTGCCGCTGTGCACGCGAAGCCAGCAGCGATTCCAGGTCCTTGGCCGAAAGTCCGATTTCCGCGGCGATGGCGGCCCAGGCCGGACGATCCTTCTCCCTCAGTGCCGCCAGCACGCGCCGGCGGGATTCCAGATCGGCGTGAGCGGCAAGCACATTCCCCGCATTGGCCAGGGCGAGCGGATCGTCGCGCCGGATGCCGACTGAGGAATTCGAATCCATCTGGCCGGCACGCTCGGCCGGGGAGGCAAGGGCAGTAAACGCCAGCATCGCTGCGGCAAGCAGTGCAGTGGGGCGGCTCACAGTATCTCTCCCATGCTCAGCGCGTGGATCGAGCGTCGCAGTTCGTGCGTGCCGTCTGGTGAAGATTCGTGACCAGATCACGCTCGGCCTGCGACAGTTCCGCCGGATTGGCATCGAGCGCCGAGACGACCGGCCTCGCCGCACCGAAGTCCAGGCTCTGCGGTGGTCGCTCATCCGGACATCCCGTTACGAAACCTCCTTCGGCAATCTGCAGCAACTTGACGGCATGATCATTCGGACCGCCGAGGTAATCGCCCGGCCACGTGAGCTTGCCGCTCACCCTGGCCAGGCCTTCGTCATCCATCAGGGCCCAGGCGAGCGTCGTCTGGTCGCTGCTGACCCCGCGCATCTTCTGCGCTCCGCCGGACAGGAATGGATTGTCGGATCCCCGTGCCGGTTCGATGCCGGCGGGGATGGTGAACTGGTCGCGGTTGATGGGACCTTCGAAGGTCTCATTCAGTTGCAGCAGCATCCAGGCCAGCTCCCGTGCGTTGTCCACGGCCACCGAACCGCGCGCCACCTGTCGATTGCGGGCCGGTGATCCATCACCTGCGATGAGCATCATCAACAGGCTGCAGCTCTGGCTGATGTAGGCAGCGCCGGTGGAAAGCGAGTACATGCGTACCTCATCGCAGTACGTGTAGTGGCCGCGGCGGCCGCGTACCACCAGCCAGCCCGAAGTCGGCACCCGGATCCGCCCGAGAGGCATCGCAAAGCCAATTTTTCTCAGTCGGCGAGCGCAGCGTTCCCAGGTGGCATAGCGCTCGGCATCTGGCAGCGCCAGTGCGTCGGCTGCGCAGCCCGCCTCGACCTGGGTGCGGGCCCAGTCAAGCGAAACGATGTCGGGATTCAGATTGAGAAGTACGGGGGGCATGGCCTTGAGCTGAAAGTATTCTTCGGCACGCTGCCACCATCCGCTGGTTTCCCGGCCACAGCGCGCGTCGGCCAGCGGGCACAGCAGCGATGCCATCGGATGATCGGGACGAGTTTCCATGGACACGACCCTGCGCATGGGTGGCGGATACAGCAGCGTGCGCGCGGTGGCCAGTTTGAGTTGATCGTCGATCCAGAACTTTCCGCCGTTGCCCCAGAAATAGACCAGTGCCGGCGCGGCCTCGGCCCGCAGCTCATCGTCATCGATGCGCGCCAGCAACAGGCAGCGGTGATGCGCCAGCCCAATCAGTGCTTCGTTGGCCGCAGTCGGATCGTCTGCAGGCTTCAGCGCACGAATCTGCGTGTCGAGCGCCGCGACTTTCTCCTTCGCATCGGCCAGCTCGGGGCTGTCTTTTGCACAGGGCCGATCCCTCGCGTCGATTGCCCCAGGCTGAGCGGCTGGCGCTGCACTGGCCATGCAGATCATGGCGAGGCACCACATCCCTATGGCAATCGTCTTCATGACGCCTCCTGTGCCGGCGCTACTGCCCCGTTGGCATAGTCTGCCAGCCGCCCTTTCCGGGGCCGTACCATTCTGTGTCCCACCCGGTGGGTTTGTCATCGCTGCGATTGACCAGCACGGCCTGCACTTCCTGGATCTTGCCGGCCTTGGCGGTAAAGAACTCCCCGACGATGCGATCGATCGAGGTGACCGAGGCGGCGTTCTGCACGCCCGCCACCTTGCCGAAGCGCAGGATGACCAGCACGATGCCGCGTTCCTCATCCACCACCGGGTAGCGGCGATCCCACAGGTTGCGGCCCTTGAACTGGCCGCGGTCGAAGCCATCCATCACGGTGGCGTACACGCCATTGCGGACCACCCCGGCAAAGTGCGCGCCGTTCTCGAAGCGGGTGGTATCCACCATCACGTCCGCGCGGTGGTAGTCCGGCGTGCCGTTGGTCTGGAAGGCGCGCCAGTAGCCATCGGCGATGGCCACCAGCCCGTAGTACCCATCGCGTTCGGCCGCCGGAATGGGCAGATTCAGGTACGCAGATGGCTGCGGATCGAGCTGCTCGGGCCCCCACCATGCATCGCCGCCATCGCCCTTGTTGCAGCGGATGATTTCCATCTCGGTGATGGCGCCGCCCGCCACTTTCAGGCGCAGCACTTCCATGGTCTCCGAGCCATCGGCATTGGTGACCACCACCTGCGTGCCCGTGTCGCCCAGGTGCTGGTTCACGATGTCGAAGCGCCAGCGCACCTTGTCGGCGCTGGCCCAGAACACCTTGCTCAATGGCACTTCATCACCATTCAGCGTGATGCGCGCGCGTGCGGCTTCGGGCAGTGCGTTGGTATTGTTGGCGACCAGCGCGGCGTAGTACTTGTCCACGAATTTCGTCAGGCAGGCGCGATCACAGGTGATGGGCGCCCAGCCGCCGCGCGTCGGGCCGTAGTCCGGCGCCCACGCCGAGGGCAGCTTCTCGTCGCGGTTCACCATGACCGCCTGGATATCCCAGATCTGCCCTTTGCGGACGGCAAAGAATTCGGCAACGAGTCGGGTAGCCGCCTGCGCCGCGCGGCTCGGCGTGAAGCCGGCCTTGAGTCCAAAGCGCGCGATGCTCATCACCACGCCGTATTCCTCGTCCACCACCGGGTAGCGCAGGTCCCAGATGTTGCGGCCCGCATGGAAGCCCTTGTCGAACTGCTCGGCCGCGCTCATGGCGGGGTTGCCGGCGAAGGAAACATCGGTGGTCCGGTAGCCGTTCTCCAGGCGCACCACATTCGGCCAGAACGGCGCCGGCTGGTACTCCGGCGTGCCGTTGGTATTGAACGCGCGCCAGTAGCCTTCTGCCGCGGCGACCAGGTCGTAGTAGGAGTCCTGCTCGGCGGGGCGGATCTTCATGTTGAAGTTCGGGTTCGGCTTCTGCAGCGTCTTCAGATCAAACAGGCTGCCTTCGTCCGCATTGCGGATCAGGATAGCCTCGGCTTCGGTGATGCGCGAGTTCTTCACCTTGAGACGAAACGCGTAGATGTACTGCGAGCCATCGGTGTTGTTGATCACCGCCTGCGTGCCCGTGTCGCCCCAGCGCGGGTTGGCGATGTCGATGCGCGCCTGCACCGAGGCGGCCTGGTCCCAGAACAGCTTGCCGGCCGGCACCACGTCGTCATTCAGCGTGAGCCTGGCGCCCTGCGCGAACGGCACGCGCGCCGGGTCATTGGCGATCAGCCCCGCGACATAGGTATCCACAACCTTCGTCAGGCAGGCCCGATCGCAGGCGTAGGTGACATTGCTCTGGTTCTGGGCAAATGCCGTCGACGCGGCCAGCAGGGCGCCCATGGCGCCGATCATGTGGAAACGGTTCATCACGAGTCCCCCTTGGTGTTGTGCGGATCGGACCACACAATCCGGCGCTTTTCCACAGTACCTGCGGCCGATGGAAACTTCCGGCTCCCCCCTGGGGCCATCCCGTGAAATACTCCTGCGCTGATCCCCCGAGGAACCAGGCACATGAAGAGACTTGCCGCCATCGCGCTTGCCTTGCTGATCAACACTGCGCCGGAGGCTGCGGACGCGCCGGCCGCGCGGCCAGCCAATCAATTCATCACGCTGGGCACGCACGGCGGGCCGGTCTCGGATCGCAACCGGGCGCAGCCGGCCAATGCGCTCGTTGTCGGGCAGGCCGTGTACCTGGTGGATGCCGGCGATGGCGCGGTCCAGCAGCTCGCCCGCGCCGGCCTTTCGGTGGCCGCGGTGCGCGCGGTGTTCATCAGCCACATCCACATCGATCACACCGGTGGCCTGTTCGCCGTGCTGGGGCTGCGACAGCAGATGGGCGGCGGCGCAAAGGTCACGGTCTATGGGCCACCAGGCATCAAGGCCATGGTGGACGGGCTGCTGGCGGCCATCGTGCCGGAGGCAGAATCCAACTATGGCGTGCCCGGTGAGGACTATGTTCCCCCGCAGAGCCTCGTCGATGTGGTCGAGCTGCCTGACGGCGCCAAGGTCAAGTTCGATGGCTTCACGCTGAGCGCGGTGGAAAACACCCACTACAGCTTTCCGAAAGACAGCGACATGGCCAGGCGTTTCGGTTCACTGTCGTTCCGCTTCGATCTGGCGGACCGCTCCATCGTGTACACCGGCGATACGGGTCCGAGTGAAGCAGTCACGGAACTGGCGCGCGGCGCGGATCTGCTGGTGAGCGAGCTGATCGATCCGAAGTTCTTCGAGACTTTCTCTGCACAGCAGAAGCGCGGCCGCGAGATGCGCGAGCATCTCGTCGACCATCACATCAATCCCGACCAGGTCGGGCAGATGGCCGCCAAGGCCAAGGTGAAGCGCGTGGTGATCACGCACCTGGTCGCGGGGCGCAACCCGAATGTGGATACGGCGCCCTACGTGGCCGGCGTGAAGAAATGGTTCAGCGGGCCGGTGGAAATAGCCGACGACCTGAATCGCTACTGAGCCAGAGGCCCGGCCTTCTTCGAACGCAAGTGCGTGCCGCGGCCGCGGCCGCTGGATGCGAAGCGCCATGCGGAGCTGATTGGCCAGGCTCGCAGAGCTTGCTCCTTTCCAGGAAATCACCATTTCGACTCGTCTAGAATGCAGTCTGGAATCGGTAACGTCTCGAAATCCAGAGGTGACTGACATGGACCGTCCGATCGCCGCAACGATTCTTTCACTGGCGGTGCTGCTCGCACAGCCGGCACAGGCCGCCGACATCGAGGCCAGGCTGGTCATTGACCAGGTCACTGTCTACCCGCAGACCGCAAACATCACGCGTTCGGGACAGGTGACGGTGCCGGCGGGGAGTCACCGGCTCATCGTGCGCGGCCTGCCGGACCCCATCGATACGAGCAATCTGCGCATCTACGCTGGCTCTGCAGCGGTGCGACTCGGCGGCGTGGAGGTACAGAAGATCGTCGACAAGGATTACGTCAGTGATGCGGAGCGTGCGCTGCGTAACAGACTCATCGCGTTGGAGGACCAGCGTGCCGCGCTGCAGGACGAAATCGCCACGGCCGGCTTGCAATTGAAGCTCATCGACTCGCTTGCTTCGCTGCCCACCGATCGCAATGGCAAGTCCATCGTTGAAAGTGTTTCCATCCAGAGCACATTGGCTTCAATAGGCACGGGGTCCGAGGCGGCGCGCGCGAAGATTCGCGCCGCCAACATCGCCATCCGCGATGTGAGCGCAGAAGTGGATCAGGCGAATGCGGAGCTGGCGAAGATCGCCACGGCTCGCAAGACGACCAACGAAGTGCGTGCAACCATCGAGGCGACTGCCGCAGTTACCGTACCCGTGAGCCTCGAATACCGTGTTGTGGATGCGGGATGGGAATGGATCTACGAAGCGCGCCTTGACACCCAGAGCAAGCGCATGACGCTGTTTCGCCAGGCCTCCATCCGCCAGGGGTCGGGCGAGGACTGGGTGAACGCGGAAGTGTCGGTGACGACCGCGAAGCCGCGCCAGAGCGCCGGCACGCCTCCCGTGACGTCGGCGTTCCTGCGCCTGCGGGACTACGTGGCGCCGCGCAGTGAATCGATGGAATTGGAGGAGGTGGTGGTGACCGGCTCGCGCAAGACCGGTGGCTTGCGGAACCGGGGCGCATCCGGCGACAACCCTGAAGAGTCCCCGCTGATCACCACGGATGAGTTCGCCACCGAGTTCGTGCAGGACTTTCTCATCCCCTCACGCGTCAGCATCAATTCGGACCGGCAGGTGCGCGTGTATCCGGTCTCTGAAGAAGATTTTGATACCAACCTCGTCGCACGCGCCGTGATGCCGGTGGATCCCACTGCGCGCCTGGAGGCTGCCTTCCGTTATGAGAAGGACACTCCGATCGAAGCGGGTCAGCTGCAGCTGTACCGCGATGGCGCGTATGTCGGCGCGGCGAACCTGCCGCTGCTGCTGCCGGGCGCTGACGTGCGTGTGCCTTTTGGCGTGGATGAGCGCATCCGCATCGTCGTCCGCGAAGAGAAGGCGGAGTCCGGGACGCGCGGTGTGCTCGGCCGGCAAATGCAGAGCGAGCACCGCCGCCGCTACGAGATCACGAGCTATCACGTCGCAGCGATCCCCATCGAGGTGATCGATCGGGTGCCGGTGCCGAAGGACTCAGGCATCAAGGTCGAAGTGCTCGAGGGGGCAACACCGCCCACCGAGAAGGACCTCGACGGCAAGGCCGGCGTGTACCTGTGGCGGTTGCCTGGCACTCCGAAGAAGACCGAAACCATCCGCCACCTGTATTCGGTGCGCTACCCCAGCGACAAGATGCTGACGCAGTCGGAAAGCGGTGGTGACTGAGCGATCGGCTGCACGAATACTGGAAAAAAAGTTGCGAATGCACAGAAAGACAAGACGCCCACGAAGAGTATGCCCGGGGGCGAATCGGGCTCGTTTCTGGGCGGCGGCAGGACTCTTGCTGTCTTCATCTTGCTGCCTGGCTGCAACGGCCCCGGCGGAATTGGAAGGCGTGGTGACGGCGCCTGTGCCCGCGTGGGTAGCGGCAGGGCTGCCCGAAGAAGGGGCGCCGCAAACTTCCGAAAGCGCGAATCCATTCAGCGTCGTCGACTATCAGGTGCGGGTCTCGGATGCCGGGTTCGATATGTTCCGGCATACCGTACGGCAACTGGGTAATGCCACGGCTGTGGCTGACTCTTCGCAGACTACGCTCGACTTCGATCCCTCCTTTGAACGCCTGATGATCCATTTCGTCCGCATCATCCGCGATGGCACCATCATCGATCAGACACTCAGCGCGCAGCAGCAGCTCTTGCGGCGCGAATCCGGACTGGAAGATGGCCTCATCAATGGCGAACACACGCTGCACCTGTTGCTCAAGGACACGCGTGTCGGGGATACGGTCGATATCGCCTACACGATCCAGAGCGCTCCGCCACTCGAGCGCCAGCACTTTTCGCTCCGGATTCCGACGGCCTGGGGCGAATCCGTACGCCGACTGCGAGTGAGATTGCTGGTGCCCCGAGGTCGGAACGTGGACATTGCCGACAGGGCGGGCCTGGGTGCCCCCGTACGACAGACGGTGGCGAACTGGCAGGAGACTACCTGGTTTGCGAAGGGAGTCCCGGCACTTGATCCAGAGGAAGAGACTCCGCTGTGGCAGGACGACTACCCGAGCCTGGAGCTGACTGAATTTCCAGACTGGGAGTCATTGCGTGACTGGGCGCGAAGCCTGTACCGCGTGAGGGAACCGGGCAGCCCTGCGCTGCAGGCACTCGTTCAACGCTTCAGACAATTGCCCCAGGAGCCTGATCGCATCCTGGCAGCCCTGAAGTTCGTGCAGGAAGAGATTCGCTACACGGGAATCGAGATCGGTCCCGGCGCCTGGCAGCCCACCACACCGAATGAAGTGCTCGCACGGCGATTCGGCGATTGCAAGGACAAGGTACTGCTGCTCGTCACGCTGCTCGGTGAACTCGGTGTGCGCGCCGACCCGGCGCTGGTGAGTACCTACTGGCGAAGGGGAGTCGAGTCCCATGCGCCGAGGCCGGGTCTGTTCGATCATGTAATCGCGCGTGTCCAGTCGGCAGGCAACATCTACTGGCTCGATGCCACTCGCGTTGCGCAGGGGCGGGACCTGCGTACGCTGGTGCAGGCCGACTTCGAGCGTGCCCTGATCCTGGACCGCGAATTCCACGGTCTTGCGACCATTCCCACGATCGCGCTCGAGAAGCCCGGGATGGAAGCATACGAACAGTATGACCTTTCGAAGGGGCTGTACGACCCCGCCGTGTTGACCGTGCAGACAATCTATCGTGCCGAGGAAGCCGAATCGCTGCGGCTCAGGCTGCGCCGCAGTACGCCAGAGGAGATCGGCAGGGAATATCTGAAGTACTACCGCGATCGATACGCGGACACCAGCGCAACGGCTCCCCTGGAGATCGCCGACGACGAGCAGAGGAATGAGCTGACACTGACCGAGCACTATGAGGTAGGCAAGACATTCAAGGCGCACACTGCGACCGTCGACGAATTTGACCTGGAGTTCTATCTCATCTCCGATCGTGCAGTCCGCCCGGCCCGGGTTGTCCGCAAGAACCCCCTGGCCCTCACGTATCCGTCATCAGTACTGCATCGTGTGTCGGTCACGATGCCCGACGAGTGGCCGATTGACCGATCGGAGGAACGCATCGATGGGCCTGGCGTCAGCTATCTGGCGCGTCTCTGGCGGGACGGGCGAACGATCCAGTACGAGCAATCGTTCGCTACCACGCGCGACAGTGTTGACGCTGAAGCCGCGGGCGAATACCGGGACAAGATCGATCAGATTCGCGCTAACGCCTACCAGGGCCTGTTTCAGCCTCGCGAGAGCATGTCACTCTCATTCGACAACTTGTCCTGGCCAATCCTTGCAGTTCTGCTTGCCGGCCTCGTCATCGGGCTCGGACTTTCGTGGCAGATCTGGCACTCCGCCGGCAGACCCATGTCCACTCCGGCCGCTGGTGGTCCCAATGGCCTGTCCGGTTGGCTTGTCCTGGTCGGCATCGGAGTCGTGGTGTCCCCCTTTGGTATTGCTCGCACGCTTTGGGAGCTGCGAAGCTACCTTGCGGCGGATGTCTACGCATTGGTCGGCACCCAGTACAGTTCTCAATGGCCGGGCCTCTGGCTGAGAGCTGGAGTCCTGTGCACGCACTTCCTGCTCGCATTTCTGCTGATCGCATCGGTGCTCAACGCGGTGCAGTTTTTTGCACGACGCCGCACCTTTGTCCTGACGTTTGTCGCCATGCAGGTGCTGGAAGTTGGGGCGAGCTTGCTTGGGCTCCTGGTACTCTGGCAACTCGTCGGTGCAGAGAGCGAAGAGGTACGCAGTACATTCACGGATCTGGTTCGGTCAGTTCTTTCTGCCGCGATCTGGATAACCTACATGCTTGTATCAAGGCGCGTCCGTGCCACGTTCACACGAATCCCGCTTGCGCGTGAGGCGCGCTGGGCAGGAATCGCCCGATAGTTCAAATCGCGGCCGGCCTGCTGCGCATTGCCCCGGTTTGCCGCAGCATCGCCCTCTCGATTCCACAGCGCGCCTCCGGGCACGCCGCATCGCGCTGCTGGAAACGGCCGATACCACGCAGGCCTACGACACAGTCGCTCGGTTCTGCCCGGCCGCGCGCATGCCTCCATTTGTTCTGGATGCGCGAATGAGGATCTACCCTGATTACGGCCGGGATATCGGATTGTCACCGGCCCAGGCAGAGGAACTCACGAAGCTGTTGCGACAGAAGGCACCGGATGTCGAGATCCAAGCGCTGCTTGGCTGGAGGTACGCGGAGTTCAAGGCACGCTCATCGGTGCAGCCTACTGGATGACCCCGGCCAATGCGTCGGGCGACCCAGTACCCAGTGCAGAGTAGGCGACGCGCAGCGCCGCCGCGAAGCGTTCATCGCGCGCGAGTGGCCCGAAAACCGCATCGAGCTTCAGGAAATCCGCGACGTCATGCGTCGCATCGCCATTGCATGCGCGGCCGATCGCGGTGAGCGCATCGTTCAATGGATCTTCCAGCGCCACACCGCTCTGCGACTGGCGGCGCACGAAACACATCCAGCCGGCAATGGACAGACACAGCGGCGCGATATCGCGCCGCTGCGCCAGCGCATCGCTCACCGTCGACAGCAGCCGCACCGGCAACTTCTGTGAACTGTCCCAGCAGATCTGCGACAGCTTGTGCTGGATGGCCGGGTTGCGGAAGCGGTTCAGGATGTCGTCGATGTACATGCCGACGTCCAGCCCGTCCGGCAGCGCAACCACCGGGGCGATGGATTCGCGCATCAAGCGCTCGACGAATGCAGCAAGCGGCGTCGCCATGGCGTCGCCAACGGTCGCAAGGCCCATGAGTGAGCCGAGCCATGCCAGCGTGGAATGCGCGCCATTGAGCAGCCGCAACTTCGCGCTCTCGTAGCCGGCGACGTTGCTGGTGAGCACCGCTCCCGCGAACTCCAGCGCTGGCCGCTCATTGCAGAAACGGTCCTCGATCACCCACTGCGTGAAGGCCTCGCGTTGCACGGGCCAGGCGTCACGGCAACCCAGCTCCGCGGCCACGCGTTCGCGCAGCACGTCGTCGGTGGCCGGCGTGATGCTGTCCACCATCGAACAGGGAAAGGCGACCTCGGCCTCGATCCACTTCGCGAGTGCGGGGTCGATGCGTGCCGCGAACTGGATCGTGGCGCGGCGCAGGCGGTGGCCGTTGCCTGAAAGGTTGTCGCAGCTCAGCACGGTATAGGGCTGGTGGCCCTGCGCGCGCCGTGCGGCAAGACCTGCCGTGATGCAGCCGATGGCGCTGCGGGGAGCGGCCGGTGATGCGATGTCATGCGCGATGTCGGCATGCGCGACGTCCAGGTCCTCACCATTCAGGCAGTAGCCCTTCTCGGTGATGGTCAGCGTTACCAGCCGCACGGCAGGGTCCGCGAGTCGTTCCAGCACTGCGTTCTGCTGCGAAGGTGCATGCAGCAGCTCACGAATTGATCCGATGACGCGCAGCGAGGTCAATTCACCGAGCTGGGCCACCGTGTACAGGTTGTCCTGCGGGGCGAGGGCATCGCGCACCGTCGCGCTGTGCAGCGACACACCGCAGATGGCCCATTCCGGGTCCGCGGCCAGCAGGTCATCCACATACATGGCCTGGTGCACGCGGTGAAACGCGCCGGGGCCGATGTGCACGATGCCGATCTCGGTGTCCGGCAATTCGTAGCCGGGCCGGACGACTTCCGGCGGCAGGTCGGGCAGGGCTGTGATCGACAGCCGGCGCATCAGCGCTGCACGTCGATGCCATCCTGCTCGAGGAAGGCCAGCATGTCCGCGGCGCGCGATAGATTGGCATCGCCCGCAATGGAGTGCTTCAGGCAGGCCGCGGCCACCGCGAAGTCCAGCGCGGCCGGCTGGTGCAGGCCCGTGATGAGACCGTGCAGCAGGCCGGCGGCAAACGCATCGCCGCTGCCGATGCGATCCACGATGCCGGTGAGCCGGTGGGTGCGCGTGGTCAGCACGTGTTCGCGTGTGGCCAGGTGTCCGCACAGCTCGTGCGTGTCGACGTCCTGGATGGCGCGCTCGGTGGTCGCCATCCAGCGCAGGCGCGGAAAGGACCGGAACGCCAGCTGCGCCGCGGCCAGGAATCGCTGCTCGCCGCCGGCGTCGCGGAACTCCGCGCCGAGCATCAGCGCGATGTCGCGCTCATTGCCCAGCAGCAGGTCCGCTTCGGCGGCGATCTGGCGCAGCAGCGCCGGGGCCTGGGCGGCGCGCAGATCCCACAGCCGGCCGCGATAGTTGCAGTCGAAGGAAACCGCGGCGCCCGCAGCGCGCGCCGCCAGCACGGCGGCCAGTGCGGCCTCCGCGGTGCGTTCATTCAGCGCCAGGTTGATGCCGGACACATGCAGCCAGCTCGCGCCAGCCATCAGCTGCGGCCAGTCGTAATCGGCGGCGGAGGTGCGCGCGAACACCGAGTCCGCGCGGTCGTACGTCACCTCCGCCGGGCGCTGCATCGCGCCGGGTGCCAGGAAGTACAGCCCCATGCGGCCTTCGGCGAAACCGATGCCCCGGGTATCCACGCCGTGACGCCGCAATGCATCGCGCGCGGCGCGGCCGGGCGCGTTGTCGGGCAAGGCGCTGATCATGGCGCTGGCATGCCCGAGGATGGCCAGTGACGTGGCCACATTGGCCTCGGCGCCGCCGAACTGCACGTCGAGGCATGGCGACTGAAACAGCAGCTCGCGTCCTGGCGCCGACAAGCGCAGCAGCAATTCTCCAAAGCAGACTATGCGGTCGTTTGACATCAGCGCACCGTGAATTTGTGGGTGTGGCGCGTGTCGGCGCTGGAGGCGCCGACCTGCACTTCGTAGGTGCCCGGGTCGACCACGTACTTGCCTGCGTTGTCGTCGTACACGCGCAGGTCCGGGGTGGGCGAGACTTCGAAGGTCAGCTTGCGCGTTTCTCCGGGTTGCAGATTCACGCGCTGGAAGCCACGCAGATCGCGATTGGCCCGCGCGTGCGCAGTATTCACGCCACGCAGGTACAGCTGCACCACTTCATCGCCGGCGCGTTCGCCGCTGTTCTTCACCTGCACGGTCACTTTCAGCTTGCCGTTGGCGCGCACGCGCTCATGGTCGAGCGTGAGATCCGAGTAGGTGAAGTGCGTGTACGAAAGCCCAAAGCCGAATGGATACAGCGGCTCGCCCTTGAAGTAGCGATAGGTGCGGCCGTCCATGTCGTAGTCATCGAACGCGGGCAGCTGCTCGGTGCCCTTGTAGAAGGTGACCGGCAGGCGGCCGCCCGGGTTGGCATCGCCGAACAGCACATCGGCGACCGCGGTGCCGCCGCGCTGGCCCGGGTACCAGGCCAGCAGGATGGCGCCCACACGTTGCTGTGCCCAGTCCACTGCAACCGCCGAACCGCTGGTGAGCACCAGCACCACCGGCTTGCCGGTGGCCACCAGCGCTTCGAGCAGCTGCTGCTGCGAGGCGGGCAGATTGATGTCGGTGCGATCACCGCCCGAGAAGCCGGGATAGCTGACGCGCATCTCCTCGCCCTCGATCTGGCTGGTGAGCCCGCCGACGAAGATCACCACTTCGGCACTGCGCGCGGCAGCCAGTGCCGCGTCGGCCGAGGCGGGTGGTCGCGCCGGGGAATCCACGGGCGCGCCGCGCACCGGGCGTTCGACGAACCCTTCCACCAGTTCCGCGCCGCGTTCGTAGGTGACCTCGGCCTGCGGCATCGCGGCCCGGATGCCCTCGAGAATGGTGACAGGCGCGGCCGGCGTGCCGTTGTAGTTCCCGAGCAGCACCTGCAAGTCATCGGCCGTCGGGCCGATGACAGCAATGCGCTTCAGGTTCTTCGACAGCGGCAACGTGCCGTGATTCTTCAGCAGCACCAGCGATTCATGCGCGGCGCGCAGCGCCAGCGCATCGTGCGCTGGCGCCTGGTTCACGCTGATGGGCAGCTTCGACCAGGGCACCATCGCAGGCGGATCGAACATGCCCAGCCGCATGCGTGCCGTCATCAGGTGGGTGAGGGCGGTGTCGATTTCGCCTTCCTTGATGAGGCCCTGCTCCACTGCCTTGGGCAGCGCGGCATAGGTACGGCCGCAGTTGAGCTCATCGCCATTCTTCACCGCCATGGCCGAGGCGGCTTCGGCCGTCTCGACCACCTTGTGGGTGCGATAGATGTCGCCGACGGCATCGCAGTCGGAGACGACATAGCCCTTGAAGCCCCAATCCTTGCGCAGGATGTCCTGCAGCAAGCGCGGGCTCGCGGTGGCCGGCTCGCCGTTCACGCGATTGTAGGCGCCCATCACCGCGTCGACCTTCGCCTCTTTCACCAGTGCCTCGAAGGCGGGCAGGTAGGTTTCGTGCAGGTCGCGTTCGGAAGGCATCACGTCGAACACATGGCGTGAAGGCTCGGGGCCGCTGTGCACCGCGAAGTGCTTGGCCGTTGAATCGAGCTTGCGGTACTTCGGGTCATCGCCCTGCAGGCCGGTGACGAAGGCCACGCCCATGCGCGCGGTCAGGTAAGGGTCTTCGCCATAGGTTTCCTGGCCGCGGCCCCAGCGCGGGTCGCGGAAGATGTTGATGTTGGGCGACCAGAAGGTCAGCCCCTGGTAGCGCGCGTGCTGGTCCTGGCGGATGGCCGCGTTGTACTTGGCGCGCGCCTCGTCGCTGATCACCGTGGCCACTTCATGCATCAGCGGCAGGTCGAAGGTGGCCGCCAGTGCGATGGCCTGCGGAAACACGGTGGCCTGCCCGGCACGCGCCACGCCGTGCAGTGCCTCGTTCCACCAGTCGTAGGCCGGCACGCCCAGTCGCTCGATGGCCGGCGCGGCGTTCTGCATCTGCGCGGCCTTTTCTTCCAGTGTCATGCGCGACACGAGATCGGCGGCGCGGGCCTCGAAGGAGAGTCTCGTGTTCAGGTACGCCGGTGTATCGGCAGCACCGGTGGCGAGACACAGCGCTGCAAGTGCACCACCAGTGGCAACACGGCGCAGGGCTGGCGATGTCTTGTCCACGTTCATATTGGTGCTCACGGAACCTTCACCAGTCCCACATCGTGCCGTCTTCCAGCCGTGCCACCGGCAGCTGCTTCGGCGCGTACGGGTACTTCGCCGCCAGCTTTTCATCCAGCGTGACGCCATGCCCCGGCGTATCGCCCACATGCAGCCGGCCATCGCGGAACGCGTAGTCGTGCGGGAACACCGCATTGGCTTCATCGCTGTGGAACATGTACTCCTGGATGCCGAAGTTGGGCACCCAGGTATCAAAGTGCAGCGCGGCGCCCATGGTCACCGGCGACAGATCCGTGGCGCCGTGAAAGCCGGTGCGCACCTGGTGCAGCGCTGCGAAATCGGCGAGGCGCCGCAGATGGGTGATGCCGCCGCCGTGCACGATGGTGGTGCGGATGTAGTCGATGAGCTGGTTCTGGATCAGGTGCTTGCAGTCCCAGATGGAATTGAACACCTCGCCCACGGCCAGCGGTGTCACCGAATGCTGGCGGATGAGTTCAAAGGACTGCTGGTTCTCGGCCGGCGTCGCATCCTCGAGCCAGAAGAGGCGATAGGGTTCCAGGTCGCGCGCCAGCCGCGCCGCCTCGATGGGCGTGAGGCGATGGTGCACGTCGTGCAGCAGTTCGACCTCGTTGCCGTGGTCCTTGCGCAATTGCTCGAACAGTTTCGGCGCGGTTTCGAGATAGCGCGGCGTGTTCCACACGGTTTCGGCGGGCAGCTCGCTCTCGGCCGGCTCGTAGGGCCTGGTGCCGGTGGAGACGCCATAGGCCTTCTTCACGCCGGGCACGCCGCACTGTGCGCGGATCGCGAGAAAGCCCTGGTCGCGGTACATGCCCACCTGCGCGCTGGCTTCGGCGATGTCGCGGCCATTGGCATGCGCGTACACCAGGGCGCCCTCGCGCGAGCGGCCGCCGAGCAGCTGGTAGATCGGCATGCCGGCCATCTTGCCGAGGATGTCCCACAGCGCCACGTCCACCGCGGCAATGGCGCTCATGGTCACCGGTCCGCGCCGCCAGTACGCGCCGCGGTACAGGAACTGCCAGGTGTCTTCGATGCGGCCGGCATCGCGACCCATGAGGTTCGGCACCACGTGTTCGGTGAGATACGCCGCTACTGCCAGTTCACGCCCGTTCAATGTGGCATCGCCGAGGCCGGTGACACCGGATCGCGTGGTGACCTTCAGCGTGACGAAGTTGCGCCCCGGGCACGTGACGATGACCTTGGCTTCGATGATCTCGCGGTCGCGGGTGGATCCGGGTGTGCTGGTGCTCATGCGTCAGTGCGGGGCGTTGGGGAAGTCGAGGCTCTTGTAGTAGTCGAGGCTGCGCGCCGGGGGAGCATAACCCGCCGGCATTGCAAGTCCGTTCAAGCTCTGCCAGTAGGCGATGCTGGCGTCGCGCCACCACTGTGCTTCGTCCTGCTGGATGGCGAGGAAGTCGGCCGTCTTGGTGTAGCGCTCGATGTCGATGCGGCCTTCGAGTCTGGCCCAGGTGGCGCGCATCTGCTTCACGTCCTCGACGCCCTGCGTGTAATGCCGCACCAGTTCTTCCCACAGTGTGCGGCCGGAACGCATCCTGTAGTCCCAGGGCACGTGGTGGAACCACAGCAGGTATTCATCCGGCACGGTCTTCAGGTCATTGAACTGCGCCGCGACTTCGGGTGCGTACTGCGCAATGGCGTTGCTGCCCGTGCTGCTGCGGTCGAAGCCGATGCCGTTGTGGTCGGCGCGGTGGTAGTACACCGGCGTCCATTCAGGGCGCGCACCGACATCATCCCAGGGCATGGGGCCGTAGTGGTGGCCGCGGCCCATCAGGTGCGCGAGGCCCAGCGGCGTCATGTAGTCCACCACCGCCTCGCGCGAAGTCATCATCATGTCGACCACGGATTTCACGACTGCTGCATCATCCGAAAGCGTCATGCGCGCCCAGTCTGCGGCAATCGCGCGCGCCGACTGAGTGGGGTTCCACGCCAGGCGCCCGTAGGCGTACCAGTTGGCCTGGTTGAAGGTGGAGCCCATCCAGTCGCGATCCGTACCGATGCCCACCACGCCCGCCGAACCGGTGAGGGCATGGCTTTCAAGCTCGCCGTCGATCACCTTCGCCACCGTGGAGCCCTTGCCCTTCGCGTACGTGTCGGCTTTCAGCACCTCTTCATACAGCGCGCCGAGGTAGACCAGGTGCGTGGCGAAGCCGAGGTATTCCTTGGTGATCTGGAACTCCATCATCAGCGGGGTCTTCGGCATGGCGCCGAACAGCGGACTGAAGGGTTCGCGTGGCTGGAAGTCGATGGGTCCGTTCTTCACCTGCACCAGCACGTTGTCACGGAACTTGCCATCCAGTGGCTGGAACTCGGTGTGCGCCTGCTTCGCGCGGTCGTCGGGGTTTTCGGTGGCATACACGAAGGCGCGCCACATCACGATGCCGCCATGCGGTCCGACTGCATCGGCCAGCATGTTGGCGCCCTCGGCGTGGCTTCTCTTGTAATCGCCGGGACCCGGCTGGCCCTCGGAGTTGGCCTTGACGAGGAAGCCACCGAAATCCGGGATCAGCGTGTAGATCTCGTCGGTCTTGTCCTGCCACCACTTGCGCACCGCCGGGTCCAGCGGATCGGCGGTCTTGAGGCCGCCGATCTCCATTGGCGCCGAGAAACGCGCCGACAGGTACACGCGCATGCCGTAGGGCCGCAGCGCGCCGGCAATCGCTGCGACCTTGGCGAGGTATTCGCGCGTGAGGATGGTGGCATTGGCATTCACATTGTTCAGCACCGCGCCATTGATGCCGATGGAGGCATTGGCGCGCGCGTAGTCGGTGTAGCGCGGGTCCACGTAGCCGGGCAGCTTCCACCAGTCCCAGATCGACGCGCCGGCGTAGCCACGCTCGACGCTGCCGTTGAGGTTGTCCCAGTGGTTCAGCACGCGGATCTTCTCGCGCGGCAGGTCGGAAATGTTCAGCCGCTCCAGCGGTGCGCCGGTCTGCATCAGCTGCAGCAGGCGGAATGCGCCGTACAACACGCCGACATCGGAGTTCGCGACAATGACGGTCACGTCGCGGCGATCGATGGTCGCGCTGCGGATCAGGTAGCCATCGGTGCCCAGGGCCTTGAGGTCGAGATGGAGCCCCGCAATCAGCGGCGAGGAAGCCGGCGTGCCCGCGATGATCGCTCCGGATGTCGGCCGATCTGCGATGCGCGGTGCCTGTCCCAGCAATCCGCCAATGCCACGCAGCAGTTCGGCGCGCGCGGCGGCCCGCACGGGCGTGGCGGTATCCAGCACCAAATGCGTGGCATGCGCGCGATAGACTGCCGCCTGCGCCGCTGGCAATGGCCGGTATCTGAGCCACAGGTCGTAGCCGTCTTCCGCGTGCGCGGCCACCGCACACAGCATCAACAGCAACGCTGTGGCGGCGCGTTTCATCTGCGCAGCAGGTACTGGTTCAGCAGGTTCTCGTAGCGTTCCTGCTTGCCGCTGATCTGCCTCGGTTCACCGTTCCTCGCCGCCAGCGCAGTGAGGTCGGTGAACTTCAGCTTGCCGGCCTCGAAGTCCTTGCCCGCGCCGCTGTCGAAGCTGGCGTAGCGCTCCTTGCGCCACACCTCCCAGGGCGAGGCCGTGAGCAACTCGTGCGCCACTTTCAGCCCATGCGCGAAGGCATCCATGCCGCCGATGTGCGAGATGAACAGATCTTCCATGTCGGTGGATTCGCGCCGCGGCTTGGCGTCGAAGTTCAGGCCCCCGACGAGGCCGCCCTGGCGCAGCACTACCATCATCGCGCCCACGCAGTCGTACAGGTCGGTGGGGAACTGGTCGGTGTCCCAGCCGTTCTGCGCATTGCCGCGGTTGGCATCGATGCTGCCCAGCAGGTCGTGGTCCGAGGCCACCTGCAGGTCGTGCTCGAAGGTGTGGCCGGAGAGCGTAGCGTGGTTGGCCTCGATGTTGAGCTTGAAGTCCTTCGCCAGCCCGTGCTGGTGCAGGAAGCCGGCCACCGTGGCGCTGTCGAAATCGTACTGGTGCTTCATCGGCTCCATCGGCTTGGGCTCGATGAAGAAGCAGCCCTTGAAGCCGATGCTGCGGCCGTAGTCGCGCGCCATGGCCAGAAAGCGCCCGAAGTGATCCAGCTCGCGGCGCATGTTGGTGTTCACCAGCGAGGCGTAGCCTTCCCGGCCACCCCAGAACACATAGTGCTCGCCGCCCAGCTCCACGGTTGCATCCAGCGCGTTCTTCACCTGCACCGCCGCGCGGGCCACCACGTTGAAATCCGGGTTCGTCGCTGCGCCATTCATGTAGCGCGGATGCGAGAACAGATTGGCGGTACCCCACAGCAGTTTCACGCCGGTGGCGGCCTGGCGTTCTTTCGCCAGCTTCACCATGTGCTTGAGGTTCTTTTCGTACTCGCCGATGTCCTCGGCGTCTGGCGCCATGTCGATGTCGTGAAAGCAGTAGTACGGCACGCCCAGCTTGGTGAAGAACTCGAACGCGGCGTCGATCTTGGCCTCGGCCGTGCCCATCGGCGTGCCCGTTTCCCACGGAAAGCGCCGTGTGCCCGGGCCGAACGGGTCGTGGCCCGCATTGGTGAAGGTGTGCCAGTAGCAGGTGGCGAAACGCAGGTGCTCGGCCATGGTCTTCTCGCCGACTTTCTGGTTCGCGTCGTAGACCTTGAAGGCCAGCGGGTTGGACGAGCAATCGCCCTCGAAGGGAATGCGGCCGATGCCGGGAAAGTATTCACGCTTGCCGATGAAAGGTGTGGTCATGAGATTTACGGTCCTGGTGTCATTACGAATATAACGATCTGGCCGTTTGCAGTTGGCGCAGGAATTCCTGGTAGGCCGCGCCACAGGCTGCAACCGCCGATGCATCGGGGCTGGCACCGCGCTGTTCCTGCATCAGCACGTGCTCGCGCGCGATGCTCGAAAGTGCGCCGGCACTGCCGTCGGTGCCGGTGGCCCACAAGGCCTGCAGCGCAGCGCCGAAGGCCGCACCTTCGGCTTGCGCCGGCACCTGCACCGGCAGATTGAACACATCGGCAACCATCTGCCGCCACGCAGCGCTGTTGCTGCCACCGCCGGTGAGGCGGATCGCGTCGAAGCCAAGGCCGGTGGCGCGCAACGCATCGAAACCATTGCGCAGCGCGAATGTCGCGCCTTCCATCGCGGCTCGATACGCGTTGGCGCGCGTTAAATTCCCGTTGTGCAGGCCATACAGGTTGCCGCGCGCCCGCGGCAGGTCAGGTGTGCGCTCGCCCTGGAAGAACGGCAGCATGCCAAGCCCGTCGGCACCGGGCCGCGTGCCCGCCAGTAGCGCGTCGCCGTCGCGGGTGTCGAAGCCGAATGCGGCTGCGACGCCTTCGGTGGCCACCGTGCAGTTCATGGTGCAGATCAGCGGCAACCAGCCACCCGTCGAGGAACAGAACGCGGCCCAGCCCATGGCGTCGTCCACCACGGGACGATCGGCTGCGGTGAACAGCGTGCCTGACGTGCCGAGGCTCATGGAGAGCACCCCCGGTGCGACATTGCCGGTGCCGATGGCCGCCATCATGTTGTCGCCGCCGCCGGCGCTGATCTGCACGGTGTTCGGCAGGCCCAGTTCCGCGGCAATGGCTGGTGCGATTGGAAAATGCGCGTTGGCATTCACCAGCGGCGGCAGGCACTGGCCCAGGTCGCGATCCGGATCGGTGGCCGCCAGCATGGGCCGGGACCACTGGCGCGTGCGCACATCCAGCCAGCCGGTACCGGAGGCATCACCGCATTCCATCCAGCGCTCGCCGGTGAGCCAGAAGTTCACGTAGTCATGTGGCAGCAGGATGCTCTTCAGCTGCGCATAGGCAGCGGGCCGGTGCTTGCGCGTCCATGGCAACTTCGAAGCGGTGTAGCCCGTCAGCACCGGATTGCCGGCGAGTTGCACGCAGCGTGCCGCACCACCGGCACGCGCCGTGATCTCAGCCACTTCCTGCCCGGTGCTCGTGTCGCACCACAGCTTGGCCGGAGCCAGCACCTTGCCGGCGGTATCCAGCGGCACGAAGCCATGCTGCTGGCCGGACACGCCGATGGCACGCACCCTGGCGCGCAGCGTCGGGTCGATGCGCGCAAAGCAGGCACGGATCGCGGCAATCCACCATTCGGCCCGCTGCTCGCGGCCACCATCGTCGGTGGCAATCAGCTCCAGCGGCAGGCCTGCAGTGGCCACGATCTGGCGGGCGTCGGCGTCGTAGACGAGCAGCTTCACGCTCTGTGTGCCGACGTCCAGCCCGACGGCGAGACTCATTGATCTGTCCCCCCGGGGGCTCTTCACGGATTGGAATGGGCCCGAATTCTGGGGGCTGGAGGCGAACCTGTCACCCCGCGCTCACGGCAGGATCGCGTGGTCTGGCCTGGCGGCCGGGGGGGGGCTGAGCGGCGACGCAGCCCCATGTCTTGCCAAGCCTCCTTGAATCAATAGATTCAAGGTAATGGGTGTAATGCTTGACTAGCCAACTTCCGATAACCGAATGCCAATAGCGAAAATTTCCGGTTGACGCCCCGAATCCCCGGGTCAAAAGGTCCCTGAAATCAAAAAAAGACTCAACAGAGTCTGCAGATAGGGGGGAATTTATGACCGATCCGGCGGCCCAAAGGGCTGCCCGGCCATGGACGGTCCGGGTGAAGAACCTGCCAGTGAGGATGGTGGGCAGTGGGCTGCTGATGGCGGTCGTCCTGTCTGCCTGCGGCGGAGGCTCGGGCTCCGGGGAGGCGCTGGACCAGGATGTTCGTTCACTGGCGGCCACTACCCTTGGATTGAATGGCGACCCCGCGACGCCCCGTGGCATGCACCGGACGGTTCCAGACACGGATCCACTGGTGAAGCTGGGCCAGTTGCTGTTCTTTTCGCAGACGCTGGGTGCCGGCTATGACGTCTCATGTGGCACCTGTCATCACCCGGATTTTGCCGGCGCTGATGGGCTGTCGATCTCTGTGGGCGTGGTGCCGCGGGCTCCTGCTGCCGTTGGCCCGGGACGTGAAGCCGATCCTTATCGGGATCTGGACCCCGCCGGCGCGGATGGCGGCCCCAACATGCACCGCAACGCCATCACGACCTTCAACGCCGGTCTGTTCGATCGCGTCATGATGTATGACGGTCGCGTGTTCGTGGTGGATGCCGAGGCGGTCAGCGGCGGGCACGGACAGCAGATCCGCACCCCCGAATCCGGTCAGACGCCCGACGTGAGTCCGCTCGATGGACTCATGCAAATGACGGTCAAGGGGCCCATCGTCAACGACAACGAGATGCGCGCCTTTCTGTACACCGATCTGGCCACCCCGGTGGAGTATCGCCAGCATCTGATCCAGCGACTGCGCGGTACCGTCGATACGCAGTACAACCCCAAGCCCGATGCGGCCGCCAACTGGCTGGCGCGATTCAGGGCTGCATTCAACCAGCCATCGGCCGCGGCCGAAGACATCATCACCATCGAGAACGTGCAGCGTGCGCTGGCGGCGTACATCGGTTCGCAGATCTTCGTGGATACGCCGTGGCGCAGCTTTCTCGGTGGCGATGCCGCGGCGATCTCCGACACAGCCAAGAAGGGTGCCCGCTTGTTCCTGACTTCCAGGCAGGATGGCGGCCTGGGCTGCAACGCCTGTCACGCCGGCGACCGGTTCAGCGACGAGGCCTTTCACAATGTGGGCTTTCCGCAGTTCGGACGCGGGTTCGGCCGTGCCGACCATCGAGACCGGGGGCGGTGGGCCTCGACGCGCCTGGCCGAGGACCTGCAGGCCTTCCGGACTCCATCGCTGCTGAACGTTGCCAGGACGGCGCCATACGGCCACATCGGGTCCTTTGCAACGTTGGAGGATCTGCTCGCCTACCACGCGAATCCGCGCACAGCGGTCGATACCTTCGACTTCACACTGTCGGGATTGGCGCAGTTCAGCGAAGGCACCGTGTCGTATCCATGGGCGGAGGACTACACGCGCGAAGGCATCTCCTGGCCGAACTTCCGTACCTCGGAAGCCCTGCTGCCGGGCCGCGCCCTGACCAGCACCGAGACCAGCCAGCTGGTGGCGTTCCTGAATACACTGACCGATCGCTGCGTCAGTGACCCGGCGTGCATCTCGCAATGGGCGCCGCTGGTCGCGGACGATCCGGATGGGCATACGCTGATTCGCGATCACGCGCTCGGCACGCCGGCCATGGTGGATGCCGAGCGGGCCAGCAACTACGCCTCGCAGCTCGCGTTGAGCTTCCCGGCTCTGCCCGCGCGGACCACGTTTGCCGACGTGCAGGGCTGCTCCAACCAGATCGCCACCGCGGTCAATACCGGGCAGGCCCTCTTCGTGCAGCGCTCCGAGAGCGGCTTCGGTCTCGGTGATCGCCACGGCTACGCAGCCACGACATGGTTCACCTCCCAGCAGAGCACGCTGGAGGCCACGATGGCCGGGGGTGGCGTGACAGCCGCCTACCTCGATGACGATTGCTGGCCGGACCTGGCGTTCACCGGCGGCGATATTTCCGGCATGCGCTTCTATCACAACAATGCCGGCCTCGGATTCACGGCGCTGAACCTGCTGGGTGGCACCCCCGAGCGCGAGTTCTCGGGTACGGCGGTGGCCGATCTGAACGGGGACTACCGCCGCGAGCTGGTGCTGGCCAATATCAAGCCGGGTTCCGTCCCAGTCTATGGCGCGGACGGCACGGGCCTGTACCAGAAGGTCGCGGACCTGCCGATGGTGCGCCCGACCTACGGCGTTTCCTTCGCGCCACTGGACCAGTCGGGCAATCTCTACATGTACATGTCGCACTGGTCCGGTGGCACGGGCACCAATGGTTCGTCACCGGCACTGTGGTACACGGATGGTGCCAACCTGTATCCGTGGGATCGCAACGGACGTACGACCTCCGCGTTCGTGAACCAGCAATTCAACTTCACGCCGAAGTTCGCGGATTTCACCGGGGATGGTCGCATCGACCTGGTGATCGCATCGGATTTCTCCACCAGCACCGCGCTGCGCAACACGCCCTACACGGCCGGTGGCTGGTACTTCGAGAACGAGACTGATCCCGCCGTCATCACTGACGAGAACGGCATGGGCAGTGCGCTGCTCGACATCGACAACGATGGCAACCTGGAATGGTTCATCAGTTCGATCCGCGATTACGGCGCGGCCGCGGGAAACTGGGGCGTCTCCGGCAACCGTCTGTATCGCAATGCCAGCACCGCGCAGCACATCGCCTTCACCGACATCACCGAGCAGGCCGGTGTGCGCAACGGCTACTGGGGCTGGGGTTCCTGCGCCGCGGACTTCAACAACGATGGGTACATCGACCTGTTTCACGTGAACGGCTTTGGGTACATTCCGGACGACGTGGCGACCACAGAAGTCGCCCAGGGCATGCAGACGCTCTACAACTCCAAGACCCAGTATTTCCAGGGCAAGCCGCCGCTGCTGTACATCAACAACGCCAACGGCACGTTCACCGATGCCGCGGCTGCCTGGGGAATCGCGGTGCCATCCGAAGGGCGGGGCATCTCCTGCTTCGACTACGACCGCGACGGCGACATCGACATCGCGGTGTTCGATCATTCCAGGGTGCCGCAGTTCTTCGAGAACCGCATCGGCAATGGCACGGCGCACCGGTTCGTCGGAATCAGGCTCGTGGGTGCCACACCGAACACCGATGCGATTGGCGCAAAGGTCTATGTCACCGCCAATGTGGGTCAGGGGCACGGTGTGCAGACGCAGCTCAGGCTCTCCGAGGCCAACAGCAACTTCAACAGCCAGAACCTGCCGGATCTGCACTTTGGCCTGGGCGATGCATCCGTCATCACGCAGCTGAAGGTGGTCTGGCAGGGCGGAGCGCAGCTCACCTGTTCGAACGTGGCGGTCAACCAGTTCGTGGTGATCGATCAGCGCAACGGATCGGCGGCCTGCCCGGGGCCCTGAGTGTCACGCGGGCGGGCTACGGTGCGTTCCAGGAGTCGAGCACGGCCCGCTGCCGGATGCGGGCCGCATCCATCAGCATGCGGCCGGCCCAGCGGTAAACGTTGTTCTCGGCGACGGTGCGGCGCATGAGCTGCATGCGCTTGCGCCGTTCCTCGCGCAGCATGTCCAGTGCGGTTTCGATGGCCTCGGCCGTCTGGCCCACGTCGTAGGGATTCACCAGCAGCGCCTCGGGCAGCTCGCGCGAAGCGCCGGCGAAAGTCGAGAGGATCAGCACGCCGTCCTCGTCGTCGCGCGCCGCGACGAATTCCTTGGCCACCAGGTTCATGCCATCGTGCAGGCTGTTGACCAGCGCGAAGTCCGCGGCCCGGTACAGCTCGAACACCTGTGCCGGCTCCTGGTGCTCGCCGATCAGCACGATGGGCTGCCAGTCAGTGGTGCCAAATGCCTCATTGATCCGCTTGAGCTCCTCCATCGTGTGCTGCTGCAGTGCCTGGTAGGCCGGCAACTGGCTGCGCGACGGTGCCGCGATCTGCAGGAAGGTGAGCCGTCCGCGCCAGCGAGGGTGCCGGTCGAACAGCGTCTCCAGCGCATTGAAGCGCTCAATGATTCCCTTGGTGAAATCCCAGCGCTCCACGCCCAGACCGATCTTCACATTGGGGCCGAGACCGAAGCGCTTGCGAATTGTTTCCTGGGCCACCGGTGCCGGCGCCACCCGCGCCAGCCAGCGCGGCGGCCACTCGATCGAGATGGGGTAGGACACGACGTGGCACACGTGGCCCTGCAGTCTGACCGTCATGCGCTCGCGATCGATCTGGCATTCGACGAAACGGTCCACCGTGGCCAGGAAGTTCTGGCAGTGGTACAGCGTGTGGAAGCCGAGGATGTTCGCCTGCAGCATCGATTCCAGCAGCTCCTTCTTCCACGGGCACACACCGAAGGTTTCGGAATTGGGCCAGGGGATGTGCCAGAACACGGCGATGGTTGCCTTGATGCCCCGTTCGCGGATCAGCCTGGGCAGCAGCGCGAAGTGGAAGTCCTGCACCAGCACCACGGCCTCCCTGTTGCCGGCTTCCTGGGCGACGGTGTCGGCGAAGCGCGCATTCACGGCGCGGTAGTGCTGCCAGTCGCTCTCGCGGAAGGCCGGGCGCACGTAGGCCAGATGGCACAGCGGCCACAGGCCCTCATTGGCGAACCCGTAGTAGTAGCCGTGCTCCTCTTCGTTGGTGAGCCAGACGCGGCGCAAGGTGTAGTGAGGGTCATCCGGCGGCACCGGCACGTGGTCGTTGCCATCCACCATCTCGCGGTCGGCCGGACCGCTGCCATGCGCGATCCATGTGCCGGAGCAGGCGCGCATGATCGGTTCGATCGCGGTGACCATGCCGCTGGCCGGCACCTGCACGGCGATCGCGCTGGTCACAGGATCGCGGGTGTGGATGTACGGCTCGCGATTCGACACCACCAGCATCGCGCATTCGCCGAGATGCTCGCGCACGACCTGTTGCAGCGCCTGCGGTGTCCAGTTCTCGTGAAAATCGATCTCCAGGCGCTGGTTCGCCGCAACTTCGCGCATCGCCTCGCGCACCCGCATCAGGATCGGTGCGGAATCCCCCGCGGATTCGGCGTCGTCGAGGAAACGTCGTGCGCGGATATCAGCCAGCAGCAGCCGGATCCAGCGATTGAGCAGCAGTCGCACCGCAATGCCCACCACCAGGGCGAAGATCGCAGCGCCGATCACGATGGCGCCGAACAACACGCTGAGCCCGGTGCCGGACTGCAGATCCGCCAGCGAAACGCGGTTGATGTAGTAAACGAACAGCAGTGCGAGCACGATCGCTGCCGCAACGAACGGCAGTACATAGCGCAGCAGGAGGCGGCGCAGATATTCGGGCCAGTCGTATTTGAATTGCGGCGAGGTTGCAGGCATGTTGCTGCGGCTCATTTCAACCAGTGGCGCACGGCATTGACATCAGCGAAGTGCCATTCCGCGGCTACGCGTTGTCCTACGGCGATGCCGTGGCCGCCGGCGGCGCGCGCTGCCGCGAAGCCCGGCAGATCGGTGATGTCATCGCCGACGAACACCGGCGTGCGCCCCTGGAACGGCGCCTCCTGCAGGAATGCCCTGACCGCATCGCCCTTGTCCACTCCCTGCGGCAGCAGCTCGATCACGCAGTTGCCTTCCAGCAGACGAAACTCCGGGCCGAGTTGGCGCAGCGCATCCTGCGCGAGTGCGCGCAGCGCCGGCTCGTGTTCGGGCGCGCGGCGCCAGTGCAGCGCGAGGCTCGCGCCCTTGTCCTCCAGTTGTGAGAGCGGCAAGTCTTCCATGGCCTGCGCGATCTGACGCGCGGCACCGCGCAGTCTGGCATCGCTGGCCGAACGGGTCGTGACCATGCCGCCGCTGCCGCGCCGTTCCGCGCCGTGAATGCCCGCTGCGGCAAAGTGCAGCGGCGCAAGACAAGCATCCAGGTCCGAGATCGGCCGACCGCTGATCACGGCGAGCGCGCCATCGAGCCGCCGGGCGCAGTCCGCAAGCAGCTTCAGCAGCGCAGGATCCGCTGGAATCGCGGCCGGATCGTCGCGCAGGTGCAGCAGCGTGCCATCGAGGTCCAGAAACAGGCAGTTGTCGTCGGCAAGCGGAGGAACCGGGTCCATGCCCCTATCATCTTTGCCTCAGCGCGAATGACAACCCCGAAAGGTGAAACAGTAGCGTCTGGCAACCAATGGCGGATATGCTGCCGCGATGAAAACGCTCATCAAGAAGCTGGTCAATTTCAAGTCGGGGGAAGGAAAGGCGCTGTTCTGGTCTTTCGCTTATTTCTTCATCCTGCTCACCGCCTACTACATGCTGCTGCCGTTGCGCGATTCGTTCGGCATTCGCGGCGGGCCGCAGGATTTGCCCTGGCTCTTTCTCGGCACGTTCATCGTGTCGCTGTTCACGGCACCGTTGCAGGCGTGGGTGGCCGCCAGACTGCCGCGCGTGCGTTTCGTGCCGGTGACCTACCTGTTCCTGGTCGCCAACATGCTGATCTTCTGGTACCTGTTGAAGGCGCAGGTGGCGCCGGACATCGTACCGAAGGCGTTCTTCATGTGGATCACGGTGTACTCCGTGTTCACCGTTTCGATCTTCTGGACCTTTCAGTCCGACCTGTATTCGTCGGAGCAGGGCAAGCGCCTGTTCGGTTTCGTCGCCGCGGGCGGTTCGCTGGGCAACATCGTCGGCCCCCTGATCAACAAGTGGCTGATCGGACCGCTGGGCATTCCCAACCTGCTGCTGGTGGCCGGCGGGCTGCTGGTCGTTGCCATCTTCTGCGCCAACCGGCTGGAATCAGCAGCATCCCAGTTGCAGGCCGCCAATCCGGAATTCAAGGCGGCCAGCGCCGGTCGAGAGAAGCAGCCTTTGGGCGGCAGCATCCTCGAGGGCTTCGGGCTGCTGTTCAAGTCTTCGTACCTGGGCAGAATCGGGTTGTGGGTGTTCCTGCTGTCGATGCTGGGCACCTTCCTGTACCTCGTGCAGGCTCACATCGTGGATTCGTACACTGCGGACATGAAGGCGCAGACCAGCATCTTCTCCACCATCTACATGTGGGTGGGCATCCTGTCGCTGGTGGTTCAGGTGCTGGGCACCGGCCGCATCATCAAGTCGATCGGCACCGGCGCGACGCTCGCCGTACAGCCACTGGTGTTCGTGGCTGGCTTCATCGGACTCATGTTCACTTCCGTGTTGTTCGTCGTGGCGGCGTTCCAGGCCTGCCAGCGTGCGGCGAACTACGGCATTTCCAATGTGGCGCGCGAGTCGCTGTGGCCGGTGGTGAGCCGTGAGGAAAAGTTCAAGGCCAAGAACATCGTGGACGGCGCCGTGTTCCGCGGCGCGGACGTCGCCAATGCATTTCTCTACAAGGGGCTTGCATACATTCTTCCCGTGCAGCCCGTGATCGCCGGAATAGCCGTGGTTGCGGCCGCTGGCTGGGCGGTCTTGTCCTTCGGGCTGGGCAAGGCACAGGAAAAGCGCATCCGCGAGTCGGGCCAGGGCAAATAGCCTGCTGCTACGCCAAACAGCTGGTTGGCAATTGAACCGCAGCGCCTGACACTCGGCACGTGGCAGACAACGTCCCCTCCGACCGTGAACTCTCCTTGCTGGCAATCCGGCTGGGCGAATCGCTGTTCTCGCGCCGACTCGTGGTCGCCGTTGCGGAGTCCTGCACCGGCGGACTGCTCTCCAAACTCATCACCGACGTGCCGGGCAGTTCGCAGTGGTTCAAGTGCGGTGTCGTGGCGTATGCCGACTCGGCCAAGCAGAAGCTGTTGGGCGTTTCGGCGGCAACGCTTGCCCAGCACGGCGCGGTGAGCGAGCAGACCGTGATCGAGATGGCGGTCGGGGCGCTGGTGGTGGGTGAGGCCCAGCGCTCGATCGCGATCAGCGGCGTGGCGGGCCCGGACGGAGGCACCGAACAACATCCGGTCGGCCTGGTGTGGTTCAGCAGGGCGCAGCGGCTGGAGACGGGGTCGGTTGGTGCACTGGCCCTGCAGCGGCGGTTTCCGGGTGACCGGGGTGAGGTGCGACGGCATGCCGCTGCGGTGGCACTGGGAATGCTGCTCGAGCCCTGACTTCCGTCTGGCCCCATTTCTGGCCGAACGCACCAGAAACACTGTATACACATACAGTGCTCTGTGGCATGATCGCTGCCACCTTCAATCCCGCTCCCGAGGCACCGTTCCATGGAAGAAAACCGCAAGAAGGCGCTCGCCGCCGCACTGGGCCAGATCGAAAAGCAGTTCGGCAAGGGTTCGGTCATGCGACTGGGCGACGCCAGCGCTTCCTATGATGTGGAAGCCGTCTCCACCGGTTCGCTGGGGCTGGATATTGCGCTCGGCATCGGCGGCCTGCCAAAGGGCCGCGTGGTGGAAATCTACGGTCCGGAATCCTCTGGCAAGACCACGCTCACGTTACAGGTTGTGGCCCAGGTCCAGAAAGCCGGCGGCACTGCGGCATTCGTCGATGCCGAGCACGCCCTCGACCCCTCCTATGCCGCCAAGCTCGGCGTCAACATCGAAGATCTGCTGGTGTCGCAGCCCGATAACGGTGAGCAGGCACTGGAGATCACCGACATGCTGGTGCGTTCCGGCGCGGTGGACGTGGTCATCGTCGACTCGGTGGCGGCGCTCACGCCCAAGGCAGAAATCGAAGGCGAAATGGGCGAGATGCAGCTGGGCCTGCATGCCCGGCTGATGTCCCAGGCGCTGCGCAAGCTCACCGGCAACATCAAGCGTTCCAACACCATGGTCATCTTCATCAACCAGATCCGCATGAAGATCGGTGTGATGTTCGGCAACCCCGAAACCACCACCGGCGGCAATGCGCTGAAGTTCTACGCCTCGGTGCGGCTCGACATCCGCCGCATTGGTGCGATCAAGAACGGTGAGGAGGTCGTCGGCAACCAGACCCGCGTCAAGGTGGTCAAGAACAAGGTGTCGCCGCCGTTCCGCGAGGCCGAGTTCGAGATCATGTACGGTGCCGGCATTTCGCGCGAAGGCGAAATCATCGACCTGGGCAGCGCGCAGGGCATTGTCGAGAAGTCAGGCGCCTGGTACAGCTACGGCGGTGAGCGCATTGGCCAGGGCAAGGAGAACGCCCGCCAGTTCCTGCGCGATCATCCCGAGATCGCTGCCGACATCGAACAACAGATCCGCGCGCGCCTGCTGCCAGAGCGCAAGACTCCGGCGGTCGAGGCCGAGCGCCTGAACTAGGCCCTCCTCGTGGCATTTGGCCGCGCAGCGAAGCGCCTCGACGAGCACCGTGCAAACAGTGCAGATGCCGTACGCCTCGGGGCACTTGCGCTGCTGGCCCGCCGCGAATACGCCAGCGCGGAGTTGATCGCCGCGCTGGTGCGCAAGGGCTACGCAGCACCGGTGGTGAAAGAAGTGGTGGCTGTGCTGGCCGCCGACCATCTGCTCGACGATACCCGCTATGCCGGCAGCCTGGTGCGCATGCTGGTGGGGCGTGGCCTGGGTCCGCTGCGCATCAGCCGGCAATTGCGCGAGGCGGGCCTGGCGGATGAGCAGATCGCTGCGGCACTCGAAGAAGGTCCCGACTGGCAGGAGCTGGCGGCAGAGGTCAGGCGCCGCAAGTTCGGTGCGGATGTGCCGCATGCATGGCCGGCACGCGCGAAGCAGATGCGGTTTTTGCAGTACCGGGGCTTTTCAGGCGACCACGTCTCGCACGCAATGGGCCACAATGACCCTTGAGGAATCCGCAAGCGACCTGAGTTGACTTCACCGGCCCGACAGCCACCGGCGAACGTCCCCGACAGCACTCAGACATGGGCCATGCCGCCGCACTTTGCAATCGCGGCCTTTCCAAGGATCATACCGGCAGTTCCCCAACAACCCGTCTGATGGGCACATGCCCCGACCTTCATGACCAGCCGCAAGAAACTACCCTCAGCCGCCGAAATCCGCAGCGCTTTTCTCGACTACTTCGCCCGTCAGGGGCACACCGTGGTCGCCTCCAGCAGCCTGGTGCCTGGCAACGATCCGACGCTGCTGTTCACGAACGCCGGCATGGTGCAGTTCAAGGATGTGTTCCTCGGCAAGGATCCGCGGCCCTATGTGCGCGCCGCCACCAGCCAGCGCTGCGTGCGTGCAGGCGGCAAGCACAATGACCTGGAGAACGTGGGGTACACCGCACGGCATCACACCTTTTTCGAGATGCTGGGCAATTTCAGCTTTGGCGACTACTTCAAGCGCGATGCCATCCGCTTTGCGTGGGATCTGCTGACCAGTACGCTGGGCCTTGACCCTGCGCGCCTGTGGATCACCGTCTTCCAGGACGATGACGAGGCGGCAAGGATCTGGATCGACGAAATCGGTGTACCGAAAGACCGCCTGACGCGGCTGGGCGAGAAGTCGAATTTCTGGGCTATGGGCGACACCGGGCCCTGCGGCCCCTGCAGCGAAATCTTCTACGACCACGGTGAGCACATTGCCGGTGGTCCGCCGGGCTCGCCCGATGAAGATGGCGATCGCTACGTGGAGATCTGGAACCTGGTGTTCATGCAGTTCGAGCGATCGGCCGATGGCACGCTCACGCCGCTGCCCAAGCCCTCGGTGGATACCGGCATGGGCCTGGAGCGCATCTGCGCGGTGCTGCAGGGCGTGCACTCGAACTACGAAATCGACCTGTTCCAGCACCTGATCCACGCCGCGGCAAAGCAGCTGGGTACGAAGGACCTGGGCAGTCCATCTTTGCGCGTGATCGCCGATCACATCCGCGCCTGTTCCTTTCTGGTGGCCGATGGCGTCACGCCCTCGAACGAGGGCCGTGGCTACGTGCTCCGCCGCATCATGCGGCGCGCGATGCGGCACGGGCACAAGTTCGGCGCATCCCCCACGTTCTTTGCTGAACTGGTACCCGCGTTGATCGAGGTCATGGGCAGCGCCTATCCGGTGCTGGCCGAAAAGGAAACCTTTATCCGCGACATGTTGTGGAAAGAAGGCGAGCAGTTCGCGCGCACCCTGGCCACCGGCATGGTGCTGCTCGATGAGGCCATCGCGGGCCTGAAGGGTGGCAGGCTCGTCGACGGCGCAACGGTGTTCAAGCTGCACGACACCTATGGTTTTCCGCCGGACCTGACCGCCGACGTGCTGCGCGAGAAGGGGCTGACCGCCGACATGGGCGGCTACGAGCGCGAGATGGAGGCGCAGCGCGAGCGCGCCCGCGCGGCCAGTCGCTTCAGCGTGGACCTGCGCGGCGGACCGGATCTGGGCACCACCACCGAGTTCTGCGGCTACGATCATGTCGCGGGCGCTTCGCGCATCGTGGCCCTGTTGAAGAACGGCATTGCGGTGGAAGCATTGCAGCCGGGGGACGAAGGCGAAGTGGTCCTCGAGCGCACGCCGTTCTACGCCGAGTCAGGGGGCCAGGTCGGCGACACCGGTGAATTGATGGGTGCAGGCGCGCATTTCGAAGTCAGCGACACGCGCAAGCGTGGTACTGCATTCGCCCATATCGGCAGATTGAAGGGCGCGCCGCTCAAGGTTGGCGATGCGGTCGAAGCGGCCATCGACAATGCGCGGCGCGAGCGCACGAAGCGCAACCACACGGCCACGCACCTGCTGCACGCCGCGCTGCGCGAGGTGCTCGGCGCGCATGTGCAGCAGAAGGGCTCGCTGGTCGCGCCAGACCGGTTGCGCTTCGACTTCGCGCACTTCCAGCCGGTGACGCCCGAGGAGCTCAAACGCATCGAGCAGCGCGTGAATGAAGAGATCCGCGCGAATCTGGAAGGCGTGACCGCCTCCATGTCCTACGACGATGCCGTGGCGAAGGGCGCGGTCGCGCTGTTCGGTGAAAAATACGGTGACGTGGTGCGCGTGCTGCGGCTGGGTGATTTCTCGATGGAGCTGTGCGGCGGCACGCATGTGCGGCGCAGTGGCGACATCGGCCTGTTCAAGATTGTTTCCGAAGGCGGTGTGGCCGCGGGCGTGCGGCGCATCGAGGCCGTGACGGGCGAGGGCGCGTACGAATACATCGCGCACAGCGACGAATTGCTGCGCAGTGTTGCCGGCCTGGTGCGGGCCACGCGCGAGGACGTGTTGCAGCGTGTGCAGGAAGGCCAGGAGCAGGTCAGGCAGCTGGAGAAGCAGCTGCGGCAGCTGAAGGACCGCCTGGCAAGCGGGCAGGGCACCGACCTGGCGGCCGGTGCCGTGGACGTCGGCGGCGTGAAGGTGGTCGCCACCGAAATTCCGGGCGCCGATGCCACGGCGTTGCGCACTGCCGTGGACCAGTTGAAGCAGAAGCTGAAATCGGCAGTCGTTGTGCTGGCTTCGGCAAGCGATGCCAACAAGGTGACGCTGGTCGCCGGCGTAACGGCCGATCTGACGTCGCGAGTCAAAGCCGGTGAAATTGTTGGCGCAGTGGCGGCACAGGTGGGCGGCAAGGGCGGCGGCCGGCCGGATTTCGCGCAGGCCGGCGGCACGAACGCCGCGGCACTGCCGGCCGCGCTCGCGCAGGTGCCTGCACTCGTGCGGGAAAAACTGCAGGGCTGATCCGCCGTCGCAGGATGGAGACGCAGTTCGCGGAAGTGCCCGATGTGGGGATCATTAGGGGTTTCTCCGATTATTCGACCGCGGCGCCGGGGGCAGAATTGCACCCAAGTTTGCGAAGGAGCGTAACCCCATGTTGATATTGACCCGTCGAGTTGGCGAAGCAGTGGTGATCAACGAGGAAGTGACTGTCACGGTCCTCGGCGTCAAAGGGAATCAGGTGCGCATCGGCGTGAATGCCCCGAAGTCGGTTTCGGTGCATCGCGAGGAGATCTTCGAGCGCATCAAGAATGAGCGTGATTCTTCCGCTCATCCCCGCACTGCAGACACTGATCTGGCCACCGCAGTTAATCATTGAGCCTGCGGTTGCCCGCCCTTTGAGCGGGCATTGGTCAGCCCCCTGCGCGCCTGCTTGCACTTGGCAGGCGCGTCCTTTTTCCAGGTAGCCACAGGCGCCCATGGCGGGCCGCCCGGCCTTCGGTTTTGCCCTCTCCCCGCCCGGCCGGTATCATCCCGCGCCTGCCTGCGGGCAGGCACGGAGAGTTGGCCGAGTGGTCGAAGGCGCACCCCTGCTAAGGGTGTAAGGGTCAAAAGCCCTTCGAGGGTTCGAATCCCTCACTCTCCGCCAGTTTCTGATATCAAGCCAGCTCAGGCGGTCTTAGAAACGCTGTAAATCCCGTGAAACTAAGGGTTTTTGGGAATCACAGCGTCTCCTAAGCTCTCGGCATGTCTCATCTGGGTAACGGTACTTTCTGGCTCTGGTGCATCTGGGGCCTGAACCGCGACCTGACCGCTGACCGAGGGCGCCTCAATGACGCGAGCTGTGGACCGGGACCCCATCTACCGTCACCGGCAGTTTCCCTCCGAAGTCATCGAAACCTGCGTTCGCTGGTACATCACCTACCGGCTGAGCTACCGCGATCTGGTCGCCATGATGGCCGAGCGGGGCGTGGCCGTGTCCCATACGACAATCATGCGTTGGGTCCTGCGGTATGTGCCTGAATTCGAACGGCGATGGGCAAGGTACGCGAAGCCCGTGGATCGATCCTGGAGGATGGACGAGACGGCGGTTCCAGTGCGGGGTGGGAAGCACTACTTATATAGAGCAGTAGACAAGAACGGGCGCACGGTGGATTCCCTGCTCTGCAATAGTCGTGGCAGGGAGGCGGCGCGTGCCTTCTTTCAGCACGCGGTGGCAAGAGAGGAGTGCGATTGGCCCATCAAGGTGAATGTCGATGGTCATGCCGCCACCTACTTGGCGCTTCGGCAGCTGGGTCAGGAGGATCGTCGGTGGCGGTCTGTGGTGGTACGGAGCAACCGCTATCTGAACAACATCGTTGAACAGGACCATCGCGCGGTAAAGCGACGATGTGCGGCCATGCTGGGGCTGAAGTCGTCCAGTTCGGCGCAGATCACGCTGGCGGGTATCGAGTTGGCCCATCGAATCCGCAAGAAACAGTTCTCGCTCGAAACTTCGGGCCTCGACTGCGGCTGTTCGCTCAGGGAACTGTGGAACCTGGCGCTGCGACCGAGCAATGACAATCCGCGCCAATGCAGGGCCGATGTTGACCAGGACTCCGTGGTTGCACCAGAACTCAAGACAGGCAGATTGCCATCCAGGCTGACAGAGACCCAGATTCACCAGATCAGATCGTTGCGCTATGCACGGAAGGTCTTCGATGGCCGCGGCCTGTATCTGTTGGTAGCGCCGAATGGTGGTCGGTACTGGCGATATGACTATCGCATTCAGGGCAAGGGCAGGACATTGGCTTTGGGTGTGTATCCGGATGTGTCACTGGAGAAGGCAAGAGCCCGCCATCAGGAGGCCAGATGCCTGGTGGCTGACGGAGTGGACCCTTCGGCCAGGAAGCAGGAGCTTGCGCGTGTCGCGCGGATGCACGCGAGAAGCCGCGGGTCTTCGCTCGGCTTGAGGTACCGATGATCGGGTTGTTGTGGTGCCCCGGCCGGCTCAGGGCGTCATACATTGCCGAATTGCTGGATCAGTGCTGAATTGAAGAAGGGCTTCATCAGATCGCGCCCGTACGTCATGCGAGGAAGACTGCGGACGGCGACGCGCGCTTATGCTGGCGGCGCCAGAAATGCAGCCTTGGCGTAGGAGACCGCACGCGATATCGATTCGTTGACGTCTTCCGGGTCACAAATCCCATTGGACATGATTCTTAATCGGTCACTGTCCCACTGCGTCATTCGTTCGATGCCGATGGTGAAGTGCAACCGCCAGCAGATGTCCTCCAGGCTCAAGTGGGGCAGGGCTCGCTGCATGAGGTGGGCAAGGCCGCGCAGGTGTTTGACACTGGCGTCGACCTCGTTCTTCACGTCGGGAAGGGGGCTCAACAGGATCTGGGCAAGGAACTGCCCTGCGACCCAGCCATTGGGTCGATTCATGCGCAGCAGCGTGACTGGCGCAATGATGGCGTACAGCAGCTTGTCCAGATCGGGTTTGGCGACGCCTTCCAGTTCCGCAAAAAGCGGTGCGCGCATTCGGAGCAATTCCTGAAAGCGGCGGTTCATGGCCGCTTTCAGCAGATTGTTTCGGGATTTGTAGTGGTGATAGATGACGGAGACACTGACGCCCGCAGCTTTCGCGACATCCCGAATTGAGACCGCCTCCAGACCATTCTCCGCACAGAGGCGTTCGACCACATCCAGGAGCTTCTCGGCCGTTGCATGCAGGGATTCCACCTGGCCTTTGGCCTTCTTTCGTTTGGCCATAATCGTAGCCTTTTCAATCCCTTCCGCCGTGACAGCGCTCAGATCACGTCACCATTCTTCCTTGAAGCGAGTGCACTTGTATAGCACCGAGATTGACACGAACGAACGTTCGTTCTATTACTCTCCCGCCGTGGCGATCGTATTTGCAAGCTGAACATCCAGTTGAAGGGGAACGACCGTGGCATCAAAAGTAGTCCTCAACGGAGCGTTAGTCATGGTTCTCGCGGCGAGTTTCAACCTCGCCATGTCCCAGAATCAGCCTGCACAGCCACCCGCAGCAGGGGCCGGCGCACCACCCGCAGGCCCGCCACGCAGCGTGCCGGACCCGCGTGTCCAGCAGCGCACATATCTGTTCAAGGAGACCAATGAACAGATGCCTTATGCGCTCTTCGTTTCCTCCAAAGTCACCAACGGCATAAGCGCCCCGCTGATTGTGTCCCTGCATGGGCTTGGCGGCACACAGAACACCATGGTGGGCGAGCGCCTGAAAACCATAGAACTGGCCGAACAGGGCGGCTACATCTTCGTCGCGCCCATGGGCTACAACTGCGGTGGCTGGTATGGCATGCCAACGGGTCGGCCTCCCGGCGCTGGCGCCCCTGGTGGCGGTCCCGGGAATGGCGCTGCTCCGGCGGGTGCCCGTCCCGGCGGTCCTCCACGTGGCGCTGGCTTCGGCAACATGGCATGCAACGGCGGCGGCACTGCTGTGACTGATGCCGCCCAGGTTCGCGAACTGTCCGAAAAGGACGTGCTGAATGTCCTTGAATTGGTGCGCAAGGAATTCAATGTCGACAGCCGGCGCATCTATCTCATGGGGCATTCCATGGGTGCCAGCGGAACGTTGTACCTCGGTGCCAAGCACCCCGACATCTGGGCGGCCATCGCAGCTGACGCGCCTCCCGGAGCTCCCAATGCAGATGGCATCGCCGCGGCCAGGATGCCCACGCTGATCATTCAGGGTGATGCGGATCCGGCAGTGCCGGTTGCCGGCACGCGGCGATACGTCGATCGACTCAAGGAACTGAACGCGGACTACAAGTACATCGAGATCCCCGGCCTGGATCACAGCATCGCCGGCATCCCGGACATGTACGAGTGGTTTGCGAAGCACTCCAGGAAGTGAGCCGCTCGTTCATCACTCACGCCTAGCATGATTTCTTGAATTACCCGGGGAACAGATGACATGAAGACCATCTACGGTGCGCGGCCGCGCCGCGCCGTATTGCTCGCTGTTGCTGCAATTGTTGCGGTGGCGGCGCCACAGATCGGCGCGACGGCGCCGGTGATGGCTTGTAGTGATGCGGGCATCGGCGCTGCTGTGCTGACCGCCGATGGCCCGAAGCCCGCCATCACATCGGTAACCACCGGCACCGCCAACGCGCGCGGCGCTACTGGCGCTGGCGTGAGCTACTGTCTGGTGAAGGTATTGGTGCCTCAGGCCGTCAACATCTGGGTGGCGCTGCCGATGGGCGACTCATGGAATGGTCGCTGGCGCTCCGAGGGCGGTGGCGTTTATGCCGGTGCGGTCAGTGTGCCTACCGAAGCGGTATTGGCTGGATACGCTGCTGCAACCACCGACACTGGCCATTCCACCAATGCACTGAGCGGTGCCTTCGGCATGCTCAAGCCTGGTGAACCCAATGTGGAACTGCAGAAGGACTTTGCCACACGTTCATTGCATCTGATGGCGGTGATCGGTAAACAGCTGGTCAAACAGTTCTACGGCAAGGACGCGGAATACGCCTACTGGAATGGCTGCTCGACCGGCGGTCGCCAAGGCCTGCGCATGGCGCAGGACTATCCGGGCGACTACGACGGGATTCTCGCAGGCGCACCGGCCATCCACTGGGATCGCTTCCAGGGCGCCATGCTCTGGTATCCCATGGTGCAGCAGCGAGACAACGGCGGGCCGGTCGGCGGCGATGACCGCAATGCCATGTCCGGAAAATATCGCCTTGCCACCGACAAGGCGATAGCAGCCTGCGATGCACTGGATGGTGTAACCGACGGTCTGATCTCTGAGCCGCGCCAGTGCAAATACTGGGCATCGAGTGACACGAGCATCACGCAGGCATCCTGTTCTGCCAGCAATGCCAATTGCCTCACCCCTGGCGAGGCCAAAGCCATCGATTCGATGTGGAAGGGGCCCATCGCCTGCAAGAAAGGCAGTGACTGCAATGTGCCGGATGTCGCCTCCCGCAAGCTCGATGGCGGCAAGAGCGATCAGCGGTTGTGGTACGGGCAGCCCCGCGGCACGGATCTCGGTTCGCTGGGTGGTGCCACGCCGTTCGCAGTCGTGCAGGAGCAGAACCGCTACTGGGTGTACTTCGATCCAACCTGGGACTGGAAATCCGTGAAGCCGGAGGGCTTCGCGCAGTACTTCAAGGACAACGTGGACAAGGTCGGTCCGATGATGGCATCGGACAATCCGGATCTCTCTGGCTTCCGCAAGCAAGGCGGCAAGGTTGTGATCTGGCATGGCTGGGCCGACCCGCTCATCAACGCCATGGGTTCGGTCGATTACTACAACCGAGTGACCAGCCAAATGGGTGGCACGAAGAAGACGCAGGAATTTGCTCGCCTGTTCATGGCGCCGGGTATCGGCCACTGCGGCGGCGGCCCCGGCTTTGCACCGACACGTGCCTTCGATGCGGTGGTGAACTGGGTGGAGAAGGGCATTGCACCAGATACCCTTCCTTCGTCCCGCCCAACGGCGGGCAAGATGCAAACGCGGCCGCTGTGCCCCTATCCCGCCGTTGCCAAATGGGATGGCAAGGGTTCGGTCGACGAAGCAAGCAGTTATTCATGCGCCGTACCGAAGAAGTGAGATGCGACGCGGCGGCGCGCGCAGCAACGGTGTTGTGCGTGGCGATTTCCCTGCTGCTGGCCAGTGGGCAGGCGCTGGCGCAGAAGGCCATCGCGGCTGCGGGCTCGAAACTGCCGGTGAAGCCCGAGATCAGAATCACCGCGCAGGACGTCACCGCAGACAGGGTTGGGACTTCGATTCCGGTATCGGCCATCGGGGAGCCGGTCAGCGCGGTCAAGCTGAACCCGCCGAAGTGGACTGACGGTCCCAACGGTGGCTATGCCACTGTGGACGGGCAGATCCTGCCCATCGATCCGAATGCGCCGGCGATCAATTTTCAGGTGTTGCTGCCGGCCAGCTGGAACCGTCGCGCGGCGCAACTGGGTGGTGGCGGCTGGAATGGCACGGTGCCGCGCCTGAATGGCACCGAACTCAATGAGGGCGCAGTGACCTATGGCAGCGATTCGGGTCACCAGGCTCGCGGTGGCAACGACTGGACCCTGAACGAAGAGGCCGTGAAGAACCTCGCGTACATGCAGATGAAGAAGACGCATGACGCCGCGATGGTCATCGTCAAGCGCGTGTACGGCGAACCGCCGCGATTCAATTACTACTTTGGATCCTCGCAGGGCGGACGCGAGGGGCTGATGGTCATCCAGCGCTATCCAGAGGACTACGACGGCATCGCCATTCACGTGCCCGTGGTAAGCCTGTCGTCGCTGGCACTGGCGCCCATCGCGGTGCGCATACAGGAAAAGCCGCAGGCCAACTGGGTGACCCCGGCCAAGGCCAACGCCATCCGCGCCGAGTTCCTGCGCCAGACCGACCAGCTCGACGGCATCGAGGACGGCATCATCGCCAACTACATGGCCGCCCGCGCCATCTTCGACCTGTCGCAGGGTGATCCGGAGCGCGACCCGTGGAAGGCGCTGCGTGCACCCGGCGGCGTCGATCCGGATCCAGCCGACACATCAGTGAATGCCAGGCTCACCGACGGCCAGATCAGGACGCTGCAGTTCGAATACAGCAAGTATCGGTACGCCACGCCGCTGGCCGATGGCGTGAAATCTTTCGGCATGTGGCTCCCGACCGTCGACCCCATTGGGTCGAACCTGATCAGGAACCAGCGCTATCGCGGACAGGAGGGCGCTCCCGACAGTGCGCCGCTTTACACGCACGCCGGGTCGGCACCCTTCATGGGCATGGTGATCGGCAACCTCTCCGCCAATCCTCTGGACTACGTGGAAGGCGGCAAGTGGGACAAGCGCCGCAAGGAAGTCTCTGCGTGGCTCGATGCCACTGACCCGGATCTGTCCGCCTTCTACAAGCGCGGCGGCAAGATGCTGGTGACCATCGGTTCGCAGGACATGCTGGCCTCACCGGGCGCGCAGATCGACTACTACCAGTCGGTACTGGACACGATGGGCCGCAGGAAGGTGGATGCCTTCGCACGACTGTTCGTGATGCCGCAGGTGGGCCACGGATTGTCAGGTCGTACGGCCGACATCAACGGCGCCGGGCAGAACATCCAGGTCACACCGATTCCGAACCAGTGGGACGAACACGGCACGCTGTTCGCCTGGGTGGAGCGCAACGAGGCGCCCGGCAAGAGCGTGATGGTCAGTGCCGCGGGGCGCGGCATGCCGCTGTGCTCGTATCCGCAGTATCCGCGCTTCAAAGGTGGCGATGCCGCCAGCGCGAGTTCCTACGCCTGCGCGTCACCGTAGTCGGGGCTTCAGTGGAGGCGCGGGCGCGTTCCGGCTCGCTGCCCCCGTCACTGCTCCATGTGGTTGATGGGTGCGTGACTTCGCTATACTCCCGTCCGGAGTCGAGAGTCTCTATGAGCAGGCGGGATCCGGATTGATTTTCGAGAGCCAAGGACAACGGTATTTCTTACGGTACCGAAATTCCTGACTAAGAAAATCAACCAGCAGAACAGGCGGTTAGGGTCGCGATTCGAATCCCTCACTCTCCGCCAGTTTCTGATCCAGTGACTTGGGGCCTCCAGCGTCGCATCAGCTCCCGGCATGTCTCAGCCCGCCTTTCTCACGCTTCGCCGGCTCCGCGGTTCCCGCCCAGCGTGAAGCCCACGGTCATGATGCCGTCCTGGGAGTGCGCGAACACGCGACCCCCATGCATGGAGGCGATGGCCTTGACGATTGCGAGCCCCAGCCCGTGGTTGGCATTGCTGTTGGGACGCGAGGCGTCGACCCGATAGAAACGGTCGAACAGGCGCAGCAGCTGTTCCGGCGCGACCGGGTCACTCGGATTGCTGACGCTAACGAGGGCACCTTCCGGCGTGCCTTCGATGTGCGCCTCTATGCGGGCACCGCGTGGCGCGTGCTGGATCGCGTTCTGCAGCAGGTTGGTCACTGCCCGGTGGAACAGCGAGGTCTCGACGATGGCCGTGGCGTCGCCTTCGATATCCACGCCGAGACCGGCGTCATCGAGCAGCACATCGAAGAACTCCACCGTCTTGCCAACCTCGTGCGACAGCGAAGTCGCCACACAGCGCGCCGCGCGCTCACCGCGCTCCGCCCGTGCCAGAAACAGCATGTCCGACACGATCGTGCGCAAGCGCTCCAGCTCTTCCAGATTCGACTGCAGCACCTCGCGCAGTTCCACTGCGCCGCGCTCCCGCGCCAGCGTCACCTGGGTCTGGCCGATCAGGTTGGCCAGCGGTGTGCGCAATTCATGGGCGACATCGGCGTTAAAGCTCTCGAGTTGCGTATAGGCGGCGTCGAGGCGATCAAGCGCCGAATTGAAGGAGCTGCCGAACTCGGCCAGTTCCAATGGCAAAGCCGGCATGCGCAGACGCTGATCGCGCGTGTTGGGACCGATGCGGCGCGCATCGGCCGAGAGTTGCGCCACGGGCCGCAGGCCGACACTGGCGACCCGATAGCTCAGTGCGGCCACCAGCAATGCACCACACAGAATCACTGGCAGCAGCCGGATCTCGAAGCGGCGCAGTATCTGATTGATGGGCGCGGTATCGACGCCGGCCACGAGGCGCAGCGGCGGATGCGCGGGCGTCGCGGCAATGTCTATCCCCGCCACGGCAAGCTGCTTCTGCCCGGCACCGACAGGCATCCGCAACATGCCGCTGGCGGACCGCGTGACCTCGGCAATGTTGCGGGGATCAACCCCGTAGCGCCACGCCGGATCCTCGCTCCACAGCCAGTACTGGGTGCGGCCGTCACCGGTGAGTGCAGCGATCTTGTCATGCACACGATCCACCAGGTCGGCAGAACGGCCATGTTCCAGCATGTAGCTCAGGTCCTGGATGCGGTCATCCACCAGCTCCTGCTGGTGATGCGCCAGATTGCGTGCCAGCAATTCATGCACGGCAAGGCCGATCAATGCAAAGCCGGCCAGCGCCACCGCACTGAACATTCCGGCCAGACGCAGCGCGATGGAGCGGCGCTGCATCCGGCGGGGATCAGCTGTTGGTACTGCGTTCTTCAAGCACGTAGCCCATGCCGCGGATGGTGTGCAGCAGCGGCGCCGCGAACGGCGCATCGATCTTGGCACGCAGCCGCTTGATTGCAACCTCCACCACATTAGTGGTGCTGTCGAAATGCATGTCCCACACCAGCTCGGCAATGGTGGTCTTGGACAGGATCTCGCCCTGTCGCCGCGCCAGCAGCTCCAGCAATGCGAACTCCTTGGCCGTCAGGTCGATGCGCAGGCCTTCGCGCTGGGCGCGGCGCGCATTCAGATCGACGTGCAGCGGACCCACTCGCAACAGCGTCGCCTCGTGCAGGCGACCGCGCCGTGTCAGCGCCTGCAGGCGGGCGAACAGCTCGACGAACGAGAACGGCTTGATGAGATAATCGTCGGCGCCCTCGCGCAGTCCGCGCACGCGATCCTCGACGCCATCACGCGCAGTCAGCATGATCACCGGCGTGTTCTTGACGGCACGCAGCGAGCGCAACAACTCGAAGCCATTGAGGCCAGGCAGCATTGCATCGAGCACGATCACGTCGTGATCGTGATGCACAGCCAGATGCTGGCCGTCGATGCCGTCGTAGGCGACATCCACACTGCAGCCCTGCTCAGTCAAACCCTGCAGCAGGTAGTCGGCGGTCTTGCGTTCGTCCTCGATGATCAGGATCTTCATGGTCCGGCCAGCAGTTCGTCTCTCTCCACGGACGGACGGCCAAAACGGCGCAGGTACGCACGATGAGCGCGCTCCAGATACAGGTACACCACCGGCGTCGTGAACAACGTCAGCATCTGCGACAGGATAAGCCCGCCCACCATTGCGTAGCCCAGCGGCTGGCGCAGCTCGGAACCCGCACCACGGCCCAGCATCAGCGGAAGACCGGAAAACATTGCGCACATCGTAGTCATCATGATGGGCCGGAAGCGTAGCAGGCAAGCCTCATGGATGGCATCGCGCGGCGACATGCCCTGATCGCGCTGTGCATGCAGCGCAAAATCCACCATCAGGATACCGTTCTTCTTGACGATGCCGATCAACAGGATGATGCCGATCAGCGCGATCACCGACAGATCGAAGCCACCGGCCATCAGGATCAACAAGGCACCGACGCCCGCCGACGGCAGTGTCGACAGGATCGTCAGCGGGTGCACATAGCTCTCGTACAGCAGCCCCAGCACCACGTAGACCATGATCAGTGCGGCCGCGATCAGGTACGGCTGGGTACGCAGCGAGTCACCGAAGGCCTTGGCTGCTCCCTGGAAGCTGCCCGACAGCGTGGCCGGCACCTGCATCTGGGCCTGGGCGCGATCAATGGCATCGACGGCCTGGCCCAGCGAGTGGCCAGGCTGCAGATTGAACGAAATGGTCACGGCGGGGAACTGCCCCTGGTGATTCACCGACAGGTAGCCGGTGCGCGTCGTGTCGATCTTCACGAAGGTGGACAGCGGCACCTGCTGGCCAGTGAGCGGCGAGGTGATGGCGAGACGTTCGAACAGGTGCGGATCGCGCTGCAGTGCCGGCGTTACCTCGAGGATCACGTTGTAGCTGCTGAGTTGCGTGAAATATTGCGCCACCAGCCGCTGGCCAATTGCATCGTAGATGGTCGCATCCACCTGCACCGGTGAAATGCCGTAGCTGGAAGCGCGTTCGCGATCGATGGTGAGCACTGCGGTTGGTGCGTCGTTCTGCTGGTCCGAGGTCACATCAGCCAGCTCGGGGAGCGCGCCCAGTCGCTGCGTCAGGCGTGGCGCCCAGGCATTGAGTTCTTCCAGATTCACGTCGGTGAGCGTGTATTGGTACTGGGTGCGCGCCTGGCGGGCACCGACATTGATGTCCTGGCCGGCCTGCATGAACAGCGAGATGCCGGGCACCGTGGCGATCTGTGGTCGCAGCCGCGCGATCACCTCGTCGGCGGTGGCCTTGCGACCCTGTTCCTTCGGCTTCAGACCCATGAAGAAGGTGCCCGAATTGAATGTTCCGGAAGCCGCGTTGATGCCGAATGCCGCGATGTCCGGATCCTTCCGCACGATGTCCGCGACCGCCAGCACGCGCGCCCGCATGCTCGCCGAGGAGCTGTCCTGGGCGGCGATGGCCGAGCCGCGGATGAAGCCGGTGTCCTGCTGCGGGAAGAAACCCTTCGGAATGAAGATGAACAGCAGCACCGAGACCGCCACTGTCGCCAGGAAACCCACCAGGGTCGCGAACTGATGGTCGAGCACGAAGTCCAGCCAGCGCCTGTAGAAGCGGAACATCGCGTTGAAGCCGCGTTCGCAGGCACGGTACAGGCGGCCGTGACTTTCCGGCGGCAGATGCTTCAGGAAGCGCGAGCACAGCATCGGCGTCAGCGTCAGCGACACTACCACCGAAATCACGATGGTCAGCGTCACGGTCACGGCAAATTCGCGGAACAGGCGACCGACGATGCCGCCCATCAGCAGCAGCGGAATGAATACCGCCACCAGCGACACCGACATCGAGACAATGGTGAAGCCCACTTCCTTCGCGCCGCGCAGTGCCGCCTCGAAACGCGGCACACCGGCCTCGACATGCCGATGGATGTTCTCCAGCACCACGATGGCGTCGTCGACCACGAAGCCCACGGCAATGGTCAACGCCATCAGCGACAGGTTGTCGAGGCTGTAGCCCAGCAGGTACATGCCGCCGGCCGTACCGAGCAGCGCCAGCGGTACGGTAACGCTGGGAATGAGCGTCGCGGCGATGCTGCGCAGGAACAGGAAGATGACCAGTACCACCAGCGTGATCGATACCAGCAGCGTGATCTCCACTTCCCGGACCGAGGCGCGAATGGTCTGGGTGCGATCGATCAGCGTATTGACGATGATGCTGGGTGGGATGGCGGCCCGCAGCTGCGGCAGCAGTGCGTGGATGGCATCGACAGTGGCAATGACATTGGCGCCGGGTTCCTTCTTGACGGCAAGCAGGATCGTGCGGCTGTTGCTGATGCTTGAATCCGCCGGTGCACCGGCACCGGCAAAGGCCCAGGCCGCGCCCTTGTCATCCTCTGGCGCTGCCAGCGCAATGCCGACATCCTTGACGCGCACCGGCGTGCCGTTGCGCCAGGCGAGCACCACATCATTCCACGGACCGGCTTCGAGCAATTGATCGTTGGTGTAGACATTGAAGGCTTGCTGGGCGCCGTCGATGGTGCCGGTGGGAGCGCTGACGGTGGCCTGCGCAATCACGCCGCGCAAATCCTCCAGTGACAAACCCAGCGTGCGCAATCGGGCCGGATCAACCTGGATGCGTACGGCCGGCTTCTGTTCGCCAAACACATTGACCAGACCAACGCCCTTTATGCGCGAAATCTGTTGCGCCAGCACGTTGTCGGCATAGTCATTGATCTCGGTCAGTGGCAACACCTGCGATTGCACGGAGAACACCAGCATCGACTCATCGGCCGGGTTGGTCTTGCGGAAGCTGGGCGGACTTGGGAGGTTCTTCGGCAGCTGTCCGGCGGCGGCGTTGATGGCGGTCTGTACATCGAGCGCGGCGCCGTCGAGGGATTTGTCCAGGTCGAACTGCAGCGATATCTGTGTCGTTCCCTGCGAACTGGTGGAGGTCATCTCGGTCAGACCGGAAATCTGCGAGAACTGCCGCTCCAGCGGCTGCGCCACATTGGCCGCCATGGTTTCGGGGCTGGCGCCGGGCAAGTGGCCGTTGACCTGGATAGTTGGAAAATCCACCTGCGGCAGCGGTGCCACCGGCAGAAATGGCCATGCGGCCAGACCCACCAGCAGCAGCGCACCACCCAGCAGCGAAGTGCCAATCGGCCGGCGGATGAAAATGGCGGAGATGCTCAAGGCTGGTTACCGGCGGGCTCTTGTTGCGCCTCGGATATCAGCGCATCCGGTACCAGCCGGTACTGGCCGTCGATCACCACGCGCTCCCCCGCACTCAGGCCCCTGGTGACCTGTACCCGCGTCGCGTCGCCATCCCCCACCGTGATCTCGCGCACGCTGGCCTTGTTGCCGGCATCGACCACATAGGTGAACAGACCCGACTGACCGCGCTGGATCGCCGCGGGCGGCACGGTCAGTGCATCCTCATGCGTACCCAGCACCAGGCGCGCATCGACGGACTGGCCCGGCCACAGCCGATGCTGCGGATTGGCGAACATCGCCTTGAGTTCCACCGTGCCGGTGCCGACATCGATCTGATTGTTCAGCAGCACCAGATGACCCTCGGCCAGCACCGCCTGCGTGTCGCGGTCCAGTGCCTGTACGGCGAGCTTTGCGCCCTGCTTGTGCAGCGCTGCGTTGATCGCCTGGAAATTGCTTTCCGGAAGTGAAAACTGCACTGCGATGGGATCGATCTGGTTGATGACTACCAGGCCACCGGTGTCGGTGCTGTGCACGATATTGCCCGGATCGACGAGGCGCGCGCCGACGCGTCCGGCGATGGGTGCGGTGATGCGCGTGAAACCCAGCTGCACCTGCGCGGCATTCACCTGGGCCGCGTCGCTGCGCACTGCGGCCTGCAGCTGTCGCACCTCGGCCTGCGCAGTATCCAGCTGCTGCTGTGTGGCGCCCTGCACGTCCACCAGTTCGCCGTAGCGCTTCAGATCAGTCTCGGCGTTGGCCAACGCCGCCGCATCGCGCGCCTGTTGCGCTTCGGCCTGCTCGAGCTGCGCAGCATAGGTGCGATCATCGATGCTGGCCAGCAACTGCCCCGCAGCCACGTCCTGACCTTCGGCGAAGGCAACGCTGTCGAGCTGACCATCGATGCGGCTGCGCACGGTAACGCTCATCGCGGCGCGTGCGCTGCCGATGCCGGTCTGGATGATCGGCATGTCTTCACGCTGCACGAGCGCGGTATGTACTGGCACGGCTGCGGCAGTGCGACCACCGCCAACGGCGCGGGATGCACCCATGGCATCAGGCGCGAGTCCCCAACCCATGCCCACCGCCACCAGCGCACCGGACACCAGCACACCGACCAGTGCCAGCAGTACACGTCGTGGCCGGGAAAGCTTCTGCATGATGTTCAAGGACACGTTTGCTTACTCCGTAGCGGCGCCACCCAGCGCCTTGATCAACGCCACACCTGCGGACAACTCGCGCGCCCGCAATTGCAGCGCGCTGCGTTCGCTGCCGAGCGCCAATGCCTGCGCCTGGATGACAGCCAGGTACGTGGCAGTGCCGGATTGATACTGGCGCAGCAGCACATCCTGCGAGTCGCGCGCTGCCTGCAATGCGGCTTGCGCGTATTGACGTTCCTGCGCCAGCTCGCGCAGCGCCGCCAGGCTGTCTTCAACATCCTGGAATCCGGCCAGCACGGTCTGTCGATAGTTCGCCGCCGCGCCGTCGAACGCCGCACGCGCCGCGGCATCCGATGCGCGCCGCGCACCGCCGTCAAACAAGGTTTCGGCCAGCGCGGCGCCGACCGCCCACACGGTCTGCGGTGCTGCGGCCCATTGGCCCACCACACTCTGGCCGATACTGCCCGCAAGATTCAGGTTCGGAAACCAGGCCGCGCGCGCGATGCCGATTCCGGCGTTGGCTGCCATGACGCGCTGTTCGGCGGCCGCGATGTCCGGACGGCGTTCCAGCAGCTGCGCGGGCAGCGCCAGCGGTACCGGCGGTGGCTGCAAAGCCAGCGGCACCGCATCCAGCTTGAAGTCCGCAGGCACCTTGCCCGCCAGCACTGCCAGCGCATGTTCGGCCTGGCTGCGCGCCAGGTCCACTTCGACGGCCTGCGCCTGCGCCTGCGCCAGGGTGTTGCGTGCCAATGAAACATCCGCCTGTGTCGCGACGCCCACGCGCAGCTGCGCTTCGGCAATCTGCAACGAAAGTCGATAGGCATCAACCGTGCGCGCAAACAGATCGCGCAGTGAATCATCCAGACGCAGCTGGATGTAGCCATCGACCGCGGCTGCCTGTACTTCCAGTCGCACGGCAGCAAGATCCGCCTCGCTGGCACGCGCCTGGGCATTGGCCGCTTCCAGGTTACGCCGCAGGCGACCCCACAGATCCGGTTCCCAGGCTGCTACCACTGCCACCTCGCTGCTGTCGTTCCGCTGTGTGCCGGTCGCGGTGCGGGTTCGCGCGCGTTCTGCGGTTGCACTGGCCTGCAGCTGCGGCCATAACTGCGAACGTTCACCATGCGCGATCGCTTCGGCCTGACGGAACTGCGCCTCGGCCTGTTGCAGGGTCTGGTTGGCGTCGTTGACCTGCTGTAGCAGCGCGTCAAGTCCGCCATCACCGTAGCGCTGCCACCAGGGAGCATGATCATCGACCTGCGCGGGCGCAGCCTGGCGCCACGCACCATCTTCGGTGTAGGTGGCCAGAGCCGTCGGCGTGGCGGGCAGATCGGGACGGTGGTAGGCAGGCCCGGCGGCGCAGCCCGCAATCAACAGCACTGTCGCTGCAGGCAGCAATGGCGCCCACTCACCGCGAGCCGGTCGGAAGCTGTCCATGGGTTCACTATAGAAAACAGGTGCCGACAGCGCTCTGACCGAGAGCTGACAAATCTGTCAGTTTTCCCACATGGCCCGATAACACCGGGCTGCGTTGCGCCGGGATCAGGGCTGCGAACTACAAGGTCTTGTCGACAGTATCGGGTGATGTTCCTCTTGTTGCTCTTGCCGGGTACCGCGTATAGGCGGACATGGTCCGGAAGCCGCGTACTTGCGATCGATCACGTCAACGCGGCCGCGGCGAAGAGGCGACTTGTCGGCGCGGTTCCATCTCCCCGACGTTCCGTCCTGCCGACATCCGGACCGATGAGTTGCGCGCCGCGATTGGAAGGCGTGCGGTGATCGTCCACTTTCGCAGGATCGAGACCTTGTGCCGGGCCGAGTCGTGAATTCCTTCAGATGAAACGGCAAGCTGGAACCGCAGCGCAAACCGCCCGCCCCCCAGGCGGCGGGGCAGCGCGCCCGCCAGCTATCCACGTGCGCTCAGCTGCGGTCGTTGAAGGCGGTGATTCGCGCGACGCGGAACACGCCGGCCAGTGACTGCAGTTCGTCGCGGTGGACCCGGGCCAGGCGGTTCAGCCGGTGCTCGCCGGCATCGGTGAGGTACACGCGGACCTGGCGTCTGTCGTCGGGATCGGTTTGGCGCCGCACCAGGCCGGCGCGTTCGCAGCGCGAGACCAGCGCCACGGTGCCATGGTGCTTGGCCTGCAATCGCTCGGCCAGCTCGCCGATGTTGGCCCAGCCGCGGCCCGGGAAGCCCTTGATCTGCAGCAGCAGCTGGTACTGCTGGGGCGTCAGGCCTTCGGCCTTGACCGCGTTTTCGCTGAAGCGCAGGTAGCGCCGCAGCTGGTAGCGGAATTCGGCCAGGGCTTCGAATTCTGTCCTGTTCATGGCAGATGCCAAGAGTACAGGCTGAATGTGCGCCCGCCCAAGGCGCATTCAAGTCGCGGCGTGGTGGATCCGCGCGCGCACCACGAAGTCGCCGAAGGACTCTCCGGCGTTGCGCTCGGCGGAAAACCGTTCCAGCAGCGGGCGCAAAGATTCCAGTATCTGCGCCTCGCCCAGCGTTTCGCGATACAGCGCGTTCAGTCGTTCGCCGGAACGGCTCGCGCCCAGATACAGGTTGTATTTGCCCGGCGCCTTGCCGACCAGCGCGATCTCGGCGAGGTAGGGTCGCGAGCAGCCGTTGGGACAGCCGCTCATGCGCACCGAGATTGGCTCGTCCGTCAGTCCGCATTCGGCGAGCAGTAACTGCAGCTTGTCCAGCAGCGACGGCAGGTAGCGCTCGCTCTCGGCCATGGCGAGGCCGCAAGTGGGAAGCGATACGCAGGCCAGCGCGCCCTGGTGCAGCGCAGATGGGCGTTCTGTGTTCAATAGCCCGTGCTGCTGCAGTAGCGCAGCCATGCCGGACCGCTCCCGTGCAGCGATGCCCGCGATAATCACGTTCTGGTTTGTGGTCAGCGCGAATACGCCACGGTGTACGGCAGCGATCGCGCGCAATCCACTTTGCAGCCGCGCGTCCGGCCGGTCGGTGACACGTCCATTCTCGACAAACAGCGTGTAGTGCCAGCGGCCGTCGGGTCCCTGCGTCCAGCCGCGCGCATCGGCGGAGGTGTCAAAACGCACTGTTCGCGGTTCGGCCAGTGCGCGGCCCAGCCGCCGCTCCAGTTCGGCGCGGAACCAGGCAACGCCGCGATCCTCGATGGTGTACTTGAAGCGCGCGTGCGCGCGGTCCCTGCGATCACCGAAGTCACGCTGGATGCACATGGCGTGTTCGGCCACCGCGATGACGTCGTCGGGCCGGCACACACCCACGGGGTCGGCAAGTCGCGGGAAGGTCTCAGGCTTGTTGTGCGTCATGCCCATGCCGCCACCGGCCAGCACGTTGTAGCCGACGATGTCGCCGCCTTCGACGAGGGCGACGAAGCCCAGATCGTGGGCATACACGTCCACGTCGTTGCGCGGTGGCACGGCCAGCGCGATCTTGAACTTGCGCGGCAGGTACGTCGCGCCGTACAGCGGCTCCTCGGGTTCCGGCAGCGGTTCCGTGGGCGGCTCCTCGAGGAACACTTCCCGATAGGCCCCGGTGCGCGGCAGCAGGTGCGCGCCGATGCGCTGGGCCAGCGCGCCGACATCGGCGTGTGCCCCCGACAGCAGTGGATTGGCGGCGCAGACGACATTGCGGTTGTCGTCGCCACAGGCCGCGATGGTGTCGAGGCCCGCGTCGCGCAATCCCTGGATGAGGCTGCGCACGTTGCGCTTGCGGATGCCGTGGAACTGGAAAGTCTGGCGCGTGGTGAGCCGCAGTGTGCCATCGGCGTATTCGCGCGCCAGGGCGTCGAGCGCCAGCCACTGCTCGGGCCGGCACATGCCGCCCGGCAGCCGCACGCGCACCATGAACTGGTAGCGCGGCTCCAGCCTGGCGCGGCGGCGTTCCTCGCGCAGGTCCCGATCGTCCTGCTGGTAGATGCCGAAGAACTTGGTCAGCAGTGCATCGGTTTCGTCCACGGCCCCGGTGGCAGCGTCATCGAGACTGGCCGTGAGCGTGCCGCGCAGTTGACGGCTGTCGTACTTGACGCGTTCATTGGAATGCAGAGCCTCAACGGGTGCGGACAGGTCGAAGCGGGGCGGGTCGGCGGCCATCAGTACACGTCCTTCTGGTAACGGCGCTGGCGTTGCAGCTCCAGCAGGTATTCGCGGGCGGCTTCTGCGTCGAGATCACCGTGCTCGCGCGCCAGATCGAGCAGCGCGCCTTCCACATCCGGCGCCATTTGTGTGGCATCACCGCAGAGGTACAGATGTGCACCTTCCTGCAACCAGCGCCACACATCGGCTCCGTGTTCGCGCAGCCGGTGCTGAACGTAGATTTTCTCGGCTTGATCGCGGGAGAACGCCACGTCCAGCCGTGTCAGCAGGCCGCGGCGGCGCCAGGCGAGCCACTCGGCCTGATACAGGAAGTCCAGTTCGAACGAGCGATCACCGAACACCAGCCAGTTGCGGCCGGGGGCGCCGCTGGCCTCGCGGTCGGCCAGAAAGCCGCGATAGGGCGCCACACCTGTTCCGGCGCCGATCATGATGATGGCGGCCGCCGGATCCGCCGGTAACCTGAATCCGTCATTGCGATGCAGGTAGACGGGCAGGGTGGCGTCGGCATCGAGCATGGCCACGCGTCCGGACACCACGCCGCGGCGGACGCGGCCACGCGATTCATGCGCCACGACACCGATCGTCAGATGTACTTCATCCGGCGTTGCACGAGGACTGGAGGCGATCGAGTACAGCCGCGGCGCCAGCGGCGGCAGCAGTGCCGCGAATGTCCGCGCGTCGAGGCCCCGCGGCGGATGCTCCGCGACCAGATCACGCAGGTCGCGGCCGTACAGGTAGCGCTGCAGCGCGGTCGCGTTGTCGGCGAGTTGTCGCAATTGCGGGCTGTGCGCGGCCTGCGCATAGCGGCGCACGAAGGCGGCTGTCAGCGTGCCGATCTCGAAGTGTTCGCACAGCGCGGTGCCCAGCGGCAGTTCGCGTTCGCCGGCCTGGACGGGCGTGTCCGCGGCGAACTCCAGCTGCGCTACCAGGGCTTCGACTTGCGCCTCGGCGTTGCGTGGCGCGACGCCGAGCGCATCGCCAGGCTGGTAGGACAGGTCCGCGCCGTCGAGCGACAGCTCGACGTGACGCACATCCTTCGTGGACCCGCGCGCCGTCAGCGGCTGGTTCGCGAGGATCTCTGCCGCGAACGGGTTCTTGCGGGTCCAGACTCGCGCGATGGGGGCGGATACCGGCTCCGCAAGAGGGTGGACCATGGTGGCGGCATTGCCCGCGAACGCCAGGACGATGGAATCGATCCACCCAGCAGCCGCGGCCTCGAAGTCGACATCGCAGTCGATGCGGGGCATCGCCCGCCGCGCGCCCAACTCTTCCAGTCGCGCATCGACCCGTCGCCCGGCCGCGCAGTAGTGTTCGTAGCTGGTATCGCCCAGGGCCATCACGGCAAAGCGTGACCGGGTCAGCTGTGGTGCCTTGCGGCCAAACAGCAGCTCGAAGAACGGTGCCGCGCGTTCCGGCGGGTCGCCATCGCCATGCGTGCTGACGATCACCACCAGTTCCCGCGCTTGCTCCAGGTCGGCCTTGCGACAGTCCAGCATGTCCAGCACGCGATGCGCGGTCTGGCGGCCCGCGAACTGCTGTGACAGGCGGCGCGCCAGGATTTGCGAGTTGCCGCTCTGCGATCCGAACAGGATCGTGACCGGCGCGGTATCGGGTGCGACGACCGGCACGGGTGTTTCTGCGGCGGCAGTCAGGCCGCCGGCGAGATAGCCGCTCAACCACAGACGCTGGGCTGGCGCGAGCCGCGCCACCAGCGCACGGACCTCATCGGCCACGCTGCGCGCGAAGGGTGCGCTGTGCCACGGGTCCGCTTGAGCGGGCAGGACGGCGATCTTGGCTGCTGTGGGCTCCTCCACCGAATCGCGTGCGGGCGCGGGTTCCGCGGTGAGTGTCATCGGGAGGGTTGCTTGACCACCCTCAGGTACGGTCGCTGTTCCTCCCAGCCTCCCGGGAACAGGCGACGCGCGTCCTCGTCGGACACCGAAGGCACGATGATCACGTCGTCTCCCTCGCGCCAGTTCACCGGCGTGGCGACCTTGTACCGGTCGGTGAGCTGCAGCGAGTCGATCACGCGCAGGATTTCATCGAAATTGCGACCGGTGGAAGCCGGATAGGTGATGGTGGCGCGGATCTTCTTCTGCGGATCGATGATGAACACCGAGCGGACCGTGAACGTGGTATCGGCCTTCGGATGCAGCATCCCGTATGTGGTGGCGACCTTGCGGTTGACGTCACTGATGATCGGGAACTGCGGGCGCGCGCCCTGCGTCTGCTGGATGTCGTCCGCCCAGCGTTCGTGGTCGTTGACGTCGTCCACCGACAGGCCGATCACCTTCACGCCGCGCTTTTCGAATTGCGGACGCAGCTTCTCCGTATAGCCCAGCTCCGTGGTGCAGACCGGTGTGAAGTCCCTGGGATGCGAGAACAGCACGGCCCATGAACTGCCGAGCCAGTCGTGGAAGTTGATGATTCCCTGTGTGGTTGCCGCCGTGAAGTCCGGGGCGACGTCTCCGATCTGTAGTGTCATGTCCTGCTCCTGGTCGAGGCGCCGATGCGCCTGTGTAAATAGATCACACCGTGATATAAATTCTCGCGGCACTGGCGATGCGCTTCAATAGCAATCGATCCATGTGGATATGAGGGCCGTGCATGGCTATGCTTGGTGCGGTGACGACTTGCACACGCCAACCGGGCCATTCCCGGACCCGTCCATCGGGACATCTGATCCAGGGCTCTTCGCCCCGGGCGTAGCCGTTGCCGGCACGTCGCCCGGGGTAGCTTCCACCGGGCCAGCGGAAATCCCTCCGCGCCCCCTGTCGAATCCAGCAGGAGCAGGACATGACTCATCAGGATCTTTTTGAGACGCAGGCGTTGCCCCCTATCGCAATTCCGGCCAGTGACTACGATCGCCTGGCCGAACTGGTGTGTACGGCACCGCAGCCGCTGGCGGCCTATTTCAGGCGCGAACTGGCCCGCGCTGCGATCGTGGCGGACGCGAATTTCGATTCGCGGGCCGCACGCATTGGATCGCGCGTGACTTACCGCGAGGGTCCGGCCCGGCGCACACGTACGGTTACGCTGGTCTGGCCGCGCGAGGGCGACGCGGAGCGCGGTTGCATTTCCGTGGTGACGTCGATCGGCGCGGCATTGCTGGGCATGCGCCCGGGTTGCTCCATCGATTGGCCGGCGCCCCTGGGTGGGTCACGCCGCCTGACGGTGCTTGCCGTGGAAAATGGCGCCGCCTGAGACTCGCCGCCACAGCGTCATCTCCCAACGGCGCAGTGCCCACGCCGGGCACTGCGCCAAGTCAGGGAACCGGGCTGGTGTGGGGCCCGCCGTCTACACGTCCCGCCGAGTGGAATTCCACAAACATCCGCATCGGGCCAAGTGGTGCAACTTCGTGCGGCTGCCCGGGGTTGACCACGCCCGGATGTCCGGCGGTGAGGACCTGTTCACTGGGTGGGTCGAGAATGCGGTACAGCAGGCGACCTTCAACGACGTGGATGAGCGCCCAGACGCCGGCCCTGGTGCGATGCTCGCGGCGCAGGCCCGCCGGCAGGCTGTCCTGATCGAAAATGGGCGTCTGTTTGTAGGGCGTCAGCCCGGCGGGGAGTGAATCGCTCACGATCCGGCCTCCAGTTCCGCGCGCATGAAGCGCTGATCTTCCGCGAGCAGCACGCCGCAGTTGCTGGCGACTCCCATCTCGAGGCTGCGGGCAATGAGTTCGGCACGTTTGATGAAGAGATTCGCGGCCCTCGGGTTGCAGATTTCGTGGGCGGTCTGCCGGAACAACTGCAGCCAGCGATCGAAGTGCCTCGCATCGATCGGCAGCGCCATATGCTTCTGCATCGGAGATCCGCTGTAGCGCCCGCTCATCAGGATGACTGACGACCAGAACAGACGCAGGCGTTGCAGGTGCTGATCCCAGTCAGCGATACGCGCATTGAATATCGGACCGATCAACTCGTCGCTGCGTACGCGGGCATAGAAGGCATCTACCAGCCTTCCGATCATCTCGTCGTCAATGCCGGTCTCGGCCTGAATCTGCGCAACGATCCGGCCTCGTCGCCCGGATTCCGGCGGCGTGCTGTCCATCGGCTTCTGACTCAATGTGGACACGGGAGTGATTCTGCGGCTTGGCGTCGAGTAAAGATGTAGATCACATGCATATTATGGTCGTGCCGCCCGAAATCACAGCAGGCATTCCCTGGTGCTGCCGCCCGGGATGGAGCAGAACACTTCGCGGGGCGACGGTCCGCCCTGGCGGCGGTGCCGCCCACGGGTCTGGGGCGTGGAAGGTGACTGGAGGCGGTATTCGGCGCCGTCTCCATCGATTGACATTCTGCTGCCGGGGCGGTATTTCCCGTCGGAACCATCGAGGGGGCAGGACCATGATCCGGAGTAGCACATCGATCGCGTGGCGTGGGTGCGTCGCGCTCGCCGCGTTGCTGCTGATGTCCGCCGGCGCCCTGGGCGCCGAGGCCAGGCGCCCGAACATCCTGCTGATCATCGGCGACGACATCGGCATCGACGTGGCCACCAACATGTATCCGGGCCTGATCGACAGCCTGGTGAAGCAGTACGGTCCGTCGGGTCACAATCATCCAAAGTATGCCGACATCCAGGGCCGTCCTGCGTCCACGCCCAGCCTTGACGCGCTGGCGAAGGCCGGCATGCGCTTCACCCAGGCCTGGGCGGAACCCTTCTGTGCCAATACCCGCTCCTCGATCCTGAGCGGGCTGTATCCGGCGACTACCGGCGTGTTCGACTACACCGGTTACCTCACCCAGGCGCACCATTCTTTTGTACGTGATCTCAAGGAGAAGGGCGGCTACAGCACCGCCATCTTCGGCAAGTGGCATATCGCCGGACTGAGTCCAGCCGGTTCCGATCCGGCCAAGTCGTATCCGGGCATGAAGCCGAAGGAGGCTGGCTTCGACCTGTTCCAGGGCAATCTCAATGGCGCGGTTTCGACGTACTGGGACTGGGACTACCACGTGCAGGACGACACTTCTCCAGCCGACATATGGCGCACGGAGAAAGCACCGGTACGCTCCCTGTCCGGCATCGCGCCGACCACCTATGCGCCGGTGGTGAATGCCGCCGATGCGGTCAACTGGATCACCGCGCAGGAAAAGAAAGACCCGAACAAGCCCTGGTTCGCATGGCTGGCTTTCAACCTCTCGCACATCACCGAGAAGCAGCAGCCCAATCCGATGGTGGCGCCGAACATCGACACGCTGGACGAACCCTCGCGCCGGGAGATGCAGGCCTGCGGTGGCCACTTCGGTTCGGCCGACGTCGGCGACTGCACCGACAAGGCCCTGATGCGGGCCATGACCAATTCCATGGACACCATCATCGGCAAGGTGCTCGCCACGGTGGAGGCGCTCGATCCGAACACCTATGTGATCTATCTGGGCGACAACGGTACCTGGATGTTCGGCGCGAAGCGCGAGTTCATCGACAACATGTTCATCACGCGGCAGGGGCGCGGCAAGGGCACAGCCTATGAGAACGGCGCGCGGGTGGAGTTCGCGGTGCGCGGACCGGGCATCAAGGCAGGTTCGAAGAGCGAGACCATGGTGGACAGCGTGGACCTGTTCGCCACCATCCTGCAGCTCGCCAATCTGCCGGTGCCGAAAACGGTGCCGAACCGCGAAGGCAACGCCATGGTGCCGCTGGACGCCGTCTCATTCACGCCCATCCTGTTCGGCAAGGCCGCGGCGGTGCGCGATGCCGACAAGGGTTACCTGCTCGCCGAGACCACCAATCCGCTCAAGCAGAACGTGAAGCAGGTCAGTGCCCGCAACGCGCGCTACAAGGTCCTGTGCACCGAGACGGCCGCAACGCCGGCCTGCGAGTTCTACGACCTGCGCGAGGATCCCCTGGAGGAGTATCCGCTGTCGAAGCCGGACAGCTGTGGGAACTACCAGGGAGGCAAGTGGACCCCCTCCGAGCGCGCCTGGCATTTCTGCAGGCTGCAGGAAGTCATCGCGACGAAATCGTACCTGGCGCCCAGGTGAAGGCGGGATCGGGCTTCATCACGGCCAGGATGATGACCACGATGCTGGCGGCGGAGAGGGCCGCGACGTAGAGGCCAGCCGTCGCAGGTGCTGACCTGCCGCGCCGGAATGGGGCATAGTGCCGCGCCATGTCATTCGAGCGCATCGCCTTCCTGACCATCCTTATCGCCGCGCTGGCGCTGTTCATCAATGGCCGGCTGCGCATCGACGTCGTCGCGGTGCTGGTGCTGCTGGCGCTGGCAGCCACTGGTGTGCTGACGCCGGCCGAGGCGTTGAGTGGCTTCGCCAGCGAGCCGATGATCATCGTCGCCGCGGTGTTCGTGCTCGCCGCGGCGCTGGGTGCCACCGGCGTCACGGACCGCATCGGCCACTGGATCGGGCGCGCCGCCGGCCGCAGCGAGTGGCGCGCGTTGCTGGTGATCATGCCGGCCGTCGCGGCGCTCGCGGCCTTTTCCCACCACGTGATGATCACGGCGATGATGCTGCCGATCGTCATGCGCTTCGCGCGCGAGCACTCGCTGCCGGCTTCGCGGCTGCTGATGCCCATGTCGCTGTCCGCCTCGCTGGGCACCACGCTGACGCTGTTCAGCGCGCCCGCGTTCCTGCTCGCCGACGATCTGCTGCAGCGGCAGACGGGCACCGGCCTCGGCATCTTCGACATCACTCCCATCGGCGTGGCGCTGGTATTCGCCGGTGTTGCCTACGTGATGGTCATGCGCTGGCTGCTGCCCCGCCGCAGCGGGGAAGCAACCGAGCAGGACTACCTGCGCCTGGAACGCTACTTCACCGAACTGGTCGTGGAGAGCGCATCGCCCTGGACGGGCAAGTCGATCGCGGATTTCGAGACCCGCTTTGCCGGCCGGCTGCAGCTCGTCGAACGGCTGCGCCACGGCGGCCCGGTCGCCGACGGCGAGGAGCCCCTGCAGCCGGGTGACCTGCTGCTGGTGCGCGCCTCGCCCGACGAGATCTCCTCGGCCGAGCACAATCCCGGCCTGGCGCTGAATGCCACCGCCAAGTACGGCGATGTGGCGCGGGTGCGCGGCCGGCGCGGTGCCACCCGGCTGGTGCAGGTCGTGGTCGATCCGGCGTCCGAGTTCATCGGCCGCAGCGTCGGCGAAGTGGACTTCCTGCAGACCTTCGGAGTCCTGGTGGTGGGTATCTGGCGCCGCGATGACTGGATCGACCAGGAGATCTCGGCGATCCGGCTGCGCGAGGGGGATCTGCTGGTGCTGTCCGGCACCGACGAGCACCATGCCGCGCTCGCCCAGCACCGTGGCTTCCTGATGATGGTGCCCTTCAATGCGCGTCAGACCTGGCGCCACCGTGCGCCGCTGGCGATCGGCATCATGGCCAGCGTGGTGGTGGCGGCGGCCAGCGGCCTGTTCTCGCCGCCACTGGTGTTCCTTGCCGGCGCCGTGGCGATGGTATTGACCCGCTGCGTGAGCCTGGAACAGGCCTACAGCGAGATCGACGTGCGCATCGTGGTGATGATCGCCGGGGTGATTCCGCTCGGCGCGGCGATGGAAAAAACCGGCACCGCGGCGCTGCTGGCCGCGCCGCTGCTCGCGCACGGCGCGGAGTACAGCCCGCTGCTGATCCTGCTGTGCTGCTTCGCGTTTGCCGCGATGCTCACGCAGGTGCTGTCGGATGCCGCGACACTGGTGCTGCTCGGGCCGATCGCGATTGCCATCGCGCAGGGCCTGGGGCTGCCGCCCGCACCTTTCGTCGTCGTCACCGCGCTGGGTGCCGTCGCCTCCTTTCTCACGCCCATTGGCCACCACGGCAACCTGCTGATCCTCGGCCCGGGCCGCTACACCTTCGGTGATTTCCTGCGGGTGGGATTGCCGCTGACTGCATTGATCGCCGCGATCAGCTGCTGGATGGCGCGCGCCATCTGGCTCGACGGACCGTGGCTGCCGTCGACCGTGCTGCAGTGGCTGCAGGGGGTTGCGGGTTGAGCGCAACCGGACGGTGGCGCCCCGGCACACCGACTATCATCCGCGCTGGCAGTGGAAACATGAGGAGCAGTGGCATGCGCAATGGCGGCGTTCGAAAGCTCGTGGCGATGGCGGCGGCCGCTGGCATCATGCTGGCCGCCTGCTCGACCACGTCAGTCAGGAACGGTGACGCACGCGGTACCGCAGGACGCGTCACCACAGCCGCCGCGGGAATCCGCCATGTCTTCGTGCTGCTGCTGGAGAACAAGAACTACGAAGACACCTTCGGCACCAGCACCCAGGATCCGTACCTGCAGCACACCCTGGTATCGCAAGGCGCGCTGCTGACCCAGTACTACGGCACCGGGCATGTGAGTCTCGACAACTACATTGCGCTGATCAGCGGCCAGTCCCCGACACCGGACACGGCGAACGACTGTGCAACCTTCACCGATGTCGAGCAGACCGGGACGACCAGCGACGGCCAGGTGATCGCCGCCAGGGGCTGTGTGTACGGCAGGGACGTGCGGACCATTGCCGACCAGCTGCAGCGCAAGGGTCTCTCCTGGAAGGGCTACATGGAGGACATGGGCAACGACCCGGCGCGCGAGAGCGCGACCTGCGGACATCCGGCCATCGGCAGCCGCGACAACACCTCCCGCTTCCAGGCGCCCAGTGCCGCTGTGCCGCAGGGCGATGGCTATGCCACACGGCACAACCCGTTCATGTACTTCCATTCGATCATCGATTCGCCGGACTGCCACCTGCGCGTGGTCAACCTGGACGCACTGGAGAAAGACCTGGCCAGCGTGCGGACCACGCCCAATTTCGCGCTCATTTCCCCCAATCTGTGCCACGACGGTCACGATGGCAGTGGTGATGGACGCACGCCCTGTGCGAACGGCGAGTTGGGGGGCCTTGCCTCCGCGGACGAATTCCTGAAGACCTGGGTGCCGCGGATCACCGCCTCACCAGCCTTCCGCGAGGACGGCCTGCTGATCATCACCTTCGACGAGAGCAGCTACACCATCCTCCGCGGCACCGATCCGGCCACCGGCAGGGCGACCACGCAGTACGTGTTTCCGGGCAAGACCTGTTGCGGCCAGCAGCCCGGACCGAACCTGGCCGGCATACGGCCCACCCCCGTCGCGGCCGACGGCCGCCGCAGCACCTTCGTGTACGAGGGCTACGGTGGCGATCGCGTCGGGGCAGTGCTGCTGTCGCCGTTCATCAGGCCAGGTTCCACGTCCGATACGCCCTACAACCACTACTCGCTGCTGCGCAGCCTGGAAGACCTCTTTGGCCTGGATGGCTACCTCGGATACGCAGCGAATGATCCGGGCAAGGGCTACGTGCTCGACACCATCGGCAACGATCATGCGGTGTTCCTGGAAGCAGGCAGGTCTGCAAGACACTGATCTCCGGGCCGGGGCGCGGCCTGCGGCAGCACTGGCTGGCGCGCTGCTGGCACTCGGCGTGGCGAACATCGCGCGCGCTGGTCCGGCGATTGTCGGCGCCCAGCCTGTGAGAGCGGCCACCGCGCTTTCACCGGTCGCGTCGCTGGGCCGCAGGTTGTTCTTCGATACCTCGCTGTCCGCTTCCGGAGCACTTTCGTGTGCGAGTTGCCACAGTCCTGAACATGCCTACGGGCCGCCAGATGGGCGCGCCGTGCGGCTGGGTGGCGCGGCGCTGGATCGCGAAGGCACCCGCGCCGTGCCATCGCTGCGTTACGTGCTGAACCGCACGCCGGTGTGGACCGAGGACGTCACGGCCAGCGAGGCCGAGCGCGTACGTGACGCCGAGATGCCCGTCGGTGGTTTCGGCTGGGACGGCCGCTTCGACTCGCTGCGCGAGCAGGCCGCCTTCCCGCTGCTTGCCTCAAACGAGATGGCCAATGCTGATGCGGCGGCCGTCGCGGCGAAATTGCGCGCCGCGCCCTATGCGGAGGAGTTCCGCCAGGTATTCGGGGCGCGCGTCTTCGACGATCCGCAGGCGGCATTCGCGCAGGCGCGCGTGGCGCTGGAACGCTTCCTGCTGGAGGACCCGGATCTTCATCCCTACACCAGCCGCTTCGACGAGTACCTTGACGGAAAGATCCAGCTCACCGCGCAGGAACTGCGCGGCCAGGCGCTGTTCGATGATCCCGAGCGCGGCAACTGCGCCGCCTGCCACCTCGACGAGCAAGGCGCAGACGGCTCGCATCCGCTGTTCACGGATTATGAGATGGGGTCCCTCGGTGTGCCGCGCAATCCGCAATTGCGCGCCAATGCCGACCAGCGCTACTTCGACATGGGGTTGTGCGGTCCGCTGCGGCAGGACCAGGCCGCGAAGCGCGAATACTGCGGCCTGTTCAAGACGCCGACGCTGCGCAACGTGGCCACCCGCAAGGTGTTCTTCCACAACGGACGATTCCACACGTTGCGCGACGCGCTGCGTTTCTACGTCCGGCGCGACACCGAGCCTTTGTCCTGGTATCCGGCGTCGGCGGACGGAACCGCCGACAAGTTCGACGACCTGCCGCCTGCGCTGCGCGAGAATGTTGATCGCCACACCGAACCCTTGACGCGCACCGCGGGTGAGCAGCCGGTGTGGAGCGACGCGGAGATCGAGGACGTCATCGCGTTCCTGCGCACCCTGACGGATGCGGATGCCCTGGATGCCGCGCCGTAAGCGGTTCGGGCGCGTTGTGGCTACCGCGCTGCCCACTCGCGGTTGATGATCAATGCCACCAGCGTGCCAATGACGCCCGACAGCAGATACAGCCCCACCGACCACAGGCCCACACGGCTGGCAAGCAGCAGTGCCACCAGTGGCGCGAAGCCCGCGCCAATGAACCATGCCGCATTGGCGACGATGGCGGCCCCCGTGTAACGGTGTTCCGCGGGGAAGCTGCCGTTGACCGCGCCGGAGGATTGACCGAAGGAAAGCCCCAGCAGCACGAAGCCACCGATCATGTACAGGGCCTCGCCCAGCGCGCCGGCGCCGAGCAGTTGCGGTGCAAAGCCGCTGTAGGCGCCGATCAGCACCGCCGAGATGCCCAGCACCACGCGCCGGCCGACCCGGTCCGCCAGGAACCCGGAAATCAAGATGGCCGCCACGCACACGACTGCGCCACCTGCCTCAAGCAACAGGAAGCGCACGGTATGGCCGGTGCTGTGAAGCTGCACCCAGGACAGCGGGAACACGGTGACAAGATGAAACAGCGCGAAACTGGCCAGTGGCGCGAAGGCGCCCAGCAGGATGGTGCGCCATTCGGCGAACATCGTCCGGAAAGGCGGCGAGGGCTGCAGCTCGCTGGATTCGAACGCACGCCGGAACTCCGGCGTTGCGACCAGCCGCAATCGCGCGAACAGCGCCACCACATTGATCGCCAGCACCACGAAGAAGGGGTAACGCCAGCCCCAGCTGATGAAGTCCTCGCGGCTGAGCAGTGACAGGAAATAGGCGAACAGCGCGCTGGCCAGCACCAGTCCCAGAGGAGCGCCGAGCTGCGGCACCATCGCATACCAGCCGCGCCGGCCGCGCGGCGCGTTCAGCGCCAGCAGCGAGGGCAGGCCGTCCCAGGCGCCGCCGAGCGCAATGCCCTGGCACAGCCGGAAAACACCGAGCAGCCATGCGCTCAATACGCCTACCTGGGCGTGGCCCGGCAGGAGCGAGATGACCATGGTGGAGCCGCCGAGCAGAAACAGCGCGATCGTCAGCTTGGTGCCGCGACCATGGCGCCGCGCGATCGCTGTGAACAGCAGCGTGCCAAGCGGTCGCCCCACGAATGCCAGGGAGAAGAGGGCGAACGAATACAGCGTGCCCGTCAGCGCATCGACATAAGGAAAGACCACCGCCGGGAACACGAGGACCGAAGCGATGGCGTAGACGAAGAAATCGAAGAATTCGCTGGTGCGGCCGATGATCACGCCGATGGCGATGTCACCGGGGGCGATCGCGCCATGACGCGCATTGACGTTCTGCGCATCGCGTCTGGACTCTGCCGGGTTTGCCGCCGATACAGGAACAGTCATGCAGCGAATGTCTCCAGTCGCCCGTTTCCACGGTATGCCCGCCAGATCCGCACAAGAGGCAAAGCCTTGCTTGCCCGAACCCGCCATGAGGGAGCATTGTACGGGACGTTCTGCGAAGATATCTCATCGCTTCATCGTATGGAATCAGACATGCTGCGCCAGATCCAGCTGACGAAGCGCCTGAAAATCGTTGTCCTGCTCCCGCTGGCTTGCCTGCTCAACGCCTGCGGAGGCGCCGTGCTCGACCCCGCGGGCGATGTGGCGCGCCAGCAGCGCGACATCATCTTTATCTCCACAGGCCTGATGCTGCTCATCATCGTTCCGGTGATGATCCTGATCGTGGTATTCGCCTGGCGCTACCGAAAGGGCGGCCGCGGCACCTACGACCCGACGTTTGAACATTCCGCGTCGCTGGAGCTTGCGATCTGGTCCGCGCCGCTGCTCATCATCATCGTGCTGGGCGCGCTGACCTGGTCCAGCACGCATCTGCTCGACCCGTTCCGGCCGCGTCCTGCAAAGCCGGGCGAACAGCCGCTGGTGGTACAGGTGGTGTCACTCGACTGGAAATGGCTGTTCATCTATCCGGAGCAGGGCATCGCCACCGTCAATGAGCTTGCGCTGCCGGTGAACCGGCCCGTGCGCTTCGACATTACCTCCTCGAACATGATGAACACGTTCTATGCGCCGACGCTTGCCGGAATGATCTATGCCATGCCCGGGATGCAGAGCCAGCTGCACGCCGTGCTGAATCGTCCGGTGGAGTCCGAAGGCTTCTCGGCCAACTACAGCGGCGCCGGCTTTTCGGACATGCGTTTCACGCTGAAGGGCATGGATGAGGCGGAGTTCGGGCGCTGGGTCGCCGCAGCGCGCACCAGCGGCAGTGAGCTGGACCTGCCCACCTACCGCCGGCTGCTGGAGCCCTCGGAGCGGGTGCCCGTGATGCGGTTCGCCAGCATCGATGCCGACCTGTACCGGCGCACGCTCGAGCGCTGCATCGAGCCGGGTACTGCCTGTCGCAGCGAGACGGCAATGCACGGCGCGGCGGGCACACATGCGCCAGGAGAGCCTCAGCCATGAGCCAGTCCACCCCCGTCAGCCCGCTGCTCGGCCGTCTGACCTGGGAGTCCTTCCCCATCCACGAGCCCATTCTGCTGTGGACGTTCATCGTCGTGGCCGTGCTCGGCATCGGCATCGTGGCGGTGGTCAGTTACTACCGTCTCTGGGGCTGGCTGTGGCGCGAATGGTTCACCTCCGTGGACCACAAGAAGATCGGCATCATGTACATCATTCTCGGCATCGTCATGCTGCTGCGCGGCTTCGCCGACGCGCTGATGATGCGCTTGCAGCAGGTCATGGCCTTCGGCGCCAGCCAGGGCTACCTCGACGCCCATCATTACGACCAGATATTCACCGCCCACGGCACGATCATGATCTTCTTCGTGGCCATCCCGCTGATCGTGGGGCTGGTCAACTACGTCATGCCGCTGCAGATCGGAGCGCGCGACGTGGCCTTTCCCTTCCTCAACAGCCTGAGCCTGTGGCTCACGGTGGCCGGTGCGCTGCTGGTGATGGTGTCGCTGTTCGTCGGCGAGTTCAGCCGCGCCGGCTGGCTCAACTATGTGCCCGTGGCCAACATCCAGAACAGTCCCGATACCGGGCCGGACTACTACCTGTGGGCGCTGCAGATTGCCGGCGTGGGAACCACACTGTCGGCGATCAACATGGTCGCCACCATCATCAGGATGCGTGCGCCAGGCATGACGATGATGAAGATGCCCGTATTCACCTGGACTGCGTTCTGCAGCAACGTGCTGGCCATCGCCATCTTTCCGGCGCTGACCGCCGCGTTCGCGATGCTTCTCATGGACCGCTACGTGGGCACCGACTTCTTCACCAACGACGCCGGCGGCAATCCGATGATGTACTGGAACCTCGTCTGGCTGTGGGGTCATCCCGAGGTCTATGTACTGGTACTGCCGGTGTTCGGCATTTATTCGGAGGTGACTGCCACCTTCTGCGGCAAGCGGCTGTTCGGTTACTCGTCGATGGTCTATGCCACCGTGGTCATCACCATTCTTTCCTATCTGGTGTGGCTGCACCATTTCTTCACCATGGGCTCCGGGGCCAGTGTGAACAGCTTCTTCGGGATCGCCACCATGGTCATCGCCATCCCCACGGGGGCGAAGATATTCAATTGGCTGTTCACCATGTACCGCGGGCAGATCCGCTTCGAGCTGCCGATGATGTGGGTGGTGGCCTTCATGCTCACCTTCGTGGTCGGGGGCATGACCGGCGTCCTGCTCGCCGTGCCGCCGGCGGATTTCGTGCTCCACAATTCCCTGTTTCTGGTGGCGCACTTCCACAACGTGATCATCGGCGGCGTGGTGTTCGGCCTGTTTGCCGGAATGTACTACTGGTTCCCCAAGGCCTTCGGTTTCCGGCTGGATCCTTTCTGGGGCAAGGTCACGTTCTGGGGCTGGGTGATCGGATATTGGGTCGCGTGGACGCCCATCTACATCGTCGGGCTCATGGGAACCACGCGCCGGGTGCGCCATTTCGACGACCCGGAGCTGCGGATATGGTTCGTGATCGCCGGCATCGGTGCGCTCATCATCCTCGTCGGCATCCTGGCCTTCGTCATCCAGATCGCCGTCAGCATCCGCAACCGCAAGGCCCTGCGCGATACCACCGGCGACCCCTGGGGCGGACGGACCCTCGAGTGGGCCACTGCCTCGCCGCCCCCGTTCTACAACTTCGCCTTCACCCCGGTGGTGCACGAGCTCGACGCCTGGCACGACATGAAATGCCACGGCGCCCGGCCTCCGGTCTCGGGGTTCCGGCCCATCCACTTGCCGCGCAACACGGGTGCCGGGGTGGTCCTTGCTGCCCTGGCGCTGGTGCTGGGCTTCGCCATGGTCTGGTACATCTGGTGGCTGGCGGCGCTGTCGTTCGCCGGGCTGCTGGCGGTGGCCATCGGCCACACCTTCAACTACCACCGCGACTACCATGTCGCGGCTGACGAGGTCGCGCGCATCGAAAGTGCAGCGCGCAGCGCATGACAACTCCCGACCCGCAGGAGGCGGCCGGGGCCGCACCGGTGTTCTACCAGGCGGAGGACGCCGTCCATCCGGGCAGCGCCACGCTGCTGGGATTCTGGATCTACCTGATGAGCGATGCGCTGATCTTCGCGACGCTGTTCGCAACCTTTGGCGTGCTCCGTTCCAGTTTCGCCGGTGGCCCGACCCCGCATGAGCTGTTCGACCTCGGCCTGGTGGCCGTCAATACCACGATCCTGCTGGTGTCGGCGCTGACCTGCGGCCTCGCGATGATTTCGCTGCACGCCGGCAAGCTCGGTGCCGTGCGCCTGTGGCTGACCGTCACCGCGCTGCTGGGCATGGCCTTCGTCGGCATCGAGCTGGGCGAGTTCCGGGAGATGATTGCCGAGGGCGCCACGCCGCAGCGCAGCGGCTATCTCTCGGGTTTCTTCACGCTCGTGGGAACGCACGGGCTGCATGTGACTTTCGGCGTGATATGGATCGCGGTAATGCTGGTGCAGCTGGGTCAGCGCGGGCTGCATCCGGACAACCGCCGGCGGTTGCTGTGCCTCAGCATGTTCTGGCATTTCCTCGACGTGATCTGGATCGGCGTGTTCACCTTCGTGTATCTGCTGGGGGTTGTGTGATGTCATCCAGTCCGGCAGTACGGGACCACGCCCCCGCTGAGGTTCATGACGCGCACGAAGCCGGCAGCTTCACGCTGCGCGGCTATCTCACGGGTTTCGCCGTGGCGGCCGTGCTCACCGCAGCGGCCTTCTGGGTCGTGATGTCCGGTGCCATCGCCAGCCCGGCCCTGGCCGGCGCGGTGGTCGTCGCGCTGGCCATTGTGCAGATCCTCGTGCAGACCTACGCCTTCCTGCATGTCAACGCGCGCGTCCAGGGCGGGTGGACGCTGCTCGCCTATGTGTTCACGGCCGTGATGCTGGTGATCAGCATCGCCGGGTCGCTGTGGATCATGCAGCACCTGAACACGAACATGATGCCGGGCATGATGATCGATCCCGCGAGCCAGGGGCCGTGACAGCGGGCCAGGGCAAGCGGGCATTCCTGCTTGCGCTGTGCCTGCTGGGGACGCTGCTGTTCTGCGGACTGGGCATCTGGCAGGTCCAGCGGCTGGCCTGGAAGCGCGAACTGATCGCGCGCGTCGAGGCGCGGATCCATGCGCCGCCGGTGGCAGCGCCCTTGCAAGATGAGTGGCCGGCACTCGACATCCACGAGGCAGAATATCGGCGCGTGCAGGTGCGCGGCGTCTTTCTCCATGATCGCGAGACGCTGGTGGATGCGCTCACGGAACTGGGCCCCGGTGCGTGGGTACTGACGCCGCTCAGAACCGCCGGTGGCCTGATCCTGGTCAATCGCGGCTTCGTCCGGCCCGAGCGCCGTGATGCAGGCACGAGAGCGGCGGGCCAGGTGTCGGGTGAAGTGACCATCACCGGCCTGTTGCGCGCGCCGGAGCCGGGCGGACGCATCCTGCGGCCGAACAAACCCGCGGCGAACCGCTGGTTCTCGCGCGACGTGGTCGCCATCGCCCGGGTGCGCGGACTCGGTGCAGTCGCACCGTTCTTCATCGACGCCGATGCGGCCTCCAGCCCGCCGGACGGGCCCGCGGGTGGTCTGACGGTGGTGCGATTCCGCAATGCGCATCTGGCTTATGCCGCGACCTGGTTCGGACTCGCCTTGCTGTGCAGCGGCGGATTGGTGCTGCTGCGTCGGGAGCGGGACTGGCGCTGAAGCGCCCGTGGCTGGAATGAAGCAGGGGCGTCCGCTATGGCGATGGGTCTTCATCCGATGTCGGGCGAAAGCAGCGCGAGCGTGCGACCAGATCAAGCATGTGCCGTGCGGCATGAATGGTCAGCGGGTGGGGCGTGAAGCCCGGGCGCGGCAGGATGTGTTCGGCCAGCTCGCGGACCAGATCGAGCTGATGTTCCGGAACTGCGGCCAGAAGCGCGATCAGTGCGTTCTCCAGCGCGATGACCCGGACCCGGAGCGCCACGATCTCGGCATCCGTCATGGCCGGTGTCGGTTGGTGCGCGGTGGTCCCGGCTGCAACCGGACCGATGGGGGATGTCTTGCCACCTTCATTTTCCCAGCGCGCCAGTGCGCGCAGGCGCTGCTGGAGGTCGGGAGTCGGATCGGAAGAGTTGGTCGGCATATGCTGGAGTCCTCTGCTGGAGTGACCACCCCGGCCCGGCCTGCTCCGGCGCAGGCTGATGTCATCACCCACTGCTATATTCCCGTCCGGAATTCATGTCATGCCAAATCTAGCATGGCGCCTCAAGTGCCCCGAAATCCCGCATGCGGGCCTTCGACCCTGGAGTCCGAGAGCCATCTTCAACCATCAGGCAGTGTCCACTGTTGCCTAGGAAATCTCCGCCCATGACCGCATCGACCACGCTTTCGCCACTGCGCTATCGCGCGTTCATGCTGATCCTGCTGGGCAGCCTGCTGTCCAATTTCGGCAATGCGATACAGGCGGTGGGCGCCGCCTGGCAGATGAACATCACCGGCCAGCCGGCCGACATCGTCGCGCTGGTGCAGAGCGCCACCAATCTGCCCATCATGCTGCTGGCCTTGCCGGCTGGCGCCTGGGCGGACATGTTCAACCGGCGCACCGTGATGCTGACAGCGCAGGTCGGCATGATGCTGCTGTCGATACTGCTGGCCATCCTGAGCTTTGCCGGCGTCGTTGCGCCGACGATCGTCATCGGCCTTACCGCCCTGCTTGCCTGCGGTGTGGCCTGCTTCAACCCGGCGCTGGCGGCTTCGATCGGCGGCATCGTGCCGCGTGTCGAGCTGGCTGCGGCGGTGGCGCTCAACATCCTCGCCTTCAACGTCGCGCGCAGTCTGGGTCCGGCCGTCGGCGGCGCCATCGTGGCAGTGGGCGGCGCCAGGACGGCCTTTGTGGTCAACGCGCTGAGCTATCTGACCGTCATCGTGATCCTCTGGCGCTGGCGTCCCGTGACACCAGAGCGTGGCCAGCGCCCGGCCTTGTTCACCGCCATCCGAGAAGGCTTCCGCCACGCCTGCCGTTCGCGCGAGATACGCATCATCCTGCTGCGCGCCGTCACTTTCACCGCCACCGGCGCAGCCATCTGGGCGCTGATGCCGCTGGTTGCCAGCGATCTGCTGGGTCGGGGCTCGGCCGTGTTCGGCATTCTGCTGGGTGCGCTCGGCCTGGGCGCCGTGCTCGGCGCTGCCAGCGCCACGTGGTTCCGCGCCCGCTTCACCAGCGAGGTGATCACCCGTGCCGCTGGCATCCTCTACGGCCTCGGTTGCGTGGGCGTCGCGCTGCGTCCCGGCCTGCCAGTCATGCTCGCCCTGCTGGTATTGAGCGGCGCCGGCTGGGTGCAGGCGCTCTCGGGATTCTCCGTGGCAGGACAGCTCTGGGCGCCGCGCCCGCTGGTCGGGCGGATCACGGCAATGGTGAGCAGTCTCACCTTCGGCGGCATCGCAATGGGAAGCTGGCTATGGGGCAATTTCGCACAGGCTCACGGCGTGGTTGTGGCGATCATGGCTTCCGGTACCGGCATGATCCTGTTGCCGCTCATCGGCCTGTTCGTGCCCATGCCCCGGCATGAAGCAGCTGCTCAATGAGGCGAGTTGCCCATCAGGCGACCGGACCGAATCGCGCTGGCGCCGTGCGGCGCGCATCTGCCTAATCCGCAGCGGGCGTCAGTTCCAGTGAATACATGATCTGACCGACATCGCCTGGCATGGTCTTCTGCGCGAATCCCAGGTCCCGGGCCAACCTGCGCATGGGCTCGTTGCTCGATGAATCGGTGGAGTAGAGCGTGCCTATTCCGCGGCGCCGCGCCAGGTCGATCAGGCGCTTCATGAGCAGCGTCGCCAGTCCCCTGTTCTGCCAGTCATCCAGCACCGTCACGGCCACTTCAGCCCGGCCGTCCTGCGTGGAACTGTAGCGCGCCACACCGATTTCGCGCTGGCCGCCTGCCTCGTCGACGAGGGCGATGAGCGCGGCATCGTGCGCGCTGTCTATGTCCGTGAGCTGCGTGAGCAGTGCATCGCCAGGCGTCCGCATGGTGTATCCGAAGCGGAAACGCCTTGCTTCGGGTGAGAGGGCCTCGATGAACCGTCGCTCCAGTTCCACGTCCTGCTTGCGAATCGGACGGATGGTCACGCGACTGCCGTCGCGCAATGTCCCGGCGCTGACTTCCGCTTGCGGATTCATGTGCGCCTCAGCGGGTACCAGGGTGCGCCTTCGGGACGAACTGGAAGCCGGTCCGTGTTGCCAGCCGGCCAGATCTCGTCTGCGGGCGATGTCACCATGTCCGCCGGTCGCAGCGCTGCCAGCTCGCACCACTCCAGGGCGAATCCGGCGGGGTCCCTGCGGACGACGAAGCCCGCGACATCGCGGCGGGTTTTTCCGCGACCCGCCCCATCCGCGATCCACATGCGCACCGTGACCATGCCTGAAAGTGGCAGTGACGTTTCGATGAACCCGCCGCTGACGCTCAGATTGCGCAAGGTTCCCGTGCCCGTGACGGTGGCATTGCTGATCCGCACGGGGTGATCCACGGTGATTCTGTTTCCCCAGCGATGTTCCATGGCCACTCCATGGTTGCTTTTCGGGGAGGCAGCATTGCACCTGAATATGACAGGCGACATACGAATCAATACCTAGGTCGGACCCCAGCCAGCGGGCGCGGCACGGCGTTCGAGGTCGGCATCGCCCACCTTGTATAGCCAGGCCTTCAGCCACTCCACTGTCGCCGCATAGGCCACCACGATGGCTGCGAGCACTGCCAGCGTTGGTACCGGCAGCGGCATGAAGCCGATCCAGCGGCCGAGAGGATTCTGGACCAATACCGCGGCGGCTATCAGAACCAGGAGGCTGCTCCAGACCATGGCCGTTGCGGGTCTGCTGCCGAAGATCGGGCGCGGCGTGCGGATCACGAACAGAACCAGCACCTCGGTGGCCAGCGATTCCAGGAACCAGCCGGTATGGAATGGCTCGGCCAGTCCCTCGCCGAGGTACATCAGGGCCACAAAGGTGAGCAGATCGAACAGCGTGCTGACGGCGCCGAAGACGAGCGTGAAGTTGCGCACGCGCCGCATGCTCCAGCGCACGGGCCTGTCCGACAGCTCCGGCACGACACGGTCACCGGCCAGACTGACGGCTGGAATGTCCGAAAGCAGGTTGTTCAGCAGGATCTGCGCAGCGGTCAGCGGCAGGAAAGGCAGGAACGCGGATGCGCCGGCCATGCTCAGCATGTTGCCGAAGTTCGCACTGGTGGTGGACAGGATGTATTTCTGGGTGTTGGCGAAGGTATTTCGCCCCTGCCGTATACCGCAGTTGATGACGGCCAGGTCCTGCTTCAGCAGCACCATGTCCGCCGCTTCGCGAGCGACTTCGACGGCCCCGTCGACCGAGATGCCGACGTCCGCCGCTTGCAGCGCAGGCGCGTCATTGATGCCGTCCCCGAGGTAGCCCACTACGTGCCCACGTTTGCGCAGCGCCAGGATGATTCGCTCCTTCTGGTTCGGATCCACCTCGGCGAACACATCCGTGTGCTCGGCCCGCTGCCACAGTGCTTCGTCGCGCAGCTGCTGGATTTGCTCTCCAGTCAGGATCCGCGGCTCGGTCAGACCTGTCGCCCCGGCAACGTGGCGCGCCGTGTGTCGGTTGTCTCCCGTGACGATCTTCAGCTGCACGCCCAGCGACTTCAGGTCCGCGAGCGTCGTGGCAATGCCGGGCTTGACGGGATCCTCGAACAGCAGGAATCCCTCGAACACCATGCCGGATTCTTCCGCAACATGCTCGGCTCCTGCCCTGCTTGCGACGGCGAGCACGCGTTGACCGTCGCCCGAGTAGCGCTCCTGGAGCGCCGTGATCCCGGCGCGACTGGCAGCGGTAATCGGTCCGACGCCCCCGGGTTGCCGCTGGGTGGTGCACACGTCGAGGACCGTGGATACGGCGCCCTTGGTGATGGTTTCGCAGTGCTCCAGTCCGGCGCGACGGACCGCGACGCTCATGCGCTTGCGCATGAAGTCGTAGGGCAATTCGTCCACCTTTGCGAGGCCATCCACGGTGTCGATATCGATCGCGGCCAGTACTTCGTCGAGCGGGTTGGCGAGTCCGGTCTGCAGTCGGGCATTGGTGACAGCCAGTTCCAGTACCCGCCGCGACTCGGCACCTTGTGGATCGACGGCCGCGGCGAGGTTTGCAACTCCGACCGTGAGCGTGCCGGTCTTGTCGGAACACAGCACGGTCATGCTGCCCAGGTCCTCGATGGAGGCGAGGCGCCGCACCAGAACACCCTGTGAGGCCAGCGCCCGTGCGCCGCGCGAGAGCGTGAAGGTCACGATCGCCGGCAACAATTCCGGTGTGATGCCGACTGCCAGTGCGATGGCAAACAGCAGCGACTCGACCGGCGGGCGCGCCAGCAACAGGTTAAGGCTCACGACGGCGATGGTCAGCGCCAGGACAAACTGCGTCAGCAGCGCACTGAAGCGTCGTATGCCGCGCTCGAAATCGCTTTCAGACGGGCGGGTATCCAGCCGTTGAGCCAGCCGACCGAAAGCGGAGTCCGTTCCGGTCCTCACCACCAGCATCGTGGCGATCCCGCTGCGCACCGAGGTTCCCATGAACAGCGCATTGGTCCGGTCTGCCATGGCGGCCGTCGCAGGAGTCGGGCTTGCCAGCTTCTCGACGGGCACGCTCTCGCCAGTCAGCACTGACTGGACCACATAGCAGTCGCGGGATGTCAGTACGACGCCGTCGGCCGGAATCAAGCTGCCGGCGGAGAGTTCCACGACATCGCCTGGCACTACGGACTCGCTGGGAATTTCCGTGACACTGCCGTCGCGCCACACCCGGCAACGGATGCCAAGCCTGGAGCGCAGCGCTTCGACTGCGCGCGAGGCGCGGAATTCCTGGGCGAAGCCCAGTGCCATCGAGGCCGAGATGATGAGGATGATCAGCGTGGCTTCGGTACTGTCATGCACCAGTGCAGCGGCTGCGGCGGCGACCAGCAGCAGGATCACCAGCGGACTGCGCGCCTGCCGGGCCAGGAGGTATGGCCAGGAAGAGCGATGCCGCTCCGCCACCCTGTTGGGGCCGGCCTGCTGCAGGCGGGCCGCAGCCGTCGCCGAATCCAGACCGCCCATGCCACTGTGCAGCTGCTGCAGGAGCAGGGCAGTGGGATGGCTCCAGTACAGGTCATCCAGCATGGGTACATCGAGCATGCTGAGTGCGCGCCGCGTTCCTCAGTCGAGACCGGGCGCACTTTCCGCCACGACTCGGGTGCCGGAGCGTCCGGCCAGGATGTCCGCCACCTGATCCAGCCGGCCGATGCAGGCGGGCCCCAGGCCGGTGCGCGCGAAGCGGCACGCGGCCATCACTTTCGGACCCATGGATCCGGCCGGGAAATCCTGGCGCTCCAGCTCGTCGGGCCGGCTGCGGCGGATCGGCTGGGCCGCGGGTGTGCCGAAGCCGCTGAACACGGCTTCGACATCGGTCAGCATCAGCAGGCAATCGGCCGCGAGCCGTTCGGCCAGCAGCGCCGAGGTCAGGTCCTTGTCGACGACACACTCCACACCTTCGTAGTGGTCGTCGACACGGGTCACCGGAATGCCGCCGCCACCGGCGCAGATGGTCACGAACCCCGATGCGGCGAGCAGCCGGATCGCGCGGATCTCGAGGATGTCCCGCGGTTCGGGTGACGCGACCACGCGGCGCCACTTCGGTCCATCCTGCGCCAGGGTCCAGTGGCGTGTCCTGGCCAGTGCGCGGGCCGCCGCGGCTTCATACTGCGGGCCGATGAACTTGGTGGGATGCGCGAATGCCGGGTCCCGCGGATCGACTTCGACTCGCGTCAGCAATGTCGCGACGCGGTTCTCGCCCAACGCGTTGACCAGCTCCTGCTCGAGCAGGTAGCCGATCATGCCTTCGGTTTCTGCCCCCAGTACGTCAAGTGGCTGGACCATGCCTTCGGCACCTGTTGCCTGCAGCGCGAGCAGACCGATCTGCGGCCCGTTGCCATGCGTGAGCACCAATTCATTGCCCTTCGCGACGGAGGCGATGGCACGTGCCGCGGTGCGTACGTTGCGGCGCTGGGTTTCTGCGGACGATGGCTCGCCACGCTGCAGCAGTGCGTTGCCGCCCAGAGCGATGACGATGCGCATCAGGTGGTGCGCGCGCCCGGCTGCTCGCCAGAGCGCGGCAGCGCGCTGCGTCCGCGGCGCTGTGCGCGCCAGATCAGGATCTCGCCGACGATTACCGTCGCAAGCACGCCGGCGATGATGGACCAGGTTGCCTGCGCGTCGAACTCGTCACCGGGTACCCACACGAACAGCACGATGGCCTGCACGATGAAGACGATACACAGGGCCACCAGCACGCGGGCCGTGGCGTTCCCGCCGGGCACACGATATGGGCGTGGGTGAGCGGCTTCGGTGCGGCGCAGCCGCAGGAACGCGGCGAACATCAACAGGTACGGCAGCAGGAACACGATGGAGCTGAAGGCGAACAGCGTCCAGAACAGGTCCTCGGTGCTGGCGGCGATGAATCCATACAGCACGATGACCACTGTCGAGACCACGCCGGTAACGATGGCCGCATTGGCCGGCGTGCGGTGCACGCCATGCAGCCTGCCGAAGACCTTCGGAAGATCGCCGCGCGTCGCCGCTTCGGAGGCGGAGCGATTCGCCCCGATGGTCCAGGTGACCATGTTGGCCACGAAGGTAAACAGCGCGCCGATGCCGAGCACGGTCACGAAGGCCGCGCCCCAGCCGTAGCCGTCGAACAGCTGGTGCAGCGAATCCAGCAGGCCCTCGATCAGCCCGATCTGGTCGACCGGCAACGCGATCAGCATGCCGATGGTGGCCAGCAGGTAGAAGGTCGCGATCAGGATGCCGGAGATGATGATGGCGCGCGGCACGTCGCGCTGCGGGTTCTTCATTTCCTCGCTGGCGCCGGACATCAGCTCGAAACCCATGAAGTTGTAGACGATCACCGGCAGGAAGGCGAGGCCGGCCGACCAGCTCGGGGCGAGGCTCTTCAGGCTCATGTCGTTCGCGACGCCGTGGTTCATGGCGTAGATCACGCCGCCGGCGCCGATGGCCACCATGATCAACGCCTTGATGGCAGCGCCGAAATTCGGCACCCATTTCCCGACGTCCAGCGAGATGATGTTGATGTAGACGGTGATCCAGGTCAGGCCGATGCCGATGGCGATCTTGGTCCACAGCGACATGTCGGGCGCGAACATCTGCGCGAACATGCCGGCAAACAGCACGTATACCGACGGCATCCACAGCGCCACGTTCACCCAGTACAGCCACGAGGCGCGCGCCCCCCAGCGCGGACCGAAGGCACGTCGCACCCAGGCGTAGATGCCGCCTTCCTCCGGATAGGCGGCGCCCAGTTCGGCGGATATCAGCGCGTAGGGAATGAAGAACAGGATCAGCGTGAACAGCCACCAGAAGACCGCCGAGCTGCCGATCGCGGCCGCGGCGGCCAGCTGGTCGACGACCAGGATCGCGCAGACGGTGAACAGCGTGACGTCCAGGCGTCGCATGACGCGATGGAAGCCGCGGGGATTGTTGTTCGACATGATCCTGTCCCTCACTGGCTGACTGCAGCCAACAGATTCCCGATGCGACCTGCGTGGTACGCACGCAGCGCGGCATCGGCCCGTTTCAGGCGCGGATGGACGAACCAGGCCAGCAGCGCCTTTTCGGTGTGCAGCCGGTTCTCCGCCTGGTCGAAGATGATCGACTGCGGCGAGTCCAGCACTTCATCGGTGGCCTCCACGCCGCGCGAGGCGGGCAGGCAGTGCATCACGCGGCAGCTTGGCGGCGCGTGGCGCAGCAGCCCGGCGTTGAGCTGGAATCTGGGCATGAAGGCGGCACGGCGTTCGGGAATCTCGCTCTCCTGGCCCACCCACCACCACAGGTCCGTGTACAGGAAGTCGGCATCGGCGACGGCGGCGAGCACATCGTCGGTGGCGCGCAGCGTGCCGCCGGATGTGCGGCAGTTCGCGTTGGCCAGCTGGATGACCGGCTCGCCGATCTGGTAGCGCTCCGGCGCCGCATGCGTGAAGTGCATGCCCATCTGTGTGCAGATCGCGGCCAGCGAATTGCAGACATTGGTGGCATCGCCCACGAACGTGACGCGCAGGTCCGCCAGGCGCCTGCCGGGGGAGTGTTCCACCATCGTGAACACGTCGCACAGCACCTGGGTGGGATGGTTGTAGTCGGTCAGGCCGTTGATCACGGGCACGTCGGCCGCCTGCGCCAGCCCCACGACGGTCGAGTGCTTCAGGGTGCGCGCTTCGATGACGTCCACCATGCGCTCCAGCACGTTGGCGGTATCGGCAAGGGATTCGCGCTGGCCGAGGTGGATTTCGCCGGGCTTCAGGTACAGCGCATGGCCGCCGAGCTTGGTCATGGCCACTTCGAACGAGACCCGCGTGCGGGTGGAGGGCTCCTCGAACAGCATGCCCAGCGAGGCACCCTCCAGCAGCCGCGGGCAGGCTCCGGCTTTGTCGGCAGCCTTCAGTGCTGCCGCGAGCTCGATCATCCGCAGCAGCTCGTCGCGGGTGAAGTCCTGGGTATCAATGAAATGGCGGACCTGCATGGGCCGTCACGGTAGTGCGCCGGTGTCCGCGGCACAGCGCGGACTTGCCGCAGCCTGCTCCGCATTACTCCTTATATGGGCCGGGCCCGCCGCCTGATAGAACTCGCCCCACCTGCCGGAGAACCCACATTGAATGCGTCCACATCCGAGTCCAAGCCCCTTCAGCCGCAGAACTTCCGCCACCTGCCACCGCGGCGGATCCTGGTCGTCATCGACCCGACCGCGCACGCGCAACCGGCGCTGGACAAGGCTGTGCGCATTGCGGAGCGCTGCGGCAGTGCGCTGGAGCTGTACGTGTGCGACGTGGTCCAGGAGGTGCCGGAGAGCTGGGCGGGCAGCTCGCGCACGCAGGAATACCGCGAGCTGCGCCGCCAGCGCCTGCTGGCCGAGCTGACGGCGCTGGCCGCTCCGCTGACCGGGCGCGGCCTGCACGTGGACACAGTGTGCGAATGGCATGCGCCGCTGGAGCAGGGTATCGGCCATCATGTGATCCACACCCGACCGGATCTGGTCGTGAAAGAAACGCACCAGCACAGGGCGGCGGGGCGCGCCGACATCAGCTACACGGACTGGAACCTGATCAGACAGATTCCCGCACCGCTGCTGCTGGTGCGCCGCAAGCCCTGGCCACCGGCGGTGCAGGTTGCGGCGGCGCTGGATCCCTGCCGCCCGGCCGAACGACCTGTCGCTCTCGATGAGACGATCGTCGGCGAGGCCCGGTCACTGGCGGGGCTGCTGGGAGGAGTGCTCGATGCCTATCACGTACTGCAGGCGCCACCCCATCTGCCCGGCGAATCCGTGTCCGGTGCGCACAAGGCGCAGGTGCACGCGCAGACCCGGCGCGCCGTGGAGCAGCTCGCTCAAGGTGTGAGCGCGGCCGTCCATGTGGTGGAGGGAACGCCCACCGAGGGGCTGCGGCAATTGACCAGCGAACATCATCCGGACGTACTGGTGATCGGTACCGTCGCTCGGCCACGCTCGGCGCATGCCGCCGCCGGCGGTACAGCGGCACGCGTACTTGAGCAGGTCGACTGCGACCTGCTGGTGATCAAGCCTCCGGGCTTTGTCAGTCCGCTGCTGGTGACGGACTGACCGCGCGCAGCCGCGCCGAGGGTTCACGTGTGTCCATCACCATGCGTACCAGCTGCGCCACCGAATTCGCGCCCATCTTCTCCATGACATGCGCGCGGTGGATTTCCACCGTGCGCTGCGAGAGCCCCAGTTCTGCGGCCATGACCTTGTTCTGGCGGCCCTGAACCATCAGTTCCAGCACCTCGCGCTCGCGGGGCGTCAGCGCTTCGAGACGCGCGCGGATCTCATCGTGCTTCTGCAGGGCGCCGCGGTTCTCGCGGTCGCGGGCCAGTGCTTTCTGGACGCGGTCGATCAGGTCCTGGTCGCGAAACGGCTTCTGCAGGAAGTCGAAGGCCCCGTGCTGCATGGCCTCCACCGCCATGGGAACGTCGCCATGCCCGGTGATGAAGATCACCGGCAGGATTGCGCCGCGCAGGTTCAGCGCTTGCTGCAACTCCATGCCGCTCATCCCCGGCATGCGGATGTCGAGTACCAGGCAACCGGGCTGCTCCGGATCGAAGGCAGCGAGGAATTCCTGCGCCGAGGCCAGCGGCGTCGCGGCAATGCCGACCGACCGCAGCAGCAGCCGTATCGACGAGCGCACCCCGGCATCGTCATCGACGATGAAGACGGTCGGAAGCTTTTCCTTCATGAAACGGTCTCTCTGGCGGGCAGGGAGAGTACGAAACAGGCGCCGCGGGTGGCCAGGGGTTCATGGCGCAATGTGCCGCCATGCGCCTCTGCGATGGTGCGACTCATCGGCAGGCCAAGGCCGGTACCGTTCTGCTTGGTGGTCCGGAACGGATCGAACATCTGCTGCAGCATCTCGGGAGCAACGCCGGGCCCATTGTCGCAGACCTCGATCTCGCAGTCGCCACTCTCCGTGCGCCGGCTGCGCACCAGTACCTCGCGGTTGCCGGCCGGGTTGTTTGCGGCGGATTCCAGCGCATTGCGGATCAGGTTCAGCAGTGCCTGGGTGATCTGGGCGGGATGGACGAATACATCGGGCATGTCCTGGCCCAGATCGAAACGGATGCGCGTGTCGTGCATGCGGGCGTCCGCGGCGGTGAGAAGTCGCAGCTCGCCGATGAGTTCGTTGACGGGCGTGCTGGCGTATTCTTCCTGGTCGCCACGCACCAGGCGGCGCAGACGGTGGATGATGGCGCCGGCGCGCATGGCCTCGGCGGCAATCTCGCGCGCGGCCTCCCGCACCTCGTCGAGCTCGGGTTGCGGCAGGGCGAGAAACCGTTCGCTGGCGCGCGCGTAGTTGGCGATTGCGGTCAGCGGCTGGTTCAGTTCGTGCGCGATGCCGGCCGCCATCTCACCCATCGTGGCCATGCGGCTCACGTGCATCAGGCGGTCCACCGAGCGCATGGCATCCAGATGGATGCCGGCGATCGCCGCGTGCTGCGCGGTGATGTCGCGCACGAAACCCACGAACCGCGGCGGCTCGGCGTCGGCCACGCGACCGATCGACAGATGTGCTGGAAAGCAGCTTCCGTCGCGCTTCTGCGCCTCGATTTCCCTGCCCGTGCCGATGACGCGCGGCTCCCCGGTGGCGAGATAGCGCGCGATATAGCCATCGTGCGCGCTCGCGTCGGGTTCCGGCATCAGCAGGCTGACGTTGCGCCCGAGCAGCTCCGCGGCGCGCCAGCCGAACAGTCGCTCACCCGCACAGTTGATCGCCAGGATCAGGCCGGCGTGGTCGATCAGGATGACCGCATCGACCGCGGCGTCCATGACTGCAAGCAGTTCACTCGATGGCATGGCGCAGTATGGCTGGTCGCGACTGGCTGACGCCTACGCAGTTTCCGCAATGGCCGGCAGGCCGGCGCGTCAGTCCGCGAGCAGCGTCTGGATCAGGCCCAGCAGCTCGTCGGCATCGATCGGCTTGCTGGTCACGCGCAGATGCGCGTCGCGCTGCAGGCCGGCGATGGCCGAGGAGGTGTCGCCGGTGACGAGGATCGCGCGGAAGTCGGCGCCGCAGCGCTCGCGCGCCGCCGCGATGACGTCGCTGCCAGTGGTGCCGTCCTCAAGATGGTAGTCGGAGATGACGATGCGGATGTCCGGATTCTGCTGCAGCCCCTGCAATGCCTCTTCCAGATTGGCGGCGGTGGTCACCCGGTAACCCTCGCCCTTTAGGAACATGCGCGTGGCCTTGCGCACGCCCGGGTCGTCCTCGACCAGCAGCAGATGGATGGAGGCGCCGGCACGTGCCAGCAGGGAGCGCCGGATGCCACTGGATTCAACAGCGTCCGTTGCGGCGGAGTCGCTGGCGGGAATGTCCAGCGAGAAAGTCGAACCTTTGCCCGGCCGCGAATCCACCTTCATTTCCAGATTCAGCAGCTTGACCACGCGTTGCACGATGCTGAGGCCCAGCCCATAGCCGTCGCGCGAGGTGTTCGCGGCTACTCCTACCTGGTAGAACTCGTCGAAGATGAAGGGCAGGTGCTCTGCGGCGATGCCCTGCCCGGAGTCGCAGACCTCGACGCGCACCAGCGGCCCTGCAATCTCGGAGCGCAGGCGCACCCAGCCGCTGCTGGTGTACTTGATGGCATTGGCGACCAGGTTCTTCAGGGCCTGGCCCAGCAGCGCCATGTCCGAATGGACCCGCGCGTTCGTGGCCTCGACCACCAGCTCCAGGCCCTTGCTCGCGGCCAGGCCGGCGAACTCCCGGCGCAACTCATCCATCAGCAGCGACACCTTGAAATCGGTGATGTCGGGTTTGATGGCGCCGGACTCGAGCTTGCTGACGTCCAGCAGTGCGTTCAGCAGCCGCGACATTGCCGTCACGGCTTCATCCTGCTGCTCGAGCGCCTCGCGTGCGTCGGGATCTTCCACCAGACGCTGCAGCGAGCCGTTCAGCAGCGCGATCACCTGCAGCGGCTGGCGCAGATCGTGGCTGGCGGTGGCAAGGAAGCGGCTCTTGCCGAGGTTGGCGCGGTCGGCCTCGATGCGGGCCTCGCGGATCTCCTGTTCGAAGCGCATCCGCTCCGTGACGTCGCGAATCGCCGCGGCGACGAGAGTCCGGCCGCCTTCCTCGATGGGACTGAGGCTGATTTCCACCGGGAATTCCGAGCCGTCTTTGCGCAGCGCGAAAAGGTCGAGCCCCGCGCCCATGGGACGCACCCGCACGGTTCTGGTATAGCTGCGACGGTGTGCGACATGGCGGGTGCGAAAGCGCTCGGGCAGGAGCCTTTCGATCGGCTGGTTCACGACCTCCTCGCGGTCGTAGCCGAACAGCATCGAGACCTGCCGGTTCGCGAACACCACGGTTCCCGAATCGTCAATGATGATCATGGCGTCGGGGGCCGACTCCAGGACGCTCCGCACGAGATCCGACGAAAGCATCGCTTGGGGTCCCGGATTCACTGGGCAGGGACAGCGATACGACCACGATTCGAAGTCTGGCGCAACCCAGGAAAGATCAGCCCCGGGCGCAACGCGCCGCATGGTGCAAATACGTATGGAGCGGGCGCGGCCGTTGCGGCAGGGTTGGATTCGAGGTACACACGCTCGCCCGGAGACACACCATGTCCATTGATTCGCAGGCGCTGGTATTGCCGCTGGCAGGAGTGCGCCGCGCAGACGTGGCGATCGTCGGGGGCAAGAATGCCTCGCTCGGCGAACTCGCATCGGCTCTGGCAGCGCATGGCATTCGTGTGCCGCCGGGCTTCGCTACCACCGCGCAGGCTTACCGGAAGTTCGTGGCAGCCAACAAGCTGCAGCCGGTGATCGATGCGTGGCTCGCCGACTGGCGCGGTGGCCGTTGTGCGCTGGACGAGGCCGGTCGGGCAATTCGCGAAGCATTTCTGACCGGCGCGTGGCCCGATGATTGCGAAGCGGCGATTCTCGCCGCCTATCGCGAACTCCCGCAGCACCAGGGCGGCGCGGTCGCGAACGTTGCCGTGCGGTCCAGCGCCACGGCGGAAGATCTGCCGGAAGCGAGCTTTGCCGGGCAGCTGGAGAGCTTCCTGAATATCGGTGGCGAGCACGCCCTGCTGCAGGCCGCGCAGCGCTGCCTGGCCTCGCTGTACACCGATCGCGCCATCAGCTACCGCCAGGCCAAGGGCTTCGAGCAGAGCAAGGTCGCGGTATCGGTGGGCGTGCAGGTGATGGTGCGCTCGGACCTGGCCAGCGCCGGCGTGATGTTCTCCATCGATACCGAGACTGGCTGCGATCGTGTGGTGCTGATCAATGGTTCCTGGGGGCTGGGCGAGAATGTCGTGCAGGGCACGGTGGATCCGGACGAGTACCAGGTGTTCAAGCCGCTGCTCGCCGGCACCGCCGGCGCGATGCCCATCATCGAGAAGAAATGCGGTGGCAAGGAGCGCAAGCTCGTCTACACCGAACTGGGGGGCGCGCCCACCATCAACGTGGACACCTCGTCGGCCGAGCGCCGCGGGTTCGTGCTGCAGGACGAGGAGATCGTTGGCCTCGCGCGCTGGGCCTGCGCCATCGAGGCGCACTACGGCACGCCGATGGACATCGAGTGGGCAAAGGATGGCGAATCCGCACTGATGTACGTGGTGCAGGCGCGGCCCGAGACGGTGCAATCCCGGCGTGCGGCCGGTGCGCTGCGCAGCTGGCGCATCGGGAAGAAGGGACGGCGCCTGGCCAGCGGCGTCAGCGTTGGCGATGCCGCGGTGACCGGCCGCGTTTGTCGCGTCGAGCGCGCGGCGGATCTGCCGCGCTTCGTGCCTGGCTCGGTGCTGGTCACCACCACCACCAATCCGGACTGGGTGCCGGCGATGCGCCAGGCTGTCGCGATCGTCACCGATCATGGTGGCCGCACCTCGCACGCCGCCATCATCAGTCGCGAGCTCGGCGTGCCTGCGGTGGTCGGCACCGGCAATGGCACCGCTGTGCTGGTCGATGGCCAGGAAGTGACCGTGTCCTGCGCGGAGGGCGACCAGGGCTTCGTCTACGAGGGCGCGGCGGAGATCAGGATCGCTGAACTGGATCTCGCCGACCTTCCGAAGACGCGCACTGAAGTGATGCTGAACCTCGCCAATCCGGCAGCAGCCCTGCGCTGGTGGCGGCTGCCCGCCGATGGTGTGGGCCTGGCACGGATGGAGTTCGTGATCGCCAACCTGGTGCGCGTGCATCCGATGGCACTGCTGCATTTCGATGCCCTGCAGGACATGCAGGCGAAGGAGCAGATCATCGAGCTGACGGAAGGTTATGCGGATCGCACCGAATACTTCGTCGAACGGCTGGCGCTGGGCCTGGCGCGTATCGCGGCGGTGGCGCATCCGCATCCGGCCATCATCCGCATGAGCGATTTCAAGACCAACGAGTACGCCAGCCTCATCGGCGGGCGCGAGTTCGAGCCGGAAGAAGAGAACCCGATGATCGGCTTCCGCGGTGCGTCGCGCTACTACTCGCCGCGCTATCGCGCGGGCTTCGAGCTCGAATGTCGCGCGATCCGCCGCCTGCGCGAGCAGATGGGCTTCCGCAATGTGATCGTGATGATTCCATTCTGTCGCAGCCTCGCCGAAGCCGACCAGGTGCTGGCGGTCATGGCGGAGAACGGCCTGCAGCGTGGCGTGGACGGCCTCAAGGTCTACGTGATGTGCGAGATTCCCTCCAACGTCATCCTCGCGCCGCAGTTCGCGCAGCGCTTCGACGGATTCTCCATCGGCAGCAACGACCTGACGCAGCTGACGCTGGGCGTGGACCGGGATTCGGCGGAGCTGGCCGGGCTGTTCGATGAGCGCGACCCGGCGGTGAGCTGGATGATCCAGCGGGTCATCGCGACCGCCAACCGCCAGCGCGTGAAGGTCGGGCTGTGCGGCCAGGCGCCCAGCGACCGGCCGGAAGTGGCGAAATTCCTGGTCGAGTGCGGCATCGATTCGATCTCAGTGACGCCGGACAGCTTTGCGGCGGTCAAACGCAACGTGGCGGAGGCCGAAGTTGCGCTGGCGGCGCGGCGCGGGGGCGCCCGACCGGCCGAATCCGGCGAAGTATCGCAAAGCCTGTGAAGCCCCCGGCGGCTGTTGCCGTGTGGCGTCCGGAAGTTTCCTGCGATGATCTGCGACGAATCCGGTCAGCACCTTCAGCGGGACATTGGATCGCATGCAACACGGGATACCGTTCGATCGTCTTGAAGGGCTGCGGGAGCCTGACAGTGGCCTGACGGCGGAACAGGCAGCCGAGCGGACGAGGCTCCACGGCCCGAACGACATCATCGAGAAGCCGCCCGATGCCTGGCGCGAACTGCTGCGCGACTCGCTGCGCGATCCCATGCTGTGGTTTCTGGTGGGCGCATCCCTGCTGTACGCGTTTCTGGGAGACCGGGTCGAAGCCCTGACACTGGCCATCGCGGTGATTCCGCTCATCGGCATGGATGCCTGGCTGCATCGCCGCACGCAGGCTTCCGTCGCCGGACTGGCCAGCAGGCTGGCGAGCACGGCAAGAGTCCTGCGTGGCGGCACCTGGATCCTGAAGCCGGCCCGCGATCTGGTGCCCGGCGATCTCGTCGAGGTTGGTGCCGGCGATTACTTCCCGGCCGATGGCCTGATCGTCGCCGGCTCGAACATGCAGGTCGATGAATCCACGTTGAGCGGCGAATCACTGCCGGTCGCCAAGCAGGCATATGTGTTCGACGGCGCGCGTGGGCAAGGGGCGGGGGAGGTTTACTGGGGCATGGCCGGCACGCGGCTGCTCACTGGAAGCGCACGCATCCGCGTCGCCTGGACTGGCGGGGAGACCCTGTATGGGGGAATCGTGCGCACCGCCATCCAGGGTGGCCACGCGCGCACGCCGTTGCAGGTGGCGATCGGAAGACTGGTCATGGTGCTGCTCGCGGCTGCGCTGGTGGCGTGCGTCGTGCTCGCCGCTGTTCGCCTCCATGATGGCTACGGGATCGTCGATGCATTGCTGAGCGCCGTGACGCTGGCGGTCGCCGCGATTCCCGAAGAGTTCCCCGTGGTGTTCACGATGTTCCTGGCCGGTGGTGTGTATCGACTTGCGCGCCGCAAGGCGCTGGTGCGCCGCGCGGTCGCCGTCGAAAACATTGGTCGCATCAGCTGCATCTGCTCCGACAAGACCGGCACGATGACCGAAGGGCGCCTGGTGCTGGCCCACAGCGACCCTTGCGACGGAGTCCCGGCAGAAGAACTTGTGCAGATGGCCGCGCTGGCTTCCCGCGCGGACAGTGGAGACCTGCTCGATGGCGCGTTGCTGGAACTCGCGCCGTCGGCGGGGGCGGATATCCGGGCGCGCATCCGGACATTTCCATTCACGGAAGCCAGGCGATGTGAAACGGATATCTGGCAGCTGGGTACGGGCGGGTGCCTGACCGTCATCAAGGGTGCGCCGGAAACCGTCCTGGCCCGCTCGGTTCTGTCAGAGGCGCAGCAGGCCAACTGGCTTGCGCGGGTGGAACACTACGCGGCCACCGGACACAAGGTCATCGGCTGCGCGGTGCGTCGACTGGCCGATGCCGATTCGACCCAGGACGAGCCGCAGGAGGGCTTTGCCTTCAGCGGACTGCTGGCTTTCGAGGATCCGGTACGCGCGGGCGTGCGCGAGGCCGTCCAGTCGTGCACGGCAGCAGGCATCAGGGTAGTCATGATTACCGGCGATCACCCCGGTACCGCCGGGGCCATCGCGCGGGAGGTCGGCCTCGGCAACGGCAAGCCGCGCGTCCTGGCGATGGATGCGCTCGCCGAGGAGCAAATCACGGCCGCCCGCGTGGCGGATGTCGACGTCATTGCGCGTGCGACGCCCGCACAGAAGCTGCAGCTCGTCCGCGCGCTGCAGCAAGCTGGCGAGATCGTCGCCGTGACCGGAGACGGCGTGAACGACGTGCCTGCGCTGCAGATTGCGGATGTCGGCATCGCGATGGGGGACCGCGGAACCCGCAGCGCGCGCGAAGTCGCGGCGATCGTTCTGCTCGACGACAACTTCCGGACAATTGTCGGGGCCGTTGCCGAAGGCCGTCAGCTCTTCAGAAACCTCCAGTCGAGCTTTGCCTACCTGTTGATGGTGCATATGCCGCTGGTGCTGAGTGCGGCGATCATTCCGCTGGCGGGTCGGCCGCTGTTGTACCTGCCAATCCACATCGTATGGCTGGAGCTGGTGATCCATCCCACGGCCCTGCTGGCTTTCCAGGGTCGACCTTCCACCGCGGGTCTTGCGCGACTGCAACCAGGTCGGCGTACCGCCTTCTACACTCCGCGCGGCTGGACCGCGATTCTTCTGACCGGCGGGCTGGTCACTCTGGCGGCACTGCTGAGCTATCGGTACGCGCCCGACGCCGATTCCGCCCGAACCATGGTGATCGCAGTGCTTGTCATCGCCAGCTCCACGATCACGGCCATCCTGTCGGGCCTGCGTACATGGTCTGCGCGAGTCATCGTGGCTGCCGCGACGCTGTCGCTCCTGGTGCTGGTCCAGGTCCAGGCATTGGCCGCGCCGCTCCATCTGCATTCCCTGCCCGTCGAAAATTGGGTGATTGCGGTCGCGGCGGGACTGTTCAGCGGGGCGACGAGCATCCTGCTGCGCGGGATACGATCTGCAACCTGACCTCTCAGGGAAACGATGAACTGGTTGCCGACCTGGTGCACTGCCGCGGAATTGAGACATGCCACTGGGTCAGGAACGAAAGCCGGAGTTAGCTTTCAGCCTGGCATTGGGAGGGCGGATGGACGTGCAATCACGCGTTGGAATCATCGACCTTACCGGCTCGTATCCCGGTCCCGCCGCGGGTGTGGGCGAAGAGCAGGCGCATCTGCTGTATTCACTGGCGACAATGCTTCTCGGAACGGATGACGTGCCGGTGGGGCTCAACGCGGCACTGGGAGCGATCTGCGAAGCCCGGGGCTGGCCGGCCGCCCGATTCTGGACGATCGACGGGCACAACGGCGCTTTGCGGGAGTTCACGAGCTGGCGGCGGGGCACGGCGGCGCACCAACCTACGCTGAGCCATCAGGCAACCGCACCCCAGTGGCTGGGAACCGAACCGGTCTGGGTTGGTGACCTGTCTGCGCATGAGCTCGCGGTGCTGGCGCACCGGGATACGGGCGTGGTTCCGGGAACTGGCGCGCTGATACCGATCCGTTCCCGCGGCAATCTGGTCGCTGTCGTTGATTTCAGCACGCCGGAGGGAACTGCTCCGGAGGCGGATGTCATGGCTCTGCTGCGCTTTGCCGCCGGTCTGCTGGGGCGGTACTACCTGCGCGGATTGCGCTTCGAGCAGGTGCGCGACAGCGAGCGGCGGGCGACATCGACGCTGGAACTTGCTGCCATCGGCATCGCCCACGTCGACGACGCGGGCCGTTTCCTCTACGTCAACCCGCAGCTGTGCAAGATGCTCGGATACACGGAAAGCGAACTGCTCGCGCTCGCAATCGTTGACGTTTCGCACCCCGATGATGCGCGCATGACAGATGGTGCGCGGGATGAGCTTCGAAACGGAGATGTCGAGTCCTTCAAGATGGAGAAGCGCTATCTGCGCAAGGACGGTTCGACACTCTGGGTAAACCTGACGGTGGCCGCGAAGCGTGACCAATACGGTTGTCGCGTGTACGACGTTTCGATCGTGGAGGACATCTCCGCACGCAAGACGGCGGAAGAGCGCGTGCAGTACCTGGCGACGCATGACGGTCTGACCGGGCTGCCGAATCGCACCATGTTCACGCAACTTCTCTCGCTGTCGGTGGAAGGCGCGAAGCGCCACGGCAGGCAATGTGCGGTGCTGTTCATCGACCTTGACCGTTTCAAGATCATCAATGATTCACTCGGCCATGAGGCCGGCGATGTGCTGCTTCGCGAGGTCTCCGGTCGCCTGCGCGGTTGCGTGCGTGCCAACGACGTCGTTGCCAGGCTGGGTGGCGACGAATTCGTGGTGCTGCTGCAGGATGTGGCTGGTCAGCCGCAGGCGTCGGCCATCGCCCGCAGCATCCTGTCCGCTGCGATGCGTCCGGTGCTGATTCTCGGTCAGGAATGCCGCGTAACGGCCAGCATCGGCATCTGCCTCCATCCCGCCGAGGGGCAGAACGACGATGCCGTCATGAAGAATGCCGACATGGCGATGTACATGGCCAAGGAGGAAGGCAAGAACAACTTCCAGTTCTATTCGCCCGCCGTGCAGGCAGGTGCGGCCAGCAGGCTGGCGCTCGAAGCCGGCCTGCGCCGTGCGCTGGAACGCCAGGAATTCTCGCTTCACTACCAGGCAAGAGTGAATTTTCTCACCGGTGGGATAACCGGAGTCGAGGCGCTGTTGCGGTGGCAGCATCCGGAGTTCGGTTCGGTGTCACCGATGCAGTTCATTCCGGTGGCGGAAGAGACCGGCATGATCATTCCGATCGGTCGCTGGGTGCTGCGCACCGCGTGTGCGCAGAACGCGGAATGGCTGCGTCAGGGCCTCCCGGCGGTGCGTGTCTCGGTGAACCTGTCGATGCTGCAGCTCAACGACAAGGACCTGATCGGCGATCTCCAGGCCGCACTGCGCGACTCCGGGTTGCCGCCCGGGCTGCTGGAGCTGGAGATGACCGAAAGCATGATCATGCACAACGCGGAAAAGGCGATCCGCGTGCTGGGCGAGATCAAGGCGCTTGGCGTGCGGCTGGCGATCGACGACTTCGGTACCGGGTACTCTTCCCTGGCTCACCTGAAGCGCTTCCCGGTGGATACGTTGAAGGTCGATCGCTCCTTCATCCGCGAGGTTCCCCGCAATCCGGAAGACCGGGCGATAACCGAGGCAATCATCGCAATGGGCAAGACGCTGAGTCTCACCATCGTTGCCGAGGGCGTCGAGACGCCTGAGCAGCAGGCATTCCTGAGCCAGCGCGCCTGCGACGAAATGCAGGGGTACTACTTCAGTACGCCGGTGATGGCGGAGGATTTCGCGACCCTGCTGCGCGGACATACGCCTGCGCCGCGATCCTGATCCAGCATGATCGCAGAGCGCGGTGGTGGAGGATTTCTCGACCGACTGGCGTCAGCGCAAGGTGGACATCGATGCTGGCGTCAATCGCTACCTGGGAGACTGGAAGCTGCCGTCCAATGCGTAGCGCGCAGCGCGCGTTGCCGGGTACCGTCAGGAGAGTAGACTGGCGGCGTGGCGCGCGGCGCAGGGAGGTTGGGCACTTTTGGAAGGTCGCGCGCAAAAGGGGATTGCATGCGAGTGAGGGAGACGGCAGAACGTCCGGGTATCCGTGCCACCCGGATGCCGGGTGTCGCGCTGGCGGTGATGACGATCGCGGCCCAGGCGCAGCAGGCACGCCCCGCCACCATCGACGTCCTGAAGGAGCTGAGCATCGGCGAGCTCCTCAAGGTCGAGATCACGTCGGTATCCAGGACGCCCGAGAGCCTGGGAGGTGCCGCCGCCGCAATCGCCGTTGTGACGCAACAGGACATTCACCGCTCCGGAGCCCGGAGTGTGCCCGAGGCCCTGCGCGGACTGCCCGGCATCTACGTCGGGCGGCGCAATTCGAACAGCTGGGCTGTCAGCTCGCGCGGATTCAGCAGTATCAATTCGGAAAAGCTGCTGGTGCTCAGCGATACGCGCAGCATCTACACGCCGCTGTTCTCCGGCGTGCAGTGGGACTTGCAGAACTACCTCATGGAGGACATCGACCGCATCGAAGTCATCCGTGGGCCCGGTGCCACCCAGTGGGGCTCGAATGCGGTCAACGGCGTCATCAACATCACGACGAAGAGTGCGCGCGATACACAGGGGTTCTACGCGGAGGCGGGCGGCGGTACCGAGGAACGCGCGACGCTGGCCATGCGTCAGGGAGGGCGGGTTGGCGACAACGGTTACTTCCGCGTCTTCGGCCAGTACTTCGATCGCGATGCGAGTCATCTCGCCGATCCGGCAAGTCCGGACGACTGGCACATGGCGCACGTGGGGTTCAGGTCGGATTGGGAAGCCGGCGGGGCCGACGCCTTCACGGTGCAGGGGGACTGGTATGACGGCCGCATCGGGCAGGTAGGGCCGGCAGTCACCATTATCGGGCGGCCCGGTCCGACGCCACCGCTGCGTGCTCAGGTGAATGGCGGCAATCTGCTTGCCCGGTGGCAGCGCACGCTCGACACCGGATCCGGTTTCCAGCTCCGCGCGTACCTCGATCGCACGCATCGCGACGACCCGACCTTTGACGATGACCTGGATACCATCGATCTGGATTTCCAGCACGATATCTCCGTGTCGGCCCACCGGATCATCTGGGGGCTGAGCTATCGGCGCACGGCGAACGACAATACCGGCAAGGGCGTGTTCGCCGTCGATCCGCCCAAGGCGCGCGACCAGCTCTTCAGCGGTTTCGTGCAGGACCAGATTGCAATCCATGCAGGTGTCCGCCTGATGGTGGGTACCAAGCTCGAAGACAACGACTTCAGCGGTTTCGAATACCAGCCCAGCGTGCGCCTGGCGTGGGATCTTCCGCGGAATCAGAACCTGTGGGTGGCGATATCACGCGCGGTGCGTGTCCCGACGCGGCTCGAACGCGACATTTCGATCGAGGTCACACCACCCGGTGCGGATCCCGCGGCCCGCCTGCTCGGCAATCCCGGGTTCCACGCGGAGCGAATGCTGGCCTACGAACTGGGCTACCGCAGGCAGGTCTCTGAACGGCTGGCTGTCGACCTGGCTTCGTTCCTGAACCGGTATCGGGGGCTGGCATCCCTGGAGGTTGAAACACCATTCACGGATCCGGACGACGGCCGGACGGTATATCCCGTCTTCAACGAGAACCTGACAGACGGCCGCGCGCTGGGCGCCGAGGCGCTGGTGAGCTTTTCACCGACAGACCATTGGCGGCTCAACGCGAGCTATTCGTACCTGGATCTGAACATCACACCGCACGGACAGGACGCGAACCGCGGTGAGTTCGCCGATGGTTCCACGCCCCGGCACCAGTTCGGGCTGCGCTCGGCGGTCGACGTGGGCCGTCTGCAACTCGACGCCTTTCTCCGCTACATCGGCGCCATCCGGCGCGAACCGCAGATCGTCAGCGGGGAAGGCATCGCCGGCTACACGGAACTCGATCTGCGCGCGGCTTACAAGTGGCGCCGGTTCGAATTTGCGGTGGATCTGCAGAACCTGCTCCACGAACACCATCTGGAGTTCGGCGCGCCGGCCCAGCGCGGCGAAATCCAGCGCAGCGCGCTGGCCAGTGTCGCGTGGCGACGGTAGCAACAAGTGTGGCGCGGCCGCAGTACCAATCCGAGGTAACGATGTCCAGGAAGCGAAGCAAGATCACATCCGCAGTGCTCACCTTGATGCTTGGCGCCGCCGCCATGCAGTGTGCCGGGACGGCGGAAATGCCCTCCGCTGCCGTCCTGCCGCGCTCACCGGTCACCAGGCTGATCACGCTCGGCACGGCCGGTGGACCGCGTGGCAGCGCCGAACGTGCCCAGCCCTCCAATGTGCTCATCGTCAGGGACACGCCCTATCTGATCGACGCGGGAAACGGCGTCATCACGCAGCTCTACCAGGCGGGCGTGCCGTTCACCAGGATCCGCAACATCTTCATCACGCACAACCACGATGACCACAACGCGGACTGGGGCACCCTGATGGGCCGCGCGTGGACGTCCGGTCAAGACGAGCCCATGACGGTGTACGGGCCACGCGGCACGGCGCAGATGCGCAAGGGGTTCCTGCAGTACTTTGCTCCGAACGCCGCAGCCCACTATCTGGAGGGCGCGGTCAACGTGCCCCCTGAGAAGGTGATCCTCGCGCGCGAAATCCTCCGGCCCGGGCCGGTATTCCAGGACGCCAACATCCGCGTCACCGCAGCCGAGAACTGCCATTACCATTTCTCGAAGGGCACGCCCGGGTACCACTGGCAGCAGTCCTTCTCGTTCCGGTTCGAGACCCCGGACCGCGTCATCGTCTTCAGCGGCGATACCGGTCCCTGCGGCGATGTGCTGTCGAGCTTCGCCCGGGGCGCCGACATCCTGGTACACGAAGTGATCGACCTGCCGGCAATCCAGGCGACACTGGAGTCGCGTACCGACGGCACCAACGCCAAGCCAGGGCAGACCGAAGCCCTGATGAATCACATGCGCGCCGAGCACACCACGCCGGAGGAGGTCGGGCGCGTGGCCCAGGCCGCCGGCGTGAAGATGGTCGTCCTGACGCATCTCGTGACGGGTGCGCGCACCGATGGCGACAACGCCTACATCGAGGCAGTGAAAAAAAGCTTTTCCGGTCCCGTCGTGGTGGCGCGCGACCTGATGGAGTTCTGACCATGAACAACCAGAAACCAACCCGCCGAAATATCCTGCGCGGCGCCATCGGTCTTGCGGGCCTGGCGTCGGCCAGCGTCATCCAGCGGGCCGTGGCACAGCAGGCCGCACCGGCGCAACAGCAAGGCGCGCGAGGCGGCGGCAATCGTCCTGCGCGGCAGGGCAGTTCGCAGGACCGCGTGCTGCCGGGCATGCAGATCGTGCTGCTGGGCACCCGCGCCGGTCCCGGCGTCGATTTGAAGCGCGCGGAAACCTCCACCGCCATCGTGGTCGATGGCACGCCCTACCTGGTGGATTGCGGCTACGGCGCGTTGCGCAACATGGTTGCTGCCGAGATCAGTCCGTCCAAGGTCGAGAAGATCGTCTTCACGCACCTGCATAACGATCACACCGCCGACCTGCCGGCGCTGGCCACACTGCAGTGGTCGGGCGGCCGCAGCAAGCCACTGGATCTGTATGGCCCGTTCGGCACCGAGGATCTGGCGCGCGCCGTGGTCGCCTATTGCAAGGTCGATGCCGGCATTCGCACCGTGGACGAGGGCCGCAAGGTCAATCCGGAGGATCTGTTCATCGGCCACAACGTCCAGGCGACGTCCACGCCACTGAAGATCTTCAAGGACGACAAGGTCGAGGTCTCCGCCATCGAAAACACGCACTACCCGGAACACTCGCGCAGCCAGATGCCCTACCGGTCCATCGGCGTGCGCTTCGATTCGGAGAAGCGCTCGGTGGTCATCAGCGGCGATACCAATTTCTCGGCGAACCTGGTGAAGCTGGCGCAGGGCGTGGACGTGTTCATCTGCGAAATCATGGAGCAGGGTACCCGCGACCGCTGGCTGGCACAGGTCGCGGAGAACCCGGATCTGTTGAACAAGGCCAGCATCGGTCGGCACGTATCCGAGACCCACGCCACACCCGAAGACGTGGGCCGCATGGCCGCGGAGGCCAATGTGAAGCTGGTGGTGCTGAACCACCAGCTCACCAACGCCGGCACCAGCACCCCCCTGGGTCCGTTGCTCGAAGGCGTGCGCAAGTTCTACTCGGGCGAGGTCGTGCTGGGAGAGGATCTGCTGATGATCTGATGACAGGCAGCACCAGCATGAACCGCGCCGCCAATCACTCGTCCTTGCCGCGCGGCGTGCTCGCGCTGGGCCTGGTCAGCCTGTGCATGGACACGTCCTCGGAGCTGGTGCACAGCCTGCTGCCCGTGTTCCTGGTCGGCGTGCTCGGCGTGAGTGCGATGTCGGTGGGCCTCATCGAGGGTATCGCCGAAGCCACCGCCGCAATCGTCAAGGTGTTCTCCGGCACGCTCAGCGACTGGTTCGGCCGGCGCAAGCCGCTGGTGCTGCTCGGCTATGGTCTGGCCGCGTTGACCAAGCCATTGTTCCCGCTCGCGCAGGGGCTGGGCCTGGTGCTGGCGGCGCGCTGCATCGACCGCATCGGCAAGGGTATTCGCGGCGCACCGCGCGATGCGCTGGTCGCGGACATCACCCCGCCGGCAGCGCGTGGCGCGGCCTATGGTCTGCGTCAGTCACTGGACACGGTGGGCGCGTTCATCGGGCCGGCACTGGCACTGCTGCTGATGGCGCTGACGCACGACAATTTCCGGCTGGTGTTCTGGGCCGCCGTTCCGCCGGCCATCCTTGCCGTCCTGTTGCTGGTATTCGGTGTGCGCGAGCCGGAGGTGCGCGCGAGCCCTGCCATGCGTCGCCGGGCGCCCATCCATCGCGAGCAGCTGCGCCGCCTGCCCGCGGCTTACTGGCTGGTGGTCGCGTTTGCCACGGTGCTGACGCTGGCGCGCTTCAGCGAAGCATTCCTGCTGTTGCGTGCCACTTCGGTGGGCCTGTCGCCGACCTGGGTACCGCTGGTGCCGATCGTGATGAACGTGGTGTACGCGGCCAGCGCCTGGCCCTTCGGGCACTGGTCCGATCGCATGGATCGGCGCCGCCTGCTCGTGCCGGGCATCGGCCTGCTGGTCGCGGCCGATGTGTTGCTGGCATTGGCGGCATCGATGCCCGGCGTCCTGGCCGGTGTCGTCTGCTGGGGCTTGCACATGGGCGCGACGCAGGGCCTGCTGACCACGATGGTCGCCGATACGGCGCCCGCCGATCTGCGCGGCACCGCGTTCGGATTGTTCAATCTGCTCACGGGGCTGGCGCTGCTGATCGCCAGCGTGCTGGCCGGAGCGCTGTGGACGACAGCCGGGCCTGCGATGACCTTCGTCGCCGGGGCCGGCTTCTCGTTGCTTGCACTGCTCGGCTTCGTTGCCGTGACCCGGCATCGCGGCGCGCCCCCGCGGCGCAACGCCTGAGTCGTCAGAAGCCCGGCAGGGAGCCGACGCGTCGATGTGCTGATCAATCGGGTTCGTGGGCGCAGAGGGACTCATGGAGCAGGCCACCGCTCAGGCCAGCAGCGGCGCCAGCATTTCCCACTCCTTGTCCCTGATCATCACGAACCGGCAGCGCCCGCCTGACAACGAGGCCCACAGGCCGCCAATCAGGCGTCGTCTTCTGCCGCGGCCCAGCCGTTGCCGCCCTTGTATTCCACCGCCAGCACCGGCCCCGGTTTGCCGCCGACATCGAGCAGCCGACACAGGAAATCCGGATAGAAGCGACCGTCTGCCTTCTGCAGGAAGAACGAGCAGCCCTCACGCCGCACCAGATTGCGCACCCGGAAGCGAATGCGTCCCTGCTGGGCAAGCGTATCGAGCCGGCAGGCGCACTCGAACTCCTCGCGCGAATCGAAGTCGCCGATACGGCCATAGAAATGCTTGCGAAAGTCAAAGACGCCATGGCGCCAGTCATCGTCGCGCGCCGGGGCATAGTGCTGCGCGTGGAATTCGAAGACGTACTGGTCGCCCACTTCGACCCGCGCCTCAGCGCCGGGACCGAAGAGCGTCTGCTGGTAGCAATCCGTAACGGCCTTCTGCTGCAGCGAACGGATGCGCGCTTCGATGCGGTCGCGGATCAGGAACTTCTGCAGGTTGGCGCGCGCCAGTGAGTAGCCTTCGGCCCGCAGCACGCCCTCGATCCGCCGCTCGTTGCGAATCGAGGCGGTGAGCTGTGCAGCCAGCGGTCATGGCACCGTCCCTCCGTATCGGTACCGATGGTGTCTACGTAGAGATACGCAGTAGCAGGCGTCAGTGCCTTCACATACAGTCCCTCGCATATTCCACAGGTGCATCATCATGAACCAGAACGACAAGACTTCCCGCTACGGCTCCCTGCTCATCTCCCTGCACTGGCTGATGCTGCTGCTCATCGTCGCCGTCTACGCCAGCATCGAGTTGCGCGTGCTGTATCCGCGCGGCAGCGCGATCCGGGAAGGGATGAAGACGCTGCACTTCACGCTGGGCCTGGCCATCTTCCTGCTGGTGTGGTTGCGGTTGTACGCGCGGTTGAAGAGTCCGTCCCCGGCCATCGTTCCGCCTCCGCCGCGCTGGCAGCTGGTCATCGCGCACACGATGGAATTCGCGATTTACGTATTGATGATCTCGATGCCGCTGCTGGGCTGGCTGTCACTGAACGCCGGTGGCGATCCGGTCTCGCTGTTCGGGCTGCCCCTGCCGCAATTGATCGGCGCGAACGAGCAGCTGGCCGGCCAGCTGGAAGAATGGCATGAGACCATCGGCAACGTCGGCTATGCGCTGATCGGCGCGCACACGCTGGCTGCGCTGTCGCATCACTACCTCCAGCGCGACAACACCCTGCGGAGAATGCTCCCCGGGAAATAGACGAATGGGGCGCACGACCGGCCGTTCGGAAAATGGCGAGGCAGGGTTGACTTCTGAAGCGCGCGCACCGGGACTTCCGGAGAATCCCGGTGTGATGTGGCGACGCGCCCTGATGCTTGCGCTGCTGTGTGGTGCACTGGCGGTCGCCGCTTCCTCCGCGGACCTGCATGCCGCACTGCTGGAGCTGCTGCAGGCCGGCAGTGAAATCATCGCGCGCCATCCGCTGCTCGGAGCCGTACTGTTCGTGGTGTTCGCCGGGCTTTCGGCCATGCTGGCATTCGTCTCCGCGGCGGTGGCGGTGCCGATGGCGGTGTACGTGTGGGGAGCGCCGCTCTCCATGCTGCTGCTCTGGCTGGGCTGGATCCTGGGTGGTGCCTGCGCCTATGGAGTGGGCCGGCTGCTCGGGCGGCGGGTGGTGGCGTGGCTCACGATGCAGGCCGCGCTGGAACGACTGGAACAGCGTATCCGCCGGGGCGCGCCGTTCGGATTGATCGTGCTGCTGCAGTTCGCGCTGCCCTCGGAGATTCCAGGCTATGTCCTGGGAATAACGCGCTACCACTTCGCCAGATACCTGCTGGCCCTGGCGGTGGCCGAGCTGCCTTACGCGGTGCTGACAGTATTGCTGGGCGAAAACTTCGTCGCTCGCCGCGGTCCTTTGGTGCTTGCCGCCGGCGTGGGACTGGTGCTCGTCGGCGTAGGCGCGTACTACCTGCTGCGCAGGAAGTGGGGCGCGCAGGGCCCGCACTCAACCACTTCGCGGTGAACCCGATGCGGGTGGACTGCTTTTTGCTATCCTCCGCTTCGGGCTGAGCGGTAGTTTCCAAGCGGAAAGGTTAGTGGAAAGCCCACTATGATCCGGTTCGAGTCCGGCGCCGCTCGGCTCCCCGGATCGACGGAATCTCCAGCAACGACACCTTGCCGCTGGGCACGTCCTCTCTCACGTTGAACAGGTCAATCAGGCTCGCTGTCCGGAACGAGTCGACGAGCTCCTGACCTTCGGCCGCGAGTTCAGTGGCATGGAAGCATGGATTCCGGCGCTTCGCGGCGCGCCTCAATAGGTACATGTACACACCCGCCGCACGCTGCTTGCGGTCAGTACCTATGGGAGGGATCGCCCAACGGATCGACAATCCATCCACGCTTCACTCTCGTCCATTGCGCGATTCAAGGAGCACCCGTCCATGTCACAAGTCACCACGGAAACACTGGTCCAGGATCTCAAGCAGGTCGTTCACGACGCCGAGGAACTGCTGAAGGCCACGGCCGGCCAGGCCGGCGACCATATCGCGCGCGTGCGCGCCAAAGCCGAAGCCTCGCTGCACTCGGCGCGGGCCCGGCTCGTCGAGCTGGGCAGCAGCGGGGCGGAGCGCGTGCGCGAGAAGGCCGGGCAGGCGAACGCCTATGTGCATGACAACCCCTGGGTCGCGATCGGGGCCGGCGCGGTAGCGGGTCTGCTGGTCGGATTGCTGGTGGGGCGCCGGAACAACGGGAAGTCTTCGTGAGCGAGGGCGCGGATTGCGCGGAAGCGGCCGCCACGCTCGCACGTTCGCTGGAAAGGCTGGCCGCCACCACGCGGGCCTATGCGCGCTCGCAGCTTGATCGCGTCGCGGACGGCATGCAGGCTGAAAGGAAGCGCTGGATGTGGATGCTGTTCAGCGCCGCGGCGCTGCTGCTGTGGCTGATCTTCGGCACGGTGTTCGCCGGCGTGGCGATCGTGGTGGCCTTCCAGGATACGCACCCGGTACTGGCAGCTTCGCTGGTGGCCACCGGCTTCTTCGTGCTGGCCGCGGTTGCGGCGTGGGTGCTGTGGCACAAGTGGCGCCAGCGTCCGACGGCCTTCGAGTGGATCGCCACCATTGTCGCGATGGTTGCCGGATACCGGCGTCGGCGCTAGGGGCGCGCAGCCATCAGCGCGGCGAGCTACTGGAGCACCATCGGGGCGCCCGAACCGCCCTGTGTGCAGAACAGCGCCAGGTGAGAGAAGGCGCCACGGTGATGGGAGACGCAGGCGCGCATGGGCGAGCAGATGTTGCCGGCCCACACCGGTGAGCCCAGCACGACGAGCCGAAAGTCGCGCGGATTTGCGGTCAGCGGCTTGATCTCGGCGGTGGCGCCACGCAGCGCCTCGCGGGCTGATCGCCAGTACCCCGCGAATCCGCTGCGCGGCCTGCGTTCAAGGATCGCCTCGCATTGCGCACCCGTGCGGCGCGCCAGTTCCTCGGCGATGCGCCGGATGAATGCAAGCTTGTCGGTCCGCGCCCACGCATGCGATATGCAGAAGTACCTATTGGCGGTGCCCTGCGCATCGGGCGGAAGGTACCTGAAGAGTCAGCGTTGCAGCGCGCGTCTGGCATGCCGGCGACGCAGCCGTGCAAGGTATTCGCCATGCGCGGCCGGCGCGCGATGATGCGCCGGCTCGCGCTCGATCTTGGTGTGCCGCTGCATGTGGTCGCCTGCCGCGCGCCGGTTGAAGTGCTGAGGGAGCGCGTGACCCTGCGGTCCGTCTCCCTCACCGCCCTTGCCGTGACAGCTGGCGCAGAACCGGCGGTAGAGTTGCGGCCCGTCGTAGCCTGACAGGTCCTGTGCAAAGGCAGGCAGTCCCGCCAGGGCGAAGATGGCGCCGCAGAGAATGGGCAAACGACGCAACGTGACGGAACGTGGATACATGTGGGCCTCGTGGATGCTGCTTGCCCCGGTACGGTAGCCGGCCACCCTGAAGACCGCTGCGCGCAGTTTCCGCAGCAGCATCCGCATGACTCCTTATACGTGCTCTGTCTGCCGCAGTTCAATCAGTCCGGCGAGCGTCATCGAAGCAGGCAGCTAGTGAGTCACATCACATGACGGATGACGGAGCATTGCGCCAGGACTGGCCGCGGCACATATTATCCGGTCATGAATGCCACCCTCTTGAAGACAATCGGCGCGGTGCTCGTGCTGGGATTCGTGCAGCCAGTGGTGCGCGCTGCCGAGGCGGGCGACGACATCCTGGCATTCGACGCGTTCGGAACGCTCGGCGTCGTGCACTCCAGCGAAGGTCGGGCGGACTTCACGCGCAATACCCTCGTGCCGTCCGGGGCAGGGGCATCCCAGGATTGGAGCCCGAAGGTCGACAGCGTGCTAGCCGGTCAGGTCTCTGCACGCTTTACGAGGCAGCTATCGGCTGTGCTGCAGGTCGTTTCGGAACAGCGCGACGATGATTCGTACCGCCCGAGGATCGAGTGGGCAAACATCAAGTATGAAATCACCCCCGATCTGACCGTGGCGGCAGGACGCATCGTGTCGCCAATTCTGATGCTCACCGATACGCGGCGCATATCCTTTGCACATCCCTGGATTCGCCCTCCTCAGGAGGTCTATGAGCTGTACCCGGTGACGAACAATGATGGCGTCAATCTGAGGTGGCGCGTCCGTCTTGGCGGGACGACACATTTGATGGACCTGGCTTACGGAAGTTCCGACACGCACTATTCGCGCAACGGGTCTGCGGGTGCGGCAAGAGCCAGAAAGCAATTCCTGCTCCGCAGCACGCTGGAGCGCGGCGCGCTCAGTTTCAGCGTTGGGTACAGCCCCGCGGAGCTGACACTTCCCGCTTTCGGTCCCCTCTTCGACGCTTTCCGCCAATTCGGCGCGCCAGGTGAGGCCATTGCGGAACGATATTCGGCCGAACACCGTTCAACCAGATATATCGGTGCCGGCGTGAACTACGATCCGGGACGCTGGTTTGCCATGGGCGAGTGGGCGCAAGTCAAGATCAAAGGCGTGCTCGGCGGGCATTGGGGGTGGTACGCCAGCACCGGTCTTCGCATCGGATCAATTACGCCTTACATGATCTGGGCGCAGACACGCCCGTCACGGCAGCGCTCGGAGCCCGGCCTGGATCTCGACACGCTCCCGCCCGAATCCGTTCCGGTTGCCGCCGCGCTCAATGCCCAGCTCAACGCAGCATTGGCAAATGTGCCCGATCAGACCACGCTCAGCGCAGGGGTGCGCTGGGATTTCGCACGCAGCCTGTGTCTGAAACTGCAGTACGATCACGTCGACCTGGCATCCGGCAACGCTGGAACACTGACCAACTTCCAGTCTGGTTTCCAGTCGGGCGGAAAGCTGAATGTGCTTGGCGTATCCGTGAGCTTCGTGTTGTGAGGGTGTGTTCGGTTCCTGGAAGAGCGCGATGTCGCGCCTGGTTGCTGGCGGGGTTGCTCTGCGCAGCTTCCCTGCCCGCAGCGGCGGAAGTCGTGGTCGTGGTATCGGTGCACAGTTCGATCATGAAACTGTCGAACGACGAGATCGCCGATATCTTCCTGGGCAAGCTGAAGGTCCTGAACGGTTCCACGGGCGTCGCGCCACTGGATCAGGCGGAAGGCAGCGCGGAGCGCGCAGCGTTCTATCTGAAATTCACCGGCAAGTCCCAGGCGCAACTCAAGGCATTCTGGTCCAAGGTGATCTTTACGGGTCGCGGCCGGCCGCCCCGCATGCTGGCAAATGACGCTGAAGTCATCCGCGCACTCCAGGAAGATTCCCGCGCCATCGGGTACGTCGAGCGCAATTCAGCCGACGCCACTGTGCGCATTCTTCGTTGAGGTTCAACGAGTCCGGAATTGCCCCGGTGTTGCGGGCGGTACCGCTTCCACCGGTGACTCCTGTGCCCGCAGCGAGGCGGCGAACTGTTCGGGCGGAAGCGGTTTGCCGACGTAGTAGCCCTGGAGCTCGTCATAGGCGTGTCGACGCAGGAACTCGGCCTGGTCGCTGGTCTCGACGCCCTGGGCCACGACCGTAACGCTCAGTCGCCTGCCCATGGAGATCACGGCGTCCGCCAGCGCCGGATCCTGTTCTGCGGCGGTAATGCTGCGGGTCAGCGAGCGGTCTATCTTGATGGTATCGAAGGCGAAGTCACGCAGATCGCTGAGTGATGAATACCCCATGCCGAAGTCGCCGATCGCGATTCGAACACCGATGTCCTTGAGTCCCAGCAGCAGCCTGCGTGTCTGCTCGGGACGACTGCTCAGTGCGCTTTCCGGAATCTCCAGTTCGAGCCGCCATGATTCCAGGCCGGTCTGCGCAAGGGTGGTGCGAACGTCATCCAGCAGCCGCTCGTCGTAGAACTGCCGGGCGGTCAGGTTCACGGCCACGCACAGGGCCGGCAAACCCTGCTGCTGCAACGCCAGACTCTGCTCGCAGGCCTTGCGCAGTACCCATCGGCCGATCGGAATGATGATGCCGGTCTCTTCGGCGATGGGGAGAAACCTCATCGGCGGGATGATGCCGAGGTCGGGGTGCTCCCAGCGCAGCAGGGCTTCCATGCCGCTCACGCGGCCGGTCACCAGATCGCGCTTGGCCTGATAGTACAGACGCAGCTCGTCGCGCTCGAGGGCATGCCTCAGGTTGGCCTCCAGATTCAGTCGCTCCAGCGACGTCGTACTGAGATGGTCGGTGTAGAACTGATAGTTGTTCTTGCCCTGGGACTTGGCCTGATACATGGCGGCGTCCGCATTCATCTTCAGGGTCTGCTCGTCGCGACCGTCGCGGGGGCAGAGTGCAATGCCAATGCTGGCTGTCACGCGGACTTCCCGTCCCAGCAACACCATGGGACGTCCGACAGCTTCCAGAAGCTTCTCGGCGACGGCGCCAATTTCCGGCTCGCCGGATGCCTGGGGCAGCAGTACGACAAATTCGTCACCACCGAGTCGCGCCACGGTATCGCTGGCCCGCATGCAACCTTGCAGGCGACCGGCAATCTCGCGCAGCAGCTCATCACCGGCATCGTGCCCCAGCGTATCGTTGATGAGCTTGAAGCGGTCCAGATCCAGATACAGGACGGCGAGAGCTTGCTCGTAGCGGATGCATTCTGTGAGTGACTGCGCAAGCAATTTGCTGAACAGGCTGCGGTTGGCCAGACCCGTGAGCCCATCGTGGTACGCCAGGTATTCGACCCGCTCGGCGTTCTCCTGGCGGATCCTGATCTCGCGCTCGCGGCTGCGGGACAGCTGCCAGCTCAGTCTGCCCAGGAGGCTCAATGCAAGGATGCTGACCAGGCTTGCGGCAGCTGCGAGCGCGTAGTAGCTGTGCTCGCGTTCCTTCATGGCATCGAATTGCTCCTTCACGGAAAGGCCTGCAACGACGGACAGCGGAAAACCATAGAGGTCCCGCGTGGCGATCCAGCGATCGGTGTCATCGGTCGACAGCCCGGCAGCGATCCTGCTCGCCATGCCGTCCCCGGTCGTGAGGCCCCTGAGTAACGGTCGATAGTCCACCGCGCCATCCGCCAGAATCTGCTCGCCGACGCGTTGCACGCAGAGCGCGCCGTCACTTCCGATCAGGGCCAGCAGTCCATGCATGCCCAGAACTCCTTGCTCGTAGCCGCTGACGAAATATTCCGCGTCGACGTCCACGACGATGGCGCCCTCGAAGCGCCCATCCCGGGTCTCCTGCCGGCGGGCAAACGCCAGGCGCGAGCCGCTGCCGTCCGCAGACTTGACGGGCCGCCCAACCACGACCTGCAAGCCGTCGCGCAGCATTGCGAATTCCGCTGCCTGCATGGTGCCGCCAATGCGCGTGCCCCGGGTGCTGTCGAGGATCGTGCCATCGGCGTCCACAACGCTGATGATGAAGAGCAGATCAGGTGGCAGCAGCTGGCGCTCGCTCAGTTGGGCCAAGCGGGCATCGGGTCCCTGCTGGCGCCAGAAGGTGACCAGGTTCATGGCCTGGTCGATCTCCCCAAGTGAGCGGATGACCTGCGCCTCGTAGGTGTCGAGAATCTGCCGCGTGGATTCCAGCGCATGCTTGTCGACATCCGTGCGCAGCATTCGGACGTACAACCACGTACCTCCCCAGACCAGGATGAGTGTGAACACTGCCGAGAGAGGAAACAGGATCTGCGGCTCGGTGACGCGGTGCAGCAGGCGTGGGAGTCTCGCTTTCATGATGTCCGTGAATATTTCGCAGAGGGATGCGTTCTGTCTGTGCCGCAATGTGCAATAACGTTACAGGCCCCCAGGGCGACCGGCGACAGGCAGTTCACCCGCCACGTTGCCGGACAAGGTGGCTTCCCGTCGGATCTTGCCCGACACATACTTGCCAGGCCAGAACAACAACAGAGGTCAGGCATATGCAGAAGGGAAAGTGTTTCTGTGGCGCCGTGCAGTTCGAGGTGACCGGCGAGGCCGCGGCAATGGGTTACTGTCACTGCGAGTCCTGTCGCAGTTGGTCGGCCGGGCCGGTCAATGCTTTCACGCTGTGGAAGCCGGAAAGCCTCAAGGTGACGAAGGGCGCCGAGCTGATCGGCACCTTCAACAAGACCCCGGGCAGTTCGCGCAAATGGTGCAGGACCTGCGGTGGCCATCTGTTCACGGATCATCCGGGGTTCGGGCTGATCGACATCTACGCGGCGTCGATTCCCGATTACCCGTTCAAGCCTGGCCTGCATGTGCATTACGGCGAGACGCGGCTGCGCATCAAGGACGGCCTGCCCAAGATGCGCGACATGCCGGCGGAAATGGGTGGTTCGGGAGTCACGGTGCCGGAGTAACCGCCGCCTTCACCCGGCGCCGCACCTCTGTGGTTGTCCTGCCTGGCTGACTTTCTGCTCGAGTGCCTGCAGCAGCGAGTTCCGGGAATCCATGAATGCCGCTGCGCCTTCGGGCTATGAAGTCCCCTTTTCGGCGTGCCCGCCGAAGCCATGGCGCATCGCCGATAGCAGCTGGTTGGCGAAGAGTGCGTGTCCGCGCGAGGCGAAGCGCTCGTTCAGCGCGGCATTGAGCACCGGTGTGGGCACGGATTCATCGATGGCCGCCATCTGCGTCCAGCGGCCTTCGCCGGAATCCGATACATGGCCACCATACGCGGACAATTGCGGGTCCCGCTGCAGGGCTTCGGTGGTCAGGTCGAGCAGCCACGATCCGATCACGCTGCCACGTCGCCAGACTTCGGCGATCTGCGCCAGGTTCATGTCGTACTGGTAGAGCTGTGGCTCACGCAGCGGTGTGGTCTCCGCATCGCTGGCCGGTGCCTCACGGCCGATACCAGCATGGCGCAGGATGTTGAACCCTTCGGCGTAGGCGGCCATCAGGCCGTACTCGATGCCGTTGTGGACCATCTTCACGAAATGGCCGGCGCCGTGCGCGCCGCAGTGAAGAAAGCCCTGTTCTGCATCCGTCACGGTGCCCGCGCTGCCGCGCGTGCGGGGCGCGGCGTCGACACCGGGTGCCAGCGAGCGGAAGATCGGTGCGAGATGCGCCGCGATCCGCGCCTCGCCGCCGATCATCAGGCAATAGCCGCGCTCCTCTCCCGCAATGCCTCCGCTGGTGCCGACGTCCAGGTAGTGCACGCCTGTGGAAGCCAGCGTATCGGCGCGGCGGATGTCATCGCGGTACCAGGAATTGCCGCCGTCGATGACGATGTCATCCGGCTCCAGGTGCGGCGCCAGCTTCTGCAGGGTGTCATCCACGACGCCGGCCGGCACCATGATCCAGATCGCCCGCGGTTTCTTCAGCAGCGAGAAGAAACTTTCCAGCGAATCGGCGCCTGCGGCCCCATCACCGCGCAGCCGGTCCACGGCGGCGGCCTGCACATCGAACACCACGCACTCGTGCCCCTGTTTGAGGAGCCGTCGCACCATTCCGGCGCCCATCCGGCCCAGGCCTATCATTCCCAGCTGCATGGGGTTTCTCCCGGTTGCCTGCTACCTGCCACCCTGCACGCCGCCGGTCAGCACGATGCGCATGGCCTGCTCGACGGACAGGTCGGTTTCGCTCAAGTACTTGCGCGGCAGATACAGGGTGTAACCGCCGATCTGGTAACTCATGGGCAGGTAGACCGCGACCAGATCCTCGCCGCCGCCGATGCCCAGCTCCTGTGCGTTTTCCTGCGTCACGAATCCGATCAGCTTGCCGGGCCCGAACTCGATGGTCACCACCCGATCCAGATCGCTCTTCTTCCGGCTGGTGTTCACGAGGCGGGTCATGTCGCGGATCGCGCCATACACGGTCTTCACGACCGGTACCCGCATCAGCAGGTCTTCGCCGAGGGCGAGCAGGCGTCGCACGAGGAACGCATTGACCGCAAGCCCGACCAGGAACAGCAGCACGAAGCCGGTCACGAGGCCCATGCCGGGCCAGTAGTTCTTCGCGTCGATGACCGCCTTGATCGGCGCGGACAGCACGTTCTCGGTGGTCACGCTCATCCAGTAGATGAAATACAGCGTGAGGCCGATGGGCAGGATGGTGACCAGCCCTTTGAGAAGGATATTGCCAAGACGCTTCATGAGTGCCTGCCGTGCAGTCGCCGGGAATCCACCAACAGTCTAGTGTCTTGAGCGTGCCAATTCCCACCTTCCACCGCGGGATCGCGAAATGCCGCTATTCAAGACAGTATTTGGTGGGCACAATCGCGTGGCACGTTGTACGGGATGGGGGGAAATCATGAGGTTGAGCTGCAGAGTCGTATCACTGGCTTTGAGCCTGTTGCTCGGATCCGCCTTGTGCAACGGCGCCCTGGCTGCCGACAAGGATGCCACGCGCCTCGCGGCCCTGAAGGCCCGCGTGGCGATGATCGATGCCGAGACCACGTACGTGGAGGCCATCACGAAGATCCAGCGCCTGGGCCGTGCCTTCGGTTACTACACCGACAAGGGCTACTTCGGCGAAGCAGCAGACCTGTTCACGAGGGACGGCACCTTCATGTGGGGCACCGATGGTGTCTACAAGGGCAATGCGCGCATCAAGGAGCTGCTCACACGCCATGGCGGCGGCAGCATGAAGGAAGGCCCCGGCCTGCCATTCGGGCGCCTGAACCTGCGCATGCAACTGCAGCCGGTGGTGACGGTCGCAGCCGATGGCAAGAGCGCGCAAGGGCGCTGGCGCGAGTGGGGCCTCTTGGGCCAGTACAAGGAGCAGGCCATCTGGGGCGATGCCATCATCGAGGATGACTACCTCAACGATGGCGGTGTGTGGAAGATCGCCGCGCGGCGCTACTACCTGAACTATGAAGCGCCCTACCAGGGCGGCTGGGCCGTGTTGAAGCCGGTGATGGGCAACTGGCAGAGCGCGGTGGCCCGGGAATTCCCGCCGGATGCGCCATCGCCGGTTTCCTACGCGCCGTTCCCGACGGTCTTCATTCCGCCGTACCACTATGCCGACAACCCGCGTTCCATCCAGAGCCGCCCTCCTGTGGATTTCCCCAGCCGGGCCGATGACGCGCTGGGCAAGCTCGAGGCGCAGGCCGACGCGAAGGAACTGGCGCTGGGCCGCGCCGAGTCGGTGCGCGCCATCGAGAACCTGCAGGCCATGTACGGCTACTACATCGACAAGGGCCAGTGGAAGCTGGCGGCGTCGCTGTTCAGCAAGACCGGCAGCTGGGAATTCGGCCAGAGCGGCGTGTACATCGGCAATGCGCGCATCGAGCGCGCGCTGGGGCTTGCCGGCCCGCCGGGGCTGGAGTCCGGGCAACTCAACAATTACGTGATGGTGCAGCCCATCATCCACATCTCGGCCGACAACCGCACCGCCAAGGCACGCTGGCGCAGCGACGTGCTGCTGTCGCGCAATGGCACGGGCGAGTGGGGCGGCGGCGTGTACGAGAACGAATACGTGAACGAGAACGGCACCTGGAAGTTCAGCCTGCTGCACTACTACGTGACTTTCTGGGGCGACTATGACGCGGGCTGGGCGGGCAAGCCGATCCCGATGGATCAGCCGAGCACCGAGTTCCCGCCGGACAAGCCACCCACCGTGGTGTACGAATCGTTCCCGAAACTGCAGGTGGTGCCGTATCACTACAACAATCCCGGCACCGGCAAGCCATGGGCGGGGGAGTAAGGTCATGATCAAGCAACTCATCGTCTGTGTTGCCCTGGGCTCGCTGTGCGCGCCGGCCGCAGAGGCCGCATCCACGTCCGATCTCACCCTGATCCAGAACCAGCTGAATGCGCTGGGTACCCGCATCACGCGGCTGCAGGATCTGACCGACGTGGAGATCGTGCAGAACGCCTACGGCTACTACGTGGACAAGGGCCAGTGGCGTTCCATCTCCGACGTGTTCGCAGATGACGCGACGCTCGAGATCGGCGGAAAAGGCGTGTTCACCGGCAAGGCGCGCGTGTACGAGTACATGCTCGTCGGCATGGGTGGTGGCAGGCAGACCGGCCCGCGGGATGGTGGGCTCATCGACCACCAGCAGTTCCAGTGCCTGCCGCGCATCCACGACGACGGCGTCACGGCCGAAGCGCGCTGCATCGCTTTCGTGATGAGCTCCGGCGGCTGGGGCCACTGCTACTACGAGAACGACTACGTGAAAGAGAACGGCGTGTGGAAGATCAAGAAGCTGGTCGGCCCGTTCAACATGTACTCCAGCTACAAGCAGGGCTGGGTGGACAACGTGATCGTCAACACCTTTCCGGAGAAGTTCATGCCGTATCCGGACCTGCCGCCGAGCAGGGTGTATCTCACGTACCCGAGCTATTACGTCGAGCCCTACGACTATCCGAACCCGGTGACCGGCAACCCGATGCCGCCGCCGAGTCCGCGTGCGGGTGGGCTGGCGTTCGGGAAGTAGCCGCCCGCTCAGCCGCGGTCGGCCTTGAGCAGTACCGTCATCGCGTCGAACGGTACGGGTTTGCTGATCAGGTAGCCCTGCATCTGGTCACAGCCGAGCAGGCGCAGCAGCCTGGCCTGCTCCTCGGTCTCGACACCTTCGGCCACGGTCTCCAGTTTCAATGAGTGGGCCAGCGAGATGATGGTCGACACCAGTGTCAGCACGCTGGGGTCCTCGAGCATCGAGGCCACGAAGGAGCGGTCGATCTTCAGCATGCCGACCGGCAGCTTCGCCAGGTAGGCCATCGAGGAATACCCGGTTCCGAAATCATCCAGTGCGATGCCGACGCCGAAGTCCCGCACCGCCGTGAGTTTGATGAGGTTGTCCGACAAATCGGACATCAGTACCGATTCGGTGACCTCGATGTCGAGGCCGCAGTCGCCGTCGCCATCCCGTACCAGCTCGCCGACCGTGCTCACGAAGTCGTCCCGGCTCAACTGGATGGCCGACACGTTCACGGCAATGCGCACGTTGTCCAGGCCCCCGTCGAGCCAGCGCTTGCGATCGAGGCAGGCCTGGCGCAGCACCCAGGCACCGGCCTCCACGATCATGCCCGTCTCTTCCAGCACGGGGATGAACTCATCCGGTGAAACCAGCCCCTGGTCCGGCCGCTGCCACCGGATCAGCGCCTCCAGTCCCCGGATGCGCCGCCCCGCCAGGTCGACTTTCGGCTGGTAGTGCAGCCGGTATTCATTGTTCTCCAGCGCGTGACGCAGGGCGCGCTCCAGGACCAGTCGTTCGGCGATCCGCTCGCCCAGGTCGCGGGTGTAGAAGCCGACTTTGCGGCTGCTTTCCTTCGCGCTGCGCAGTGCTGCGATCGCATTGTTGAGCAGGTCTTCGGCGGTCATGCCATCGGTCCTGAAGAGCGCGATTCCGGCCTTTGCAGTGAGCTCGATGGCGTTACCGCCGACCATGAACGGTGCACCCAGCCAGTTGTGCCAAAGGTCTTCCAGCAGGCGGCTGATGCCCGATTCGTCGATCCCCGGTACGATTGCGGCGAACTGGTCCGAGCCGATATGCCCGCACAGGTCCGTCCCACCGGCCGCCCCGGAGAAGCGCGCGGCTGACTGGCGCAGCACTTCGTCAGCCACACTGCGGCCCAGCGTGTTGTTCAGCGCCTCGAAGCGTTCCGGATCGGCCACCACCACGGCAAACTGTGTGCCGCTGCGGGATGCCATCCCGATGTACTGGCTGATGCGCTCCTCGAAGGTGCGCCGGTTGGGAAGCCCGGTGAGTGGATCGAAGCGGGCGAGGTAGTCGAGCTGTTCCACCTTGCCGATGTGATCCAGTGCGAAGGAGATGTCGCCGGCCAGTTCCACCAGCAGGCGCATCTCTTCGGCGTCGAAATAACCGGCCACGTCGGTCAGCAGCAGGAAGCAGCCGGCTGGTTTGCCCGCGATCACCAGCGGCAGCGCGGCCAGCGAGCGAAAGCCCCTGGCCAGGTACTGTTCGCGATACAGCGCGCGCGCATCTTCATCCGCCACGTCATTGCAGATTTGCGGCTGGCCCGAACGCAGCGCATCGATTGCCGGACTTGCCCCCGCGGCGTGCTCGTCGACGTTCACGCGCACCGAGGCCGCGATGTCGTCGGCGCTGCCGGCAGAGGCAGTGGCGCGAAGTTCGCGGCTTGCCTCATCCACCAGGCCGCACCAGGCCACCTTGAACCCGCCTTCATTCACCGCGAGGTGGCAGGCATTCTGCAGCAGGCTGTCCCGGTCGGTGGCGCGCACGATCAGCGAATTGATGCCGCTCAGCACCGCGTAGGTGCGATTCAGGCGCGTGATGCGCAGCTCGGCCAGCTTGCGCTCGGTGATGTCGCTGGAGACGCCGACGGTGCGCACTACCGTGCCCTGGTCATCCACGATCGGGAAGATGCGGGTCAGTATCCAGCGCACCGTTCCGTCGGGCCGCAGCATGCGGAATTCGCACTGGCCGGGTGCAGGGAACGCCTCGACCATGCCGGCAAGTTCAGCCTGCACCCGCGCGTGGTCATCAGGATGCACGGTATCCATCCAGTCGCCGTCGCGCTCCAGCATGTGGACCACGGGGCGCCCCCAGATACGCTCATAGCCCGGGCTGATGTAGGTGGTTTGCCGCATGTTCGGGCCGGCCACGAAGAACACATCCTGGATGTTTTCGGCCAGTTCGCGGAACCGCTCCTCGCTGGCCTGCAGCTGTTCCACCGCGCGCGATCGCTCCTCGACCTCGATCATCAGCTGCGTGGCCTGTTCCTGCACTTCGCGATACAGACTGCCGTTCTCGTAGATGCGGCCCAGCTGTGCACCCAGGATGGCCAGCAGCTTCTCGTCTTCGACGCTGAACGCAGCGGCACCGATCTTGTCGACCAGGCACAGCCAGCCGTAGGAATTCTTCAGCGAGCACACGGGCACAGCCAGCGCCGAGCGCACGGGAGGAAAGCCTGCAGGAAAGCCGAGATCCAGGGCCTTGCCGTCCGTGCTGACCAGGCGATGCACGGCCCTTTCGCGGAAAGTCCGCCCCAGAAGCCCATGGTCCTCGCGCGGGTCGGTGATGCAGACCCTGCGTTCCTCCGACATGCCGCTGACGCAGGTAATGGCGCCATCGGTCTGCGGCTTGCCCAGCACCGCCAGTACGGCAAAACGTGCGCCAAACAATGCGCGCGCGTGCGCACAGACTCTGAGCAGCATCTGCCGCGGATCCTGCTCCGAGGCCATCTGCAGGTTTATCCTGGTCAGGGCCGCCAGGCGGCTGTTGGAAGCGCGCAGCGCATTGGCGCTGTCGGACAGCTTGTCGGTCAGCAGCCGCAGGTGCTCCACGTCGAAGTTGGGCTCCGATGGTGCGGTGGATGCAGGGGCCTTGTCGGCCATCACTTCGGCGACCGTGGCGATCAGGGTCGGTGCCGGACAGGGTTTCACGATGACGCGCGATACGCCGACCTGGGCGGCCAGCGAGCGTGCTTCGAGTTCGTGGTAGTTGGCCGTATAGAAGATGACGCGGATGCCAGCCGTGGCCGGATCGGCGCGCAACTGGCGCACGAATTCGTAGCCATCCATCGAGGGCATGAGGATGTCGGATATCACCAGGTCGGGGGTATCCTCCCGCGCGATGCGCAGCCCTTCGTTGCCATCGACGGCCTGGCTGACACGGTAGCCCTCATAACCCAGCAGGGTCGCCACCAGCTTGCGGTTGGTTGCATGGTCGTCGACCACCAGGATGTGGCGCTGGCTATTCACGCCTTCCTCCCGGGCTGGCGGTGATCCGCCAGGATCGCGGTGATCTGCATTGCCAGCCGGCGCGTATCCAGCGGCTTGGCAAGGTAGGCATCGCAGCCGGCCTCGAGGATGCGCGACTCGTCCCCCTTCATCGCCGAGGCGGTCATGGCGACTACAGGCAGATGGCGGTAACGTGGATCCGCCTTGAGCCTGCGCGTGAGTTCCAGCCCGCTCATGCCCGGCATCGCGATGTCGGTCAGGACCAGGTCCGGCGCATGCTGGTCGAGCAGTCGCAGCGCCTGCTCGGCGTCTGCGGCGCGGATCACGTCATGCCCGTCGGCTTGCAGTACCTCGGCGGCCAGCTTGAGGTTCACCGGATCGTCGTCGATGGCCAGCACCGTGATGCCCATCAGGCGTCTCCGCCTGCGGTTTCGGGCGCGCCCAGCGGCAACAGCACGGTAAAGGTGCTGCCACGGCCGGGCGTGCTCTGCACCTGCACCGAACCGCCCTGAAGTTCGGCGAGGCGCCGCGTGAGCGCGAGACCGAGACCGGTTCCCTGGTGGCGGCGGCTGGCACCGGAGTCCAGCTGCTGGAACTCGACGAACAGCCTGGGCAGGTCTTGCGCGGAGATGCCGATGCCCGTGTCCACGACCTGCAGCTGCAGAGACGGGCCTGCGCGCGACACCTTGACGTCCACGGTGCCCTCGTCGGTGAACTTCAGCGCATTGGACACCAGGTTGAACAGGATCTGGCTGAACCGGCGACGATCCAGGGTCACCGTCGCGATGTCGGGCGAGATGTGCTGGCGCAGGCGGATGCGCTTGTCGCGCACCGCGCTGGAAGCGATGGAGCAGACTTCCTCCACCGCCGCGGCAACGGGAAAGCTCTCCCGCACCAGGTCCATGCGGCCGGCCTCGATCTTGGAAAGATCCAGCACGTCATTGATGAGGCGCAGCAGATGCTGGCCGCTGACCAGTACATCGCCGAGGAACTCGCGCTGCCGGTCGTTCAGCTCGCCGGCCTTGCCGTCGAGCAGGAACTCGGAGAACCCGATGATGCCGTTGAGCGGCGTGCGCAGTTCATGCGACATGGTGGCCAGGAACTCGCTCTTCAGGCGACTGGCATCCTGCAGGGACTGCTCGAAGCGCCGGCGTTCGGTGGCATCGCGGATTGCGGCCGAGACGAACAGGCCCTCCCCGGTTTCCAGCGGGCTGAGGCTGATCTCCACCGGGAACTCGCTGCCGTCGCGGCGCTGTCCGTGCAGCACGCGCCCGGCGCCCATGGCGCGGGTGCGCGGTTGCCGGAAGAAGCTGGCGCGGTGTCCATCGTGCGCGGCGCGGAATCGCTCGGGCACCAGCATCTCCACCGGCTGGTTGAGCAGCTGTTCGCGCGGATACCCGAACAGGTGCTCCAGCTGCGAGTTCACCAGCGCGATGCGGCCGTCGCTGCCGACGATCACCATCGCGTCGGGCGCGGATTCGAGCAGGCCGCGGAATTTCTGCTCGGCCTTCTGGCGGTCCGTGATGTCGCGCACCGCGCTCATCACCATCAGGCCCTCGTCGGTCTGCAGCGGCGCGAGGCTGATCTCCACCGGGAACTCGTCACCATTGCGGCGCCGGCCGAACAATTCCAGTCCGCGGCCCATGGCCCGGGTGCGCGGCTGGCGCGCAAAGCCCGAGCGGTGCTGCACATGTGACTGCCGGAAACGCTCGGGCAGCAGCGCCTCCACCGGCAGCCCGACCAGCTGCGCGTGCTCGTAGCCGAAGGTCCGCTCGGCCTCGGAATTGGCCAGCACGATCCGGCCCAGTGGGTTGGCGATCAGCGTGGCGTCGGGCACCGACTCCAGCAGCGCGCCGAAGCGCGTACGCACTTCCTTGGCGTCACGAGCCACCTTCAGCGGCGTGATGTCCCGCTTGGCATAGACCCCATGCGTCAGCTTGCCGGCGCCATCGCGAAACAGGCGCCGTGAAACATTCACCTGGAGGAGGCTGCCGTCCTTGCGGCGACGCAGGGCTTCATAGATGCAGATCTCCTGCGTGAGCGCGGGTTCGGAGTCGTGATCATCGATGAACAGCAGCTCACGCAGAGAGCGGCCGGTGGCTTCAGAAGAGCTGTAGCCGAAGATCTGTTCGGCCGACGAACTCCACGAGAGGACCACGCCGCGGGGATCGATCTCGATGATCGCGTCGGCAGTTTCCCTGTTGTGACCATCAGGCAGGCGCACGTGAGTCCCTGCATTCCCCCTACGACGACAGCAGGATCCTTCCCGCCTTGGGGGAATACTAGGACTGGTTTGACGTGGCGCCTAGGGTTTGCGGCGCTCTTGGGGCGCAACGCGGCGTAGGAAGGCCCACCAGTCATCGGCGCGGCTCGCTCGCCAGGCTTCAGCCGGCAATTGCCACTCGGGCACCCACTATCCGTGCACTTGTCCTACAACGGGCACCGGCATGCGTGCCGTGGCGATGGGTCCTGATTCAGGCCGTTCGGCATCCAGCACCACCAGGTCCGTCGCGGCCCGAAGCAACCCTCCGCCAGCACCGTTTCGTCATCGGCCGGACCAGGGCAGGGCAGGAACCCGTAGCGACAGGGCATGGTGTGGTCGCGATCGTCCTGCCGCGGCAATGTGCCTGCATGCGGGTCCGGCTGTTCCATGCGGTACTCGCGTGGGTTGCGCCCGGTGGTGTCCACTGACACGCGCGTTACGTAGGCCGGGGATAAAAGCCGGATCGAAGCTCGTGCCATCCCGATGCGGCATGAAGGGCAGCAGCTGTCCTCCTGAAAGACACAGGTCCATGTACAGGCGCTGGCCATCATCGAAGCCGCCCATCACGTGGAAATTGCCGCGCGTGGGGCCCTTGACCCAGCGCATGTCCGAACCATCGCCGCCGCGCCGCATCTGTTCCTCGTCGATGACCAGCGGCATGAGAAAGAACGCGATGAAATGCTCGGTCACCTGGAAATCGAAAGTGTAGTTGGACACCCGAGTCTCGAGCGTCGAGAGATCAAGCGCGGTGGGCGGGCTGTCTTCCTTCAAGGCCAGCAGCAGGTCACGGTAGTTGATGATGTGCGTGTTGGCGGTGTGGCCGCCGCACCCATCATCCCCTTGAGAAGATTCCTGCGACCGATGCGGTTGCTCTTGCGAGCCGTGGCGTCCCCCTTTCAGTGGTGCAGTTCGCGGCCTCTCGTTTCCTTCACCAGCAGCATGCCGATCACCAGCGTGAGGGCGGCAACAATCACCGGGTACCACAGGCCGCTGTAGATATTGCCGGTCTGCGCCACGATGGCGAATGCGGTGGTTGGGAGCAGCCCGCCGAACCAGCCGTTGCCGATGTGATACGGCAGTGACATGGAGCTGTAGCGGATGCGCGTGGGGAACATCTCCACCAGCATGGCCGCAATGGGCCCGTAGACCATGGTCACGTACACCACCAGCAGCCACAGGATCAGCACCACCAGTGGCTTGTTGATGCGCGCCGGATCGGCCTTGGCCGGATACCCGGCGTTCTTCAGCGCTGTGCCCAGTCCGGCGGCGTCGCTCGACCCGATGCGCGTCTCGCCAACCAGGATATAGGCATCGCCTTCAACCGCGACGCTGTCGTAGTTCACCGAGGCATTGGCCAGCGCCTGCTTGGCCACGTCGCAGGAGCTGGTGAACTTGGCCGTACCGGTGGGGTTGAACTGGAAGGAGCACTGCGCCGGGTCCGCATGCAGCGTCACCGGTGCCGAGCGCAGCGCCGCCGCCAGTTCCGGATTGCCGGCGCTGGTCAGCGCCTTGAACAGCGGGAAGTAGGTGAGGGCAGCCAGCAGGCAGCCCGCCATGATGATCTTCTTGCGTCCGATGCGATCTGACAGCGCGCCGAACACGATGAAGAACGGTGTGCCCAGCAGCAGTGCCAGTGCAATCAGGATGTTCGCCTGCGCGGCGCCGATCTTCAGCATCTGCGTCAGGAAGAACAGCGCGTAGAACTGGCCCGTGTACCACACCACCGCCTGGCCGGCGGTGAGGCCGAACAGCGCGATCAGCACCAGCTTCAGGTTCGACCACTGCCCGAAGGATTCGCGCAGTGGCGCCTTGGAGGTCTTCCCCTCGGCCTGCATCTGCCTGAACAACGGGGATTCTTCCATCGAGAGGCGGATCCACACGCTGGCGGCCAGCAGCAGCACCGACACCAGGAACGGAACGCGCCAGCCCCAGGCGGCGAAGGAGTCTTCGCCCATGGCGGTGCGCGTGCCGAGGATCACCATCAACGACAGGAACAGCCCGAGCGTGGCGGTGGTCTGGATCCACGCCGTATGCGCTCCGCGCTTGCCTGGCGGGGAATGCTCGGCAACGAAGGTTGCCGCTCCCCCGTACTCACCTCCGAGCGCCAGGCCCTGCAGGAGCCTGAGCGCGATCAGCAGCACCGGTGCCGCGACGCCGATGCTGTTGTAGCCCGGCAGCACGCCTACCAGGAAGGTGGACGCGCCCATGATCACGATGGTCACCAGAAAGGTGTGCTTGCGGCCCACCTTGTCGCCCAGCCGGCCGAACACCAGTGCGCCGAAGGGCCGCACGATGAAGCCGGCCGCGAACGCCAGCAGTGCAAAGATGAACCCCGAGGTCGGGTCGAGCGCGCTGAAGTACTGCTTGGCAATGATGGAGGCGAGCGAGCCGTACAGGTAGAAGTCGTACCACTCGAACACCGTGCCCAGCGAAGAGGCGAGCACCACCTTGCGCTGCGACGCGCCCGACATCGACATGACCGGCCCCTTACTTCGCCGGGGCCTTGCCGTTCATCATCGCGGTGATCGGGTCGATCACGGCCTTGGCCCAGCGCTCGTAACCAGCCGCGGTGGGGTGCAGCGCGTCGGCCATGATGTCGCGCGAGATCGTGCCGTCCGGCTCCAGGAACACGCTGCCGATATCGCGATAGAACACCTTCTTGCCGTCATCGAGTTTCGCGATGGTCTTGTTGATGTCGGCGATCGTGGCGCGCGCCGCGTCACCGGGATTGCCACGCGGGAAAATCGCCAGCAGCAGAATGCGCGCGTTCGGGAAGTCCTTCTGCAGCTCCAGCACCACCGCACCCACGCCTTCGGCTATCTCGCCGGCGCTGTTGCGGCCGGTATTGTTGGTGCCGATCATCAGCATGATGGCCTTCGGATTGATGCCCTTGCCTTCGCCATCCTTCAGCCGGTAGAGCACGCCCTGGGTGGTGTCGCCGGCGATGCCGTAGTTGGCGACCTTCCACTTGCCGAAGTACTTGTCCTGCACGGGCTTGCCGGCATTGGTGCCGGTCTCGTTGCGCCAGAAATCGGTGATGGAATCACCCATGAACAGCAGTTCGGCGTCGCCCTGTTTGGCGACCTCCAGATTCTGCTCATGCTTCATGACGAAGCCATTGCTCAGCGACGGCCTGATCGCCGTGTTCTCGCTCATCGGCGCGGGTACCGTGACCTGCACCAGGCCCGGATACTTCTTCAGCAGTGCAATCTTGCCGACGGCGGCGCGGACCTTGGCAACCTCGGCAGCGCTGGGACGCGCCATCCGCACTGCGGCCGGCACTTCCGCGGCCGGACCCGGTGGCGTGGCCCCGCCGCCGAAACCGCCGCCGCGGCCACCAGGGCCACCAGGGCCACCGAAGCCTCCGGGGGCACCCTGGGAAAATGCGGTGACCGCACTGGAGAGCAGCAACACGGCAAGCAAACTGCGGGCGGAAATCATGCGCGCCGGGCGCGCCTTCATGGCAGCACTCATGGTCGATACCCCCTTCTTCTGGTTCTGTGGCGGGCAAGCATACGCGCCCCCGCGGCTTTCAATCCACTTAAGGAGGAGGTGGGGTGACGGACCGGGTCACTTCCGGCGCGCACCGGCGTGACACGCCGGGGCGCGTAAAGTCAGTCTTGCCGGGACTTCAGTTGCGAGTATTCCTGCACCGCTTCGCGCGTCGCATTGCGGTCCGTGTCCGTGCCGAGGGTCCCGCGCAACTCCGCATACAGGCGGGCCATGTTCTGGGCCACGCGGTCCGCGTCCGTCCAGGTCGCGTACTTGCCCAGGTCCAGTTCCGCGGCGGCTCGCCCCGCGCTGATTCCGGCGGCGATGCCTTTCTTGCCGGCAGCGAGCAGCAGAGCCAGGTAGTCACGCATCTCTTTCAGGTCCTGCCGTCCGCCCACGGGACCATGACCGGGCACCATGATCTCGGCATCCGGGTCCTTGATCAGCCCATCGCAGACCTTGATCCAGTCCTGGATGAAGCCGGAGCCGTTCAGCGGCGTGACGCCGAAGAAGCCGATGTCGCCGAGGAACACCACGCGCCGGTCGCGGACATGGATCAGCGCATCGCCCGCGGTGTGCGCACGGCCCGGCCAGACCAGGTCTACGCGCAGATCCCCGTAGTACAGCGACATCTGGTCGCGGAACGTCACGGTTGGCAGCACGACGCGGTTGATGTCATCGGGCCGGCCCCACGCCGGGTTGGTCTTCCAGTAGGCGGGCGTGGCCGGCGTGCCCATCTTCTGCAGCTGCGCGCGCGTTTCCTGCTGCGAGATGATTTCGATGCCTTCGGGGAATACCGGCAACCCCGTGCTGTGATCGGGATGTTCATGCGTGATGACGACGCGGTCGAAGGGCTTGCCCAGTGGCCTGGCGGCTGCCAGGAAATTGCGCGCATGCTGGGGCGCGCCTCCGGCGTCGACAGCCAGCAGGCTGCGCGGACCTTCGATGATGCCGTAGTTCGACACCGAGAAATTGCTCTGGCCCGGCGCCTCGCGCTGCAGGAAGGCGTGGACGCCCGGCGCCAGCTGTTTCATCTCGGTGCGGATGTCGGTGGCCACCTGCGGAAACATCGCAACGGTGCCAGCCGGCTGCGCCGGCTGTGCGGCCCGCGATGCCTGGGCGGCGGCAGTCCCCAGCACGGTGGCGCCGATCCCGCGCAGCAGTCCACGTCGCGAGATTCCCGGCCCGGATTGGAATGGCATGACGATTCTCCTCTAGTTGCCGGCCTGCTCCAGTGGAATGCCGCGCGTTTCCGGCAGGAAGAACAGCGCGCACACGATGCTGATTCCCGTGAACACCAGCGGGTACAGAAGCCCGGCATAGATATCGCCGCGTGCGGCCACCAGCGCGAAAGCCGACACCGGCAGCAGGCCGCCCACCCAGCCGACGCCAACGTTGTAGGGAACCGAAAGCGCGGTGTAGCGAATGCGTGTCGGAAACAGCTCGACCAGTGCTGCGGCCTGCGGCCCATACAGTGCAGTGGATGCCAGCATCATCAACAACAGAATGCCGAACAGGGCCAGCGGCCTGACGGTGGCGGGGTCCGCCGCGGCCGGATAGCCTGCATTGGTCAGGGCTGCGCGCAGTTCACTGGTCACGCGCTGTTGTTCGGCCTGCTTGCGCGCTGGATCGAGATCGGACTCCCAGCCGCTCACCACCGTGGCTCCGACCTTCACCCTGGATGTGTCCACCGTCGAGGCGCTCTGGCTGTAGGGCACCCCGGCATCGGCGAGGGTGGTGCGCATCACATCGCAATCGGTGTTGAGCTTGCGGCGCCCCAGTGGATCGAACTGCAGGCTGCAGCCCGCCGCAGGTGTCTCGATGATGATGGGTGCCGATGCGCTCGCCGATACCAGGCCGGGATTGGCCAGCGAGGTCATCGCATGGTAGGCCGGAACCCAGCAGGCTGCCGACAGCACCATGCCCAGCAGCATGACGGGCTTGCGGCCCCAGCGGTCCGACAGCCAGCCGAAGAACACGTAGCCGCCGGCGGAGACGATCACGGCGGACATGACCAGTTCGTTGACCAGCCGCGAATCCACCTTGAGCACGCGCTCGAGGAAGAACTGCGCATAGAAATGTGCGGTGTACCAGACCGCGCCCTGCGCCAGCAGGATGCTGAACAGTGCCAGCAGCACGCGGCGCAGATTGCGGCCACGGAAGGATTCGGAGATGGGCGCGGCGGACAGGCGCATCTCGTCCTTCATCTTCTGGAAGGCCGGGCTCTCGGCCAGTCGCAACCGGATCCACAGCGAGATCACCAGCAGCACCGACGACATCAGGAACGGGATGCGCCATCCCCACTGCTGGAAGGCCGTCTCGCCGACGATCAGGCGCGTGGCCAGCACGATTCCCAGCGCCAGGATCAGACCCACCGCGGCGGTGGACTGGATCCAGCCGGTCAGTTCGCCGCGGCGCTGCGCGTTCGAATGTTCCGCCACGTAGACGGCTGCTCCACCGTATTCGCCGCCCAGCGCAAAGCCCTGGATCACGCGGATGAGCACCAGCAGCACCGGCGCCGCGGTGCCGATGGTTTCCGCGGAGGGCAGGAAGCCGATGGCCATGGTCGATACGCCCATCAGCACGATGGTCTGGATGAAGGCGCGCTTGCGCCCGTGCCGGTCACCGATGTGGCCGAACACCAGCGCGCCGAAGGGCCTGACGATGAACCCGGCGGCAAACGCGCCAAGCGTGAACAGGAAGCCCGCGCTGGCGCTGCCGCTGGTGAAATGCGCCGCGATGATCGACGCCAGCGTGCCGAACACGAAGAAGTCGTACCACTCGAACGCGGTGCCTGCGGAAGAGGCGGCCACGATCATGGCGGTGTTCATGCCGCCTTCCGGCCGCGTTGCCCCCGCATTCATGCGCGTCAGCGCTTCGGCCTGCCGTTCGGGAAGAACGTGAGCTTGATGACCCGCCAGTTGTTCATGTCGGCCACGAACACCGTGTCCTCGGACGGGCAGGCGAGGGCATGCGCCCAGTTGAACTGCCCCATGCGCCGGCCGGAACTGCCCATGTAGCCGAGGATTTTGCCGTCCAGCGTCATCTTGTAGAGCCGGCCTGGCTCCACGTCGATCGCCCACAGGTACTGCGGTGTGGTTGGCGAGATGCAGATGGCCCAAGGCTCGGTCTGGTCCGGCCGCCGCGAAGGATCCGGCGGCAGGTTGCCGAACACCGGGTGGTGCGTCTTGTCGTAGGGCGCGTTCAGGAACAGGAACTTCAGGAACTTGCCGTCGCGGTCGAACACCTGGATGCGGCGGTTGCCGCGGTCGGCCACGTAGATGTTGCCGGCGCGGTCGGCCTGCAGGTTGTGCGGATTGTCGATGCTGTACGGATTCTCGTCGGCCTGCTGGCCGCCCTTGCCGTACTTGCCCCAGGAGGTGATCCAGTCGCCGTCCTTGTCGTACTTGGCGATGCGGGAGTTGATGTAGCCATCGCTCACGTAGATGTTGTCGTCCGGGTCCCAGGTCACGTCGGTGGGGCCACCCAGCCAGCCATCAACGGTCCGCGCCTCCGACTGCCTGGCATGCTCGATGTTGACTGAATCGAAGCCCTCGGCGCGACGGCCGAGGTTCATCAGCACCTTGCCATTGGGCGCGAACTTGATGACCGAGTCCGTGCCCTTGTCCACCACCCAGATGTTGTCGTAGCGGTCGATGCGCAGGGAGTGCGAGTAACCCAGCGCGTAGACCCCGTGGCCGATCTCCCGGACGAAGTGGCCCTTGCTGTCGTACTGCAGGATCTCGGTGGTGGCATTGCCGTACAGCGGCCCGCTGGTCGCCGTACCGGGATGGTTCAGGATGAACACGTCGCCCTTCGAGTTCAGCGCGACGCCCAGTACTTCGCCCAGGTTCTTGCCGTTTTCGAACTTGATGAAGTCCTCGGCCTTGTACTCCATCTCGCGTGCGCCGCTGTTGTCGACGGCGCCGGCTGCGGGGGCCTGGCCGGACAGCGCCAGCGGCATTGCCGCCAGCGCGCCGACCAGCAACAGGACGTTACCGGGTCGATTCATGTTCCACCTCAGGGCCGATAGGCCACCTGGACACCAATCTGGCGCGGAGTGGGCGCTGCCACGCCACGGCCATAGGTGTAGGTGTTGTAGACGGAGCAATCGTCGTTCTGGCACCGCGAACGGCCGCCGAAGCGCGTTCCCTTCTGCTCGTCCGTCAGGTTCAGGGCGAACACGTTCACGTCGAACTTCCCATGCTCGATGCCGAGGCGCAGGTTGATGCTCTTCTGCGCCGGAACCTGGCTGGAGTCGGGTGAATAGTTCTGGCTGCTGCGGTCTACAGGCAAATAGCCGTCCTGCCAGCGATAGTCGAGGCGCGCGTAGACCGGCCAGGTCGGGCCAATTGCAAAGTCAAAGCGCGCACCAAGATCCACCGTCCACGGCGGCTGGGCGAACTCCTGGCCGTCGACCGCGATGACCAGGGGGCTTGTGCCGCTCGTGATCGACAGATTGGACTTGTACTCGGCCTTGGTATGGCTCACGGCTGCGCTGATGGTCAGGGGCCTGACGGGACGAATCTCGCCCTCGACCTCGAAGCCACGGCTGCGCGCCTTGGGAACATTGAACACAGCGCCGTCGCCGAGGAACAGGAAGGTCTGCACGTTCTTCCATTCCAGGTCGTAGACGGCGGTGTTGATCTGGGCGCGCCCGTCCAGCAGGCGGAACTTGGCGCCCAGCTCGTAACTCCAGACCGTGTCCGAATCATAGGTCTTCGGCAGCGCAGCGGTCGTGAGGCCATTCTGGGCCAGCAAGCCTGCCGCCGCGGAAGTGAGCACCTGGTTCACGCCGCCGGCGCGGAATCCCTTGGCCGCCGAAAAGTACAGCAGGTTATCGGGGTTGATGAAGTACTGCAGGGAGAATTTGGGCGTCACCGGCGTTTCGCTGATCTGGCCTTTGACGAGGGCCTGCGACGCATCGGAGGTGCCGCCATTCGGGCCATAGTTGGACTGCTCGAACAGGGTCGTGATGTTCGAGGCACGGACGCCGGCGCTGGCACGCCAGTGGTCGGTCAGCTTGGCGGTGAGATCCACGAACGCGGCAGCCTCGATGTCCTCGACGGATTCGTAGATGTTGGCGAAGAATCCATTGAACGGGACGCCGTACCGCTGCTCGATGGTCATTCCCGAAAACTCCAGGAACCCTTCGTTCGTGGTCGTCGCCATCTGACGAATGGCTGCGTGGGTGTCGGAGAAATACGCGCCGACCACGTAGCTCACGCGCTGATCGGGCGAGGAGGACAGGCGCAGCTCCTGCGAGGCCGCATTGCGATGGTTGTTCGTGTGGGTCTCGAGCAACGCGCCCAGGCCCAGCCCGTTGGGAACCGTGACGACGTTCGGGTTGTAGCCCACTCCCGAGGTAACCGCGACGTCCGGCAATCCGGGGGTCACGATGCGCGCGGTGTTGGTTGGAAAGCCACCCGAAATCGACGGATACGCCATTAGAGTCAGGGGAAAGTTCTGCGGACTCTGGCCGCGATTCAGGTCGTAGGTATACGAACTGACGAAGGTCAGATGCAGGTTGTCGGAGATGTCCCAATTGAAATTGGCGCTGGCGATTTCAATGTCGGTGCGCGTCGGAGTCTGGCCGAGCGCGAGCGATTGGCCGCGCTTCAGGTCCAACGGCCCAATGGTATAGCCCGGAGCCTCGTATGCGCCCGTGCTGTTGTTGCAGGTCGGGCCGATGGGCTTGATCAAGCTGAAGAACCCCGGAGCGGCAAACAGGTACGCACGGCCCGCGGGTGGCAGGGACAGGATCTGCGGGATGTTGAAGCAGATCGGGTCAATGACCAGTTGCCCCGGCTCGGAAAAATTGTAGCCGCTGGACAGGTTGTCGGTCTTGTCCGTGGATTTCATGTAAGAGATCGTCAGCTCGGTGTTGTCGGTGGGCGCCCAGCCAAGGGCGAGGCGGCCGGAGGTGACGTTGCCCCCATTGGCGTTCTTGTCGTAGATGCTGCCATCGCGATAGTCGGTGAGATCGATGTAACCGCCGGTCTTGCGATGGAACACACTCGCCCTGAAGCCGAGCTTGTCCTGGATGATCGGACCGCCAACGGCGTAGCCGGCTTCGAATCCCGTATCGCCGCCCTTCGTCGACAGCATCTGCGCGCGCCCATACGACGAGTATTCGGTCAGGCCTGGCGCCGTCTGGATGTAGCGGACCGTGCCGCCTTCAGATCCGCCGCCGAACAAGGTGCCCTGCGGTCCGCGCAGCACTTCCACGCGCTGCAGATCGAACAGCGGGGGTACGGGGGTGCCGTTCTGCGAGCCGAAACCGCCGGCAGAACGCTTCTGCATCGGGGTATCGTCCAGGTAGAAGCCGGTCGTTGCGGCCGTGGCGCTCTGCTGGCGAATGCCGCGGATGGCTATCGTTGCGTTACCCGATGCCTCCTGCGTCAATCGGAGTCCGGGCACCAGCGTCTGCAGATCGGCGATGGTCTGGATACCCTGCTGGTCGAGATCCTCCTGGGTCTGGGCAGTTACCGCGAGCGGGACGCGATTGACGGAATCGCTCTGGCGGGTTGCCGTGACCACTACTTCGGCGAGCGTTTCGTCGTCGGAAGCTGCGGCAAACGCCGGCGCCTGCAGCAAAGCAGCCAATGCTGTGAACGCGACCAAGGCGCGGCCACCATTCTGGAACCTGTACACACTGCCCCCTTCGCGCACTGATGGTGCGCTGTTGATTTGTTCGCGTTGTGCTCCCTGGGGATTCACTGCACCGGGACAGTAATTCCCAAAGGCAGGAAATTTATAGCACTATTTCCTGACGGTGAGAATATTTAATCCTGCCGGTGGGATTTGCCGGCCGGCAGGGCGGGGCAAAGGCCTCGGGGCGAAGAGCCTGCGGCAGGGTGCGCGGGCGTCGGGAAAGGCATATACCAAAATTTCCCGTATGTGGGAATAATACGCCGCGCAGGGGGAACGGGACCGATGGCGTGAATACCGATAACGACACTCGCAGCGCAGACGACGTTGCCGTCACGAGGCTTTTCCAGGCGCGCAGCCTGACCGGGGCGGTGATCGGCAGCTTTACCGGCATCTCTGCATTGCTGCTCTACACCAACGGCCTGTTCGTCGCCGGGCTGACGCGCGACTTCGGTCTGACGCGCGTGCAATTCGGCTTCGGCGTGTTGCTGGCCACGATGGCCATCGCGGCCGCCAATCCGCTGGTGGGCTGGCTGGTGGACCGCATGGGGGCGAAGTGGCCGTCGATCCTCGGCCTGCTGTTGCTGGCCGCGGGTTTTGCATCGCTGGGCGCGTTCGTCACTTCGGTCCGCAGCTACTTCCTGATCCAGACGCTGCTGGGCTTCGCGGGCGCGGCTTCGGGGCCGATTGCCTATACCAAGATCATCGGCGCATCGTTTCACGCGCGGCGTGGCGTCGCGCTCGGCATCACCATGACCGGCATCGGCCTGTCTGGCGCACTGATGCCCCCGATCCTGTCGCGCATCATCGAGGCACATGGCTGGCGGGGCGGATACTTTGCGCTGGCGGTGATTCCGCTGGCCGGCGCGCTGCTCACCGCCCTCTGCCTGCCGCGCATCCGGAGCAAGGCGCTGCCCATCGACAGACCCGTCGTCGCGCAGCCGGCGCTGTGGTTGCGATCGCGCGTGTTCTGGACGCTGGCCGGTGCATTCGCGGCGATGTCGCTGGCTTTTGCGGGATTGCTGCCGCATTTCGTGCCCATGCTGGGCGACAGCGGGCTGGATCCGGTCGCGGCCGGTGTCGTCGCCGGTCGCATCGGGCTGGCGGTGATCGCCAGCCGCCTGATCGTCGGCTTTCTGCTCGACAAACTGTTCGCACCACGTGTCGCCATCGCGATCTGCCTGATCGCGGCGGCAGGCAGCGCCGCGTTCCTGTTCAAGGGGGTGGCGGCGGCCTCGCTGATGGCGATCGCGATGGGCCTCGCGCTGGGTGCCGAACTGGACCTGATGGGCTTCCTGGTGGCGCGCTATTTCGGGTTGGCGCAGTTCGGAAAGATCTACGGGTGGCTGTATGGCGCCTTCGTGTTCGCCTCCGGGCTCGGGCCGCTGTGGGTCGGCGCAGTGCATGACACCACCGGCAACTATCGGCCCGCGCTCGCGGTGAGCGCGATCGGCCTGGTGGCCAGTTGCGTGGTGTTCCTGATGTTGCCGCGCTATCCACCGGCCGAGGCGCGCGCGACATGAAAGAGACGGACAAGGGAGTAGCCAAGATGCACAAACGCAATGCGACATCGCGCCGGGATTTCATCGCGGGAATGGCGGCGGCGGCGATCGCCGCGCGCTCCTTCGCCGCCGGCCCCGGCAACCGCTCCATCATCGACGTGCACGCGCACTTCCAGTCACCTGCGTTGCGGCCGTTCACGCCCGGGCCCATGGCGGCCTGGAGCCTCGCCACGCACCTGGAACAGATGGACATGGCGGGCGTCACGCGTTCGCTGCTGTCGATTACCACGCCGGGCATTCCGGCCACCGGCGAGCAGGGCGCGAAGCTGGCGCGCGACACCAACGACTATGCCGCGCAGCTGGTGGCGGACAACCGCGGCAAGCTGGGCATGTTCACCGCGGTGCCGATGGATGACATGGACCTCGCGCTGCGCGAGATCGCCTATGGCTTCGATACGCTGCATGCGCAGGGTGTGGGCCTGTTCACCAGCTACAACGGCGCCTACCTGGGCGATCCACGCTTCGACCCGGTGTTTGCCGAACTGAATCGCCGCAAGGCCATCGTCTACGTGCATCCCAGCGGGCCCGCCTGCTGCTCGCGCCTCATCCCCGATGTCGCCGACACGCTGATCGAATACGGCACCGACACCACGCGTGCCATCGCGAGCTACGTCTATCGCGGTGCCGCGCGCCGCTATCCCGCGGTGCGCATGATCTGGAGCCACTCCGGCGGCACCATGCCGTACCTGATCGAGCGCTTCGACGGCGCGGACAACGGCGCGCAGGCGAAGGCCGCGGCGCCTGAGGGTTTCCGCGCCACCGCCGGACGTTTCTTCTACGACATCGCACAGGCCTCGAACCCCGTGGCCACGCGCGCGCTGCGCTCGGTGGTACCCGTGGAACACATCGTGTTCGGCACGGACTATCCGTTTCGCACCCCGCTGGATCACGTCAAGGCGCTGGACGCCGGCGGTGTGTTCAGCGCCGCGGAACTCGATGGCATCTATCGCCAGCACGTGGCGAAGCTGCTGCCCGAACTCGTCTGAATGGAGGATTCAATCATGCGCAAGTTGATGGCCGCGGCGATCATCGCCGGTTCGTGGCTGGCTGCCGCCCAGGTGGTGCAGGCGAAGGACGTGATGCTGATGAACCGCATCGGTCCCTCGGAGATGTGGCTGTACGTGGCCAATGCCGATGGCAGCGGCGAGCGCCGGCTGCTGCCGGCCACGGCCCATCGGGAATACGACGCCAGCTTCTCGCCCGATGGCAAGTGGATCGTGTTCACCTCGGAACGCGACGGTGCCGGCGACGGGCAGGCCGACATCTGGCGCGTGCATCCGGATGGTTCGGGCCTGGAGCGCCTCACCTCCGATACCAGTCTGGAGGATGCCGGCGCGCTGTCGCCCGATGGCAACTCGCTGGCCTATGTGTCGACGAAGGGTGGCGCGCGCACCGCGAATATCTGGGTGCTCGACCTCAAGACCAAGCGTGCCCGCAATCTCACCGGCGACGGCAAGGCCGAACCCCACCCGACCATGAACGGGTACTTCCGGCCGTCGTGGTCGCCGGACGGCCAGTGGATCGCCTTCAGCTCCGACACCGGCGAGAAATGGCAGGGCGCCGAGTCCGGCGCTGGCGCGGGTCATTCCCATCCCACCAGCCTGTACGTGATCAAGGCGGATGGCAGCGGCATGCGGCGGCTCACCACCATTGCGGGCGGCAACGCCTTCGGCACGCCGGCATGGTCGGCGGATGGCGCCAAGCTCGTCGCCTACACGATCCCGGTTCAGCAGACCTTTGCCGCGCGCATGCACGGGTTTGGCATTGCCGCGTTGACCTCCAGCTCGCAGATCGTGGAGATCGAGGTGGCCAGCGGCGCGCAGAAGGTGATCACCACAGGCATGGGACTGAAGACCAATCCGCATTACCTGCCCGATGGCACCGTCGGTTACCTGATCAAGGCCACGCAGAACGGTGGTCCGGAAATCGGCATCGCCTATTCCAGTGGCAAGCGCGGGCCCGCCGGCAACGTGCGCAGTCCGTCGTGGTCACCGGATGGCCGGCAGGTGGTGTATTACCGTTTCGAATCGAAGAACCGCGCACAGAACAAGTTGCTGTACAGCTGGGACAAGGCCCACGAGTACCGCTACACGGACGTGTTTCCCGTCGTGTGTCCGAAGTCCGGGCGCATGGCGCTCACGGGGCTGGATTTTCCCTTCGGCAACCAGACCGCGCCGACCTGGGTGATGGATGTGGACGGCGGCAATGCCGTGAAGATCTTCCAGCGCCAGGACGCCGCATCGCTGATGCCGACCTGGTCGCCGGACTGCCAGTGGGTGGCCTTCGGAGTGGGCACGTTCTTCGGCGGCCGCGGCTTCGCGCCGGCCAATGTGTTCATGGCGAAGGCCGATGGCTCGGAGAACAAGCAGGTCACCAACAGCAAGGTGAACGCCGGCTTTCCCGCATGGAGCCTCGACGGCAAGAGCATCATCTACCGCGTCTGGGGCACGGCCGAGAGCCCGGAGACCCGCGGCCTGCGCCGGATCAACCTGGACGATGGCAGCATCACCACATTGACGACCGACTGGGACAACTTCCCGTTCATCGCGCCAGTGACCGGTGATCGCGTGGTGTTCACGCGGCGCATGCCGGATTACGACTTCGAGGTGTTCACCATGAAGGCGGATGGCAGCGACGTGAAGCGCCTCACCACCACCAGTGGTGCGGATGCACACGCCACCTGGACCGCTGACGGCAAGCAGATCTGGTTCGAGAGCTCACGCACCGGGTTCAAGGACGAGGCGGCGATGTACGACATTTCGCCGCAGCCCTATGCCCAAGTGTTCCTGATGGACCGCAACGGCGGCAACGTGCGTCAGCTCACCGACAGCAAGTGGGAAGACTCGATGGGTACCTACGTGAATCAGCGCTAGCGCTGGCTCTCGCGCGCCGACCAGGGCTCGACGCGCGAGCGCAGGCCATCGAGCACCATCTGCACGATGAATCTCTTGTAGCGGGCGGCCAGCTCCTCGGGGCTGATGCCGTCCGGCGCCAGCGGCAGGATCATCTCCTGCGCCGCGGCGAAGAATTCGCACAGCCCGACCAGGGCCACGAACACGAACAGCGGGTCGGTGGCACTGCGGGCCGAACTCTTCTCCGGATGCAGCAGCAGGGCCAGGTTGTCCACGAAAGCGGCATTGATGTCCCGCACCCGGCGCCGCACGTCCGCCGAACGCGACTTGGCGCACTCGTCGATCATCAGGCGCTGCATCGAGCGCACGTTCATCGCGAAATCCAGCATGTCGCCCACCTGTGTGGCCAGTCGCGCCGCAGGGCCGGCCGCCTGGACCGGATGACCGGCGGTCCAGCTGTTGAGGATGTCCTCGACCACGGCCAGCAGCAGCGTGTCGCGGCTCCTGAAGTAGTAGCGCACCAGCGCCGGGTCGACACCTGCCTTGCGCGCGATGGAGGAGATCGTGGCCAGGTGCGGTGGCACGTCTTCCATGAGCTTGCGCGCCGCGGCCACGATGGTCTCGCGTCCGACCACGGCCTGCGTGGAGCGCGGGCGGCCGCGCTTGCGACGCGTCTTCCTGGTGGTGGCTGCGGGTTTGCGGGCCGGTGTGGCGGTGGAGCTGCGTTTCATGGGCGCACTGCTTAGCATAATTTCCGCCGGCACAGGAGCCGGGCCGGGGGCAGGCGCTGCCGGCCGGGGCTGGCGGTAGCCCGCCAATTCGGCTAATTTCCCACCTCAAGGAATTAATGGGGAAATGGCCGACGATGCGTAAATTCTCGATTCCCGCCCGGGCCGCCGCTGCCGTCTGCCTGCTGGCTGCGACCGGCGTCCTGTGGGCCGCCACGTCCATGAAGAATCCGCTGTACGGGGATCCGGCACATCCGGACATCTCGGGCATGTGGAATCCGGAATTCGTGTACTTCGGTGCGCCGCTGGCCGGTGCCGCACCGGCCGCCGCACCGGCCGGTCCGCCCGCCGGCGGCGTCCCGCGCTTCACGCGTCCGGCCCCGCCCAAACTGAAACCCGCCTATGCCGAGCGCTACGCGAAATGGCGCAAGGATCTGGAGACCGGCACGCAGGAGCCGGACAGCGTGGCGCGCTGCCTGGCCTTCGGCGTGGTGCGTTTCGGCACCATGCCGATGGAGATCATCCAGACGCCGGGCCAGATCACCATGAATCTCGGCGTACTGCACGACATCCGCCGCATCTACATGGACGGCATCGGCCACACGGTGGGCGCGGATCCGAGCTTCAACGGTGATTCGGTCGGCCACTGGGATGGCGACACGCTGGTGGTGGAGACCAACAACCTGCGCGCCGGCACCATCGATCGCGACGGCGTGCCGTATTCCGACCAGCTCACCGTGGTGGAGCGCATCAAGCGCACGAGCCCGACACGGCTCGAGATCCAGACCACCATGACTGATCCCGAAGCGCTGGAAGAGCCGTATGTGATCCAGCGCGCCTACACGCCGATGCCGCCGGGCAGCCGCTTCGAGGAATACCTGTGCGAAAACAATCGCGACGACCATTGACCGGAGAGCCGATGACCATGAACAAGGCATTTATTCCCGCCGCGCTGCTGGCGCTGATGGCGGCCATCGCATTGCCCGCCGGTGCGCATCATTCCTTCGCCATGTTCGACATGGGCAAGACCCAGACCTGGAAGGGCAAGGTCAAGGAAGTGCAGTGGACCAACCCGCACGTGTGGATCGAACTGACCGTGAGCGCGGATGGCAAATCCGCCGATCTCAACTTCGAGGCCGCGGCCATTCCGGTGTTGAAGAACGCCGGCTGGACCAAGGACAAGGTGAAGGCGGGCGATGAGATCACCATCGTCGGCCACCCTTACAAGGACAGTCGTCCGGGCGGCAGCATCGATCATGTGCTGCTGGCAGACGGCACGAAGATCGGCGCCGGCGATGCAATTCCACCGCCGCTGGTCGTGCCCGGCGTCAAGTAGCCGCAAACAGGGGGATGGCATGAATCCACGATTTCTGCGCGTTTTCGTACTGCTGGCTGGTGCCGCAGTGGCTGCTTGCGCGGCGGCTGCCCAGAAGGCCACGCCCTTCAAGCTCGGCACATTCAGCGCCCAGGGGCGCGAGTATCTCGGCCTGGTGCTGGGCGACACGGTGGTGGTCGACATCGACGCGGCGAACACCCAATACGAGCGCAGCCATCCGGCGGCGGCGAAGCTGAAGTTTCCCGCGGTGATGACCCAGCTCATCGATCGCTACGACGCGGAACTCGGGCCGCGGCTGCGCCTGCTGGCAGCCGAGATCGACCCCAAGCAGCCTGCCGCCTACATCCGGCAGATTTCCGCCGTGAAGGTGTTGCCGCCGGTCCGGCCCGCGGTGATCCTGAATGCCGGCGCCAACTATCCCGAACATGCCGCGGGCATCGTTCAGCAGAACGCACGATCGGCGGCGCCGGCGGGCCCCGCGACACCGGCCTCCCCCTTGGCCGGCGGGGGCCCGCCGCGCGCAGTTGGTCAATCCATGCCGGGAATCTGGGAGCGGGCCGGCAACGACACCCGCGCGGACAACCCCTACCTGTTCCTGAAGTCGCCCACCGTGGTGGTGGGCGCGAACGATGACGTGGTGATCCCGCGCGGCCGTACGCAGATCGACTGGGAGTGCGAGTTCGCGGTGGTGATCGGCCGCAAGGCACAGGATGTGTCGGTGGCTGCGGCACCGGGCTACATCTTCGGCTATTCCATCGAATTCGACGTCTCGGACCGCGGTGGCCGTGGTGATCGCAAGATGGGTGGCGGGCCGGACTGGCTGGTGCAGAAGAACCACGACACCTTCGGCCCGATCGGGCCGTTCATCGTGCCGAAGGAATTCGTGCCGGAGCCAACCAACGTCCGCCACTACTTCACGCTGAACGGCGAGATCAAGCAGGACTCCAACACCAGCCGCATGGAATACAACCTGTGGGAGATGCTGTCCTATGCCTCCAGCATCATGACGCTTTCGCCTGGCGATCTTCTGTCCCTGGGCAGCCCCTCCGGCACCAACATCGAGCGCGAGAACCCGCGCTGGATGCAGGCGGGGGACGTGGGTGTTTGCGTGGTCGAAGGAATCGGCGAACAACGGCACAATATCGTTGCCCAGAAATAACCGGCCGCCGGGGCCGCGGCGAACGGGGGAACGACTTTGAAGCATCTGTCCGTGCTCGCCATCGGTGGCGGGATCGGCGGCCTGACCGCCGCCATCGCGCTTCGCCAGCGCGGCTTCACCGTCACGGTGATCGAGAAGGATCCGGCATGGTCGGTCTATGGCGTCGGCATCATCCAGCAGGGCAATGTGCTGCGCGCCGCCAAGGCGCTCGGCATCCTGGACCAGTATGTGGGGGCAGGCGTCGGCTTCGATGCCGTGGAGGTCTACGCGCCCAATGGCATCAAGGTGGCACGTGTGCCCTCGCACCGGCTGCTGGAAGGCTATCCGGCCAACCTCGGCATCGGCCGGCCGGCGCTGCACCAGGTGCTGGGTGATGCGGCGAGGAACGCGGGTGCCGAGGTGCGGCTGGGTGTCACGGTCACCGCGCTGGCCGATCGTGGCAAGGGCGTGGATGTGGGGTTCTCCGATGGCAGCAGCGGGTCGTTCGACCTGGTGCTCGGCATCGACGGCGTGCATTCGGACACACGGACTCTGCTGTTCCCGTCGGCACCACAGCCGGAATTCACCGGCCAGGCCGTGTGGCGCTACAACCTGCCGCGCCTGCCCGGGCTCGATGCACTGCATGCGTACAACGGTCCGACGGGCGTGGGGCTGGTGCCCATCAGCGAGCAGCTGATGTACCTGTACGTCACGACGCCGGAGCCGGGCAATCCGCGTTATCCGCATGACGGTCTGGCCGCGGCCATGCGCGGCAAGGTCGCGCATTGCGCGCCGGTCATCCGCGCACTCGCGGAGCAGATCAGCGACGACGATGGCGTGGTGTACCGGCCGCTGGAGTGGCTGCTTCTGGAAAATCCCTGGTATCACGGGCGGGTGGCAGTGATGGGCGACGCCGCGCATGCCACCACACCGCATCTGGGGCAGGGCGCAGGCATGGCCATCGAGGATGGCCTGGTGCTGGCCGAGGAACTGGCCAGGCACGATGCCATCGATGCTGCGCTCGACGCGTGGTTCCACCGTCGCTTCGAGCGCTGCGCGTACATCGTGCGCGCGAGCCTCGCCATCTGCCGCGGGCAGCTGGGCCTGGCTCCGCCGGTGGACAACGCCAAGGCCACCGCCGAAATGTTTGCCTTTACCGCCAGGCCGATCTGAGGGTCCGACATGAGCCGAGTCACGGAGATACGCCATGTGGCTTATGGAGTCGCCGACTTCGAGGCCGAACGCAGGTTCTATGTCCAGGATTGGGGGCTGGAAGAAGTGCAGGGGCGCGACGAGGTCGCGTGGTTGCGCGCTGCCGGCAGCAATGAGCCGTTCCTGCTGCGGCTGCGCCGCTCCGATGCCAATCACCTGGACTTGATTGCACTGGCGGCGGACAGCCGCGCGGACGTGGATGCACTGCACGCGCGAATCGTCTCGGCCGGTTGTCGCATCATTCACGCACCCCGCGAGCTCGATGCGCCCGGTGGCGGCTACGGTTGCCGCTTCTTCTCGCCCGACGGCCTGCCATTCGGGATATCCAGCGACGTGGCGCGCGTTCCGGCGCGCGCCATCGATCGCTGGGAAGGCATTCCGGTGCGCATCAGCCACATCGTGCTGCATTCGCCGCAGCAGCCGCAGCTGGTGAAGTTCTTCACGGATGTACTGGGCTTTCGGGTCAGCGACTGGCTGGGTGACTTCATGTGCTTCCTGCGCTGCAATTCCGCGCACCATCGCATTGCCATCCTGCCCGGGCCGCCGTGCCTGAACCACGTGGCGTACGACATGACGGATGCGGACGGCATGCTGCGCGGCGTGGGGCGGCTGAAGGCGCGTGGCATCGATGTGCGCTGGGGCCCGGGCCGGCACACGGCCGGCGACAACACGTTCAGCTACTTCGTGACGCCCAATGGCTTCGCCGTGGAATACACCGCGGAGCTGGAGGAAGTGGACTTCGAGAAGCACGTGCACCACGTGCACGCGCCGTCGCCACAGGTCATGGACCAGTGGGGCATGGGCGTTGGTGGGCCGAATGTGATGCCGCATCCGAAGCCGGATCCGCACCTGTTCCGGCCTGCGGCCGACTAGCCCATGGCGCTGTTCGAATACTTTCCGAACTACATCTGGAATCTTTCCGTCGCGATGGCGCTGGAGAGCGGCGCGCGCATCGGCGAGATCGTCGACATGTGCCAGCCGCTGCGCGAGGCGGCGGCCAACGGTGCCGATGCGGGCACGCCAGAGTTCATGGCGCAGTGGCTGCGGGTGGCCAATACGCTGGTTGAACTCGCCGACGAAGATGCGGGGGCTGGTCGCAACTTTTCTGCTTCCACCAAGCTCGAACGCGCTGCGCTGTACCTGCTGGTGGCCGAACGCATGCAGGCGCAGGGCAGCGCAGGGCGCATGGAAACCTACCGGCGCGCGCGCGGTCTGTTCGATCGTTCGACCGAGCTCGGCAAGCTCAATCGCGAGCGTGTGGAGGTTCCGCTGGCGCAGGGCACGATGCCCGCGCTGTACACCCGCGCGCCAGGTGCGGGCCCGCATCCGGTGGTGGTGTACTGCAACGGTCTCGACAGCTGCAAGGAGCTGCTGTGGTGGTCGGGCCTGCCCGAGGCACTGGCGCGGCGCGGTGTAGCCACGCTCAGCGTCGACCAGCCCGGCAGTGGCGAAGCGCTGCGCCTGCAGAATCTTCCGGTGGATCCGCACAGCGAGCACTGGGCCTCGAAGGCCGTCGACTGGCTCCAGGCGCGCGCTGAAGTCGATGCGCGCCGCATCGGCATGACCGGCATCAGTCTCGGCGGGCATTTCGTGCCGCGCGCGGTGGCCTTCGAGCCGCGCTTCGCCGCCGGAGCAGTCTGGGGCGCGAACCACAACTGGGCCGAAGTGCAGCAGCGGCGTCTGAAGCGCGAGGGGGAAAACCCCGTACCGCATTACTGGGCGCATGTGATGTGGGCCTTCGGCGCCGGCAACATGGAAGCGTTTCTGGCCAGGGCCGCCGACATGCACCTGAATGGCGTGATGGAGCGCATCCGCGTGCCATTCCTGGTGACGCACGGCGCGCGGGACCGGCAGATACCGCTCGAGTATGCGCACCAGAGCCATGACCAGCTGGTGAATTCGCCGGCGCGCGAACTGAAGATCTTCACCGAGCGCGAAGGCGGGGTGGAGCACGTGGGCGCGGACAACATGTCCTATGCACGGGATTACATCGCCGACTGGTTTGCCACCACGCTCGGCGGTCACACGGGTTGAGGAGAAGAAGATGAAGCAAGCGGAGGTTCGGCGCATCGTGACCGGCCATGACCAGGCCGGGCGGGCAATCATCCAGCAGGACGGGCCCGTACCGCGCGTGCAGCGCATTGGCGGTGAGCATGGTCCGCTGTTCTTCGAGGTGTGGAACACGCGCGCTACGCCGGCGCCCATCGATCGTGCGTCGGGCGAGCCGCCGGAAGAGGGCATCCAGCTCGCCCCGCCAAAACGTGGCACGCGTATTCGCGTGCTGGATATCCCGCCGGAGGACGCGAGCATTGCCGCGCTGACCCCCGAGCAGGCGGCCGCTCACTTCGCCGAAGTCGGCGCGGCCGGCGCCTCCTCGCATGCGGGCGCCACGACGCGCCATGCCTTCATGCATCGCACCGAGACCATCGATTACGGCATCGTGCTGGAGGGCGAAATCACGCTGATCATGGATGAAGGCGAAACCGTGGCCTATGCCGGCGACATCGTGATCCAGCGCGGCACCAATCATGGCTGGGCCAATCGCGCGAACCGCAATTGCCGCATCGCCTTCATCCTGATCGACGGGCAGTACGAAGAAGGGCTGGGCGCTTGAAGCTGGCAAGCGCAAGACGCGGCCGCGACGGTGAATTGCTGGTGGTCTCGCGTGACCTGACCCGGGCCGTGCGCGCCGGGCGTATCGCGCCCACCATGCAGCGCGCACTGGAGGACTGGGATCGGGCGCATCCGGCGCTGGCCCTGTTGTATGACGCGCTCAATGCGGGCACCGCGGCCGGCGCCGTCGCGCTCGACCATGTCACGCTGGATGCGCCATTGCCGCGGGCCTGGCAGTGGCTCGATGGTTCGGTGTTCCCACAGCATGGCCTGCTCATGGCCAAAGCCTTCAATCGCACGCCACAGGACATCGGCATGCCGCTGATGTATCAGGGCATGTCGCATCGATTCCTGGGCCCGCGCGATGCAGTGCCCTTCGTCAGCGAGGACGACAACGTCGACTTCGAAGGGGAGTTTGCCGTGGTCACTGGCAGCGTGCCGATGGCCGCCGATCGCGCGGTTGCAGCAGCGGCGGTCCGTCTGGTGATCCAGGTGAATGACTGGTCGCTGCGCCGCTACGCGGCGCTGGAAGTGAAGACCGGCTTCGGCTGGCTGCTGGCCAAGCCCGCCTGCTCGGCGGCGCCGATCGCGATCACACCGGATGAACTGGGGCCACTGTGGCGCGATCAGCGCGTGCTGGCAGAGCTCGAAGTCCTCCGGGGTGAAGAAGTATTCGGCCGCGTGCCCGGCGAGGAGATGGGCTGCGGTTTCGATGAGCTGATCGTGCATGCCGCGCGCACCCGCGAACTGTGTGCGGGCACCATCATCGGGTCGGGCACCGTGTCCTCGTCGCGCTATGCCGAGGTCGGCTCCTGCTGCATCAGCGAGCGGCAGGCCATCGAGATGATCAGGCATGGGCAGCCAAAGACCCCATACCTGAAGTCCGGCGAGCGCGTGCGCATGCGCGCGTTTGCATTCGACCGCTCCGTGCCACTGTTCGGGACCCTGGACAACACGGTTATCAGGCAGGGAAATGCTGCGCAGGACTGACTACTACCGAAGTAGTTGACAACCGGGCTCCGGATCGGGTTGACTACTACCGCGGTAGTTAATGCGAGGTCCGGCATGAAGATCACCCTGGCGGAACGCGAAGCGCAGCTCATGGATGCGCTGTGGGACCTCGGACCCTCCACGGTCAACGAAGTGCAGGCGCGGCTCGCCGATGAACTGGCCTACACCACCGTGCTTACCATGCTGCGCAAGCTCGAAGCCAAGGGTTACGTTGGCCATGAAGAAGAGGGCCGGGCGCATCGCTACCACGCACTGATCGACCGCACTGCCGCGCAGGAAGGTGCGCTCAAGGCGCTGGTCACACGGCTGTTCAAGGGATCCTCCGATGCATTGCTGCTGCACCTGGTGGCGCGCGAAAAACTCAGCGCGCGCCAGGTCGAGCGCATCGAGGCGCAATTGCGCAAGGTTTCAAGGAAGGAGAAGGCGTGATGCTGCAGATCTTCGTCTATGCACTTGCCGTTGCTGCGGCGCTGAGTCTCGTTGGTCTCGCTGAAGCGAGGTTGGCGATGATGCGCGACATGCCGCGCCGCTTCTTCTGGGTGCTGGCCATGGTGCTGTCGATCGCATGGCCGCTGGGCCTGTTGCTGTGGAATCGTCCGGCGCCGGTGGCTGTCTTGCAGGAGCCGGCGGCATTCGCGCAGCCGCAGGCCGCGCCGATTGCATTGCCAGAGGGCCAGGGCACGGCGCCCGCGTCAGCCAACACCGCGCCGGTCGAAACAGCTGCCACTTTGGCGGCCGTGACTCCATCTGATTCGCCGGTTCCTGATCGGATGCTGCTCGCAGCGTGGGCAGTGCTCACGAGTGCGTTGCTGTTGTATCTGGTGGGGGCCGCGCTGACGCTGGCTCGACGCGCCTCGCGCTGGACCCAGGCCGAGGTGCAGGGGCGCTAGGTGATGGTGAGTGAAACCACCGGTCCGGCGTTGCTCGGCGTGTTTCGTCCGAAGATTGTGGTGCCGCGCTGGTTCCTCGATGAGCCGGCAGAGAAGCAGGCGCTCATCCTTGAGCACGAGGAACAGCACATGGCGGCACATGATCCGCTGCTGTTCCGGACTTCCTTGCTGATTACCGTGGCACTGCCATGGAATCTGCCGCTGTGGTGGCAGCTGCGCCGGCTGCGGCAGGCCATCGAGCTGGATTGCGATGCGCGCGTCATGCGCGGCGGCGCCGAGCCCGTGGCCTATGGCGAGGTACTGCTGGAGGTAACGCGCCGTGCGGGTGATGTGCCGTTCGGCGCTGTGGCGATGGGCGAGCCGGTGTCGGCGCTGGAGCTGCGCGTGCGCAGCCTGGTGCCCGATCCGCGTCGCCGTTCCGTGTGGCGCGCGGTGGTGGCGATTCTGCTAGGCATGGGTGGGGTTGCCGCAGCCGCATCGCTGGAGGTGCCACAAATTCCGGCCGGCATCGATTCCAGCACGGCGGAGCAGGTGGCAGCGGTTGCACGCGCGGAGGTGATGCAGAAGGCGCTGCAACTGCAGGCGCCGAAGGCTGCCGAAGCACAGCGGGTAGTGATTCAGGAAAACCCGGCGCTGGAAGCGAAGGCGCAGCAGTCGCTGCAGTCCAGGGAGCAGGAAAAGGCGCTGCGCGAGAAACAGTCCGCGCTGATGGCGGCGCAGCCAGCAGCGGCCGCGCAAGCTGCGCCCACAGCCCCGGTGGCCACGGAGATCCAGCGCCCGACACTGGAATTGCTGGATCTGATCACGATGGCCGGAAGCAGGTTCAAGAAGCAGTTCATCGTGGACCCGCGCGTGCGCGGACCGGTCAACGTGGACTCGCTCGCAGTGAATGCACTTACCTATCACGCGTTTCTCGAAGTGCTCGGTGTACACGGGTACGTCGCGGTTCCGTCGGGAGATGTCGTGACCATTATTCCCGAAGCATCCGCGGCGCGGGTTGCCTCACCCATCGTCAATGTGGACGACATCAAGGGAGACGATGCCGAAGTCGTGACCGCGCTGATTCCGGCCGGCGAGAATTCGATGGAGCTCAATCCGATCCTGCGGCAGATCGTCCCGCAATGGGGGTTTGTCCAGGTCATGCCCGACCGGAAGTCTCTGCTGGTCGTGGACCGCGTTGCCAACATCAAGCGCATCGCGGCGCTGGTGCGCGCGCAGGTCAAGCCGCAATAGGTTCGGCTTGCCGCTGCGCCGCTACGGCTTTGCGCAGCGGAAGTTCGCCGCGTCGTCCGTGCTGCCCGTGCCGATGTACTTCGCTTCCTGCGGATACGGACACAGCGGCCGCGTGCGCGGCGTTGCATTGGACGGATTGCTGGCAATGATGCGCTCGGGCGCATCGCCGGTGGCCACCCAGTTGTCGATCTCGCTGAGCATGTCGACCGTCGAAGGCCCATCGCCGCCGCCGCAGTGCCCCATGCCCGGAATCATGAACAGCCGCACGTTGTCGCGCGCCTTGCGGCCGATGCTCTTCTGGAGCCTGGTGTAGAAGTCCACCGTGCTGGGTGCCGGGATCAACCCGTCGGCCCAGCCATGCGACAGCAGCAGCTTGCCGCCGTTGTCGAGGAATGCCTTGGGTCCTTTCGGAGGCACGTCCAGTGCATCGCTGGCAATGTCGCGCGAGCGCTTCACGTCCTTGTCGTAGTCGAAGCTGCGGAAATCCCACTTCGGGTTCTCGAACACCAGGCCGCGCATGAATGTGGTGGCAACGGGAAAAGGCTCGTTGCCATTGGTCAGTGTGCCGACCTGGCCTTCGCTGCCGCGCGCGAAGCCGGGATAGATGCGCTTGCCGGTGCGCGCATTGCGTGGGCCGTCGTAGACGCCCTGCATCGCCTTCACCTGCCCGGCGGTGAGGCAGTCCGCGGCATCACCGGCCTTGCATTGCAGGGACGCGGGATCGAAACCGCAGCGCTGCGGCGCCGAGACAATGCCATCGGTGACGCCATCGCTGGCATCGCAGACGGCGAGCACCGCCCTGTGCACCAGCTGCAGCTTGGCCTGGGGCAGGCGGCTGGCTTCATCCTTCTGCGCCACGTAGCCGGTCCATATCGAAGCGATCATCAGGTCCGTCATCGGGTTGGCCGGCGCCATGGCGGAGATGCCGTCGAAGTCCTCGGGATACCGGTAAGACTCCATCAGCCCGACGCGACCGCCGGTGGAGCAGCTCACGTACAGCGAGCGGCTGGTCGCATGTGCGTAGTAGGCCTGGATGATGGCCTTGGCGGCGACGGTGGTCTCGTGCAGGGCGCGATGGCCGAAGTCGATGAGCTTCTCGGGATGGCCGACCACGAAGTTGCCGTCCATCGGGCTGCCCTGGTGACCGAGATCACTGGCGGCCGTGGCGTAGCGCGCAGCCAGCGGCGCAGTCATGTCGCCATAGGCAATGGAGCCGGCCCACACTCCATTGCCGCCACCCACGTACTTGCCGTTCCAGTCATCTGGCAGCCACACCTCGAAGCGGATGTCGGAATCCGCGGTCGGGCGCGCGGTGGCGGCCACGCGGCAGAAGGCCGGCAGCTGCGAATAGTCCGCGCGCGGGCCCATGCCGCCAGCCGCGAGCTTGAGTGCACCGGCGGCCACCGGTTCTGCCAGCGTGATGGTCACATGCGGCAAGGTCAGCTTCGAAAGGGCCGCGCAGTCGGCGGCATTCGCGTTGCCCACATGGCCGATCAAACCCGCGGCGGCGAGGCCAAGCGCGGTAAAGGTGTGGGTCGCGAGTTTCATGATGGGAGATACCTCATTTCGGTCATGCGCCACTGGCCTTCCGTCTTTTCATAGCGCGCTTCGAGCCGGCCGGATTCCCACTGCACATTGCCCAGATGGCCCTGCAGCCGCGCCATCTGCGCGATGGTGGAATCGCCTTCGATCGCCATGCCGGTCTTGACGTCCACATTCCAGCTGCCCGTGGCGCTGCGACCGCTGGCGGTCATGGTCAATGTGTCTTCGATCTGGCGTGCGTTGGCGCGATAGGCACGATGCGTGGGCGCGGCACCGGTCACCGCGGCGTTCTCCACGTCCGCGATGTACTGCGTGTGCAGCTTGCGGATCGCCTCGCGCTCTTCGGCCGTGGCTCGCGACGCCGATCGCTCGGATGCCGAGACCGCTGCGGCCACACCGGCACCCAGGGTCGCGCCACCATTCATCACGAAGGCGCGGCGGCTGGTCTTTGCTTTGTCTGCGCTCATGGTGCCCCCTCAAATGGTGACGTACTGCTTCACGTCGAATTTGCCGGCATGGCGCGCGCGTGCACCGACCACACCCAGGCTCAGTTCCTTGCTGTTCACGTGGAAGCCGAAGCCCGCGTCGTGCATCAGCTTCTGGTTGAACAGGATCACGCCCAACCCGCCGTTACAGGCCTCTTCGACCCAGGCCATGAGGTACACGCCGTCGCGCAGCTTCGAGTACCAGCCCGGCGAACTCCACTGCATGCCGCCCGCGCCATCGGGGCTGAAGATGATCCACGAGTAGGTGTGCGGGCCGGCGTAGCAGTGCATCGAGGTCAGGCCCGGGTTGCCCGCCCGGTAGTTCCAGGTGACGGTCTCGCCGATCAGCTCATCGGTGTGCGCGTGGCGCAGGTAGGTGGGCGCCTGTGGCACGCCGCGGCCGGTGAAAGTCCCGAAGTAGTACACGGGAGTGGTTTCGTTGTTGCGGAACGGCGTGCCGGTGGTGCCTTTGACCAGCGTGGCCAGGCCATTGCTGAAATCCATCGCCACCATTGCGCAGGAGCGCGGCCACTCGGCATCCAGCAGGTGCGCGAAGAAGAACAGCTCATCGTCCGGCTCGTACATTTCGTACCAGGCTTCGCGCCAGTTGCTCTGGCCCGCGTACTTCCACCTGAGCTGTTTGCCATCGACGAATTCATAGTCGATCGAAGGGCCGCCACCTTCCATCTTCACGGAGAGCTTCTCGCCGGCGAATCGGGTGACCAGCTCACCCTTGTAGCCGGCCATGCCGGTGGAGTCGGAGCCCTTGCCGTTGCCGAAGGCCACCGCATGGTTCAGGCAGCGATCCTTCACTTCGGCATCGGTCATCACATCGAAGGTCTCGATGGGGCGATACACGCGCCGCGCGGGCGCCTGCGCATCACCGTTGTTGCCGAACACCTCGAAGGTGGCGGTCTGCCCGACCAGCGTGCCTTTGCCCGTGTACAGGTAGTACTCGAGCGCATCCTTTTCATTGATGCCGAGGCGCACGCCCTTCTGCGTGAGGTCGAACAGGTTCACCAGCTGTGTGGACATCGTGCCGGAGAACTCGCTCTCCACGCGCGAGTAGATGAACTGGTGATCGTTCACCATGATGTAATCGGTGGGCGCACACACGGTGAGCTCGCCACCGAAGCGCGTCAGGTCGAAGAAGTTCGAATAGATGGTGGAGAGATAGAACTCCAGCACCTCGATGTCGTTGTCCTGGCGCCAGTGGATGCCCTTGCCCTCCAGGCGGTTGGTCCACTTGTGGCGCTCCTTCGGCGCGGGGCCGCCCTTGTCCAGGTAGCCGAAGTACACGTTGCGATACAGCTCGCGGTTGCGATGGCCGGCCTTGATCTGCGGTTCACGTGCAGCGTCCGCCGCCGCGGTCTGCTCGGCCATGTAACCGGCGAAGTAGATGTCGAACACGGTGGCAAGGCCGGACTCCTGGTCGATGACCAGCTGGTAGCCGCGCAGCGTGCCGGGAACCATGTGCGAGACCAGCACCAGCTGCCGGTCTTCGAGTGCGCCGTAGCCGGCCTTCACGAGCTTGCCGTTGACGGCCAGCGTGAGCGCGCGCGCTGTCTCGAAGGTGTAATCCAGCGTGGGGCCGCCGTCGGTGACGATCCTGATCTTCTTGCCGCTGAGCGAGCCCACCAGCGGGCTGCGGCTGGTGGGGCCATTCACCGTGGGCTTGATGATGTCCGCCACCTGTGCTTCCGTCAGGTCGGTGTAGCGAATCCGGTGCATCTGCAACGGACGATAGGTACGGTTGCTCACGGCGCTCTCCTCCCCGGGGTCGGGCGCAAGGGTAGCATTCAAAGGGCTGGCGCCAAACTTGCATGGGTGGGCTGATGACCAAGAACACAGACGTGGGGCCGCGTTATCCGCAGGTGGTGGTGCTCTTTGGTGCCACGGGCGATCTGGCGCGCCGCAAGTTGTTGCCGGGGCTGTGTCACCTGGCCACTTCCGGCTTCATCCCCAACACGCGTGTAGTGGGTGTTTCGCTCGATGAAATGGATGCCGCTGCCTTTCGCAAGCTGGCCCATGGCGCACTGGACGAGTTCGCCGCGCGCCGTGCCGACGCGGCCCACTGGAAGACATTCGTCGAAACGCTGGATTACGTCTCGTTGAAAGCCGGCCCGGCCGCGTTGAAGGCGGCGGTCGAGCGGGCCGAAAAGGAGATTGGTGGCGAGAGTCGCCGGCTGCACTACCTGAGCGTGCCGCCCAATGCGGCGCTGTCCGCAGTGCACAGACTCGAAGAAGCCGGGCTGGTGGAAGGCTCGCGCATCATCATGGAAAAGCCCTTCGGTACCGATCTCGACAGCGCCGCGAAACTCAACAATGCGCTGCATGAAGTGTTCAGCGAGGAGCAGATCTTCCGCATCGATCATTTCCTGGGCAAGGAGCCGGCGCAGAACATCCTGGCGTTCCGTTTTGCCAATGGCCTGTTCGAGCCCATCTGGAATCGCAACTTCATCGACCACGTGCAGATCGACGTGCCCGAGACGCTGGGGCTTGCCATGCGCTCGACCTTTTACGAGCAGACCGGCGCCTACCGCGACATGGTGGTCACGCACCTGTTCCAGATCCTGGCGTTCATGGCCATGGAGGCGCCCACACATCTGGCGCCCAGGCCCATCAGCGAAGAGAAGAACAAGGTGTTCCGCAGCATGTGCCCGGTGCAGCCGACCGATGTGGTGCGCGGGCAGTACACGGGCTACCGGGCAGAGGAGGGCGTCGACAGCGAGTCCGATACCGAGACCTTCATCGCGCTGCGTTGCTGGATCGACAACTGGCGCTGGGCCGGCGTGCCGTTCTACCTGCGCACCGGCAAGCGCATGGCCGAGGCCCAGCGCGTCATCTCCATCGCCTTCCGTGAACCACCGAGGAGCATGTTCCCCGCGGATTCGGGTGTTGGCGCGCAGGGGCCGGATCACCTGACTTTCGACCTGGCCGACGCGTCCAGGGTCTCGCTCTCTTTCTATGGCAAGCGGCCCGGTCCTGGAATGAAGCTCGACAAGCTGTCGCTGCAATTCGCGATGCACGACACCGACATGGCGGGTGAGGTGCTCGAGGCTTATGAGCGGTTGATCCTCGATGCCATGCGCAACGATCACACCTTGTTCACCACTGCCGAAGGCATCGAACGGTTGTGGGAAGTGTCCGCACCGCTGCTCGAATCACCCCCGCCGGTGCACACCTATGCGCCGGGCAGCTGGGGCCCCAATGCCATTCATCAGCTGGTTGCGCCGCATGCCTGGCGCCTGCCATTCGAGCGGGCCTGGCATGCACCGAATCCGGCGGGCAGCTAGACTGCTGCACATCGCCGGCGTCATGTCGTGGCGGCTGGAATTCCTGGATGTATAGCGCCGCAGAGCCGGTCCTGTTCAATGCCAGTGGCAGTTGGGCGCAGACCGAACAGCGCCTGGGTGGCCCGTGGCGTGCGCGGCTGCTGTTTGCCGTTATCTACCTGGCCTTGCTGTCGTTTGACCACGTGCAGCGAACCGCGCTGGGCGGGCTGCCGCTGCTGCAATCCTCGGTCGGCCTGCTGTGGATCGTGTTGTGGCTGTCGCGGCTGCAGCTGTGGCCGCTGTATCTCGTCATCCACGTTGCGGGCGCAGCCGCCATTGCCCTGCTGCTGCCGGGCGCCGCTTCGGCGCGTGGTCTGCTGCCCGCCATCGTGCCCGGCGCGGTTACCGCGATAGCCGCCGCAGCGGCCTGCCTCGTGCTCATTCGCGGCCCCTTGCGACTGCATATGGGGCTGGTGCCGCGCGTGATGTTCGGCCTGGCGCTGGGGGCGGTGGCCGGCGCGGTTGTGGCTGGCGCCCTGGATCTCTGGTCGACAGCACCGGCCGAGTGGATGGTCAGCCGCCTGCCACTGCTGTGGGCGGGCCTGCTGCTGGGCGGGCTCACCACTGGCCCGGCAGTGCTGCTGTGGTCCCAAGCGCGCCCGTCGGCCCATCCCGAGCTGTCGCTGCGTTCGAAGCGCCAGCTGGTCCTGTCGTCCATGTACTTGCTGGCCGCTGTCGCGGTGGCGTTCTGGTGGGCCACGCCCCCGGGTGGCCACTCGTTGTTGCCGCTGCCATTGCTGGTGTTGCCCGCGCTGGTCCACGCCAGCTTCAGCTTTCCGCCGCGCTGGCCGGTGGCACAGGTGGTGGGGGTCAATCTGCTGTGCGCCGGGTTGTGGTTGCTGCAAAAGGATTCTGCGGCGATCGTCATCGATCCCGAGGTGCGCATCGGCCTCATGCAGGTGCTGCTGGGCCTGATCTCGGCCGTTCCATTCATCCTGTCCATCGTCATCACGCAGGTGCGCATCACCCTGTGGAATCTCGGCGAGAGCGAGCACCGCTATCGCAGCTTCATGCAGTTGAGCCGGGACGCGGTGTGGCGCGTGGAGGTTGATCCGCCCATGCCACTCACCCTGCCACTGGAACAGCAACGGGGTTGGATGCGCGCGCACGCGCGCGTGGTAGAGGGCAACGAGCCCTATGCCGGCATCGCGCAGCGGCCACCCGATGCCGCCGGTGACACAAGCTGGAGCCATGGCGCATGGGGAACCGAACTGCTCCGGCGCCTCGGGGATCTGGCCGCCGCGCCTCACTGCATCGAGGACCTGCGGTTTTCGATGCAGCGCGATGACCGGCCCCGGACCTTCCTGGCCAACTTCAGCGCCATGCTCGAGAAGGATGGTGTGCGGCGCCTGTGGGGCGTGGCCCGCGATGTCTCGGAACTGGTCAACCTCAATGCGTTGCTGGCCAATGAACAGGAGCGGCTGCGCGGCTACGCGCGCCAGATCGCGGCCGCCGAGGAGAATGCCCGCCGCTCGACGGCAGTGGACCTGCATGACGGCATCGGCCAGACCCTGGTCGGAATGATGATGATGATCGAGGCCGCCCGCGAGCAGTCCACGCCGGAGGTCCGCCGTCTGCTGGACGAGATGCAGCTGCGCCTGCGCGATGTGCAGGAGACCACGCGGCGCATGATCTCCGACCTCAGTCCGCCGGGCCTGTACGACCTCGGGCTGGTCCCGGCCCTGCAGTGGCTGACCGTCTACCTGCGCAAGCACAACAATCTGGACGTGCAGCTGGACTGCGATGTGCGCGAAGAGATGATCGCCATCGAGACACGCGTGCTGGTGTTCAAGCTGGTGCGCGAACTGCTGCGCAATGTCGTCAAGCACGCGGGAGTCCTGTCTGCCCAGGTGCTGGTGGAGGAGGCCGGTGATTCGCTGCGGATCGTCGTCAGCGATCAGGGCCGCGGCTTCGAGTGGCAGCTGGACATGTTCGGTTCACGGACCAATGGCTTCGGACTGTGGAGCATCGCCGACCGGCTGCGGGAGGTCGGCGGCACCATCCGTATCAGATCGGCAGAAGGCAGCGGCGCGCGCTTCGAGATGGTGATACCGCGGCGCCTGCCGCCAAAGACGGCAGCGCAGCGCATCGCGTGATCCGCTGGCCGCCGCGGTATGAGACGATGACGATCGCGGCCCGAAAATGGAAGAAGCAGGGGGATCGATGAGACAGGATGTCCTGGTTCGCGGCCTGATGATGGCCGGACTTCTGGCGGCACAGGTCGTCTCTGCGCAGATCGTCAAATCGGCGCCCCAGCTCGATCCAGCTGCGTACATCGCGCAGGTTCAGCAGGATCTCGCCGCTCTGCGCGGCCTGGACTTCAAGCACGCCGTGCCGGTCGCGCGGCAGACGCCCGAGGATCTGGGCCGTTACATGGACAGGGAAATGGCCCGCGACATGCCGGAGGCGTTGAGCGCCAACTTCGGCAAGCTGGTGAAGCGGCTGGGCCTGTACCGCGGCCCCGAGCTCGGCAACCTGCGCGACACGATGCGCATGGTGATGACTTCGCAGGTCGCGGCCTACTACGACCCCGACACCGAACGCATCTGGGTGCTCGTCGATGCCGGCAGCGACGAAGCCGAAGGCCTGGTCTATGCGCACGAGCTGTATCACGCCATGCAGGACCAGTACTTCGATCTGCAGGCCTACCTGCCGGAGCACAACAAGCTGGATGCCGACCACATCCTGGCGCGCACCGCCGTGGTGGAGGGCGAAGCGACCTACATCCACACCATGTGGGTGCTGCGCAATGCGCTGAAGAGCACGCCACCGCGCCTGCTGGTGGCCCCGGTCATCCAGATGCAGGCCAACCTTTCCATCGAACAGATGCGCGAGATGGCCGGCGGTGAAGGTGGGGCCGCGGCAGACATGGACCAGGTGCCGCCCTTCATCCTCGAGACATTGATGGGCAACTACATGAAGGGCGCGGCCTTCGTGTTCGCCATCCAGGAGAAAGGCTGGCCGGAGGTGGAAAAGCTTTACAGGGAGTACCCACCGCAGTCCACCGAGCAGATCCTGCACCCTGAGAAATGGTTTGCGCGCGAAGGCGTATCCACGATCAGCTGGCCCGATCTGGGCAAGCAGCGCGCGCTCGGCGACTGGGAGCTGATCGACGACGACGTGATGGGCGAAATCCAGTGGCGCATCGTGTTCAAGGCGCAGGGCCAGGCCGATGGCGATGCCGCCGCCGCCGGCTGGGACGGCGACCGTTATGCGGTGTTCAAGCGCAAGGGCTCGGATGAAACCCTGATGTTGCTGCGCACGGCCTGGGACAGCGAGGCCGAGGCCACGCAATTCGTCGATGCGTACCGGCGCGCACTGGCCGTCAAGTACGAAGGCGCCAGCGAACCGGTGAGCATCGAGCAGCAGGGCAGCGATGTGTTCATCGTCGAGGGCGGTCGCCAGGCCGATCTCGAGGCGATGATGAAAGTGGTGAAGCAGTCGAAGAAGCAGCGTGGCTGAGATGGCCATGACGACCATGGATTCCATCGCCGATGTGTTCGGCATCGAGATGCAGCCCCAGGTTCCGGTGGAGGTCCGCAAGCTGCTGCTGGTGGCGACCTTCCTGGTTGATTTCACCTGCTTCGAGAACAACCAGCGGCGCTGAGTCCACGCAGGCTCGGGAACGCAGTCCGTGGCATCCACGCAACATGCTGCAGCCTGCAGTTGGTAAGGGAAACGACCTGGCGTAGTATCCGCGCGACGCCAGATTCTGGCGCTAATTACATGGAGTTGAGGCATGCGAAAGCACATTGTTCTCGGGGCCGCGTTGCTGGCTGGAGCTTCCGGTACGGCTTTGGCCGCAGACGGATTGAGCTACAGCTATGTTCAGGCGGGCTACGAAAGAGGCGACTGGAATCTCTACGACGTCACGCTCAGCGGATTTTCCGTGGCCGGCTCGGCTGCGTTCGGTGAGAACTTCTTCGGTTTCGCCAGCTACGCGGACGGCAGCAAGAGCGGCGCTCATCTCAAGCCACTGAGCGCGGGCGTGGGCTACCACTACGGATTGGGCACATCGCTGGACCTGGTCACCGGCGCATCTTTCGAAAGCCTGAAGGTCACTGGCGCAAGCAGTGAGAGTGGCTGGGGCCTCGGCCTCGGTCTGCGCGGCGTCGTGGGCAATGCCGAGCTGCAGGGCGGCGTCAAGTACGTTGACATCGGCGACTTCGGCAATGACACGGCATTCAACATCGGTGGCCGGTACAACTTCACGGAAATGGTTTCCGCGGGTCTGGACATCACCAAGTGGGACGATCTGGATCTGACGCAGTTCAGCCTGACGCTGCGTTACTCGTTCAACTGAAGTCCTGACACGACATGGTCGTGGCAACGGGGCGCCTCACGGCGCCCCGTTTGCTTTCTTGCGCCCCGTGCGGTGCCAGCATGGCGGCCAGCTCCCTGGCGTGCGATTCCTCCTGCGCGAGGATCTGCTCCCAGCAGGACAACACTGCAGGCGGCGCAGGCAGGGTCCTGCGAACACCGTCGATCAGCGGTGTCCGTCGGGTTTGCCACCCGCCATCAGCCGCCGGATCAACGCCAGTGTCTCGCGGCGCAGCGCCAACTGATCGGTGAGCGCCGCACCCGTGTCGCGCTGCACGTCCAGAAGTTGCGCGATGCGCGCGGCAAGCACCTTGCGCTGCTGCGGCCGCGTCAGCGGTCGTGCAGCATCGAGCAAAGCCGCGGCCTCGAAGCGCGGCAGCCAATAGCGCCAGGCCCTGCTCATCGCGTGAGCCGTGTCCGGTGAGTCGGACCAGCTCGCGCCACCGAACAATTCCTGGGTAATCCACTGACCGGCGCCGTGGCAGTCGAATCCGCAACAGGCACCAAAGCCGAGTTCGACTCGCTGTGCATGGATCGAGCAGTCGCCGTGCTGGAGATACCGGCAGGGTTTTTCCGCTGGCTTGCTGGTCGGGAAGCCCTGTTCTTTCAGATAGGCAGGCACGATGCAGCACAGACCGCAGCAACGACTGCAGTCGGAAACGAAGCGTGACATGGAAGACCTCGTCGTTTGAGAAGGACAAAACGACGAGGCGCGCCAGGATTGGCGCGCGGGAAAACGGCTGCAGTCTAGGCGCTGGGGGAAGGGCCGGCAAGCGGCGCCTGAGGCGCCGCGGTCAGAAGCGCCAGGAGAGTTCCGCGAACGCGGACGGGCTGCGCTTGCCTTCTATATCGGCGCCACTGACCGGAGCAGCCAGCTCCAGGTATCCGGTCAGTCGCGCGCCACCGCTTGCGATACCGAAGCCACTGGTAGCGGCGTATTCACGCCCGGCCTGGTTTTCCTTCCACGCAGCGCCAATATCGTAGAAGCCGTAGGCGGAAATGCGGCCGAGCGTGGCGCCAGCGTCGAACAGCTCGCGACGCAGGTCGAGCTTGGCACCGAGCCCGCGGTCCCCGGCAATCTCGGCCACTTCAAATCCGCGCCCGAGGCGATCACCACCGATCTTGAAGCGTTCGCTGTCGGGCAACACCTGGCCGGAATACTGCGCAAAGGCGTCCACACGCGCAGTCCAGCGCTGCGCGAAACGACGCGCGGCCGTGAGCTGCAGTTGCGTGACCAGGAAATCGGCGCGGCGCGGATCATCCACCACGCCCGTGGCTTCGAGTCCGGCGCCCAGCCCGTCGAGGCCGCGGCGCAATTGCAGGTTCAGCCCGTACTGCATGCTGCCGGCGGAGCGCATCGAGCCGCGCAGCGCGAGTTCCGCTATCCGCAGCTGATCGTCGCGGATCTGCGTGCCGTCGCGCCGGATCCTGAGGTTGTCGGCCTCGAGCCCCGCGGAGAACGTGAAGCTGGAATTCGACCCCGAGCCAATCGCACGTAGCGCGCGCAAGGTGAAGCGCTGGCGTACATAGCGATCATTCAGGTCCGCGGGTTGCTCGTGCGGCTTCGAGTGCGAGCCGAACAGCAATGCGCTGGTGCGCCATTCACTGCGCCCCAGTGGGTATTCAAGGTACAGGCCGGTGCCCAGGTACTCGCTCGTGTCCGGGGTCGAGGCCACGATGAGCCCGACCTTGCTCCGCTGCCCGATGAGCCCGTTCGCGAACAGCTGGCCGATCACGAATACCGGGCCGATCTCCTCGGTGCCGCGGTTGTTGACCCGCACCGTGCTTTCGGTCGACGCGAAACCGGTGCGCACCACCAGTTCATAGCCATTGCGCGTCCCGGCATCGCGCCGCGCGCTGGCCTGGACGGTCAGGCCCGGCAGCGCGCGCATGTCGCGCAGTGCGGCCGGGATGTCATCGCGACGCAGGGGGGACGCCGCGGTCAGGCGTGCCGCGATCCCCTGCAGGGCGTCGCCGTGCATGCCGCTCTCGCCTTCGAAGAGCACGCGCGTAACACGCGCCTCGAATACGCTGAATCGCAGCACGCCGTCGGCAATCCGTGAGTCGTCGATGGCCAGTTCCGGTTGCACATAGCCATCGGCGAGGTACAGCCCGGAAAGCGCGTTGCTGATGGCCAGCGCATTGTCGCGGTTGATGGCTGCGCCCAGCTGATCCCGATACGCCGCAAACAATCGCGGCGGAGCAAAGGCGGTGGAGCCGGTGACCACCACGGCCGCCAGCGATGGCGTGGCCGATGTGGAGGCATGCACGGCCGCAGCCGCCATGCATGAGACCGCCAATATGGAAAAGATCGCCCGCCTTATGGTGATTGCCACACCCATGAACGCATCCCCATGAAGCCGAGCGGCATTCTTGTCTGTCGCACGCCGGAGACGGTGTGATCGAGATCACGTTGGCACCGCGGGTCGTTGGCTAGCATGCAGTGAAAGTTGAAGAGGATCACACGATGCGCAGGGATGAACATATTGCGGGCTTGACACATGCCGGCGCCTGGATCGCAGCGCTGCTGCTGGCTGTCGCACCGCTGGCAGTGAATGCAAACGGCACGGGAAGCGGCGACATCGTGGTGACATCCACCAGCGGCGATGCGCGGCTTGCGCATGGCGGCGTCGAACATCCGGCACGCAGGGGCGCGGTGGTGCTGCTGCCTTCCACAGTACATACCGGGCACGACGGCGCCATGGATCTGGCGCAGGGGGCGACCACACTGAGCATCGGGGCCGACACCGATCTGGAGTTTCCCGAGGGGCCGGCTCATGGCGCACCGGTGGAGCGCATCGTGCAGAAGAGCGGCAAGGCGTTCTATGACATCGCCAAACGCGACGGACACAAGTTGCGCGTCGAGACTCCTTATCTTGTGGCGGTGATCAAGGGCACGCAGTTCAGTGTGTCCGTGCAGGATGGCGCGACCAGCATCTCGCTGGTAGAGGGCCAGCTGCAGATTCTTTCGCCGGAGGATGACGCGAGGGTTGAAATCAACGCCGGCCAGATCGCTTCCCGGCGCCAGGGCGATGCCGACATTGCGGTGGTCTCCGCGACGGGTCCGCAGGTGCGCGTACCAGGCGCGACCGGTGCAGTGGCCAGTGTCGAGGATCGTCCCGCGGGTGGCGCCATCGGCGCAGTGGCTACGATCGGCGGCGTTGCGGCGGTGGGCACTACCATTGCAGGTACGACGGTTCGCGCCGGACTCGATGCCGTGGCCACCGCGTTGACGGCCACTGTTTCGGTCGAGACGGATACCACGCTCGCGCTGGGCGGAGGTAGCGTCGACGTGGATGCCGGCGCTGGACTTGGCGTGGATACGGGCACTGGCATTGCCGTGGATGCCGGCGCTGGGGTCGGCGTTGATACTGGAACCGGCATTGCCGGTGTCGACACCTCGGTTGGCGTCGACGTCGGCGCCGACGTCACTCCGACCTCGGTTGATGTGGGGCTTGGAGTCAATGTCGGCGACGTGAGCGTGGACGTCGGTGTCGGCGCAGCCACCGGTGGAGTCGATACCACCATCACGACCGTTCTGTCCCCCGTGGATACCGGCGCCGAGACGCTGACCACGGTGGTTGATGACGTAGGGGGATTGGTGAGCGGGCTGCCCACCAGCCTGCGCAAGACCCCGTGATCCGACTGGCGAGACGGCACGCCCGGTGGCTGATCGCAGCCACCGCGTTCGCGCTGGTGTGCGGGCTGCGCATCGCCGGCGCGCTGGCGCCGCTGGAGAACTGGGCGGCCGACACGCGTGCGCGGTTGCTGACTCACGAAGTTCACTCCGACACGGTCATTGTAGGCATCGATGCGCAGAGCCTCGCGGCACTCGAGACCTGGCCCTGGCCACGCACCTATCACGCCCGGCTGCTGCAGCGCCTGTTCGCAGCGGACCCCGCGCCGAGCCGCGTGTTCATGGACATCGATTTCAGCTCGTCGCAGGGCGGGCTGGACGACGCCGCGCTGGAGCTGGCGCTGATGAAGGCGCCGGTTCCCGTGCTGCTGCCCACTTTCTATTCCTATGCCACCGGGTCCGGTGAGGGCCTGCTGGCAACCAGGCCGTTGCCCAGCTTCGCGCGCCATGCGCAGCAGGTGTCGGTGATTCGCCAGACAGACGCCGATGGCTTCACCCGCAGCTGGCGTGATGCCTGGCAGATCGACCATGCGCTGGTGCCCAGCATCATCGACCGCGAGGGCTCATTGCCTGAAGGGCGGGACATCACCATCGACTATTCGATCTCGCCGGCATCCTTCCACTATGTGTCGTATGTGGATCTGCTCGACGGACGGGTGGATCCGGAAGTCTTTGCCGGAAAATCCGTGTTCATCGGCAGCGTCGCGGCTGAACTCGGCGACATGCTGGCGGTGCCGGTGTACGGCTCGCTGCCAGGCGTGGTGGTGCAGGCCCTGGCCGCCGAAACCGTCGCGCAGGGTGTGCCGATGGTGCCACCGGCATGGTTGTCCATGGCGCTGCTGGCAGTCTGGGCAGGGCTCGCCGCGCTGTGTCTGCGGAGCACGTGGAGGCAAAACCTGCTGGTGATGATGGCGCTCTGCGCAGTCATCGCATGCACCGGCTGGGCCGGGTTCGCCCGCTGGCACCTGTGGCTGGATGTGGCCGCGCCGATGCTGCTGGTGGGTCTTGCGTACATCGCGGTGACGCTGCGCTCGCTCGACCGGCAGACCTGGCGTGCGCTGACCTATGCACTGGGCATGCGGCGGCGTGATGCGTTGCTGCGGAGCATCGTGCAGTCCTCCACCGACTGCATTGTCTGCATCGATGAACGCGGCCGCATCCGCACCGCGAACCACGCCGCCACGCGCTTCTTCGGCTGCCCGCGCAATGAGCTCATCGACGAGCCCATCGGCCGGTTCATCGACTTGTTCTCCGGTGACATGAATGGCGCAGCACTGGCCGACCTGCACGGCGAAGTGTGCGAATGCAATGCGCACACGCTGGTCGGTGCAGTCTTCCCGGTGGAAGTGAGCGTGAGCCGGGTACGCCTGCAGTCCGAGCGCCTGTTCACCGCGTTCGTGCGCGACATCCGCGAACGGCGTGCGCAGCAGCACCGGCTGCAGCACCAGGCCACCCATGATTCGCTCACCGGCCTGCCCAACCGCGCTGCACTGCAGACTCACCTGGACGCGGCGCTTGGCAGGGCAGGACAGCCGGAGATCGTGCTGCTGATGCTCGACCTGTGCCAGTTCAAGGAAGTGAACGACGCGCTCGGCCACCAGGTCGGAGACGGCGTGCTGTGCGAGGTCGCGCAGCGCTTCGGCCGGACGCTCGGCGGCAACGGCTTCATTGCGCGCATCGGTGGCGACGAGTTCACGGTCGTGCTGGACGCACCGGCTGACGGTGCGGTGACCAACCGCATCGCGCAGTCACTGGCCGAAGTCCTGCGCGCTCCGATCCAGATCGACGGGGTTGCGATGGAAGTCGGCGTGAGCATCGGCATTGCACGCGCGCCGGAAGACGGACGTGATGCCCACACTCTGCTGCGGCATGCCGACGTGGCCATGTACGCAGCCAAGCGGCGCGGTACTGCCTTCGAGTACTACGATGCCGCCGCCGACAAGAACACGGTGCGGCGGCTGGAGATCGGCGGCGAGCTGCGTGCGGCCATCGCCCGCAACGCGCTGGTGCTGCATTACCAGCCGCAGGTCAATCTGCGCACCGGCCGCGTGGAAACCTGCGAGGCCCTGCTGCGCTGGTTCCACCCGGTGCATGGCGCGATTTCACCCGCGGAGTTCATCGCCATAGCCGAGAGCTCGGAGCTGATCCGCCCGCTCACCGAGTGGACCATCGAGGCGGCGCTGGCGCAGGTGAGCGCATGGCGTGAACGCGGCCTCCATGTGCGCGTGGCAGTGAACCTGTCCGCGCGCGTGCTGCAGGACACGGCCTTCCCCGAGCGGCTGCAGCAGCTCATCGCGCAATCCACCGTGCCGCCGCACTCGCTGGAGCTGGAGATCACCGAGAGCGCGATGATGATCGACCCGGTACGCGCACTGGATGTGCTGCAGGCGATTCACCGGCTCGGCGTGCCCATCGCGATCGATGACTTCGGCACCGGCTATTCCTCGCTGGGCTACCTGCGCGACCTGCCGGTGCATTCGTTGAAGCTGGACAAATCGTTCGTCAAGGGCAGCCGTTCGAGTGCCGATGACCGCATCATCGTTGAATCCACCGCGCAGATGGCGCGCGCGCTGCGGCTGCAGCTGGTGGCCGAGGGCGTCGAGACCGAGTGGGATGTGCACTTCCTGGCCGATGCCGGCTACGACATGGCGCAGGGCTTTCGCTACTCGGGCGCATTGCCCGCCGACCGGTTCCTGACCTGGGTGGTGGAATTCAATGCCACCGCGATGATCGGCACCGGTGAAACAGCGCGCATCCGCAGGGCAGTGTTGCCCGGGCCGGAAGCGGCGGAGCTGGCGCAGGTCTCCTGACCCGGGGCGGCCGCGGGCCGGGTGGTTCGAAGTGTTAGCATTCGCACTTCCCTGCCAGTGGAGCCCGACATGAAAATCCGCCATCTCGCTGCAGCGATCACGGGTGCCGTGGTGCTGGCCGGCTGCGGCCTGGCCGAGACCGCGGCCACCGGCGCGGCGGCCGGTGCCAGCGCCGCCGAACAGGCGAAGGAAGGCAAGAAGCTGGAAGACAAGGTGCAGGCCGACATCGCCACCATGCAGCAGCAGGCCAAGGACGCGCAGGCTGCCGCCGAAGCCGAGGCCACGGGCGAATAGTCCATGGCAGAGACGGGAGTCGATCTGACCGGCAGCGCGGCTGCGATCATCGCGCTCGCGGTGTTCATCCTGACCTACGGGCTGGTGATCGCCGAGGAGTTCACGCACCTCAGCAAGTCCAAGCCCGTGATCGTGGCGGCCGGCCTCATCTGGGTGCTGGTGGCGATCGCTTCGCATGACATCGAAGGCTTCGACATCGAAGGCCTGCTCGAGCACAACCTCAACGAATACGCGCAGCTGCTGCTGTTCCTGATGGCGGCGATGACCTACGTCAATGTGCTCGAAGACCGCATGGTGTTCGCGGCCGTGCGTTCGTGGATGGTCGCGAAGGGTTTCTCGCTGCGGCAGATCTTCTGGCTCACCGGCCTGATGGCCTTCCTGGTCTCGCCGGCCTTCGATAACCTGACCACCGCGCTGGTGATGGGCGCGGTGGTGATGGCGGTTGCTGGTGGCGACAAGCGCTTCCTGGTGCCGGCCTGCATCAATATCGTCGTGGCGGCCAATGCCGGCGGCGCATTCAGTCCTTTTGGAGACATCACCACGCTGATGGTGTGGCAGAAGGGCGTGGTGAAATTCCACGAGTTCTTCGACCTGTTCCTGCCCGCGCTGGTCAACTGGCTGGTGCCCGCGCTGTGCATGCACTTTGCATTGCCGAAGGGCGCGCCGAAGGCGGAAGGCCAGCGCGTGCAGGTGAAGTTCGGCGGCTACGTGGTGATGGTGTTGTTCCTGGTCACCATCACCATGACGGTGGTGTTCCACCAGCTGCTGGAGCTGCCTTCCTTTCTCGGCATGATGAGCGGCCTCGGCCTGCTGATGCTGTTCGGCTACGTGATCCGCAATCGCGAGCTCAAGGACGAAGTGGTGAACGTGCACCAGCACATCCCGCCCGGGTTCAAGCCCGCCTACCGTCCGTTCAACGTGTTCATCAGCACCAAGCGCCTGGAGTGGGACACGCTGCTGTTCTTCTATGGCGTGGTGCTGTGCGTGGGCGGCCTGGGTGCGCTGGGGTATCTGTCGCTGCTGTCACACCATTCGTACTCGGTGCTTGGGCCCTCGGTGACGAACGTGGGCGTGGGGTTGGCCTCGGCCGTCATCGACAACATCCCCATCATGTTCGCGGTGCTGCAGATGAACCCGGAGATGGCGCATGGCCAGTGGCTGCTGGTCACGCTCACCGCCGGCGTGGGTGGGTCGCTGCTTTCAATTGGTTCCGCCGCGGGCGTGGCACTGATGGGGCAGGCGCGCGGCATCTACACCTTCATGTCGCACCTGAAGTGGATCTGGGCCGTGGCACTGGGCTTCGCGGCCTCGATCTGGCTGCACTTCCTGCTCAACGGCGCGCTTTTCTAGCGCGCCGCGCCACCAGCCCGTCACCCACGATCTCGGCATCGAGGCCGGCCTTCCCGAGGCGCTGCTTCACTTCCTTCTGCATGTTGCGGCCTCGGCTCACCTTGTTGGGTGAACCGGTGTAGTGGAACAGGATGCCATTGGTGGCCAGCACGCGTTCCAGTTCTCCATAGAACGCCTGCGAATACAGTTCGCCGGCAATGCCGAAACGCGGCGGGTCATGCAGGATGGCATCGAAGCTGCGCGCCGGCAGCTTCACGATCTCCGCGCTCACATCGCCATGCTGCAAGGTGAGCCGGCCATCGCGGCGCGGTGACCACGGATTGATGGCGCGCAGCCATAGCACGGCCTCGTTCTTTTCAAACGAGAGGATCGACGCGGCCTGTTCCATCAGGCACCAGTGCGCGAAATACCCGAGGCCCGCACAGCAGTCCAGCACGCGCCGGCCGCGCGGCTCCACCAGCGACACCTTCATGCGCGCATCTTCGAAGGGCGAGATCTTCTCCGTGGGCAGCATCTTGATGCCGCTGATCTCGAAGGTCGGTGGTCCCCACTCGGTGGGCACCAGTTTGTACAGCCGCGCATCGAATTTCGCGACGGCCTCGAACTCCGTGCCATTCCAGCCGTACACGGTGCGATCCTTCAGATCATCGGGGTAGGGGAAGCGCGCCTTCTGCCACACCCAGCCGTCCTTGCCCGGTTCCACCGTCATGGTGGTGCGGCCCAGGTCCAGCGACAGGGTCAGGCGTGTTTCGCCGCGGTCGCGGGCCGCAGCCAGTTTCTGGAGCACGGGCAGCGTGAGCAACGGCGTTGTTGGGGCGAACTCAGCCATGCGCGCGCCATTTTACGGCAGGGATATCCGTGCAAGGCACGCTTCTTGCTCCACACCTTGTCTATGCGATTCGGAAACGAAGACTACCAGCCTCAGGAGTTCTTCGATGAGCTGGTGGGCCAGATTGGTGCACTCCGCGCGGGACCCCCGGAAATGGGCATCGCCGCATCAGGCCGAAACCGCGCTGGGTGTGGCGGTATAGTCCGCGCCCGCAAGCCCCAAGAGCCACCATGTCCATTCACGTCGCGCTGAACCACGTTACGCACTACCGCTACGACCGGCTCGTCGAGCTCGGGCCGCAGGTGGTGCGTCTGCGACCGGCGCCGCACAGCCGCACACGCATCCTTTCCTATTCGATGCGCGTCACGCCGGCCGAGCACTTCCTCAACTGGCAGCAGGACCCGCAGTCCAACTACATGGCGCGGCTGGTGTTCCCCAGTCCCACCACCGAGTTCCGCGTGGAAGTGGATCTCATCGCCGAGATGGCGGTGCTGAACCCGTTTGACTTCTTCGTCGAGTCGTACGCCGAAAAATATCCTTTCAGTTACAGGAAGGAAGAGCGCCACGAGCTCGCGCCATTCCTCGAGGCGAGCGCCGATGGCGACCAGTTCGCCGACTTCGTTCTCTCCATCGACACCACGCCGCGGCGGACGATTGATTTCCTGGTCCAGTTGAACCAGCGCCTGCAGAAGGAGATCAAGTACCTCATCCGCATGGAGCCCGGCGTGCAGGCGCCCGAAGATACGCTGATCAAGGGTTGCGGCTCCTGCCGCGACACCAGCTGGCTCCTGGTGCAGTTGCTCAGGCACATGGGCTTTGCCACGCGCTTCGTGTCCGGCTATCTCATCCAGTTGAAGGCCGACGTGAAGGCACTCGATGGTCCATCTGGCACCGAGCAGGATTTCACCGACCTGCATGCCTGGTGCGAGGTGTATCTGCCGGGCGCGGGCTGGGTCGGCCTCGACCCCACCTCCGGCCTGATGGCCGGCGAAGGGCATATACCGCTGGCCTGTTCACCCGACCCCACATCTGCGGCGCCCATCACCGGCTCGCTGGGCGAGGCCGAGGTGAAGTTCGCGCATGCGATGAGCGTCACGCGCATCTGGGAAGCCCCGCGCGTCACGCTGCCTTACAGCGATGAACAGTGGGCGCGCATCGAGGCGCTGGGCCATGTCATCGACGCAAAGCTCAAGGCCGGCGACGTGCGCCTCACGCAGGGCGGCGAGCCCACGTTCGTGTCCATCGATGATCGCGATGGCGCCGAGTGGAACATCGAGGCCCTGGGCCCGAAGAAGCGCGTGCTGGCCGAAGCGCTGCTGCTGAAATTGAAAGACCACTATGCACCCGAGGGCCTGCTGCATTTCGGGCAGGGCAAGTGGTACCCCGGCGAGCAGCTGCCGCGCTGGTCGCTGAATGCCTTCTGGCGCAAGGACGGCGAGCCCATCTGGACCCACCCGGATCTGTTCGGCAAGAGCGCCCACTCCAATGGCGTGAACACGGCGCGCGCCGAGGATTTCCTGGTCGAGCTGGGCGAGCGGCTGGCCGTTGGCGCCCGCAACCTGTTCCCGGCCTACGAGGATGTCTTCTACTACCTGTGGTGCGAGCGCAAGTTGCCCGCAAACGTCGATCCGTTCGACTCGAAGCTGGCCGATCCGATGGAACGCGCGCGGCTGCGCAAGCTGTTCACGCAGGGCCTGGATGCGGTGACCGGTTACGTGCTGCCCCTTGCCAGGCCCTTTGAAGGCGCGCCGTGGCAGAGCGGCCCGTGGTTCCTGCGCGATGAGCGTTGCTACCTGATCCCGGGCGATTCGGCCATGGGCTTCCGGCTGCCGCTGGATTCGCAGCCCTGGGCGAAGGACACCGACTATCCCTGGGTGCACATGCCGGACCAGACGCAGGCGTTCGCGTCGCTGCCCTCGTACCGCGTGCTGCAGCAGACACCCAGCGGCAAGATCACGCTGCCCGAAGCGCAGGACGGCGGCATCGGCACCGGCGCACGCGCCGCGGTGCTGGAGCGGCTGAAGAAACTGCTGGGCCCGCCCACGAAGAAGCCGGCGCCGCTGCAGTCGGCCTCGAACATCACGCGCACCGCCATCTGCGCCGAGCCGCGCGACGGCAAGCTGTACCTGTTCATGCCACCAGTGGAAAGGCTGGAGGATTACCTCGAGCTGGTCGCCGCCATCGAAGCCACCGCCGTCTCGCAGAAGCTGCCGGTGATCCTCGAAGGCTATGAACCGCCGCGCGATCCGCGGCTGCAGGCGCTCAAGGTCACACCCGACCCCGGCGTGATCGAAGTGAACATCCATCCGGCCGCGAGCTGGGAGGAACTCACCGAGCAGACCCGGTTCCTGTACCAGGCCGCGCACGAAACAAGACTCTCCAGCGAGAAGTTCGCGCTGGACGGCAAGCACCAGGGCACCGGTGGCGGCAACCACTTCGTGCTCGGCGGCGCCACCACCAACGATTCACCCTTCCTGCGCAGGCCCGATGTGCTGGCCAGCATGATCGCGTACTGGCACAACCATCCGTCGTTGTCGTATCTGTTCTCGGGCCAGTTCATCGGCCCCACCAGCCAGGCGCCGCGCATCGATGAGGCGCGCAACGATGCGGTGTACGAGATCGAACTGGCGCTGAAGGAATTGCGCCGCATGCAGGGCGCGGGCGAGATCGAAGGCGCGCCGTGGAAAGTGGACCGCGCCTTGCGCAACCTGCTGGTCGATGTCACCGGCAATACGCATCGCGCCGAGTTCTGCATCGACAAGCTGTTCACGCCCGAGGGCGGGGCAGGGCGGCTGGGCCTGCTTGAACTGCGCGCCTTCGAAATGCCGCCGCATGCGCGCATGAGCCTGGTGCAGCAGCTGCTGCTGCGCGGTCTCATCGCGCAATTCTGGAACCAGCCATATCAACCCCGCACCTTGAAGCGCTGGGGCACCGAACTGCATGACCGTTTCCTGCTGCCGCATTTCGTGAAGGACGACTTCACCGACGTGCTCGCCGAACTCGGCCAGGCCGGTTTCGAAATGCCCGAGGAATGGTTCGCGCCACACTTCGAGTTCCGCTTCCCCAGGCTGGGTGATTTCACCGTGCGCAACGTGGACGTGGAGCTGCGCCACGCGCTGGAGCCCTGGCATGTGCTGGGCGAGCAGGGCAGCGCCGGCGGCACCGTGCGCTATGTGGATTCCTCGCTGGAGCGCATGCAGGTGAAGGTGCGCGGCATGAACGACGTGCGCCATGTGCTCACCGCCAATGGTGTGACGATCCCGCTGCACCCCACCGGCACCGTCGGTGAATACGTGGCCGGCGTGCGTTACCGCGCCTGGTGGCTGCCCACCAACCTGCATCCGTCCATCGGTGCGCACGCGCCGCTGACCTTCGATCTGGTGGATACGTGGATGGACCGCTCCATGGGCGGCGCGCGTTACCACGTGGCGCATCCGGGCGGACAGAATTATGTGACGCTGCCGGTCAATGCCTATGAAGCCGAGGCTCGCCGCCTGGCGCGCTTCTTCCGCTCCGGCCATACGCCGGGCGGGTTGAAGCCTGCCCATCCCCAGCCCAACGCGGATCATCCGCTGACGCTGGACTTGAGGCAGGCCGGCACCGTGTAGACTTTCCGGCCAATGCCTCCGACCTATCCCAATCCCGAAGGGCGTTTCGACGAGCTCTTCGCCGCGCCGGGGCAGCCGCGTGCCACGTGGTCGCGCATGTATTCCACCATTGCCGAGGCTTCCGCCGGCGCCATCCATGAAATGCGCTCGGCCGCCGAGCAGCAGATCAAGGACAGTGGCGTGACCTACAACGTGTACGCCGACCCCAAGGGCCAGGACCGCCCATGGGATCTGGACGTGCTGCCACTCATTATTGATGCGCAGGACTGGGCGCAGATCGAGGCCGGCATCGCGCAGCGCGCGAAAGTGCTGAACGCCTTGCTCGCCGATCTCTACGGCCCGCAGGTGCTGATCAGGGAAGGCCTCGTGCCGTCGCGGCTCATCCATGGGCACAGCGGCTTCCTGCGCCCCGCGCACAACGCGAAACTGCCCGGCGGCATCCACCTGCATGTGTATGGCGCGGACCTCTTGCGTTCGCCCGATGGCAAGTGGTGGGTGATGGGCGATCGCACGCAGGCGGTGTCCGGCGCCGGCTATGCGCTGGAGAACCGGCTCATCGTGTCGCGCACCTTTCCGCAGCTGTACCAGGACCTGCGCGTGCAGCACCTGGCGCGCTTCTTCGCCACCCTGCGCGATTCCTTCCTGCACTACGCACCCAAGGGCGATGGCCCGCCGCTGGTGGTGCTGCTCACGCCGGGCCCCTGGAACGAAACCTATTTCGAGCACGCGCTGCTGTCCCGCTATCTGGGTTTCCCGCTGGTGGAAGGCGGCGATCTCACCGTGCGCGAAGGCAAGGTGTGGCTGAAGACCATTGGTGGCCTGCGCCGTGTGCACGCCATGCTGCGCCGGCAGGACGGCCCCTACTGCGACCCGCTGGAACTGCGCAGCGATTCGGCGCTGGGCGTGGCCGGCCTCACCGAAGTGGTCCGTCGCGGCAATGTGCTGATCGCCAATGGCCTGGGCTCGGGCCTGATCGAATCCGGTTCGTTGCTGGGCTTTCTGCCGCAGGTGGCCGAACGGCTCATCGGGCAGGAGCTCATCATGCCCTCGGTGGCGACGTGGTGGTGCGGCGAATCCGCTGCGCTCAAGGATGCGCTGAAACGCATCGACCGGCTGGTGTTCAAGCCCGCCGACCCGGCGCGCAGTTTCGATGTGATCTTCGGGCAGGACCTGGACGAGCAGGGGCTGGCGAATTTTCGCGCGCGGCTCGAGACCAACCCCGAACTGTTCGTGGCGCAGGAGCTGGTGCAGATGTCGCAGGCACCGGTGCTCACCAGCGATGCGGACCAGCGCATGGAACCGCGCAGCGTGGGCCTGCGCGTGTTCGCAGTGGCCACGCCTTCGGGGTATGCGGTGATGCCCGGTGGCCTCACGCGCGTGGCCAGCTCTGCCAGCGCGCGCGTGGTCACCATGCAGCGCGGCGGCGGCTCCAAGGACACCTGGGTGTTGTCGCCCGGGCAGGTGGACACCGCGTTCTCGTTGCTGCGCTCCACCGTCACCCCCGCGGATCTGGTGCGCACGCCAGCCGGTCTGCCCTCGCGGCTGGCCGAGAACCTGTACTGGTTCGGCCGCTATGCCGAGCGCTGCGATGATCTCGCGCGCCTGCTGCGCTCGGCCCTTGGCCTGAAGCTGCAGGAAAGCGAAGACGAAGAAAATTCGCAGCTGCCGCTCACCGAGCTCGCCTTCGAGACCGGCCTGCTCCAGGCCAGCGAAGACCTGAACATCGACGAAGCGCTGCTCGATGCCGCGCTCTCGCCCGAACACGCGGGCGGGGTGCCCGCGAATCTGAAGTTCATGCAGCAGGTGGCCTTCCACCTGCGCGAGCGCATGTCCACCGACAACTGGCGCATCCTCAACAACATCCTCGCCGACCTGCCCGCGCGCCACGAACAGGACGTGACCACTGCGCTCGAATGGCTCGACGGCCTCGTGACCAAATTCATGACGCTCGCCGGCTTCGCGCTCGACGGCATGACGCGCGATGTGGCGTGGCGCTTCATGTCCATCGGCCGGCGCATGGAGCGGCTGCTGTTCCAGTGCGCCGCCGTGCAATGCGCCTTTCTGCACGATGGCTCGGTGGGTCTCTCGTGGCTGCTGCGCCTCGCCGACTCCGTAGTGACCTACCGCGCGCGCTACATGACCAGCCCCGAGTGGCTGCCCGTGCTCGACCTGGTGGTGATGGATGCCAGCAACCCGCGCTCGGTGATGTTCAACGCGCGCGGTGTGCTCAGCTACCTCGAAGTGCTCGAAAAAGCCTACGGCCCCTGCGGCGCCGACCTGATCCGCCAGCACGTGAACACACTCGAATCACTCGACCCCAGCAAGCACCTGAATCCCGAGAGCAGGGAGCTCAGGGATGCCATCAGCGGCCTGCGCGGCGCCGCGCTGGAACTCAACGACCGCCTCACCCAGCGCTTCTTCAACGTGGGCCGCGCCCAGCGCTGGGCCCAATCGGTGCGCGCGCTGTGACCACGCCACCCCCCATCCGCTACAAGGTCGTGCACCAGACCAGTTACGAGTATTCCTCGCAGGTCAGCAGCAGCCGCCAGATCGCGCACCTCACCCCGCGCGCCACCGCGTGGCAGCAGCTCGTCTCGCACCGGCTCACCTCCGACCCCATCGCCAGCGAAACCAGCGACGGCATCGACTACTTCGGCAACCTGTATCACAGCTTCTTCATCGAAGAGCCGCACAACACGCTCATCGTGCGCGCCGAATCCGAAGTCATCGTCGCCAGCAACGGCATCACCGCCGACACCCAATCGCCACCCTGGGAAGAATCCGTCGTTGGCCCAGGCGCCTGGCGGCCCGGGCTCGATCTGGAAGCCGAGCAATACCGCGTGCCCTCGCCAAACGTGCCGCTGTATTCCAAAGCCAAGGCCTACGCTGCAGAGAGCTTCATGCCCGGGCGACCCTGGCTCGTCGCCATGCTCGACTTGACCCGCCGCATCAAGCAGGAATTCGTCTACGACCCCCAAGCCACCACCGTCGAGACCAGCGTCATCAAGGTGCTCGACGAGAAGCGCGGCGTCTGCCAGGACTACGCGCACCTGATGATCTCGTCCCTGCGCTCGCTCGGCATCGCCGCCCGCTATGTCAGCGGCTACGTACTCAACCGCCCCCGCGCGGACGGCCCCGCACTCACCGGCGCCGACGCCTCACACGCCTGGGTCGCCGCCCATTGCCCGAGGCTGGGCTGGGTGGCCTTCGACCCCACCAACGGCAAGCTCGCCGACCAGGAATTCGTGACCCTGGGCTGGGGCCGCGAATTCCTCGACGTGACCCCGCTGCGCGGCGTCGTCCTCGGCTCCGCCACCCAGCAACTCACCGTGGCCGTGAGCGTTACACCCATTCCGGAACCTGCCACCAGCGCGGCCCGCGCCTGACGCAATGGCTGGTTTAGGGCTGGCCTGCAGCGGCCTTCGCGGCGGCGGCCACTTCGGCGTTCTTCATCCGGTCCGAGAAGCTGAACAGATCGCGATCGAGCTGGCTCTTGAGCGCGGCGAGCTGTTCCGCGTTGAGGATGCCGGCAGCAATCTGCAGCTCCCTTCTGGCGTATTCGGCAGCCGATTGCCTGCGCTGCGCGAATTCGTCGTATGCACCAGCCGGGGCGGACCCGAAAACCTGGCCCTGGCCGTCAACCTTCTCGCCCATCCCTTCGGCGTTCTGGAAGAACTGCTTGCGCATCGCACCCAGCGTCTGCACCAGCCGCTCTGCGGTGGCATCGTCCACGGCGCTTGCAGCGGGCAGCTGCTGGTTCAGCAAGAACACGACATTTCTCTCACGATACGAGTCCTGGAATGCCTTGAAGCGCGCGTACCTCTCTGGTCCCAGGGAAGCAGCGATGGAATCGTCCTGCGACATGCCCGGCGCCTTGCGGATCGCATCGCGGTCACAGCCTGGATCGAGTTCGCACTGGAGTTGCCGCTCCAGGTTACGCAACGCCCGCTCGGTCATATCGGCAACGAAACGGTCCAGCTCAGACAGTGGAAGACCGACATGCGGAGCGATCGATACCCATTCTTCACGCAGCAGCGACGCGATCGCCTTCGCGCGTTCCGCCCGCGCGACCGGATCGTGCAGTTCATCAAGTCTGCGGCGCGAGACGGCGAGTTGGCCCGGGTCCCGTGGCTTGACGGTGGGCTTGTCCTGGACGGGTGGTGGGGCTTCCACCGGCATGGTCGCCTCGGGCTCCGGACCAGCAGGCAGCGTCGCCAGTGTTGGCGACGGCAACGGCAAGGGAACCGGAGCAGCCAGCTCGGCATTGCGCTCGCGTTCCAGCCGCAACAAATGAGCGAAATGCCAGGTGCCGCCAGCAAAAGCCAGCGTGGAAACAGCCAACAGGGCGGTCAACCACTTCATGTGTTCGCGCAATGTCCCCTGTTCGAGCGCCCGACCCTGGGCCCGCCCCGGAGCCTAGCCCCGGTGGCGTGGGGCGACCAGCGCTATTCGGCATTTTCTGCTGATTGCCTCGCCCAGTGGCCCATTTTCGGGGGAGGGGCGCCTTGCCCCAACTCCCGGCCGCCCCTAGAATGCGCGTCCCTCATGCGCCCGTAGCTCAGCTGGATAGAGCGTCTGGCTACGAACCAGAAGGTCAGGAGTTCGAATCTCTTCGGGCGCGCCAATGAAAGAAAAAGGCCGGTCTTTGACCGGCCTTTTTCTTTCATTGGTGCATTCCAGTAGGCATTCGCACTGCCTGTTCCCCTCGGTCAGGAGTTCAACAGCCGCGCCCAGCCGCAATGCGGCGAGGGACGAGGCCGCGAGAGCGGCCGAAGCAATCTCTCCAGCGGTCCGATGCTCCCGTTTGCGTCCATGTCTACTCAGGCAGCATCTGCAGATCCCGTGTGGCATGCCAGATTCCGGCTGCATCCCGCGTTACGGGGCGCACCATGATCCGACCTGGTGCGCTCTCAAACCATAGTTCCGGCAGTCCGTCTTTGCGCCGCTTTTCAAGGATCGGATCATCTGCCAGCCAGAGATCGAACATGCGTGGCTTGTATCCGGGCGCGATCACGACGTAGTGCACATGTGCCGGTTCGCCATCGTATCCCTTGGGCCTGATGGTTTCGAAGCGGTAAGCACCATCCTTGTCACTGCGCATCACGCCATGCAAGCGCGCATTTTCGTCGTTGTTGACCCCATTCCGCGCATACAGGCCATTGGTATCAGTGTGAAATACATAGATCGAAATGCCGGCAAGAGGCTTGTTACCGTCCAGGACTCGCCCGGTCACGACGAATCGTTCTCCCGGTTCGCCGGGGCCGGCCACGACAATGGACGACGGCGCATCCGGTGGCGCCACGTATTTCGACACCACGTATTCCTTCGGAATCAGCTCCGCGGCTGCCGATCCGGCCACGACCAGAATCAGAGCAAGCAATGACACGATGCGCATGAGCAATGCTCCCAACGCCGCCAGACACGGGCGGAAATGATACCCATATCCAGGCTCGAAAATGACAAGCACACACCTTGCTCCAACGTACTGGACAGGATTCTGGAAGTGTTCGAGATGAGTCTCGGCGATCTCAAGAACATCTGCCGAGCAATGTCAGCTGCGTCAGCCAAGCCGAATCCATACAATGCGTTCGTCGCCAACGCTCAATTGACACTGGGGGTCCCATGCAAAAGAGCACAATCGCACTCGCCGCTACTTCACTGGTACTTGCGCTTGGTTGCATCTACCTGTGGCAGCAGCTACGCGATGAGCGCGGGCCACCCGCTCAACGTGGCGAGCAGCCCGCGCTTGCGGTCGAGCGCGATCCGCAGGCCGCCCGCACCTCTGCAACTACCGGATCTGCACCAACCCTTGCCGCGCCTGCCGCTGTGCCACCTCCAGTCCGGACTGTCCCTGACGCCCGTGTCATCAACCCCGGCAACAATTACGGGATGAGCGTGCAGTTGTATCCGGATCTGGCGCAGCAACTCGGCCTCTCGCCGGAGCAGGAGCAGGCTGTGTACGACATCCTGGCCCAGCAGCAGCTGGACGTGAGCGCTGTTTCTGTGGTCATGGGGGCGGACGGACAGATCTCGGAACAAACCCAGCGTGAGAGAGATGAAATCTGGCGCCGGCACAACGCCGATCTGGCCGCATACCTCGGCCCTGCGACCTGGCGGCGGTTCCAAGAGTACGAGACTACGCTTGAAGCCCGGCGCGAGGTCAGCAGTTTCGGCATGCTGCTCGGAATAGAGGGCAAGCCGCTTACCGATTCACAGAAGGGGCCGCTGCTCAAGGACATGCTGGTCGAACAGCAGCGCCGCGCGCAGGAGCAACAGTTGCGTACCTACCCGAACATGGACCAGCGCGCGAAAATTGAAGCCGCAATACAGAACCTCAAAGGGCGCGAAGCGAGCTACCAGCGCATCATGAATTCGGCCCGTGTCTATCTCACTCCGGCGCAGCTTCAAATGATTCAGGAGTCCATGACCCGGGGTATCCAGAATGAACGCACGGAGTTGAATGCGCAGCTAGCGCGGCTGAATGGCGGGCGGTGAAGCTGGCGACTGCGTACGCGGGGTACTTGCATGACAATAGGGACGTACGTCGAAATGCTTTCCCAGATGGGCCATGCGTCAAACGACGAGGTCTTGGCTCCATGGGCGCAACGAATCGGCGGCCTCATATTGAATTTCGGAGGCATAGAACTCCTGACCTACAGGTACCTGGCATTGCTTGAGCCCGACAGGGCGAGGCTTGAGCGATGCTTTGAATTGCTGCTGGTTTCTCGCATCGATCGCATCATTGAGCTGCTTGCCGCCAAGGAAACCTGGCCGGATTCGGAGAGGCAGATTGCCATTCGCGATTGGGGTGAAGTCAGGAAGATGGCTGAGTGGAGGAACCACGTAGCCCACAATCCTGTGGTGCCAATGTGGGGAGAGCATCAAGACCCGTCTCGAGATGCACCTCAATGCGTCGTCATGCCGGACGTTCGAGACTTGCCAGGCGAGCGCCCGGGAGTTGAAGTAACCCTCGTCGTGTTGGATGAGCTGGTGGCCGTGTCCGCGAATCTCTCCCGCAGGCTCAGTGTGACTGCGGACTCGTTACAGTCTGCGGGATTGTCGACCCAGGATGACTGACGGCCCCGCTACGACATTTCTCCACACATCCGGCACATATCACGCTCCTTCCGAACACCAGCGCCGGGCAATCTGCCGGCGTGAAAACCACCGAGTACTTCGACGCAATCCGAACCCGCCCCGATCGGATTGCCATCACCGATGAGGACATCCGCAGCGCGATCGACCGGCCCATACGCGAAGCAATTCAAAAGGATGGACGCATCCGCCGCTGGGCACGACTACCGGGTATGGAAGATCGCTATCTTCGGGTTATCCTTCTGGAGGACGGAGAAACCGTGCACAACGCCTTCCTCGATCGCAGGTTCAAGCCATGAAAGTTCGGTACTTCTTAAACACGGACACGCTGCTCATCCAGTTCTCGGATGAGGTAGTCGCTGAGACGCGCGACCTGGACGAAGACACACTGCTGGATGTGGATGCGCGTGGCAACCTGTGCGCCATCACCATGGAGCACGCCTCGAAGCGGGCGGATGCGCCGAGGTTCTCGTATGAGGAAGTGGCGGCGTAATGTCCATGAGGGTCGAGTCATGACCTGCCGTGAACTCGATACCGTTGTCGTGACGAAGGACCTGTCCGCGCTGGGCCTGAGGAGCGGTGACATTGGCACTGTGGTGCAGGTCTACCCACAGGCCGCACTCGGGTGGAATTCGTCACGGCCACGGGAGCCACTCAGGCGGTTGCGACCCTGGATGCCGATTCAGTGCGGTCCGTTGGCAGCAATGACCTGCTTGCGGTGCGTCAGCTGGATGCGGCCTGAGCCTACAGCCGGGGTGGGCTTCCCTGCCTATTCACAGGTCATGGCGATGCAGAATGTCGCGTAAGGCCGCCTTGCTGCTGTTTGCCGTGACACTAGGCCTGCGAGCAGCCGAATCGCCCGATGTTGACTCGCAGAAGGCCTATGAGCGAGCGGTGGCAGAAGCCCAGAAAGGCGGAGCATTGGCGAAGCCCGAAGTAGTTTCTTATGTCGATCTCACGAAGCCATTCGGTACAACCTCGGAGTGGGCAGTGGCGTTTGTCGTCGACGATACCCCCGTCCTTGAAGGTAACTTCACGCTGAACGACACCGGCCCGCTGCATTTGTGCTTCCTGAAGGCTCACGGACTGGATTGTCATGACGAAATCGAACAGCAGTCTTCACATCGGATTGAGGACGCCCCGGTTCCATTTGAGGTCCTGCAAACACAGATAGTGCGATCCCCTCGTGACGGGATAGGGCCGATGCTGATGGTCAGGACGTGCGGGCTGACGGCATTCAACGGGGACTGCGGCGTCGTCACGACTCTGTATCGCTATGACAAAGCTCGAGACCAATTCGCGTTGATCTTCGAGAATGTGACCTGGCGCAATCAGAACCAGGAAACTCGGTTCATCGAAGCCGGCCCCCTGCGCGGTGCAATGATCGCGGCGACCCCGGGGTCGAACCAGCCGTACACCTATTGGGTAGATGTCTATCGGCAGGAAGAGTCGGGAGCCTACGCTCGGGCCTTGCGATATCGCGGCAAGACGCGCTATGCAGATGGAAATCCACTGGCAGTGATTGATTCCGAGATGCCCGAGATCCTGCGGCGCCTGGGTAAATGGAAGCAGGGCGACCCGCTCCCGGTACCGCCGCAGTTGCCGGACAGGTGCACGAGCATCTACCTGGAAGGCACGGTGGAGTGGTGCAGGTAGTGCCTTTCAGCCAGAATCCGCCTCCAGCGCGCGCAACGCCGCCTCGGGTTCCCGTTCCACGATTCTGAGTAGTGCCTTCGCCGGCCCGGTCGGCGCACGCCGCGTCTGCTCCCAGTTCTGCAGCGTCTTCACGCTCACACCCAACAGGCGTGCAAATTGTGCCTGGGACAGCCCGGCCGACTCCCGCACCTTCTGAAGTCGCGAGGCCGTGAATTCAAATTTCCGCGATGGCTTGCGCTTGCCGCGCTCTATCGCGCCTGCCTGCCGGATGCTCTTCGCCAGTTCTGCAAACAGCTTCGGTTCCATCAGTCGAATTCCCCACGTATCAGATTACCGAGAATGGCCAGAGCATGGCGAGGATACGCCAATGGCGTAGAAGCATGGGTGAGAAAGTAGCGGCGTAATGCCTACAGGGATTGGATGGCCGTGCCGCGACGTTTGAAGTAGATCTCGCTCGCCAGGAGCCGCATCGCGCTGCTCCCCAACAACCAATCAAACACCCAATCCCGCTGCCAGCGATCAAACACGAACCGTAACGCCCGCTTCACCCTGAACCTCGGATACTCCCGCGCCGCCCACACCCCCAGCTCCTCACCACGCCCCTCCAGAAAATCCGCCACCACATGCCCCGCGCGAGCACCATGCTCCAGCGCCCGGTGGATCCCGCCACCCGTCAACGGTGAAACCAGCCCCGCCGCATCCCCGATCAACAGCGCACGCGTGCACGCCACCGGATGCACCACACCCCCACAGGGAATTAGCCCCGCGCGCACGCCCACCAGCTCACTGCCAGCAAAGTCGAACAGCGGCGCAATCTTCAACAGGAAGCGCTGCATCGCTGCATTCACATCCAGCCCATCCCCGAGAGCCCGCCGCGCCAGCCCCACCTGCGTAATGCCCACGCCCTTCAGCACCCAGCCGATATAGCCCGGCATCAGGCGCCGATCGATGAAGCAGTGCAGCCGGTCATCCGCATCGATCGGCGCATCCGCGTACTCATGCTCAATGCCGGTGAGGAACCGGCTGTTCACACCCAGCCCCAACGCGCGCGCCACGGCAGAATGCGGACCATCCGCGCCGACCAGCACACGCGTGGCGCCATAGGACGCACCCAGGTCGTAGCCCGCGCTGATCGCACGCGCGCGCTTGAAGCGGCAGCCCCACATCATGCGCGCACCCGCCGCGCTTGCCTCGGCGGCCAGCCAGCGCATCAGGCCCGGCGTGTCCGTGGCCAGGAAGTAGTAGCCCGGCGCCGCGAGGTCGATGTACGTGAGGTTCGGCGCATACAGGCGCACCCGCTCGATCCGGCGCACCAGGTGGGCAGGCAGCGCATCCAGCAGCGGCACCTGGTCCAGCGCATCACGCACCAGGATGCCGGTGGTGTGCAGCTTCTCGCCCGCGTCCTGCTTGCCATCGAGCACCGCCACGCGCGCGCCGCGGCTGGCCAGCGAAGTGGCGCAGGCGAGGCCGGCGAAGCTGGCGCCGATGATGACGGCGTCATGGTCCATTGGCATGGACCAACTTTGTGTTCAGAGGGAGGAGGGGTGTGTGGAGATTGGATGGGGAGTGGGTGGTCGACATTTGTCGACACTTCCGGCCGATTCGCGAGACCCCCATCACGGCCTCATTCACTAGCCTGAATCCCGCATTGCTCCCTATAACCCAATGGGCTACATTCCGTGCTGCAGACCGTTGCCGAAGCGCCTCCCTTCATTCGCCGGGTCAGGAAGTTGCTGACGGAGACCGAGTATTTCGAACTCCTGACCTTTCTGGCATCCCATCCCCTGGCGGGGGACGAAATCGTGGGAACTGGCGGGGTGCGCAAGGTTCGGTTTGGCGCGAAGGGTCGAGGCAAGTCGGGTGGCGTGCGTGTGATCTATTTCTACTACGACGAAGACATGCCGATCTACGCGCTGCTGGTGTATGGCAAGAACGAACGTGCGGATCTGACGAGCCAGCACCGCAAGTCGGTGGCGGCTTTCGCAGCAGCAATCAAGGCATTGAGGAAGCGCAGATGAGCAAGCTTGGCGATGAACTGGTGCAGGCAATGGCGCAGGCGCTGGCGCATGCGCAGGGCAAGAAGTCCCGCGTGAGGGCCCGCAAGGTGTCCATTGCCCCGGATGATGTGCAAAAGGCACGTCAGCGGCTTGGGCTCTCGCAGGATCAGTTCGCCGATGCGTTCGGTGTCAGCGCATCCACATTGAGAAAGTGGGAGCAGGGGCAGCGCTCACCCACAGGCGCCGCAAGGACGCTGATGAAGATCATCGAACGCGAACCGAAGGCGGTGATGCGGGCACTGGAGGCGGATTCATGAAGAAGCCAGTCAAGCGAACCAGGGGACAGATCGGCGCGGTGAAGATTGTTGACGACTTCCTGTTGAGTTTCGTCGCTCGCAACGATCTTGCGCGATGGATCGGACTGGCCCCACCGTTCTTCACTCCCAGCAGCACTTCGCTCAAGCGAACGACTTGTAAAGCTCAGCTTCCAGTTTCAGGCATTCCGTGAACGCCGGCCTTTCCGATAGCCTCGCCCAGTAGCTACCCAGCGGGCCGAGGCTGGCGATGTCGGCGCCAGCGCGCGAACTCAGCATCAGCACCCAACCGAGATACGCGTCCGCGACGCTGAAATGCTCGCCCGCAAGGTACCGATGGCGCCCCAGGTGATCGGCAGCAATGGCGAGCTTGCCAGCGAGACTCTGCCTCGCCCATGCCTTGACCTCCGCGGGTGTGCCTTGCTGGAACATCGGGTAGAGACAGTGTTTGTGAAGCTCCGTAGCGATGAAGTTCAGCCACTCCAGGGCATGCTGTCCGGCCAGCGTCGACCGCGGTTGCAAATACCCGCGCTCGGGTGCCATGTCGGCCAACACCTGCAGAATGACGCTCAGTTCGGTCAGGATGCAGCCATCGTCGAAACGCAGCACAGGTACCTGGTTCTTCAGCGAAATGTCCTTGAGGCTTCGACCTTCCGCATCCTGCTTCCGCACGAGGGAGATGGGAACGAGGTTGATCGGGAGTTCAGCCTCGCGAATCAGGATGTGGCCTGCGAGAGAACATGCCAACGGTGCATAGTAGTAGTCCATGGCCTAAGCGGCAGGCTTCGAGTCGTGAATGCGCTGGGTTCCCGTCGCCTCGAGGTGGCGAATCACCGCTTGCGCTCGCGGCGAAGCTTCGTCGGGCGTTCCATTGCCGAACGGTGGTACGGGGTAATACTCGATGCCGAGTTGCAGGGTCCTGGCTACCTCTTCGCCTGCAATCAGGCCCGCCAGGAACAGGCCCGCATCAATGCTGGCGGACACTCCTGCACCGGTGACGACTTTCCCATCGCGATGAAATCGCGACCTGTTCACCTTGGCCCCATACGCGGCCACCTTGTCGCGCGTTGCCCAGTTCGTCGTGACCTCGACACCGCTGATGACGCCTGCCTTGCCCAACAATTCGACACCGTTGCAGATTCCCACGGTCCACGTCGCGTCGTTGTGCAGGCGCGCAATGGTTGAGATCAGCATCGCATCGGTCAGGCCCGGCCCCACGCCCGGGCCTCCGGGCACGTAGAGGATGTCGGTCCTGTCGATGTCGGCAAAGGTCCGGTAGGCAAGCAGCGCCAGGCGGCGTGTGTCGGCCCATACCTGGCCCTTTTCGCGCGCAGCGAATTCGACCTGCATGCCGGGAACATGGGCCAGCACCTCGTAGCCGCCGACAATATCCAGTGCTGTAAAGCCATCGCTGAGAAGTATCGTGAGTTTCATGCATCCTCCCTGGTCAGGTGGTTCGCCATGAGCCGCATGATCGATGCATTGCGTATGCACAGATAGTGGCGGTATCGACAGTTTTGTGGTTCATACTGCCAAACCCCTCGCGACCGGAGTCAGTGCATGCACAACGTGGCCGTCCTGGTGTATCCCAACTGCATGGGTACCGAGGTATTCGCAGTCGCTGACGTACTGCTGATCGCCAACAACCTGGCCGCCATTCTGGAGCCGGGCAAGAAGCCGGCGTTCTCGATACGCATGGTGGCCGCGCGACGCGAGCCCATCACCTTGGCTGGCGGCTTTCAGTTCAATGCGGCATCCGGTGGCCAGGTGCCTGAAGTGCTGGTAATACCAGGCCAGGAGGTCACGGGCTTCGGTCAGTGGGATCAGAGGCTGGAGCGGCTGCAGCCGGAACTGCAGCTGATTCGCAGGTGGCATGCGCGGGATGTCGCAATGTCTGCCGTGTGCCTCGGCGGCTTTGTGCTTGCTGAAGCTGGTGTGGTAGGCGCGAGGCGGATGACGACGCCCTGGGCATTCGAACGCGAGTTCCGCATGCGCTACCCGAGCATCAATGTGGAAAGCGGGGCTGTCGTCTGCAAGGACAAGGGGCTCATTACCGCTGGCGCCTTCAGCAGTGTCTTCGATCTGGCCCTGCATCTGATCGGGCAACATCATGGCGAGCGCATTGCAAGGGCCAGTGCCAACATCGCGCTCGTGCGACGCGGGCGAAGCACTCAGCAGCCCTATGTAGATGTCTCGCTGGTCCCGCAGGACAGGCTATCGTTCTCGGCCCAAGTGAACCGATGGTTGACATCGCACATCAGCAGCCCGTATGACTTGGGGCATCTCGCCTCGAGCTTCAACGTGAGCTCGCGGACTTTGCTTCGGCGCTACAAGGAGGAAACGGGACTCACGCCTCTGGCGTGGCTGCAGCAGGTACGCATCGGCAAGGCGAAGCGCCTGCTCGAGGTGAGTGCGATGAGTCTGGGCGAGGTCGTTGAGAAGGTCGGGTATCAGGACGTGGCAACCTTCTCGCGCTTGTTCGTGCGCCACGTTGGCGAGAGTCCGGCGCGCTACCGAAGGCAGCACTCACCGTGCGCACCTGCACGTCCAGCAGCTTGGCGAAGTCCGACTGGCTGAAATGCAGGACCTCACGCCATGGCTTGTCGCTCCCGCCCCGGCGCTGGTGTAGTAGCCGACATTGATTTGTTGCGTGAATTGAAGATCGAAATTCGGATTCGGCCGCCCGATCTTCTGCTGACGCCTGAATCCAAGTCGAAATGTCGGTTTTCCTCCGTCGGAGATGTGTCGCACATCAGCGGCTTCATCGCGAAGTTTCGCGAGCTGGGGTATGAGGTGGAAGAACCCGCAACCGCTGTCAGGTGACCGGGTGATGGCATCGCATGCAACACGCCAGGCGTCTTCGGCAAGCAGCTGCAGCCGGCGCAGTTACTGCTCCACAGTCCCCACCTGCAAGTCGCGACACGCATTCATCAGGCTGGCCACGCCTTTCTGTATGCCTTCGGCGAATCGCTGATAGCGGAATTCCGGGATCATTGCTTCTTCCAGGATCTGCTGTGCGGTGGCGTCCGGGACGCAGGCGCGCATGGCCGCGCCCGGTTCGATGCGGGCCGCTCCGTCGTTGGGCGCAACCACAACCAGTATGTAGTTGGTGCGCGCTTCGTTGCCCAGTTGCCAGGCCGTTGCGGCCTGGCCGGAGAACGCTTCGATCGGCAGACCGTTCAGCTTGCCGACGGTGGCAACGATGATCCGCTGCGAGGTGCTGGTCTCGTAAGCCGCGAGCTGCGATTCCAGGGCCGCGCGTTGTTCCGGTACGAACTTGCCGGCCTGGTCGGCGAGGTGACCGACGAGTTCGGGGATCCCGGCCTTGCCGTATTGTTCGAGCGATTCAAGTTCCACGGACTCGAGCTGCAGTACCGGATCGCTGGCTACGTCGTCGGCAAGGCGCTGCCATTCTGCATACGCGTAGCTCGTGAAGGTCGCGGTTCGGCCACGTACGATGACCGTCAGGTCCGTTCTGTTGCTGAACAGCAGCGTGTCGTTGTCCGGCGGGGCAAAGATCCTGATCTGGTGCTCGCAACGTATGGGAGTAGGCGGCTTCTCGCGGCCCGGCGGAGGTCTGTTGACCGGCAGCGGGCAAGTGGACTGAAACGTAAGCGTATTACCGCGCAGTTGGCCCACCTCGTCGTGGTCCGCGATGCTCAGGCCACTGACCCGCAGCCTGCGAACACCTGGAAGATCCGGATCCAGGCCGTAGAGCAGGAACTCGGGGGCATCTGGAACATCCACCATCGAGGCGCTCGGTTTGACGATCAGGGAAACACACTCCACACCGGGCCCGGAGCCTACGGCGGTGCAATCGATACGCGTCCTGCCGTCCGGGCTCTGGAAACGCCCCAGCAATCGGGGCATCCAGGCATCCAGATCCGACCGTTTCGTGGTGAATGCCACCTCCGGGTCCGCTTCCATCCGCGCCTGGATGTTCTGCGCCGACTCACCGCGGGCCTGTGCGTTCACGTTGCAGGGGTGCACGCCCGCAACCAGGCCGAGCGCGACGCAAGCCGCGACGACGCACTTCATTTCGCCACCGGCCTGGCGAACACTTCTGGCCCGCCTACCACCACCGCCTTCGACCCCGGCACCCGGTGCATCTCGAAGTGAAACCGCACAGCCGGCTGGTGGTCGATCTCCACGTCGATCTGCATGTCGATCATCTTCAGATCGTTGTCCGCGGTGATGTGCGCCACGCGCTCGCACTGGCCCGGAACGTTCACGCAAGGCGCACGCGAGATCAGTGTGCTGTCCACCACGTATCCCAGCGCGCCTTCGGCGATGCCGTTGTTGTCCACCAGCATGTAGCGGATGCCGAGGCGATCCTTCTCGAAGCCGAACAACATCGTTGCGGGCTCGAGGTTGGAGACGCCGCCCAGAACAATGCCCCGGTCCTCGACCGGCACGGGAGTCCAGTGCACGTCGATCTGACACCGCACGGCCGGCGCCGGGCCAAAACCGATGCACTTGCCGGAGCCGCGTACGGGATGCAGGTCCTGGGGGCTGCCCCTGGCTTTCAGATCGACTTCGCCCGCGAAGGTGTATTCACCCACAAGCCGTGCCATCCAGTCGATGACCTTCTGCGGGTTCCTCTCTGGCTTGCGGCCTTCGATCAGGATTTCGCTGAGTTCCTTGTCGGTCAGCTCACGGCGCGGTTCCGCGGCGGGAAGCGACAGGCCCTGGGCAAGCAGCCACAGGCTCAGCACGTGAATTCCGGTCCTTCGGTTCACAACGCCCCCTGCCACAAGTGCAAATCGCGCGTTCACGAGAATGCGTGCGCTGAACGTAGGCAAGTGCCGGGATGGCGTCAAGGGTTGGGCCCGAGCCGACGATGTGGCGAGTTGATCCAGGCTGCGGTCGTGACGATTTGTTCAGTTGACCCACTGCGCACCGCTGTTCGAGAGTCAGGCATCAGGAAAGGGAGGTCCCGATGAGCTTGAAGCGAGTGGCCGCAACGGCCTGGTGCCTGTTTGCAGGCATGCCGCTCATGGCGCAGGTGCCATTTCTTCCTTCGCCGGAGCCGGAGGAACAGAAGCCCCCGGAACTGGAACCCATCGTCATCTATGGCGGGTTCGCCACGCCGAAAATGTGGAAGGTGTTGAAGGGCGAGCATGTACTGTGGGTGCTCGGCGATGCGCCGGCGCCCGCGGGTACGACGTGGCGCTTCGAGGAGGTGGAAGCACGTCTGGCTGAATCCCAGCTGGTGATGTATCCAGGACGGGTGGATGTCGACATCGGCTTCTTCGAGATAGCCGGCATGCTTACTCTGTTGCCTTCGGCGTACAAGACGGTGACGAAGAATCCCGACAACAAGACGCTCAAGGATGTGCTGCCGCCGGAAGTCTACGCGCGGTGGCGTGTGCTCAAGGCCGAGTACGCCCCGCGCGACAACGATCTCGAAAGGTTTCGTCCTTCCTTCGCCATGCAGAAGCTGGAGGAGAAGATCGGGGAGAAGCTCGGCAAGGAGCTCGGGCAGACGAATATCCCTGCGCAACCCGGAACACCCCCGCTGGGGCCTCCGATGCGACCGCAGGTGGACAAGGCCGCGAAGCAGCACAAGGTGAAGGTTCGCACGTTGCCGGAAGTCGAGCTGAAGGTCGACATCAAGCACTTGCGGGGAATGCTGAAGTTCATCCGCGGCTTCAATCTGGTGGACGAGCAGTGCGTGACCCGGAAGCTGGAGTACCTGGAACACAGGATTGAATACGTGAAGCTGAACGCCGCCGGCATGCCGCAGGACAAGGCGCCGGACCGAGTCCCGGATTGCGATGAGACGGAACTCCTGCTGAGCAAGCTCATGAGTGGCGAGATCCCGGACACTGCGGGCATCCTGAAGACGATGGACTCCATAGGGAAGAAGGTGATGCTCGCCAATCAGCAGCTGGATGCAGAGTGGATCGCTGCTGCCGAGGCAGCGTTGGCCGGGAACAAGTCGACTCTTGCGGTGCTGTCGATGGGGTGGAATGGCGATGTGTCACGCATCAACGGCTACGTCGCGCAGCTCCGCGAGCGGGGATACGAGGTGGAAGAGCCCGGCGGCGGCGTTCAGTGACCCGCTGAAGCAAGCGCCGGGTTCACGCCCTGCCATATGTCCAATGGGCAGCCGCGCGCCTGGCAATGCGGCGGTCGAACCTCGTCACGTCGCATTATGGTGACAGTGCTCACGGTTTCAGCGCACGGCAGCACACGCAACGCTTCTACAGCAACTGATCCAGGCGGATACTGGCCGCGACCGGGTATCCGCTGCAGGAAGGAGAGAATTGCGCATGGACATGCTGAGCATTGTGCCGCGATCGGTGCTGGTGATTGACGATGAGCCGGCAATCGGGGAAGCCGTTGCGATGGTGGCAAGAAGGCTTGGCATGTCATGCACCGTGATGACTTCTGGCCTGCAGCTGGAAGATGAAGTCGATCCCGCTATTACCGCGATCATCATCGACTTGATGATGCCCGGCATGGATGGCATCGAGCTGGTACGCCAGCTGGCCGCAAGCCGATGCCGCGCCACCATTGTGTTGATGAGCGGCCATGATCGCGGCGTGCTGCGCTCCGTGCAGGAGATGGCCAATACACTCGGGCTGCGTACCGGCGAGCCGCTGCAGAAGCCATTCCGGCTGGCTGACATCGAAGCCGTATTGAACGCCGTTGCGGAGCCGCAGCTTGATCGTCGCGGTGTCGTGGGTCGCGCCAGGCAGGCGCTTCCGGAGGATGAGTTGCGCGCCGCGATCAGCGAGCGTGCAGTGGTCGTCCACTACCAGCCGCAGGTGTCGCTGGCGACAGGGCGCGTGGAGGGCGTGGAGGCGTTGGCGCGTCTCAGGATTCCACGTCTGGGCCTCGTGTATCCCGACCAGTTCATTCAAGAGACGGAACAACTCGGCCTGATGGATGCACTGACGGACATCATGCTGGAAAGCTCGCTGGCAGAAGTCGCCACGCTGGAAGGGCTGGCCGACGCAACCCTGTCGGTCAACTTCCCCGCCAGTTCGCTGGTGGATCTGGCGCTACCGGACCGCATTGCGCAGAGCGCCGCGCAGGCCGGCATCCCGTTGTCCCGCCTGGTGGTCGAGATCACCGAGTCCGGTCTCATCCAGGAATTCGGCAAGGCACTGGATGTGCTGGCACGGCTGAGACTGCGCGGGGCGGGAGTGTCCATCGACGATTTCGGCACCGGATATTCCTCCATGGCGCAACTGCGTCGCGTGCCCTGCACCGAGCTGAAGATAGACCGGATGTTCGTGAAGGACATGCTGACCGACGATTCCGCAAAGGCTGTGGCCGAGGAGTCGATCGACCTGGCTCACCGATTGAAGTTGCGAGTGGTGGCGGAGGGCGTCGAGACGCAGCAGCAGGCGAGAGCATTGACGGATGCCGGTTGCGATCTTGCGCAGGGTTATTTCTACGCACGCCCCATTCCGGCCAGGGACCTGGCCGTCTGGCTGGCAGCGCGCGCAGCCGCCTTGTACACAGCCGGTGGTGCCAGACTGGCTTGAGGCTGCGCGGGGGTTGGATCACCGCCATTTCCCGGGTTACCCAGGTCGACCGCAGCGGTCAAAGCCATCACGCGGGCGCCATTCAGTCGTCATTCATGTGTCGGCACCCACCCTGTCGCGGCTTTCACTGGACGATACTTTCAGAAGGAACTGACCATGCGCACACGTCTTGCGGCAGGGATTGCCATGCTGGGTTTGCTGATGAGCCTGCCACTCATCGCGCAGCAGGCCAGTGCACCACTCGAGGAACTGGAGACGATCCTCGTCACCGGGGAACATCCCGGGCCAGGTTTGTGGAGGATATCGAAGGGCGATCATGTGATGTGGGTGCTGGGCACCTACGCGCCGCTGCCCGAAGACATGACCTGGCGTTCACAGGAAGTGGAGGCGCGCATCGCGGAATCGAAGGAAGTGATTCTTCCGGCTACCGTCGAGGTCGATGACGGCATCGGATTCTTCCGCATGGTCACGTTGATACCGGCCATGCTCAAGTCCGTGCGCCTGCCGGAGAAGAAGACCCTGCAGGACGTGCTGCCGGCTGCGACGTGGCGCAAGTGGCAATTCCTCCGGAACAAATACCTGGGTCGCGAAAGTTACGCTGACCGGATGCGCCCAGCCATGGCTGCTTCCATGCTGCGCGACGGTGCCTACAAGAAGGACCGTCTGACCGAGAAACCTGCGGTCGAGAGCGCCGTCAAGTCGGCCGCAAGGAAACATCGGGTACGCGTCCACAGCCTGCGCGACGTGGAGCCGAAGATGCAGACGAAGATCAAGCGCAAGGACCTGCACACCGCCATCACGGATATCGGCGGCATGGCCGACCTCGAGTGTTTCACCCACGATCTGGATCATCTGGAAGCCGACCTCGAGCAGCTCAGGCAGCGTGCCAATGCCTGGGCCCGGGGAGATGTCGAGGCATTGCGTCACCTGCACGAACAGCCCGACATCGTCAGCGCCTGCGACGAGGTGTTTGAGGCATCGGTCATGAGCGAGGACGCGACCAATGCCGCCCGGATGCAGCAGATCGACGCCGAATACGACGCGGCAGAGGCCAGAGGCAAGGTCAAGGCAGAAGAGGAATGGATCGCCGCCGCCCGCAAGGCACTGGAGCGGAACCGCTCGACATTTGCGTTGCTACCCATCCGCGAGGTGGTCAGTGCGAATGGCTATGTCGCGAAGCTGCAGGAACTCGGCTATGCAGTGGAAGAGCCCGGCGACGGCCGGCCGGGCGCCCGATAGACCAATGATGTCTTGCCAAATCGCAGCCCGACTTGGAAACTGGACAAAATTGACATGCCGATACGGCATCAGACGCGAAAAACCAGGGGGACTGCGGACATGAGAAGGGAAATAGTCAAGGCCACCATCATCCTCGCTTGCGCGGCCTTCGCGGCCAATGCCTCGGCGGCATGCAAGCGCGAGACGCTCATGAAGCTGACTGATGCGTATGTAAAGGCGCAAACGACGGGCAAGGCCTCCATGGTGCCGCTCGACAAGGGCGCGTACTACGGCGAGAACGACAACGCCATGGATATTGGCAAGGGCGTGCTGGGCGGGCCCCTCAAGGTCGACCTCACGCGCAGCTTCTACGACACCACGCAATGCGCCGCCTTCACGGAACTGGTGGCCGCCACCGACCCGCATCCATACGTGATCCTCACGCGCATGGAGGCGAACAAGAATGGCAAGAAGATCACGAAGATGGAGTCGGTGGTAACCGACGCGGGCGACTGGGTGTTCGGCGCGGACAAGTACCTTGAATTCTCGAAGGGCGAGGACTGGAGCGAGATCCCCAAGGACAAGCGCGACTCGCGCGAGGTCATCCAGGCGGCGGCTGATGCGTACCTGAACGGTTGGGGAGACGCGAAAGTGGAGGTGCCGCATGGCACGCCCTGCGCCAGGCTCGAGGGCAGCATGTACACGGGCACGCGTGACCCGGCGGCCAATTCGTGCAATCTGCGGTTCGGGCAGGAGATGAACGTGACCCAGCGCCGCTACGTCATCGACGAGAACTACGGCCTGGTGGTGGTCTTCCACAAGTTTCCCTTCCTCGACGGCGGACTGCCGAAGGATCCGGGAACACCGGCCGGCCAGATGTTCCGGGTTGAAGGCGGCAAGAATCGCTACATCCATGAAGTGACGGTTTGCACGACGCCAGGTTGTGGGCGAGCGCAGCGCGGTGGCGGACCTGGAGCCGGAGGCGCGCGCCGCGGCGGTGGACCTGGTGCGCCGGGTGCAGGACCTGGCCGCCAGGGCGGACCGGGCGGACCTGGGCCTGGACCAGGAGCGGGCCCCGGAGCACCTGCGGGCCAGTAGCCGGTTCGACGCTGCTGCTTTCGGCATACCATGGCCGCCAACAACCCAAGGGGGGGAATGTGCAAGTGAATAGAAAGAACATCCGGGTCACCATCTTGTCCTGCTCAATCGTCCTCGCCGGCATGGTCCTTGCGGCCTGCGGAGCGCGCGGCGATGCAGAGACGGCGGCCAAGAATGACAGTGGGTCATGCACCCGCGAGAAGCTCATGAAGCTGACCGATGCGTATGTGCAGGCGCAAACTGCCGGACATGCCTCCATGGTGCCGCTCGCCGAGGGTGCGTACTACGGTGAGAACGACAAGGCCATGGACGTTGGCGCGGGTGTGCTGGCCGCACCCATGACGATCGACTTCACCCGCAGCTTCTACGACACGACGCAGTGCGCCACCTTCACGGAGATCGTGGCGGCCACGCAGGCGCACCCGTATGTGATCCATACGCGCATGGAGGCGACCGCGGACGGCAAGGCGTCGAAGATGGAGTCGGTGGTGACGGACGATGGCGACTGGGTGTTCGGTGCGGCTGAGCACCTGGCCGTCACCAAGGATGAGAACTGGGGCGAGATACCCGAGGACAAGCGCGACACGCGCCAGGCCATCCAGGCCGCTGCCGATGCGTACCTGGACAACTGGGGCAACCCGGATCTGCCGGTGCCGCATGGCACGCCCTGCTCGCGGCTCGAGGGCCGCGTGTCCGTGACGACCAACCGGAACCCGGAGCTCAATCCCTGCGAGATGGGTGCGTTCCCGGAGAAGCTCAATGTGACCAACCGCCGCTACGTCATCGACGAGACCATTGGCGCCGTGAACATCATGCACAGCTTCCCGTGGCTTGATGCCGGGATACCGAAGGATCCTGGTACACCGGCCAGCCAGATGTTCCGCGTTGAGGGCAGCAAGAATCGCTACATCCACGAAGTGACGGTTTGCACGACGCTGGGCTGTGGCAGGACGAGACCCGGTGGAGGGTAGTAGTCCGTTCAACAGAAGAGGCCGGCATCAGCCGGCCTTTTTCTTGGTCTGCCAGGTCCATTTCCAGCCGTGACTGAATGACCTTGGCCCACATTGCGCGGCCTGAACTTTGGCCGCAAAAGTCTTGAAGTCCTGCAAGACATCCTCCGCGGACTTGCCGGTTCGTGCATCCAGATCGTTGTCACCGGCGTAGAGCACAACGGCCTTCGGCTGGTAGCGAATGACCAGCTGATCGACATGGAACGCCGCTCACCTGCGGGCCAGGCGCTGGACACGGGGTGATAATGAAGCCCCAATTGCCAGGGTGGGGTGTCGCATGGACAGGGTTACCAGTTCGTACGCGCGATATTGCCGGCCATGGATGTGCATCCTGCTGTCCGGCCTTGCCTTGCCGGTTCTTGCCCAGCATGTGGCGGATCCCGGGTTCAAGAGCGTGGGCCGCGGTGCGCCGCTGGCGGTCGCCCTGCCGGTACCGACGCTGCCGCCCAATGATGGCAGTGCAACGCCCGAGCAGATTGCGCGCGCCGACGCGGAGCTCGCCAGCTATCCATTCGTCGGGCCGCTGATGCTGCCGACCATCGGCTTGCCGCGCGCGCAGCGCGAGAAGATGAAGACGACGCCGGTCGGTTCGGCCTGGAACGGCGACAGCCCAGCCGGCATACAAGCGCTGCCGGTGGACATCTTCACGTCGAAGGATTTCTACCAGGACCGTGCGCTGTGGACCGACCCGCGCTATTTCCGCTGCAACAGCCCGCAGGGACTCGAAATGCAGCGCGGAGCCATCTTCAATGCAACGATCGGCGCGGACCCTCCGCGCACAGCGGCCTGGGGTTTCTGCAATCGCGACTACCCGCGCGAGGCCATCGTCAGCCCCTACGGTTTCAAGACCGCGCAGGCGCACTACGAAGCGCTGCTCGCAGAGACGAAGCGCCGGGGCGGGCCGACGAAGCATACCTATGCCACCGTGCCGGGCGAACTCAACGGCCGCTACGCGCCGGGCAACCTGCTCGGCAACTGGTACTCCATGATGTTTGCGGTGCAGTTTCCGACCGTGCTGTCGTTGCTGACGCCGGAATACCAGACACGCATGGTGCAGGACGCCTACCACCAGGGGAACACGAACGCACCGCAGTGGCCATCGCAGTACTGCTGGCCGGAAGGCTTCATGCGCCGCTGGTATGCCTTTTCGATCCAGTTCCCGCAATCGTTCATCGTGACGCCCTCGCTGGTGCAGATCATGGCCGGTGTGGCGGACAACTTCGTCACCAACATTCATGTCGGCCGCGAATTCCGCATGGACGGCCCGGTGCCGCGACTGGGCGCCGACGTACCGCGGTGGTATGGCGAGACCATCGGTTTCTGGGACCACGACGTACTCATCACCTGGACTTCCAACATCCAGGGGTGGGCAGCGCATGGAGCATTCGAGTTTTCCAGCAAGATGCAGACGATCGAGATCTATACGCCCAATCGCGATGCCAGAGGCCAGGTCACCGGCCTCAACCATGAAGCGGTCTTTTACGACCCGGAAGCGCTGGTGGAACCCATTCGCATCATCCAGAACTACACCAAGCTCAGCGGCTTCGAAGATGGCGACCCCACCATCTTCATTGAATGCGTGCCCACCATCCTGCCGGTCAAGGGCAAGGCAACCACGGTGACTCCCGGCCAGACCATCGAGTACGAAGTGCCGGACATGTACGGCCGCCCCTGGGCGAAGTTGTGGGAAGAGTATTTCGAGAACGGCATGCAGCGGCCTGCCGAGGACGACATCTTCAACTTCAACTAGGCAGCGGGAGCTGTTCCTGCCCACCGTCCTGCGGCCAACACCTGTACTGCCCGAGCCCGGGTCCCGCAACCCTGCGGCTTCTTAATCCATCGAAAAATTCGGGCGGACTACCATCGCTCGATGCGTCAGTTCGCCGCCGCGCCAGTGAGAGTCCGAGCGGTGGCCATCGGTCTCGCAGTTCTTGCTCACCTGATCGTGTTGCTGCTGCTGGCCATCGAGAGCCGCATGCATCGACCCGAAGCGGAAGCCGAGCAACCGCATTTCGTCAGCCTCTGGCTGGTGCCCGAGCCGCCGCCGCAGGCACCGCGGCCACCGCCCCGGCAAGCTGCGCCCACAGTGCGCAGGACCGCGCCGCTGATCACGCCGGTGGAACCTGCGGTGACGCCCACGCCTGCAGTTGAGCAAGCAGTGGCACCCGTGACGTCAGACCTCGTGGTCCCGCCACCCGTCAGCTGGGCAAGGGCAGCGCAAGACGCCGCTGATCTCTACATGGCGAACCATGACCCACCGGACATGGCCGCTGCGGTGATCGGTCCCAGTGCGCTCCGGCAACCTTGCAGACCACCGAAGCTCAGTGACGAGATGCAGAAGAAGGTGGACGACGCGCTGGACCGGCCTGCCGATCCTGGTCCTCCGGTCACGAGTCCCCCGGGCAGTGTGATGATGAATGGCCAGCGGGTCGGCGTGCTCACCATCCCCCGCAAGGTCGGCAAGTCCGAGCACATCATTCCGCCGGAAGAGCTGCTGGCGGAGCGCAAATCTTCGGTGCCGGACCCGTTTACCTGCGACTAGCAGGTCGCGGTTGACTACAGGTGTAGCCATGGATATAGTGGCGACACTTGTAGTCACACTGGCTCCGCTGGCACATGAAACGCAAGACGATCGGCGATCGCGAACTGGCACTGCTGCAGCATCTGGACCAGCAGGGCGAATCATCCGTCGGCGAGATTGCAGCGCAGTTTGGCGAATCCCTGGGTCTCGCCCGTTCCACCGTGCTGACGATGATGGAGCGCCTCAGGGCCAAGGGTTACCTCAAGCGTCGTCGCATCGACGGCGTATATCGCTACTCCACGACGGCCGCCGAGAAGGAAGTGGTGAATGAAGCCGTGGGCGCATTCGTGGAGCGCACGCTGCAGGGTTCGGTCAGTCCATTCGTGGCGTGGCTGTCCCGCCGCGGCAAAGTCAGTGACGATGAACTCGATGCATTGAAGAAGCTGGTCGCGAAACTGCAGTCAACAAGGAAGGGGGGCTGAGCATGGAGACCTTCATCACATCGTTGCTGGAACGCCTGCTGGCCACCAGCGTGCAGACGGCACTGCTCGCTGCGGTGGTGTGGACCTTGTGTCGCGCGCTGCCGCGCCTGTCGCCGGCCACGCAATGCTGGTTGTGGTGGCTGGTGGCATTGCAGGTGCTGGTCGGTCTGTGTGTGGACCCGGTGCTATTGCCCTGGCTGCCGCAGGCACCGGCCACCGTTGCGATCGCTCCGCCAGCCGATCTGATCCTGCCAGGTGTGGGTGACGCAGCGGTGTTGCCTGTGGCCGGCGGCAGCAGCCTCCCGCTGTGGCAGCTGGCCCTCCTGTTCGCGTGGCTGGCCGGGTTGGCAGTGATGCTTCGTTCATCGCTGCGTGACTGGCGCTACAGCCGGGCATTGCTGGCCAACGCAGTGCCATGCGCGGATGCAGATATCGTGCATGCCGTCGGCGAGGCCGCTGCTCGCCGCGGCCTGCGCAAGCCGCCGCGGATGTTCGTGTCTGGCGATGTCGAATCGCCGCTGGTCGTGGGTCAGCTGCGTCCGGTGCTGGTGTTGCCGGCGCATTCTTCATTGAGCAGCGCGGAACTCGACATGGCCGTCGACCATGAACTGGAGCACCTGCGCCGCGCCGACATGTTGTGGGGCTGGGTGCCAGTGCTGGCGCGCCTGGGTTTCTTCTTTCATCCCCTGGTGCATCTGGCCGTGCGCGAATACGGCATTGCCCGCGAGGCGGCCTGCGATGCGGCAGTGATGGATGCGGAGCATCGTTCACGCCATGACTATGGCGAGCTGCTGGTGCGGCTCGGAACTGCGCACCACGGCGCAGGCCTCGGTGCGGCTTCGCAGACATTCCTTGCGCTGCGCCGGCGACTGACCCTGCTGCAGCATGCAAAGTTTCTGCCAAGGGCCGGGTCCATCGCCGTGCTGCTCATCGCACTGGCCGGCGTGCTGCCGCTGCGGCTGGTGGCGGCGGTGTCGAAGACCGCGGTGCCTGATGTGGCGGCCGTGCTCAAGGCCGACGCTGCGGTCGAAGCACCGCTACCGACTGTTCCCGAGCCTGGAGTGCCTCCGGGTGAAGTGAAATCGACCAAGCCAACACCACAACGTACTGCCGAACTGGTGCGTGTCGCCGCGCCTGCTGCTCCGCCGGCGTCCGTGCCAGGCATCACGATCACGCCGTCCGAAGCGGCTTCGGCGCGCGCCGGCTATTCTTTCAGGCCTGATCCAAGGGACTATTACCCTTCGGCGTCCAGCGCCCTTGGCGAACAGGGCATGGTGAAACTGCAGATCTGCTATGACGAAAGGGGCAAGCCGTCAGAAGTGACGGTGGATCAGAGCTCCGGCTTTCAGCGGCTCGATGAGGCCGCCGTTCGCTGGGGCAAAGCAGTGCGATTCAGGCCTGCTGTCATCAATGGGCAGTCGCAGCCAGGTTGCGCGGTGGTACCGGTGCAGTTCTCCATGGAGGTGAGGAACGAGCCACAGTCCACGCAGGGCAGCGCGCCGGCCACGGCGCCGAGATCGCAGGCGGGGCCGGGCTATGCATTCAAACCCGATGTGGGCCAGTACTACTCGCCCGATTCCGTCAGCATGGGGGAAGAGGGCATGGTGAAGGTTCGCGCCTGCTATGACGAAAAGGGGATGATCGTCGATACGGCGGTGGATGGTGGCTCGGGCTACGCGCGGCTCGACGAAAGCGCCCTGCTCTATGCAAGGGCGGTGCGGATGAGACCTGCGGTCATCGACGGCGTACCGCAGCCAGGCTGTGTGGTGGTGCCGGTGCAGTTCTCCCTCAAGGCGGCGCAACCGCAATAGATCGGCAAGCGTGAGGTCAGTGGGCGCACCATCGTGGTCGACGAGAACGTGAAGGGAACACTCACGATGAACATCAACAACGTGCCCTGGGATCAGGTGCTGGACATCGTGCTGAATGCCAAGGGCCTGGAGAAGACCGTTCGGGGCAATGAGATCGTGATTTCCAACGCAGGGCCGCCTGCCAGGTAGATGATGTAGTGGCTGCACCCCGGCAGGGGTGCAGTTCTGTAGTCGCACCCGTGGTCCTTCGGGTAGGCTTGCGCACGTTGGTTGGCCTCAACCCATGGATCGGGAAGCGCGACGTGAAATTTCCCCTGCGTTCGACTCTGGCAGTGCTGGCCATGATAGTCGGCATCGTGCTGGTAGCGTGTGCTGCGCTATTTGCATTCGCATCCGTTGTGGCTCCGCCTGGTGGGCAGCAGGCGATTCTTCGATTGGCGGGGTGGTCGCTGGCGGCGCTGTTTCTTGCGCTGGCAATTCGTCTGATCTTGTTTGCCGGCAAGGCTCTCCGCTATGGGCGTGTACTGCAGATTGGCCTGGGCATGGTCGTGGTCCTGGGCATCCCCACGTTTGGCTGGCTGCAGCACAATGGCCTTCTTGATCGCAGCAAAGTCACCCTCTCGAATGGCGTGCTGCTGATACAGGGTCCGCTGGATTTCGACTTGCTGAGCCAGTTCCGCCATGTGCAGCAGTCGGCGGATCTGCGCGATGTGCGGGTACGGCTGCGCAGCCCAGGTGGCGAGATCCATGTCGCCATGGCAATGGGTCGCGAGATTCGCCGCCTGAATCTCGACGTGGAAGTGGACGGCTTCTGCGGTTCCTCGTGCGCCAACTACCTGTTTACGGCCGGCCACAACAAGTACGTGCAGTCGCCTGATCAGGTGCGATTCCACGGTGGCGCGCTGCAGCCCAACACGGTTGAGACGGTCTTCGAAATGATCCGGCAGGGCACACAAATGACCAACGGGGACGACATACCCCCGGACCTGGACCTGGTGCAGGCTCGTGAGCTCTGCGGACTGGCGGCTGATCTTCCCATCAACCGGGCCACGAATATCCTGGCGGAGAAGGCGTACTTCGATGAGATCGGGGTCAGCTCACTGACGCCCGTCTACGGCCAGTACGGCGACTACTCTGCCTGGTTCATGGACGGGGTCCACGACAGTTACTTCTACGAGCCCGAAGACTTTGCGCAGCTCGGCGTGACCAACGTGATCATCACCGGGCCTGACAAAGAGAGCAGGTCGCGGCCTGCGCTGTTCAGGGCGCAGACCAGCATCGCAGGCATCGGCGCACTGCAGGCGCAGACGGCCGAGATCTACCGCAAGATCGAAGCGGCAGTGCCGTTGCATGCGGGTGACATCTGGCGCGGCCTGACCCCCTGATGAACTCCCAGGGCGGCGATGAAACCAACCATCCTGGTTCGGTCGTTCGCAGCTGCGCTCTTCAAGGCGTGCCCGGTTCCTCGACGGTGTAGCCCAGCGCCCGCAGCTTGTCCAGGTAGCTCTTGTTTTCCCGTGTCCTGAATGCCTGCAGAACCGCGAACGTCGACGCGTTCTTTTCCAGTGCTGCCTGTGCGGCTTCGACCCACTCCGTCTCGAGCTGCTCGCGACCGAGACTTTCCTGCAGCGCGATATCGTCCATCACGGCGACCAGACCTGTGCTGTCCTTCATCTCGCCGGCCTTGACCTTCTTGATGTACATGTCGGGCTCGTTGCATTCCGGGCTGCGCTGCGGGGCCTCGCCCTTTGCTTCCGGGTCAGCCATCAGCTTCCAGTAAGCGACGAGCTTTTCCAGGTAATCCAGCCGGTCCGCGATGCACTGCGCGTCCACCAGGTTGATCTTGCCGGCGCTCTTGAGCTTGTCGCGCACGTGATCGATTTCGACCTTGCGCTCCACCTTGGGTTGCGTGCGCGACTTGACCCTGTGCTTCTTCGCGACCTTTTCCACCAGTGGCAGCAACATGGGCCCCGGCCGCTGTGGCGCAGCGGATGCTTGTGCTGACTTCTGCGGCCTGGGCCGGATCTTGTCCGCGATCTTTTCTTCGAGCATCCCCAGCGCGATGGAGGGGCGCCACTTCTCGATATCGTTGTCGCGCCCGACGTATTCGGTCTTCAGCACTCGCCAGCGGGCGTAGGTCTCCGGCGGAACCACATCTTTCAGTGTCTGGCCGTCTGGATTCTTTGCCGCCTTGAACGCCGTGGGCAGCAAGGTGACGGCGTAGACGATGTTGACGCCGATGTCGATCTTCATTCTTCCGGGGAGCATCAACAATCGGGATTCGGCCATTCGCGCGTCCAGCTCGTCCATGCGCCAGGTGGAGCCAGAGGGCGCCGCCCGGTTGGCGACCACCCACAGCACATGGTCGCCTTTGGAGACTTTCCACATCTGAGGAATGGCCTGGCCGCCATTGACGACGATGGTGTCCAGCTCCTGGAGCTGATCGCGGGGCAATTCATCGTCGGTGACTTCCGTGGCGGGTTCTTCTGCCTGCGAGATCGGGCCCGCGAGAAACAGGCAGGCTGCCAGTGCGGCAAGTGGTGAAAGCCCTGCGATCCTTGCGGGGTGAGGTTGAATCATGCGCGCTACCTTACCGTCATCGGCCGTGAACCCCTGCGTTAAGAGTTCGACAGGCAGGTGCGGTGCACGTGCCGCGGGGAGAAGCGGCCGGTCTTCAGTTATCCTGCGCGCGAGGAGGCGACACATGACAGTAGCCGGCACAAATTTTGGCAAGGCAGCAGCCGACTACGGAAAGTTCCGGGCTGGCTTTCCCGATTCCATCTTCGATCGTCTCGCGCGGTTTGATGTCGGCGTGCCGGGCCAGGTGGTCGCGGACCTTGGCACTGGAACCGGCACCTTGGCGCGTGGTTTTGCACGGCGCGGCTGCGTGGTGACCGGGTTGGACCCCGACGCGCGGATGATCGAGCAGGCGATGCAACTGGATCGTGAAGCGGGCGTCGATGTGAGCTATACGCAGGCCACCGCGGAATCCACCGGCCTTGGGTCGGCCTTCGCCGATGTCATGACTGCGGGCCAGTGCTGGCACTGGTTCGATCGCCCGCGGGCCATTCGCGAGGTAGTACGGGTGCTCAAGCCTGGCGGCCGCCTGGTCATCGCGCACTTCGACTGGCTGCCCCATGCCGGAAACATGGTCGAGGCCACCGAGCAGCTGATCCGGCACCACAACCCGAACTGGGATCTGCATGGCGGCATGGGCATGTATCCGCAGTGGTTGCCCGATCTGAGTTCGGCCGGCATGCGCGGCATTGAAACCTTCTCGTATGAGGTGGACGTTCCGTACACCCCAGAAGCATGGCGCGGTCGCATCCGGGCCAGTGCGGGCGTTGCCGCGCTCGATGCCGCCGGGGTGCAGCAGTTCGATGCAGAACTGGCGAGCCTGTTGTCCACGCGGTTTCCATCGGCCCTGCTCGACGTTCCACACCGGATCTTCGCCATCATTGCGCACACCGCGTAACGCCCCATGCCATTCACGATCAGGGTCGATGACCTGTCATCGGCGGAAGTGCAGGCGCTGATTGCCGAACATCTGCGCGGCATGCACGCCACGTCCCCACCCGAGTACGTGCACGCGCTGGCGATCGACGCGCTGCGCCAGCCGGATGTGACCCTGTGGACGGTGTGGGAGGGCACCTCGCTCTGCGGTTGCGGAGCTTTGAAAGCCCTGAATGCCCACGCCGGCGAGATCAAGTCGATGCGCACGAAGGTGCAGTGGCTGCGCAAGGGAGTCGGCCAGCAGTTGCTGGACGTGATCGTCAGCACCGCGCGCGATCGGGGCTATCGCGAACTTCTGCTTGAAACGGGAACGGGTGGGCCATTCGAAGCCGCGCTGTCGCTGTACCGCCGGAACGGCTTCGAGTTTTGCGGGCCGTTCGGCAGCTACGTGGCCACCGAGTTCAATGTCTTCATGGTGAAGAAACTTTGAATGACACCATATTGACATTGCGCCTGAGGCGGCACAGTACCCAGAGCAGCCGCACCCGGATCACCAGGCGCTCAACCGCCCAGCCAAACAAGCCGGCACACAGCGCGGCGATCACCACCGGCTCCACGTTGCTCCAGCCCAGCGTCTTGCGCCATGGGTCCAGGCTTTCCAGCGGATCCGAATCCGGGATCTGCTTCCACAACACGTACAGCATTCCGATCAGCAGCGTGAGGGTGGTCAACACGCCAGCGAGCATGTAGCTCCCGCTGTCAGCCAGACGCACGTAACGGTGCTGGGCGCGTTGCGCGGCCTGTTCCGGAATCCCGACGATGCGGATCTCGGCCCGCGGCAGTGTCCACCGCGTGGCCACGCGCAGACCCAGGCGCGTGATGTCAGCGGCAGTGCCGAGCACAAACCTGGGTCGGCGGCGCGGCTTGCGCCTGGAGGCGCGTGCAACCGGCCTCTCCGCTGCGGCGGCGAGCGATGCGCGGGGCTGTATGGAATCGCCGGCTTCAAGCCAGGCATCACCCACCGGCTTCGTGGCGGGCAGGTCTTTCGATGAGCCGAGGCGACGACGCAGGCCAAACAGCAGCCACAGCATCCGCAACCGCGTCCACAGCACTTCAATGGCCTTGCCGACCAACAGCAGGCCCAGTGCGGCAAGCAGTACCAGCCCCACATCGGCCCAGCTGCGGCTGAATATCCACACCCTGGTGAATCCGCCCAGCAGCATCATGCCGCCGAGCACTTCGCCGAACAGGCAATTGCAGGCATCGGCCAGGTGCGCGAAGCGGTCCTGGGCGCGCTGGGCAAACAGCAAGGGAAAGTGCCCGGTGTCGACCGTGATGCGGGGCGGGCGCCAGCGCGCAAACAGGCGCCAGGACACACGGCGGAGGTCCGCGGCGTTGCGCACATGGATCGATTCCCGTCGCATGTCGCAAGTGTTGACGTCGATAATGCAAGCAATATGGATCGAGCGGTCGCAATCAGCAGGATCGAGGCGGGGCCAGTCGTCCTCGAGCCCCAGGTCGCGGCGCACGCGGCCGAAATGTTCGATGTGCTGTGTGATCCTGCGATCTACGAATTTGAAAACTCTCCACCCGAATCGCTGCCATGGCTGGCCGAGCGCTACCGCAAGCTCGAATCGCGCCGGTCACCCGATGGCAGGCAGTGTTGGTTGAACTGGGTGATCCGCCTGCCCGGTGGGGCGTTGGCTGGCTACGTGCAAGCCACGATCACCGAAGACGGCGTGGCGCACGTCGCATACGAACTGGCCAGCCGTTACTGGCGACAGGGCATAGGCAGTGCTGCGGTGAAAGCGATGATGACTGAACTTGCGCGGCACTTCGGGGTATCGCGCTGCGCTGCGACGCTCAAGGTGTGCAATTTTCGCTCGCGGGCGTTGCTGACGAAGCTGGGGTTTGAGCTCACGAGTCCCGACGATGGCGAGGAAATCACGATGGGCAGGCGCCTGGGTGAGTCCTGATTTGCGCTGCCTCCGGCGAGCAGGGCGATTTGCAGCAGCTATCATCGCCAGAACAAGGATTGACGCAATGCTGAACAAGCCCTGGCTGGTGGCATGCGCCGCAGTGTGCGTTACGCAGATTGCGCGCGCCGACACCGTGCCCAATGTATTCCACGACGTCGAACTCGAGGCCCGGCTCCGGCAGACGCAGATCGATGCCGGCGCGCCGGAACCGGCGGCGTTCACGTCGCTGGGCATCGCGCCCTTTCGTACCGCGCAGACACTCTCGCCCCCCGACCTCTCGTTTTCCATTGCACAGACCTTCGACGGATTGGGACAGGCGCGCTTTGCGCTGGGAGTGGATTTCACCACGCTGCAGTTGCTGCGCGGCAGGTGGCGTGGCGAGCAGTGGCACCTGTCCGACTACAAGGGCAACCACAACCATCGCACCATTGCCCGTGCGCAGTTTTCCATTGCCGTGAGCAAGGGCGAGAACGACCACGACCAGTCGCTGCGCATTGCGCCAGCCGTGCGGGTGGTGCTGCACCAGGAACGTGATCCGCGCGTGCATCGCGGCATCGGTTCGCTGCAGGACTGCTTCGAGCGCAATGTGGGTCTGGCCGAAGATGAGCGTGACGCCACGGAAGCGCTCGGCAGGCGCCGCGATGCCGCCGGTCGGGTGCTCGATGACCCGGCCGCCGGGGAGAGTGAGCGCGAAGCGGCGCGGCACGAACTGGCCACCGTCGAGCCACTATGGGCAGAGGCTGTCGAACAGTATCGGCGGGCGCTGCGGGAGCTGGTGCGCAAGGGCATGGCAGTTTGTCGCGAGGATCCGGAGCTGACCGCATACGCGTGGAATTCCACGGGCTATGCCATTGGTGGGTCGCCCACGCTGCGCGCCAGCAATGGCGCCATGGACGATCTGCGTCTTCACGGGTACTCGGTATGGGCCACCGCATCGTACGGCTTCGATCCGCACGGCCGCCTGCGCTACTGGATGCCAGGCTTTCTCGGCAGCCACGCACAGGTACTGCTGCAACTCACGTACCGCCACGACCAGCTGCTGCTGCGTCCGGGAGGGCAGGCCAGCTCCGACGAAGCCAACCAGTACGCGGCCTCGGCGCGGCTGCGCTACGGAAAATCCCGCTTGAATGGCAGCCTGGAGCTGGCGCTGCTGCATGATGACTTCGATGTCGGTTACGGGGACACCTACACGGCCATCACGATCGGTGCGGACACGCAGCTGCATGAAGGGCTGTGGTTGAGCACGAGCCTCGGACGAACCATCGCCCGCGAGCGCATTCCGGAGGAGACCTTGCTGCGGCTGAGCCTGCAGTGGTCAAGGTTCTGAGATGAAGTCTGACCAAGAGAACCCTGCCGCTTCGCCCCGTGGAATCTCCGGCGATTTCATCGCCTGGCCCGGCGGCGCCATCTTCGTAGGCGAAGGCAGCAGCCAGATCGCGCCACATGCGCATTACTCCATTCAGTGTGTGTTCGGCCTGCCTGACGGGCTGCGTCTGAGCGTTGGCCGCAAGAGTGAATGGTTCGATGCGCCGGGCGCGCTGATTCCGTCGCGCGCCATTCACACCATCGATACCAGCCGTTGCACCTGGGGCGCGGTGATGTTCATCGAACCTGAAACCGTGGAAGGCAGCGCCATCAGCCGGCGCCTGCAGCGCTCGCATGAAGTGCTCGCTGCGGAAGAGGTCGCCCGCTTCGCCGCCAGACTGGAACAAGCCTGGCGCGGGGAGCGCAGCAGGGAGGCCGTCAGCATTGTCTGCCAACAGTGGGTGCGCGCTCTTGCCGGCACCGACAAACCAGCGGCGCCTGATGCGCGCGTGCTCGCCGCGATCGAGCGTATCTCGATGCGTGCCGGCAGCGAGCCGACGCTCGAATCCCTGGCCGGCAATGCGCACCTGTCACCGAGCCGCTTTCGTCACCTGTTCGTCGATGCCGTGGGCATGCCGCTGCGCACTTACCTGCTGTGGCGTCGGCTGCTGCGCGCCTGGGAACAGCAGATGCAGGGCGACTCCATCACGGAGGCGGCGCACGCCGCCGGTTTTGCCGATGCCGCCCATCTCTCGCGCACCAGCCGCGTGATGTTCGGCCTGCCACCTTCGGCCGTGATGATGAATGGGCCAATCAGCCAGGGCCGCTCGCCAACTCACAGGTGAACCACCGGTCCGCTCAGTGCGCGCAGGAACGCCGCAACATCCCGTATTTCGGCGGGCGACAGCCTGATTGGCTGCCGGGTGCTACCGGCCTTGCCGGCAAGAGCCAGTTCACTCTCCCCCACGGTTGCCCGCGGTGAACTGGCGTAGTGTGCGACCACACCCTCCAGCGTCGCGATTTGCCCCGCATGCATGTACGGCGCGCGCAGCGCCACATTGCGCAGGCTTGGTGTGCGGAATGCGCCCATGAGTTGCGGATCATCCACCGAGACAAAGTTGAGCTCGCCGCATTGCTCCGGTCTTGCATCGCTGTAGCGGCCAAGGCAGTTGAATTCATCGGCCAGCAGACGTTGGACGCCTTCGGCGCGACCCTGATCCGGCGCCGTACCTGCGTGCGCCGGCACACCTGTATTGTGAAAGGCATGGTCGGTGAACAGGGGTCCGTTGTGGCAGGTGCCGCACTGGCCCTTGCCGATGAACAGCTTGAGGCCACGCGCCTGCTGCGCGGTGAGGGCGGTCTGCCCGTTGGCATCTCCGGCCAGTGAAGCCGCGACGTAACGGTCGAACGCCGACTCCCCGTAAGAGATCTGCGCCTCGTAGGCTGCGATCGCCTTGCCGGCATTGGCAAAGATGCGGTTGATGTCTTCCCGCGTGGCGGCCGGCAGGCGGGCCCAGGCCGCGCGCTCAGCGTCATCGCCTTGAGGTGACGCGACCGGCAGCACTGCCGGCAGCTGCGGCAACGGACCAAACACCTCTTCATAGGCATCTGCATGGTCCGCGCGCACCAGCGCGGCAAGCTGCGAGCGGTTGAAACCGTGCTCGGCGGCATCCTCGATCGGGCCCAGTGCCTGCGACCACAGGCTGTCCTTGCGGCCATCCCAGAACAGGAATGGCGAGTAGCTGGCGCCCATCACAGGCATGGTGCGGCGTCGGCCGGTGCCCACGCCGTGACCCACGGTGCTGTCGTCCTGGAAATTGCGTGTGGAAAGATGGCAGGTGCTGCAGGCCACTTCGCCATTGCGGCTGAAGCGTTGATCCTCAAACAGGATGCGGCCGAATTTCGCGGCGCCGGCATTGTGCTCGTAGGCGTTGGAAGGATCCGCCGGGCGTGCGCCGGCACTGGAGAGCTGCATCGACGCCAGGATCTGCAGCTCGTCTTCCGACCAGCGATCCCGCACATTCCGGGCCGTCCTTGCCTTTGCGGGCTTCTGGACTACGGTATTGAAGGTGACCTGGTCATTGCCCTCGGGTGCCTGGATGGCGAGTTTGATCTCCCACCAGCCGGTCATGCTGAACTTCATGCCTTCGATCAGGTAGACGCCGGAACCGGGTTCCTCCGTTACCCGCGGCCTGGTCGGCAGGCCATGTCCGTGCTGTGGCATGCCTCCGTCCACGACAAAGTGCGCACCGGAAACCGGCGCGCCGTCGATGGTGGTCAGGCGCACGTTCCAGCTGTGAAGCTCGTTGATGCGCGGAGTCTTCTCCGGCTGGATCAGCTGCACGTGGTAGTGCGCATGCGCCGAGGGTTTTTCCAGCGACAGGTCCAGGTTCTTCGGCGGACCGGCGAAGCATCCCGTGGCCAGAAACAGCAGGGCGGTCAATGCGAAGCGCGATGCGGCGCGGTGCGTGGCGGACATGAAAGGTCTCCCTTCGGGCTCGGTGCAATGGGTTACAGGATGGGGCGGGCTGCGAGGCGGCCGGTGCGAAGCAGCAGGGCCAGCACCGCCGCAGCAGTCAGGTCATAGGCAGCGCAGAACCCCGGCCACCAGTGCGGCACGCCGGCATTCACGATGAAATGGTCATGCGCAAGGTCGAACAGGCCATGGGCAGCCAGCGCGGCGACCACGATCCACAGTGACCAGCGGAAGCCCGCAATGGCGGCAGCGATGAACAGCAGGCCGGTCAGCAATTCGGCGATCAATACCTGCGTGGATGCGGCCATCGCCGCGAACAGCACGTAGTAGGACCCGACGATCATGGTGACCAGCGGGTAGAAGCCGCGCTCGCGATCCAGGCGGGTGAGGGTGCCCAGCGACCCGGCGGACAGGGCGAGCAGAATGCCGATCAGCAATGACATGGCGGTGGTTCCTTGTTGAAGAGAGGCCGGGCCCACAGGCGGCCCGGGATGGGGTGGCGGATCTCAGGCGCCGCACTTGCAGGCTGGCGAGCAGTTCGCTTCCGGGCGGCACTGGCAGTTCGCACCGCAGCCACAGGTGGGGCCACAGGCGCAGGTGGCCGCGGCGGATGAGGTGGTCACGTCGTCATTGGTCTTGATGTTCATGAGAATCTCCGTTGGTTTGGTTGCTCGACGGAACGCATTCTGGGGACCCCCGGAATCGGCGGATTGAACGAAAGGGCTGACCTTTCCGGATCGGGGGTACCATCGGCATCCCGGTCTCATGGAGGCGAGTCATGCGATCAATGAATTGCCGGATGCTGATTGCGGCCCTGACCCTTGGTCTGGCTGCCGCACCCCTGGCGGCGCAGACGCTGCCCCGCAGCCAACTGGCCGCCGCGCTGCGCGCCGGTGGCTATGTCATCGTGATGCGTCACGCCAGTTCACCGCACGACCCGCCGGATGCCGCGCATGCCAACCCCGACAACACCGGCCACGAGCGGCAGCTGGATGAAACTGGTCGCGGTGATGCAAAGGCGATGGGCGCGGCGCTGAAGCGGTTGAAGATTCCCGTGAATGAAGTGCTGGCGAGCCCGACCTATCGCGCACTGGAAACGGCACGCTTGCTGGATGTGGGCAAGGCGCGCGCGGAGCCGGAACTGGGCAATCAGGGCATGACGGCAACCGGCGCAGCCGGTGCGGCCTGGCTGCGCCAGCAGGTGGCCCGCAACACTGCACCTGGCGGCAATCGTCTGCTGATCACCCACGGTCCCAATATGTCGGCGGCATTTCCCGATGACTCGGCAGGCATGGGCGAGGGCGAGGCGCTGATCTTCGATCCGCGCGGCAAGGATGGCCCGGTGATGGTTCAGCGCATCAAGATCGGGGAGTGGGCGGGGCTGTAACCACCTTGATGGTCGGCCCGTTGACATGCACAGCGGCTGAGGGGTTCACTGCGAGCCAACCAGGGAGGGGTTCGGCATGAAACGGCGAATCGATCATCTGCAGCAGGGGGCGATCCGCAATGGGTTGCTGCAGATCCTGGGCCTGCTGGGGTTGGCGGCGGTGGGTGTGGGTATCGGGTTGGTGCTGCCCGAGCGACCGGATGCCACGGTTGCCGATACCGCTGCCATCGCTGAAGCGCCAAAGCCTGTTGAGGCTGCGCAACCCGATTCTGTTACAAGCCCCGTGATTCAAGCGAGCACATCGCGTCCCGCGGCTGCGGTGAGTGCGGTGGCCATGGTCCCGCCGCCGCCACCCGCGCCACCCGCGCCTGCGCCAGTCGAAGGCCAGCCCGGCCGCCAGGACCCGGACCGGATTATCGGCAACAACGATCTGGACGGCGATGGTGTGGTGACGCGGGAAGAGGCCGCGCGGGCCGACAAATCCCTGAACAAGATGTGGGGCCTGTATGACGTGGACCGGGACGGCCGCGTGGATGCAGAGGAGATCCGCAAGGCCTACGCGGAAATGGACGTCGGGAATGCGCTGCAGAAGATTACCGGCAGCTCGCAGGGGCACATCGCCGTGGCGGACCCGGCCCGCATCGTGGCGAACAATGACCAGGACGGCGACGGAATCGTGACCAGGGCAGAGGCGGAGAAGGCCAACACTTTCCTGATCGGCCTTTTCGACAATTACGATCTGAACAAGGACGGCAAGGTAGACGCCAGGGAAATGGCCAAGGCGTCGGCGTACTGAGATCTCGCGCGAGGTTTGCTGCAGGGAAGGGGTGACCAATGCGAATTCTGTTCTGGTTCTGTGCGGCACTGTTGGTGGTCTCGGCCACGATGTCCACGCATCTGTGGCGCGGGCTGCGCGCCGAGCGCGAACAGACCGCGTCGCTGCAAACGCAGATCGATGCAGCGGCGGTGCGCGAACGCGTGCTGGCACAGACGCCCGTGCCGGTTGCGCCGGCGCCGGCTCCAGTCGCAGCCACGCCAGCTCCGGAACCAGTTGCAAAACCGCAGGCGACTCGGCCTGCAGTGGATCCCCGCTCCATCGACTTTGCCGCGCAACAGCGCGAACTGTGGAAGGACCCTGAGTACCGCAAGGCGAGATTGGCGCAGGCGCGGGCAGTTGCCAGTCGCAGCTATCCGGGCCTCGCCGAGGACCTGGGGTTGTCACCGGCTCAGGAAGATCACCTGCTGGATGTACTCGCCGAATCCGACGTGAACACGAGCGCCGCGATCAGCACGCTGTCGTCCTCGGCAAATGATCCGGCCGCAAACCAGCAGATCTCCGCCAGGCTCACGGAATACATGCGCCAGCGCGACGACGCAGTGATTGCAGAGCTTGGTCCGAACGGCAAAGACCGTTGGGCGCAGTACCAGCAGACCGCCGTGGCCCGCAGCCAGGCCAACTCCTACAACACCATGCTGACCCAGGCGGGCCAGCCGCTGAGTGCAACGCAGCTGAAGTCCCTGTCGGCGACGGTGGTCACGGAGCAGAAACGCCAGCGCGACGAGATGACGGCGCTGACTCGCAACATCAATACCCAGGATCCCGCCGCCGTTGCGGCAATCGAGCCGGAGTTGCGCAGGCGCCAGAACGACTACAACGAGCGTGTGCTGGCCGCTGCCGCCCCGATCATGAGCGCACAGCAGATCCAGCTGCTGCGGGCACAGTTCGAGCAGCAAAGTGCGATGAGCCGGGCACTGGAACGCGCGCGGGCACAGGCCATGGCGTCGCAGTCGCAACAGGGGGCGCAGTGAACATCCGTACGTTGACCACTGTCGCTGCGAGTCTCGTGGTGATTTCAGGAATCGTGACTATCAACCTGTGGAGCGAACTGGGCTCGCAGCGCGAGGTAACGGCGTCACTGAACACCGAGCTGAGTGAATCTCAGGGTCGCATCAAGGCGGCTGAAGATGAGTTGGTCGCGGCGGCCGCTCGAGTTGCAGCCACGCCTTCAGCGCCCGCACCGGCTTCAGCGCCGGCTCCGGAGAAGAAGCCCACATCGACGTCTGCGCTGCCCTCGCCACTAGCCGCTGGTGTGGTCGTGTTTTCGAGCGGCAATGGCAGCACGGTCAGCATCAGCCAGCAGGACCTGATGAAAGACCCGGAGTACCGCAAGGCCCGGCTCATGATGACGCGCGCGACCATCGGCCAGAACTACCCGGGGGTTGCCGAAGAGCTGGGGCTGAACCCGGAAGAGGCTGACCAGCTCTTCGATCTGCTGGCGCAGAACCAGATGGATCAGTCGGCACAGTTGACCCTTGTGTTGAACGGTACCCAGCCAGATCAGGCGGCCATGGCCGAGGCCAATCGCAAGCGGCAGGTCCTGCAGCGCGAACTCAATGATTCATTGCAGAACATGCTGGGCGACGCGCGTTACAGCCAGTGGCAGGACTACCAGCGCACCCAGGGGCAGCGGGTGCAGGCCAACAGCTATGCCACCCAGCTGGCCCAGGCCGGTGTGCCCATGAGCGCCAGCCAGAACAAGGCGCTGGTCGATGTGTTGATCGCCGAGCAGCGCACCCTGCAGACGGATACGGTGCAACTGGGGCGCATGGTTGATCCTTCGAACCCGGCCACGCGGGCCGAGGCCCAGCGGGCGCTGAGCGAACGCAGGGCCCGGAGCAACCAGCACATTCTGGATGCCGCCGCCGGCACACTGACCCCGCAGCAGATCAATGTGCTGCGCGAGCAGTTCGCGCAGCAGGAAGCCATCAACGCCGCACAGGATCGCGTGCGGGAACGCACGCAGGGGATGGCGCAGGGGGTCACCGTGTTCTAGCCGGGCGCACCGGGTGACGACGGACGGTACTATGCTCGTGCAGCGCGAGCACAGGAGCGTTCCAGCATGTCTTCCGTCAACGATCCGAGCAAGAATCTCCCGCCAGGCTATTTGCCGCCAAGGGTATGGACCTGGGATGCGCCCAGCGGCGGCACATTTGCGCCCATCAATCGTCCCGTATCCGGTGCAACGCACGAGAAGTCGCTGCCACGCGGCAAACATCCGTTGCAGCTCTATTCGCTGGGCACACCCAATGGCGTCAAGATCACCATCCTGCTCGAGGAGCTGCTGGCGCTCGGGCACGGCGGCGCCGAGTACGACGCGTGGCTGATCCGCATCAATGATGGCGATCAGTTCGGCAGCGGTTTCGTGGCGGTGAATCCGAACTCGAAGATTCCGGCCATGCTCGACTGTTCAACCGATCCGCCAATCCGGCTGTTCGAGAGTGGCTCGATCCTGTTTTATCTCGCCGAAAAGTTCGACGCCTTCCTGCCGAAGCGCCAGCCGCAGCGCGCCGAGACCATGAACTGGCTGTTCTGGCAGGTGGGCTCAGCGCCGTTCCTCGGCACGAGCTTCGGGCACTTCTACTTCTACGCGCCGATGAAGATCGAGTACGCGATCAACCGCTATGCGATGGAAGTCAAGCGGTTGCTGCATGTGCTGGATACGCACCTGGCGAGCCATGAATACCTGGCAGGCAATGAGTACACCATTGCCGACATCGCCAACTGGGCCTGGTACCGCCGCATGATGGAGGGCGCGTACAACGGCGGGGAGTTCCTGTCGGTGCATGAATACACCCACGTGCAGCGCTGGGTGGATCTGATCGGCGGCCGCCCGGCGGTGCTGCGCGGCAAGCGCGTGAACACCACCACCGGGCCCGAGGAACTGCGCGTGCCGGAGCGGCACAGCGCGGCGGATCTGGAGCGCTGATCAGTCGATGTTGTCTTCGATCCGCTCGGCCGCCCGGATGTCCGCGGCCAGCACATCCTGCGCCGCGCGCCCGGCGCGACGGTTGTGCCACCAGCAGTAGCCGATCACCACCACGGTGAGGGCGAGCGGCAGCCAGTACGAGTCATGGAAGAGGCCCGGCAGGTAGGGCTGTACGGCCTTGTCCGAGTCGATCATTTCGCCGGCGGTCCAGGCGATGAGCCCGGCGCCGATGTAGATCACCACCGGGAAGCGATCCATGATCTTCATGATCAGCGTGCTGCCCAGCACGATCAGCGGAATCGACAGCACCAGGCCGACGATCAGCAGTGTCCAGTCGCCCTTGGCCACGCCGGCAATGGCCAGCGTGTTGTCCAGGCTCATCACCACGTCGGCGATCAGGATGGTACGGATCGCTCCCAACAAGTCGCCATGTGCGTGGTGCGCCTGATCGCCATCCTCGTCTTCGATCAGCAACTTGAAGGCAATCCAGATCAGGAGCAGCGCGCCGACAAATTGCAGGAACGGAACCTTGAGCAGTTCCACCGCGGCGATGGTCAGGATCACCCTGAGCAGGATCGCACCGACACTGCCCCAGGCAATGGCTAGCCTGCGGTGTCGGGGTTCCAGATTGCGGGCAGCCAGCGCGATGACCACCGCGTTGTCGCCAGACAGCACGATGTTGACCAGCATGACCTGCAGCAACGCGGCAAGAAACTGTGCGGTGAAGATTTCCATGATCGGGCTGGATCATAGGTGATTGACCTTGACCCCCGCACCTGCTCCACAGTAGCTTGGCCACAACCAACAATCCGTCGGGGGATGCATTCATGAAGAAGCTACTGGTTGCCGCTGTGCTTGCGGCTGTGGTTGTCACGGCGCAGGCCGCCGAGCAAGGGCCCGCACCTGGCGCCGGGCCAGCACGTGGAGCGGGGCCCGCTCGGGGAGCCGGGCCGGCACGGGCAGGTGGCCCGGCGGCAGGCGGTGCGCCTGGTCAGGCTGCCCGCAATTATCCGGTGGAAGCACCGGGTACCAAGTGCCCGCGCGCCACCTTGAAGGCGGTGGCCGATGGCTACTCCGCTGCGCTGGCGGCGCATGATCCTTCAAAGGTGAAGATTGCACCGACGGTGTTCTTCACCGAGAACGGCGTGCAGCAGAAGCCCGGCGAGAGCCAGCTGTGGAAGGGCGCGGGCGCGTGGGGTGAGGGCAACTACCTGATCGACACCGAGCGCTGCGGCACGGTGATGTTTGGCGTGCTGAACGAGAACGGCCGGCTGATCCATGCGGCCATCCGCCTGCAGACGCAGGATGGTGGCGCGATCACCGAGATCGAACACGTGCTGGGTCGCGAGAACGAGTTCATGTACAACCCCCAGGTCGTGATGGCCACCAGCTACCTCGACTGGGAAAACATCCTGCCGCCGGACGAGCGCCAGTCGCGCATGCTCATGACGGCTGCCGCCACCGACTACTTCCAGATGTTCTCCGACCAGCCCATGGTGAACGCACCGTTCGCCGATCGCTGTGACCGCTGGGAGAACGGCATCAAGACCACGCCAACGCACAATTGCTCGCCGAAGGGGCTGGTGATCAAGCATCCGCCGCCGCGCGTGCCACTGGCCGATGTCGAGGCCGGGCTGGTGGCAGCCTTCGAGCACTTCACCGGCAACCTGGCCGACGTGCATGTGTTCAAGATGAGCAATGGCCGCGTGAATTACGCAATGGCCATCGTCGGGCCGGCATCGCCTGACCCGTGGTTGGAGCGAGAAAAGAAGTAGGCGCCTATTCGGGCAACTCGGGCACCGCCGGCTCCGCCGGCGTGGCCTGATTGAAATCCAGCACCGTCTTCCATCTGCCATTGGCCTGCTTCTTCCAGGTCGACTGGTTGATGCCGTTCATCACCATCGCCTTGCCGTCTGCACCGGTCATGGTGAGCGTCCAGTTGCCGGTGGTGACCGCGAGGTCGCCACTCGCGCCAACCCAGCCATTGCTTCCCGTCATGCTGAGGCTCATGTTGGGGTCGTTGATGAAGCCTTCCGCGCTGGCGCGGATGGCATCGATGCCCCTGGCCGGTGCTTCTCCCGGCCCGACAAATATCGCATCGTTGGCGTAGCCGGCAATGGCACCCTCGAGATCATCGGAATTGAATGCGGTCTGCTGCGATTTTTCGACTGCGCGGATTGCTGCCAGCTCCATGTCGGGGTCGGCAGTCGTCTGGGCCTGATTGCAGGCAGCAAGTGCCAGCAGGGGGAGAGCAGCGAGAACAGAGGTGCATTTCATGATGCGATCTCCCTTGTCCGTTTGAGCTCGAGGCCGCAGTAGGCGCCGGTTGGTGGGGCGAGTCAACTTGCGACGCGGCATACTTGAGGCCGCGCAACGGCAGGGGTGACGCTCATGAATGAACCCATGCAGATCGATCAACGGGTCTATGACCTGTACGACGAGTACTGCCACGGCTACATCGACCGGCGCGAATTCCTGGCACGCGCGCGGGCGCTGGTGATCGGGGGCGTGTCGGCGCTGGCCATGGCGCAGGCACTGTTCCCGCGCTATGCCGAAGCCCAGACCATCTCGTTCACGGATTCGCGCATCAAGCCGAAGTACGTGGACTACGACTCACCGGGCGGCAACTCGGGGAAGATGCGCGGCTATCTGGTGCAGCCGGCCGGCACCGGGCCGTTTCCCGCGGTGGTGGTGATCCACGAAAACCGCGGGCTCAATCCCTATATAGAAGATGTGGCGCGGCGCCTGGCGGTGGAAGGTTTTCTGGCGCTGGCACCCGATGGCCTGGCACCGGTGGGCGGGTATCCCGGCAATGACGATGATGGGCGCACGCTGCAGTCGGGGCTTGACCAGGCCAAGTTGCGTCAGGACATGATCAACAGCGCGCGCTTCGTGAAGTCGCATCCGCTGTCCACCGGCAAGCTCGGCGCTACCGGGTTCTGCTTCGGCGGTGGCGTCGTCAATCAACTGGCCGTGGCGCTGGGCGCGGATCTTGCGGCCGGCGTGCCGTTCTATGGCGCCGCGCCGGCTGCGGCGGATGTGCCGAAGATCAAGGCGGCGCTGCTGATCAACTACGCTGGCAACGACGAGCGGATCGATGGCATGTGGCCCGCGTATGAAGCAGCGCTGAAGGCCAGCAAGGTCGACTACCAGGTGTTCTTCTACGAAGGCGTGCAGCATGGCTTTCACAACAACTCCACGCCGCGCTATGACGAGGCGGCTGCGAACCTGGCGTGGGGGCGCACGCTGGCGCACTTCAGGAAGCACCTGGTCATGGCCTGAGCGCCCGGAAGTTTTTGCGCTTCGGGTATCTGGACCCGATACTGCTGGTCTCGGCATCATCAACCGGCAAAGGGAAATTGGCCGGCGGTCTGAACCCCGTGTTCAGATCGCCGTTGCGTATTCAGGGAGGACGAACCGCAGATGGACCAGAAGGAACCCGGCGATGGTTGGACCCCGTGGCGCGTGATCGGGCTCGTGCTTGGCCTCATCGGCATGGTTGGATTCGGCCTCGTGGGCTTGTGCGGTGTATTCCTGGCCGGCCTCTCGAATGATTCGTCGTTCCATGTCCTTGTCGTGATGGCATTTGTCCTGTGCTCGCTGTGCCTGTGGCTGGTCGTGGCCATGTTCAGGCGGGCTCGACGCAGGCGGAGCAATGGCGCATGACCGGCATGAATGAGCCGCGAGGCGGCTGGACTTTCGGGCGCGTGCTGGGGCTGATCGTTGGCCTCATCGGCATGGCAGGCTTCGGTCTGTGCAGCCTGTGGGGCATCGCCATGACCGGTTCGGCGCTGTTTGAAGACTGGGATCCAACGGCGCTGGCCTTCCTTGTGTACATCGCGCCCGGCGTCGGCCTGACTCTCCTGTGCTTCCTGCTGGTGCGCGCGATGATCCGGCGAGCGCGCAGGTCCCCGCGCGAATGACGGCAGCCGGCGCCGCGGTCGTCCACAGTGTTTTCGAATGGGCTGGAATCCTTGTCGGCGCGCGGCTCTATCTGCGCGGCGCCGGCATCACACTGCAGGGCCTGGGGTCGACGCGCAACTACTCGGTCGTCATCGGCTGCGTCATCGGCGCCGCCATCGGCAACAAGGCGGTGCACTGGATTCACCATGCGGAGCAGTGGCCTCTGCTCGCCAATGCGCCGTGGCTGGTCCTGCAGGGCCAGTCGATCGTGGGCGCGCTGCTCGGCGGGCTCATTGGTGTGGAGATCGGCAAGAAGATCGGCGGTGTCAGCGAATCGACCGGGGACCGCTTCGTGGTGCCGATTCTCGTGGGCCTCATCGTCGGTCGCATCGGCTGCTTCATCGCCGGCCAGTACGACGACACCTATGGCAACCCGACGTCACTGCCCTGGGGCGTGGATTTCGGCGACGGTACCCGCCGGCACCCCACGCAGCTCTATGACATGGTGTTCGCCGTTGTGTCACTGCTGGTGCTGCGCCACTGGCGCCCGGTGCTGGCGCGCGAGCCCGGCCTGCAGTTCAAGCTGATGCTGGCGGGCTACCTGCTGTGGCGCCTGTTCATCGACGGATTGAAGCCAGTTCCGTACGCATTTCCCGGCGGCCTCAGCGGCATCCAGTTCGTGTGCCTGCTGGCGCTGGTGCTGTACCTGCCGCTGGTACTAAGACAACTCACGAGGCTCAAGGCATGACCCGCAAGAACCGGCCCTACCTTTTCTATGACACCACCAGCTCGGTGTGCACCACCTGCCTCAGGGTGGTGGAAGCCAAGATCCTCATCAAGGACACCAATGTCTACATGGACAAGTGGTGCCCGGCCCACGGCACCGAGCGCGTGCTCATGGCCGATGACGCCGACTACTACCGCATGTGCCGCGAGGTGTACATCAAGCCACCGGAAATGCCGCAGCAGTTCAACACGCACATGACCTATGGCTGCCCCTATGACTGCGGGCTGTGCCCGGACCACATGCAGCACTCCTGCACCACGCTGATCGAGATCACCGACAACTGCAATCTGCGTTGCCCCGTGTGCTTTGCCGCTTCAGGGCCGGAGCGTGAAAAGCACAAGCCGCTGGCAACGGTGCTGGCCATGCTCGATGCCGTGGTGGCCAACGAAGGCGAACCGGACGTGGTGCAGATCTCCGGTGGCGAGCCGACGCTGCATCCGGACTTCTTCACCATTCTGGATGCGGCGCGTGCCCGGCCCATCCGGCATCTCATGGTGAACACCAACGGTATCCGCATCGCGCAGGATCGTGCCTTCGCCGAGCGCCTTGCGCAGTACCGGCAGGGCTTCGAGATCTACCTGCAGTTCGATGCCTTCAAGCCAGAAGCCATGAAGACGCTGCGCGGCGCGGACCTGTCACGCATCCATGCGCAGGCCATCGAGCGGCTGAACGAGCTCGACATCTCCACGACGCTGGTGGTCACGCTCAAGAAGGGCGTGAACGATGACGAGATCGGCCGCATCATCGATTACGGATTGCAACAGCCCTGCGTGCGCGGCGTGACGCTGCAGCCCATCCAGGACGCCGGACGCGCCCAGGACTACGATCCACGGCTGCATCGGCTCACGGTCAGCGAGATCCGCCGCCGCATTACCGAACAAAGCAACGCGTTCACGCCCGCCGACATCATCCCGGTGCCGTGCAATCCGGACACGCTGGCCATGGGTTACGCGCTGAAGCTGCCCACCGGACCACTGCCGCTGACGCAGCTGATCGATCCGCGCGTACTGTTGCAGGGTGAACGCAGCACCATCACCTTCGAGCATGACCCGGCCATCAGGAAGCAGGTGTTCGAACTGTTTGCGACCAATCAGGGGCCGCAGGGGCAGGCGACGAAGCTCTCGGAACTGCTGTGCTGCCTGCCCAGAGTGGCCACGCCGGATGGCCTCGGCTACCGCAATGTGTTCCGCGTGCTGATCGTGCAGTTCATGGACGCGCTCAGCCTCGACATCCGCGCGCTGAAGAAATCCTGCATCCACATTGCGCAGCCCGATGGCCGGCTGATTCCGTTCGAGTCATTCAATCTGCTGTATCGAGATGACCGACAACAGGTGCTTGACGAGTTGCGCAGGGAAATCGGTGTGTCGACACGGCTGCGCAGCAGGAATCAGGCCGTGGAGTCCACCTAGTTGGTATCCAACCCCTCGACGATCTCCCGGAGGTAGTTGACGTGACGGCGGAACGCGCGGCGTCCCGCGGGCGTGAGGGCGGCGCGGGTACGTGGCCGCTTGCCGACGAAGTCCTTGGTGATCTTCACGTAGCCAGCCTTCTCGAGCGTCGTCAGGTGGCTGCCGAGATTGCCGTCGGTGGCCTGGGTGGTCGTCTTCAATTGCGCGAAGTCGACCGGCTCGCCGGCGGTCTCGGCATGCAGCGCGGACATGATCTTCAGCCGCAGCGGCTGGTGGATGATTTCGTCGAGCTCGGCCATCACAGCTTCCTCAGCCACAGGCCGCCGAGAATGAGTCCACCACCTCCCACGACAGCCATCCAGTACGAGAGGATGTCCTTCGCAAGGAAGAACCCCAACAGCGTGAGTGCGCCCATGGCAGCACCGATCCAGGCGAGGCGCGGCATGCGCATGATGCCGAACATCATGTACGAGAAACCGCATAGCAGGCCTGGATAGGCTATGTACGCGGCCGGCTGGCTTGGGCCGAACATCACGAAGGTGCCGACCAGCATCAACAGGATGGCCAGTGCGTGCCATGGGGAAAACCCGCTCTGCGCACGGGTGCGACGGGCACTGGCGCCGCCACGGCTCCGGCGCACCACAAACAGGGTGCCGACAATGCCGATCAGGTCGAGTGGTATCCAGAGCAGGCTCCAGTGGGCGCCGGTCAGAATGCCCATGCCCGCGTAACCGAACACCCAGATCACGCCCCACAGAATCAGTATTGGTGCCGCGACGCGGTAGCTGCGCTGGACGCACACGGCTGCAGCGGCCTGCTCGATATCCGACAGGGCAGTTTCGGCTTCGGTCCTTGAAATGTTCATGTCATTATCCCGTTATGGCAGAGAACTCTGGATAACAGAGTAAAGGGCCGATCGAACTCTGTCAAGCAGAGTTCGCAGGGATCTACTGGCCTTCGGCCAGCACCTGGTGCGCGCGGTGCACCACGTACGCGCGAATGGCTTCCGCGCCCTCGGGCGTGATCTCCGCGCTGAAATTGACCATGCCGCGTGCACTGCGCTCGCCCTCCAGCACGATGCGCTTCCACAGCGCCTCGTCGGCAATCGCCGGCGAGCGGGTGAGGTCGGGAATGAAACTGCCGCTGATGGCGGCATCGCCATGGCAGTTGGAACAGTAAGGGTGGTAGAGCGCCATGCCGCGCGCGAGCATGTTTGCATCGCCGAAATCCTTCGGCGGCTGCAGCGGCAGCACGGCCGGGTCCGGCGCTGGCGGCAGCTTGTCCCTGCCATCGAGGCTGTAGACGAGCACGCGCGGCGTGTTGGTGGGTGCGCGCTTGACCTTGGCGATTTCACCGGCCGCGATGGCAAACGCGCCGCCCCAGCCCGTGACCACGGCGACGTACTGTTTGCCATCGACGCTGTAGGTGATGGGCGAGGCGGTGATGCCGGCCTGCGTCGGCGCGGACCACAGCTGCTTGCCATTGGTGGCGTCGTACGCGACAAACTGCCCCATGGCCTTGCCCTGGAACACCAGGTTGCCGGCGGTGGCCACGGTGCCGCCCGTCCAGGGCGCGGTCTCCTCCACGCTCCAGGCTACTTTCTGCGCGACCGGATCCCAGGCGAGCAGGCGACCGACGGTGCCGGCCTTGGCGGCAGCCTTGATCTTCGGATCCTGCGGCAGTGACGTGGCGAGGAAGTCGTAGCCGATGTTGAACTTGAACTGGCTGACCAGATCGAGCGGTGCGGATTTGTAGCCCTGGCCCATGTCCAGCGCCGGGAAGTACACCAGCCCGGTCTTCGGGCTGTACGACATCGCATGCCAGGAGTGGCCGCCAGCCGGCCCCGGCTGCGCGGTGAACAGCTCGCCCGACAAGTCGTAACGCGCCGCGGGGTTTTCGATGGGTCGGCCGGTGCGCGGGTTGATGCCCGTGGCCCAGTTGATGGTGGTGAAGGTCTTCGCCGACAGCAGCTCGCCGGTGGCGCGATCCAGAACATAGAAGAAGCCGTTCTTGTTGGCCTGCATCACCACGTGGCGGGTCTGCCCATCAACAGGCAGGTCCGCCAGGATCAGCTGCGCCGTGGCGTCGTAGTCCCACACTTCACCCGGCGTGCACTGGTAGTGCCACACGTATTCACCGGTGCTCGCCTTCACCGCCACGATGCTGGCGATGTACAGGTTGTCGCCGCCCTTGGGTGAGCGCAGCTTCTGCGACCACGGCATGCCATTGCCGGTACCGAAGTACACCAGGTCGAGCGCGGGATCGTAGGCGATGGTCTCCCACACCGTGCCGCCGCCGCCCAGCTTCCACCACTGGCCGGTCCAGGTTTTGGCGGCCCTGGCCATGGCGTCATTCTCGAAGCCATCGGCAGGGTTGCCGGGCACAGTGTAGAAGCGCCACAGCATCTCGCCGGTGTCGGCATCGTAGGCACTGAGGTAGCCGCGCACACCGAACTCGGCGCCGCCATTGCCGATGAGCACGCGGCCATTGGCGATGCGCGGTGCACCGGTGATGGAGTAGCGCTGCGCCGGGTCGATGGTGAACTTTTCCCACACGGGCTTGCCGGTGGCGGCATCGATGGCGATGAGCCGGCCATCGATGGTGCCGAGGTACAGCTTGCCCTGCCATGCGGCCACGCCGCGATTGGTCACATCACAGCAGGCATTCACGCCCCAATCGCCCGGCACTTCGGGGTCGTAGCTCCACAACAGCTTGCCGGTGGTGGCGTCGAGCGCGAACAGCTTGCTCCAGGTGGTGGTCACGTACATCACGCCGTCGATCACCAGCGGTGTGGTGGACTGGCCGCGCGCGATGGCATCCAGGTCGTAGTGCCACGCGAGCTTCAGGTCCTTCACGTTGCCAGCGTCGATGGTGGTGAGCGGGCTGAAGCGCTGCTCGTCGGAGGTGCGGCCATGGCTCATCCACTGGCCGGGGTCTGCATCTGCCGCGGCCAGGCGCGCGGCATCGACCAGTGCGGCGGGCTTTCCGGCGAGGGTCGCGAAGCCCGCCGGCTTGCCGCAGGCGGCCAGCAAAGTGGCCACGATGAGCAGGCCGGGACCGGTCGTCCGCATAGTCATTCCCCTTCAATCGCAAGACATTTTCTGTATTGGCCGCCAAAGTAGGCGCCAGCCAGAGCAGGGGAGTCAATGCGGAGCGAGCGGACCCTGCCTGCCGGGCGCACGGTACTGCAGGCCGAGCGATTTCAGGAATGTCTCGATGTCCGGATGCTTGCCCATTGCCGCGTAGTCCAGCGCGTTGAAGCCGAGGTCGTCGGTGGCGCTCTGGTTGGCGCCGGCTTGCAGCAGCAGTTGCACCATCGGCAGGTCGCTGTTCTGGGCCGCATGCATCAGCGGCGTGCGGCGGGTGTGCTGCAGGTTCGGATAGTTGCAGCTGTAGCCATCCGGGTTGAGCTCCTGCGCGGATTTGTACGCATGGTTCACGTCCGCACCCGCGCGCAGCAGCAACTGCACGGCATTGCGCTGGCTGAAGCCGATGGCATAGAACAGGGCTGACTTGCCAAAGCCATTGGCGGTATCGACGGGAAACCCGCGGCCAAGAAGGTATTGCATGCTGGCGATGTCGGCTGTGGCCAGCGACAGCAGGGGCTCCATCGCCATGCCGTAGTAGTTTTCCCTGGGGCGCGCAACGAAGCG
>Ga0164241_10000071_pt1 | contig 241338 bp, 229 predicted proteins | sample OricomyardsoilBY_FD_108780 | JGI IMG/M metagenome (GOLD analysis project Ga0164241, IMG submission 108780) | Backyard soil microbial communities from Emeryville, California, USA - Original compost - Back yard soil (BY) | ecosystem: Environmental > Terrestrial > Soil > Unclassified | place...
CGAACAGAGAAGTTAAGACCACCCGCGCTGATGGTACTGGATTCAAATCCGGGAGAGTAAGTCGTTGCCTTGATACATCAAACCCTGACTGCCTTAGGCACGTCAGGGTTTTTTTATGCGTTATCGTGTGATCGAACCAAGTTCATGGTTGTGTTATCCAGACACATGCGGATCTATCCCGCAGCCCAGGTAAATATGATTCGATAAAAATCTATTCGTGGTAACCTTCAGCCAACAGTAACAATACTGAGATCTTCCGTGCTAAAATATTTTTGAGCTGTGTTTATGAGATCGCTGCTATGCAGCGAAGAGATGGCGGAAAAGAGATTCTGGTAGTAATCAGCAGGGAGCTGATGAAGCTTAATGTTTTTGATTTTCTCAGCAACGGAAAAGGGATTGGCCATATCAAGCTGGAGACTTCCCAAAAAATGATTTTTTGAAACTTCCAATTCCTCAGAGTCTACCGTTTTAGTTTGAAGTTCGATAATCTCATTTTTGATTTCCTGAATGGCAAGGTCCTGATCACTTTTATTGACATCAGCACTGATGGAGAAAAAACTGTCATAAAAAAGTGGATTTACGGAAGAATGAATACCATACGTCAAACCTTTTTCTTCACGTATGTTTTTCATGAGGCGTGATCCAAAATATCCGCCCAGAATGTGATTGAGGAAAATTACCTGAGGGTAATCGGCATGAGATCTCAGTACAGTTTTTTTTCCCAATCGAATAGAAGTTTGAACACTATTTGCCTTTTCTATTTTTTGAATTGTTGCTTGATAGGCTGATGGTTTTGGAACCATGCTATTCTTACTGAACAATGTAAACCCGGCAAATTTATGTTGAATTTTTTTTCGATTCTCCTCGCTGATCTTGCCAATGACGTAAACTTCAAATGGATAGAATTGCGAATTGTAAAAATTGATGAGATCCCCTCTCATAATTTTTTTTACGTCTTGCTCTTCCATGGAATTTCCGTAAGGATGCCCAGTTCCAAAGACACTTTTTCGTATTACTTTAGAAGCAACATAACTATTTTTTTCATTGTTAACTTTTATATTCTGAAGCTGAATATTGGTTAACTGTTTAAACTCTTGCTCAGCAAAACTTGACGATTGCAGAATTTCAATGAATAGAGACAACGCTTCATCAAGTTTCTTCGTCAATGAATAGAGCGAAACAGAAACAAAATCAAACCCCGGACTTATTTCAAGAAACGCACCACATTGATCAAAGGTATTTGCTATCTGGGAAGATGTTTTTGTGGCGGTTCCCTTTTCAAGCATGGATGCGGTAAGGTTGGAAACCCCATTCTTTGTCTCAAACCATTTGCCCGCTTTGAATAAGACATCAATCTTAACAATGGGCTGTTGCACTTCATCGATGAAGTAAATTTTCAGATGATCTGAAAGACTGAACTCTTCAGGACTTGGGAGGTGTATCGTATCGAACCTTGAAGAAGGCGGAGCGGTTTTTCTATCCAGCATTATTCAACCGGAGCATCATCTATAACTTCTTTCTTCACAACCATACTGAGGGTGAAACGAATGGTTTCAGCAAGGGCATTCTCGCGTTTGTTGGTGGGCACGAGATAGGCCACGTCAAGTCCAAATTTATCAAAACGTCCACCTACGCCAGCAGTTAGGTATTTTCTGTTTCCTTTGTCCCAGGCTTCAAAGAAATATCCAACCCGCCCTGCGAAGCTTCCGCCAGAAGCATTACTGTACCAATACTCCAATCCCAGAGCAGTTGTAATCTCGCGTATCTCTTCAGAAAACCCGCCCTCTGCATCGGTGAATGAACCAAACATGCCACTCAACAGGGGCTTGCCTTTATTTCCCGCGCCGGGACTTGGTACAAGAAGTTTGTTAAAATCGAGTCCAAATGTAAGGCTGTTAAAAGCATTGATTTCTGTTTTAAAGGCGCCTCCTAAGCGCAGGTTCGTAGGTATGAAATCCTTATTGTTTGCATCGGAGTAAGTGATCTTCGAACCGATGTTGGTGATTGAACCAGCCAATGATAAGTTAGAATTTTTTGAAACTAATGGTTTGGTATAAAAAAGGCCAATATCAACAGCTACTGAGTTACCTGGTCGTGCATCATTCGCCCCCGTGGACAAAGCACCTGTAAGATTTGAATTGATGTAGCGAAGCGAACCTCCGATTCCTAAATTTTCAGTAAGCAGCTGAGAATACGTTACATCAAAGGCGTACTCACGTGGATTAAATCGTCCTAAATTATTGGCGATTGGATCTGGCCCGTTATTGAACTGAATTTCTCCCAGGTCAAAATATTTCATTGAAGCGGCAAGTGTCTGGGTTCGCGTGATTTTATAAAAACCGGATAGATAAAAGATTGACATGTCATTGATAATCTTTCCTAACCAAGGCGTATAGGATCCGGATACTCCGTATGTTTTATCGATAAAGGCCAATTTACCAGCATTCCAATATGCAGAGTTTGCATCAGCTGTGATCGCCGCACCGACGTCTCCCATCCCTGCAGCCCGGGCATCGGGTGTTATGGAAAGAAATGGAACGGCGGTGGTAATGACATGGTTGGTGCTGTCCTGACCGATTACATTCACTCCCTGCAGAGTTTGGGCACCTGTTTCAGCACAAACAAAAAGTAAAAGAATGCCAACTCTTAACCTATTCATAATCAAGTTCTAGGGGGATAAATATAACTAATTCAGTATAATTAACTTGGTAATTTGCTCATTTTTCGAGCCATCTTGTAGGGAACGAACTAAAACCTTCATTATATATAAACCCGGGTCTAATTTTGTTCCATTTATACGAGTTCCATCCCATTCGGTAAGTGTTACTCTCGCCTGACTTACGGGTATATAGAAGGTAAAATCAGTAATACGTTGACCTGTAACACTGTAAATGGAAAGGAAGGCCTCTAAGTCTTCTCCGGCACGATTATGAGAAAAAAGTATTGTCGTTGAACTCGAAAACGGATTGGGATAATTAAAAAACTCCTGAATTTCCAACTGTTCAGCGGAAGTAACCACAAAATCGATTTTTGACGAAGCAGGGTTGTTATGTGTGTCCCATACGGTTACGGTGAATGAATGTTTCCCTTCTGCAAGTCCAACAATTGGAAATTGAATTGTGCCCCTCGGATAGCTATCGACATCTGACTTATAGTAGTTATTAAGAGTAAAAGTCTGTGTGTCGTCGAGTACAGCAATTGCACTATGATTCGTTGATCCATAGGCCGAGATATTCATGCCACTTTGGTCAATGATCTTTGCAATCAAGGTTGTGTTTGGCGCGGTGATACCTCCATTAATAAATGTAGTGTCTCCCATGAAAAGCCTCAACGCAGGACCGCTCACATCGACAATGGGCGATGACTCGGTCTTGCCAACAAGAAGATTTAACCGTGCTCCAGCTGCGTCACCCGTCGGGCTTTGTGCATAGAGATTTAGTTTTCCTGTACTCATCTGTGTTGCCATGTTCAAAGGCAGGATAAAGTCCATTTGAAACAAACCTGCTTTTACGGACGCCTGGCCCCTAAATAGTGCATTGTTCCATAGTTTATAATTGAACGGGGTATTCTCATCGCCGAATGTTTTCAGTGTCGCTTCTTTATCAAACAGCGTGGCCTCGAGTGTTCCCGAAAAGCTTGTTTGAGTAGTACCAGCTTGTTGAATTTTCCCGGTTATAACAACATGCGATAATGCTTTCAATGTGTCAGAATTGCTGATGGTTTTTATTTCATCGACAATGATTTGTTTTTCCGGGATAGCCAGTCGCATCGAAGGATCACCCAGTAAAGAAAAATTTCTGTTTCCAACACCGCTTAAACTCATGTTTTTTGTTTCTCGAAATATGGTTCCCAGATCGCGGTAGTTGCCATTATTTTTTTTGAATAAAGCCACATAGAAAGATTGATTCAACGTAAAATTGCTACTTGAGAAAACGGGTCGTGAAGTTGTTACTAATCCAATAGCACCCCCTTGTTTTTTCAATAGGGCCAATTCACTTGTTGATATTTGTGCGGGATCATCGTGTCTCCCGAATTCGCAGGTGGCGGTCACCATCAACGGATATCGACTTTTATTTGCCCATGTTGATATCGTTGTAGCATCCAGGATTCGTTCATCCATCCAAACCTGTTCTGACCCGTGACCTGTAAAATTTACAATGAGTGACCCATTTCGAAGGGACTCCTCTAACGCGAGTCTCGCATCAGGCGAATTTTGACCACTTGGCCTCGTCACCTGCGTATAACCATCAATATATATTTTTTGAAGATGAAATTCCGGATGCAGGTTTCCTATGGAAACAGCAAGTTGTTCGGCCTGATCCTGATGAAGATTAAAATCTCCATCATCGGCAACAAACAGAATTTCGTTTCTCCATGCTCCTTTTGCAGCCGGGTTTGTATCATATTCAATCAGTTTGTCAACAATATCTCGTGCTTCTTCAATTTTTTTTATGGAGAGTCTTCCCACCCCAATGTCAAGAATATGATTCTCCACAGGATCTTCAGACCACGTGCCTTCATTGTCATCTAGAAAACCGAAGTAGTCATCGGAAGAATAGGTTTCAAGCGGACTTAAAGAATTTCGCGATTCGTATGTGGGCACAAAATTAGTATTGTTAAATACTCGATTTTTAAAATCGTAAGAGCATCGGCCAAAGAGCAGTACATTTTTTAATTGTTTACCCGAGTGAATATAAACATCCCTGATAAAATCGCGCAACGCAGTAACGTCCTGCTTACCACTTGAATATTCATTGTAGATCTGAGTGGTTGTCACAACCTTTACAGAAAGATGATCGTATGAACTTCGGTGATTTGCCAATCGTAGGGCCTCGGATTCAAAGCCGGGGTAGGTTATGATAATGAGGTCCGCATTGCTAATTGCATGAAGATTTTGATTTGTTACAGCGCCATCAAAAGTAGTTAAGCTGGCAGCAGAAGGCACAAAGGCGACAAAGTTCTTTAAGGAGGTTGTGCCAGTAGAAAATGAAGCTGTCGTGCCGGACAATGAATTCGACTGAATTTGAACATTGAATGGATCGGTAACATCCCAAATCATCCCACCGGGAGAAAAATTTGAAATTGTAAAAGCCGAAACGGGATTGCTCACGCTTTTGGAAGTAGTAAAAATTGTCTCATTTCCATAGAGGGCTAATTTTCTTTTGAGAGAAATAAGAAAATAATTAAGATACCCTACTGATGTGCCCGCAGGATCTTTGATGTATTGATATTTTATTTCCTGGTTCGTTCTTGATGGTGCAGATACCGCGGAAGCATTGAACGTAACAGTATCTGCCTTATACCTGCCCTTGATTCCATATTGTGAGTTGGGAATAGAAGACACGGGTTGTTCAACAATAGGTGAACCATTATACGATACCCGAAATGAGGACCCGTTGAACGACCGTGCCATGACATTGGAGATCATTTTTATGGATGAGTTTTCAATAATGCCCGCCATGTCAAAGCCGAGAGTAAGCTCGGTAGTCGCATCAAATTGTTCTCCCACCCATTCGCGTCCGGACTTTAAAATATTGTAAGAATCTTTTTCATAGAATACGATGTCATCAAATTCATTGACGATTGGAAATCCGGTGCCCAAATCTGGAGTGGTGGTTATGCGTTTTCCCGATGAAGATGCAATGGTGAAGAAATAAAAGTTCTTATCCGAGTATAAATTATTTTCATAATTGAAGACACCCTTCGCGGTATTAAAGGAATAGGCATCGGGACCTTTTCCATAAAAAAGAATATAATCCTCGGCATTAAACTTTCCATCAGCTTCTCCGGAGATGTAAATGGCCATTTCGATAAGATCGACAGGTCTGGTGGCGCTGTTTGCTTGTGGAAGCATCGCATTGTGTCCGGTATATAATTTTATTTTTCGCGGATCGATCTGATCGGGATTAATGCCGGTACTTTTAAGAAGATTGTAGTCTATTCTAAATACACCATCGCGGGTAACAGCGAATTTCATCCACTGACCAGAACTAAGTATTGAAGACTGGGTATACCCCGTACTCCACGCTCCAAAGCATAGAAAAACTGCGTAGGGGAGATACCTTTTTAACACAATGTAATTTTTTGAGTTTTACTTTTTTGATCTGCCCAATAACGAGAGACCGATATACAATAGTATGATAAACGGAATCCCGGCAGCCCGCAGAACGATCAGTAATAATACACTCAGCAATCCAAAAGTAAACTGCAGTTTGTTGTCCGACCACGTGAAATTCTTAAATTTTAAGGCAAAAAGCGGAATAGGAGAAATCAGAAGGAATGAAAACAGAACTGTAAGGCTAAGGAGAATAAAAGGATTGGAAGTAACAATGGACAAGGAACCTCCAAGAAAAACAAGGGATGTTATAAACAAGGCGTTGGCTGGTGTAGGTAGCCCAATGAAAGAGTCTCTCTGATTTTCATCGATATTAAACTTGGCAAGACGAAGTGCTGAAAAAACAACAAGGAGAAAGGCGCTATAAGGCAACCACTCATTTTGAGAAACTCCACTCATGAGCCGGAACATCACCAAAGCAGGGAGAACACCAAAACTCACCATGTCGGCAAGCGAATCCAGTTCTTTGCCCATCGGTGAGTATGATTTGAATGCCCTGGCGGCAAACCCATCAAAAAAATCAAAGATGCAGGCAGCCCAAACAAAGTATGCGGGAGCAATCGGCGGATATTGAAAGGAAGCTAATATTCCCAGGCAGCCGCAAACAAGATTTCCGCAGGTCAGTGCATTTGGTATATGTTTGCTTAAGGCCATTAACGAATATTTAAACCACAGTACGGATTATTGATTTTTTCCTCTCCCAGTGTTGTCTCAGGCCCATGACCACAATACACAACAACTTCGTCGGGCAAAACAAAAAGTTTTTTTTGAATGCTGTTGATGAGCGTGTCAAAATCGCCACCCGGTAGATCTGTCCTGCCAATGCTGTGTTGAAATAATACATCGCCACTGATCAGGATTTTTTGGGAGGCATTGTAAAAGCCAATGTGGCCAGGTGCATGACCGGGAAGAAAAAGAATTTTAAATTCACTGGTGCCCCACGCTAAGCTGTCACCATCATTCAGAAAGCCATCCGGAAGTTGTTCTTTATAGTTGGCAAAACCATAATTTGAAGCATAGGATTTTACAGCTTTCAAAACGGGCTCATCGTTTTTGTGAATAAGGAAAGGCACGTTGTATTTCTCTTTCACATGATCATTGCCTAACACGTGGTCGATGTGGCAATGTGTGTTCAATAAATATTTTACGGTTAATTCATTTTGTGAGATGAAGTCATCCAGCTCCCGCTTTTCTTCCCGGTCAGAACAACCGGGATCGATGATCAGTGCTTCTTTTGTTTCATCATAAACCACATAGGTATTTTCCTGAAAGGGATTGAAGACGAAACGTTGAACTTTTATCACGAGTTAGATTTTCGCTACCTTATTTCTTAACACAAAATCAGCAATGACCAATGCCGCCATAGCTTCTACAATGGGAACGGCACGCGGAACAACACAGGGATCGTGGCGTCCTTTGCCACTCACCGTTACCTCATTTCCATCTTTATCAACACTTTGCTGATCTTGCATAATCGTCGCCACCGGTTTGAACGCAACACTGAAATAAATATCCTCTCCATTGGAGATGCCGCCTTGTACTCCACCGGAGTGGTTTGTTTTTGTTCTGATCCGATCGCCCTCTTTGTAGAATTCATCGTTGTGCTCGGAACCGCGTAGTTTTATTCCTTCGAAACCACTACCGTATTCAAAACCTTTTACCGCATTGATACTTAGCATGGCTTTTCCCAATTCAGCATGGAGTTTATCAAACACCGGTTCACCCAATCCTACAGGTGTATTTTTGATCACACATGTTACGATGCCGCCAATGGTATCACGATCCAATCTTACCTGGTCGATGAGTGCAATCATTTTTTCAGCAGTTTGTGAATCTGGACAACGGATGATGTTGTCTTCAGTTTTGGCTAGATCGAGTTTGGTGTAGTGCGGGGCAATGATTTCTCCAACCTGCGAGACGAATGCGTTAATCTCAATGTTATATTTTTTTAGGAAAAGTTTAGCGATTGCACCAGCGGCCACGCGGGCTGCTGTTTCCCTCGCCGAACTTCTTCCACCACCCCGATGATCGCGAATACCATACTTCGTCTGGTATGTGTAGTCGGCATGCGAGGGACGAAAGGTGTTTTCAATGTGACTATAATCTTTGCTGCGTTGATCCCCGTTCTCGATGACTAAGGCAATAGGTACACCCGTCGTTTTTCCGTCGAATACCCCACTTAGAATTTTAAACACATCATCTTCCTTGCGCTGTGTCGTAATTTTTGATTGGCCGGGTTTTCTGCGGTCTAATTCTGCCTGAATGAAGGATTCATCAATAGGTAATCCGGCAGGGCAACCATCGATAATTACTCCGATGGCTGGTCCGTGCGATTCTCCAAATGTGCTAATTCTAAATAATGTTCCGTAAATATTGCTCACGAGCGTAAAAATAAGCGATTAAGGAGCGGCAAAAAATTATTTTTTGAACATCAGGTAAGCCGAGGCTCCAAGAACGATAAGAATGAAAACATTGGCACTAATATCGATCCATGTGTTGGCAGAGGATGATTGCAACATACTGTCCGCCGTTTCGATGCGATCATAAAAGGAACCGCCATCACCACTTTCTATAGCCTGATATTGCTGACTTTCGCCAGAAACTGTAATTACCTGCTTAGACTTAAGTGTGTCATACTTGGCAGTTCGAGGATTAAAAAATACCCATTTAAAATAATCCTTGAGTTGATATTCTCCTGGTTCTTTAGGAATCATAAAATAGCTGAATGATTTTAGCCCGGTGACACGACCTTTATTGCGATTGATGCTTTGTCTTACATTCGGCTCATAAAAATCAAAGATGCTGTCTTTTTTAACGATAGGTTTTTCGATAGACGAAATATTTCCTTCTCCGGAAATATTAAATTCATATCCGATGCTTTGTCCTGTTTTAACCAACGAGGTAGCAATCCTTTCCTCCAATCGGTAATCACCCACGGCGACTTGATTTTTCAACGGGTGCGGAGGAAGTTCCTTGACCTTTATCGTTTTCCGCTGAGAGCTAAACGTCTTAAAATCCTCCTGACGATTCTGACCGAAGAACGATGGATTTTTGGCCACACGATATTTAATCATTTCCAGGCTTACACTTGGCAATATAATTGGCTGTGCATTGAGCGGGTAATAGGTAGCTTGGTAAATCTTATACTGAGAATAGCCTTTCCCATTGATCTGAATGGACTCAGCTTCTATATTTTCGATATTAAAATTTTCTTCCCAGCAGGAGGCAGGTTTTAATTTCTTTAAGATTTCAGACAACTGCTTTCCTAATTCATAAAACTGCATGGGAGCCCGATTGTTATCCGCCACCAAAAATGAAAGTGTCGTTGTGAAACCTTCACCTACGTATACTTCATTTTTATTGGTTGTCAGTGCAAGGAGTGCGTCTTCCTTAATGTCTACAAATTCGGTTTCACCTCTTCCAAAAGCAGAAGGACGATTGAAGGGATCATTGTATTGGGCTTGTATCGCGGGTCCCACTTTCACAGTCTTCCCTTGCGATGAAAGGGCAACACCATTGACTTTCATTTTGAAAGCAGGTACAGTGAAAGTTCCCTGCTGCAAAGGGGAGTACGTCATAATCACGCTTTGCGTTGAACTTACACTTCCATTGATGATACTGGTTTGCGATTGTGTTGATGTTCCCCGTTTTCGAAATCCATCGATATCGGGAAAGTTGTCATAACTTTTTAGGGTTTCGTTATTGACGTTAATCGTAATCGTCCAAGCCTGATTTTCACCGATTTCACTTGGGCCTAAAACAAGCTTTATGTTTTGAGCAGAAGCCCATATGGGTAAAAACAGCAAAAAGGTGATAAAAATGGTTATAAAACGGTGCATACCTTAAAAAATCATGGTCGAGAAAACAAAAATAGGAATGTTCTTTTTACTCTTTTGTCAAATTTTATATATTAACAGGTGCTTACGGACGTTAGGCATAAAAGATCTAAAGTTTTTCTATGAAAAAAATGCTGAATTATTTCAAAACGGTACTCTCCCGGGTAAGTTTTGATGCTCGTCTTTTTGAGAAGGAATTGAGAAAGGCTATCAAAATGTTGATAGCAGAAGAAGTACAGGAACTCAGAAATTGGTGCTATGCCAACTATGAGAATCAACACCAGGCGATACTCAATCGTTGTTTCGTGGTGGCATAAACAAGATTTGAATTAGAAACTGAAGTCCTGGCATTGCGTCAGGACTTATTTTTTGCCCATACAAACTGAATATTGCGCTTAAGACCCTCCAGGTTGGCTCGTTTCACAGCGGACTTTTTAAAAAGCTTTTCAAATACATCTTCTGTTATTTCCTGCCAATCATTTTTTTTGATATTTATAAAATCATCAGAGGGATCAAAACGAGATTCCTGGTGTGGTGTTGAAAAACGATTCCACGGACACACATCCTGGCAGATGTCGCATCCGAAGATCCAGTTTTCAAATTTTCCTTTTACCTCATTGGGAATTTCATCTTTCAATTCGATGGTAAAATAAGAAATGCATTTACTGCCGTCAACGACATAAGGTTCCGTGATGGCATCCGTTGGACACGCATCGATGCAGGCGGTACAAGTGCCGCAATAATCTTTTGCGGGACTGTCATATTCCAGTTCGAGATCAATAATAAGTTCAGCCAGAAAAAAGAAGCTGCCCATCGATTTGTTGAGAAGCAATGAATTTTTTCCTGTCCAGCCCAACCCTGCTTTCTGAGCCCATGCACGTTCATGCACAGGAGCTGAATCAACAAAAGCGCGACCGGCTACTTCACCAATCTCATTCTGAATTTTTTCAAGGAACAGTTTCAATTTATCCTTGATGACGAAATGATAATCTTCGCCATAGGCATACTTGGCAATCTTTAAATCGGATGATTCGGTGAAATCTTTTTTTGGATAGTAATTGTAGAGTAGACTGATTACGGATTTTGCCCCGGGGACAAGCAACGTGGGATTCAGACGTTTGTCAAAATGATTTTCAAGATAACTCATCTTGCCCTGATAGCCACGCCTCAGCCATTCTTCAAGACGGGGAGCTTCATCTTTTAAAAATTCTGCTTTTGCGATACCACAGAAACTAAAGCCAAGTTCTGTGGCTATTGATTTTATAACGTGCGTGTGTTTTGTGGTTGTCATTTTGATTATCATCCACGAGGTTCAGCAAAAAGGATTAATCAAAAAGCCCCGCACTCTTCGAAGTAGGAGGAACAATCTTCAAATGTTTGTAAGCCGATTCCGTTGCCTCGCGTCCACGAGAGGTGCGTTTAATGTATCCCTCCTGAATTAAAAACGGTTCATACATTTCTTCAATGGTCTCGGCTTCTTCGCCTACAGCCGTAGCTATTGTGGATAGACCTACAGGTCCACCTTTAAATTTTTCTATGATTGTACTGAGGATGCGAATGTCCATGTCATCCAATCCGTTTTCGTCAACATCCAGTGCTTTCAATGCCATTTGCGCGATTGATTTTGTGATGGTGCCATCACCTTTGATCTGCGCAAAGTCGCGGGTTCTTCTCAATAAATTATTAGCAATCCGCGGCGTGCCGCGACTTCTCCGTGCAATTTCAAAAGCGGCATCAGCCACAATGGAGGTGTTTAAAATTTCGGCAGAGCGACCTACAATTTTTGTGAGTAGCGCTGAATCGTAATATTCAAGCCGTGCATTAATGCCGAAACGAGCGCGAAGCGGTGATGTTAATAATCCTGCACGTGTTGTAGCTCCGATTAACGTAAACGGACTTAAGCTGATTTGTACTGACCTGGCGTTCGGACCTGAATCGAGCATAATGTCAATACGGTAGTCCTCCATAGCGGAATACAAATACTCTTCCACGATAGGATTAAGCCGATGGATCTCATCAATAAACAGAACATCGTGCGGTTCGAGGTTAGTAAGCAGTCCGGCGAGGTCGCTGGGTTTATCCAGCACTGGCCCAGAAGTAATTTTAATATGCGAGCCAAGTTCGTTGGCGATAATAAAAGACAAAGTAGTCTTACCCAGTCCGGGTGGCCCATGCAGCAGTACGTGATCAAGAGCTTCACCCCGTTGCTTGGCAGCGAGCACAAACACCTTAATATTATCTACGACCTTTTGCTGCCCTGTAAAATCATGAAAGGAAAGTGGACGAAGCGCCTTCTCCAGATCTTTTTCTGAAGTGTTCAGTCCTTCATTGTCAGCTTTCAGATAGTCTTCGCGCATGGTATCGTTATATCAATTCAAAAGTAAGGATAAAATGTTGAACTCGGCTGTTGGGCAAGGTGTTAGGAGTGGTATTTCGAGCACATTTCATTGTTTGTTGTTGGAACTATTTCGTCCCTACGGGACTTGTTGTTGTTTAGATTTCTTTACCAATATATAGTCCCGCTGGGACTTCTGCTGAGATTTTTCATCTTCGAAACGAGCCGGAGACTTATCATTCCGTAGGAATGTGATATTGGTATGAAGTTAAAGATTTAAATTGCGTCGCTTAGCAGCAGGGTCAACCAAAAATTCATGTTCTATATCATCGTTCTATTTTCCATTGCTTTTGGAGCCGGGTTGCTCGCTTTTTATATTCCCAAATACAATGCGAAGAATTATAAGCTGTTGCTTGTTTTTGCGGGCTCTTATCTCTTCTCCATTACTATTCTTCACATACTCCCTGACCTGTTTCATCGGAATGTGAATGTGGAGCTGATTGGAATTTTTATTCTTGGAGGTTTTTTCCTTCAGCAAGTGTTGGAATATCTATCAAGTGGTGTAGAACATGGACACATTCATATTCATACTCAACACGATAAGCACCCTGAATCATCATCCCTGTTGGTATTGTTCGCATTGTTCATCCATGCTTTTTTGGAGGGCGGGTTATTAGCAAACTCCCAACCTTCAGGCCAACCGAGTACACTGTTTTGGGGTATAGCATTACACAAGGCGCCAGAGGCTTTTGCGCTGATGTCGGTTTTGCTTTGCGCGGTCAATAGACCCAAGGCCATTTTCTATCTTTTCATTTTTTCGATGGCCTCTCCATCGGGGATTTTTCTTTCGGAGTATTTATTGACTACGAGTGCCATGTCAGCTCAGGCCTTTACAATTCTGATTGCGGTTGTGACAGGGAACTTTCTTCACATTTCTACCACCATTGTATTTGAGAGCAGTTCTGATCACAAGTTTAATGGAAGAAAAATGGGGGTTGCCGTATTGGCCGCTACTGTTGCTATTGGCATGGAATGGTTCTTTTAAGAAAGACTGCCTAACTTTAGCAGTCTGTGACTAAGCTAAATTTTGAAAAATCAGATTGCGTGTAAAGTTTGGAAGGGGAATAAGCTTCCTCGTAAAATTCTTGCCATTAGGCTCCAGGCCATGGGAGACACAGTGATCACGCTGCCTTATCTGCTTGGTTTAAAAAAGCAATATCCGGAAACGGAAATTCATTTTCTCACACGCCGGGAGGTTAGCTCGATCCCAAGAAGCGTAATTCTCTTTACGAAGATTTTTGAATTGCGTGGAGGGCGAAATGCAAAATTTCAATTTTTATTTTCATTGTTCATCCTTCCCTGGTTATGGAAAGAAAATTATGACATGGTTATTGATTTACAAAATAACCGTATTTCAAGAGTTGTCCGTCATTTGTTACCCACGAAATCCTGGAGTGAATTTGATAAATACTCGACATTACCTGCCGGGGAAAGAACAAGACGAACAATTGAAGCTGCCGGATTTTTGAATATCAAAATCGAGACAAGCTTTGAATTGAAAATTTCAAAGAACGAAATTCTGTCAAAACTTAATTATGAGGGAAGACGGGAAGGAAGTAAGATGATTGTGCTTAACCCCGCGGGTGCTTTTGATTCCCGCCATTGGCCGATTGAAAATTATGTTTCATTGGCGCTGTTATTGAAACGAAAGCATAAAAACGTTCAGTTTTTATTGCTGGGTGAGAAAAACAGAATGGAAACTCAAATCAACTATTTGAAGAATCACCTTTCTGAGGATATCGTCGACTTAATAGGAAAAACAAATCCGGCTGAAGCTTTTGCTATCGTGAAGATGACGGATTTAATAATAACAGAAGATAGCGGACTAATGCATATGGCATGGGTACAACACGTGCCAACCCTTGCCATCTTCGGATCTTCACGAAGCGATTGGTCAGCTCCATTGGGAGTTTGGTCTGTTTGTTTAAATTCTTCTGATCTTCCTTGTGGAAATTGTATGTTGGAGGCTTGTAAGTATGGCGACAACCGTTGCCTCACGCGGTATACACCTGAAATGGTATTTGAGAAGGTCGAATCCCTTATAGGATGAAAAAGCGGATGGCGATTTGGATTCCTGGCGGCGTAGGCGGAGGTTATTACTCGCAAGGTATTCCTGTCATTTCAAAACTTATTGATGATCTGTGTTCTGATTTTGATATCACCATATACTCGCTTCATCGGCCTAATGCCGACTTTATTCCGAAGGGATATAAATTGTATTCACCTGGCCCTAATGTCAAATTTTTGTGGTTGCGATGGTTAATTTTGATTTTTTGGTTTGCAAAACATTCTGTTCAGAAGCGTTATCAGATTTTGTATGCATTCTGGGGATATCCGGCGGGTGTAATAGCTACAACGCTGGCAAAATTATTTAGGGCGTCATCGGTAATTCACCTGCAGGGAGGTGATGCTGTTTTTATTCCCTCGATTCAATATGGATCGTTAAGTGGTGCTAAAGAAAAAATAATTCGATGGGCGTATAGTCAATGCACAATGTTGATTGCCCTTACAGAATTTCAAAAAGAAAAACTGATTTCCTGGAATCTGAACCGACGCGTGGAAGTTATTCCTTTTGGTGTTGATGTTGATCTGTTTAAATCAAAAGGAAACTGTAATATCCACAATCCTCTTCACTTTTTGCACGTTGGCAATTTGGTTTCGGTGAAAGACCAGAAGACGCTGCTTGATGCCTTCTCAATGATTGAAAAAGAAATTCCGGCAACATTACGTATGATCGGTGAAGACCATTTGGGGGGATCGGTACAAGCATATTGCAAATATTTGAACCTGGAATCAAAAGTTACCTTTATCCCTATTCAATCTTACAAAGATATGTCTAATCACTATGAATGGGCGGATGTTCTTTTGCACACTTCTCTTTTTGAAGGTCAATGTATGGCGATTTCAGAAGCAACCGCAAGTGGAGTTTTAATTGCCGGCACCCGGGTAGGAATTTTATCCGACTGGGGTGAAACGTGTGGTATTGTTGTTGAGATCAGGGATTCTTCCTCATTGGCAAGACAAGTGCTTGACATACTCAACAAACAAGACGAAATTAAACAACGCATTCGACAGGCTCAGGCCCAAGTAAAGACAAGAACCTGGACTTCGGAAAGAATAAAAGAATCACTTAATTCAGTATAACAACATTGGAAGAATTAAGAAAGCGATTGGCAATTGTCGGCGGAGGTGCTCATACCATTCCAACGTATCGTGCTTTATTGAAATCATTCGCGGAAAAGTATCAAATCTTTCTGATCAGTGAGTTTTACATTGACCCTAAAGAACATGCGAAAGAATACATTATTTATTCAGTGTCATCACAAATCAAAAATCGCAGATGGCGCGAATTGCAATTTGGACTTTTGGTTTTGAAAGTGTGCTTTAAAAATAGAGTTAGCTTGATTCATTCCCATTCAACCTATCCTTCGGGATTTGCATCTGTCGTCACAGGAAGTATTCTGAGATTGCCTGTTGTGGTAAGCTTGGATGCTGCTGAAGCCACAGGGATCAGCGACATTGGTTTTGGCGATTTGCTTCATCCAAAACGGAGACGTGTCAATCAATGGGTGATGAATAGGGCTACCATGCTTACGGTGCTGACGGAATTTCAACGTAAAGAAGTGCAAGGAAATCTGAATTTGAGAAGAGAGATGTGTGTTATTCCCAGAGGAATCAATGCCCAAAGCATTCGTGAACAGAAAAGACTGCTGAAGAGTAAGCCAATACAATTTTTGAATGTTGCATACATCCACCCCGTTAAAGACCACAATACATTATTAAAAACCTTTAAAACGATTTCTCAGGAGATTGATTCCAGGCTAACTTTAGTCGGTAAAGACTACGAAAGTACCAGAATACAAAAGTTGGCTAAAACCTTAGGTATTGAACACCTTGTAAATTTTGTTGGCTTTGTTCCGCACGAGAATATGCAGCTTTACTTTAATAATGCAGACATTCTGCTTCATACGTCACGATATGAAAGTCAGGCATTGGTAGTTGTTGAGGCGATGGCTTCGGGTGTTCTTGTATGTGGTACACATGTGGGTTTGATGGCAGATCTTTCCGGTCAATGTTGCATTACGGCGTCAATCCAAGACGACAGTAGTTTGGCTCAGCAGGTAATTGATCTGATCCATGACGAACAAAGACAGCATCAACTCCGCTCAGCAGGATTGATGTGGACGCAAGTACATTCACTGACCTGGACGACTCAGCAGTATTTTTTTCTATATGACCAACTCCTTGGTGATTCTCAACCAGGGGAAAACAGGTGAGTTAAAAAATTTCCGTGTAACCATATTCAAAGGCGATCGCGGATTGTAAAGAAGAGTATATTTGAATTTTCTGAAATCATCCAACGAATGATGATAGTAAAATGAAGTCATTTCAGGATGACCCATAAGTTTGAAATGCTCTTTTGTTCTTTCTTTTGCCGCCTCGATTTCGTTTTTTTTGTAAATGGGAGAATCTATGATGTGCAATTCTCCGGATGGACGAAGTAACGGAAGTACTTTATGAAGCAACTCATCGATATTCTTGAAATATTGGATACAGCTGGCCATAAGAACAACATCAACTGAATTTTTGCTGAAAAATTCAGTTAATACATCGGCGTAGACAAACACCAGATTATCACGATCAAAAACACGGACCGCTTGATGCAATTCTGTTTCATTCACATCAACACCAATGATGGATGCGTTCAGATTCTCAGCTAAGTAATGTGATAACCATCCGTTGCCGCAGCCAATTTCCAATACCGAGTTTGCTTTGCGCTTTGCTAAATAATTTGCTAATTTTTTTACTGAGGCCTTTCGGAATAGCCACTCCTGATACAAAGGATTTCTTGACGTGATATCCGGCAGGAATTTCAGCACCTCATCAGAATAGACGCGGTGTTCCCTTTTGCGCAGATCGATGTAAGCTTTTTCAAAAGATTTCTTTCGTTCGAGATGCTTCTGAAAATACAAATTCCCCTCCTGTACGAAACTATCTTCTGAAAGAAAAACGTTGATGTCCATTATCCTTTGTATTGGAAAGTCACGATAATATGATCTCCCCACCGATTAAATGGAAAGATATTACGTGAAAGGCGATCTAACCAACGAAGAACTGAAGTAATTTTTGGATTTCTATTCACAAACTCAACAGCTGAAGGCGGAGGAGCAAACGTTCCAAGACCTTCGGTTTTGACAAAAAGAAACTCCTTCCCAATTTTTCTTTTCAGATAGGGTAAGGAATAGTAATAGGTTTTAAAGTATTCGCCTTCAAGATGCGCCATCGTTCCGCCTTTCCTCAATCTCCGAAAAGTATCATGCTTTCCCTTGAAGACGCGAGCAAGTTCCCACGGACAAACCGGAGGCATAATCACTAAGGTCACAAATCCACCGGGGCTTACCAATGAGGGCAACTGGGTTGTAATTCGTGACAAGTCACTACTGCAGTTGAGTCCTCCAAAATTTGAGAAGACATAATCAAATTTTTTTTCCGTGATCTCAGCAAGCGACTCGAATGAGCATAGACGGCACGAAAGCCTATCTTCAATATGTTCACGAGTTATCTTGGCCTGAATTTGATCAATCATTCCATGTGAATAGTCTGTGGCAAGAACTTGGTTTCCTAGCCTGGCAAAGTAGAGCGCGTCAATACCTGTCCCGGAGTTTAGTTCCAATATGGAATCAATCGGCTTTAGATAGCTTTTTACATGATCATAAACTTGTTTTCTCCATGCCAGAAGAATTGGGTTTGCAAGGTCATCTTCATCATAGTGTTCAGCCTGTTTGCTAAATGCTCTTTGAACGGCCCCAAATTCATTAGCTGGATCAGCCATCTATAGATGCAGATTTTTTTAATTGATAGGATTGAAACAGAGACACAGGAATATGATAGAGCATTGAAATGATTTTTCGAACATCTTTTTTGTATAAAACGGTTGGCTTTTTCAGGAAGGCCTTTAAGAGATTTATTCCTTTTTGAATTCTGTAACGGCTATGAACATACCGATGAAGAATTTTATAAAATGCTTGTGGATACGTGTTTTGAAACATTAATGCAAGGTCATTCGAATCTGTCCAGTTCTGTTTTTCCCTCAATTGCGACTTTACATTTTCATAAAACTTGGTGCCAGGCAACGGATATGATACAGAAATACCAATTTCATCGGGCATAAGGTTTAGTACCATATTTAGGGTTGCATCAATATCCTGTTTGGTTTCTCCTGAATAGCCGAATTGCAAGAAGAAAGCCACTTTAATGCCTTGCTGTTTCAGGAGTTTTGTCGCTCGACTTATCTGGGCGATGGAAATGCCTTTATCCATCGCATCCAGTATTTTTTGTGAACCACTTTCTGCACCGATCCATACCATATCACATCCGCTTTTCGCCAGAGCCTGAACAGTTTCTTCATCTTGCAAAAGATCTGCCCGCGATTGAATTTTATATCGAAATGAAAGTCCACGATTTTCTATCAACTTATTAAATTGATTTACCCAGTTTGGCTTTAGTCCAAAAATATCATCGCACATCCAAAAGTGATTGGACTGATATTTTTTAATAAGTAATTCAATTTCACTTACCACATGCTCAGGAGATCTTGAGTTGTAACGGTTCCCATAAATCGGCTTGGCGCACCAGTTGCATTTATAAGGGCAGCCTCTCGTGGTGGCAATATTCAACGAGAAATAACCCTGGTGTGTTCCCCACAGCGACTGATAAGGGTTCAAATCAATTAAATCCCAGGCAGGCAAAGGCAATGCGTCCAAATCACGCAGTACAGGTCTTGATGGTGTAATCATGGTACCATCATCACTTCTAAATGCAAGGCCAGCAATGGAAGACGGATTTTTTCCTTGATCGAGAACCGATAAGAGTTCTTTCAATGTTTCCTCACCTTCTCCCCGAACAACATAATCAGCACCATGCTCAAAATATTTATCGTAATGATCTGTGGAATCTGAACTGCTGATGATAACGATGCTGCCTTGCTGTTTAGCCATGGATGACATTGCAAAGGCAGCTTCACGCATCACCGTAAGGCACATTTTTGTCAGGTAATTAAAACCGTCATCATAAATAATAAAATATTTTGGCTGAGTCTTCTTAATGATAGGAGTTATCGCGTCAGGCCCATCCTGTAAGCCGACATCAAACGCAGAGACTTCATATTCCTCATTTCGGATTACTGCAGCGGCCTGCAACATGCCAAGGGGAGGATAGGGTTGTTTGAAACTCCATTGTTTGGGATCGAGTTTATAGAAATAAGAATGTGTAAATAAAACACTATTCATACCACGTTATTCCAATTTGATTTTCAAATGCGGCAAGGCGTTCTTTGTAAAGTTCTGTTATTTTCTTCTGAAAATAATTGGGGTGGTTTTTTGAGGTATGCGAGTTTGTCTTGAAAGCAATTTCGAAATCCTTCTTTTCGTACTGATGTCGATAGATTTTCTTCCATCGCTTGTCGGTGAGGTTCATAAAAAACCTGTCTAAACGATCTCCACCTATAAAATCCAATATTCGCTCAAATGAATTTTTGATTGAGCTACAGGTCGAAGGGAGAACACGCTCAACGGATCTTGCTTTAAAATTAGGCAAAAAGTTTTTTATCCAATGATTTGCTTCAATGAGCGCGGTGTAATGTTCTTTTCCACACAACGGCATCAAAGTAGCCAGTTCCGTTGCTGTAAACAGATTTTTCTCCTCAATCTCCAGATGTTCTTCATCAACAAAGTAATTAACACAGAAAAACTTGTGCGATCCAGATAGGAAGATGCGTTTATACATGACAAGGAGCGTTCGGGCAATCCACAGTCGTTTTGATTTGGTCACAATAAAAAAATCCAGGTCGGAATTTTCGTCCATGTATTCTTTAGACAATGACCCTGATGCCATCACAGCACGAACAAATGGGAACGATGCAATTAATTTTGCTTTGGCTTCAGCTATTGCAAGGTATTTCTTTGCTAAAAGATTGCCCTGTTTCCTTCTGCTTTCAAGTGAAATGTTATTCTGAATACTATAAAAAGTGTTGAGAGAATAAATTAGGGATTGTTGACTCATGCTTTTAAGTTCTTCCCTCACATCATCGGTCGTCACGTGGTTAGTTTGCAGATGATGAAATACTTCCTCGGCAGTAAGCGGATACTTAAACATATCAAAATACAGCAATGTTCTTAATATGCTTTTAGAAAGCGGGGTATAAGTCGTAGGCTTTTTCATGCTTTGAGTTCTTTAAATTGATAGGCATGAATACAACCTGGCTGAAAGAGAAAGAGGGAATTGAACAGAGTAAAAAAGACAATGCCCTTTTGTTTTTCAAGTACACTTTCGGTAAGGCAGCAAAAGGAAAAGATCAGAATGAAGGTGAAATAGAAGTAATTTTTATTCTGGAATGCAATAACACCCGGCAGAATAAGGCAGGACAGTAGCACAATGAGTCCAATCGCTCCCAAGCCTAGCAATGTATACAAATACTGGTTATGCGGATCATGATTATTCTGAATGTTGTGAATATTGTATTCTTCACCTGTCTTTTGAACGAGGTGCGTCACATCCCCGGCTCCAGCACCAATGAGATAATTGATTTTGTTCAAAGACTTTATACTTAAAAACCAAAGCGATGCATGGATACTCGGCGATTGGGTTTGAAGTCCTGTACTCAGAAATGGCCATGTTGATATCACCTCCTGGTAATTTCTAAACCGACTAACGGGATTAAGGTAAAGAAAGCTCCCCAGCGCACCCATTAAAAGAAATACAGTTGACCATTTTGTAAACAGGGATCTTTTGGATAAAAAGTTCAATGCGCCATAGGAGACGACAATGAAAAAAGCGATAGTCATGATCCGTGTAGCCAGGCAAATAATGAAAACGCTTAAATAGAGCAACGTTAGGATGATTATCATTTGCTTGGATCTCCGGTAATGACGAAAAGACGCTGCGTGAAAGAAGATAATGATCAATACACAAAACGTAAGGTAAAGTGAGAAGTACAATGGATGTATTCCAATCCCGGAAGCAAGTTCTATATACGAAAAAAACCCCCAAGGGTCACTTCCCATATGCGGTGATGCAGTGTTATACGCCAAAGCAGTATAATCATCAAAATTGATATTGGTAACCCCCTGTACGGTTTTACGGTAAGCGGTTTCAATGCAAATCAACGTTCCTGCCAGGCAGGAGATGATAAACAGGTTGAGCAGAAAGCGCACATCTTCCTTCCTCAAGGTTATGGAAGCAAGAATGAGCGGAAGAATCAAAAAAGAAATTTTTTGCTCTACACTAAACCAGGCACTCCCCGTATCCGATGAATAAAGGACAGCAAGCAGATGTACTACAAAAAATAGCAGGAAAACAATCACAACCGGGTTTGTTAAAAGGAGAGACCATTTGGCTTTCCATTTCCAATCGCAAACCCAGATAAACCCAAGAATTAGAATCCCGAGATTGGAGACAAATATGGAGAACGGCAAGGCAGCTACAATCATCGCCAGTGGTCCTGTGAATTTTATATGATGAATGCTAATGGCATTCATTGGGCAAGTTTAAGGAGAGTAGTTCGGTTAATTTCTTTTCGCTCACGATCATTGAACCAACCCCATTTATTGAAATAGGTTATCGCACTCTTAATATGCCATAGCAAAGCTTTCACGTCTTTATAGGACCTTCTTTCATGACGATGAAAAATATTTACGTCAGGATAAAAAACAGTCCGATAATATTGATGCATTCTGCGTGTCAGATCGATATCTTCGGTGTAAAGAAATATGTTCTCATCAAAAATGCCAACCTTCTTAACAGCCTCTATGCGTAAGAACATAAAACAACCGGATAGGAATGGAACATCCATCAATTTGTCGTAGCCAGAAAATTGTAATTCATAGATTTTATTTCTGTTTGCCAGTAATGTAAAACTCAGGTTTGAGAAACGTCTGAAGAAGAGCGTTGCTGGGGAAGGCAGAAGTTTGCAAAGTGGTTGCAAGCGCCCGTCGGGATAGAGTACTTTGGGCATTGCCAATCCAATTTCAGAATGTTTTTCAAGCAATTCAGTCAATTTATGGATTACATCGGCACTAAAATATACATCCGGATTTAAGACCACATGGTACTTCGCTCCATATTCAATAGAACGTTTCAATGCAATATTGTGGGCGGTTCCAAATCCAAGATTCTTGCCTCCGTTGTAGATATAATGAATCCGTGGATTGGTGACAAACGCCTCGAAGGTGTTATGAGGTGAATTTTCAATAACAAACAAGACGGAGTCTGCCTCGCTTTGCAGGAAACTGTTGATAGCCTGCAACACAATGCCCGGTTCATTTTTATAGACAACAATGGACGCTGTAATCTTAATTTTCATAACGTGTTTCTGCTAAACTCCAGGCAAGTTGTATCCGATGCGAAAATTTGTCAATAATATCGTACTTACTTTTATAAAATGTTGTAGAGGCATTTAATTCATGCCTGCGATGCCAAACTAATTTATCAGAAATGAATGCTACATGGAAATCCAATTCAGCCACTAAGCCAAGCCATTGGTCATGCATGATAATTCGCGAAGGAAAAGGAACTGCCTTTTTGAGAACTTTTCTTTTAAAGGCCATGCAACAGCCCATATAAGAATTACGAACCAGGTTTTTAAATATGCCCTTTCCTGATCGATTGAAATCAAAGAACGAATCTTGCAGTACATGAAGCGTGCTGTTCACGATGTGACAGTCATGCACGATGAGATCATGATTTTCAAAATGAGGTACTGTCTTTGTTATTTTTTCAGGCATCCATACATCGTCCTGATCGGTTAGAAAAATAAACTCGCCTTGACATAGCAATAAGGCACTTTCAAAGTTTTGTAGGATACCTTTTCCACGATTCGTAGTCAACACAATACGAGAATCTCTGTAGGATTTAATTATCGAAATGGTTTCATCTGTGGAATGATCATCCGAAATTACAAACTCATCCTTTTCACTTAATTGAGGCAGGATTGAATCAATCTGCTGACGCAAATATCGTTCTCCGTTTTTCACCGCCATGCACACAGAAATCATGAGTAGATTTTTTATAAAAGTTACAACATGTATCAGCCATCCTCAAATAAAAATTATAGAATAAAAATGAGTTACCGTAAGGTGGGGTAGCGGTTTTTTTGAGATGGTATTGTGATCAGGTAAACATCAGAAATTTCTTTGTCAGCTGTAATTTCTCAGCGACGAGATAAAGGATAATTGGATAGACAAGTTGAAAACTTAGACCCGTAAACCGAATCATGTTGTCATAAGCCAGGAAGAGGAAAACTGTGCAAAGAATAGCAAACCCTGAGAAAAAAAAGGCTGAGTCACAGGGTATCAATTTTACATATATCCAAGGGAGTACGAGAATTACACAAAACATAATACTCATTCCTAACCATCCCTGATAGCTGAAACTGCGGGAATAGACTGTAGAAACATTAAAAGGCCCGTCAATCGTATGTTCACGTTCGCGATTTACTCTTATATAGCCATTTATTCTTTTTGAAATAAAATCCATGAGCACTTCATTATTGATCAATCCAAGAGTCTTTTTAAGAGAAATGGGTTGATGCTCATACGTATTGATGTTTTGCTGAAGGTTGGCCAGGGGTGAGGAAACATAGATGTAAGTCCAAAAAAATTCTTTTGGAATGACTGATTCTCGAAAGGAATCATTGGCTTTTCCAGAGTGTAAAAATAAACGATTGTCATACTTCACCTTTGCTTCGCGCGAAACTCTTAGCGTTCCTAAAACACCAAAACAATAGAATAATCCAGTTAAGACAATTGGCAAAAAACACAAAAGCCATGCGGGTGGTTTTTTTGCCCAAAAAAGGAGAAGAAAAAAACTACCGGATAGATTGAAGAAAAACATGGCCCGGCTATAGATCAGAACGGCGGCTGCAAGATTTATAAAATAAAGAATGAGAAGGTGTCTTTGCTTATTCGATAAATAAGCATGGAATAAAAGGATTGTGAAAAAGGAGCTAAAGGTTACAATAAAAACATGCAAGCTTGGGATTCCGAAGAGTCTATAATTGTAAGGTTGATTGAACAGAATTTTTATCAGTGGGATACCACCTTCATATAAGAAATCCAAAGCCCAGAGTATGTATATAAAAGCGGTAATAAGAAAAGGATATGATCTTTTTGAAAAGGTTATGCTCCTGAATTTTAAATTTTGACTTTTGGCAGTTCTCCATCCCAACAGCGCATTTATAATGATTGTGAGAAATAGAAATGCAAAAAGAACCACCGAAAGTCGGGGATAAAGTGTTGACCAACCCAATAAATAGACGACTATGGCAGTGAGAAATGAAAAGGCATAGCAGAAGTATGGGTTTATCATGTTACAAATGTGAAAAGTGAACATCATTCCTCATAGACCGAATAGCCTCTACAATAAACATGATGTTTTTCTTTTGCAATGACAACTTAATTGCCCTGGGTAACAATACCCAATAAAGTGGTACGTCAGTAAAACTTGTGTTCTTGTAAAGAATAACAGCTTGACAAAACTGATGAAAACGCTTGAGCAAAACGGGGGCACCAATTTTTTCGCTTCCTGAAAAGCGATGACGGCATAAACTATCGATGAGTACGAAATGGGTGTGGACCTTAGCAAGCCTGTCCTCAAAGACTATATCGCTATAATCAAGAGGAAATTTTTCATCATACCCCCCGGCAAGTTCAAATGCGTCTGCGGAAATTAGTAATCCACTATTGGCAAATCGAAATTTTGAAAGTTCGTGAGCCTCCGCTTGGATTGACCCAATGCGTTTTCCTTTCCCTCTATGAAACGTAAACGGTGATACCAGTCCAATATCGTCCATCAGAAAGGGAACAAAAATTCTAATTTCAGGAAATACATTTAGGGCCAGTTGATATTTTTCAAAAATCGAATCGGGGAATTGTGTGTCCTGATCAACAAGCATCAACCACTTTTTGTTGTGCTTTCGGGCAAACACACCAGCAACATTATACGCTTTGCTCACACCCGGATTTGACGGATCATGCTTGTAGATTATATTCTTGTTTTTAACATCGCTGGGAAAAGGGCTATTATCATAAATCATCAGCATGGCTTCATCTTCAATGGAAGTCAATGATTGGAGAGCGATTGCATCCAAAGGATTTTTCTCAAAAACCACAATAACAATCAGAAGCTGTTTTAGAAATGATTGTTCAGTATTCACGCGTTTATTATGATGGATGGAAATGGAAATTACAGTTTTTCTTCGTAGAGTTATGCGCTAATTCTTTAAAGTATATTGCGAGACTATGGAACAAATTACTACACCAGAAAAATATCGGGAAGTTTATAAAAAAAGTATCGAACATCCTGAAGAATTTTGGGCAGAAATCGCCAAAGGTTTTATATGGCGTAAGAAATGGGATAAGGTCTTGGAATGGGATTTCAAGAAACCGGAAGTCAAATGGTTTATTGGTGGTAAACTTAACATTACAGAGAACTGCATTGACCGACATTTGCCATCCAAAGCAAATCAGACAGCGATTATTTGGGAACCAAATAACCCGAAGGATAGCGCTAAGCACATTACCTATCAGGAACTTTATAATCAAGTCTCTCGAGTGGGAAATATGCTCAAGGCTAATGGAATACAAAAAGGTGATCGGGTCTGTATTTACATGCCCATGGTGCCAGAGTTAGCCTATGCTGTTTTGGGTTGTGCAAGAATTGGTGCGGTGCACTCCGTTGTATTTGCGGGGTTTTCATCGGGCTCATTGGCCGACAGAATCAACGATTCTAATTGTAAACTTGTGCTTACCGCTGATGGAGCTTCACGAGGAGATAAGAAAACAAACTTGAAAGAAATAGTTGATGAGGCACTCTTAAAATGCCCGGGCGTGAAAACCTGTATCATGCTGGAACACATACAGTCAAAACCATCGATGAATGCAGATCGCGATAAACTATGGAGCGAAGAAATAAAAAAGGTAGACACAACATGTCCGGCAGAAGAGATGGATGCCGAAGATATGTTATTTATTCTTTACACATCGGGTTCTACAGGTAAGCCAAAAGGAATGGTGCATACATGCGGAGGATATATGGTGAATATATCATATACATTCAGGACCGCATTCCAGTATCATGACAATCAGGTGTACTGGTGTACAGCAGATGTGGGATGGATTACAGGACATTCCTACATTTTGTATGGACCACTTTCAGCCGGAGCAACAACGGTGTTGTTTGAGGGCATTCCATCATGGCCCGACATGGGGAGGTTTTGGCAGGCAATAGAGCGTCATAAAGTAAATATATTTTATACAGCCCCCACAGCTATTCGATCTCTTCAACAGGCCTCACTGTCTTTTGTTGAAAAATATGATCTGTCGTCACTAAAGGTGTTGGGATCAGTTGGGGAACCTATTAATGAGGAAGCATGGCATTGGTATGATAAAAATATTGGCAAAGGGAACTGCCCGATCATCGACACCTGGTGGCAAACGGAGACAGGTGGATTCATGATCTCCCCGATCGCTCACGTTACTAAATTGAAACCTGCTTTTGCAACACTACCGCTGCCTGGAGTTCAACCCGCCATTATGGATGAAGCAGGGAAAGAACTTGCAGGTAATTCCGTGGAAGGAAGATTAACGCTTAAGTTCCCATGGCCAGGAATGGCCCGCACGATCTATGGAGATCATCAGCGTTTTAAAGAAACCTATTTCTCTACGTTTCCCGGAAAATACTTTACCGGTGACGGATGCAAACGGGATGAGGAGGGATATTACAGGATCACAGGCCGGGTCGATGACATTGTTATCGTGTCAGGTCACAACATGGGCACAGCAGAAGTAGAGAGTGCCATTGATGAACATTCTTCAGTAGTTGAAACAGCTGTTGTCGGGTTTCCTCATGATATCAAGGGACAGGGAATTTATGCCTTTGTAGTGTGCTATGAGTTTCCCAAGGAACAGGATAAACTTCGCGCCGAAATTCGGGAAACCGTTGCCCGTATCATCGGACCAATAGCGAAGCCAGACAAGATTCAATTTGTGCGTGGCTTACCTAAAACGAGATCGGGAAAGATCATGCGCAGAATTTTACGCAAGGTGGCGGAAGGCGATACAACCAACCTTGGAGACACCACCACGTTAACTGACCCGAGTGTTGTGGAGGAAATAAAGAACGGTGCGCTGTAGAAGTTTTCTTGAATAATTGATTCATAAAAAAAGCCCCGACTGAAAATCGGGGCTTACTTTTAAAATTGTATAAGGATTAACTTCCGCACGCCTCACAAGCATCCGGATTATCCAGTGAACAGGCCATGTCGGCACGGTTCTTATCGTAATCGGATAAAGGAAGTTGTTCGTACTGAATGTTTTGTTGTGTTTCTGCAACAGCCACTTGAGCTCCCACAGGTTCAGCAACAGTTACCGTTGCAGTTGCTTCAACGGAGGATACTTGTGAAACTTCAGATTTATCAACCGTGAATTTAATCGCGTCAGCAGCAGCTGTGGAGCGCAGGTAATACATGCCTGTCTTCAAGCCTTTCTTCCACGCATAGAAGTGCATCGAAGTCAGCTTGCCAAAGTTTGGATCCGTCAGGTGAATATTCAAACTCTGAGACTGACAAATATAGGCTCCGCGGTCAGCAGACATATCAATGATTGACTTTTGTGAAATTTCCCAAACGGTTTTATAGATATCCTTGATGTTTTTAGGAATCTCAGGGATATTCTGAACCGAACCATTTGCCGAGATAAGCTTATGACGCATGTTTTCACTCCACAATCCAACGCTGATCAAATCCTTCATCAAATGCTTGTTGGCAATGATGAATTCTCCTGATAGCGTTCTTCTTGTATAGATATTTGAAGTGTATGGTTCAAAGCACTCGTTATTGCCAAGAATTTGTGAAGTTGATGCGGTTGGCATCGGAGCAAGCAACAAAGAGTTACGGGCACCATGTTGCTTCACTTCACGCTTCAGATTTTCCCAATCCCAACGTCCCGATGATGGAGTAACGCCCCACATGTCAAATTGGAAAATTCCCTTGGATATCGGTGAACCTTTAAAACTTTCGTATGGACCGTCTTTCTTCGCCAGTTCCATAGATGCTTCCATGGCAGCGAAGTAGATGGTTTCATGAATATCCGTATTCAAGCCACGGGCTTCTTCTGAATCAAAGGGCATGCGAAGCATGATAAATGCGTCAGCCAATCCCTGCACACCAATTCCAATGGGACGATGACGCATGTTGGAATTCTTGGCTTCCTCAACCGGATAGAAGTTAACATCAATCACTTTGTTGAGGTTGCGTGTAATCACCTTCGTGATTTCGTACAATTTCTTGTGATCAAACTTGCCATCCTCCGTTACAAATTTTGGCAGCGCAATGGACGCAAGGTTACAAACAGCCACTTCATCAGGAGCCGTATATTCAATGATCTCCGTGCACAAGTTACTTGACTTGATGGTGCCCAGATGTTTTTGATTTGATTTGCGATTTGCGGCATCCTTATACAACATATAAGGAGTTCCGGTTTCAATCTGCGCTTCGAGTATCTCAAACCACAGGTCTTGAGCTTTTATTTGTTTGCGGAACTTCCCTTCCTTTTCATATTTCTCATACAAGCGTTCGAAGTCATCTCCGTAGCAATCGGCTAATCCGGGAGCTTCATTGGGACAGAATAACGACCACACATCGTTGTTCTCAATGCGCTTCATGAATAAATCGGGAATCCACATCGCATAGAAAAGATCGCGTGCGCGCATCTCTTCCTTGCCATGGTTTTTCTTCAATTCGAGAAATTCAAAAACATCGGCATGCCATGGCTCAAGATAAATGGCAAAGCTGCCTTTGCGTTTTCCGCCGCCCTGATCAACATAACGTGCTGTCATGTCAAAATTTCTGAGCATGGGCACTATCCCGTTGGATGTTCCGCCGGTTCCTTTAATATAAGATCCTTTAGCACGCACGTTGTGAATACTAAGGCCAATGCCACCGGCGGATTGAGAAATCTTCGCGGTTTGTTTAAGTGTGTCGTAAATTCCATCAATGCTGTCATCCTTCATGGTAAGCAGGAAGCAGGAGGAAAGCTGAGGTTTAGGTGTACCGGCATTGAATAAAGTCGGAGTGGCGTGAGTAAACCATTTCTCTGACAATAAATTATAGGTTTCAATGGCAGCGGGTATGTCTTCACCATGAATACCCACGGCTACCCGCATCAGCAAATGTTGCGGACGTTCTACTACCTTACCATCCACCTTCATGAGGTAAGAACGCTCCAGGGTTTTAAAGCCGAAGTAGTCGTAGCTGAAGTCACGATCGTAAATGATCATGTCATCCAGTTCTGCAGCATTTTCTTTGATCACTTTCCAGGTTTCCTTGGAAATCAATGGAGCATTTTGCCCTGTTTTTGGATCCACATAAGTATAAAGCCGCTTCATCGTGTTTGAAAACGACTTGCTTGTTACTTTATGCAGATTGGAAACAGCAATACGTGCTGCAAGCTTAGCGAAATCAGGATGTCTTGTGGTCATCGTTGCTGCAATCTCTGCCGCAAGGTTGTCCAGTTCCACCGTTGACACGCCATCATACAAACCATTAATCACTTTCATCGCCACTTCTACCGGGTTGACAAAATTGGGATCTAAACCGTAGCAGAGTTTTTCAATTCGGGCAGTGATTTTATCGAACTTTACGGACTCCCGGTGTCCGTCACGTTTTAATACGAGCATTCTTCTTAGGTTGTTTTAGTGATTGAGAGAAGTTTAAAAAATGTGAGTCGAACTTAACTAAAAATCTTCATCAAGTGAAAACTTCGGGCTAGTTTCTTTTTCGGTACTGTTCATTACCCCTGCTTTCTGATATTCTGCAACACGTTTCTCAAAAAAGTTCGTTTTACCACGCAGCGAAATCATCTCCATAAAATCGAAAGGATTGGTTGCTCCGTAGATTTTTTTACCAACAAGTTCATTGAGAAGGCGATCCGCAACAAATTCAATATACTGACGCATTTGCTCTGCATTCATACCGATAAGATTAACAGGCAAGGCATCGGTTACGAATTCTTTTTCAATTTCAACGGCATCCTTAATGATATCAATAACCTGCTCAGCGGGTAGCTTGTTAACGATGTGCTTGGTATAGAGATGGCAGGCGAAATCGCAATGCAATCCTTCGTCACGCGAAATCAGCTCATTTGAAAAAGTAAGGCCCGGCATAAGACCGCGCTTCTTTAACCAGAAGATTGAGCAAAATGAACCTGAAAAGAAAATCCCCTCGACGGCAGCAAAAGCAATAAGTCTCTCCTGAAAATTTCCTTGATCAATCCACCGCAATGCCCAGTCAGCCTTTTTCTTCACGCAGTCCATCGTTTCGATAGCGTGAAATAATTTATCTTTTTCTTTTGGGTCTTTTACATAGGTATCGATCAACAGCGAGTAGGTCTCAGAGTGAATATTCTCAATGGCAATCTGAAACCCGTAAAAAAACTTTGCTTCTGTATATTGTACTTCCCCAACAAAGTGTTCTGCCAGGTTTTCGTTCACAATACCGTCACTTGCTGCAAAGAAAGCGAGGACGTGTGTGATGAAGTGGCGCTCACCGTCATTCAGGTTTGCCCAGTCTTTCAAATCCTGGCTTAGATCAATCTCTTCCGCTGTCCAAAAACTGGCTTCTGCCTGCTTGTAGTATTTCCAAATGTCATGCTGACGAATTGGAAAGAGCACAAAACGATCTTTGTTTTCCCTTAATAGAGGTTCTTCGTGTAAATGTTTACTCATAAGCTATCAAATAGGTTAACGGAGCCTTACAGTCCTTTCAAAGACATGTGGTGGCAACTCAATTTAATTTCAGTTTAGATTTCTCAGATCAAACTGACTGAAGTTCGGGAACAGCAAGTCAGTTTTTAGCAAGTCAACAAAGATTTGAAACTAACAGTGAAATTCAAAGGGTTGAAAAAGCGCAAAAAATGATATAAAAGGTACATGACAATTTTAATTGGATAGAAAATATTCATAGTCATTTACTTAAAGAGCTTACATGAAGTGAAGTAGTAGATAAAGATTTTTTAAAAATTAATTTTGAACCTGTTTTTAAACCGCTGATGTTGGTTTTTCAGCGATTTTTACTTCTCTGCAACGGTAGCCCTTGCCATTTCGAAGAGCTGAAAAGCCCTTGGAAAAGATAAAATTGCGATTTTGATGGAATTAACCTGTTTTCAGGAAGAAAGTTTGTTTTTTTTACCCTTTGCCCTATATTTGCACTCCCATTTTTAAAGGGCGAAATCATGTACGCGATCGTAGATATAGCAGGAAAGCAGTTTAAGGTTACAAAAGACCAATACGTTTATGCTCCTCGTATGGAGGGTGAAGCAGGAACTGCCGTGACGTTTGATAAAGTTCTTCTCGTGGATAACGGGGGAGCAATCAGTGTTGGAGCACCGACAATCGCCGGAGCTGCCGTTTCCGGTAAAATCCTGGATCACGTAAAAGGTGACAAGGTGATTGTTTTTAAGAAGAAGAGAAGAAAGGGCTATGTGAAGAAGAATGGTCACCGTCAGCAATTCACGAAGCTTTTGATTGAAAGCATTGTTGCATAATTAATAGATATCATTCCACACCCGATATATAAACACTAGGAAGCCATGGCACACAAGAAAGGTGAAGGTAAAGTAAAGAACGGCCGCGAATCAGAAAGCAAACGACTTGGCATTAAGAAGTTTGGTGGTCAGCAGGTGATTGCTGGAAATATCATCGTTCGTCAGCGTGGCACAAAACATCATCCAGGTAGAAATGTTGGGATCGGTAAAGATCATACCCTGTTTGCATTGACAAATGGAGTAGTGGTTTTCAAAAAGACCAGAGCTGATAAATCGGTTATCTCCGTAGAAACAGCAGTTGCTTAGGTTGCTGTAACCATTTTGTGCTTCACAGGTTAGTACAGCACTTATTAAATTAAACTTCCGCGATCTGTAATCGGTTTTATCGGTTACAGATTTTTTTTACGACATATTCTATTGATTTGTTGAATCAAACTCCGTGTTCACTCAGTTCCTGTCTTAAATAGTATTGTTCGTTCCTTCGATAAAAGCTAAAGGAGAGTTTTCAAAGCAGTTCGATTTATAACTTTTACTACCCCAGATCGCGTGTAGCTTGAAAATAAACTGTTATTATTTTTAACGATTATAAAAAATTGTAAAAATTATTATAATTATAATTCTCCTTCTGTTTTGAGTAATTCAATCGATTTTTATTCGATTTTAAAGGGTTTTTTTGAAAAAACACCATTTGAAGTACTCGCTACGTAAGTTGGAATATTTTGTTTTGAATATTCCTCCCCCTAAATTGTTTCTTGGAAAATTAACCTAAACTTTATTTCTATGAAGAAAATTCTACTAATGAGTTTCTTCGTGTCTACGCTATTCACCGCGTGGGCGCAAGAACGAACAGTGACGGGCAAAGTGACCTCATCAACCGATGGGTCAGGCGTGCCCGGTGTCAGTATTGTATTAAAAGGAACAGCGAGTGGAACCGTGAGTGATGCGGCCGGAAGCTATAGCCTTTCCGTGCCTTCAGCAGGAGGTACTTTGGTGTTCTCTTTCGTAGGTCTTGTTACGCAAGAGGTTGAAGTTGGAACAAGAAGCGTGGTGGACGTGAAGATGGAGGATGACGTGAGACAACTTTCTGAAGTTGTTGTAACTGCGCAAAACATCGAGAGAAATAAGAACGAACTTCCTTATTCTACACAATCCGTAGCAGGCGCTCAAATCACTCAGGCAAGAAGTGCAAATTTTGTTACCTCCCTTTCAGGACGTGTAGCGGGTTTGGATGTTAAGTCTACGAACGCGATGGGTGGATCGACAAACGTGGTTATCCGCGGTTACAAATCAATCACTGGAAATAACCAGGCTTTGTTTGTAATTGATGGTATCCCCGTTTCAAATGCCAACATTAACCCAACAGGACAAAGCTCAGGAACAGGTGGTCCGGATTATGGTAATGCATCTTCCGATATCAATCCAGACAATATTGCCTCCATTAACGTGTTGAAGGGTGCGGCGGCATCTGCACTGTACGGTTCACGTGCGGCCAACGGTGTGATCATGATCACCACAAAGAAAGGCAGAAAGAACAGTTTTGATATTGCTATTAACAGCGGTGTTACAGTGAGCAGTGTTAACAAGAACACCTACGCGAAATATCAAAAGGAGTATGGACAAGGATATGAAGACTACTTCTATACAATGGGAGCTGCAAACGGAATGGCTGATGGCACTTTGCCAGCATCACGTTTTGATGATGATGCTTCATACGGTCACATTTATGATGGCCAGATGGTGTATCAATGGGATGCATTGGACCCAAGCTCTCCTACTTATGGTAAAGCCAGACCTTGGTTAGCCGCAAAGAATGATCCTGTTACTTTCTTTGAAACTGCCGTGAGCTCTAACCAAAGTGTTATGATCACCGGTGGTGGTGATAAGAATACATTCAAACTTGGTTACACTCGTTCTGATGAGAAAGGCATTCTGCCAAACAGCTCCCTAACAAAAAACCTGTTAAGCTTTGGAGCTTCGTTTGACATTACACCTAAACTTACCGCACTTGCTTCCGTTAACTTTTCAAACATTGCCGGTGTAGGTCGTTATGGCACAGGTTACAATAGCCGGAATCCCAATGAAGGTTTCAGACAGTGGTGGAATGTGGGTGTAGATATGAAAGAGCAAAAGGAAGCTTATTTCAGAAACAAACAGAATATCAGCTGGAATCCAGGTGGCGCAACAGTATTTACTCCATATGCTAGACCAATTTTCCATGATAATCCTTACTGGTCAAGATATGAGAACTATTCAAATGATTCTCGTAACCATATTTACGGAACTACATCGTTGACTTACAAAGTGGCAAGCTGGTTTGATATCACAGGCCGCGTAGGATATGATGGAACTACAGATTTTCAGGAAGAGCGTTATGCAGTAGGAAGTACGACAACGGCAGCATATAGCCGTTATAACAGAAATTACTATGAAGTCAATTATGACCTCTTGGCAAATTTCCAAAAGAATTTCACACAAGACATCAGTTTCCGTGCAACACTGGGTAGCAACTCAAGAAGGACGAAGTTGTCATCCATTCGTTCAGCCACCTCAAGCGGCTTGGTAGTGCCAAAACTGTATTCTTTGTCCAATTCAGCAGGAGTAATGTCTCCTCCAACAGAAGAGTTTACTCGTGTTGGTGTTGATGGTTTGTACGCTAACGCAACACTTGGATACAAGGAAATGTTTTTCCTCGATTTGCAAGGCCGTCAGGACAAATCAACAACTCTTCCTCAGGGAAATAACACCTATTATTATGGATCTGTTGGAGGTACGTTTGTGATCTCAAGTGTTTACAAACAACCTTGGCTGTCTAATGCAAAAGTGAGAGCAAGTTATGCGAATGTGGGTAATGATGCTCCTGCGCTTAGTGTTTATGACGTGTATGACAAGCCAGCGAACTTTGGTTCAACAGGTAATGTGCCGTTATTTTCACTTCCTAATATTAAGAACAATCCAGACCTGGTATCAGAAAATACCAACAGCTTGGAACTTGGATTGGATGCAGACTTTGTTGACGGAAGGGTAGGATTTGAGTTTACTGCCTACAAGACAGAAACACTAAATCAAATTATCCCTGTAAATGTCACAGCATCAACCGGCTATTCTCAACGCTATGTAAATTCTGGTCAGGTAGATAACAAGGGTATTGAACTTTCTGCCCACGTTACTCCTGTGAGAACTGAATCATTTGAATGGACACTTACAGGAAACTTTACAGCGAACAGAAATAAAGTTGTTTCTCTTTATGGAGACGGAGCTGCCGAAGTTACCAACGTTGTAATTTTTGCTCCTCAGGGAGGCGTAACGTTTAACGCTACAAAGGGTAAACCTTATGGTGTATTGAGAGGTTATGACCATGTGTATACCAATGGAGAACCTACTGTTGGAACTAACGGTTACTATCAGCGATCAGCAACATCTACTGAGTTTATCGGTAATCCAAATCCGGATTGGTTAGCGGGTATCAACAACAGCGTGAAATTTAAGGATGTAACGTTGAGCTTCCTGGTAGACATTCGTCATGGTGGTAGTATCTTCTCATTGGATCAGTGGTATGGTGATGGTACAGGCTTGTACGATCACAGTGCAGGATTGAACGCAAAAGGCATTGCAAGTCGTTTGCCGGTAGCAAACGGGGGTGGTATACTCTTGGATGGTGTACAGGCTGATGGATCACCAAATACCATTTATGGTGAAAATTTGGATGGAAATGGCGCAACTCCATTTGGCTATGTAGCTGCTGGCGGTGTTGCTGTTCATAAGCCTTATGTATATGATGCAGGATATGTAAAACTGAGAGAAGTAGCTCTTACCTATGCATTGCCTCAATCTCTGATCAGCAATCTTAAAGTGTTCAAGGGTATCAGCATTTCATTGATTGGAAGAAACCTTTGGATTATTGATAAGGCCATGAGATTCTCTGATCCTGAAGAAAGCTTGTCTTCTGGAAACGCAGCACAAGGTTACCAAAGTGGTGCTTACCCAGCTACACGCACCTATGGATTCAATCTTAAATTAAACTTCTAAGGAAAATCACATATGAAAAAAATACTAGTATTATTATTTCTGCCAGCGATGTTAGTGACATCCTGTGTGGATTCATTAGATGACTATAACATTAGTCAAAAAAGTGCACCTGCGGGTACAGTTCCTCCATCATTGTTGGTGAGTAGTGCCATTCGCAACTTTGCGGATCAAATGACATCGCCCAGTGTGAATTCGAATAACTTCAGGTTATATGTTCAGCAATGGGCTACCACTACCTATACGGAAGAGCCACGTTATAACCTTACCTCGCGGACCATCCCACAGGCGTGGTGGACGACTTACTATCGCGATGTACTCAGTGATTTGAGAGAAGCGAAAAAGCTGATCGAGGCTGATGTGTTGGCAGTTCCTGCAGTTAGAACAAATCAATTGGCACAGATCGCTATTTTAGAAGCATACACCTGGCATGTGTTGGTAACTACCTTTGGGGATGTGCCATATACACAGGCACTTGATTATACAAATTCATTACCCGTGTATGACGATGCTCAAACTATTTACTACGATCAGTTGACAAAACTTGACGCCGCGATCGCTTCGTTAGTTACGACATCGGGTGGTATCGTTGCGGCCAATGATTTGCTTTATGCCGGTAGTGTTACCCAGTGGAAAAAGTTTGCTAACTCGATTAAGCTGAAAATGGCGATGACCATAGCCGACTCAGATAATGCAAAGGCTAAAGCACTTGTTGAGAGTGCAGTTACCGGTGGTGTGTTCGCCGCAAACACGGATAACGCCCGCATCAATGGTTACACAACAAGTACCCCTAATAATAATCCTGTTTCACAAAACACGATTACTCCTTTCACTACACGCCAGGATTTTGTAGTTGGCAGAACAATCGTGAACAAAACAAACAATCTTTTGGATCCAAGAGCACAGTATTGGTTCACTCAAGTAAGTGGTAACTATGTTGGTGGGAATACAGGTTTCGCAAACACGTTTGCAAGCACCTCTAAACCTGGTACGTTGATTACTGTAGCGACAGCGGAGACATTGATTTTGGATTATCCAGAAGTAGAATTTTTGTTGGCTGAGGCAGCTGCACGTGGCTATGTTGTTGGAGGAACTGCAGAAACTCACTACAACGCGGGTATTACAGCTTCCATCTTATACTGGTTTACCTTGGGAGGAAATGCAGCGGGAGCTCCTGCGGCTACACTTACGTATCTAGCCAATCCTGATGTGATTTATGCAACAGCATCGGGATATGTTACTTCAGTTTCGCCAGGTAACACTCAAGCGGGTACGGTAACAAAGGTTGCTTTGACTACCTACAAGCAAAAAATTGGTGAACAAAAGTATCTTGCTTTGAATAACCGTGGTTTTGACGCTTGGACTGAATGGAGAAGATTAGATGCTCCTACTTTACATCCAGTGCAGGGCGGTACTGCTCCCGCAGGGTTGATCATTCCTAATCGTTTGATTTATCCTGTGAGTGAACAAACACAAAATGGAACTGCCTGGGCTGCTGCTGCTGCTAAATATGGCGGAGCTACAGACACAACGGCTCCAAAATTGTTCTGGGATAAGTTCTAATTCAGTACAGATTTAAATTCTTTGAGAGAGGCGCTGCAAAGCGCCTCTCTTGTTTTTAGTGATTACATAAAAAAGATCTTTAGGCGCTACGACTTTCTTTAAACTAAAAATGACTGCCGAGGTAGTCATTTTTTAGTAGCGTAAAACTTACTGATTTAGTTTTGTAGCATCTTAAGTAGAGTTGCCAATCTGTTTTTCAGATTTCTTCTGTCAATAATAAAATCCAAAAATCCGTGCTCTAATACAAACTCAGCACTTTGAAAACCTTTTGGAAGATCTTTGCCTATTGTTTCTTTTATAACACGGGGTCCTGCGAATCCAATTAAAGCACCAGGCTCTGCAATATTAAAATCTCCCAACATCGCGTAAGATGCTGTAACACCTCCAGTGGTAGGATCGGTCAATAAAGATATGTAAGGAATCTTTGCTTCATCAAGAAGCGCCAACTTGGCGGAAGTCTTTGCCATTTGCATTAATGATAATCCTGCCTCCATCATACGTGCTCCACCTGAACGGGAGATCATGATAAAAGGGGCTTTCGTTTTTATAGAATGATCAATAGCACGCGCAATTTTTTCTCCCACTACTGAGCCCATGGATCCACCGATAAATGTAAAATCCATGCAGGCAACCACTACGTCAAGTCCACTGAGCTTGCCATAGGCTGAACGTAGTGCATCTTTCAATTGCGATGCTACCTGGGAATCTTTTATTCGTTTCGGATAAGGTTTAGTATCAACAAACTTTAATGGATCTGCGGATTCCATGGTGGCATCCAGTTCAGTGAATTGGTTGTTATCAAACAGGATTTCAAAATATTCTTCAGAGCCAATTCGAACATGATGATCTTCTTCCGGGATTACATAAGCATTGTTTTTCAGCTCACGCGTGTGTACAATTTTACCAGCCGGGGTCTTGAACCATAATCCATCAGGTACTTCTCTTTTGGATTCAGTCGGTGTGAGAATTCCTTTATCTGTGCGTTTAAACCAAGGCATATTCTTTTGTTTTCCGATTCTTGAAATACATAACAAATATAGGGTTGGCTTCTGTGCCGTCCAATTTATGGCAACAGCTGCCATACCAAATAAAAAAGCCTGTTTTCACAATGAAAAACAGGCTTTGTATAGATTTAGAATGCTTACGCTTTTTCTTTCGTAGCAGCGATTTTTTCCTGGATTCTCGCAGATTTTCCTTGTCTTCCCTTCATATAGAAAAGTTTTGCCCTGCGTACTTTACCCACTTTCTGAACTTCGATTTTATCAACGCTTGGACTTAGCAAGGGGAATATTCTTTCTACGCCAACTCCATTCGATACTTTTCTTACAGAAAAGCTTTCTCCGTTAGTTCCTTTACCTCTGCGATAAAGTACAACACCCTGAAATTGCTGAATTCTTTCTTTGTTTCCTTCACTGATTTTCACGTGAACGTTTACTGTATCACCGGCTTTGAAATCCGGAAGATTTCCTCGTTTTGAGGCTAATTCTTCTTCGACAAGCTTAATTAGATCGGCCATGACGCGCGTTTTTTTTAAATGGACTGCAAATGTAACAAAGAATTTAGAATTTGGAATTGAGAATTTAGAATATAATTCAGCGTTTGTATTTCAATGATCTGAGCGAAAAAGCCCTTATTAATCGTTTTTAAAGAGATTTGGCCGCCTTTTTCGAGTACGATCAATTGCCTGATCATGCCGCCATGCTTCGATCTTGGCCTCATGACCAGACAGCAATACATCGGGTACTTTCCATCCGTTGTACTCAGCAGGGCGTGTATAAACCGGGGGAGCCACCAAGCCATCCTGAAAGGAATCGCTCAGCGCTGAAGTTTCATCGGAGAGCACGCCAGGAAGAAGCCGGATGACTGAATCGGCAAGCACAGCAGCAGCCAATTCACCTCCTGAAAGGACATAATCGCCAATGCTTATTTCTCTTGTGATTAAATGCTGTCTCACCCGTTCATCCACTCCTTTATAATGACCACAAAGTAAAATGAGATTGTTTTTTAAGCTCAGCCCGTTGGCCAGTGATTGCGTAAGCATCTCTCCATCGGGACTCATATAAATAATATCATCGTACGTCCGTTCAGATTTAAGAGACGAAATGCATAGATCGATGGGTTCGATCATCATGACCATACCAGCTCCGCCTCCAAAGGCATAATCATCAATAGCCTTGTGTTTGTTAGTGGAATAAGGGCGAAGGTCATGAATAACGACATTTACCAAACCTTTTTCCTGAGCTCTTTTTAGTATCGAGTCGGAGAAGGGACTTTCAATAAGCCTCGGTAAGCATGTTATAATGTCAATCCGCATATGATTTTACCATTACAAAGTACAAAGGATCTACATTACAGATCCAGAAATCCATCGGGGAGTTCAACAAAGATTTTTTTTTCGGTCTTGCGAATGCTGACGATAAAAGGGGCATTAACAGGAATCAATATTTCCTGACTGTTATTCATTACAGATAGTAATGGATTCGATCCAGAGTCTAGCACTCCAGTAACGTTTCCTAAACCGCCCAGATTTTTATCCTCCACACTAAAACCAATCAGTTCGTCATTGTAGAAGGTGCCACGTTTGAGTTTAGGTCGTAAATCCTTGGGAAGGTAGAGGCTGCAACCTTTTAACAAAGCGGCTTTATCTAAAGTTGTCACGTCTTCGAATGAAATAATTGCTTTTGTGCGGGTGCCCGATATTTTCTTGATAAAATAAGGAACCAGGCCATGATTGATTTCCAGAAATATGGTATCAACCGCTTCATCAAGATCTTCGGTAAGGATTGCTGTCACTTCGCCTTTGAGGCCGTGGTTCTTCGCAATGTATCCTATCTTATAGCAATCTTGAATTTCCATGGGCATTGAAACAAAAAATGCCAATACGCAAAACGCATTGGCATTATCATGAGTTGATTTAAATTATGCTTGCTCTTCCGCAGGCGCTGCAGTTTCGCCTCCTTCAGCTGCCGGAGCTTCTGCTACAGCCGTTTCAGCAACGATAGCTTTTTTGCGAATTGCTTCTGCACGGGCTTCCTTGATCTTCGTTTCGGCAGCTTTACGTGCCTTTGCAGAATCCAGTTTTGCCTGAGTCAAATTATCTTTTTGAGATTGGTTCTTGTTGTTTCTTTCGGTCAGCCAATCTGCCAACTTCTTGTCGGCTTGTTCTTGTGTGATGGCACCTTTCACAACACCAATTTGAAGGTGTTTTTTCAACATGATACCACGGTAGGAAAGCATTGCTTTCACAGTATCTGAAGGTTGGGCACCGTTCATCAACCAATGAAAAGCGCGATCTTCGCTCAAATCGATGGTTGCTGGGATTGTTAAGGGGTAATAAGTACCGATTTTTTCGATGAATTTACCGTCACGGGGTGAACGTGCGTCGGCAACGACCACGTCATATTGTGCTAATTTTTTGCGGCCTCTGCGCGCTAACCTGATTTTTACTGCCATTTTCTACGTTTTTAAAGGTTGGATCTCGTCCGATTTTTAAGGACTGCAAAGGTAACAGATTTTGCATTCTTAACAACCACGCGGTAAATGAGAACCGTTAAATTTATTCCTAATTAATATATTTGCTTAAGCGATTATTAAGTTTTATATTAATTACAACGTTTTCTACATTTGTCATCCTTACCTATCGCCGAAAAATTATGGATAGCTATTCCTACATCTCCAATGCTGATGTAAGTTATGTTGATCAGCTTTATCAATCTTACAAAAAAGATCCAGCCTCTGTCGATATATCCTGGCAAAAATTCTTTGAAGGATATGACTTTTCCAACCTGCATTACGGCAAAAATGGAAACGGGGCTACTGTAGCAGATTCCCCGCTTGCTATAAAAGAGACGCAAGTGAGAAATCTGATTTTTCAATACCGATCATTCGGGCATCTGAAATCAAAAACCAACCCGGTTCGGGACAGGAGAAATCACAAGGTCAATCTGGATCACAAAAGTGTAGGCTTAACGGATGCTGATCTGGATACTGAATTTGACGTTGGAGCTGAAATTGGTATGACTCGCTCAACACTCCGAAAGATTATTGAAAAACTGAATGCCGTGTACTTAGGATCAATTGGTTTCGAATACAATTTTATCCGAAATGATGACATTCGTGCCTGGTTGTATCAAAAAATAGAAAAAGAATATTACACGTATACACCTGGTCAGGAAGAAAAGAAAACAATTCTTAGCAAACTGAATGAGGCTGTGGTTTTCGAAAATTTTCTCCACACTAAATTTTTAGGACAAAAACGCTTTTCATTGGAAGGAGGTGAAAACACAATCCCTGCGTTAAACACCATTATCAACAAATCTGCTGAACTTGGTGTTAAGGAAGTGGTGATCGGAATGGCCCACCGTGGCCGGTTGAATGTGTTGTGTAATACACTTGGTAAAACATACGAGCAGATATTCACGGAGTTCGAAGGAAATGTGAGTCCCGAGAATTTAACGATGGGTGATGGTGACGTGAAATACCATTTGGGTTACACCAGTCAACTCAACACGCCATCAGGAAATAAAATTTATGTAAAACTTACACCTAACCCTTCACACTTAGAAGCGGTTGATCCATTGGTGCTCGGGTATACACGCGGGCAGATTGACGATGAGTATAAGGGAGAGCTATCAAAGGGAATGGCGATTCTTATTCATGGAGATGCTGCTGTAGCGGGGCAGGGACTTGTTTATGAAATCGTTCAAATGTCTGGACTTGCCGGATATACAACCGGAGGTACGGTGCATTTTGTAATTAACAACCAGATTGGTTTCACTACTGATTATGATGATGCGCGCACAAGTATTTATTGTACAGACATTGCCAAGATTGTTGACGCCCCTGTATTCCACGTTAATGGTGACGATGCGGAAGCTGTAAGTTTTGTTTCGAAACTTGCTGTAGAGTATCGTATTAAATTTGGAAAAGATATTTTTATCGACATGTTATGCTATCGTAGGCATGGACATAATGAAAGTGATGAGCCAAAGTTTACCCAACCTAAGCTCTATAATATTATTGCGAAGCATCCGAACCCACGCGAGATCTATGTGAAAAAACTGATCGAACGGGGTGATGTTGATGCGGCTTTGGCAGACGAACTTGACAAGAACTTCCGCAATGTATTGCAGGATCGATTGAATGAAGTAAAGCAAAAGCCCCTGCCATATAAACCACAAAAAGTGGAGGGCGAATGGGAAAAACTTCGTTGGGCAAAAACGGAAGACTTTGACAAATCGCCGGAGACAGGAATAAAGCAATCAGCTTTTGATAAAATAGGAAAAGCGCTGACAGCTATTCCGGAGGGTTTTAAACCTTTAAAACAAATCGAAAAACTTTTAAAGGATAGAAAGGCTGCTTTTTTTGAAGACAAGGTTTTAGGATGGGCTGAAGCAGAACTTCTTGCCTATGGTTCTATATTGGTCGATGGTTCGATTGTACGTATGTCGGGCCAGGATGTAAAACGTGGTACGTTCTCTCATCGTCATGCGTTTTTCTTTGATGCCAACACAAATGAATCTTATTGCGGACTTAATAATATTGACGGGGCTAAACCCAAATTGAATATTTTTAATTCATTGCTATCGGAATTTGGTGTATTGGGGTTTGAATATGGCTATGCCATGTCTACCCCAAGCGCCTTGGTTATTTGGGAAGCACAGTTTGGAGATTTTGTAAATGGTGCTCAGGTTATTATCGACCAGTTTATTTCGAGTGCGGAATCAAAATGGCAACGTCAGAATGGTGTGGTCATGTTGTTGCCTCACGGATATGAAGGACAAGGACCAGAACATTCCAGCGCACGACCAGAGCGATTCTTACAACTCTGCGCTGAGAACAATATGATTGTTGCCAATCCGACAACCCCGGCTAATATTTTCCATTTGTTGAGAAGGCAAGTCGCCTGGGACTTCCGCAAGCCCTGTATTGTATTTTCACCAAAATCTTTGTTGAGGCATCCGGCTGTTATTTCACCCGCGAAAGAATTTACAGAAGGGTCATTTAAAGAGGTTATTGATGACACAACGGTGAATGCAAAAGATGTCAAGAAGATTTTATTCTGTACAGGTAAAATATACTATGATCTGATCGAAGGTCAGCAGAAGAAAAAAGCAAAAGATGTTGCCGTTGTAAGAATAGAACAACTACATCCTTTCCCTAAGAAGCAAGTTGATGCTATTATTAAAAAATATAAGGGTGCCAAGATGGCGTGGGTGCAGGAAGAACCATCCAACATGGGTTACTGGTCTTTCATATTGCGTTTCATGGATCCCGCAACACTTGAATTAGTTTCAAGAAAGCCAAGTGCATCACCTGCAACCGGATATTTAAAAGTGCATAAAGTAGAACAAGAAAAACTCGTCACAAAAGCTCTCGAAGTTTAATCCATCATAATTTCAATAAGACATGGCTCAACAAGTAAAAATACCAACGGTAGGAGAATCAATCTCAGAAGTGACCATTGCGAACTGGCTGAAGAAAGACGGTGATATTGTGAAGATGGATGAAGTAATCGCTGAACTTGAATCGGACAAAGCAACCTTTGAATTGACTGCTCCGCAGGCAGGTGCTTTAAAAATATTAAAACAGCAGGGCGATGTGGTGCCTATCGGTACAGCTGTGTGTGAGATCAGCGACTCTGGACCGGCCCCGGCAGCCAAGTCAGAAATGAAAACGGAAGCAGCAAAAGCTCCCGTGGCAACTCCAGCACCACAACCTTCTAAACCAACGTCGACAGGCGCAGTAAAAGAAATGAAAGTACCTGCTGTAGGTGAGTCCATCACAGAAGTAACCATTTCCACCTGGTTGAAAAAAGACGGTGACTTTGTGAACCTTGATGAGGTCATTGCAGAGGTAGAGTCAGACAAGGCAACCTTTGAATTGCCCGCAGAAGCTAATGGTATCTTACGCATTGTAGCAAAAGAAAAAGAAACATTACCGATCGGAGGATTGATTTGCCGCATTGAAGTAATGGAAGGAGTTCCAGCAGCTTCGACAACCACGTCTCAATCTTCGGCGTCACCAACCGTGGCAGCATCTGGAGGATCTTCCTATGCAGCGGGATATCCATCCCCAGCGGCCGGAAAAATTCTGGATGAGAAAGGAATACCAAGTTCACAAGTTGCAGGCACGGGTGTAGGCGGACGTATTACAAAAGACGATGCTGTAAAAGCGCAAGCAACACCGGCAAAAGAATCTAAAGCTGCAACACCATCAGCTCCTTCGGTAATTGCATCGGGTGGAGGCCGTAATGTGCGCAGAGAAAAAATGACATCCATTCGTAAGACGATTGCTAAACGTCTTGTAGCGGTGAAGAATGAGACAGCCATGCTGACTACATTCAATGAAGTAGATATGAAGCCTGTGATGGAGTTGCGTTCACGATATAAAGATCAGTTCAAGGAAAAGTATGGCGTGGGATTGGGCTTTATGTCCTTCTTTACAAAAGCGGTTTGTGCAGCGTTGAAAGAGTTTCCTGCTGTGAATGCATCGATCGAAGGCGATGAAATTGTCTATCATGATTATTGTGATATTTCCATTGCAGTATCTACGCCTCGTGGTTTGGTTGTTCCTGTCATTCGCAATGCTGAGTCATTAAGTATGAATCAAATTGAAGCAGAAGTTGTTCGTCTTGCGGGAAGAGGCCGAGATGGAAAACTTTCGATAGACGAAATGACAGGAGGAACATTCTCCATTACCAATGGTGGTGTGTTTGGTTCGATGATGTCTACTCCAATCATTAATCCGCCACAGTCGGCCATCTTAGGTATGCACAATATTGTAGAACGCGTTGTGGTACAAAAAGGTGAGATGGTAGTAAGACCGATTATGTATGTGGCGATGTCGTATGATCACAGAATTATAGATGGTCGTGAATCGGTAAGTTTCTTAGTGCGTGTGAAGGAGATGTTGGAAGATCCGGGAAGATTGATTTTGGGTGTATAAAAAATTAAATTCTTGATTTTGAAATAATTCCTATGCAATACAATGTTACAGTTATCGGGTCAGGTCCTGGAGGTTACGTAGCAGCAATACGCTGTGCACAACTTGGGTTTAAAACAGCGATCATCGAGAAGTACGATACCCTTGGAGGTACATGCTTAAATGTTGGATGCATTCCTTCAAAGGCACTTCTGGATTCTACCGAGCATTTTCATAATGCTGCTCATACGTTTAAGGAGCATGGTATCGATATTTCGGAACCAAAGGCAAATATTACACAGATGATCACTCGCAAAGCAGGGGTGGTTAAATCCAATGTAGATGGTATTGCGTTCCTGATGAAGAAAAATAAAATAGAAGTTCACACTGGCGTAGGATCTTTCGTTGATAAGAACACAATTAAGATTACAGCTAAAGACGGAAAGGAAACGACCATCACGACAGAGAAAGTAATAATAGCTACGGGCTCGAAACCAACGCCACTTCCGTTCGCTCCGTTTGATAAGAAGAGAATTATTTCGAGTACTGAAGCCTTAGAGCTCAAAGAAATTCCAAAACATCTGATCGTTGTTGGTGGAGGTGTTATTGGTATGGAACTCGGATCTGTGTATGCAAGAATCGGCTCTAAGGTTTCTGTGGTTGAATTTCTTGACAGCCTTATTCCAACCATGGATGGATCATTGGGTAAAGAGTTGATGAAGTCCACAAAAAAACTGGGAATGGATTTTTACCTCGGCCATAAGGTTACAGCGGTTGAGAACAAGGGAAAAGAAATTGTGTTAAAAGCTGAACCAAAAAATGGCGGAACAGCCATTGAACTAAAAGGCGATTATTGCCTGGTGAGTGTAGGACGTAAACCTTACACGGATGGACTTGGTCTGGATAAAATCGGAATCGAACTTGATAAGGGGAAAATTCCGGTGGATGATCATTTGAAAACTAAGGTTGATAATGTTTACGCCATTGGAGACGTAGTTCGAGGTGCCATGCTTGCTCATAAGGCTGAAGAGGAAGGTGTTTATGTAGCCGAGCAACTGGCAGGACAGAAACCGCACGTAAATTATTTATTGATCCCAGGGGTTGTATACACCTGGCCCGAGGTTGCTAGTGTTGGTTATACGGAAGAGCAATTAAAAACAGATGGTCGTGCTTATAAGATTGGAAATTTTCCATACAAAGCATTAGGCCGTGCACGCGCTTCCATGGATCTTGAAGGTTTTGTCAAAGTTCTGGCAGATAAAAACACAGATGAAATTTTAGGTGTACATATCATTGGAGCGCGAGCCGCAGATATGATTGCTGCTGGTGTAACGGCTATGGAGTTTCGTGCATCTGCTGAAGACGTATCGCGTATGTCACATGCGCATCCGACATATATGGAGGCTTTGAAGGAAGCCTGTTTGGCAGCAACGGCTAACCGACCTATTCATTTATAAGCAAAGCCTCGTATGTGAACAGGTAAATCCAGATGGATCTGATCACAATGGCAATCGTCAAGGGAACGAGGAAAAAATTAAGATGCTGAGGAAGGAATAACCAACTCAGTAGTGTCAGGTTGCCGATTACTGTTGTCACCATAAAATAACGCCCCAACCAAATTGGAAGTTTTTTTCGCAACAGGCATAATGCTGCGATAAAATTGGTGGGCAATGCCCAGAGCAAATTAAAGTTATTGGCGGCCGCTTTATGGTCTGTAAAAATCCAAAGATAAAGCAGCAGAAATCCGATCAGTCCAGTTATGGAAAAGAGGATCACATCAAACCACTTCGACAATTTTTTTCTTTTCCAGTCAAGGATCGTGAGCCCGAGCGCTAAAAGTAAAACGCCACCAAAGATGTTCCAGGGATGCAGCAGACTTTTGACGTGAGGTTTCGGGTTTGCATTGTACGTAATTGTTTTTTCCAACACCATGGGCTTGCCATTAAGAAAGGCATGCTCAAAGCCTGATTCAAGATAATCTGGAATGAACATATACTGGTATGGAGTGATTTTTTTATCCATAGGCAATCCGAGACAAATCTCAATGCCCAATTCTCCCCAGGGTTGATATGGTAGATAGGAATGTGTGAGATCGCGAATGGTGTATTCCGTTTTTACATATGATTCATCGAATTGAATCTCCCCTTTGAAAAGGTTGGCAAATACATCGCGAACACGGGTAGCACAATTGTCATAGAAATAATCATAGAGATAACTTCGGTTTTCAGGTTGAGCATTCCATTGAAGAAAATCAAACACTTTTTGTTTCTGCGCGAGCGTTAAGTCTAATTCCTGTTCGTGAATTGACCGATTGTAATAGATGTATTGATACTTAAAATCAGAGTAACTCCATACGTCAAGAATATATAAGAGATTGCCCTGTATAAAATTCAAATAGAAATTGTGCTGGTCAAAATCAAAGACACCATAGTTGTAGGCCAAATCGATGTTTTGGGCCTCGTCTTTAACTCGGATTGCATTATGGCCAAAAGCAGTAATTATATCCTGACCTGGCCCGCAGGTAATGATAGAAATCTGAGCATTTTCTGAGAGTGGAATACTTTGGGAATAAGCCCAGTGGGCAAAAAAACAAGAGAGAATAATAACGAGATTTCTCATAGGCTTAAATAAAGCATTCGAAAGATAAACAATCCGCTGCGAAAAGGTAATTTTGACAATGAACCGTAATTTCCGAGATGGTTTAAATCTGGCGACCAGTCTTTCAACAGCGAAAATCTGGAACGCCTCTCAGGTGCTTTCGAGCTACTACTATTCGCGTATTTCAGGGAAAAGCAATCATGCCGGAATGCCTATCAGTATTTCTGTGGAGCCAACAACGTCTTGTAATCTGCGTTGCCCGGAATGCCCCAGCGGCTTAAGGTCTTTCACCAGGCCAACCGGAATGTTAAAAACTCCGCTATTTCAGTCGGCTATTGATCAGTTGGCACCAACTCTTGCTTATCTGATTTTTTATTTTCAGGGAGAGCCTTATTTGCATCCACAGTTGTTGGATATGGTGAACTATGCTTCATCAAAAAATATTTATACTGCTACTTCTACCAATGCACACTTTCTTACGGAAGAAACCGCACGAAAAACTGTAGCATCGGGATTAGACCGACTTATTATTTCGATTGATGGATCAACACAAGACGTATACGAAAGCTATCGGATCGGTGGAGTGCTTGACAAAGTTATTGAGGGAACAAAAAATATCATTGAAGCAAAACGTGAACTGAAATCAAAGACACCGCATATTATTTTTCAGTTTTTGGTGGTAAAGCCTAACGAGCATCAAATAGATGAAGTAAAAAAACTTGGATATTCATTGGGTGTGGATGAAGTGGCATTTAAAACGGCCCAGATCTATGATTTTAAAAACGGATCCGAGTTTATACCATCGCTGGATAAATATTCACGATATAAAAAGAGCGGGGATGGTTCCTACAGTATTAAAAACGAACTCTCCAGTCATTGCTGGAAGATGTGGAACAGTTGTGTGATTACCTGGGATGGGAAAGTAGTGCCTTGCTGCTTTGATAAGGATGCCCATTTTGTATTGGGTGACCTGAACAAAAATTCGTTCAAAGAAATCTGGCGTAGTGAAAAATACCAGGAATTCAGATCAACGTTGTTACGATCAAGAAGTGAAATTGAGATGTGCAGGAATTGCACAGAGGGAACAAAAGTTTGGGCCTAATGTTAAAGACTACGTCAAAAACGTTTCCTTTTTTCTAAGCTCCTTAACGATTTTATCAACATCAAGGGCTGAGGTAGCGCATTTTCCGCAACCAGATTCGCAAGAAGCATCTGCCTTAAATGCTTTATAAATCATTTTCCCCAGGTAAAACGAAGCGAGGCTAAAAAGAATAAGAATAACCAATGTCTGTATCACAATTTCAAAGTTAGCTAACGTTACCAGTAAAACGGACAAACCCACTAAAAAATTCCGCAATCGGACACTACATCATAAAGAATTGGTAAAAACGAACAGGCGTAGCTTAAAAAATGGTGATTTTATCCAAATTTTGAGGTCTCTGTGAATGGCATCGCAATTGAATAATTGCATCGTGGAAAATTAATTGTTATCCGTCATGCTTAAAAATTACCTCAATACGGCGCTGCGTAATCTCTCTCGCAAGAAAACAACAGCTTTCATTAATATTTTTGGTTTGATGCTGGGTATTTCGGGAAGTCTCATTCTCTTCCTGCTGATTAGCCATGTTTTAACGTTCGATAAGTTTCAGGTCAACTACGATCGCATCTACCGGATTGTGTCAGAGGAAGATGGAAATGACGGTAAGAATTATGGCTCGGGTGTTCCATCTCCTTTGCCAGTAGCGTTCAGAAACGACTTTACCGATGTGGAGCAAGTCGTATTTACATCGTATCAGGCAGGTGGGTTGATACTGATTCCTCAGAAGAATGGAGAGTTCAAAAAATTCCAGGAGGAATCGGGTATTGTTTATACCGAGCCTTCTGTGTTTAAGATATTCTCATTTCCAGGTATAATTGGTGACCCTGTTGCTGGTATTGCTAAACCTAATGAAGTTGTCTTGGCTCGTTCACAGGCAATTAAGTATTTTGGAAGAGAAGATGCTGTAGGAGAAGTGTTGACCTATGATGATAAAGATTTCAAGGTGACAGCGATCGTGGACGATCCAAAGCTAAATACAGATTTTCCGTTTACTGTTTTTTTGTCTTATGAGACAGTAAGAAAGGAAATTGAAGAACACGGATGGGGTAGTACTTGGAGTGATGAGAATTGTTACTTTTTAGTGAAGGAAGGATATGACGTAGCGCAGCTGCAGCAACGATTGAGTGACTTTACCACGAAATATATTGGTGAGGAAAATTTCAATCATCGGTTGTACAGTGTGCAGCCTCTCAGTACCATTCACTATGATGATCGTTATGGGTCATACACGTACAACACCACAAACCATGGAACGATTCTGGCCCTGATTATCATCGCTGTATTTTTAGTGCTCACCGCCTGTATCAATTTTATTAACCTGGCTACCGCAGAAGCGATCAAACGGTCTAAGGAAGTTGGTATCCGAAAAACGTTGGGAAGTCAAAAAATGCAACTTGTTGTTCAATTTCTTGGCGAGACGGCTCTTGTGACATTGGCAGCGATTGTTCTTTCCCTTGGACTCACACAAATTGCTTTGAGTTTTCTTAATCCTTTTATGGATTTGCACCTGCATCTTGACTTGTTGCAGGACGGGCGCTTATTGACATTCATTGGAATTTTGTTCGTGGTGGTTTCATTATTATCGGGACTTTATCCTGCGTTTATACTTTCGGGATTTAATCCGGTACTGGCATTAAAAAATCAGATATCCAGTAAGTCTTCATCAGGATATTTTATGAGAAAGAGCCTTGTGGTTTTTCAATTTTTTATTTCTCAGTTATTTATCATTGCAACCATTGTTATTATTTCCCAAATGAACTATTTCAGAAGTATGGAATTGGGATTTAGAAAAGATGCCATCATCACCATACCGATTCCGGAAAGTGAGACCGTTCAGGAGAATGATAGTATCCACGGAGGCAGCAAGATGAAAACCCTGAAGCAGCAAATTTCAGGTCTAGCCGGTGTAGAGCTGGCGACACTTTGCAATACAGCGCCGTCATCAAATAATGTGAGTTCTACGGGTTTTATTATGGAAGGTGAAGGTGATGATCAGCGCAAAGCCGCTCACATCAAAACTGTAGACGAAAATTATATCAAATTATTTGATCTGAAATTATTGGCAGGAAACGGATTAACAGATTCCGATACAGCAACAGGGTACGTCGTTAACCGAAAGCTTGCTGAACTCGCCGGGTTTCCAAATCCGGAGGACATGGTAGGAAAAAAAATTCGTGTTTGGCGAAAATATTTTCCGGTAGTGGGCGTGGTGGAGAATTTTAATACTACGTCGCTGCATAACGATGTGGAACCGACGGTTCTCCTTAACAGCCTCAGAAATTACTACACCATGGCCATACAAGTTAATCCGGCTTCGGTTCAAACCACGATACCACAAATCGAAAAACTTTGGAACGATGCGTACACAAAAGACATTTTCAGTTATGCATTTATGGATGAGAACATCAAGGAGTTTTATGAAGGCGAACAAAAGATGTCAGTATTGCTTAGCCTATTTACCGGTCTTGCTATTTTTATTGGATGCCTCGGCCTTTTTGGGCTTGCAACCTTTATGGCAAATCAAAAGATAAAGGAAATTGGTGTGCGAAAAGTACTTGGTGCCTCGGTAAATAGTATCGTGTTTATGTTTACAAGGGAATTCGGACTCCTCATCCTGATTGGATTTATTATCGCTGTGCCTTGTGCATGGTTTGTAATGAATGCATGGCTGAGCGAGTTTGCTTATCAGATTCCTCTCGGGCCAACGATTTTCTTATCCAGTCTGGTTATCACGTTTGTTTTAGCCACACTTACTGTTGGGTACAAATCATTTCGTGCTGCCGCTTCGAATCCGGCGGAGTCACTCAAAAGTGAATAAAAAGGCAGACCGTGATTTACTTATAAGGATGGGACTATTATCGGTTCCATTCTTTTTTTATGATAGCAAGCATTTCCGGATGAATACCTTTTGTGCCTGTACACAGTTCACCGCCAAATATAAAATCATTGCCACCTTTAAAATCCGTAACAGTTCCTCCAGCTTGTTGAACGATAAAAGTTCCGGCCGCCACATCCCAGGAATTCAGATTGTACTCAAAAAAACCTTCAAGCCTTCCGCAGGCTACATAGGCGAGATCGGTGGCAGCACTACCCAGTCTTCGGATGCCATGACTTTTATCCAAAAACGCACGGATGATACTTAGGTATGCATCCATTTTTTCGAACGTAAAGTAAGGAAATCCTGTAGCGAGCAGTCCTTCACGAAGACTTGTTGCAGGGGAAACGCGTATTTGCAGACCGTTACAGAACGCTGGATTATTTTCAGAAGCATGAAAACATTCGCGGCGATTCACTTCATGAACTACGCCTAAAACCACCTTATCACCTTTTGCCAAGGCAACACTTATGGCAAAGGGAGGAAGTCCATGCATAAAGTTGGTAGTACCATCCAACGGATCAATGATCCAGCGATACTCGTTGATTCCTTTCGTGTTGGTACCCTCTTCTCCGAGAAACCCCGCTCCAGGCATGAGTTTCTCCAGTACAGAAATTATCCTTCGCTCGGATTCTTTATCAACATAGGAAACAAGATTATTAAAACCGTCCTTTTGTTCGATCCTTGTTTTATCAAAGTTCAATGATTCCGTCAGGATGAAATCACCCACTTCGAAACATAAATCAGTCACATGTTTTTCTATTCCCTGCAGGTCTATCATTTCTTTTCTGTTTTATTCCTTACGACAGCAAAAATTAGAACTAATCCAGAAATAAAAACAGCCGAACGAGGAATATATTCTCCCTGTTCGGAGTAATCGTCATGGAGATTTGCACCAGTTGGGTGTTCATAGAATGCGATCATATCTTGACGCGTTATTATATCGGTCGATACTGTATATGAGTATAAAATGGGGCCAACAAGAAGCAAAAAGTATACACCAAGCAGCGGGAGGTTAACCTTTTCACTTTTCAGCATGGCATAATACAAGACAAGATTACATATCAATATCCACGCAGAGGCTCCCAGATAACCTGTGTACGGGTTCCACCTCAACCATTCTGTTTTTAGTAAAAGTGCGTCTGCCAGAAAGAGAGTTGGGTTTGGCCATGATAGCTTGAGGAAGAGATACTCAAAACCAAGCCAGAAAATAAGGATACAGAATTTGCCCAGCCAGGTACCAAGATTCTGCCGTGCGAATGAATAGGCTACAAACGAACAAGTAAGCGCAATACTTTGAATCAATAGGGGGACGATGTAACGTGCCTCAAATAGATAGGAAGCAAATAATGACACGGAAAGGGCCAGTAAAATCAATTCAAAAAAATTCCAGAATGATTTTTTAGGATTTACCTGATCGGTGATTGCAAATAAAGGAGCGAGCCCGGTAAAAATCAGAAGTGGAAAAGATTTCATTGCCCAGCCCGCCGACAGAAGACAGGCACTGATTGCAAAAAGCAAATACGGATTATTCTTCTTTGCCATGGATGACCATCACGATCTCGCCTTTCACCTCTTTTTCAGTAAAATGTCGCAGAACTTCAATCAACTTCCCAGTAAATGTTTCTTCATGAATTTTCGTGAGTTCACGTGACACGGAAACAATTCTCCCCTCCCCAAAAAACCCAATCATCATCTCAAGTGTTTTTACAAGACGATGTGGAGATTCATAAAAGATGACAGTTCTTTCTTCCTCGGCCAGGCGTTTTAAAAATGTTTGCTTCCCTTTTTTGTGCGGAACGAATCCTTCAAATACGAACCGATCCGTAGGAAACCCTGACTTTACCAAGGCAGGAACAAGTGCCGTTGCGCCAGGTAAACATTCAATCGCGAGATCATTTTTCAGGCATTCGCGGACCAGTAAAAAACCAGGATCTGCAATTCCCGGTGTGCCTGCGTCAGAAACCAACGCCATCACTTCACCATCTTTCATACGCTGGATCAATCCTGACAACGTCTGATGCTCATTGAAGATATGGAAGCTTTGAAGCGGCTTGGAGATACTGTAATGTTTTAGCAGGATGCCTGATTTGCGCGTGTCTTCTGCAAGAATGGTATTTACCGTTTTTAATATTTCAAGAGCGCGCATCGTAATGTCGCCCAAATTCCCGATAGGTGTTGGAACAAGATATAGCGAAGTCTTGTTTTCGTTCACGTCAGGCAAGTTTGTCTATGGCCTCTGCAAGTTGGTGGTCGAGTTTGGTAACAACATCACCTGCATCGTGCGTGGAAAGTTCGAAACTTACGGTGTTGTAGGTGTTTGTCCATTGTGGATGGTGGTTCATCTTTTCGGCTACGAATGCAACACGCATCATGAACGAAAAGGCTTCTGTAAAATCGCCAAACCGGAATGTTTTTTTTAATCTGTTATTTTCTTCCTTCCACATAAAAGGCATGTTGATGAATTAAAATACACATGCAAAGGTAGCCGATCTTCAGAAAGGTATGCAGATAACAAGAAAGGAATTTGATTACAAAGCAACCAGACCTTCAATGGAAGCTGCCCTGATGTAAATATCCACTACCGCATCGGTGGAGGCCATCATGGCTTGTACTGTGATGCTGGTATAATTTCCCTTTTTGGAAGGTTTTTCCGTGGATTCATGCCGTGGAAAAAGCTGTTTTACTTCCTCTTCCTTACCTTTTGGGACTATGAATTTGAAGATATAAACGTCAGGCCAGGCATAGTACTCGTCCAATTTTTTTCTAAATGAGCTAGCCCATTCGGGTTCCATAGAAGGTTATGCCGCAGCAAAATGATTAAAAGAACTTATACCGTTTATCATCAATATCGGCGTCATCTTTAATCGCTTCAGCGATGGTTGCACTTACGCGGCTATAAAGAGTTTGAAGAGCCTGATTTTTATAAATGGAATAGTCGCCCAGGTCAGGAGCGGTTGTCTTGTTTTTAATCTCAAAGATAAAGACTCCATTTTCGCCAGCGATAGGCCTGGAGCGTTTTCCACTTTCTATTGAAAACGCAACGCCGACAGCTGTTGGATCCATTCCGATCGCTGGCAGAGAATTGGCGTTTAATTTCAGGTCACTTGAACTGTTGACTGAAGCGTCTTTACCAAACGCAGCAGCGATTTCCTGAAGAGTTCCCTTTTGGGCATTTAACTTTTCAACGATCATTTTCCCTTTAAGCTCATTTTTTACGGCAGGTGTAATTTCCTCTTTCACCAGATCAAATGGCTTCGTTCCAGCGTCAGTTTCTGCCGTCATCACCGCTACTACATACTTATTGTCTAAATCGAAAACTTCAGAAACTTTACCAACACTGCCATCGCGAAAAAGCCATGTTACTATTTGACGAGCTTCACCCAGGTTCACAATATTTCTTTCCGAAGAAACAATATCATTGGCTTCAAAAACAGCTCGGTTATCCTTCTTGGCCCTTTCATTAAAATCATCAATACCCGACAAATCAGTTACAAATACATCAGCCAGGCGATAAGCTTCATTCTGAGTTTCATCTCCCGGAATTATTTCACGCTCTACCATTGCAACCGTGTAGCTGGTATTATCTTTCACTGCAGTTACATCGATGATGTGATATCCAAAATCTGTTGTTACCACGTCACTTAACAAACCAGGTTTTGTTGCGGCAAATACGGCATCCTGAAAAGGCTTTACCATAGTTCCTGAAGAGAAATAGCCTAAGTCTCCTCCGCGTGAAGCAGAACCATCAGTACCAAACTCACGAGCCTTATCCGCAAAACTTGCACCTTTTTTGATATCATTTAAAATACCTCTCGCTTTTTCTTTGGCGGCTTTTTTTCCTGCCTCCGTGTCGGCATCCCACTTGATTAGAATATGACTAGCTTTTGCATCGTATAGCGTGTCCTTACCCACTTTCACCACCTTCACCACTTTGTAAATATTGCCATCAAGAAAAGGCCCGATCACTGTTCCCGCAACCAACTTATCTTTTTGATCACTAAGAAAAGTTGGCAGTGATCCTCTTGAATATTTTGAGTAAGCATTTTGCCCATCGGTGTTGATGGAAGCAAACACAGAGTCTTCAGAAGTGGTTTTGAATTCCTCTGTTATTCTGTTCAGCTCTTCACGAATGGCAAGTGAGTCGGCAACCGATGCCACCACCGGAAACCCAACATAACTTATACTGCGGGTATTTTCGGCTTTGTATTTCGCTTTGTTTTTATCATAGTAACTTTTCAAGTCGCTATCCGATACGGTTATCGATGAATCGCTGATTGCAAAAAACGGTGCATATAAATACTCAGTTTCAACCACATCATTTTGAGTGTGATACTCCCTTTCAAGATCGGCAGTGGTCACATAGTTGGTTTTGAGCAACAAATTTTCATACTTAAGTCTTTCGCGGCCAGGAACAAGACTGCTTTTAAAATAATCCCAACGTACGCGCGGCTCATCGGTTGATGACATACCATCTAATTGCTGGAGATATGTTACCAGCTTAGCACGATCAAAAGTTCCAGCTTCGTTGAGGAACGATGACTTCACACTTTCGTCAACATTCTTTCCCTGAATCATGTCCCACACTTCATCACTAGTCACCTGAATGCCGAGCTTTTCGTATTGTGGCTGTATGGCATATTTCGAAATTAGAAGTTCCCATGCTTGCTGACGCAGCGTGTTCATTTCCTGTTCGCCTGCTTGGCGGCCAAAATTGAGTATATAGTTATTCTCACGCTCCTGTATGGCTCTTTGAAATTCTTCCAGATAGATATTATGTCCACCTATTTCACCGACATAAGTTTCCTGATTACCAAAAACAGAGCGAGGACCATTTCCAAAAAGATCACTTCCCACAATAAAAGCACCCAAAGCCAAAGCGATAGCTCCGATTACCCATTTGGTCATTTTATTTCTTATAGTTCCAATCAATGCCATAATCTTATCGAAATTGAGATTTTAGGGGATATACGTTTTTAAAGAGCCGCAAATTTAACCTGTTATGTCAATTCAGCAAAGACCTTAAATCAAATTCCGCTAATAAATTGTATTGATTTTCAGAGTGTTAGCCGTAATTCAGCATCTCTTTTTAGATTTCGGAGGATGAGCCCCTCTTGAGGAGTTATTTCGAGGAAATAACTGACTATTAAATTGTTACTTTTTCTTGCGAAGGGTGTACACAAAGAAGAGAATGATGGCCAGCATGACAGCCCAATAGGCCTTGCCAATCCCTACGGTCATTACTTCGTAAATGCCGATAATGATAAAAACGACAGCCAGCGAAAGAATAAGGGTGTCAATCAGTTTCATGGTTGGACTTTGGGGGAAGGGTTATTGTAGAAGGTCGCTATTACCGTTTTCATCTAACTCAAATTCACCTTCAACATGGTTAAGTGTTGATGAAGTTAAATCCTGATCGGCTTCCAGGCCAGTTCCAAACATCACGTTATTTTGACGCTTGATGGTAACAAATTTGTCTGTAAAAATTTTCCGCGTATCCTCCTTCCAGAAAAGTTCTTCTGTTGTGAGTTCTTCATTTTTCTCAATATTTTTCACTTCTACCTTGCCACGTCCTCGCCATTTTTTTTCATCGTGAAAATAGAAAGCATTGTTCGCCCGGAGCGTTGATATCAGCTTTCCGGACTCATCATAACGCTCGATGTATACTCCTTCCGGAAATTCCCGGTCTCCATTCTGGAATTCGGAAACTTTCTTGGCTACAAGTTTCACTTGTACCTTATCATTTTCAGTATAGAAGCTTTCTACGTTCTCAGCTTCACTGAGCGGGCCTTTGTACACGGCAGGTTTCGTCATCTCCTGATCCTGACAGGAGAGGAACAGGAACAAACCCGGGATCAGTAAAGTATGTTTGCAATTAAACATTACGAAAGTAAAAGTTTGAAAACCGATGTCATGAGTTTCCTGCGGTTCAGAGCCATGGCCGATTATTCATATCTCCGCTTGATGAACCACCGATCATTGAATGTGGCTCCAAAATAGATCTTAAAATAATCTTCAGTAATACGGTTGGTACTAATTTCACCCCGTTTCCCAAATTTCACCCCTATATCTAGACTGGAAAATCCGGCAACGGGCAATCCAAGACCAAGATTAATGCCAATGTCTTTTGCAGGAGCATTATTAACAAGGAAAGGAAATTCATCATAGGATGCGCCTATGCGGTATATCATTCTGTTAAAATAATTGGCTGTCACGCCAGAGTAAGGTGAAACCTGTGCGCCGACGGCATAATGCATGGTACTCTGCGTATTTTGACTTGAACCAAAATAATTTTTGAATTGCGTATAGTCCGTAAAGACAACATCAGCACCGATTATCCATCCATTCTTTCCGATTGAAATGCCTACGCCTGCAGAAGGTGGCAATACCGTATTTCCAACTTCATTGTCCACAATGACAACAGTATCTACCGCGTTGCCTCCGCTTATTCTTTGAAGGCTCGAAAAATAAGTGGTTTTAACATTCGTCTTCATTTCATAGATCAATCCCAGATTAAATCTTAGATTTTTGGACGTTAATGAATCTGTATGAAAAGAAAGCCCTCCTGAAAAATTGATATCCGAGTAACGCTCACGCTGATAAATATTGGGTTGATAAACGGGAGCTTGATTCAGGAAATTTGAAAACTGCTCAATCTTCGACCCAAATAAATAACGGGATTTAACACCTACAGAAAGATATTTATTTATTGTAAATCCATTTGCCCACACAGCCTGATCGATGCCACCACTTCCGGTTTCGGTTACAAGCATGGTTCCACTAGTACCTTCCAGTGAGGCGGTGTAGATAAGTTTATAATTAACGGTAGAGTAGGGCAGTAACGCAAAGGATGAAGTCCAACGGGTGGTATTTGCTTTTTTTGGAGGACCTATTATTGGAAATGCCATAGTAAGATAACTCAAATTTCCATTTGAATTTTTCTCAGAAACTTTTCCATTTCTAACCGTGCGTTGTTCACCTATAAAGCCTGTCCCTAAAGTCGTAAGATAATTATATACCAAAAGAGCAGGATTTTGATTGTTGAGGTATAAATGTTGGGGAGTACCAATGCCCACTCCGCCCATCCCCTGATTATTTACCAGTGCGGAACTAAATGGTTCGCCTACCCCAAACGATGAAAAAGGACTTTTAGCCGCCTGGCCAAAAGTTAATTGTGCTACAACAGCAATCAATAGCAGTGTAAAAAGAGATTTTTTAGACATTATGAAGCAAAATCCGGTTCAATCCTCTCAAAACGAGATCGGGGGCTGCAAATATGGAATGTTTCAGTTTGTTTTCAAAAAAGATACCATCACCACCGGTTAGAATTACACTAATATCAGGGTATTTCTCCCTGTAAAGGTCAATAATTCCATCAACTTCAGCACGAACGCCGTGCATTACACCACTTTGAAGACAAGCCTCCGTACTATTTCCAATCAAATCCACTTCGTTAACAGAATCAACTAACGGCAAACGACTTGTAAAAGTATGCATAGCCTTAAAACGCATATGTATACCCGGAGAAATTGCTCCTCCATGGTAAACATGTTGGCGGTCTATAAATTCGTAATTAATACAAGTACCGGCGTCAATGATCAAGCAGTTTTGCTGAGGAGCTATTTCTAATGCCCCGCAGGCAGCAGCCAGGCGATCAATGCCTAATGTTGTAGGTGTTTCGTAAGAAACGGACACAGGCAATTTCAAGTTTATGGAGGCAATCAGTTTTTTATTTTTCGCTGAAGTTGCAGAAAGTAATTCGTTTGCCGCTGTGCTTACTGAACTCACGATGACATTTTCAAAACGTGAATTTTTTAGGAAATGATTTACCTGTTCAGGATTGTCAAAAAAATATTTTTCCTTAAGATCTGTGTTGGAGAAAGTAGCTGCTTTGACACGTGTATTGCCTGCATCGATGATCAGGTTTAAAAGCGGTTGCATGTGGTTGAAATCAGTTACTTTCGTTAGATTCAAAAATAGGAAATGTCTTTTGACTATTTATGACGTTTAAAAACATAATGAAAACAAAGAACCGTTACACGGTGATCGGACTCATGTCAGGTACTTCCCTCGATGGCCTTGACATCGTCTATTGTTCGTTAACAAAAAGTAAAAGCGGATGGAGATTTAAAATTCAGAACGCAACAACGCAGAATTATTCTCTTGCCTGGAAACAGAAATTATCAACAGCACATGTTTTATCAGGAAGTGAATTGCTCGCTCTTGATGTTGTGTATGGAAAATTCCTGGGTGAAGCCGTCACAAAATTTATTCGCTCAAAAAAAGTAAAACACCCTGACTTTATCGCTTCGCACGGACATACGATTTTTCATCAACCTGCTCGCGGATTCACGTATCAACTTGGCAACGGACCAGCACTGCATGAAAAAACCCGGATTCCGGTAGTCTTCGATTTTAGAAGCATGGATGTTTCACGGGGCGGCCAGGGTGCGCCATTGGTTCCCGTGGGGGATCGTTACCTTTTTGGTGCGTATGATTGCTGTGTTAATCTTGGAGGGATTGCCAATCTCTCTATGGAAAGAAATGGAGATCGGGTTGCATTTGATTTTTGCTTTGCCAATATGAGTTTGAATTATTTGATGACCAAGATGGGGAAGGAATTTGATCAGGACGGCAAAGAAGCTTCTCTAGGAAAAATAAATGATTCATTATTAAATAAATTTAATCTGATTAATCGGCGATGGAGAAAGAAAAGACCATCGCTGGGAAGAGAGTTTTTTGAAAAGGATATTCAGCCTTTACTTGATGACGAATCACTTCCTTTGCGCGACAAACTTCGGACATGTTGCGAATCCATCGCCACAGAATTCAATCAGGCGCTTCCTGCTAAAAAAAATCTTAGTGTATTTGTTACCGGTGGGGGAGCACTAAATTCTTTCCTGATGGCATGCATTAAAAGTAAAGTCTCTGGTCAGACAAACCTTATTGTTCCGGAAAAGCAAATTATTCAATTTAAAGAGGGGCTGATTTTTGCGCTGCTTGGAGTGCTTCGTGTACGTAATGAGATCAATTCCCTAAAAAGTGTAACGGGCGCCAGAACGAATTCGTCAGCCGGCGTAATGATTGGTTTTAGTTAATCGATGATTGTTTTTTGTTCAATGCGACATACAGCCAGAGAAATCCAAGAAGACCCGCAAGGAGAGACGAGATAAGAATCGCAATTTTTGATGAATCAATCACCCGGGCATTGTCAAAAGCCAGTAGTGTTATAAAGATGGACATGGTAAAGCCGATTCCGCCCAGCAATCCCACACCCATCACATCCTTCCATCGGATATCCACAGGCAGTGCACACAAACCGGTGCGCACCGCAATCAAACTAAACATGAAAATGCCAAGAGGTTTACCAAACAGCAGTCCCGCAAAAATTCCGATGCTGCTTAGTGATGAGAACCCGGCTGTCCAGTCTGTGGGAATTACAATGCATGTGTTGGCCAGTGCAAATATCGGAAGTATAAAAAACGAAACGGGTTTATAAAGCCAACGCTGGAGTTTGAACGAAATAGAAGATTCAGCACCATCTTCAAATGGAATAGCAAACGCTAGCATCACACCTGTAATTGTAGCATGCACACCGGAATGCAGCATGCAGTACCACATGGCTACTCCGCCAATCAGATAGGGAAGAAGGACGTACACCTTTAGCCTGTTCAAAATAAGAAGTACCGCAAAAATGCTCAATGCCAGGCTCAGGTATACTAACGAAATACCGCCGGAATAGAAAAATGCAATAATAAGAATGGCTCCAAGATCATCAATCACAGCTAATGCAATAAGAAATATTTTGAGTGATGCAGGTACCCGGTTTCCCAGCAATGACAACACTCCTATAGCGAAAGCAATATCGGTGGCCATGGGAATTCCCGCACCGGATTGTGTGGCCGTACCGTAATTGAGGTAAAGATAAATACCTGCAGGTACCACCATGCCTCCCAGTGCGGCCAGGATAGGCCAGAGCGCATTTTTTATTGAAGAAAGTTCTCCAATATAAATTTCACGTTCAAGCTCTAACCCAATAAGCAAAAAGAAAATTGTCATTAGGCCATCGTTGATCCAGTGTTCAGCAGGATAACCGGCAATAGAATAATTCCAAAGACTCAGATAGGGTACCTGAAAATCAGAATTGGATATGAGGAGAGACGCAACGGTACAGAAAATGAGAATGATACTTCCAGCTTTCTCACTTTCAAAAAACTCAATAAAGAGCGGACTTAATTTCATTAGATGCTGATCCGGAATCAGCAAACAATATACGAAAAGATAATTCGGGTTATTTTAATCCGAATAACCCTTCGTTCAACAAAGTAAGCGCCCTTTCCTTTTGAGCGGTAGGTATTACGAGCGAAATGTTATTGTGACTTCCTCCATAGGATACCATACGAACGGGCACATCTTCCAGTGCATCAAATACTATTTTCAGCACACCTTTCTTTTCAGAAAGCATGTTGCCAACAATACAAATGATCGATTGGTCTTTGTCAATCTCTACGGTACCGAAGATGTTCAGATTTTCTTCAATTGCTTTTAAGGCGTGGTTGTCGTCAATTGTTACCGATACAGCTACTTCGGATGTAGAGATCATGTCGATGGGTGTTTTATGATTTTCAAACACTTCAAACACGCGCCTTAAAAATCCGTAGGCCAGGAGCATTCGCGATGATTTAATGTTGATCACAGTAATTCCATCTTTCGCAGCGACAGCTTTTAGCTGAGCTCGTGTTCCCTTGTCACTGATTAATGTTCCCTCAGCCTTTTCATCCATGGTATTTTTTAAGCGTACGGGTACTCCAAACTTTTGTGCTGGAACAATGGTGGATGGATGCAAAATTTTTGCGCCGAAGTACGCCAACTCAGAGGCTTCATCGAACGTGAGTGCAGCAATAGGGAAAGTTTTTTTAACGATTCGAGGATCGTTGTTGTGCATGCCATCAATGTCGGTCCATATTTGAATTTCTTCTGCGCGAATGGCAGCTCCAACCAAAGAGGCCGTATAATCACTTCCTCCTCTTTTTAGATTGTCGATTTCGTTGTTATGATTTCGGCAAATGTATCCTTGTGTAACGAGAATTTCGGCTCCTTGATGTTTCTCAATGACCAGATTTAATTTTTTTGAAATTTTATCTAATTCAGGTTCGTGATTCTCATCGATCGACATGAAATCAAGAGCAGCCAAAAGGGCTGAGTTTACTTTTCTTTCCTGAAGGTGTTGGTAGAATAATTGTGTAGACAGCAACTCTCCCTGTGCTAATATTTCACGGTAGCCACGATCATCAAAACCGACTGTCACAAAAGAGCGTAGCAGATCAAAGTGTTGTTTTACAATTTCTTTACCTGTATTAAGATTTATAGGTGCTGTGTAAAGTTCTTCAATGAAAGCTGCGTAATGTTTCTCAAGCGTAGTGATTTCCGCCAACGCTTCCGTTTTTCGTTGTGCCAGCAAATGATCACCAATTTTCACCAACGTATTGGTGGTGCCACTCAGGGCCGAAAGCACGACAACTTTCTTTCCTGGCATGCTCAATACCAGATTAGCAATCTTTTTCATTCGCTCCGGCTTGCCCACCGAGGTGCCGCCAAACTTTACAACCAGCATAAGATCAGAAATTTGAGGCGCAATAATATTAAATTAATCCAACAGTAGATGTCAGATCATCAATAGATCTTAAAAAATGGATTCGCCTGGGCAATCCTTCAAAACGTTCGTTAAGTTTATAGAACCTGGTTGAGCGCTGTAATCTTTTTGATATGTTGGTCCAGGGTAGATTGATGGCCATCCAATTCAAGAGTTACCAATACTTTTTGTTTTGTTTTCGTATAAGATTCGGAAGGCTCCGATACAGCAGACTTTGACGATGCGTAAAGTGAAAAGAAATCAAATTCAAGGACTTCGCAGATCTTGATTAATTGGTCCGTCTTAATCTCGGCTCTGGTAAAGATGGAATAGACGTTTCGCGAGCTGGTATTGATCCTTTTGGCGAACTCCGACAATTTCATTCCTGATTTCTGATATTTTTCCTCAATTTCTTTACCGATGTGAACGTGCATGGCGCAATTTGTGCATGATAGTATCAAATTGTTGGAAATACGCATGAAGAATTAATTCGTTATTATTGATTTTTTTATTCATTTTTGAATAATTGTATCGTGAAAAACGAATTATTAATGCAATTTACCGATGATGAGAAAATTCAAGTACCACATCAATCACTTTGCGAGCATTCAGCCTCAACATATTACCATCGATGATCTGGCGAAAAACTTGAAAGGAAGACACAACATTCCTTCTCATATTTTTGATAAAGACCGGCGTTTACAATCCGGAGATCCTTATGAGATTCCTGAAAATCGATTGAAAATTTATGCTCAGCTTCTGGAAGTTCCGGTGAACGCGTTGGTGGAGGAAAGTACAGAATCGTACGCCTGAAATAAAAAAAGTTGCTCCAATTTCTTGAAGCAACTTTTACCTTGAAATTAAGTAAGCTTATTTTTTTACTTCTTCGTATTCAACATCCGTTGCGTTGTCATTTGACGTTGTGCCACCATTAGAAGAAGATGCGTTGCCACCATCCGCTGGAGGAGGTGTGCCAGCACCGGCACCTGCCTGTGCATACATTTCCTGAGAGGCAGTTTGCCAAACAGTGTTAAGCTCGTTCATAGCCGCTTCAATCGCTGTCACATCCTGAGATGCATGGGCTGCCTTGAGTTTTTCCAATCCTTGCGTAATGGCAGTTCTGTTTCCTTCAGAGAGTTTGTCTCCAAATTCCTTCAATTGCTTTTCAGTCTGGAAAATCAGTGAGTCAGCCTGATTGATTTTCTCAACACGGTCTTTTTCTTTCTTGTCACTTTCTGCATTCGCCTGAGCTTCTTGCTTCATTTTTTGAATTTCAGCATCAGTCAAACCGGAGGAAGCTTCGATACGGATCTTTTGTTCTTTGCCAGTTCCTTTATCTTTTGCAGCCACGTGAAGAATACCATTCGCATCAATATCGAAGATTACTTCAATTTGAGGAACACCTCGTGGTGCTGGTGGAATTCCATCAAGATGGAATCTTCCGATTGTACGATTATCTTTTGCCATTGGCCTTTCGCCTTGCAACACGTGTATTTCCACAGAAGGCTGGCTATCTGAAGCGGTCGAGAATACCTCTGATTTCTTAGAAGGTATTGTTGTATTTGATTCAATTAACTTGGTCATCACACCACCCATCGTTTCAATACCCAATGAAAGCGGAGTTACGTCAAGTAACAATACATCCTTTACTTCACCGGTTAATACACCTCCCTGGATCGCAGCACCTACAGCAACCACTTCATCAGGATTTACTCCCTTTGAAGGTTTCTTGCCAAAGAATTTTTCTACTTCCTCCTGAATGCGTGGAATGCGTGTAGAACCACCAACCAAAATCACTTCATCAATTTGCCCCACGGAGATACCGGAATCTGCCACTGCCTTACGGCAAGGCTCCAATGTTCTCTTGATCAAATCATCAGACAATTGCTCAAACTTGGCACGTGAAAGTTTCTTCACCAAATGTTCAGGTACACCGTCTACCGAAGTAATGTAAGGCAAGTTGATTTCTGTCTCATTTGAACTTGACAATTCAATCTTTGCTTTTTCAGCAGCTTCCTTCAGGCGTTGGAGTGCCATAGGGTCTTTGCGCAAGTCGATGTTCTTGTCATTCTTGAATTCGTCCGCCAACCAGTTCATGATGCGCATATCAAAGTCATCACCACCAAGGTGTACATCACCATTGGTTGATTTTACTTCAAACACACCATCACCTAATTCCAATATCGACACATCGAATGTACCACCACCTAAGTCGTACACAGCGATCTTCATATCCTTGTTTTTCTTGTCAAGACCATAGGCCAACGCAGCGGCGGTAGGTTCATTGATGATACGCTTCACATCAAGACCAGCGATCTGACCCGCTTCTTTGGTCGCCTGGCGTTCTGCATCGTTAAAATAGGCAGGCACCGTGATGATAGCTTCTGTTACGGTTGTGCCTAAGTAATCTTCAGCCGTGCTCTTCATTTTCTGAAGGATCATTGCAGAGATTTCCTGAGGTGTGTAAAGCCTGTCGCCAATACGTACACGTACGGTGTCGTTGTTTCCACTTTCTACTTCGTAAGAAACCATCTTCTTTTCAGTACTGATTTCATTAAATTTCTTCCCCATGAAACGCTTGATGGAGGAAACAGTGTTTTTTGGATTGGTAATCGCCTGACGCTTGGCAGGATCTCCCACTTTGCGCTCGCCTTTTCCGTTATCCAGAAACGCCACAATCGAAGGAGTTGTCCTTCTGCCTTCGCTGTTGGCAATTACGATGGGCTCATTGCCCTCCATAACAGCTACGCAGGAGTTTGTTGTTCCTAAGTCAATTCCAATTATTTTTCCCATGATATCGTTAGTTTTTTATTTACGGTTTTCAGATAAGTCCCCTTGAACAACCACTATGCCAAGGAGCTTTTCTAAGGATATATGTGCCACAATGGCAGAAGACGGACTTTGTAGTTCGGTTTGTGGCCAAACATCTCTCAGAGGGCATAATTGTGTGGTTATTTTGGAGACTTAACCCTGTTAATCGCATTGCCAACTTTTTAGGCGACCCATTAAGTATATTGCCGTCATTTAACTTAAAGCAAATGAAGAAAGTCTACTTTGTAATTATCATGCTGGTATTGGTTGCGTCAATCGAGGGCTGTTCGAGTTTTGTATCAGCACCGGGTAAATCTGGATCAGCACCAGGTCAGGTGAAGAAAACAACAGGAAGTCAATCGGCTAAGCCTTACGCTCCCGGTCAAAAGAAGAACTAAAAAAAGAACCATCCCTCTAGGGGAATATCCTGAGTGGACAGGCGTTATAATTGTACGTCCTTTGATGCTATGTTCAGTTATAATCCATTCAAAAATAAAAGCTTTGCCATCGACCTAGGTAATAGCAATACTTTACTCACCGATAGCCGCCATATTTTACTTTCGCAGCCTTCTTACATTGTTTTTGATGAGCAACAACACACGGTGAAGGCCGTGGGCGAAGATGCATACCACATTTTTGAGAAGAATCACGAGCGATTAAAACCCGTGAAGCCACTTCGTTGGGGAGTAATTGCCGATTATAATTCTGCTGCGATGATGATCAAACAATTGGTAAACCGTATCTATAAAAACGGAAACTGGTTTGGTGGATTTGACCGTATCGTTTCGGGTGTACCACTTTCTACTACAGAAGTAGAGCGAAGGGCTTTACGAGATGCTCTTGACCAGTTCAATGCACGGAAAACACATCTGATATTTGAACCCCTGGCCGCTGCGGTGGGCATGAACCTGAATATTCGTGAGGCGCAGGGTAAGATGATCATCGATATCGGTGGGGGTATCACTGAAATTGTCGTGATATCATTATCGGGTGTAGCTATTTCCAGGTCAATCAAAGTAGCGGGTGACTCCTTTACAGAAGAAATTCAGGATTATTTTCGCAGGCAATACAATTTGACCATTGGCTGGAGAACAGCTGAGCAGATAAAAGTGAATGTGGGTGCTGCCAGTATGGACATTTCGGAAGCGCCACAGCCAATGATGGTAAAGGGCAAGGATATAGTAGAGGGCATCCCCGTTACGCGCGAGGTAAACTACCGTGAAGTAGCCGGTATTCTTGACAAATCCATTCGCGCGATTGAACAAACCATCATTCAGGCATTGGAGGTTTGTCCTCCTGAGCTTTCCTCTGATATTTATGAACATGGAGTTCATCTCACTGGAGGAGGGGCTTTGTTAAAGGGTTTGGCGGCCCGATTAAGTCAAGCCATCCAGCTTCCAATTCATTTTGATAAAACACCCTTGCTTTCCGTTAGTCGCGGAATTTCCAAAGCACTTGCTGAACCTAAGAAATTTCAGGCCGTGCTGTTTGAATAGTTCTCCTATCTCATCTAAAGTCAAAAGGCACAAAGCGAAAATCAACTGGTTATAAAACGGCGCTTTTATTTACTTTTGCGCCACTTTATGACATTAGATCAGGAAATCGCCAAGCGGAGAACGTTTGGAATTATTAGTCACCCCGATGCCGGGAAAACCACCTTGACAGAAAAACTGCTTCTTTTTGGAGGAGCAATTCAAAAAGCAGGGGCTGTAAAATCCAGCAAGATCAAAGATCATGCACGAAGCGACTGGATGGAAATTGAAAAGCAGCGCGGTATATCGGTTGCTACCTCAGTGATGGGGTTTAATTACAAGGATATAAAAATCAATTTGCTCGATACGCCAGGTCACCAGGACTTTGCAGAAGATACCTATCGCACATTAACTGCTGTAGATAGTGTGATCATGGTGGTGGATTGTGTGAAGGGGGTGGAGATGCAGACAGAAAAACTGATGGAGGTTTGCCGGATGCGCAATACACCCGTATTATGTTTTATCAATAAGCTTGACCGGGAAGGTCAGGATCCATTTGATCTGCTCGATGAAATAGAAACCAAACTTCGTATTAAAGTACATCCGTTGAGCTGGCCTATCAGCATGGGAAAGACGTTTAAGGGCGTGTATAGTTTATATGAGAAAAGCTTAAAACTTTTTGTTCCGAGTAAAACAACGATTGAAGAGGGGATTGATATTTCTGATATCAACGACCCTATCCTGGATCAGTACGTTGGAGAGACAAATGCACGACAGTTGCGAGAGGATGTAGAACTTTTAAATGGAGTATATCCAAAACTGAATGTGGATGATTACCTCAGCGGGAAAGTTGCTCCTGTTTTTTTTGGAAGTGCTGTTAACAATTTTGGTGTAAAAGAATTGCTGGATACGTTCATCCGAATCGCTCCTGCTCCCATAGCTCGGGAAACGAACATGCGTCTCGTGGAACCTGATGAAAATAAATTCACCGGGTTTATTTTTAAGATCCATGCGAACATGGATCCCAAGCATAGAAACAGGATTGCTTTTTTGAGAGTGTGCTCCGGAAAATTCGGAAGAGGTGACAACTATTTGCATGTTCGTCAGTCGAAGAACATACGCTTTTCTAATGCTACCGCGTTCATGGCGCAGGATCGCGAAACTGTGGATGAGGCATGGCCGGGAGATATTGTGGGTCTGTATGATACGGGCAATTTAAAAATCGGTGATACTCTGACAGAAGGAGAAAAAGTAATTTATACAGGCATCCCAAGTTTCTCTCCTGAGATATTTAAGGAGGTCATCAACAAAGACGCCATGAAGACGAAGCAGTTGGAAAAAGGTCTTCTCCAACTGATGGAAGAGGGGGTTGCTCAATTGTTTACCTATGAACTGGGAAAGAAAAAAGTTGTAGGTGTTGTGGGCGCCTTGCAGTTTGAAGTAATTCAATTCCGACTGAAGAACGAATACAGTGCCACAGCTGAGTTTGTGCCTCAGAATATTTATAAGGCCTGCTGGATCAGCAGCAAGGACGACAAGAAATTACAGGAGTTTATCGATTCAAAACAACGGCATATAGCGCGCGACAAAGACGATAAACTTGTTTTCATGGCGGAATCAAAAGCATGGTTGCAGATGGTGCAGGATAATTTCCCTGAAATCAATTTTCATTTCACTTCAGAGTTTAAGGACTAACTTTAGGTCCTGATGAAGCAACCCGCGCTGAATGTACTGTTTGAAGACAATCACTTACTTGTGATTAATAAAACTTCCGGGGTATTAGTGCAGGGCGATGAAACGGGGGACAAACCGCTGGTTGAAATCTGCAAGGAATACATCAAAGAAAAATACGGGAAACCAGGCGATGTTTTTTTAGGTGTTGTACATCGACTTGACAGACCGGTAAGCGGTGTTGTTGTTTTTGCCCGGACCTCGAAAGCGCTGGAGCGAATGAATGCGCTTTTTAAAAACAGAGAAACAAAAAAAACGTATTGGGCTTTGGTGAAAGTAAAACCTCAGAGACAGCAAGATACGTTGGTCCACTGGCTGGTGAAGGATGAGAAGAAGAATAAGACAACCGCGTACATCCGCGAGCATCCTGAAGGTTCACGTTCCGAGTTGAGTTATAAAATTCTTGAACAGAAATCCGGAATGTATCTCCTCGAAGTAAATCCCATTACAGGACGTCCTCATCAGATCCGTGTTCAGCTGTCCTCTATGGGTTGCCCGATTGTTGGGGATCTCAAATATGGATTTGATGTTCCAAACGATGACGCCAGTATATGCCTGCACGCCAGGCACCTTCAGTTTATTCATCCTGTAAAAAAGGAACCCCTTACAATTTCTGCTGATCTCCCCAAAAATCATTTCTGGAAACCGTTTTTATGAGTCCTGCCTTTATTTATCTTCGGCATTGAAACATACAGGATGGGTTGGATTCAAAAACTTGGAGAGCGATGGAAAGTAAAAAGTGCTTTTCAAGTGATTATGATCCTGATCATTTTTGCATGCACCGGGTTCACGGTGCTCTTTATCAAACGCCCTATTTTTGATTATTACTTTCCATTGGGGGATGTTCCGACCTGGCTGAAAATCATGTATTGGATATTTATTTTTCCGATTTACAATTTGTTCTTATTGTTTTATGGATTTGTTTTCGGACAATTTCAATTTTTCTGGAATTTTGAAAAGCGATTTTTTAGCAGAATAATTTCTATCTTTAAAAGGTGATCACGAGATGTTAAACTTAACTTTATAATTACACATGAAAAGAAAACTACTTTATCTTTTAGCTATTGGAATGCTGGCCGCATGTTCTGCTCCCAAGTACACGTATAATTTTGGTCATTATGATTACAACGCCGGTAAAAGAAAAGCCGCTTCCACCGAGACGAATGTTGTAAAAAGCGAACAGGGTGTTGTTTCCGGCGATGTAGCTGCTCCTTTGGAAATTACTGCGTCTACGGAAACGCAAGCCATTACCAAAACAACAGAACCAAGTACCCTTGCTAAAGTACAAACCTCACTGGGTGCCAATTACAAGAATATGTCAAAGGATGAGCGTAAGGAATTTCGGAAGGCAGTTATTCACGCAGCGAAGGACTATTCAAAGGCCCTAAGAAGGGGTGATCATGTGGCAGCAGAAAGGGCTGTTCAGGCTATGGATCATGACTTGAAAATGGCAGTCATTTTTGGCGCTATTGGTCTTGGTTTGTCCCTTTTCTATGGAGCGGGTGATGTATTTTGGATACTCGGAACAATTTCATTTATCATTGCCATCGTATTCCTTGTAAAGTGGATTATCAGACAATAACGCATCAGATTTAACATAAAATAAAGAAGCCCTTAGTTCTTAAGGGCTTCTTTATTTTGTAAACATTCGTGTCAGTTATATGGCTATACTATCAGCCAGGACAATCACTTTATTTTTTAATACCTCCACCACACCACCGGTGATCTTAATCATCTGAATAGCTTCTTTTGATTTGTATTCTACCGGTCCTTCTTTTAATAAAGAAATCAACGGGGCGTGATCGTTCATCACCTGAAATGATCCATCGGCGCCAGGGAATGTGATGATATTCACTTCGCCTTCGAATATTTTTTTATCTGGAGTTAGTATTTCTAAATGCATGTTAATTCAAAATTTAATGTTCAAAGTTCCAAATTCATAACCTTGAATTTGGAACTTTGAATTTTGAAATTAGTTCTTCGCTTCTGCCATGAGTTTTTCGCCCTTGGCTACAGCATCGTCAATGGTACCCACCAAATTGAATGCGGCTTCCGGGAGGTGATCATAATGTCCATCCATGATTCCGTTGAAGCCCTTGATGGTATCCTTAATATCAACAAGTACTCCCTTCAACCCGGTAAATGCTTCAGCCACATGGAAAGGTTGTGACAAGAAACGCTGTACACGTCTTGCACGTGACACCACCAGCTTATCTTCATCAGACAACTCGTCCATTCCGAGGATAGCGATAATATCTTGTAATTCTTTATAACGCTGAAGAATGCTCTTTACTCGTTGTGCGCAGTTGTAGTGCTCATCTCCTACAATGTCAGCGCGCAGAATGCGTGATGTAGAATCCAACGGATCCACGGCAGGGTAAATACCGAGCTCAGAGATTTTACGGGACAATACGGTGGTAGCATCCAAGTGAGCAAATGTTGTCGCTGGAGCAGGGTCAGTCAAGTCATCGGCAGGAACATAAACCGCCTGTACAGATGTGATTGAACCATTCTTAGTAGAAGTAATGCGCTCTTGCATAGCACCCATTTCTGTTGCCAACGTGGGTTGGTAACCTACCGCTGATGGCATACGACCAAGAAGGGCAGATACTTCAGAACCAGCTTGTGTGAAACGGAAAATGTTATCTACGAAGAAAAGAATGTCGCGCCCTTTTCCTGTGCCGTCACCATCGCGGAAATATTCAGCAACAGTAAGTCCGGACAACGCCACACGGGCACGTGCTCCAGGAGGCTCATTCATCTGACCAAACACAAAGGTTGCTTTTGAGTCTTTCAATTTCTCCATGTCCACCTTCGAAAGGTCCCATCCACCAGCATGAAGTGATTTAATGAATTCGTCTCCATAATTGATGATACCGGCTTCAATCATTTCGCGCAATAAGTCATTTCCTTCACGCGTGCGTTCACCCACACCGGCAAATACAGAAAGACCAGAATATGCTTTAGCAATGTTATTGATCAATTCCTGTATTAATACCGTCTTGCCCACACCGGCACCACCGAACAATCCGATTTTACCACCTTTTGAGTAAGGCTCGATCAAGTCGATTACTTTAATACCTGTATATAAAACTTCTTCTGAAGTTGATAAATTTTCTAAAAGGGGAGCAGCTCTATGGATTGGCAATGATTGCTTGCCTGAAGGCTGCTTCATACCGTCAATTGCATCACCGGTTACATTGAAAAGCCTGCCTTTAATGTCATCGCCAATTGGCATTTTTATAGGTGAACCGGTATCAGTAACCTTCATTCCGCGAACGAGACCTTCTGTACCGTCCATGGCGACAGTTCTTACACGATCTTCGCCCAAGTGCTGCTGGCACTCCAAAACAATGCGGGTACCGTCATTTTTAAATACTTCAAGGGAATCGAGGATGTTAGGGACTTTTGAGCCTGCTTCGTCAAAAGCTACGTCTACTACGGGGCCAATTATTTGTGTGATTCTGCCAAAATTTGCCATTCTTATTATAATTAAAGGGGTCTTTAAAATCCGAGCGCAAAACTAATTGTTTCGGGCTCAAGACCAAAGGGAAAGCGTGGCTAAACGTGGTTTTAATTAGGGTTTTTCAGCTCGAGGTTGTTATCGGCTATTCAGTTCAATCCTGAAGGTTGTACCCTGGGTTTCCTCTGAAGATTTTACAAAAATTTTCCCTTTGTGGTAGAGCTCGATAATCCGCTTTGCTAACGCCAGTCCAAGCCCCCAACCCCTCTTTTTGGTAGTAAAACCCGGCTTGAAAACATTGGAAATGGCGGCTTTTGGAATGCCTTTGCCTGTATCAGAAATATCAATAAAGACCTTTCCGTCGTTTCCCCTTAGAATCTTAATGGCAATGGTGCCAGAATTTTCCATAGCATCTACGGCATTCTTGCAAAGATTTTCGATTACCCACTCAAAAAGTGGCGGGTGTACCAATGCTTCAATCGTTTCAGAGAGTGTGTATACTTCGAAATTGACTTTTGACGACACCCGTGGTTGCAGGTAACCAACGACATTATGGATTAATGAAAAAATATTTTCCTGCTTAAGCGTTGGGGTTGACCCGATACTCGAAAAACGTTCTGTTACCACTTTTAATTTGCGAATGTCTTTATCGAGTTCATCCACAATGCCCTTATTTTTTATTTCAGGATCATCACGGAGGACTTCGATCCATGCCATAAGGGAAGAAAGCGGGGTACCCAGTTGATGTGCAGTTTCTTTTGCAAGTCCAACCCAAACGCGATTTTGCTCGGAAGTTTTTGAATAACTGAAGGCCAGAAAAGAAATGAAACCAAAAATCGCAATGACTGAAAGCTGTATGTAGGGATAGGCGATAAGCTGACTGAGAAGAAAAGAGTTCTTGTAATATAATTTTTGTGTTCCAAAAACCTCATTGTTGCGTGTAATGTCTTTTAATTGAATAACAATGGGTTCATATACTTGGCTCATTTTTTTTATTTCTTCGCGGAGCTGAGCGTGTATTTTTTCCCTGGACTGCGTCGAGTCTATATAAATATTGCGTGCGTCCGTTATACTGTCATCATTGAGAACTGTTATTTGAGGAATCGAATTGTTTTTGAAAAGGATTTCATCGGTAATGAACGTGATGTTGTTATCCGATTCATTAAGAACGTATTCCAGTGTGCGCGCAAAAAGTTTTACCTGATCACGTTCCCGTTCCTTTAATTGATTGACAAGAATGTTGGTGTAGTAAATGGATCCGATACTAATCACCACCGAAACCACGAGGATTACCCACTTCAGACGCGAGTTGTCCTTGTAGAACTCCATTAACGGCATGATGGATTTGGATGCCATAGCGGATCAAATTAGTCAAAAAAATAGTTATGCAAGAAAGGATATTATCCCCGCATCATAAACCACTTGGCAAGTACCTTATAATTAACTTTTGTCCCGTGCATCAAAATGCCAACGCGGTAAATGCGTCCGGCTACCCAGGTCGTGAAGATGAACCCACCAATTAATAAAGTCATGGAGAGGGCTAGTTGCCAAAGGGGAACACCAAATCCAATCCTGCCCATCATGGCTATGGGTGATGTGAAGGGTATAATGGAAAGCCAGATGCTGATAGGGCCGTGTGGGTCTTTGAGGATGAACATGAAAAGACTCATGTATGAGATGAGCATGGGTATCGTGATCGGAAACATGAACTGTTGTGCTTCTGCAGGACTGTCAACGGCAGATCCCACCGCCGCGAATAGCGAGCCATAGATAAGATATCCACCCAAAAAATAAAATATAAAGACAAAGCCGATGAAGGCCCAGGGCAATTTCATGAATTCACCAAGCGCCTCACTGAATTCTGAACTTGCGGCAACTTGTTGCGTTGCGACCGATGCAGACATTTGCTGCATGGCCTGTTGTTGAGGTGGATCGATTCCTAATTGTCCTAACACGCCAAAAGTAAGCGTGGTCATCAGAACGATCCAGATGGTAAATTGAAGAAGGCCCACCGAAGCAAGACCTATAATTTTTCCCATCATCAAATGAAAGGGTTTCACTGATGACACAAGCACCTCTACTACTTTGCTTGTTTTTTCTTCAATGACACCTTGCATGATTTGAGCTCCGTAAATAAAAATAAACATGTACATCAAAATGCCACCCAACATACCAATGCCGAATAATATTTCAGTGCTGCTGGATTCTTCCTTCCCGCTTTCCGATATGTTCACCGTATTAACCGACACGTTTGTTTTTAAACTGTCCAGTAGTTTTTGTCCGATGTGCAGTCGTTGCATTTTTATGTCGTTAATCTGATCTTCAAAAAGTCTTTCCAGATTACTCACGTCATCAAGGCTCGGATTTATTTTGGTATAGAGCGTGATGTTTTTTGGTTTATAGATTTCGTATTTGGGTATATAGAGCAAGCCAAAATCCCCGGAAGCATTAAACGCTTTCTTGGCATCCTCCAATGAACCGGAAAAATTTCTGAAATCGTATTTCGTTGTATCGGCGATAAAACTGCCACTTTCATCCACATAATGAATAATTTCTTTCTTTGCCGTCTTTTCCTGCTGTGCGGAGATATATGCCAACAACCCAATGATCGCCGGGAAGATGAGAGGAATTAAAATAGTCGCGATAAGAAAGGACTTTTTCTGAACACGATTCAAAAACTCGCGTTGTACAATTAACCAGATTTTACTCATGACTTTCTCCTTTCACTAAGCTGATAAAAATTTCACTCATGCTGGGTATTTTTTCACGGAAGCTTTGAACCTCGGTAACATTTGTCAATTCCCGGATCAATTGATTAGGACTTCCCTTCACTTTCATTCTTACAAGGGACTGTAAAAATTGATCTTCAATCACTTCCTGTTTTACAATTTCATAGAGATCGCTATTCAATTGAAAGTTTCCCCGGTGTTCTACTGCAAAAAGGTGCGATTTGAATTGTTCCTTCACATCTTTCTTTTTTCCCTCAAGAATATTTTTTGATTTGTTGATAAGCATGATATGATCGCACAGATCTTCAACAGTCTCCATACGATGTGTTGAAAATATAATAGTGCATCCCCGCTTCTTTAATTCAAGAATTTCTTCCGTGATCAACTGTGCGTTGATCGGGTCAAATCCTGAAAAAGGTTCATCCAGGATAATCAGCTTGGGTTCGTGCATGACGGTACTGATGAATTGTACTTTCTGAGCCATTCCCTTAGAAAGATCTTCTACCTTTTTATTCCACCAGTCTTTGATTTCAAATTTTTCGAGCCAGTATTTAATCTTGAGGAGAGCATCTTGCTTACTCAGGCCTTTCAACCGGGCAAAGTAAAGGAGTTGATCTCCTACTTTCAATTTCTTGTAAAGCCCCCGTTCCTCAGGTAAATAGCCAATGGTGCCAATGTGCCCGGGTTTCAATTCCTCACCAAAAATTTTGATGCTTCCACTGTCGGAAGTAATGATCTGATTAATAATGCGGATAAGGGTTGTTTTTCCGGCACCGTTAGGCCCCAGCAATCCAAAAATGGTTTGTTCAGGAATGGTAACACTTACGTGATCAAGGGCTGTATGGCTGGCATATCGCTTGACAATGTCATGAACTACTAATGCATTCACGAACGAGGGGGTTAGGTTTGTGAGTATAGTAAAATTAGAAATAGATTAATCCCGCACCAGCAGAATCAATAAATAAAAAAACTAAATGCTGGAATCTATGGATTTTTTTCCTTGAAGATAATCTTGCCCCAAGATACATCAAGGTCGAATGATAGAACATTTTTGGCGTCGGGTGTATACGATGCACTGGCGAATGTGTTGTCACCAATTTTCTTCAGGCTTTTTCCGAGATTGACGTTGCATAGAAACGAATCACTAATTTTTACAAATATTGGCACTTCTGTCACGGGTAAGAGAATAACCAAATCACCTGCGCCGATACTTCCGATTACGTTGCGACTTACATCAGACACTTCGCTAAAATCAAGAAAAGCATTGCCGAAGCCAATATCAGCCACGATGGTTTTGGATCTTGACATGGTCACGTTCCTGGCTACCAACGAACCAATATCAACCTTCACAAAAAAGGTATCCATGGTGATTTTATTCTGAACGGGCACACCATAAAATATATTTACATTGGCGCTCCCCGTGTTTACTTTTAATTTGCTTACGGAAAGACCGGCAAGGTCAATATTTGTATTGCCTAATCCATTTTCAAAATTGAGTGTGAAAGGCTTGTTATTCGAGAGAAAAACCCTCCAGAATTTTTCAGTACTTTTTTCATGGCCCCAAACCTGCTCTGAAAGTTTTTTCCCTACACCGGTTTGCTCCTCCTGTTCAAGCACGAGTTTAATCTGGCACAAATTTCCTTTTACTTCCGTGCTGAATGTATGCCGGTAGTCTTCAGGTTCAAGATTGCTGTAGATATTCAGGATATCAGGCTTCTGACCACTTCGAATGAAACAGTTGCCCGTTTTTGCAGTCATACTCAAGTCCACTTTTTCGTATGCCGCCTGGTTTTCTACGCTAAATTGATTTTTCAATTGAGCGATGGCGCCCACAGAAAGACCGGAATAAATGAATGCCAGTGACAGTAATCTTATCATTACTGTTTAATTACGAATAAGTTAGACACAGGTTGTGAGGTCATTAACCAAAAACAAAAGCCCATAGTATGGTGTATACGGGGTTTTGCTTTCAGGGTTTTTAATTTTTTTTGAAGGGTGGCTTAACGGGCAAAAAACTAGTTGAAATATTCCTTCATTCGTTCAAAAAAGCCCTTTTCGTTGGCATCCGGATGGGGTTGAAAATTGACTGAATTGCGAAGGCTTTCCAGCTTTTCCTTTTCTTCAGAAGTCAGTTTTTTCGGAGTCCACACATTAATATAGATCAGTTGATCTCCGGTGCCGTATCCGTTAACATCCTTAATCCCCTTACCACGGAGGCGGAGAATGCGTCCGCTCTGAGTTCCCGGATCAATTTTAATACGCACCTTGCCTCCGATGGAAGGAACTTCCACCTGAGTGCCTATGGCAGCATCGACAAAACTGATGTGGAGGTCATATACAAGATTATTGCCATCGCGCTTCAGCACCTTATCTTCGACTTCCTCAATGAGAATGAGAAGATCGCCAGGAATACCTCCGCCGGGAGCATCATTACCTTTTCCTGACATGGACAGTTGCATGCCTTCACTTACTCCGGCAGGCACTTTTATAGAGATAAGATCTTCTTTTGAAGTCAGTCCGGAATTATCAACACCTGCAGGTTTTTTATCGATGAGCTGGCCGCTGCCGCCACAGGTACTGCACGTGCTTGAGGAGACCATTTGTCCCAGCATGGTGTTCACCACTTTTCTTACCTGGCCAGTGCCCTGACAAACCGTACAGGTTTTGAATGTTACACCTTCCGCACGGATAAGGCGGTTAACTTTGATTTTCTTTTCAACACCATTGGCAATTTCCTCCAGGGTAAGTTTTAACTTGATGCGCAGGTTTGATCCTTTGCGCTGACGTGATCGTCCTCCGCCCCCACCGAAAAAACTGTCAAATGGACTTCCGCCTCCACCACCAAAAATATCTCCAAACTGGCTGAAGATATCTTCCATATTCATGTCATGACCCTGAGGGCCACCGCCACTGCGAGCATGACCAAAGCGATCGTACTTTGCACGTTTGTCGGCATCACTTAATATTTCGTACGCCTCTGCAGCTTCCTTAAATTTTTCTTCAGCTTCCTTGTTGTCTGGATTTTTATCCGGGTGAAATTGAATAGCTACTTTGCGATAGGCTTTCTTAATCTCTTCCGGTGTAGCCGTTTTGCTGATGCCCAGTATTTCGTAATAATCTCTTTTAGTAGACATGTGTTAAAATTGCTGGTGGTGTGTTAAGTGTTACAATTTGATTTGACGAACTAGCTTCCAACAACAACTTTGGCAAAGCGTATTACCTTATCGTTTAACAGGTATCCTTTTTCGACCACGTCAACAACTTTGCCCTTTAGTTTTTCTTCCGGCGCAGGTATTTGGGTAATGGCTTCATGAAAGTCCGCATCGAAGGTTGAACCTTTTTCTGTGGGCATAGCCTTTACTCCATATTGATCGAGTACTTTTTTGAATTTGTTTTGAATGAGAAAAAATCCTTCTGCCTCTTTATCGGTCTTTTCTTTGAAGGAATTTTCAGCGCGTTCAAAATCATCGCTCACAGGAATCAGGGCTTTTAACAACTGCTCATTGGCAGATTGAATCATCTCCAATTTTTCCTTTGCAGTCCTTCTTCGGTGGTTATCAAATTCTGCGTAAAGACGTATGTATTTGTCCTTGGCTTCTGCCAATTCGTCCTGAAGTTTTTTTAATGGATCCTGGGGAGCTTCTTTTTTAGAAGACTCGGATGATTCCTGACTTTGATTTGATTGCGCTTCTGCTGTTAAATCCTCTAATTTCTCCGTTTCCTGCCCTGAACTCGCTGTATTTTCCATTATTTATTGTCTTGATGAAACCGCAAAATGACAAGAATTTTGCCAAAAGCAGAATTGTGCCAAGATGACCTGAATTACAAAGTGATTAATGAAGACTCTTCCAGATCAAGTCTTTCAACTCGGTGATGCCTTGATTTGTAAGCGATGAAATAAAAACGGTCTGTACGTTTTTAGGCAGTTCTTTTTTTACCGCCTCCCTTAATTCGTCATCGAGCATGTCGGATTTTGAAACTGCGAGTAGCCTCTTTTTATCCAGAAGTTCCGGACTGTATTTCTTTAGCTCATTGAGCAGTATTTCAAATTCTTTTTTGATGTCGTTCGAATCGGCAGGCACCATAAAAAGCAGAAGTGAATTTCGTTCGATGTGTTTGAGGAAACGAATGCCAAGTCCTTTGCCTTCTGCAGCACCTTCAATGATTCCAGGGATATCCGCCATGACGAATGACTGACTGTCGCGATAAGCAACGACTCCCAGGTTGGGTGTCAGTGTTGTAAATGCATAATCAGCGATTTTCGGTTTGGCTGCAGAGACGACAGATAATAGCGTCGATTTACCAGCATTCGGAAATCCAACAAGACCAACATCAGCCAGAAGTTTTAGTTCAAGGATGATCCATTCATCTCTTCCGGGTTCTCCTGGTTGGGCGTGTTGAGGCGCCTGATTTGTAGAAGTAGCAAAATGCGCATTTCCCTTTCCACCTCTTCCTCCTGGCGAAAGAATGACTTCTTGACCGTCTTCGTTAATTTCGCAAACAAGTTCCCCTGTTTCAGCTCTGCGTGCCACGGTGCCTAATGGTACATCTACGATTTGATCTTTACCGAAGGCACCTGTCATATTTGCGCCCTCACCACCCGTTCCGTTCTCGGCAAAAATGTGTTTGCGGAATTTCAGGTGAAGAAGGGTCCAGAGTTGTGCGTTCCCTCTTAAAATAACATGACCACCCCGTCCTCCATCGCCACCATCAGGCCCTCCTTTTTCTATAAACTTTTCGCGATGAAAATGCAAACAACCTGCGCCTCCATTTCCGGAGCGTGAATTGAATTTTACGTAGTCAATAAAATTGGGAGAGGACATGGGATAAATTTCAAATTTCAGATTTCAAATTTCGAGTTCGCTTAATTTGAAACTTGAAATCTGAAATTTAGTTAATCAATTATTTTGCAGATGCTTTTAAAAATCTCGTCAATGTTACCAATGCCTTGTACGGTTTTCAGTCTTCCCTGCTTTTGGTAGAAAGGAAGTACATGGATGGTTTTAGTAAAATATTCGGTAATGCGTTTGTTAAGTTTTTCTTCCTCATCGTCAACGCGGTTTTCTACAGTTCGGCGTTTGGCAATGCGTGTTCGCACTTCTTCTTCGGTCACCTCGAGGGCGATCACATGGTGGATGGCAGAACCATTATCTTTCATAAAGGTATCCAACGCTTCGGCTTGGGCTACCGTGCGGGGGAATCCATCAAACAAAAATCCTTTGGCGTGAGGATTTTTATCTAATTCCTCTTTTAACATTGCAATTGTGATTGCATCAGGTACCAATGCCCCGCTGTTCATAATTTCTTTTACGCGTTTACCCAGATCAGTCTCGTTCTTGGTATGCCAGCGGAAGAGATCACCTGTGGAAATATGAATGAAGCCATATTTTTGAATAAGCTTTTCGCTTTGAGTTCCTTTGCCTGCGCCTGGGGGACCGAACAACACAAGATTCACCATAGATGAAATGAGTTAATTTTAAAAAAGTGAGCAACGAATATAGTGAATGATAGAAGATATACTAACTGACCTTGGCCCCTACCTGGAATTGACCTGTTTGTAAATGTCCCTCGAATTACGCCCTAAACCATCATAATCCAATCCATAGCCCAGTACAAATTCCATATCCAGTTCGAACCCGATGTACTTAATTTCAATATTCTTTTCGCGGGCCGGTTGTTTGCGTAGCAATGAAATAGCTTCTACCGATTTAGCTCCCAGTGCCCGCAACTCTTCCAGGATTTTTTCAAGTGTAAGACCGGTATCAATGATATCTTCCAGGATTATAATGTCTTGATTAAAAAGACTTTCATCGTGACCAATGAGTGTCTTAAGCTGTCCTGTACTCTGAGTACCCGCATAGGAAGAAACCTTTACAAATGAAATACGGCAAGGAATGGTGAGTTCTTTCATTAAATCACTCGCAAACATGAATGAACCATTGAGTATAGGCAGAATAATTGGAGTTTTGCCAGCATAATCGGCATTAATCTGTGCTGCTAATTCCTTGATTTTGTTTTGGATTTTCTCTTCGGAAATGAATTTTCGAAATTCCAGATCTTTTAGTTTCATGCCTTGCTATTTTATCCCTATTCCAACCCCCTAGTCCATTCGGGAGGCAAAAGTAAATCTTTTTTGGATTGGTTAAATTTCTTTCATGAGGACCTGGTAGAGGTCGATCATACTTTGAATGTCATTTTTATGCACTTTTTCATGCGGGGTATGTGGATTTTGTTGGGGTGCACCCACAAAACACCAGTCAAAAGGATAAGGTGAGCGCTGTAATTCACCGCCATCGCTTGATCCGATGCCTTCCACTTCCAATTGATAATTAATTTTATTTTTTTTTGCGATGGATATAATGGCATCCACAAATGCTTTACGGGGGATATTCCGATCTCGCAGTGAGATAACTACACCTTTTCCCAACTCTACACCATCGGTTGCCCAGGTAATATCGGAAATGAGTGCTTGTCGAACACCCCAGGCCTTATACATATAACGGGCAAGGAAAGGTACCGAGCCACCACCATGTTCTTCCCAGCAACTGAAGGCAATCACCCCATTTTTAAGGGTTTCAGCAATTTTCAATGCATTGTAAATTCCAAGCCGATCGTCCAAATAGGCAGATTCAACCGTTGATTTTGAGTGATGAAAATTCACTTTGTACGTTAACGCAGTGCCCCGATCAATAGGTCTTCCAAGTTTATAAAAGGCATGATCATCGGGGCCGTATTCGAGTTCGCATTCAATGGGGCCAAGACTGTCATGACCTACGAGTTTTGTTCCTGCCTCGGCATCAGGACTTCCTATGCTTAACAATTGGTTGAAGTATCGGACTGTAAAACCAATGGAATCCATGTGAGCGAAAATTGCTGTACGTGGTTTTCCAAATTTTAAAAGGATACAATCCTGAAATTCTTCGCCTTCTATAATTTCGGGTTGCACCTTCCACTTCTTTTTTTCCTTTTTAATGTACTGGAGCAAAAAATCTTTAAGTGGTTTTTCATGGCCTGAGGGGGCATGTATTTCGCAGAGTTGCTTTAGTAATTTCATACTATATTCACTGGTTAGGCTAACGAATAATAAGTAAAGATAATTTTAATCGAGCGTCTATTTTCTACGACATCTTTAAAGTAAATTTTGGGAAAAATGCTTTTCGACCTTAGCTCTATGAATTCGATTGCGAACCAGTTCCTGCTGGAGCTTCGCGATAAGTCAATCCAGCAGGACCGGCTCCACTTTCGGAGGAACATGGAACGCCTGGGGGAGATTATGGCCTATGAGATATCCAAGCGATTGCAGTATAAAAAAACAGTGGTTGAAACTCCGCTAGGTAAAAAAGAAACAAGTGAATTGGTGCATCAACCCATACTCATTACCGTGCTGCGGGCAGGGCTTCCTTATTTTCAGGGGTTCAGTAATTTTTTTGATCGAGCCGATAGCGGATTTATCGGGGCTTATCGTAAGGAAGAAGGGTATGACATTAAAATAAACCTGGAGTATATTACGACTCCTGTATTGGAGGGTCGGGAAGTCATTTTGATTGACCCGATTCTGGCCACTGGAAAATCATTTGTAAAAGCAGTGAATGCGATAAAAAGAAATGGAAATCCATCGCACATTTATATGGCGGCGGTGATTGCTGCGCCTGAAGGGATAAAATTTATCAACGATGCGATGAATGAAAATTATTCGGTCTTTACATGTGCCGTGGATGAAAGACTGGATGAGCAATTTTATATCGTGCCTGGCCTGGGCGATGCTGGGGATTTAAGTTTTGGAGAAAAAGTTTAGAAAGCGAGACTGACTATGTGGGAAGAGATATTAAAGGCAATTCCGGTTTATCTGTTTAGTACATTTAAATTTATACTGGGTCCCATACTTGGATTCGCCGCAGGCTTAAAATTAATCACGTCCATTCTTGCCACAGTATTGGGCACTATGACAAGCGTAGTTGCTTTTACTTTTTTCGGGGATTGGCTTAAAAGCAGATTTTCAATTGTGATGAAATATACAGGCACCCTTCTTACGTTTAGGAGGACAAAAAAAGAACCCAAATTGGCGAAACAGCCCAATCCAAAATGGGCAGCGATCTGGAAGAAATATGGTATCGTCGGGATTGCTTTTTTTACTCCAATCTTACTTACCCCCATAGGAGGAACTCTTCTTGCGGTAAGCTTGGGAGCACCAAAAGACAAGATTATTTTTTACATGTTTGTAAGTGCATCGGCATGGGCAATCATGCTTACCTCCGTTATTTACTTTTTTGGGAAAGAGGTACTGCCTGACGTTATTAAGTAGATACTATGCTTGTAATAAAATTAACCTAAGTATACTTTTAATTTTTTAAAATGAAATTAATTCCGGCCCTTATTTTCTTTTTGTTTTCTATTGTATCATCTGCGCAAACCAATGATGAGACTGCTATTCGCACAATATTCAATGAAGCACTTCAGCGAGGGAAGTCATATAACATGTTGCGTGAATTAAGTACCAACGTTGGGGCGCGTCTTTCAGGATCACCTGGAGCTGCCAAGGGAGTAGTTTGGAGTGAGCAGACGATGAAGGCTTTTGGATTCGATTCGGTTTGGAAACAACGTGTGATGGTGCCTCACTGGGTACGTGGCCAGAAAGAAGTAGGAAAAATCATTTCAAACAAAAAGGAACACACAGTAAATATCTGTGCACTGGGTGGAAGTATCGGAACAGGACCAACAGGGATCACGGCGCAGGTTATTGAAGTAAAAAACTTTGATGAACTGAAAACCCTGGGCACCAAAAATATTCAGGGAAAGATTATTTTCTTCAACCGTCCGATGGATGCAAGCTTGATTGATACATTCGAGGCTTATGGAGGAGCAGTAAATCAACGTGCCCTTGGACCATCGGAGGCAGCCCGGTATGGTGCTATTGCTGCTGTGGTTCGATCTATGGGAGCAGAAATAGAAGACTATCCCCATACCGGAGGATTGCGATATGCAGCGGATGTAAAACAAATTCCAGCGGTGGCGATTAGTACATTACATGCCGAAACACTAAGTAAATTTTTGAAGGAAGATAAGGGTCTTCAATTTCATTTTGAATCAAACAGTAAAACACTGGAGGAAGTTGAATCATTTAATGTGATTGGCGAGATTAAAGGCAGTGAATATCCAAATGAAATTATTGTAGTGGGTGGGCATTTAGATTCATGGGATCTTGCCCAGGGTGCGCACGATGATGGAGCGGGTTGCGTTCATTCCATTGAAGTACTTCGCATCCTGAAAGACATAGGTTATAAACCAAAGCGAACAATTCGTGCGGTCATGTTTATGAATGAAGAGAATGGTTTACGCGGAGGAACAAAGTATGCAGAGCTGGCAAAACAGAACAAAGAAAATCATATCGCAGCGATTGAGTCTGACCGTGGAGGTTTTGTTCCGCGGGGATTTACGATGACAGCTGCGGAGCCGGTGAAAATAAAAATCAGGAGCTGGAAAAAATTATTTGAGCCTTATGGTCTTACAGACTTTGAACATGAAGGTGGAGGGGCAGATATTGGGCCATTGAATGAACAACTGGGCGTACCCGTTCTTGAATTTCTTCCCGATTCCCAACGCTACTTTAAGTATCACCACACGAAAGAAGATACGTTCGACAAAGTAAATCAACGCGAATTGGAATTGGGAGCCGCGTCGATGACGGCGTTGGTATATTTGATGGATCAGTACGGATTAAAATAATAGACCTTCCTGAAAAACTTCCGGATTTATTTTGCGGTGCTTAGGTAAAGAAATCGTTTTATTTTTCCGGCAATTTTACTTTTATCAGGGTACTGGCGATTTGCTGTGACGTTATTGAAGATCAAAGCCGTTGCCAATAAAATCAGGCAGCCTGTTAATACCGGCGACACAACATACCAATAACCAAGACTTTTAACTTTCTCGGAACCAATCACAGCAATTAAAGCCGTGGCACCTCCAGGGGGATGAAGGGTTTTTGTAACCTGCATCAATACGATAGACTGCGCTACGGCAAGAGGGGCAGTGATCCAAATGATATCGGGTAGAAGTTGAGCAATGGTTACTCCCACCAGCGCGGAGACTACATGTCCGCCAATTAAATTACGAGGTTGAGCCATGGGACTCTGAATTACTCCATATACCAAAACACTTGATGCCCCAAATGAACCGATGAGGAATAAATTATCATTGGCTTCCAGCAATTGACTTTGAATGAAAGCGATCACACCAATACCGATCAACGATCCAAGGAATGACCAGAAATGTTCACCGTGATCCACCAACGTCTCTTTGTAAATAACGTAACGCGAAATGCGCAGCCCTCTTTTTATCTTTTGCTTCATCGAGTTGGGCGGCAAATGTAGTAAGAGTCATGCACGCATGAACTCAGGGAAAACCCTGATGCACGATGAAAAAAATGGTCGATGAAAACCACCGACCATTATGCATGAGACTTATTGCTCAACTAAGAAGTATACTCCTCGATAGGAAGGCAGCTACATACCAGATTTCTGTCACCATAGGCATTATCAATGCGACTTACAGAAGGCCAGAACTTGGCCGCCTTTACAAAGGCCAGAGGATAGGCAGCCTTTTGGCGACTGTATGGAAGTGTCCACTCATCAGCGGTAATAACCTGTGCTGTGTGAGGAGCATTTTTCAATACGTTGATTTCCTTGTCGACTTTACCTTCTTCAACTTCACGTACCTCATTACGAATTTCAATCATGGCTTCGCAGAAGCGATCGAGTTCTTCTTTCGGTTCGCTTTCCGTTGGTTCAATCATTAAGGTTCCTGCCACTGGGAAAGAAACCGTAGGAGCATGGAAGCCATAATCCATTAACCGCTTGGCAATATCTTCAACCTCGATTCCGGATTTTTTGAATTCACGGCAATCAAGAATCATTTCATGCGCACATCGACCATGGGTGCCCGTATATAAAATCTTGTAATGGCCACTCAACTTCTCTTTGATATAGTTAGCATTAAGTATGGCAGCCTTCGTTGCATTCGTTAAACCATCACCACCCATCATGGCAATATATGCATAGGAAATAGTAAGAATGCTTGCACTTCCCCAAGGTGCTGCTGATACGGAGTGAATCGCTTTGTCACCTCCTGTTTTTATAACCGCATGACCAGGTAAGAAAGCTTTAAGTTTATCATTTACGCAAATAGGTCCCATGCCCGGTCCGCCACCACCATGCGGAATACAAAATGTTTTATGAAGGTTCAGATGACATACATCAGCACCGATGGTTGCTGGTGAAGTTAGTCCAACCTGTGCATTCATATTCGCACCATCCATGTATACAAGCCCGCCCTTAGCGTGAATGGTTTCACAGATTTCAATAATACTTTCTTCAAACACACCGTGCGTAGACGGATATGTAACCATCAGGCAGGAAAGCTTGTCTTTATATTGTTCAGCTTTCGCTTTAAGATCGGCAACATCGATTTTGCCATCTTCATCGGATTTCACAACAATCACATCCATTCCAGCCATGACTGCGCTAGCTGGATTTGTACCATGCGCTGAGGCTGGAATTAATGAGATATTGCGGTCATGATCATTTCTGTTTTGATGATACGCCCTAATAACCATCAATCCTGCGTATTCGCCCTGAGCTCCGCTGTTTGGTTGCAGAGACACGCCGGTAAAGCCGGTAATTTCCTTCAACCAGTTTTCAAGATTAAGAATTAATTCCTGATAGCCTTGTGTTTGCTCTGTAGGGGCGAACGGGTGCATGTTACCAAACTCTGGCCAGGTTACCGGAATCATTTCAGCTGTCGCATTCAGTTTCATCGTGCACGATCCTAACGAGATCATGGAGTGCACCATCGAAAGATCCTTGTTCTCTAATCTTTTGATATAGCGCAGCATTTCATGTTCAGAATGATGCACATTGAATACGGGATGGGTCAGGTACGATGATTTTCGGATCAAACCGGCAGGCCAACTGATTTCTACCTTAGAAGAATAACTTTTTTGAGCTGACTTCCCTGATACCGTTGCGAAAATTTCTGTCAGCTTGTTGATGTCTTCAACCGTAGTTGTCTCATCAATAGAAATCCCAACATGGTTATCGCTGAAATAACGAAAGTTAATTTCGTGTTTTAGAGCTTCCTTTTCGACAGCCTTTTTATCGGCAGCTATTTTTAACGTGTCGAAATAATTTTCATTAACCTGAGTAAAGCCAAGCTCTTTGAGGTTTGATTCCAGTGTTTTTGCAAGGCCGTGAATGCGGAGTGCTATTTTTTTCAAACCTTGAGGACCGTGGTAAACGGCATACATACCCGCCATTACGGAGAGTAAAACCTGAGCGGTACAGATATTTGATGTTGCTTTTTCCCGTCGGATATGTTGCTCACGCGTTTGTAGAGCCATGCGGTAGCCATGGTTTCCGTGAGCATCCAGGGAAGCACCAATTAATCTTCCTGGGATCAATCTTTTGTATTCATCTTTTGTTGCAAAAAAAGCTGCGTGTGGTCCGCCAAATCCCATAGGCACGCCAAACCGCTGACTCGAGCCCACAGCGATGTCTGCACCCATTTCTCCGGGAGAAGTGAGCAGCAGTAAACTCATAAGGTCAGTTCCAACGGTCACGGCAACTTCATTTTCGTGTGCACTGGCAATGAAGGAGGTATGATCTTTAATTGCTCCGTTGTTATCAGGGTATTGAAGGTAGATCCCGAACAGGTCAGGATCTGTAACATTTACCTTGGTGATATCACCTACCACCAGTTCAACGCCAATTGGATTTGCGCGTGTCATCAATACATCAATTGTTTGAGGAAATGTATTGCTGTCTACAAAAAATTTATTGGCTGATTTCTTATTGGCTTTGCGCGAAGCGTGAAGCAAATGCATGGCTTCCGCTGCGGCAGTTCCCTCGTCAAGGAGTGACGCATTGGCAATCGTCATTCCGGTAAGGTCAATCACCATCGTTTGAAAGTTAATCAACGCTTCAAGACGACCTTGTGCTATCTCGGCCTGATAAGGCGTATAGGCGGTATACCATCCCGGATTTTCAAGGATGTTTCTGAGAATAACACCAGGTGTTGTACAATTATAATAGCCTGTGCCGAGGTATGACTTATATACTTTATTTTTTGATGCCAGTGTTTTGAAAGTCTTTAAAAAGGCAGCCTCTGATTGAGCGGCGGGAAGGTTCAGGTTTTTTTTAAGACGAATATTTTTCGGGACCGTCTGATCGATCAGTTCATCGAGAGTGGCTACTCCCACAGCCTTCAACATTTCTGAAGTCTGCTTGTCCGTAGAACTTAATAAAGGGCCAATGTGTCTTGATTCAAATTTTTCAGCGTAGCTAATGTCAATCATCGCGGTGAGTCTGTAGTTAATGGTTATCGGTTAATAGGATATGCAGTTAAATGTTATTCTCTGAATTTTCATGTGATAATATTTATTTTTTATGGGTCACATGCCTGCATACCGTAGTTCGGCATTCCGGCACGCAGGCATGGAATCTCCAAACCTGATTAGGTGCCCATAGCTAACTTTGTGCTTGGAGATTTCCTATTAACCAATAACATTTAACTAATAACTACCTATGGACGTTCAAACTGTGAAAAGAAAAAGTTGCCTTCGATTTCTGCGTTGGCATCTGAGTCGGAACCGTGAATGGCATTGGCATCGATTGATTTCGCAAATAACGCACGAATTGTTCCTGGGGCAGCCTTCTTGGGGTCAGTTGCACCGATCAGTTTTCTGAAATCCTCCACAGCATTATCCTTTTCTAAAATCATTGGGACAATGGCACCGGATGACATGTAGGCACAAAGCTCACCATAGAATGATCTTTCTTTGTGAATTTCATAGAATTTCCCAGCCAGTTCTGCTGAAAGTCTTGTCTTTTTCATGGCTATGATGCGAAAGCCAGCTTCTTCGATAATTTTAATAATTGCACCGGTGTTTCCTGCCAGGGTTGCATCTGGCTTGATCATGGTAAAGGTTCTGTTTGTTGCCATTCGAATGTGATTATTTGGCCGCAAAAATATCAAAAGAAGCCAGAATCAGGAAGCCGTAACAAAGAATCAACCACAATATCTGTCTCCCTTGAAATACGTAGGAAATCCATATTTTTTGATTCCCTCAATTATCCTCATTTTTGCCCCTTCGATGAAAAACATATCAGCCTTTAAGTCCTTTATCAGCCAACCCAAAAATGTTGTCATTGTTACTCATTTTAAGCCCGATGCCGATGCATTAGGATCTTCTCTGGGCTGGGCAGGTTTTTTAGAGAAAAAAGGCCATCATGTTACCGTTATCACACCAAGCGATTATCCTGATTTTTTAGCCTGGATGCCGGGTAATGAAAGAGTCATTGCAGTTCCTACCGACTCTAAAACACCATCAAAAAAAGTAACAGAACTGGTTGAAAAGGCTGATGCGATTTTTTGCATTGATTTCTCAAGCTTGAATAGAATCAATACCCTCGGTGAACTTGTCAAAAATTCGACTGCGGCCAAAATTATGATTGATCACCACCTCGAGCCAGAGAAATTTGGTGAGTTTGAGCAGTGGGATGTACAGGCAGCTTCTTCGGCGGGCCTTGTTTTTGAATTGATTGAAGAGCTGGGAGAAAAGCATTTGATCGATACCAATATTGCAAATTGTCTTTATGCGGGCCTGATGACAGATACGGGAGGTTTTAGACACTCGAACGTAAGGCAAAAAGAATTTTTAATTGCCTCTGAATTGGTAGGCCTTGGCGCGAATCCGTCAATGGTTTCACGATTAATTTACGATGCAAATACCCTTGAACGACTTCGTCTGACAGGCTATGTATTGAGTCAAAAACTTTTTGTTTTACCGGAATATAAGACCGCTTATATGTCGTTAAGTGCCGAAGAGCTAAGAAAGTACGGCACACAAACGGGTGATACAGAAGGATTGGTAAATTACGGACTTTCCATTCGTGGCGTCAAAATGTCTGTGTTTCTCTACGATCGAAAAGAAGAAATAAAATTCTCGTTTCGTTCGCTGGGTGATTTTTCTGTCAATGAGCTTGCGCGTAAGCATTTTGCGGGAGGGGGACATCGAAATGCATCGGGTGGGTCTTCAAAAACATCGTTGGAGGAAGCTTTGAAAAAATTCTTAAGCATTCTCCCGGAATACAAAGACGAACTGAACAAACCTTTCTAAAAGAAAAACTAAAATCAATTTAATACTTTAACTAATTCTCCAATGAAAATTTCAAAATTGTTAATGATGGGACTGTTGTTGCTGGCGATGGCTTGCTCCAACGAAAAAGAAACACCCAAAGGATATAAGTATACGGTCATAAAAAGTGGAGACGGTAAGGTTGTCAAGCCAGGAGAATTTCTTAAATTAAATTTACTTCTCAAAGATGGTAAGGACAGTATCTGGTCCGATACAAAAAAAGGTGAGATACCTTTTGCCGTTATAAGAATCAATCCTGAATCAGCAAAGGTAAATGAAGAAGGATTTGAAGAAGTATTGCGAATGTTATCAAACGGAGATAGCGTTGAAGTAAAAATTCCGGCAAAAGTATTTTTTGAAAAAAGCTATGGAAGGCCATTACCGCCACAAGTTGACTCAACCAGCAATTTCATATTTTATCTTGGAGTAACCGACGTTTTGGATTCCGTGAGAATGATGAAGCTGGAACAAGAGGTTATGGCAGCCCAGCAGGTAAAGCAAGCCCAGCAGGCCAGTGAGCAATTGGCAAAGGATACTGTCCTCATTGATAATTTTCTAAAAGAAAAAGCTATCGTGGCAAAAACAACTCCTTCTGGCTTGCGCTATACCGTAACAAAAGCTGGTAAAGGAGCTACTCCTGTTGCAGGCCAAAACGTGAAACTTAATTACAAAGGATATTTATTGAATGGTAAAGTTTTTGATTCAAGTATCGAATCCATAGCACGTGAAAACAATGTATATCAGGAGGGAAGACCTTACGAGCCACTAGCACTTCAGGTTGGTATACCCGGCCAGGTAATTGCCGGATGGGATGAAGCAATTGCTTTAATGAACAAAGGTTCAAAAATGACGGTCTATATTCCTTCCACATTGGGATACGGGCCGCAACGTAGATCCGAAGACATTCTTGAGAATTCGATTTTGGTTTTTGATATGGAAATGGTTGATATTAAATAATCAACTTTTCAGGCGTCTGACAGTCAAAAGGTCAGACGCTTTAACTTTATAAAATTGCTTACGATGAAAAATATTTTTTTATTCATCTTGATTTTATCCATAGCATGCGCCCCTGTAAAGGAATCGCCAGAGCAGAAACAACTTAGAAAAGATGTTGCGGCCATAGACAAATTCCTCAAGGAGAATCACATTGAAGCGCAGAAGGACTCGAGCGGTCTTCGTTATGTAATCTCGCAATTGGGTACCGGTGTAAAACCAACGCTATACAGTTCAGTTACCGTGCGCTATGTGGGTACTTTTCTGGGCACAGCAAAAATATTTGATCAATCGGCAAAGCCAATGACAATGCCTCTTGATCGATTAATCAATGGGTGGCGGATTGGTTTCCCCCTTTTGCCAAAAGGAAGTATTGCAACTTTTTACGTTCCCTCGGGTTTGGCCTATGGTAAACGTGGAGCAGGAGAAGGCGTAATTCCACCAGACGCCAATCTGGTTTTTGTGGTTGAACTTCTTGATGTTCAGGAGCCGTGAAACTCTGCTTTGCTACGAACAACGCTCACAAACTCGAAGAGGTAAAAAAAATTCTCGGCAACAGATTCGACATTTTAAGTCTTAAAGACATCGGCTGTTTTGAAGAACTGCTTGAAGAGCGAAATACACTGGAAGGCAATTCACTTCAGAAAGCCGACTACGTATTTTATCATTTCGACGTGAACTGTTTTGCAGATGACACCGGACTTGAAGTGGAGGTACTGAATGGTGCACCCGGAGTTTACTCTGCACGCTATGCCGGTGATCAGCGAAAAAGTGAAGACAACATCGATCTGTTATTGAAAAACCTCAACGGAATTGAAAACAGGAACGCAAGGTTTAGAACGGTGATTACATTTATACAGCCCAATGAGATTCATCAGTTTGAAGGAGTTGTAGACGGTTCAATCTTAAAAGAGCGTAGGGGCAAGGGTGGATTTGGATATGATGCTGTTTTTCTGCCTCATGGATTTGAAAAATCAATGGCAGAACTGAGCATGGATGAAAAAAATGAGATTAGTCATCGGGCGAGAGCGATGGAAAATTTTGTTCAGTTTCTCGCAAAATCAAAAATTTAAAATCGGAAATCAAAAACCAGCGTTGGATATATATCTATATTTAATCTGAAATCTTCACACTTTGAAATTAGAATTAAGTAATGAGTAAGCCCTTCACGATTGGTATTACAGGCGGAAGCGGATCAGGGAAAACCTATTTTCTTCAAGGGTTGTCAAATGAATTTAAGTCGACAGAAATCTGTTTGATTTCACAGGATCATTATTATCAGCCTCGCGAGAAACAGTTGATCGACGCAAATGGGGTAAAAAATTTTGATGTACCTGAAGCCGTCGACCGGGTTACACTTCATGCAGACCTTATAAAACTCAAAGCTGGTCACAGCATCATCAAAAAGGAATACACATTCAATAATCCGAAAGTCGAGCCGAAGTTATTGGAGTTTAAATCTGCGCCCATTTTGGTTGTGGAAGGTCTTTTTGTTCAATACTTTCCCGAAATTGAAAAAGAACTCGACCTCAAAGTTTTTATTGAAGCAAAGGACTATGTGAAACTGGGACGAAGAATTAAGCGCGACCAGACAGAGCGTGGCTATGATGTGGATGATGTGCTGTACCGATACCAGCATCATGTGATGCCAGTTTACGAGCAATTGATTGAACCCCTTAAACATAACGCTGATATTGTAATCCCCAACAATAGCCATTTTGACAGAGCCTTGGCTGTATTGGTGGGGTATCTGAAGACCAAGGTCAGCTGAATTGCTTTTTAACATCTTATGGCTATTTTTGTAGCCCATTTATGAAGAGCAGAGCGTTTTCACGTTTTTTCATGTTGACAGCCGGCGTTGTAGCCGTGATGGTCATGCTGCTTTCCATGTCACTCTATCAATCCAAGGTAGAACTTTATCAATCCAAAGTAGAGACAAATAAAAGCAAACCAGCCACTGAACAATCCTCCAGTGATTATTCCATTGTGAATGCGCCCACCGATGCGCTGCCAGGCAATGGCACAGTTCAGGTTGAAGTCAAGACATTGCCGCTTTTAGAAACCTTTCTTCCCGTCGAAAAGGTGCAGGAAAGTATCTATCTGCCGGTACATATTACCATCAAGTATTTTAAGATACTTCTAAAGACGGTCATTTCTCCCAACGCACCTTAAGCGTTACCTCATTCATTTTCTTAGGGAAAATTCAATCAGAATTTTTCAAGTTTTTTTATTGAACCTCAAACTTATAATTCAAATAAATCATGCGTAACAAAGGAATCATTATTGTGTTAACGGTAGTCGTAACAGCTTTATGCTTTTACTACCTCTCGTTTACATTCATCGCACGTGGTGTGCAGAGCAAGGCTACAACCCATGCCACAGCAGCAGACGGATCGGTCAACCTGATCAAAAAACAAATGTATCTTGACTCGGTTTGGAATTTGCCTGTATATAATCTTTTCGGAGCGTCCTACACCTACAAAGAAGTAAAAGCAAGTGAACTCAGTTTAGGTCTTGATTTACAAGGCGGAATGCACGTAGTGTTGGAAGTATCGCCTGCAGATATCATAAAAGGATTGAGCGGCAACAGCCAGGACCCTGCTTTTCTTGCAGCATTGCAGAAGGCCAGAGAAATGCAAAAGACCAGCACAGAAAGTTACATGACCCTGTTTTATAAAGCATTTAAAGAGGCTAACCCGAATAAAAATCTTGCTTCTCTTTTTGCTTCTGCTGCAAACAAAACACGTGTAAGTGTTTCAGACAACGATGCTACAGTGCTAGCATTTCTGGATGAGGAAGTTGAAAGTGCAATCGACCGCTCTTTTACTATTTTGAAAACACGTATCGACCAGTTTGGAACATCGCAACCGAATATTCAGCGTTTACAAGGAACGGGAAGAATTCAAATAGAAATTCCAGGTGCCGACAATCCTCAGCGTGTTAGAAAATTGTTGCAAGGAGCTGCACGTCTTGAGTTTTGGAATATTGTTGAATCCAGTGATCCTCAACTTAACCAATCTATGGTTGCCATCAACCAATTGTTGATGAAGGATAAGCCAGCAAGAAAAGCTATTGCAAGTACCGCAATTGATACAACCAAAGCAGCGGCTTCTGCGTCAAAAACTGATTCAACACTTTCTGCACTGGAGAAGCAGCTAAGCGCATCTGGGGATAGCACGGGAAATACATTAGACTCGCTTACTGCGAACATTTCACCTTTGTTTGCATTGAGCAACCAAACAATTCCTTACCTCTATCAGGTAAAAGATACAGCTACAATTAATAGAATATTGAAACGTCCGGATGTAAAAGCGCTTTGGCCGCGGACGATTGGATATTTCTGGGATGTAAAACCAAATGCAGATATTACTCCGGGTATCGACGATATCCTGTTGAATTTTGTGGATTTAGGTCGTAGTGGAAAACCTCTTCTTACCGGAGAAGTAATCAACGATGCGCGTCTTGATTACGATCAGTTCTCACGTCCTGCCGTAAGCATGACGATGAATGTTACGGGTTCGCGTGCTTGGGCGAAGATCACAGCCGCTGCCGCTACAAAATCACCGCTAGGCCGTGTGGCCATTGTGTTGGATAATTTTGTTTACACAGCACCAACCGTTCAGGGAGAAATCCCAAATGGGAATTCACAAATTACAGGAAGTTTTGATTTGGAAGAAGCCAAAGATTTGGCAAACGTATTGAAGGCAGGTTCACTTCCGGCGCCAGCTCGTATCGTAGAAGAAGCCTCCGTCGGACCAACATTGGGTGCCGAATCAATTCGCAATGGTATGATTTCCATCGCGGCTGGCTTTGTGGTTATTATTCTTTTTATGTTGTTGGTGTATAGTTCATCCGGATGGGTGGCTGACCTTGCTGTTGTACTCAACTTGATTTTCTTATTAGGTGTTCTTGCGTCATTGAATGCGGCATTAACGCTTCCAGGTATCGCCGGTATTTTACTTTCATTGGCCATTGCGGTGGATGCGAACGTTTTGATCAATGAACGTGTAAAGGAAGAGTTGAGTCTGGGCAACAGTCTCGCATCATCTGTGCAAGCCGGTTATAAAAATGCTTTCTCTGCGATCATTGACTCAAACGTTACAACGCTTATCAAAGGATTTGTGCTTTTGATATTTGGAACGGGACTTATCTATGGCTTCGCCGTGACGCTGATCATCGGTATTCTTTGTTCGTTCTTTACATCAGTGTTTTTTACTCGCGTAATTTTTGAATATTACATACGTAAAAAGAAAAATATCAGCTTCTCGATGCCCTGGTCGAAAGATCTTTTCCGATCACTAAACTTTAACTTCATCGGCAATCGCAAGATCTATTATACGATTTCAGGGGTGATCATTATTGCCGGTATGTCCATGCTTGCGGTCCGTGGATTTAACTATGGTGTGGATTTTAAAGGAGGTCGTAGCTACATCGTAGGTTTTGAAAAAAGTATTTCTTCTGAAGATATACGTAGCGCACTTCAGGAACCATTTGAAGGAGTACAATCAGAGGTAAAGACCTATGGTGGAGATAGCAAATACCAAATCACTACCAGCTACCTGATTGATGATGACTCGGAAGAAGCAACAAACAAAGCAGAGCAACAACTGGAATTGGGATTGTCAAAATTCCCGGGTAATGCTGCAAAGGTGTTGAGTACTTCAAAAGTGGGACCTACCATCGCGAATGACATTAAAATATCGGCATTGTGGTCTCTTGGTATCGCCGTAGTACTGATGTTTTTGTATGTGCTTATTCGTTTCCGCACAGTTCAGTTTGCGTTGGGAACAGTAGTCAGTATTTTTCACACAGTGCTTGTCGTGTTGTCGATATTTGTACTGTTGAGAGATGTCATGCCGTTCTCGCTTGAGATTGATCAGGCTTTTGTGGCTGCGATTCTTACTGTGATTGGTTATTCCATCAACGATAGTGTGGTTGTGTTTGACCGCGTGCGTGAATTCCTAAACAACAAGCGTAGCGATGAGAGCACTGCTGTGGTTGTAAACAAGGCGTTGAACGATACGCTAAGCCGTACCTTGATCACCGGTATGTCTACCATCTTTGTAATCATTATCCTGTTTACTTTTGGTGGGGAGACCATTCGCGGATTTACATTCGCGATGTTGATTGGTGTGTTGATCGGTACATATTCTTCGATCTGTATTGGAGCTCCTGTTCTGGTAGATTTCTCGAAGGATGAAAACAAGAAAGAACCTGTTGTAAAAAAGAGTCCGGCAAAAGCGATTCCCGCTTAATCGGATCAGTTAGTATTCCAGGGACGAAGCAGAGTAATCTCGCTTCGTCCTTTTTTTATTTCTTTCCTTCGGATTTCTCTACCCGAACGCCTACGGCAAGCACTCCTTCCAGTGTGTCGGTGCGCATGTACTGTTGTAAAATCACTTTGTACTTTCCCCGCTGACGAAATTCATAACCGGAAATCAAGGAGAAACGATGATCGTAGATGTCACCCAGTCCACTGGTTCCTGTGGGCCTTCCTGTTTTCTCTTCAAATAAATATCCGGAAATCAGCTTTCTCTCCAGTTCTTTCCCGGTCGAGTCTTGCAAATGATAGGTAACAAATAGTCTTGAATAGGGATAGTCTAATGAATTCCGAACGGTATACAGAATGTTATATTTCAGACCAATATCCCTGATGTCAAACTGAAATTGCGCTGTGTCTGATGCCTTCCAGGTGCGATCTGCAAAGTCTTTGTTGGTTTCATAAATGCGATTATGATCACAAGATGAAAAAATCAGTGCGATGCAGATGAGTGATAATACGAATCTCATTCTTTTTCCGGATTGGTAGAACTGTTCGAATTATTTGGATTATTGGGTTTGTTAGGACGCGGTGGTCTGTTTTGATTTCCACCTTGGGGCCGTTGGTTGTTGGGTTTGTTTTGATTTCCTCCACCCTGAGGCCTTTGTGAATTATTTGGCCTATTCTGATTTCCGCCACCCTGAGGTCTTGGAGGATTGTTTGGTCTGTTTTGATTTCCGCTTCCCTGATTTCCTTCGCCTTGAGCCCGTTGAGGATTATTTGCTTTGTTTGGATTTCCCTGACGTTGTGGTCGGGGTTGGTTGCCTTGTGGATTTGTTCCAGGTCGTGATCCCTGCGGATTTGTCTGCTGAACACCTCCCTCGCCTTGCTGAGTCGTTGAGGTATTAGGATTGTTGGGATTATTTCTGCTCTTCTTTTTCTTTTTCTTCTTTGGCTTGTTGCTGAATTTTTTATCCAACGTTTCAAGATCGCTATTGCGCACGGAGATGGATTCTTTTACGGCGAGCTGGTCTTCGTCCAGGTTCGCAGGCTTCCTTCCTTCTTTGTTCATGAGGAGGATTTCATTTACGCGGGACACATTGATGGGATACCAGTTGTTATCCTCTCTGAAACCAAACCACATGATCTTTCTAAAGATGTCGGTTTTCTGTAACGTGGCTTCTCCTTTTTCAGTGAATAGTGGTCCTTCTACCTCCGGAATATCGCGGAGCGCTTCCATGTAGGTATCAAGCTCATAGTTGAGGCAGCATTTTAATCTTCCGCATTGCCCGGAAAGCTTACTTGGGTTAAGAGAAAGATTCTGATAACGTGCGGCGCTGGTTGTTACATTTTTAAAATCGCTTAACCAGGTAGAACAGCACAGTTCACGGCCGCAAACCCCAATACCACCTATTCTACCAGCTTCCTGACGCAAACTGATTTGCCTCATTTCCACCCGAATTTTAAATTCACCGGCAAGGCTTTTGATCAGTTCACGAAAATCAACCCGGTCTTCAGCAGAATAGAAGAATGTTGCTTTGGCATTATCTACCTGGTATTCCACATCCGAGAGCTTCATCGTCAGGTTATACTGCTTGATAATTTCGCGTGTTCGGTAAAGGGTGGGATTCTCCCTCTTTTTCACCTCTTCCAGCTTGGCAAGATCGTGCTGATTGGCGAGACGATAGATTTTTTTGATTTCACTGTCGTTGGCAACCTTTTTCTTTTGCATTTGAAGACGCACCAGTTCGCCTTGCAAAGAAACGTGCCCCAGGTGATGACCGTTGGCAACTTCTACAATAACGGCATCCCCTGTAGTCAAAGAAAGTTTTTCACTGTTGCGAAAAAAATCTTTACGACCATTTTTAAACCGTACCTCAACAATCTCAAACTTATCGGTTACCGGCATGTCCATGTTTGACAGCCAGTCGAATACATTCATCTTATTACAACCGCCGGTTCCACAGGCGCCATTGTTATCACAGCCGTTTACTTTTTCACCTTTTTTGGTTCCGCACGCACAACTCATAACTACCTTTGTATTTCTTAAGGGTTAGTTAACCCAGTTCTGCAAATCTACACCAATATCCTTTCTGAAGTAAGCCCCCTCCCAGGCTATCTTGCTGGTGGTTTCGTAAGACTTTTTAGCCGCTTCGGCGATGCTTTTGCCTTTACCCGTTACGGTCAGCACACGTCCCCCATCAGTAATGATGTCGTTGTTGAGCCTTTTGGTGCCGGCATGAAAAATGAATGTGTCTTCTTTATTTTCCACAAGCCCTTGAATGATTTCTCCTTTGCGATAATCGCCAGGATATCCTCCGGATGCCATTACAATGGTAACGGCAACATGTTCATCCACCTTGATACGGGTTCCCTTTAGTTCACCTTTTGCGGAGGCAAGGAGCAACTCGGCAAAGTCGTTTTTTATTCGCGGCAGAACAACTTGTGTTTCCGGATCACCCATGCGCGTGTTATACTCAATGACGTAAGGCTCGCCTTTTACATTCATAAGGCCGATAAACACAAAACCCTTGAAAGGAATGTTTTCTTTTTTTAAACCCTCGATGGTAGGTTTGATAATCTTGTTCTCCACTTTGGCCATGAAAGAAGGTGTAGCAAAAACCACTGGAGAAACAGCTCCCATACCTCCCGTATTAGGCCCGGTATCTCCGTCACCAATTCGTTTGTAGTCTTTTGCTTCGGGCAAGATCACATAATCGTTACCATCGGTGAGAACAAATACAGAAAGCTCAATGCCTTCAAGAAATTCTTCGACAAGTACTTTGGCACTGGCTTCACCAAATTTTTTTTCTTCCAGCATTTCCCGTAGGGCATCCTTTGATTCATCAATCGACGGACTGATGATGACACCTTTTCCAGCAGCGAGACCATCGGCTTTTAAAACAATAGGAGGCTGGCACTGCTCTAAGTAGCGCATCGCGTCATGAAGTTCATGAACCTCAAAGGTTCTTGCTTTAGCGGTAGGAATTTGATGACGCAGCATAAATTGTTTTGAAAAATCTTTGCTGCCTTCTAATTGAGCTCCTTGCTTTCCAGGCCCTACAATTAATACATTCCGAAGTTGAGGGTCGCGTTCGAAATAGTCGCGGATGCCTTTTACCAAGGGCACTTCAGGACCCACCACCATCAGACCGATTTTTTTCTCCAGGCAAAATGATCCTATTTTTTCAAAGTCGTCAACCGCTATGTTGACATTTTCAGCAATGTGCGAAGTGCCTGCATTGCCCGGAGCCACAAAAAGCTTTTCACAATGATGACTTTGGCGAATTTTCCAGGCGAAGGCATGTTCACGCCCTCCGTTGCCGATGATAAGAATGTTCATGAGTAGACGAAAGAATGCAAAGATAAAACTATTCGGCTACCTGCGTAGTGATATAAAAATTGCGATCCACTACAAATGGTTCAATAGCAGAGCCAGAAGTCTTTAAGGTTTTCCATTTCTCGGTTGGCTTTATCCGATGGGTTCCGTGCCATTGCACCTGAAGAGGCATATCGAAGCCCGGCACACAATTGGTCCAATGATAGTTAACCTTGTTATTCAGAATTTTATATTCCAATACAGGGATCTGAACGGTACGCAAATACTGATCAAACACTTTACTAAAATCAAAACCGGATTTATCACTGATGAATTTTTCAATCTGTGCACTGGTTACCGTTTGATGGTAGAATGCTTTGTTCATGTCGCGAAGGATGGATCTGAATTTTTCATCATCATGGATGACATGACGTACATTGTGAAGCAGGTTTGCGCCTTTATTGTACATATCGCCGCTACCCTCTTCATTGACATTGTATGGACCGATAAGCGGTGTTTTGTTTTTAATACCTTTCCGTAATCCAACGAGGTAATCGTTACCAGCCTCCTCACCAAATTTCCATCCCGTGAAAATGGTTTCGGTGTAGTCGGTAAAACCTTCATGCACCCACATGTCGGCTATATCTTTGGTGGTGATGTTATTACCAAACCATTCGTGACCGCTTTCATGGATGAGTATGTAGTCCCATTTCAAACCCCATCCTGAAGAAGAAAGATCTTTGCCGAGATAACCATTTGCAAATTTATTGCCGTATGCCACGGCGCTTTGATGCTCCATGCCGAGATGCGGAGATTCAACCAGTTTGTACCCATCTTCATAAAAAGGATAAGGTCCAAACCAACGTTCGAAACATTGAAGCATTTCCCTGGCTTGTACGAACTGACTTTTAGCGGCTTCAACATTATAGTCCAATACCCAATAGCTGCAATCTAAATTTCCCTTCTCTCCAGCATATGTTTCTTTCCAATTTTCATAATGACCGATGTAAGGAATGATGTTGTAGTTGTTGATAGGATTAACAACAGCCCAGGTATAGGTAGATGTTTCATTGCTGTTCTGTTTAACAGAACGTAAACGGCCATTGCCTACACCCACCAGATCTTTGGGTACGGTGATGCTCAGTGCTGCGCTATCGGGTTCATCACTCTGGTGATCTTTACAGGGATACCAAACACTGGCTCCTAACCCCTGACATGCCACCGACATCCACGGACGGCCCTGTGTATCTTTCGTCCAAATCCAACCACCATCCCACGGCGGGCGCACGGCCTGCCTTGGTGTTCCTGAAAATACAATGCGAATGGAAACCATGTCGTTGGTAGCAAAGGCTATATTGAATTTTAGAAAATAGGTGTTCCCCTCGCGTTGAAATAAGATAGGCTGACCTTTGTATAGTGCAGAGTCGATATGCATAGGTTCCTGCAAATCGAGTTGCAGATAATCTCCTGGCTTCAGAACCTTAAAGTGGATTGTATTTACACCTTTAATCGACTTTTGATTGTAATCAGGAGTTACTTCAACATGATAGTACGTAGCGTTCCACCATGCCCTTTCAGGCGTAACAGTGCCGCGCAATGTATCCTGACGTGTAAATGTTTTTTCGGATGAGGATTGGCCGGCAACGTTGAAGATTGTGAAACTAAAAAAGACAGTAAAAAAGGGAAGAGACTTTAACGTTGCTTTAATTCGCATATTCGCTTAGAAATTTGATTCGCATCAGCCGCAGCTCCTCCTCACTGAAATCGGCATTGCTGTCATCGCTCAAAGCCACTTCCATACTGTCGGTCTCCGCTGATAAAAAGTATTCATAGATTTGCTCCTGTTTGCCTTCATCCAAAGCTTCATCAATGTAGTAGTCAAGATTAAGCTTGGTGCCGGAATAGCAAATATTTTCTATCTCCGTCAGGAGCTCTTCAAATGACAGATTTTTTGATTCAGCGATTTCAACCAAATCTACCTTACGATCGATTTGTTGAATAATGAAAATTTTAATTTTTGACTTATTGACTGAAGATTTCACCACAACATCGGAAGCCGTTTCGATATCGTTATCTTCTGTATACTTCTGAATGACTTCAATAAACTCCTTTCCAAACTTCAGTACCTTGCCCATGCCCACACCGTTGACCGAAGCAAGTTCTTCTTCGGTGGTAGGGTAGGTGGTCGCCATTTCTTCCAAAGAAGGATCTTGAAAAATAACATAAGGTGGTAACTCTCGCTCTTTCGCTATTTTCTTTCGTAGCCCTTTCAGTAATTCAAAAAGCTTGGCATCGTATGACTTGTTGTTTACAGGGGCCTTGTCAATTACTTCTTCATCTTCGATGGCAGTAGTAAAATCATGATCACGGGCTAACTCTACAGCAAATGGTTTCTTCAGGAATTTTTTTCCTTTTTCGCTGATCTTCAATACGCCAATATTATCGATGTCCTTCTCCAGGAATTGAAAAATCAGTGATTGCCGGATGACCGATTTCCAGAAATCAACTTCTTCATGCCCGCCTTTTCCGTATACCGGTAAATCAAAGTGTGCGTAGCTTTTTACATATTCATCTTCCACGCCCCGGATTACATTCACTAAGTGATTCAATCCAAAACGTTCATTCGTTTGAATAACAGACTCCAGCACAAGCTTCACCGAATCCATTCCGTTAAACCGCTCACGGGGGTGCACACAATTGTCGCACATACCACAATTATCCTGGGTATACTCTTCCCCAAAGTAATGCAAAAGTTGTCTCCGTCTGCACACAGGTGATTCCGCATAGAACTCCATTTCCTGCAGTAAGACCCGGGCATTTTCACGTTCCTGTACCGATTTGTCCTTATTGAATTTTTCGAGTTTGTTCAGATCATTATGACTGTAGAACATCAGACAAACGCCTTCAAGGCCATCGCGTCCTGAACGTCCTGTTTCCTGATAATAACCTTCGAGTGATTTTGGAACATCATAGTGTACCACAAAGCGAACGTCTGGTTTATCAATACCCATACCGAATGCGATGGTCGCTACGATGATATCTACTTCCTCATTAAGGAAGTCATCCTGATTTTTTACTCGCACATCCGGATCAAGGCCAGCATGATAAGGTGCGGCTTTAAAGCCGTTTACATTGATCAGCTGCGCAATTTCTTCTACTTTCTTTCTGCTTAGGCAATAGATCACTCCGGACTTTCCCTTGTGGTCTTTAAGAAAGCGAATAAGCTGCTTCTTCGTTTCTTTTTTTGGACGAACCTCATAATAAAGGTTTTTTCGATTGAAGGAAGAAATGAAGACATCAGCTTCTTCCATCTGAAGATTTTTCTGAATATCCAGCTGCACTTTGGGCGTAGCTGTGGCAGTAAGGGCAATGACAGGCATCGAGCCCAGTTGCCCAATCATGGTTTTAATCTTCCTGTACTCGGGTCTGAAATCATGACCCCATTCGGAGATGCAGTGAGCCTCATCGATGGCAACAAAAGACACGTTTACTTTCTGAAGGAAGGCAATGTTCTCTTCCTTATTCAAGGATTCCGGGGCAACGTATAATAATTTTACGGTGCCGTCGGTACAGTCTTTTTTAAGACGAGTTATTTCAGATTTGCTTAGTGTAGAGTTTAAAAAACGGGCGTTAATGCCGTATGCATTTAGCGAATCCACCTGATTTTTCATGAGAGCAATAAGCGGAGAGATCACAATGGCCAATCCATCCTTAATCATGGCTGGCAATTGGTAGCATAATGACTTACCAGCCCCGGTAGGCATAATCACAAACGTATTTCTTCCGCTGAGTAAATTTTTAATCACTATTTCCTGATTACCCCTGAATTGGGAGTAACCAAATAGTTCTTTTAGCCTGTCTTTTAGTGTATCACTCTCTTCAGCCACTATCATAGTTCAAAAACCTTATATAATCTGTAAATCCCCTATCTTTGACCTTCGTCAGGACAATTTTTCAAGGCATTGAATATAGTAAAAAATATTAAGAAAATCGCAACGGAAGTACTCCTAAACGAGGCCCGAGCGATAGAAAACCTGACTAATTTTATCGGTAACGATTTCGAAGCCTGTGTAAGGGTGATTCTCGAATCCAGGGGACGAGTGGTAATTACAGGAGTAGGAAAAAGTGCCATTGTTGCCAATAAGATCGTTGCTACATTGAATTCTACGGGTACTCCGGCATTGTTTATGCATGCGGCAGATGCTATCCATGGCGATTTAGGCATGATTCAACACGATGACCTTGTAATTTGTATCTCTAAGAGTGGAAACACTCCTGAAATCAAAGTGTTAGTACCATTACTGAAACGAAGGGGCTCAACGCTTATTGCCCTGGTGAGCAATATAGATTCATACCTGGCTCAGCAGGCGGATTATATCCTGAATGCTACGATTGGAGAAGAAGCTTGCCCTCATAATCTGGCCCCTACTACCAGTACCACCGCACATATGGCGATGGGTGATGCACTTGCGGTAAGCCTGCTGGAGATGCGCAATTTCTCGTCAGGAGATTTTGCACAATTTCATCCGGGGGGCTCTTTGGGGAAACAACTTTATCTGAAAGTAAGCGATGTGATTCTGCAGCAGGCTAAACCGACGGTGCTTGAAACAGCTTCTATAAAAGATGTTATCATTGAAATATCGTCTAAGCGCCTTGGTGCGACCGCTGTGGTTGATGGTGAAGAAAACCTGTTAGGGATCATCACCGACGGTGATTTGCGAAGAATGCTGCAAAAGGAAAATGATATTACAGTTCTCAAAGCCAAGGACATTATGACCCGAAGTCCGAAGATAATCCCTGCTGATGAATATGCCGTAAAGGCGTTACAGCTTATGCAAGAAAGTAATATCACTCAGTTGGTTGTGACGAATGGAAAAAAAATAGCGGGGTTTGTTCACCTCCATGATCTATTAAAAGAAGGTATTGTTTAACATTTCAATAAAATGAATAAAAATTTATACGTGGTATTGATGGCTGGAGGAATAGGAACGAGGTTTTGGCCGTATAGTCGTAATTCCAAACCAAAACAATTTCTGGATGTGTTAGGAACGGGCAAAACGTTGCTGCAATCCACCTATGATCGCTTCCTGCCGATCTGTCAAAAAGAAAATATTTTTGTGGTAACCAGTGAAGAACATCGTGCCATTACGCAGGAGCAGCTGTCTGACCTTTCCAGGGACCAGATATTGACTGAACCCATGCGTAAAAACACGGCAGCCTGTATTGCCTATGCCAGTCATAAGATTGCAAAAAAGAACAGCGAAGCCATCATCGTTGTTAGCCCTGCGGATCATTTGATATTAAGCGAAGCAGAATTTCAACAAACCATTACCAAAGCAGCAGAACACGCAAAAGGTCAGGATAAGTTAATTACCCTTGGGATTAAACCATCTCGTCCGGAAACTGGTTTTGGATACATCCAGTTTTTGGATGTAAAAAGCCCGCTTAAGAAAGTGAAGACATTTACTGAAAAACCTGAACTGGCGTTGGCGAAAAAATTTATGGAAAGTGGCGACTTCCTATGGAATTCCGGAATTTTTATCTGGGGTGTTCAAGCCATCCTGAAAGCCTTGAAAAAACATATGGCAGAAATGGAGGAAATATTTGAAGAGGCTACTCTCAAGATGTTTACAACAGATGAAAAGCAGGCAATTGAATCAGCTTACCTTCAATGTAAAAATATATCGATTGATTACGGTGTAATGGAGAAAGCCGACAACGTGTACGTGTGGCCAAGTGATTTTTCCTGGTCCGACCTTGGATCGTGGGGATCACTGTATGACACTTCACCAAAGGACAGCAACAACAACGTGATCAATAGTGAGGCGTTGGTGTATGACACAAGAAATACAATTATCAAAGGGCAAGGTGACAAGCTTATCGTAGTTCAGGGTTTGAACGGATACCTTGTTGGTGCATTTGACAACGTGGTGATTGTATGTGAAAAAGATAAGGAAGAACTGTTTCGAAGATTTGTGAGTGATCTAAAAACAAAACCAAACGGAGCAGGCTACTTGTAATTTTTTTGCCGGATCACTTCGTAAATCGTTATTCCTGCTGCCACAGAAATATTCAGCGATCCGATATTTCCCTTTAATGGAATTTTCGCGCGGATGTCTGCTTCGTTTAGCAATTGTGGTGATATCCCATCTTCTTCAGAGCCAAACATCAACGCGGTGGGAACAGTAAGGTCTATTTCGTAAATGGTTTTATCTGCTTTTTCCGTACAGGCTACGATTTGAATTCCATTTTCCTTCAACTTTGTAATGGCTTCGAGCAAGTCCGGCTCGCGGCATACCGGTAAATAGTTTAGTGCACCTGCGGAGGTCTTCATGGCATCACCGGTGATGGGCGCATTTCCTTTCTCAGCGATAACAATGGCATCAATACCAGCACATTCTGCGGTACGTGCTACGGCCCCAAAATTCCTAACATCCGTAACGCGATCCAGAACCAGGAAGAAAGGTTCGCGCCCTTCAGTATAGGCTTTGTCCACAAGGTTATCCAATGAGGCATAGCGCACGGCAGATAAGAGACAAATAACACCCTGATGATTTTTTGATGAAAGCCGGTTTAATTTTTCCTGTGGAGCGAATGTGAAAGGAACACCATTTCTTTTGGCCACAGTAATTAACTCCTTGATAAGGTCATTGGTAAGACTTGACTGAATTAATATTTTCTCGATTTCCTGACCCGCAAGGATTGCTTCCATGACGGCGCGGGTGCCAAAGATCATCTCTTTTTTTTCCATCGGACAAAGTTAGTCCATTAACCCAAAATAAATAGGAGATCTGGGTAAACTAAACATGGATTGAAAGCTTTTAGAACTGACTTTTTCTCCTCAGGTCGATGGTGCTGTACCATGCCTCTGTAAATTTTTTATCACGAAGAAGTACATAATAATCGGGATCGAATACGCTACCCGTTTTGAGAAAAGTGAATCGGGTACCCGTACTTTTATAGTACCAGGTCTCTTTACCTTCGTCACGGCTCACTTCGTCAGGTAAACCAAAAATGGTGTAGATCATACCTTGATCTGTTTTCCATCCTTCTTTATAAGAAGTAAAATAGTGATTGGCCAATTCTACCCGTCGAAAGTAACCACGCATAAATATTTTTGCGCGATCGGTCGAAGTGGTCATTTCTATAATGACTTTATCAAATTTAGCCTTGTCATTCCGGGCGTTGACCAATTGAGTATATTCATCTTTGGTAGAAACATAGACTACCGGTGCTGCCAGGTCCTCACTGCGTGTCACTTTTGGATAAGACGAATTTGCAACGCGAAATGAAAATCCTTTTGCTGCCGACGTATCCTGTTGAACGAGGTATAAACCTTCTTTTTTTAATATAAGCTTTTCACTACCCGATACAGTGAATGTAGAATCAGCTCTCAAAAATTTATCTGTAGAACTCACTTGTTCGCTAAACGCTGGAAAAGCTGAGCCGAAATCCGTTTTGTAATAGAAAAAATACCAAGGCTTTCCATTTGGATTTTTGTCAAGGGTAATTTCCTCCGAGGTATTCACATGTTTTTTTGTAATGGGGCCTGATGAATTGGCGATAAATCCATCGACAGGATAATTAGATTCAATCAATCTTACGTATACCCAGGCTTGAAGTGTGGCAGGATTGGTAATCCGGGCAACGAGTAACCAGGGCTTCTCGGGCTTAGGAAATGTAAGCCAGCCAGATCCCTTTGAATTAAAGACATTCACCAGCGAGGAGTCTGTTTGCGTTATGGGGGTACCTTTTTGCTGTGTGTATGAATCACGTCTTTCCCAATCGATCAAATAGCCTTTTGCTTCATTAGCCTGTTTCAGTGTTGTCTGAAAGGAGTAATACACGCGCACCTGATTTTCTGAGACGACGGGTTTTAAAACAAAATTAACTTCATTCGCAGGATCGTAAAAATACTTCAGGTTGATACGGTTGACGGCCTGACCGCGCACATTAGCATACGATAGTATCAGAAACAGAAGAATAGAAACTTTTTTCATGACAATTATTTTTTTGCCACACTGCATTCCGTGCGGATTGCTGCTCGCAACCAGGAATAACCCAATAACAAACAACAACTAAAACTCAAGACGCAGTCACTTGCCGCGTAATTCAATAGTAAAAATACAACGAGAAATCGAACAGATTAATTTACTTTTGCCGATTAAATTTTTTTAATGAGCAAAGTTTATACCACCGAAATCACCTCTGAGAGCATTGTTTCAGACAATCCTATCCACCAGCGGTTATTAAAAGCCTATGTCATTGCCGAAGACTATGTGGTGGGCGATGTACTGGAGGTGGGTTGCGGTGAAGGCAGGGGAATTGATCGTATTTTAAAGAAAGCAAAAAGCTATACAGCGATTGATAAGATTGAACCAATCATTGAAGGCCTTCGCAAAAAATATCCGATGGGGAGATTTTTCAGCGGCAATATTCCTCCGTTCCCGGATTTGCAGGACAATTCGTTTGATCGCGTTTTCAGTTTTCAGGTAATTGAACACATTGAAAATGATGATCTTTTTCTGAAAGAAATTCACCGGGTTTTGAAGCCAGGAGGAATAGCACTTTTGACAACACCCAACCGGATAAAATCGCTTTCCAGAAATCCCTGGCACATTCGGGAATATACAAGTGATGAATTGGCACGGCTGGCAAAGAGACATTTTTTATATGTGGAGATGAAGGGGATTGCCGGTAACGAAAAAGTTTTGCAATACTATCAACGCAATAAAAAGTCTGTTGAACGTGTTACACGGTTTGATATTTTTGATCTTCAGCATCGCCTCCCTGCAGCCCTGCTCCGTGTACCGTATGAATTGTTAAACCGATGGAACCGTAACAAATTAAAAGATGACGGTGACGAGCTTGTTCGAAGTATAGCACATGAGGATTACCTGGTCACTGACCATGCTGGGGAGGCACTTGATTTATTTCTGATCGTGAAAAAATAAAGGCCAGTGAAACTGGCCTTTAAAATAAATACTATAAGTAAAGATTAATTCGATGGAATTCCCAAATTTGAAACATGCTTTTCGTATTGGTCTTCAAATTTTTTACCTAAAGCTTCCTCTTCGTTTTCATACATGATCCGCTGAAGTTCGCCCAGGATAAACACATTCACACGTACTTCCTGTGTCAATCCGGAATTGATTCCAATTAAATAGGTAGCCATGTCATTCGCTTGTGTTCCCAATAGATTGGCAACTTCAAGAGCTTTTTCCTTTAATCCCGCCCTGAAGAGCAACTCTACGGTAGTGACTCCCGTGAAACTTAACGGAATGACCGTACCTGGCATTTTCTCAAGACTGAACAACAAGGTCTTTTTCGCTTTCTCTAATTTATCTTCGGCAGTTCCTTCTTTCGTAACTACTACAGCCCGGTTGCGTTTTTCTGCATCATATTGGTCAAGTAGTCCCTCGGCGAGTGAATTCAACGCGCTGCGGTGATTCAGCACAAAACCTTTATAGTCTTCAGTGAAATACAGGTTTGGATCGTCCAATCCACGATAATGAAATCTGTTGATCATGTTCTCGTATGATACTTCCGTATTAACAAATTCTTTATCCGGGTTTGAATTTTTGATAGGTAAAAGCCTGTACGCATTTCCTTCCTGTATGGCATAATCTCTCATGTCGAGATTGATTTGAGAAAGGGATGTATTGTTAAAGTAAATAGGACGCTCCCAGTTGTTGGTTACGATGAGATCAAGAAGGGCAAGATCTTTTTTCTCCAAAGCTCCCCGTAGTAAATTAAACTGCATCTGATCTACAGCAAGGCTATCCATTCCTTTTGGGATCAAACCTCGTTCTGACATTTCTTTTTTGTCGATATCGAGCGTTAAAACTTTACTGGGAACGATGTTGCGGTTGTCGCTACGAAGTTGTTGATAGTCTTTACTGAGCAAATCGAGATATTGTTTGGCATCAATGCTGGCGAGTTTAACATTGGCATAAGGAAGATAATCGTTAGGACCGCCCTGTTGATATTGTTTCAGTGAAAGCGTATAGGGCAAAGGTTCCGACTCATAATTTTTTTTCATGCTTTGATCAATGTACCAGTCTGTGTTGAAATAACTCAGCACAACAACCCGTACGTCGGTGCGATAGCCTTCCACTTCCTGCAGGTACCAAAGCATGAATGTGTCATTGTCCCCTCCAGTAAACAGAACAGCATTCGGAGCGCAGGAGTCCAGGTAATTTTTTCCTGAGTCGACTGAAAAGAAACGGTTGGAGCGATTGTGATCGTCCCATCCTTGTTGTGCCATTAAAGCAGGTGCAGAGAGGCAGAGAAGCGTTGCCGCTATGGCAGATGTTTTTGCATTTTTAAAAATTCGATTGAATGTTTCCGCAATGGCTATAACCGACAGGCCGATCCAAAACGTAAATGCGTATGTGGAACCCGCATAGATATAGTCTCGCTCACGGGGCTCAACAGGGGGAGAATTCAAATAAACCACAATGGCGACTCCCAGCATGATAAAGAGAAAGGCAATGACAGCAAAGTTCTTGGTGTCTCGCGTAAATTGAAAGAACATTCCGATCAATCCCAATACAAATGGAATCATGAAAAAATTATTTCTTCCTCCATTATCAGCCAATAGACTTGGAAGTTTATCAAACCAGTGAGACGGTGTAAGCCAATTAGCACCTTGCTCATCACTTTCGCGCCCGGCAAAGTTCCACATGAAGTAGCGCATGTACATCGTACCAATTTGGTGCTTGAACATGAAATACAAATTTTGACCGAACGTTGGTCGCTGTCCTTCTTTCAGCCCAATGATTCGTTCGTACGTATCCTTATGCTCTGAATTCCAGGCACGAGGAATGATGGTCTCGTAATCGTAGGTGTACTTGAGCTTTTGATCGGTGATTTCATATTGATCCTTGCCCTTGGTATAAACGGGTGCACCGGGTTCTGCTGCGATGAGTTGTGATGTGAAATAAGGGCCATACAGCAAAGGCCGGCTTCCATATTGTTCGCGTTTCAGATAACGAACAAAGCTCATGACATCTTTCGGGGCATTTTCATTGATCGGAGGATCGAAATTCGATCGTATCACGATGGTGGCATAGGAACTGTATCCGATAAGAATGAAGGACGTAGCAATAAGGAATGTATTCAGAATGGGCTTGTTGTTTTGGTGACTATAGCGAATGCCGTAAACAAGGGCTCCGATTAATAAAAGGCAGAATATAATAACGCCCGATCCAAAAGGAAGGCTAAGGTTATTCACGAAAAATAACTCAAAGCTTGCTGCCAACGTAGGAAGGCCTGGGACGATAAAATCATTTACAAAGAGGACAATGGCACCGCTGATGATTAGGGTTGCTAAAATGCCCCATTTGCCGGGCTCATATTTCTTAAAGTAATAGATGAGTCCAAGGGCGGGAATAGCGACAAGATTTAATAAATGGACACCAATAGAAAGTCCCATCATATAGGCAACAAGAATCAGCCAACGGTTGGCAGCGCTTTCATCGTCGATAGCATCCCATTTCAAAACACTCCAGACGACGAATGCTGTAAAGAATGAAGACATGGCATACACTTCAGCTTCTACGGCTGAGAACCAGAATGATTCAGAGAATGTATAGGCTAATGCACCCACTAATCCGGCACCCATGATCAGCCAGGTTTTTTCGGCATCAGGTTCAACATTGTTTTTGATCCCAAGAACTTTGCGTGCAAATATGGTGATCGACCAGAAAAGGAACAGAATTGTAAACGCGCTTGAAAGGACACTTAAGAAATTGATCCAGTATGCCACCTTGGTAACATCACCAAAAGACAGGAAGGAAAAAAGTCTGCCCAAAAGCATGAAAAGAGGAGCCCCTGGTGGGTGAGATACTTCAAGTTTATAGGAAACTGCGATGAATTCCCCACAATCCCAATAACTGGCAGTTTCTTCAAAGGTGAGATAGTAAACAATCAGTGCAATTCCGAAGGAGACCCAGCCGGTGATGTTATTAATCTTTTGAAAACGCATGTGAAAACGGGTTTTAACGCAATATGAGGGGCGAAATTAGGTATTTATGTCCATAGTCCATGGTTGATTGTGGATGGTAAATTTTGGTTTTACTTACTTTAAAATATCACCCTGGACGCGCAGGCCTATCTATAAATCATAACATAGAATAAAAGCCACAGAAAGAATATCAACGTATATGAGAATAAAATGATAAGTCTGGCGACTCTTTTTTCTTTGTGAGCGAAAAAATGAATGCCGGCGGCCAGGGCAAACCAATAGACAACCTCAAAAAGGTTTAAGGCCTTTAAAGGGTAGATAAAGCGTTTATCAATCTGGAAATAATCAAAAAACTGCATCAAGGAAAGCGGATAATAGGCAACGACCTCGTAATAGGTGAAATCGCCGGCGAAGAATAAAAACCAAAAGATTTTCAACAGTTCGGGGATCAGGAAGACAAATTCCGAGACGATAGCCACTCCCCAGCATTGACTATACGTTATCCGGTAACCAAACATGAAGGATCCTACCCAGATAATGAATCCGATGACCGTGAATTTCCACAGGTAGATAAACGGAATTGTAAAAAACTGAAGTAAACTGATAAGTTGAAGAATTCCACCTTCTGGCCGATCAGCTAAAAACTCAAAAGCAGCGGTTTCATTTTCAATGAACGTCTTCTTGACATATAAGAGAAAGAAACTGGCCAGGCACAGCAGGAAGAAAGTAAGCTTTTTATCGGCATCAAATAACGATTTGGTCTCCAGAGTCGTTTGCATAAAATATTTTACGTATTAACCTGCTAAGTTTTTGTTTATTTTGAAGTCTTTATGATGGCTAAAGCTAAATCTACGGCAGGGAAATTTTCACTGATTCTTGTTATTATTCTTTTGGGCTGCACAAAACTATACAGTCAGACGGAAAAAGATACAACGATTATTTTAATCAATGATTTAGGAATCAAGCTTCAGACAACTCAGGCATTGAACGATATGTACAATTTTAAGTTTGAGAAAGCCGAGGCTCAGTTTCTGGTAATCAAGGAAAATTATGCGTGGCATCCCTTGCCATACTTTCTCCTGGGTCTCAGCGAATGGTGGAAGATTATGCCGAATGTAAAAGACACCTCACACGATGAGAAATTTTTGGCTTATATGGACACGACGATTCAGGTAGCCGAGAATCTTCATGAGAAATACGAGGTTTATCAGGTTGAGGCGGCATTCTTTTTAGCGGCGGCTTATGGTTTTAAGGGAAGACTTTATGCTGATGAGGAACGAAAAAACTGGCGTAAGGCGGCAGTAATGGGAAAGGCTGCGCTGGGTTATCTTGAAGAATGCAAGGAGAAAGAGGATTTGAGTATCGAGTTGCTTTTTGGTGACGCGTTATATAATTATTTCTCGGTGTGGGTGCCTGAGAACTATCCTATATTGAAGCCGATGCTCTGGTTTTTCAGAAAAGGAGATAAGCAGCTTGGATTAAAGCAACTCAATGAGGTTTCTTACAATGCATTTTATACACGCACCGAGGCTATGGTCTGGCTGATGCGTATTATGAATGGCTATGAGAATGATCAGGTAAAGGCGTATACGATCGCACAATTTCTGTATCAGACATATCCCGATAATCCCTATTTCCATCGCTACTACGCGCGGATGCAGTATGGACGCCGGTTGTTTACCGATATGGAGAAGACCTGTTTGGAGATATTGACTCGCATTGATAGCGGTATGCCAGGGTATGAAGCCACCAGCGGTCGTTATGCAACCTTTTTCTTAGGACAGTTTTATGAATCGAGGAATAACCTGGAAGAGGCCAAAAAGTACTACAAGATGTCGGTGAATTATGCTGAACAGATTGAGGCTACAACATCCGGTTATTATTTATTCTCTCTAATCGCGTTAGGGGAAATCAATCAAAAGCAGGGGAACAAAGCGGAGGCAAAGCGCTATTTTACTGAAGTGAAAGATAAATCGGGAAGAAAGGACGAGGCATATCAGGATGCGAAGCGGAGGTTGAAACAATTGGAGAAGGGAGATTAAGGTGTTGTCCACGAAAAAGAACAAACTATTTTGGAATTACGCGATTTCATTGTTACACCTATTTTAATCGTCATCGTGTATGGTGTGGCTTATTTTGTACGGCCATTTGTGACTGATCTTGTGACCAGAAGATATTTTATTCCGGCCATAACGGTTCGAATTTTGGGTGCATTAGTTCTTGGCTTGATTTACCAATATTACTATAATGGCGGAGACACATTTAACTTCCATACGCATGGAAGTAGACATGTGTGGGAAGCGTTTGTTGACTCTCCTTTAAAAGGATTGAAACTTATATTTGCGTCTGGAAATCCAACGGGTGTCTATCAGTATTCTTCCAGGATAATTTTTTTTAATGACCCGGCATCCTATTTTATTATTCGCATTGCTTCTCTTTTCGATTTAGTAACATTCTCGGCCTATTCCGGCACAGCCATTTTATTTTCTGTCTTTGGATTTACAGGGGCATGGATGTTCTTTCTAACATTTTATAAACAGTATCCATCACAACATCGTTGGCTGGCTATATCGTGTTTGTTTTTGCCCTCTGTGGTTTTTTGGGGCTCCGGCCTACTAAAAGATACGATCACGCTTGCTTGTCTGAGTGTGGCTACGTTTTATTTCTATAAGATTTTCTTTGAAAGAAAATTTAGCGTAGGCGCGATGATCATATTGCTAGCCATGTTATTTGCAATTTTCAGCGTCAGAAAATTTATATTGCAGGCATACCTGCCAGCTGTTATCCTGTGGATTTTTGTTGGAAATTTTTACAAGGTGAGATCACCGATCCTGAGGGTCGCGACACTACCCGTTGTTGCGATTATTGTTGTGGCTTCGGCATATTATACTGTTATAAAAGTTGGTGAAGGAGATAGACGTTATTCTGTGAATAAATTGGTAAGCACGGCCCAGATTACGGCATATGATATCCGATTTTTTACAGGACGCAATGCAGGATCGGGTTATACATTGGGTGTCATTGAAAACAACTGGCAAAGCATGTTGCGCCTTGCGCCGGGGGCTATAAATGTTTCTTTATTCCGACCGTATTTATGGGAAGTAAAAAATCCCCTCATGCTTATCTCTTCTTTGGAGAGTGTCTTTCTTTTGTTTCTTACACTGTACGTTGTAATAAAAAAAAGAGGAGCAGTCTTTTCAGCCCTGAATAATCCAAATGTAATATTCCTCCTGGTGTTTTCGCTGGTATTTGCCTTTGCCGTAGGTGTTTCTACGTTTAATTTTGGTACGCTTGTGCGTTACAAAATACCCTTACTACCGGCTTACACAACTGCCTTGGTCATCATACTGAATCTCAAAACAGGTGACTATGAAAATAGGGTAAGAAAATTATAAACATTGGAGTTCACCGAATAGTTTCTTATCACTTTTTCTCGCCCCTGTTGCCCCATGGTGTAGCGCAGTTGTTCATCTTCTATAAGTTGTAATAAACGATGCACCCATTCTTCTTTTGAAGCAGCTAAAAATCCATTTAATCCGTGATCAACAATTTGCACATTGACACCTACCGGCGACGCGACAACGGGAATGTTGAGGGCCATATATTGTAATGCCTTGAAGCCACACTTGCCTTTTGACCATTCATCATCAGGTAGGGGCATTATTCCAATATCAATTTTACACAGATCGCTCATTTCGTGTTGTCGTGACCAGGGAATAAATGAAATGGATGAAAGGTTCAGTTGTGGAGGTTTGTCGGCGATGACGATAAATTGTAAAGCCGGAAAAATTTTCTCCAGATGCTGAACAACAGTTTCAAGATACGACAGATATTTTACCGTTGAATGGGATCCAGTCCATCCAATCGTTACAAAATTGTTTTTTTTGATACGGTCCTTGGGATTGTGAAGACCTTCGGTATCAATCGTTGTCGGATTATGAATAACGTTAGAATTGAATTGCTGTGCAAACAATACCAGATAGTTGTTTCCACAGCTTACCCGATAACTCCATCGACAGATCGCCTTTACTTTGCTTCTCCATTTCAATACACGAAGCGTCCTGGATTCGTTGGTCCTGTCGGTAAGCCAAATGGCATCATCAAAATCATAGATTATTTTTTTTCGAAACACATGAGCAATGAGCCATTCAAACACGGGTGGGCCAATTGGGGTGACTTCGCGATGAATAAAAATGAAGTCAAAGGATATAATTCGAAATAATACAAAAAACCGTTTGCTGAAGCCCTTGAGAAGCGCTACAGCACGTGCCAGAGGGTTTCCGGCTCTGAAAAAAAGCCTCCAGTTTTTAGGTTCAAGAAACGACTGAATTTGATATGAATACCCCTGTTTTGACAATATCCCGAAATATTGCTCGAAGCGGAAACGCTGTGATGGAGCCTCATGGATCGGATAAGGTACTAGAAAGAGAATTTTCATATTAACTTGGCACAAAAATGCGGAATCGGGATAAGAATTCCTTCTGCCTTTGAAGATGAATATGAAATGATGAACGAACCAGTCGAAGATGTTATTGACTCCTCAAATCGGGGTTTATTTAACTGGAAAGAGTTGTGGCAATACAAGGAGCTGTTTTACTTCTTCACTTGGAGGGACATTAAAATCAAATACAAACAGACTGTTTTGGGTTTTTTGTGGGTGATCCTTCAGCCCTTGTTGATGATGACCATTTTTACTTTTTTCTTTGGCAAGGCGCTTAATATTCCTTCCCAGAATTTGCCGTATCCGGTCTATGTTTTTTCAGGATTGTTGGTTTGGAATATTTTTTCAACTGGGCTGTCCAGTGCATCCAATAGTATGGTGAATAATTCTTCCATCATTAAAAAAATTTATTTTCCGCGATTAATTGTTCCCGTGTCGTCAATACTGGTTTCTCTTTTTGATTTCTTCATGGCATTTGTATTGTTTGTTCCCATCTTAATTTTTTATCAGCAACCCGTTTCATGGATGGCGATCATTTACTGGCCTCTTGCAATTTTTTTTAGTGTCATGGCAACCCTTGGACTGGGATGTTGGCTGGCTGCATTAAATGTAAAGTACCGTGACTTTCGATACGTCATTCCATTTTTGATTCAGATACTTTTTTTCCTGACACCGGTCATCTACCCTATCTCGCTGTTGAAATATCCTATGCTTCAATACGCACTTGTATCTTCACCCATGTATATCGCTGTTGAGCTTTTCCGTCTTCCATTAACAGGGATTATGCCTGACCCCCTATTTTTGGCGACCAGTGTACTGTCGAATGTTGTCTTGCTTCTTATTGGAGTGAACTATTTTCGAAATACGGAAGACTTTTTTGCTGACTTTGCCTGAGTAATTGATCGATGAAGCCCATTTTAGAAATACAAGACATCTCCAAAAAGTATCGCATCAGTCATCAAGCTGGGGGTTATCTTAGCTTGCGCGAGCGAATGGTTAATTCGGTGAAATTCCAGCGTAATATCATCGAAGATTTTTGGGCGTTAAAAGATATTTCTTTTGATGTTCTGCCGGGAGAGTCGATTGGAATCATAGGGAGAAACGGAGCTGGTAAATCTACCGTTCTGAAGGTGCTCTCAAAAATAACACCACCGACCAAAGGGAAGATTATTTTACGGGGCCGAATTGCAAGTTTACTGGAAGTGGGAACAGGATTTCATCCAGAACTTACTGGCCGGGAGAACATTTTCTTTAATGGTTCGTTGCTGGGCATGAAGCGAAGGGAGATTGAGTCTAAATTTGATGAGATCGTTGATTTTAGTGGGGTGGAAAAATTTCTCGATACACCGCTGAAACATTATTCAAGCGGAATGCAGCTAAGATTGGCCTTTGCCGTAGCGGCATTTCTTGAGCCCGAGATTTTGGTAATCGATGAAGTTCTTGCTGTGGGTGATTCAGAATTCCAGAAAAAGTGTATCGGCAAAATGGAAGACGTAAGCAAAAGTGGAAGGACAATTTTGTTTGTCAGTCACAATATGTCAAGCCTTAAAACTTTGTGTACACGGGGCATATTGTTAGACAAGGGCATAAAATCATTTGACGGCAGTATTGATGATGTAATTAAACGTTATTTGCATATTGGCACAAGAGAAACATTAAACGAAAAGATTTTAGATAAACGCCTGCATACTGGATCTGGTGAAATTTTTGTGAATGCAATCCGGGTGATGGATGACCAGGGTAATCAAATTGTGCACACGGGGGATACACTTAGTATACGATTGTCATACGAAATAAGGGATAAGAATTTTGATTTCACTTCCTGTCATGTAGGAATAATCATTTACGATCAGTTTCAAAATGTACTTATCAGTCATACGAACAGATTGATTGGAGTTCATTTTAAAGATCATGATTTTAGAAATGGAGGAACCATTGTTTTTAAAATAAGTGAATTTCCACTTATAAAAGGATCGTATAGTCTTTCATACAACATCGTGGACCAAAACCGCTACTTGGATGCGATGGAAAATGCAATGGAAATTGAACTTGAGGAGGGATTAATTTACAACTATCAGCGTGCAAACATGGGTGGCCTCGTGGCAGTTAAAGGAGATTGGAGGATTGAGTAAATTTTAGTGGATGAAATTACTGCGTTCAATATTTAATTTCCTGGTTAGGCATTCTCTTGGCAGAAGAACAGGCATGTACTGGCTGGCAACAAATTCTGAGATGAAACTTCTGAATTTTCTCGATGCAGGGTACTTGCATGAAAACGGATGGTTCAGATCGATCGAGGAAAACAGGTCAATCAATTTACAAGGCGAAGAAATTGCATGGCTGCCTTATTCGTTGATAAGATTCTTAAACGAAAGATTGAAAAGTACAATGAACGTATTAGAGTTTGGCGCTGGCGCTTCCAGCGTGTATTTTTCAAAGAGAGTGAAGTCTGTTGTCAGTGTAGAAGACAATCGGGATTGGTATCATCAAGTTCTTGCTAAAAAACCAGATAACCTAACGCTCGTGCTGGCTGAAACAAAAAATGCTTACGTTAATTTTCAGCCGGATGGTGACAAATTTGACTTCGTGTTGATTGATGGTCAGTTTCGTCAAGACTGTTTATTTAAAAGCATTGAGCATTTAAATGCGAAGGGTGTCATTCTGCTTGATGATACAAACTTTGCTGAGTTTGGTCAACTGATTCCTAAAATGGTTGCGCTGAGTTTTAAGCACTTTACATTTAATGACTTTGCTCCTATCATTGTTTACAACAAAGAATCTACCCTATTTTACAGAGATTCAAATTGTTTAGGCTTGTAACGCACCCCTTTGTCGGGAGAGTTGACTCAACATGTTTAACAAGATAAAAAATCGCACTTCATTGGTAGTTTTTAAGATTTTTTTCCATGGTTTATCTTAAGGGATTAAATGGAATTCGCGCGTTGGCAGTATGGGGCGTAGTGACCAGTCATATCCATAATGCAATCAATGCTTCTGGCGACGAAGATACTCGCGCCGGTAGTTATGCTGTAACTGCTTTTTTTTCGTTAAGTGGTTTTTTAATTACTTACCTTTTATTGCGAGAAAAGGAAATGCAGCCTGTTGATGTAAAGAGGTTTTACATTCGGAGAGTATTGCGAATTTGGCCGCTGTATTTTTTATACATGGGCATCGCGCTGTTTTTTACTGCTCCTCCAATATTTCCTGATGTTCTATACTATATTTTTTTTATTCCAAATGTTCCCTGGGTCTTTGGTGGAATCATTCCGCTGTTAGGTCATTACTGGTCGCTGGGTGTAGAAGAGCAATTTTATTTGTTTTGGCCTTGGTTGATAAAAATTTCACGAAGGTTACTTCTTTTTTTGTGTTTATTTATTGCTGTTGTATTCCTCATTAAATTATATGTGAATTTATTTGTGGGTGGCTGGAGTGATACTTACTCGTTCGTTTACGAGGCGAGATTTGATTGCATGGCGATCGGAGGAATTGGGGCTGTCCTATTTCGTCAAAAGCACAGAATTCTCCTGATGCTCTCGTCACACATTACACAGGTGGTGTGCTGGCTGGCCATCCTTCTTGTTGCTTTTAATGAATTTCATACGTTTTCAATCATTGATCATGAGATCGTAGCGGTGGTTATTGTTACATTGATTATTGGCCAGATTACGGATAGGAAACCGCTGATCGATTTGGAAAATTATACTTTGAATTTTTTTGGAAAAATTTCCTTTGGCATATATGTTTATCACGCAATCATTATCGAATTTGTGACATGTTCGTCATTGAGTGGGTTGACTTCTCCTAAATGGTATGCTTTCATAGTCTATTTGATTGTTTGCCCTGCAACGGTCTTGGTTGCGGGCCTTTCATACTATTTTTTTGAGAGGCATTTCCTTGCGTTGAAGAATAAGTATAGTTTTCAAAAAATGTAGTCATGATTACAAGCTCAACTTAAATTTAAAAACGTATTTACATTCGGTCACGGTCAAAGGATCGGGTTCAATTAAACTGAGCTGATGAAGTTTAAGAAAGTTATTATTGTTAATTACTATGGCAAATTGCCCCGGTATGCTTCTTATTTTTTTGAAACATGCAAACGAAACCGATCGTATCATTTTGTTATTTTCAATGACCTTCATGAAAACGCAATCGATCAAAATTTAACATTTATAAAATCGACCCTGCAGGATTTTAACGAGCATGCAACTGAGGCTTTGGGTATTCCAATTCATCTGACACATGCTTTTAAAATTTGTGACTTGCGGCCATCTTACGGTATCGTTTATCGCGAATTAATTGAAGAGTTTGATTTTTGGGGATTTTGTGATTTGGATATCATCCTTGGAAGCTTAGATGATTTTCTTACGGACGATTTTCTCGATCGTGTGGATGTTTATTCCTCCAAGCCAAAATGGAATTCCGGATCTTTTTCACTTTATCGGAATTCTGAAATTGTAAATAATATTTTTCGTGCCACAGAAGATTGGACTACCGTTTTTTCAGTAAACAAATATTATGGCTTTGATGAATGCCTTCAGCGGTGGGATGGAAAGCCAATACCAATTTCGGAACGAACAACAGAGATTCTTAGCATTTATGATTTGATTCATTCCAATAACAATATTCGAACATCTTTTGAGGACTCCATTATAGAATGGCCGGCGGACATCAAAAAGCTTATGTGGAGTCGGGGAAAATGGTTGGACCTGACTAAGAACAAAGAGTTCTTATACCTGCATTTATTACTCATGAAGAATAGTTGGAGGTTTTATCAACCCAAGTTGGACTTTGAGAATAATATTTTTGTAACAGGACTGGGCCTGTCTGAGGGTGATCACACTCGCCTTACGTTAAAATCAATTGCCTGGCGACTAAGAAGAGCGATTTCCTGTTTTTTTGGTATAGTAGCAAGTTTGAAAAAAAAACTTTCATCATAATCATTTTCTACCAATGGCTATTGTATCATAGGCCACGGTAATGGGTATCAGAAATTTTTTTAAGATCGGAATTTTTGAAAAAATCAAATTATAGATTCCTTTCATCTTAAGCACCTTTGAAACCTTTCCCGAGGGAGGTAACGTACTAACTCCGGGCAAGACCGGAAAATAGTTAGGTAGGTGCTCAATTTCCAATGTCTCATATTTACTCATCACCACGTTTAATCCTGATTTTGCCATTAAGGCACTCATACCGTCAGGATAAATTCTCCAACAGTCGACGGGAGCTTCATGAAATACCCAACTCACAGGACAAATGATAATTACTTTGCCATCCTTTCTGGTTATTCTTGCCAATTCATCCATCCATTTCCAAATATCTTTTACATGTTCAATGACATTGCCCGCCAAAACAATATCAAAGGAATTGTTTTCAATGGGATAGTGATATTCGTCTTTGCTTAAAATGTGCAGAGGATTTTGATTGCTTGCGTTGTTGAACCCATCACCAATGTCTAAGGTATGCCATTCGATTCCATCAGTATTTATGCACTTTGCATATTCTGAAGGGAATCCAGCCGCTCCTACCTCCAGTACTTTAGTGACATTTTTGAAATGGTCCGTGGCGTATTTTTGAAAGATTAATAAACTGTTGAAATGCATTTCGTATAGATCAAATATTCATTAAAATAATGATAATTATTTACCTAAACAGAATAATCATCCGAATTCAAGTGATAAAATTAAATGATGTATTTTTGTCACTTTCGATTGTAAGATTGAAGACCTTTTATCAAGGCCTGAACTAAAACAAGTATTTAAGTAAGAAACAAAAGTGCTTTCCAGAAGAACCCCACCGGTTAACTTTAAACCGACCGATCAGAAATTTTTTGAGCATGAGTTGGTCAAAGAAATCCCCAATCATGAACTTACTGTATATCGTGATAAAGCAATCATCACCCCTGATGGAGTTGTTATAAAACATGGTAGGATAGAGACAGCGTCCCTGTATTCTGATCAACATAACGCATTCTTAAATGGGGCATACCGGGTATTTTATAACTGTGCTGGGTTTTTTACGCAACCTACAAACGGTCGACACCTCCTTGCATTTGATGCATGGTCAGCAGGATATTTTCATTGGATGACTGAGTTTATTCCAAGACTTTTCAAAAGCAAACATGTTATTCTTGAGAGCACCGTTATTTTACCTTCTGTAAATAACAGCATCTGGAACAAGGCATCGGCATTTAGGTCGCTATATAGAAAGGGGCAGACCTTACCCCAAAACGGATATTCTACAGAAAGTCTTGAAGCATTTAATCTCAGATCAACATACAAACACACGGCAAGGATTCCTCTGGTTACAAAAGATCTTTATTTCTCTTCGCACTTAGCCCCATCAGGAAACTATAATGATCAGGTAATGCGTGAACTTCGTGAGTTCTATTTCGGATTTTATGAAATTCCAAAAGAGGATCCTCACCGGCTTGTATATGTTAGTAGAAATTTAGCAACCCGAAGGCATATTCAAAATGAGAATGAAGTGATCGAAAACCTGCACTTATTGGGATTTGAAATATTTTCGTTGGAGACACTTTCATTTCGAGAACAGGTAATTCTACTTTCTCAAACAAAATTTTTGATCGGTCAACATGGAGCAGGACTCACTAACCTGCTGTTTATGAAGAATAGCACTTTTGTTTTGGAACTCAAGACCGAAGGTGATTCGCAGAACTTGTGTTATTTCTCCCTGGCGAGCGCCATGAATGTAAATTATCTCTTCCAATTCTGTGCGGGCGATGGAAGGACTGTGCAGGATAGTGATATTACAGTCGATATTGACTTGCTGAACCAGAACCTTAAGATGGTCCTTTCATAAAATGATCGTAATCGCATATAAACCTGGCCAACTTGCAAACAAGCTTTTTTTATTTGCCAAGTTTCTGGCTTATGGTTATAAGTACGGAGTATTGGTTGTTAATCCTTCGTTCGATGATTGCGCACATTATTTTTCTAACACCAAGAAACAGTTTGTGCCTGCTTCCCGAGGTTTTCGAGGTTACTCTTCCAGGACTTTGATCAGACTCTTTTATAAGACAAGCTTTTTTGTTGGGAGGGCCCTGGACAGGATGAATATTAACATGAAATTCATTTCAAATACCTACCTGGACTGGAACCAGCATTTCAATCTCGATTCGGACAGAGAATTGTCAAGAAAGGGAATTCACTTTATTCAAGGATGGGGATTTGATGCACCAATATTAATGACCTCTTACAAAACTGATATTATCCAATTTTTCCAACCTGAAATCAACCTGAGAAACTCTGTACAAAGATTTTTTCAAGAAATTGGAAATTCAACGAATCTTATGGGCGTGCATATCCGCCAGGGTGATTATAAGGTTTTCGAGGACGGCAAATACTATTATGAAGTAAAAGACTATGTACTCATCATGAAATCGTTGAAGGTGAAGCATCCTGATTTGGTTTTTCTGATTTGCACAAATAACAAGTTAATTTCGCATAGCGACTTTGATGGGCTTCATGTTACAATTGCACCTGGTCATGAATTAGTTGATCTCTACCTTTTGGCCAAATGCAATTTTATTATGGGGCCGCCCAGCACCTATTCCCTTTGGGCATCTTTCTATAATGATGTCCCTCTTTACCAAATAAAAGACATAAAGCGCCCTGTTGATTTGGAAGATTTTAAAACAGAGTTGTGAGTATGGAAAATCTGAAATTCACCATCATTACACCTTCCTTTAATCAGGGGAATTTTATTGAGGAGACCATATGCTCTATTATAAGTCAGAATTATAGGAATTTTGAATATTTTATTATTGATGGAGGAAGCAGTGACAATTCTGTTTCTATAATAGAAAAGTATCAGCATGAAATTACATATTGGATTTCAGAAAAGGATAATGGTCAAAGTCATGCCTTGAATAAAGGACTCCAAAGAGCGATCGGGGATATTTTAATCTGGATTAATAGTGATGATGTTCTTGAAAAGGATTCACTAAAGAAAGCAGCGAATTATTTTTTAGACAACCCTCATGTTGATGTAGTACACGGCAGCACTATGCTTTTTCAGGGCAACCATCATTTGATACGTGGTGCCAATGAAGAGCATTTGCCTGAACAGTATCTTTCGGGTATGGCATTTCCTCAACCTTCCGCTTTTATCCGGAGATCAGCTATTCAGAAATTTTATCCTGTATTGAATGAGTCACTTCATTTTGGAATGGATTATGACTTGTTTGCTTGTCTATATTTGAATGGTTCATTTCTAAGTGTACCAGATGTTTTTTCAAAGTATCGTCTGCATCCGGAAAGTAAGACAGTAACTACGAATGAAGCATTCGCCAGGGATTGGCAGAAAGTATTTTGCAAAATAATTAGATCAATCGGAGGCTTTGAAGAAATTGAAGTTAACCTTGAGGAACTCGGCATGTGGCATCAAGTAGAAACCACATATTCAGTTTTGAAATCGGTTGAAAAAAAATTTCTAATGAAGTCCTTTCAACACTTTCTTGATTTTCAAATCAATTTTTATTATCGCGATTTGAATTTATCCCAAGTGAGACGAATTGGTGGTTTTATGAAGAAAAAATTTCCAGACTTTTACCGCGAACAAAATATCAGAAGGATTCATGTGATTTCTATTATTCCGCTTTCAAAATATCTTATACCTTTAATGCGTAAAACTACCTTTTGACTCCTTTTTTTTCAATCGTTATTCCTACATACAACAGGGCTCAGTTGGTTCGGGAGAGTATTGATTCGGCCTTAGCGCAATCCTTTAGCGATTTTGAGATTGTCATTGTTGACGATGGAAGCACCGATGATACGGAATCAATTGTCAAAGCAATTTCCTCAAACCGAATTTTGTATTATAAGAAGGAAAATAGTGAACGAGGAGCAGCTCGTAATTTTGGGATAGAAAAAGCGAATGGGAAATATGTTGTCTTCATGGATTCAGATGATCAAATGATGACAAATCATTTGGAAACATTGCATAAACACCTTGCTCAAAAGGAAGAAGATTTTATTGCAACGAAATATGCAATCTTCACAGATCATATTAAAAAGACACCAAATGAGGTGAAACGTTTATTGACAGGATACCATAGCTACGCAACTTTTTTAATAGGTAATCCTTTGGCTTGTTGCTTTACTATTCGAAAAGCAAATTCAAACCTTATAAAATTTAGAGAAGAACTTACGTACACGATCATGGAGGATTGGATTTTTCTGATGGAAAATCTCCAATCTTCTAAACTCTATCTTATTGATAAAGTAACGATGGGGCTACGTGACCACGATATGCGATCTATGCGAGGTAGTGCCTTGAGAATTGTCAATGCCAGAAAGAATGCGTTGGGTTATCTCATCGAATCAAAATTTTTTTCCAAGAATGAACAAAGAATTCTTGCTGGGCACTCAAACTATTTTTGTGCAGTCCATTCGTATCTTGGCGGCCATACAAAAGATGGATTTCGTTATCTTATGAGAAGTATAATCGAAATTGGATTTTCAATAAATTCAGCTTCGATGTTATTAAAATTGAGTTTACAGAATACATGGGCAAGGAATCAGAAAAAAGAATTTTAGTGTTTACATACTGGGCCTTTCAGGACGCTCTTATTCAGAGCTATACGTTGCCCTATCTGAAAATTATGGCCGAAAATCAAAATCTGAAAATCTGGCTGATTTGTCTCCAGCCAGAAAACAGAAAGATTTCAAAATCGGAACTCAATACAATTCAAAAAACACTAGACCCTGATCGCATACGCCTTATGCTTTTGAAATACCAGCCATTGGGCATTCTCGGATATATCAACACAGGACTTTTGTTGTCTAACTTATTTTACTTGACAGTACGGTTAAGGATAACTGTCATACATGCCTGGGGAACACCCGCTGGTGCTCTGGCATACCTGACGGCGAAAGGATTATCAAGAAAATTGATAATCGATAGTTATGAGCCTCACGCTGAGGCAACCGTTGAAAATGGAACCTGGAAGAAAAGTGGAGCCGCATTTCAATTTCTTTTTCATATGGAGAAACTTCAAACTCATTACGCTGAGAAAGTCATTGCCGTAACTGAAGGAATGCGCCAATATGCTAAAGTAAAGTATAATAAAAATTTCGCAGACAATTTTTTTGTTAAACCGGCGTGCGTGGATTTTAGTTTGTTCGATCGCAAGAAAAGAAATTTAGAATATAGAGAATCGCTTGGATTGAAAGATAAAATCGTGGCTGTGTATGCCGGAAAATTTGGAGGCATATATTTAAGCACTGATTTTTTCAAATGGGTTAAAGTTGCTGAGCAATATTGGGGTGATCGATTCAGACTTATTCTTCTTACCAGTCATTCGGAAGCAGAGATCTCGGAATTTAGCCGAAAGGAGGGGATAGGTACTCAGGTAATTTATCAAAAGTTTGTGCCGCATCATGAAGTGCCGACGTATATGGCGTTGGCCGATTTTGCCCTCTCCATTGTTAAACCTGTGCCTTCCAAAAAGTACTGTTCGCCAATTAAGGATGGCGAATATTGGGCTATGGGGTTACCCGTTATCATTACAAAAGGAATTTCTGATGATTCTGATATTGTTAAACAGGAAGGAATAGGCCATGTTTTTGAAAATTTAAATGAAAAAGAATATCTAAATTCTTTAATCACCATTGAGCAGCTTTTTTTAGAATCAGGGCTCAGCGAGCGAATCACTAAGATTGCCGAAAAGTATCGCTCCTTTGAAATAGCTCGAAATGTTTATCAACATGTTTACCCTGAGTAAATTGAGGAGATGTCCGTTTTTAGGGCGAGGTTGAATTGAAATATGAACCTCTCGTGTATTGGAAAATTCAACGCCTCTACCAGAGAGTATGTCGATATATTCTGCTCAGGAATTCTCGCAGTTTAAATTTAATTATTGAAGCACATGACCATCGATGGCAAAATCCATACCTTTGGGTTTACGGATAGCAGAAGCGAAAAAGCTTGTATTGAGGAACAACTATTTAACGTTCTGTTTGGGCAGCGTGTGACCGATCTTCGGATCGAGGTTAGCCGAGACTTGATGATTATGGGTAGATTTGAAAGGCCGATATTGTTTTTGATATTCTCCATTTAAAAAAATCCTGTTTTAATGATTGATGACGTTTACAACTGGAATATGTTAGCAATTTGGCGCAGAATTATTAAACCTAAAAGGGATGTATCTTCCTTTGCACATTTCACCGGTACGAGACTTGTGCAGCTTTGATCATGACAAGTTTTGAAACCCCCATACTGCTTTTAATATTCAACCGGCCCAACCATACTAAACGGGTTTTTGATCAAATACGAAGAGTAAAGCCGGCAAAGTTGTTTGTTGTTGCGGATGGTCCGCGAAAGGATAACTCTGACGATCGGGTTAATTGTGAATTGGTTCGTAGCATGATCATGAATATGATTGACTGGGAGTGCGATGTGAAGACACGTTTCAGAGATAACAACCTTGGATGTGGAGTTGGCCCTGCAGAAGGAATTACTTGGTTTTTTGAACAGGTCGAAATGGGAATCATATTGGAAGACGACTGTATGCCTTCATTATCTTTCTTCACTTTTTGCAGCTTATTGTTAATGAAGTATCGCAATGCAGAAAATATTTTTGCAATTAGTGGGTTCAACTATTGCGGAAAATGGAAGAAAAAGAAATACGACTATTTTTTTTCGGATGGAGGTAATTGGGGTTGGGCGAGTTGGAGACGTGCTTGGCAGTTTTTCGATTATTCAATGAAGACCTGGGAAGGCATTGATGAGGCAAAAAGAAAACAGGTAACAGATTTTTATCCTGATTTTAATATAATCTATAATAAAATCAAAAAAGAAAATTTTGATGCATGGGATATTCAGTGGCATTATGCAAGATTGTATCACAATGCATTGTCAATAACACCAACATTGAATCTGGTAATGAATATAGGGTTTGATCATTTTGCTACGCACACCTCTCAACCGAATAGTTATATCTCTAAATTGAAATCATTTGAAATTTCTTTTGCAAAAGAATTAAAAGGCCCTGCAGATTTCACCACCGACCTTGCTTTTAGAAAGGAGATTTTGAAGTTTTCGGAACCAAAGCGAGAAAATTCCTTATTGAGAATTGCCAAGAAGACAATAAAAAGAATACTTGGTTTATCCCGATAAACAAATACTATGATCATTGCATTTAGAAGATTCGTGGTTCGGATTATTTATAAAATTATTCCTCCTCATTATTTCTACAACGAGGCTGCGTGGATACGGGGAATAGAAAACAGAAGGCTAAGCAATAGCAGTATAACAGCGCGATTTACAGGAAACTCGATGATCCATAATATGCCTGAACGACCGGAACAAATTAAAGTTGGTTCAGGAACATTGGTTGAAGGTGAGCTTCTGATTTTTAAGTATGGTGGTAAAATTGTAATTGGAGAAAATTCTTATGTTGGACGAAATACGCTTATTTGGTCTGGCGAGTCAGTTCACATCGGAAGTAATGTTCTGATCTCGCACAATTGCAATATAAGTGACACATCAGCACACGAATTTGATCATGAGGAAAGAGCAGAACGATTTGAAAATCTTATGCGGCATGGATATCCAGTTGATAAGGCGGCTATTCTAACTGCGCCAATCATCATTGAAGACTATGCATGGATTAATCCATATGTGATCATAATAAAAGGTGTAAAAATTGGAAAAGGGGCTATTATTGCTGCAGGCAGTGTGGTGACAAAAGACGTTAAGCCATTTACTATGGTGGCTGGCAACCCCGCCAAAGTAGTTAAAGAACTAGGGCGCGGTGCTTAGTATAAAGTGAGTATCAAAAAAATGAGAATCTTAATAATCGGATCGAAAGGGTTTATCGGGTCGCACTGCATGGATTATTTTCGGCAGGCAAATGAGGTTTGGGGCTGTGATGTATATACGGATTACAACGAAAAAAATTTTTTTTTAGTAAATCTGTCTTCGGATTTTCAATCCATTTTCATTAAGAACAAATTTGATTTTTGTATTAACTGCTCGGGAGCAGCCAGTGTTCCAGAATCGATGAATGATCCAGCACGAGATTACGTGTTGAATGTTTACAATGTTTTTCAAGTGCTGGAAAGTATTCGTAAACATAATCCGTCATGCAAGTTTATAAATTTATCAAGTGCGGCTGTGTATGGTAACCCGGTATCGTTACCCGTTGATGAACTTCAACCACTATCACCGCTTTCACCGTATGGACTTCATAAACTTCAGGCTGAACAATTGTGTCTGGAGTATTATCGCTATTTTAAAATTAGTACCTGCTCACTTCGGATATTTTCTGCATTTGGCCCTGGATTAAAAAAGCAGATTTTTTGGGAATTGTTTTTAAAGTCACGCAATTCAGACACAATCGAACTTTTTGGTACAGGTGATGAAACGCGTGACTTTATCTTTGTGAAGGATATTGTAAACGCAATTGGAATAATCATTGAAGCAGGATCGTTTGATTCCTCAATTTACAATCTCGCATCGGGTGAAGCGCAAAGTATAAAACGGGTAAGTGAGATTTTTCTCTCTACTATTTCCTGGCGAGGTAATTTAAAATTTACTGAAATTAAAAGGCCTGGAGATCCTGATTTTTGGCAAGCAGATATTTCACGAATCGCGAGACTGGGCTTTAAGCCAGACATATCAATGGAAAACGGAATTAAAATATATACAAAATGGCTCTTGTCGTTGGGTTAGTTTATGACCATGATGAAAACTGGATTGCAGGTACGTATTATATAGAAAATCTGATTTTGGCTCTGGCAACTGTGCCGGGCGAAAAACCACTTCTTAAAATCTATGCCCAAAAAGAGGAGTTGTTTGACAGGTTAAAAAAAAGGACAGGTTATCCAAATATTGCTTGGGCCAGATTTCACACTAATCTTACTCTAGCTGATCGGGTCATTAATAAAGTAAGTACACTCTTAACCGGAAGGTATTGGTCCGTTCCTGAAATTGATGAGGAAGTTGATTTTCTGTTTACAGATTCAGACTCTCTTTTTTTTGAACGGGTGAAGAAAAAACTTTTCTGGATTCCTGATTTTCAGGAAAAGCACTATCCGTTTTTCTTTTCCCCATCGCAAATAGATGCAAGAAGGAAAAGGCAGATTAAAGTAATAAAGGCAAACTGGCCTATTGTTTTTAGCAGTAAAAACGCGCATAGAGATTTTAAAGAGCTCTATCCCCAGGCCAAAAATCTTACATTTGTAATGCCCTTTGCAGTTACCCTACCCAATTTAGATGGTATCCATATCGATGAGATCAAGCTAAAATATGGTATTACGGGAGAGTACTTCCTTTGCTCAAACCAATTTTGGAAGCATAAAAACCATACGATCGTTTTGGAAGCACTCGTAGAACTAAAAAAGAGTGGCAGATCTCTTAAAATATTGTTTACCGGGAAGCCACATGATTTTAGGAATCCAGGATTTTTTGATGAGTTAAAGCAGTTTGTGGAGGAAAACGATTTAAATGATAGCGCTTTTTTTTTGGGATTCATTGACAGAAATGAACAACTTGTACTGATGAAAAATTGCATTGCAGTAATTCAGCCATCATTGTTTGAAGGTTGGAGTACATCGGTAGAAGATGCAAAAGCCTTAAATAAACCGATAATTGCCTCTGACATACCTGTTCACAGAGAACAGTTGAATAGTCACTATGCTTTCTTTGACAAAGGTAATGCCCGACAATTGGCGAAGGAGATAATAAAGATGATGGACAACATGCAACCCATTGCTCCAATAAACTATAAGGATAATATCAGGGATTTTGGTAAGCATTTTCTGAGGATAGCAGAACAAATTCGCGAGCAATGAGAAGGTGTTTTCTTTTTTTGATTCTCTTAATTTCTTTGGATCAATCATTAGCGCAGACAGCTAATTTTTCAGTTCAAACTACAGCTTGTTTAAACGAGGTTATTTCTCTCACAAATACATCTACATCAGCTACACATTATTCATGGGATTTTTGCCAGGATGGATTGTTGCATCCCGAGGGCAACGTATCGGCAGTGGTAACAGTTCCTAGCAATATCCCGGTAGGAATGGAAGTAGTTTATGACCATGGTAACTGGTATGGTTTCGTTTGTAGTCGTGATGGCAGTTCGAATAAATTGATAAGGGTTTCTTTTGGAACTTCATTAAGTAATACTAATCCAACGATATTACCAGATTTCAACTCAACTATAAATAGCTCGCTTAATGGTGTTAGCGATATAAAATTCCTCTATCTCAATAGCAAGTGGTACGGCTTTGTTGCAAACCACTATTCTGGTGACATTATACGACTTGAATTCGGATCATCATTAAGTAATGCCAGTCCGGATGTTGTCAACCTCGGTCACCCGGGCAGTTGGAGTTCAATTTATGGTCTTGATATCATTCAAACGAATGGTGATGTTATTTTAGCAGTGACAGGTAATGGTTCAAATACAGTTTCATTTGTAAACTATACAACAACAATCGACTCGGCTATTCCGGTGGCATCCGGTGTTAATACGATAAGCTCTGCAGATAACGCATTGATAACATCGCCCGTGAAAATTAATTTAGTGCAAACGAGCAGTGGGTGGTATGCATTGTTCTCCTCTTTAGCGGGAAAGATTGTTCAATTGAACCTCGGTAATAATCCGATGTCCCCTCCTTTATCCATTACTTCAGTGGCAGACATTTCAACCGTATCTGCTCTCCAGCTCGAGAAAGATGGAAACAATTATTTTGCGTTTGCTCAAAACAGTACGGGAGATTTATACCGATTAAATTTTGGATCAGATATGGTCAATGTCCCTCATGTTGATCTATTAGGAAATTTTGGAGGTGTTGGCAGTACCTACGGACTAGCCGTTGTGAAAGATTGGCCCGAATGGAGAGCTTTTTTCGTGGGCGTTTTTTCGAACGTTATTAACAGATTGGATTTTAAAGATGATTGCTCTACCGAAGCTAGCTTATCTCGTTCAACTCTGACAACCCCTGAAAACCTAAGTTATCTATCTCCGGGAAGTAAGTGGATCGAACTCGCGGCATATGATGCTTCGGGCAATATTAGTACGATGGAGACGCAGATAACTGTTCAAAATCTGCAGGCGCCAAGGCTCAATTTTTCAACTGACAATTCCTGCGTGGGTCAGGTAAATCATTTCGCTGCTTTTTCAGAAGAGGGTTTTAGTTTAAGCAATACACAATGGGATTTCGGCAATGGCAATATGGCTATAGGTAACACAGCTTCTTTTCAATTCCCTGCCGTAGATGAGTATCTTGTAAAACTTTCGTCAACCGGAGCGAATGGATGTAGTAACAAATACTCCGAAATGATTTCCATTTTCAATCCTCCGATAGCAGATTTTGGTTTGCCATTAGAGCCTGTGCTTTGCACGAATGAGCCTTACACGTTCATAAATTCATCATCAATTGATACTGGTTCGTCGCCCACGTGGAAATGGAAGGTGAACGGTGTAGAGACTTCAACTAATCAGGATATGATACAATTATTTACAAATACGAATAATCAGTCCATTCAATTAGTAGCTTCTATTCCTGGTTGCTCATCACAATCAACTCAGAATTTTGCAGTTCAACATCAGGGACCGTTAACTGATTTTTCAATAGTGGGAAAATGCCAGAACGATGCAATTCAATTTACTAACCAAACTATCGGAGATGTCACAAGCTTTAACTGGGATTTTGGTGACGGGCATACGTCAATGTCTACGAACTCTCAAAATGTGTACACCAACATAGGATCCTATAGCGTAAAGTTAATAGCCGCAAATGCAGAAGGATGTAACAACTCAATGGTAAAACAATTAACCGTTTACTCAAAACCCCAACCCAATTTTGCGATTGACCTTCCGCCCTTTTCCTGCAATGGCTCCGTATCTCAATTCAATGATCTTACACCAGGCATGTCCGACAGTAACATTGTAACTTGGCTTTGGAATTTTGGTGATGCACCAAGTGGAACATCAGTCATGCAGCATGCAAAATATACCTACGCGCTTGCCGGTCAGTATAATGTGTCGTTAACAACAACCAGCAATTTCGGGTGTAGTGGTACAACGCAAAAACCTGTAACCATACAACAATCGCCCCAAGCCGCCTTTACAAATAGCATAGCCTGCCTTAACACGCCAACAAATTTTACGGATACATCCACCGGAGCTATCAAGTCTCGACTTTGGAATATTGGTGCAAATACATACACGACGCCTACCGTGATAAATACGTTTACAACTACCGGGAATTCTCAGGCTCAACTTACGGTGACCGCAAATAATAATTGCGTGGCAACAGTTGCCAGGAGCATTATTATTCCTGTTCCACCAGCAGTTAATTTTTCAATTCAAAATAGTTGTTCGGGACAGGATGCCGTGTTCACCGATACAACTCCGGTTTCCATGGACCCCATCGCATCGCTGATATGGGATTTTGCAAACCAGGGAACTGGATCAGGTTCTCCAGTATCACATAATTTTGCAACCATAGGGACTTACCCGATAAAAATGACAGCAACAACACAATCAGGATGCTTATATCCGATTACAAAAAATGTAGTGATAACAAAAACGCCAACGGCTGATTTTATTTCTTCCACAGAAAGTGGACCTCCGCCACTACAAGTAGAGTTCACGAACACATCGAAAGACGCAACATCTTTTTTTTGGGAATTCAATGATCCGGCAAAGACAACAAGTACGGCACTTTCACCTTCATTTACGTATACTACTTTGGGTAATTATACTGTGAACCTCACAGCGACGAGTCTTCAAGGTTGTAAGGACATTTTTACCAAGGGTATCCAGGTAATTATCCCAGCACCTGACCTGGCAATTGATGAATTCAGTTTAATAAAGAATACTGTTGCAGGCACCATGAGAATGTCCGTTGTGATTCATAATAAAGGAAATTCTGTTATAACCGGAGCGGCTCTTTTTGTGGATATTTCAGGAGTAACATTGTTGAGGGAAATTGTACCAACTTCAATTTCACCAGGCCAGACACTTACCTACTTAACAGTAACGGAAGTGGTGTTACGAGCCGATCAAATGAAATTCGTTTGCGCAGAGGTCAGTGTCACAAATGATCAGAATTTGTCCGATAATAAAGAGTGTGCTTCAGAAGGTGATCTTATCTATTTTCCTCCATACCCCAATCCTTCAGACGGAGCACTTCACCTCGATTGGATAGCTTTGGAAGGGTCGAGTGCTGATGTACGCATTATAAATTCTTTTGGACAAGAGGTCTATAGCAAACAAATTGGGGCCACTCGCGAAGGTTTGAACCAACTCGAATTTGATGTCTCAAGCCTTAGTCCCGGAACCTATATCCTGATTTTTCAAACCGGCGGAAACAAAAAATCTTTCAAATTCATGGCACTATAACAATGAGGCTGCCATTTTCATGTTTTGTTTTTATTTTATTTTAAAACCATCTTTCGGATCATTAAACGTTTGTTATGAGCCAGGTAGCCGAAAAAAAGAGCTTAGTGCTGAATGCAGTACAGGTAAATCAGAAAATCCGGAGAATGGCACATGCGATTTATGAACAGAATTTCAAAGAGAAATCCATCGTGTTGGCTGGAATAGAAGGGCAGGGCTATGTACTGGCTAAACTTTTAGGAAAAGAATTAGAAAGCCTTTCTCCAATAACCCCCACAATAGTAAAAGTAGAACTTGACAAAGCCTCGCGATTTCAGGGTGACGTGAACCTGGATTGTGAAGTGAAGGACTTGAAGAAAAAGTGTGTTGTTATTGTCGACGATGTGTTGAATACAGGCAGAACGTTGGCTTATGGGCTCAAGCCTTTTCTTGCTGTAGAAATAAAGAAAATAGAAGTAGCTGTATTGGTCAACAGGAGTCACACACTATTTCCCATATTGCCTCAATATACCGGATATGAGCTTTCCACTACATTGACGGATCATGTGGAGGTAGTTCTCGGCAAGAATGCCGCCGTTTATTTGAAATAATTTATTTTCATCATTTGAATATTCAGAGCGTAAATGTCTGAACTTTGAACTTAAGTTTATAAAACCGTGCCTACCATTAAAAAACAGGAATTAAAAAAAGTCACTACGCACCAGCTTCAGGAAATGAAGAAACGCGGAGAGAAGATTGCCATGCTCACAGCCTATGATTATAGTATGGCGAAAATTATTGATGGTGCAGGCATAGACATTATTCTAGTTGGTGATTCAGCATCGAATGTGATGGCGGGTAATACCACCACGCTACCCATCACCTTGGATCAAATGATCTATCATGCGACTTCCGTTGTGAAAGCCGTGAACCGTGCTCTTGTCGTCGTTGATATTCCATTTGGTTATTACCAGGGTAGTTCAGGCGAAGCTCTGCGATCATCCATCCGTATTATGAAAGAGTCGGGAGGCCATGCAGTAAAGATGGAAGGCGGCAGCGAAATAAAAGATTCTGTCCTACGTATTTTAAGTGCAGGCGTACCGGTCATGGGCCACCTTGGGCTTACACCGCAATCCATTTATAAATTTGGAACTTACAGCGTTCGTGCTAAAGAAGAAACCGAAGCCAATAAACTGATTGAAGACGCACTGCTATTAGAAGAGTGTGGTTGCTTCGGGCTTGTGCTTGAAAAAATTCCCGCCTCCTTAGCCAAACGTGTTGCTGAAAAATTAAGTATCCCTGTAATTGGTATCGGGGCTGGTCCGGATGTAGACGGACAAGTACTAGTTATGCAGGATATGCTGGGTGTAAACAAGGAATTCAAACCGCGTTTTTTGAGAAGATATGCCGACCTGCACTCTGTAGTAACGGGAGCGGTTGCTAAGTACATCGAAGATGTGAAGTCAAAAGATTTTCCGAGCGAAGGGGAAAAATATTAATTTCTATTTGCAGACATTCGGTGAAGTTGTATCAGTTAGCTGGCCAAACCACACCACGGCATATTCTTTATAAATACCAATTCCTATTGCTTTCCATTCTACATTCTTCCATGTTCCGGAATTAACAAGCAATGGATTATGACCTGAACTTTTTTTCCACCCCTCCAAGCCGTCAACAGCCACTGCTCCCGACGAACTATAAAAAGCAATTTCATACCCTGAGCTTTCATACCCTGAAATTTCTTTGGGCTTATCCCACATACATTGCGCTTGCTTATGATCGGAGGTATAACAACACGATGTCCAGTTTCCTTTTGTTGACCAACTGTGTGGATTGCAAACATCACTGTTGGTCATGGAGTAATTTTCTGACAAATCCCGCACATGGGTTTGAGCAACCCGTGTAAGTTTTGCTGAAAACGGTATAGATTTCAGTTTTTTGCTTTTCCGGTAGGCCATGATCAGGTCGTAAAGTTTTTTTTCTTCTGTGCTGGCACAGACATCCTGGGCCATAAGCGAATTCTGATTGCCAATCAGGGCCATGAATAAGAACAGAATGCCGTTTTTCATTTAAAAATGTGATCTATGGGTTGATTAGACAAACGAAAAATTTCTTTCAATATGGTCTTAATTTCCTAATTTTCGGGACTTTACTCTGTTGACTTATCGACAATCCGTTAGTAAGTCTACAGAATAGAAAAAATTAGTAGCAACCTATTGATCATAAACACTTTATAGAATGAGCGATCAGAAAATCACCATTAAGAATGGTAAGTTAACAGTACCTGAAAATCCAATTATTCCATTCATTGAAGGTGATGGTACAGGAGCAGATATTTGGGCAGCATCTCAGTTTGTATTTGATGAGGCAATAAAAAAGGCATACGCAGGTAAGCGCAAAATTCAATGGAAGGAAGTGCTTGCCGGGGAAAAATCTTTTAACAAGACGGGCAACTGGATGCCTGAGGAGACCATGACAGCCTTTAAAGAATATCTCGTTGGCATTAAAGGCCCGTTAACAACTCCGGTAGGAGGTGGTATGCGTTCATTGAATGTTGCATTGCGCCAGGATCTGGATTTGTATGCGTGCGTGCGCCCCGTACGTTGGTTTAAAGGAGTTCCTTCGCCAGTGAAAGAACCCTACAAAACAGACATGACCATTTTCCGCGAAAACACGGAGGATATCTACGCGGGTATTGAATTCCAACAGGGTACAGATGATAATAAAAAGGTACTCGCTTTTCTGAAAGAAACGTTTCCCAAAGCATTTAAGAAAATCCGTTTTCCTGAAACCTCAGCGATTGGCATTAAGCCGGTATCGAAGGAAGGAACAGAGCGTCTTGTTCGCGCGGCGATCAAGTTTGCTATTGATGAAAAGAAACCTAGTGTTACGTTGGTGCACAAAGGAAATATCATGAAGTTCACCGAAGGTGGTTTCCGCGATTGGGGATATGATCTTGCAAAAAATGAATTTGGTGCAACACTTATTGATAAAGGCCCGTGGATGGAGATCAACAGCAATGGACATAAGATTGTAATCAAGGACTCTATTGCTGATGCATTCCTGCAACAAATCTTGCTTCGTCCCGATGAATATTCCGTGGTGGCAACATTAAACCTGAATGGTGATTATGTTTCTGATGCGTTGGCAGCGATCGTGGGAGGTATTGGTATTGCACCGGGTGGAAACATCAACTACATCACAGGCTTTGCTGTATTTGAGGCAACGCACGGTACGGCTCCCAAGTACGCAGGTCAGGATAAAGTAAACCCAGGTTCAGTTATTCTTTCCGGTGTGATGATGCTGGAATACATGGGTTGGAAGGAAGCCGCCGATATGATTGTTAAAGGTCTGGAAGGAGCCATTGCTTCTAAAAAAGTAACATACGATTTTCACCGCATGATGGAGGGAGCAACACTGATGAAGTGCTCTGAATTCGGCAGGGAAGTAGTGAAGAATATGTAGAAAAACATTACATCAAATTATAGGCAAAGCCAGCGGGAATACTCGCTGGCTTTTTTTATTTAAAATCCCTGAAAGAATTCAAATTTAATGCGTGCAAACCATTTCGTATACAATCAACACAATGGTAATAAAATCGTAAAGTTCGACTCTACCTTACATTGATCATTCATCCTGATTTTTGTTTTTTAAATTGATGAAATGAATCATTAAATTTTAATGTATGGGAAGATTTTTACGGATTACATTTTTAATCGTTTTTATGCTGCTCAGACATGTAGCATCATCACAGCATGTCGTTATAAGTGAAGTGTATGGCGGAGGAGGAAATTCTGGCGCTACATATAAAAATGATTTTATTGAACTTTATAATCCAACGCCCTCTCCGGTTTCTTTATCCGGATGGAGTGTTCAATATACTTCTGCGACCGGAAGTTCTTGGGGCAGCAACAAGATCGATCTTACAGGTACATTACCACCGGGAGCATACTATTTAATTCAAGGTGCTGCGGGTACAGGAGGAACTGTAAACCTGCCGACACCAGATGTGTCAGGATCAATAAATTTATCCGGTACAGCCGGTAAAGTAGCTTTGGTTTCTTCAACCACAGGACTTTCAGGTACGAATCCTACAGGTGGTAGTTTGGTAGACCTCGTAGGATTTGGTGCTACGGCTAACGGGTATGAAGGTGCTGGCCCAACATCTGCACCTTCCAATACTCTATCTGTCGAGCGGAAAATACCGTGCTCAGATACAGACAGTAATGTCAATGATTTTAAAACAGCAACGCCTAATCCGCAAAACAGTTCTGAGATAATAAGTGCGGCCAGCTTTACTTCATCTTATCCCAAAATTCAATCTGTAACATCTTCGGGATTTCAGGTTATTACGAATCTTGATAAGATTGGTATAACCTATTACGTCATCGTTGCGGCAGGTGCCACGCCACCCACTTCCGCACAAGTTAAAGCAGGCCTGGACGGCGACGGGAATTTATTAGCTTCCGATTTTAAAGGCAGCATTTCAGTCACGTCTGTAACGGCGGAATTTACGGCAACAGTGGCAACACTTTCCTCAAGTACTGATTACGATGTTTATGTTGTGACAGAACGATGTGTTTTACAGCCTGCCCCTGCAAAAGTTCGAGTGACAACACTTTCGTCTATAGATACCACCCCGCCATTATATACTTCAGGGTATCCTAAAATCCAAAATGTATCAGGTACCGGATTTAGATTGGTGAGCAATTTGAATGAAAGCGGGAAAACCTATTTCGTTATTTTGCACAATGGTGACGCGGCTCCTTCACCCGATCAGGTCAAGGCTGGACAAGATGCTGCCGGGTTATCCTTGTCTGGTAACTTACACGGAGAAATCAATATAGGTAATCCGAATTCAGATTTCACCTTTGATGTTACCAACATATCAAGCGCCACGGATTACAGTGTTTATTTTGTGTCGGAAGATTCGGGTTCTAATCTTCAGAATTCTGTTGAGAAAATAGATGTTTCCACACCAATACTTTTTACTGAATCGTTCAATGACTGCAATGGCACGGCTTCCTTCTCCAGCTTCAGCATTACAGGAGATCAAGTATGGGGCTGCGTGGATTTTGGATACAATGCCACGAAAGGATTGCGGATGAATGGTTTTGGATCTGCCGCGGCAGAGAATGAAGATTGGCTTATTTCACCCTCGCTAAATCTCAGTGCAGGAGCTTCGCTTTCATTCTATTCTCAATTTTCATTCGCAGGGAATGCTTTGCAATTAAAAGTGTCAACAGATTATTCAGGTACAGGAAACCCTGCTTCGGCTACATGGACAGATCTCAATGGAAATTTTCCAACCGTAGCAATTGGGTCTTCCAGCGTTGTGTTATCAGATTGGACAATGAGTCAGGTGGATTTATCGGCTTATGCAAATCAAAAAGTTTATCTCGCGTTTGTTTACAATTCTACAAATTCTGCGGCAGCACGATGGACACTGGATGAAATCAATGTGAATGGTGGCGAGTCCAGCTATTTGTCAGTGGGTCCATCGGCACTGACATTTAACACAGCAGGCGAAGTAAAGAGCTATACCCTGAAGGGCGTTAACCTTATGAATGATGTAAGTATCACGGCTTCATCAGATTTTACAATTTCAAAAAATAACACAGTCTTCGGCAATTCACTTTCATTCATCGCAACAGAAGCAAATGCGAATCCAACGGTGTATGTAAAATTTAACGGAACAGGTATAAGTACATTCACGGGCACGATAACGCATACATCAACAGGTGCAGCAACAAGAACCGTTTCATTGTCCGCGGTGGACAAATCGAAGACGCTGAACGTTACAGCCTACAACCTAGAATTTTTCGGTTCAAATGTTGCTGATGGTTCGGGTGAATATGGCCCCGTTGATGATGCATTACAAGTAAGCAATGTCACTACCGTACTCAAGACTATTGGATCAGATATTTTTTCTGTCGAAGAAGTGTCTGACGATGCTTCTATGGATCAACTATTGTCCGGCCTTCCGGGATATAGCAAGATTATGGCAGATCGTTGGTCGTATTCATTTAATCCACCAGATCCTACGTTCCCACCTCAAAAAATCGGATTCATATATAATACAGCAACCGTTCAGATAGTCAATTCAAGAGTGATGTTTGCAAAACTGTATGACGATGTCCGGGCTGCAGAAGCTGTGAATCTAAACGCTGCCCTCGCATTATTGCCAAATTATCCGAGCTCGGGAGGAAATACTCCTTCTAATTTCTGGTCATCAGGACGCTTGCCTTTTATGATAACCGCCGATGTTACCGTGAACGCAATTAAGAAAAGAATAAAATTTATTGTCATACACTCAAAGTCTGGATCCGCAGCGGCAGACTATGAACGAAGAAAATACGATGTACAAGTCTTACATGATTCTTTAGTAGCCAGGTACTCAAACGACGCCATTATGATCATGGGTGATTTTAATGACGATGTCGATGCATCGATTAATACAGGAGCTGCTTCTTCCTATAAAATGTTTGTTGATGATGTTTCAGATTTTAATGTACTGACCTATGCGCTAAGTCAGACCGGCGCAAGTAGCTTTCCAAGTTCCAACAGTTTTCTTGACCACATCATTGTGTCGAATGAATTATCAGGGGACTACGTAAATAATTCAATTCTTGTTGAAGATCCCCGAACCTACATCTCCGGGTATACTTCCAATACTTCCGATCACTTGCCTGTATCGGCACGATTCACGTTGTCTAAAGCAGCGCAAACAATCACCTTCACCGCTCCGGCTACTAAAACCCTTGGCGATGCGGCATTTGGTTTGGTGGCTACATCCACATCAAATTTAATGGTGAGCTTTAGCACTGCATCAGATAAAGTGACACTGGCCGGATCACAGGTGACAATTGTGAAGGCAGGCAGTGTAACGATCACAGCTACTCAGCCGGGGAATGAGAGTTTTAATGCAGCAACTTCGATGAACCTAACGTTCTGTATCAATCCTGCCAAGCCTACCATCACGTTGAGTAATGTCAATACCGAATCACCAACATTAACATCGAGCTCAGCATCAGGCAATCAATGGTACTTAAATGGTATAGCGATAACAGGAGCAACCAGCCCTACGTATACTGCTGCGACACCTGGTATTTATAAAGTACAGGTGAAAGCTGATAATTGCCTAAGCGCATTTTCTAGTGATACACCATTAATTGTTACTGGAGATAGTAAACAACACGGACGCTCTGAAATTGCTGTTTATCCAAATCCCGTTGATGATTACTTAATGATCTCCGGCTTACCCGAAGAGACAGCAGAATGTGTAGTTACCGACATGAAAGGGAGAGCATCACCACTAAAGTTAGAAAGACAAAACGGAAACCACCGGGCGGATGTTAGAAATTATGGAGCTGGATTATATCTCGTGCGAGTACAAGCCAGCAATGAGATTCATCAAATCAAGTTTATAAAGAAATAAGACCATGAAAAGCATATTGAAAACGCGATCTATAAAAATGATGGTGCTATACATGCTTGCTGGGAGCATGATGTTCCAGTTCATGGGGTGCAAAAAAACTGATCCTAAACCAAAGGACACTGAAATTGTAAAAGAGAAACTTACCAATACAACGTGGACATTACAAAATGTAACGGTGGATGATATTGACCAAACTGCAGTTTATCAAGGACTGACAATAAATTTTACGGAGACAACCTACTCAACAGCAAAAGGTGGATTGGTATGGCCGTCGAGTGGAACCTGGTCATTCACCGATGAAACCGCAACAACGATCAAACGCGATGATGGCATGGAAATAAAAATAGATGTCTCTGAAGTGTCATTAAAACTCACACTCACCTGGGCGAAGACAACATTGGGAACTGGAAGACTAGAATCGGTAAAAGGTCTTCATGTGTTTACGTTTAGCAAGTAAAACTAAATCGCTAACATCCTCACAACGGTCACAGCAGCTTCTTCACCTTTATTGCCGTACTTACCCCCGGCTCTTTCCAATGCTTGTTTCTTGTTCAAGGTAGTGAGCACGCCAAAGGCAACAGGTTTTCTTGTTTTTAGATTTACTTCTGTGATACCATACGCAACAGCCTGGCAGATAAAATCAAAGTGAGGGGTCTCGCCTTGTATTACGCAACCGAGGGCAATCACAGCGGCAATATCTTTTTTCTCAGCCATCAACAATGCGCCCAGTGATAATTCAAAACTGCCGGGTACATTCACACGCACAATGTTTTTCTGATTCACGCCCAGTTCAACAAGTCCGTTATAAGCACCTGCATACAATGCTTCGGTGACATCCTCATTCCATTCTGCCACCACAATGGCGAACTTCTTTTTAGAAATATTGAGTTTGCTTTTCGCTGATACTGCTTTAAGATTGCCGGCCATATTTAATTTAATTTACGAACACTATAAAATTAAACAAGGGAATCCGGTTAACCGAATTCCCTTGTTTATTGTGGTTTTGTATTTAATCCTACAATCCCTGAATCCTAAAGATCCAAATCATGAGTTGGTTTCTAAACGCGCCTTAAATTTCACGGCATTTTGATACTCGCTTGAATCAAAGAAATCGTCAATAATTTTTTGATAGGCTTCTATGGCTTTATCCTTTTGATTTAATTTTTCAAACGCCAAAGCCGCTTTCATCAGGTAGGTCGGCGAAAAATATTTATTGGGTTTGTAACCCGCAGCCTTTGAATAATAATCAGCAGCCTGATCATATTCCTTCAGCTCCATGTGAGCATCTCCCAGCAAGCTATAGGCACGTGGCTGAACTAAAAGATCATCCGATTTAAAATCTTCGAGGTATAAAATGGCTAACTGATATTTTCCTTGTTTCAAGGATGAGGCTCCTGCATAGAAGTTGGAAAGATTTCCGGCATCGGTCATTCCATAATCCGCAATGATTTGTTCAAACCCTAGGTTGTTTCCATCGCCTTTCATCGCAAGATTAAGGCTATCAGCTTCAAAATAGCGAATGGCCTGGAACATTTCGTTCTGAGCTTCGGTGTTCTGGTTATCGATATAATAACGGAAACCGAAATAACCTCCGGCAATCAAAACCAGCGCGCCCAAAATACCAATGACAATAGTCGGGTTCTTTTCAGCCCAATGCTCTACACCTTCCAGTTTTTCGGCAATTGCCTCGTTGTTCTCTAAAAGGTCAATATTCTCTTCTTTCTTTTTGGCCATGTTGTTACAAAAATTAAAAGTCCCCGATCGCAGGGAACGGGGCGCAAAACTAAGAATTCGGGATTAGAATCAAAAGTGTGTTAATCCGTAATGTACGGATAGTCGGTTTGAGCATAAACGTCCTTAAACGCTTCGCTTGGATCCGGTAAAGGCGATTCTTCGGCAAATTTTACGCTTTCCTCTACCTGAGCCATTACTTTCTCCTCAATGGCATCAAGTTCTTTTTGAGTAAGAAATTTCTTGGAGAGGATTGTGTTTTTAACACTTTCAATCGGATCACGATGTTTGTATTCCTCCAACTCTTCTTTAGTGCGGTATTTAGCCGGGTCAGACATCGAGTGACCTTTGTAACGATAGGTTCTGAATTCAAGCAAGGACGGGCCTTCACCCTTTCTCGCTCTTTCCGCAGCTTTTGATACAGCAATGTGAACCGCTTCAACGCTCATAGCATCAACCGGCTCCGACGGCATTTCGTAAGCCGAGCCAAGCTTATAAAGTTCAGTAACATTCGATGTTCTCTTTACCGAAGTACCCATGGCGTAGCCATTATTTTCGATCACAAAAATCACTGGAATTTTCCAGAGCATGGCTTGATTCAGCGCTTCATGAAATGCACCCTGACGAACGGCCCCATCACCCATGTAGCAAATGCAAAGGTTTTTGGTCTTATTATATTTTTCGGCGAACCCAATACCTGCTCCGAGAGGTATTTGAGCGCCTACAATTCCATGTCCTCCAAAAAAACCGTTTTCTTTATCAAACATGTGCATAGAACCGCCTTTGCCTTTGGAAACACCTGTTGCCTTCGCAAACAATTCTGCCATAATCGCATTTGGACTGGTTCCCAACGCAAGAGGATGAGCGTGGTCACGATAAGCAGTGATATACTTATCACCCTTTATCAACGCAGAAACTGCTCCAGAAGCACACGCCTCTTGTCCGATGTATAAATGACAGAATCCCTTGATTTTTTGCTGTCCGTATAGTTGTCCGGCACGTTCTTCAAATCGCCTCATCAGCAACATGCTTTCATACCAGAACAAGTATGTTTCTTTTGAAAATGCGGAGCTTTCTTTTGAGGGAGTTGAAGTAGTTTTGCCCTTGGCTTGGGTTGTGGTAGCCATATGTCGTAAATTTGATCGAATTAGAACTGCGAAATTAAGCATGAACGGCCAATCCCCAAACGAATGTCCGTTTTATACTCTTTTTCTTTATCATTCTATCCACTACCGTGCGGCTTCTCAAACTCAGTCTTTTTGACTTCAAAAACTACGAACATGAAGAACTTGAGTTCCAGGATCGAATTCAATGTTTTGTAGGTATTAACGGAAGTGGAAAAACAAATCTCCTGGATTCCATTCATTACCTGTCGCTAACAAAAAGCGCCTTTAATCCTTCCGATTCTCAAAACATTCGCCAGGGACAGGCTCGCTTTGTTGTTACCGGAGATTTTAAAATAAAAGAGAATACATCATCGGTTGCATGTTCATATCAGAGCGGACAGAAGAAAATAATAAGGGAAAACCAACAGGATTATTCCAGGCTTTCGGAACATGTGGGTAAATACCCATCGGTACTTATCGCGCCCAATGATATAGAACTGATCTGGGATGGAAGTGAACTTCGAAGGAAATTCTTTGACAGTCTTATTTCCCAGCTCGATCACGCTTATCTGGAAAACCTGATTGTGTACACCAACCATCTGAAACAGCGAAACAGTCTGCTTCGTATTTTTTCTGAACGGGGTAGTGTCGATCACGACTTACTGGAGACCTATGATCAGAAGATTGTCCCTGCCGGGTTGTATATCCATAAACGAAGGACAGAATTTCTGAAAACATTTCTTCCTCAATTTTTACAACACTATCGTTTCCTGGCCGGCGATGCAGCGGAAGAGGTGGATATTCAATATCGATCGGACTTGCAAAAAACTGACTTTGCCGAAGGATTAAAAAAAAATCTTCAACGAGATATTTTGTTACAACGCACAAGCCTGGGAATTCACAGAGACGATTTTCTTTTTCTGCTTAATGGAAATGAACTGAAGCGCTGGGGTTCTCAGGGGCAACAAAAATCTTTTTTAATAGGGTTAAAATTAGGCGAGTACCAGTCACTTTCAGAAGCCAAGGGGTTTAAGCCTCTTTTGTTGTTGGATGACATTTTTGACAAGCTTGACGATCTCCGGATTAATAAATTGATGCTACGGGTAGCTGATGGAACATTTGGCCAGTTATTCATTACCGATGCACGTCCGGAAAGAAGTAAAGAATTCTTTGAACGGGCCGGTATTTTTCCGCAGTTCTTCCTCGTTGAAAATGGTAAATTGCATCACGGCAATGGCGGGAAAAAATAATCATAATGATGGAAATGCAGTTCACGTTGGCGCAGCCATCAGGCAATTGCTCAATTCATATCACATTGCATCAAAGTTTGACGAGGCTAATCTGGTCACCTCCTGGGAGCGTCTTGTTGGCAAGCCCATCGCAAAGCGTACTAAAAAAGTCTTTGTCAAGAATAAAGTGCTTTTTGTGGAGTTGGATTCTCCTTCAATGAAGCATGAGTTGAACCTGCATAAAGCCCATATTCTTGAACTTTTTAAAAAAGAGTTCGGCAAGGACATTATTACAGATATTGTAATGATGTAATGCCTCACGCGAGATAATCGCACAAATTCCACGAATTATCCGCTTCCCCGTTTGCCTAAACCGAAAAACCGTATAATTTTGCGTTCCCATTTTTAGCAAAGGGCTAAAAAAGGGAAGAAAAGCTATTCTGATGTGAATCAGCAGGTTTTTCAAACGTTCTTTAAAGGATTGAAAAATCGTTGGGGGAGATACTCAAGCGGCCAACGAGGACAGACTGTAAATCTGTTGACTTATGTCTTCACAGGTTCGAATCCTGTTCTCCCCACAGGGCCACTTGGTGATTGATTGATTTGTTGATTGAATTATTTAAAATCGATAAATCAGAAAATCATCAAATCCACCAATGAAAAATGCGGGAGTAGCTCAGTTGGTAGAGCGATAGCCTTCCAAGCTATAGGTCGCGGGTTCGAATCTCGTCTCCCGCTCAGAGTCATTTGACGATTGAGCGATTTGTTGATCCATTTGATTGAAAAATCATCAAATCAATGAATCAACAAATCACCAAATGAGCTGCTGTTGTAGCTCAGGGGTAGAGCACTTCCTTGGTAAGGAAGAGGTCGAGAGTTCAATTCTCTTCAACAGCTCATAAGAGCGTTGTAAGCCAAATGGTAGAGCACTTCCTTGGTAAGGAAGTGGTCGGGAGTTCATCCCGATAGCTATCGGGACTCTTCAACAGCTCACAAGAAAATTGTCGGGAGAAGCCCGGCAGCATTTGAAATAATTAGTACAAGGAAATTTCCACTACGGATGTGTAGCGAACATCATAACGTATTTGAAAATTCAAGCGAATAACCCTTATTCGACAGGCATATCATGTTTGGGGTGTAATCTTCTTCTATAGCAATATAAAAGGAGCTTTTTAGATTAGAGAAACAATTTAAATAGAACTATACACTTTAAAACTTAACTGGAATTATCAAATATGGCTAAAGAAAATTTTGACCGCTCGAAACCGCACGTAAACATAGGTACCATTGGTCACGTCGATCACGGCAAGACTACGCTTACCGCTGCAATCACTCAGGTTCTTTCTAAGAAAGGACTCGCTGCAGTTCGTGACTTCTCTTCAATTGACAATGCTCCTGAAGAAAAGGAAAGAGGTATTACCATCAATACTTCACACGTTGAATATGCAACAGACAAAAGACACTATGCGCACGTTGACTGCCCAGGTCACGCTGACTATGTGAAGAACATGGTTACGGGTGCCGCCCAAATGGACGGTGCTATCCTGGTGGTTGCTGCTACTGACGGACCTATGCCACAAACACGTGAGCACATCCTTCTTGCTCGTCAGGTAGGTGTACCAGCGCTTGTTGTGTTCATGAACAAGGTTGACTTGGTTGACGATGTTGAATTGTTGGACCTTGTTGAAATGGAAGTTCGTGAGTTGATGACTTACTACAGTTTCCCTGGCGATACCATGCCTGTAATCAGAGGTTCGGCTCTTGGTGCATTGAATGGTGAAGCAAAATGGGTTACTAAGGTAGAAGAATTGATGGATGCAGTGGATAACTTCATTCCAATTCCGGTTCGCCTGGTAGACAAGGATTTCTTGATGCCTGTTGAAGATGTGTTCTCCATCACAGGTCGTGGTACTGTTGCTACTGGCCGTATTGAGCGCGGTGTTATTAAGACTGGTGATCCAGTTCAAATCCTTGGAATGGGTGCTGAAAACTTGACTTCAACCATCACAGGTGTTGAAATGTTCCGTAAGATCCTTGACAGAGGTGAAGCTGGTGACAACGTAGGTTTGTTGTTGCGCGGTATTGAAAAGGAGCAAATCTGCCGTGGTATGGTTATTTGCAAACCAAATTCAGTAACTCCACACGCTAAGTTCAAGGCAGAAGTTTACGTTCTTTCTAAGGAAGAAGGTGGACGTCATACTCCTTTCTTTAACAAATACCGTCCTCAGTTCTATTTCCGTACTACAGACGTTACAGGCGAGTGTAAGCTTGCAGCTTGTGTAGAAATGGTTATGCCTGGTGATAACGTAACGATCGAAGTTGAATTGATCAACAAGATCGCTATGGAAAAAGGACTTCGTTTCGCTATCCGTGAGGGTGGTCGTACCGTAGGTTCTGGTCAGGTAACTGAAATTCTTGACTAATATTTGATTTTGGGTCGTTCTGGCCCTTTATCGCCGGAAGCTTTAGCCAAGGCAGATAAAGTCAAATAGCTGATAATCAAATTAAAGCGTTTCCGAGAAAAAACTTGGAAACGCTTTTGATTTTTAGGTGTTTGTTATACCTTTGCAATCCTTTTTAGCTGACGGTTGCGGGTGGAGGCTAAAAAGGGAACCCAGAACTTGAAACAAACGGGTGTAGCTCAATTGGTAGAGTAGCGGTCTCCAAAACCGTTGGCTGGGAGTTCGAGTCTCTCCACCCGTGCAAATCTTCCGAAGCCCAGGCCTAGGAAGGAAAATGATAAAATCGATGGAAAAGGTAAAAAGTTATATTCTCGATTCGATTGATGAAATCCTTAACAAGGTTTCATGGCCAAAATTCGCTGAACTGCAGGGAAGTGCAACACTTGTCCTGGTAGCTTCATTCATTTTTGCTGTAATCATCGGGCTTATTGACCTTGGTTTCAAAGATACGTTGGCTTGGTTCTACAGCGAATTTTAACATACAATGTAGAATGGGTGAATTAAAATGGTATGTACTCCGGGTAATTAGTGGTCAGGAAAAGAAGGTGAAAGCCTATCTGGAAACTGAAATTGAGCGGTCAAAGCTGCTTGAATTTATACCACAGGTAATGATTCCTTCGGAGAAGGTATATGAGATGAGAAACGGCAAGAAGCGCGTAAGAGAAAGAAACTTCTTTCCAGGTTACGTTCTGGTTTCTGCCGACTTATCAAACGGTGAAGCTTATCATGCAGTGAATAATATTCCTGGCGTAATTGGCTTCCTCGGAAATAGTGGTTCTGGTTCATCTAAAGATCCGGTAGCGTTGCGTCAATCCGAAGTAAATCGGATTCTCGGTAAAGTGGATGCTATCGATGAACTGGAAGAAAAACTGGGAACTCCTTTTATTAAGGGTGAATCTGTAAAAGTTATGGATGGACCTTTCAGTGGTTTTACTGGAGCTGTGGAGGAGATTTTTGAAGAGAAGAAAAAACTTAACGTGATGGTTAAGATTTTCGGAAGAAACACACCGGTGGAATTGAATTACATGCAAGTAGAAAAGATTGAGTAAGATTTAAGATAAGACAGCAATGGCAAAGGAAATTATTGGTTATCTAAAGTTGCAGGTAAAAGGCGGAGCAGCAAATCCTGCGCCCCCAATTGGTCCTGCTCTTGGTAGCAAGGGTTTGAACATCATGGATTTTTGCAAGCAGTTTAATGCAAGATCACAGGATAAACCAGGTCAGGTACTACCTGTATTGATTACAATATATAATGACAAGTCATTTGACTTCGTCATCAAAACTCCTCCGGCTGCCATCCTTATTTTGGAGGCCATGAAAAAACAAAAGGGATCAAATGAACCTAACCGTACGAAGATTGGTGCGATCAGCTGGGATCAGGTGAAATCTATAGCAGAATTGAAGATGCCTGACCTTAATGCTTTTAAGATTGATTCAGCGATGAAGATGATCGCAGGAACAGCTCGTAGCATGGGAGTGACGGTAAGCGGAACTGCACCCTGGGATAAATAATTTAATATCAGATAATATCAGATATATAAGGCCATGACAAAATTGACTAAAAATAAAAAGGCAGTAGCCGGAAAATATTCTCCTGAAAAGGAATACTCCCTGGAAGAAGCTTCTAAGCTGGTGAAGGAAATTACTTTCACAAAGTTTGATGCATCCGTAGACTTAGACGTTCGTCTTGGCATTGATCCTAAGAAATCAGATCAAATGGTAAGAGGTGTTGTAAGTCTTCCACACGGGTTAGGTAAAGTGGTTCGTGTGTTGGTGCTTTGCAGCCCCGACAAGCAACAAGAAGCAAAAGACGCGGGTGCAGAACACGTAGGGCTTGATGATTATATCCAAAAAATCGAAGGCGGCTGGGTAGATGTTGATGTTATCATCACCATGCCAACCGTAATGGCGAAAGTAGGTAAACTAGGTAAGGTACTTGGACCTCGCGGTCTTATGCCAAATCCAAAATCAGGTACGGTTACCCTTGATGTTGCTAAAGCAGTGAAGGAAGTGAAAGCCGGTAAAGTTGATTTCAAAGTTGATAAGCAGGGCATCATTCATGCAAGCATTGGTAAAGTATCATTCTCTCCGGATAAGATCAGAGACAATGCTGCCGAAGTAATCAACATGATTGCAAAACTAAAACCAGCCTCAGCGAAAGGAGCATATTTCCAAAGCATCGGACTTTCATCAACCATGAGTCCAGGTATTCAAATTGACAAAAGCTCAGTAGGAGCTGCATAATTTTTACGACAATGACCAAGGAAGAAAAAGGACAAATCATTGATGAGCTTGCAGAGAAATTTTCTCAGCATCCCCATTTCTATATCACAGATGCTTCCGGCTTAACGGTAGCACAGATTAATGCATTCCGCAGACTCTGCTACAAGAGCGGTGTTGAATACAGAGTGTACAAAAACACACTGATCAGCAAAGCCCTTGAAAAGCAAAAAGGTGACTTTAAAGAATTAAACGAAGTGTTACATGGTTTTTCAGGAGTTATCTTCTCGAAAGAATCTGGCAATGCTCCTGCAAAAGTATTGAAGGAGTATCAGAAGAAATTAGAAGGTAAGCCTGCATTAAAAGCAGCCTCGATAGATGCTTCCCTATTTATCGGCGCCGAACATCTTACTACACTCAGTGAGTTGAAATCGAAGAACGAACTCATTGGTGAAATCATTTCCTTGTTGCAATCACCTGCAAAGAATGTGTTGTCTGCTCTCTTGAGTGGCAAGCAGACTGTAGCAGGCCTGGTGAAGGCATTGGAAGACAGAAAACAATAATCAAATTATCCGAATCAAAAATTTTTAAACAATTACTAACATGGCAGACATCAAGGCACTTGGCGATCAACTGGTAGAACTTACCGTTAAAGAAGTAAACGAACTTGCTTCATATTTGAAAGAAACTCACGGCATCGAGCCTGCAGCTGCTGTAGCTGTAGCTGGTCCTGCTGCGGGTGGTGGCGCTGCTGCGGCTGCTGCTGAAAAGACCAACTTCGATGTTGTGTTGAAGGCATCTGGTGCTAACAAACTTCAGATCGTGAAGTTGGTGAAAGAATTGACTGGACTTGGCTTGAAAGAAGCTAAGGACTTAGTTGATGGCGCTCCAAAAACAATCAAAGAAGGCTTACCAAAAGATGAAGCTGAAAACCTCAAGAAACAACTTACTGAAGCTGGAGCTGAAGTTGAGTTGAAGTAATATTGAGTAATCAAGGGCTTCCTTATACATCAAATTAGGCCCCAATCCGCCGGCTGGCGGACTGGGGTTTACCTATTTGTAGCCCTTTTCAGTTTTATTTCTAGTCAGGATAACATTTTAAACTACTCGCACCTTGGCAAAGAAGAATATAAATAACAGGATTGACTTCTCATCGATTGAGAAGGTTCTTGAGTATCCCGATTTTCTGGATGTTCAATTGCAATCGTTCAAAGATTTTTTACAAATAGAGACTGCTGCTGAGAAACGCCAGAACGAAGGTCTCTTCAAAGTGTTTGCTGAGAATTTCCCGATCTCTGACTCCCGCGAAAATTTCGTGTTGGAGTTTGTTGATTATACTATTGATCCTCCGAAGTACTCGGTGGATGAGTGTATCGACAGAGGCCTTACCTATTCTGTTCCATTGAAAGCAAAACTTCGTCTTACATGTAATGATGAAGACAATGAAGATTTTGAAACCATCGAACAGGAAGTGTTTTTGGGAAATATCCCTTACATGACCGAAAAAGGTTCATTTGTAATCAACGGTGCTGAGCGCGTTATCGTGTCTCAGTTGCACCGCTCACCAGGAGTGTTCTTTGCGATGAGCAAGCACACCAACGGTACGAAACTCTATTCGGCACGTATCATTCCGTTCAAAGGATCATGGATTGAGTTTGCAACAGACGTAAACTCGGTGATGTATGCGTACATCGATCGTAAGAAAAAATTCCCTGTAACAACATTGCTTCGTGCCATTGGTTACGGTTCAGATAAAGACATTCTTGATTTGTTCGGTCTTTCAGAAGAAGTAGAAGCCAACAAGAATGCACTTAAGAAAATTGTAGGTCGCAAGCTTGCAGCCCGGGTACTTAAAACCTGGACAGAAGATTTCGTGGATGAAGATACTGGAGAAGTTGTGTCTATTGACCGTAACGAAGTTCTTCTTGAGCGCGATCATATCATCGAAGCAGAAGATGTGGATACCATTTTGGAATCCGGTTCTAAGTCAATTATTTTACATCGAGATGATGTGAACATTACCGATTACCACATCATCTTCAATACCCTGGCGAAAGATAATTCCAACTCTGAAAAAGAGGCCGTGGAACAAATCTATCGTCAACTTAGAAATACAGAAGCTCCTGATGAACAAACGGCTCGTGATATTATCCAGAGCTTGTTCTTCAGCGAAAAACGCTATGACCTGGGTGAAGTTGGTCGTTACAGAATCAACAAGAAACTTGGTCTTGATTTAAGTTCAGATCAGCGCGTATTAACTACCCACGATATCATTTTGATCGTGAAGTATCTGATCGGTTTGATCAACTCGAAAGCTGTGGTGGATGATATTGACCACTTGAGCAACAGACGTGTAAGAACAGTAGGTGAACAGTTGTATTCTCAGTTTGGTGTAGGTCTTGCCCGTATGGCAAGAACCATCAAAGAAAGAATGAACGTTCGTGATAATGAAGATTTCAAACCGGTTGATTTGATCAACGCGAGGACATTGTCTTCCGTAATCAATTCATTCTTCGGAACGAATCAGCTTTCTCAATTCATGGATCAAACTAACCCGTTGGCAGAGATCACGCACAAGCGTAGGATGTCTGCCCTTGGTCCCGGTGGTCTTTCAAGAGAACGCGCAGGATTTGAGGTTCGTGACGTTCATTATACTCACTACGGTCGCTTGTGTACCATTGAAACTCCTGAAGGTCCAAACATTGGTTTGATCTCGTCGCTTTGCGTTCACGCAAAAGTGAATAAAATGGGCTTCATTGAAACACCTTACCGTAAGGTTGAGAATGGTAAAGTAAGATTGAAAGATGATGTTGTATTCCTTACCGCAGAGGAGGAAGACACATTTAACATCGGTCAGGCTAACGTAAAGATTAAGCCTAACGGCGATCTTATTGATGAAAAGGTAAAAGCACGTTTTGAAGGAGATTTCCCTATCGTAGATCCTAAGGATATTACGTATATGGATATAGCACCTAACCAGATCGTGTCCATTGCCGCTTCCATGATTCCATTCCTTGAACACGATGATGCTAACCGTGCATTGATGGGTTCAAACATGCAACGCCAGGCAGTTCCTTTATTAAGGCCTGAAGCACCTATCGTAGGTACAGGACTTGAAGGAAAAATTGCCCTTGATTCAAGAGCGCTGGTGATCGCTGAAGGAAATGGTATTATCGATTTCGTAGATGCGAAGAAAATTGTTGTGAAGTATGAAGTTTCAGAAGAACAACAATTGGTGAAATTTGACGATGAGTTCAAGACATACAAGCTCATTAAATTCAGAAGAACAAATCAGGATACCTGTATCAACTTAACTCCTCTTGTAAAGAAGGGTGACAAAGTTGTGAAAGGTCAACCGCTCTGCCAGGGCTATGCCACCAACAATGGTGAGTTAGCATTGGGAAGAAACCTTCTTGTGGCATATATGCCATGGCAAGGATACAACTTCGAGGATGCGATTGTTATTTCTGAGCGTGTTGTTCGTGAAGATATCTACACATCCATTCACGTTGAAGAATTTGAATTGGAAGTACGTGATACAAAACGCGGTGAAGAAGAATTAACCTCTGAAATTCCAAACGTAAGCGAGGAAGCTGTGAAGCACCTTGATGAAAATGGAATTATCCGCATTGGTGCGGAAGTGAAGGAAGGTGATATTCTTATTGGAAAGATTACACCGAAGGGTGAAACCGATCCTACACCGGAAGAAAAATTATTGCGTGCCATCTTTGGTGACAAGGCTGGTGATGTGAAGGACGCTTCGATGAAGGCACCTCCATCATTGAAAGGCGTTGTTATTGAAACGAAATTGTTCTCTCGCCCTAAACGCGATAAGGATCTTCGCTCAAAATCAAAGAAGGAGCTTGACGCATTGAAGAACCGTTACAGCAAACAGCTAACTGATCTGCGCAATGAAATGATCAAGAAACTGACAACACTGTTAACTGGTAAAGGCAGTCAGGGTGTTCGTCATAAGTTTGGTGATGAGTTGATCAGCAAGGGTGTGAAATTCACAAGTAAGGTGATCGAGAGCAATCTCTTCCCTGACAAGAATATCTACCGTGATGAAAGCAATTACAATGTAGTTGAAGAAGTAAATCTCATTTCTGATATAAGTCTTGAAAACTGGACTACAGATGATCACACGAATGATATGATCTCTGAAGTGGTGAAGAACTACCTCAATAAGCGTAATGCAATTGCAGGTGATTTCAAACGCGAGCGTTTCACGCTTGAAGTTGGAGATGAACTTCCTGCAGGTATCGTACAATTGGCAAAGGTTTATGTAGCCAAGAAACGTAAGTTGAAAGTAGGAGATAAGATGGCAGGACGTCACGGAAATAAAGGTGTGGTAGCACGTCTTGTTCGTGATGAAGATATGCCGTTCCTCGAAGACGGAACTCCTGTGGATATCTGTTTGAACCCTCTGGGTGTACCTTCTCGTATGAACTTAGGTCAGATCTACGAAACCGTACTTGCATGGGCTGGAAAGAAATTAGGCAGAAAATATGCTACTCCGATTTTTGATGGTGCTTCATTGGATGAAGTATCAGGAGAATTGAAAGAAGCTGGTCTACCTGAGTTCGGACGAACGTACTTGTACGATGGTTTAACAGGAGAGAAGTTTGATCAACCGGTAACTGTGGGTATGGCATACATGCTGAAACTCGGTCACTTGGTAGATGATAAAATGCACGCTCGTTCTATCGGACCTTATTCACTTATTACGCAACAACCCTTGGGTGGTAAAGCTCAATTCGGTGGTCAGCGTTTTGGTGAAATGGAAGTGTGGGCGATTGAAGCATTTGGTGCATCGCATATTCTTCAGGAAATTCTTACCATCAAGTCTGATGATGTGATTGGTCGTGCGAAAGCATACGAATCCATCGTGAAGGGCGAGACAATGAGGAAGCCAAATATCCCTGAATCATTCAATGTACTTGTACATGAACTCAGAGGCTTGGCGCTGGAGATCACAATGGATTAAAAAGTTGGGAAAGACCGAAAGTCAGCAAGTCAGAAAGACTTTCGGACTTTCGGACTTCCGGACTTTCGGACTTATAATAGATTTATAACTGAAAACTCTACATAGCATGTCTTTCAGAAAGAATAAAAAGATAAACAACGACTTCTCTAAAATCACCATCAGTTTGGCTTCTCCGGAATCAATTCTGGAAAGCTCACATGGTGAAGTAACGCAACCCGAAACCATCAACTACAGGACCTACAAGCCTGAAATGGGTGGACTTTTCTGTGAGCGTATTTTCGGACCTGTAAAGGATTGGGAATGTCATTGCGGTAAATACAAACGCATCCGTTACAAAGGCATCATCTGCGATCGTTGCGGTGTAGAAGTAACGGAGAAGAAAGTGAGAAGAGAGCGCATGGGTCACATCGAACTTGTTGTGCCTGTAGCTCACATCTGGTACTTCCGTTCGCTTCCAAATAAGATCGGTTACTTGTTAGGTCTTCCTACCAAGAAATTGGATCAGATCATTTACTACGAACGTTATGTAGTTATTCAGCCAGGTATCAAGGAAGAGGATGGTATTAACCGTCTTGATTTCTTAACTGAAGAAGAATATCTGGATATCGTTGATAAGCTTCCGCGCGAAAATCAACTTCTTGATGATTATGATCCTAAGAAGTTCTTAGCGCGCATGGGTGCTGATGCATTGGAAATGTTGTTGTCTCGCTTAAAGCTTGACGAACTTTCTTATGAACTTCGTCACCAGGCAGCTACTGATACTTCTCAGCAACGCAAGGCGGAAGCTTTGAAGCGTTTGAAAGTAGTGGAAGCTTTCCGTGATGCGAATACACGCGTTGAAAATAAACCACAGTGGATGACCATTAAAATGGTTCCCGTAATTCCGCCTGAATTGCGTCCACTTGTGCCATTGGATGGTGGCCGTTTTGCTACCTCAGATTTAAATGATCTTTATAGACGCGTTATTATCCGCAACAACCGTCTGAAGAGATTGATTGATATTAAAGCTCCAGAGGTGATTTTGCGTAATGAGAAACGGATGCTCCAGGAAGCGGTTGACTCATTGTTTGATAACTCACGCAAAGTAAATGCAGTACGTTCCGATGGAAACCGTGCATTGAAATCATTGAGCGACATGTTGAAAGGTAAGCAAGGACGTTTCCGTCAGAACTTACTTGGAAAACGTGTTGACTACTCAGGTCGTTCCGTAATTGTGGTAGGTCCTGAATTGAAATTGCATGAGTGCGGACTTCCTAAGGATATGGCTGCTGAATTGTTCAAGCCATTTATTATCCGCAAGCTTATCGAAAGAGGTATTGTAAAGACGGTGAAATCAGCGAAGAAAATCGTTGACCGTAAGGATCCAGTAGTGTGGGATATTTTGGAAAACGTATTGAAAGGACATCCTGTTCTTTTGAACCGTGCTCCAACACTTCACAGATTGGGTATCCAGGCTTTCCAACCAAAATTAATTGAAGGAAAAGCGATTCAACTTCACCCGTTAGTATGTACTGCGTTCAACGCTGACTTTGACGGTGACCAGATGGCCGTTCACGTACCGCTCGGTCAAGAAGCTATTGTCGAAGCATCTGTGTTGATGTTGTCTTCGCATAACATTTTGAATCCTTCAAACGGAGCTCCTATCACTGTACCTTCTCAGGACATGGTGTTGGGATTGTATTACCTCACCAAGGGACGTAAGGGTGAAAAGGGTGAAGGAAAAATATTCTACTCTCCTGAAGAAGTAATTATAGCATTTAATGAAGGCAAGCTTTCCAAGCATGCGATCGTAAAAGTGCGTGTGAAATCGAAAGATAAGAAGACAGGCGAGATCTCGATCAAGCTGATGGAAACAGTAGCTGGCCGCGTTATTTTCAATGAGGTAGTTCCTGAAGAAGTTGGTTTCGTAGATGAGTTGTTGACGAAGAAGAAACTTCAGACCATCATTGCCGATGTATTTAAATATGCAGGTCAGGCAAAGACAGCGAAGTTCTTAGATGACATTAAGGAAATCGGTTTCCAAATGGCATACAAGGGTGGTTTGTCAATGGGCTTGGGTGATGTGAAAGTTCCAGCTGAAAAGAAGAAGCTCGTAGATGATGCACAGAAAGAAGTTGATTCAGTTTGGAACAACTACATGATGGGTCTTATCACCGATAACGAACGTTACAATCAGGTAATTGATATCTGGACTCGTACCAATACCATGCTTACCAATACGCTGATGAAGCAATTGGAAGAAGATCAACAAGGATTTAACTCGATCTACATGATGATGCACTCTGGTGCTCGTGGATCAAGAGAGCAAATCCGTCAGTTGGGTGGTATGCGCGGTTTGATGGCGAAGCCACAAAAGAACCTTGCAGGTTCTGTTGGCTCGATCATCGAAAACCCGATTCTTTCTAACTTTAAAGAAGGTCTGGATGTATTGGAGTACTTTATCTCCACACACGGTGCGCGTAAGGGTCTTGCCGATACAGCGTTGAAGACTGCCGATGCGGGTTACTTAACACGTAGGTTGGTTGACGTTGCTCAGGACTTAGTAATTACTGAAGAAGATTGCGGAACATTACGCGGATTGAAAGTAACTGCACTGAAAGACAACGAAGATATTGTTGAGGCATTGTCAGAACGTATCGTTGGTCGTGTAACGGTTCATGATATTTATGACCCTCTCACAGAAGAATTGATCTGTGGTGCTAACGAAGAAATCACTGACGAGATCGCGAAGCGTGTTGAAGAAACAAGCATCGAAGAAATCGAAATTCGTTCTGTGTTAACATGCGAAACGAAAGTGGGTGGTTGTGCAAAATGCTATGGACGTAACCTGGCTACCGGTAAAATGGTACAGGCAGGTGAGGCTGTAGGTGTTATCGCTGCTCAATCCATTGGTGAGCCTGGAACACAGCTTACACTTCGTACATTCCACGTGGGTGGTACTGCATCAAACATTGCGGTTGATGCAAACATCAAGGCGAAGTTCTCGGGTAAGGTAGAATTTGAAGCTATCCGTACTGTTGATACTACCGATAAGGATGGTGTGAAAGGTAAAGTGGTGATGGGCCGTACTGGTGAAATCCGGATTTTGGATGAACAAGGTCGTGCCTTGATATCGAACAACGTTCCTTACGGAGCTTACCTGCAGGTAAAGGATGGACAGAAAGTAGAAAAGGGTGAGCAACTTTGTTTCTGGGATCCTTACAATGCGGTTATCCTTTCTGAGTTTGATGGTGAGATTGAATTCGAAGCCATCATCGAAGGCATCACCTTCAAGGAAGAATCGGACGAGCAAACGGGTCACAGAGAAAAAGTGATTACTGAGACTCGCGATAAAACCAAGAACCCGGCTATCCTGGTGAAAGGTAAGAGCGAACAAAAATCATATAACATTCCGGTTGGAGCTCACTTAGCCGTTGACACAAAGGAAATCATCAAGGCAGGTCAGGTACTTGCTAAGATTCCTCGCACGATGGGTAAGTCACGTGATATCACTGGTGGTCTTCCACGTGTGACAGAATTATTCGAAGCACGTAACCCTTCTAATCCAGCTGTTGTTAGTGAGATTGATGGTGTGGTAACATATGGAGGTATTAAGCGTGGTAATCGCGAAATCTTCATCGAGTCACGCGATGGTGTACAGAAACGTTATATGGTGCCATTGTCTAAGCACATCCTTGTGCAGGACAATGACTTTGTGAAAGCAGGTCAGCCATTGTCTGATGGGGCGATTACACCATCTGACATTCTTTCTATCAAAGGCCCGACTGCAGTACAGGAATACCTGGTGAATGAAATTCAGGAAGTATACCGTCTGCAAGGTGTGAAGATCAATGACAAGCACATCGAAGCTATCGTTAGTCAAATGATGCAGAAGGTTGAAATTCTTGATTCTGGTGATACTACTTTCCTTCCCGGTGAGTATGTAGACAAATTTGAATTCAGAGAAGAAAACGACCGTGTTCTTGATAAGAAGGTTGTGATGGAATCAGGTGATTCTAACAAGTTGAAAGTTGGTCAGATCGTAACACCACGTGAGCTGAGAGATGAAAACTCTTCATTGAAGAGAAAAGATCAGAAGCCAGTGGAAGTAAGAGATGCGCTTTCAGCTGTGTCACGTCCTACACTTCAGGGCATCACTCAGGCATCGTTGAAAACTGAAAGCTGGCTATCGGCTGCTTCTTTCCAGGAAACTACGAAGGTATTGAGCGAAGCCGCGATCAGAGGTAAGGCAGACAAATTGATGGGCTTGAAAGAGAACGTTATTGTAGGTCACTTGATCCCAGCTGGTACAGGACAACGCAGGTTGAACAACCTGATCGTAGGTTCAGAAGAAGAATACGATAGAATTTCAGAAGCGACAGCGGTTCCAAAACCAAAAGAACGGGAATTGCAGAGCTAAGAAGTTTCAGATAAGTGAATCAGTGCAAATGGTGAATTCTTAAAAGATTCACCATTTGCTGTTTTATAAGAGCGAATTTTAACCTTGAAGAAACCATGGCAGACGAAAAGCAGGTACCTCAGCAAAACCAGATTAACATCGAGCTTTCCGAAGAGATTGCGGAAGGGATTTATTCTAACCTGGCGATGATTGCTCATTCCAATAGTGAATTTGTTATTGATTTTATCCGATTGATGCCGGGTGTGCCAAAAGCGCGGGTAAAGTCCAGGGTAATCATTACTCCGGAGCACGCAAAAAGGCTCTTGGCAGCTTTAAAAGAGAACATTTTGAAGTATGAAGCCACATTTGGACCCATCAAGCAAACCAACGATGCACCTCAGTTTCCAATGAATTTTGGGGGTACAATTGGTGAAGCATGACCTAAAATTGGCTGGATTACGGGCTGAATACAAATTTCTTATGACAAGGTTTTGCATCCTGTTTTACTTATGATACCTTTGCAGTCCTTATTTTTGAAGGGTTTTAACAGATAATATAAATGCCTACCATTCAACAACTTGTAAGAAAAGGAAGAAAGAAATTGACGTTTAAGTCAAAATCTCCGGCCCTAGATTCTTGCCCACAACGTAGAGGTGTTTGCACCCGCGTTTATACCACCACACCTAAAAAGCCAAATTCTGCCTTGCGCAAAGTGGCTCGTGTGCGTTTAACCAATCAAAAAGAGGTGAATGCCTACATTCCGGGTGAAGGCCACAACTTGCAAGAACACTCCATCGTGCTAATCCGCGGGGGTAGGGTGAAAGATCTTCCAGGTGTGCGCTATCACATCGTGCGTGGTGCATTGGATACTTCCGGTGTGAATGGAAGAAAACAAAGTCGTTCTAAATACGGTGCGAAGAGACCGAAGGCAGGGGCAGCAGCTCCGGCAGCAAAGGGAGCTCCGGCCAAAGGAAAAAAATAAGCTATTAATCCATGAGAAAGTCAAAACCTAAAAAGAGATATCTCTTACCTGATCCTAAGTTTAAGGACGCTTTGGTAACAAAGTTTGTGAACTACATGATGGAAGAAGGCAAGAAAAGTGTTGCCTACAACATATTCTATGATGCGATTGAAATCGTAGAAAAGAAAGCCGGTGGCGAAAATGGTCTTGAAGTGTGGAAACGCGCTATGACCAACGTGACTCCGGGCGTTGAAGTAAAAAGCCGCCGTGTAGGTGGTGCTACCTTTCAAGTACCAGTAGAAATCAGACCTGAGCGTAAAATCAACCTGAGCATTAAATGGTTGATTGAATATGCCCGTTCACGTGGTGAAAAAACCATGATGGATAAACTGGCGGGAGAAATCCTGGCAGCGTCAAAAGGTGAAGGTGCAGCGATTAAGAAGAAAGACGATACACATCGTATGGCAGAGGCGAACAAGGCATTCTCACATTTCAGATTCTAAATAAAAAGTCTTGAGTAGTTAGTCTTTAGTATTGAGACTAGAACTTAGGGATAAAAAAATGAAGGTTGAGACTAGTACTAAATACTAATTACTCAATACTATAGACTAAAATAAAATGGCAAGAGATTTAAGGTTTACGCGTAATATTGGTATCGCTGCTCACATTGATGCAGGAAAGACTACCACCACAGAACGCATTCTGTATTATGCTGGGGTAAATCACAAAATAGGTGAAGTACATGATGGTGCTGCTACCATGGACTGGATGGCACAAGAACAAGAGCGTGGTATCACGATCACTTCTGCGGCTACTACAGTTTATTGGAAGTACAAACAAAATGACTATCACGTAAATATTATTGATACTCCAGGGCACGTGGATTTTACGGTTGAAGTAAACCGTTCATTGCGTGTATTGGATGGTCTTGTGTTCTTGTTTAGTTCAGTGGACGGTGTTGAACCACAATCTGAAACGAACTGGCGCCTGGCTGACAATTATAAAGTTGCCCGTATCGGTTTCGTAAATAAAATGGACCGTTCTGGTGCAGACTTTTTGGGAGTTTGTAAGCAAGTAAAAGAAAAACTGGGTAGCAAGGCGGTAGCGCTTCAGCTTCCTATCGGTGCAGAAGAAAACTTTAAGGGTGTTGTTGATCTTGTAGGCAACAAGGGAATCATCTGGAATGAAACGGATAAAGGAATGACCTTTACTGAGATTCCGATCCCTGACGACATGGTGGAAGAAGCCAAAGAATATCGTGAGAAACTTCTTGAAGCTGTTGCCGAAGTAGACGAAACATTGATTGAAAAATATTTTGTTGATCCTAATTCTATCTCCGTTGCTGAAATTTTGAAGGCGTTGCGTGAAGCAACCATCAGCATGAAGATTGTTCCCATGGTGTGTGGTTCTTCTTTCAAGAACAAAGGAGTTCAGACCATGTTGGATTATGTGATGGAGTTATTGCCATCACCGATGGATAAGGATGTGATTGTAGGAACGAATCCTGATACGGATGAGCCCGTAGAAATCAGACCTGATGAAAAAGAACCATTTGTTGCATTGGCGTTTAAAATTGCAACCGATCCATTCGTAGGTCGTTTGTGCTTTATCCGTGCTTACTCTGGTATTTTGGAATCAGGTTCTTATGTGTATAACACACGTACTGAGTCCAAAGAAAGAATTTCCCGTGTATTCCAAATGCACGCGAATAAGCAAAATCAGATTGACAGACTTCACGTAGGAGATATTGGTGCAGTTGTAGGATTTAAGGATATCAAGACCGGAGATACATTGTGCGATGAAAAACGTAAAGTGATTCTTGAGTCAATGGTATTCCCTGAGCCGGTTATTGGTTATGCGATTGAGCCAAAGAAGCAAGTGGATGCTGATAAGCTTGGTATGGCGATCTCTAAATTGGTAGAAGAGGACCCAACACTTCGTGTGAATACAGATCATGAAACAGGTCAGGTAATTCTTCGTGGTATGGGTGAGCTTCACCTTGAAATCATCATTGACCGCTTAAGACGTGAGTTCAAAGTTGAAATCAACCAAGGTGCTCCTCAGGTGGCTTACAAAGAAGCGCTTACCAAGAATGTTGAGCATAAGGAAGTTTACAAGAAACAAACTGGTGGTCGTGGTAAGTTCGCGGATATCGTATTTGAAATCGGTCCACGCGGAGAACTTGGTCCTGAAGATAAGCCAGGTCTTGAATTTGAAAATGATATCGTAGGTGGTGTAATTCCACGTGAATTTATCCCTGCCATTCAAAAAGGATTTGAGTTATCTATGGTAAACGGCCCGTTGGCGGGCTATCCAATTGATAACATGAAGGTAAGGTTGTTCCACGGATCATTCCACGATGTTGACTCGGATGCATTGTCATTCGAATTGGCTGCTCGCACAGGTTTCAGAGAAGCAGCACGTAAGTGTGCTCCTCAATTGCTTGAGCCGATCATGGGTGTTGAAGTTATTACCCCGGATGAATACACAGGTTCTGTAACCGGTGACTTGAACAGAAGAAGAGGTGTGATGAAGGGTATGGATACTCGTGGCGGTGCACAGGTAATTAAAGCGGATGTGCCATTGGCAGAATTATTCGGATACATTACTGATTTAAGAACGCTTACATCAGGTAGAGCATCGGCAACATTGACGTTTGCTCATTATGCGCCAGTACCGAGAAACCTTGCAGACAAAGTAATTGAAGAAGTAAAGGGCGCTGTTGCCTCAAAATAGGATCGGGATTAATGGATTTTGGGATTAACAGGATAGAGATTTTAGGATTACAAGATAGTTACACATAAATAGGATTTAGACGATTTCCTTAACAAGCAGACATGAATCAGAAAATCAGAATTAAGCTCAAATCTTACGACCACACGTTGGTGGATAAGTCATCTGAAAAGATTGTAAGAGCAGTGAAAGCAACAGGAGCTGTAGTAAGCGGACCTATTCCTCTTCCAACAGAAAAAGAAAAATTCACTGTACTTCGTTCGCCACACGTGAACAAGAAAGCACGTGAGCAATTCCAGCTTTGTACCTACAAACGCCTTGTAGATATTTATTCTAACAGCGCTAAGACGGTAGATGCTTTGATGAAACTTGAACTTCCTAGCGGAGTTGATGTAGAGATCAAGGTCTAGTGATCTGACGAAAGTGTATGAACCCTGTTTTGAGAAATCGAGACAGGGTTTTTTTATGTCCAAGGTCTGTGGGGACACAGACCTTGACAAAATCGGACACAGATCACGGTATTCGGATTACTTGTTACTCCAGTTTCTTATGAAAGAATAATTCATGATCCGGCATCAATTCAGGATGCGAAATCTTGATCAGGTCTTTTAAGATAAGGTCAGGCCTTAAGTATCCCAGTTCTAAAAACTCACTTCCTCCCTTTGCTCCCTTTCGTGCATCGTAGGTATAAACCTGTTTCGTTGTAAAGGGTTTAAAAAGAGCATAACGCTCTTCAGACGCTTTGATTTCGGAAAGAGATTGAAATGATCCAACCCCAATCCACAAGTCAGCATTTTTGGCTGTATTATATACCGATTCAAAGCTAAGTTGAAGATAGCCATTGGATGGGTCATCACGCCATAGGTAATCACTGCCACTATCTTGTATCAGTTTGGCAGCATAATTTTGCCCGCCAGGTAAAAACCAACTGTCACCGTAGACAATTCCGCTCATCACAGAAGGTCTCGTTGTAACTGTTTTTACTTTTTCCTGAGCATGTAAGTATTCAGTTTCAATAGAATTAAAAATGGAGTCGGCTTCATTTTCTTTGTTGAAGAACAAGGCCGTGAATTTTACCCACTCTGCACGACCCAAAGGATGGTTCTCCAAATATTCTGCATTGTAGACTACCGGAGTTCCAAGTTCCTGAATCTTTTTGAACTGGCCCAGATCGCTACTCATGGTATATCCCATCACGAGGTCGGCTTGTAGTGTTGTAAGCAGTTCCAGGTTCATGCCTTTATCAATACCAAGATCTTTCACGAAACCGCTATCAATACGCAGCCGTGTTTTTTCAGAACTGATATAGTCTGTTGTTGGAAATCCAACCAGTGCGTTTGTTTCGCCTAAGTAATCGAGTAACGGAATGTGTGTGGTGGAGGTACAAACGATGCTTGTGACGGGCACTTCGATGACTAATGTGTTCTCATTATGTGCAGGTGGTTCTGTGCCTTTTGGAATGAGTAAGTAATGATACGCTTCCGTTGCTCCTTGAAAAGGGTACAACACATCTACCCATTTGTTGGGACCATCAATCTTTACTGAAAAACCGGTAGCATATTTTAATGCGAAATTTTCTGGTTTCTCATTTGCCTCTTCTTTTTTCTGTGCACACGATATGAGAAAATAATATAAAATCAGAATTCCAAGATATTGTAATGACTTCATTCTGTTATTTTAATATGACTATAAAACCTTGATCGTTTGTTTGTGTTCATCGATAGCAACAAAGGTAAACTCACCGCTGATTGCCTTTTCTCTACCATCAGCATACATCTCTTCAATATAAATTTCCACCAACACTTTCAGACTTGTATTTCCCACATGAATGACTTTGCCTGTTAATTCAATGATAGTTCCGGCAGGTATGGGCTTTGTAAAATCAATCTTATTGGATGAAACTGTTACCACACGTTTTCTGGAGAAGCGGGTTGCTGCAATGAAAGCAACTTCATCCATCAATTGCATAGCAGTTCCTCCAAACAAGGTATCATAGTGATTGGTGGTGTTTGGAAATACTGCTTTGAATATGCGTGTTGTGGAGTTGTTAATGCGTTCTTCAATAGTCATAGATGTGTATTATGTGTTTAAAACTACATGTTTTGTTTCGTTTTGTATAAATGATACAAGAATATGGTCTTAAAGAATCGCACGTAAAGTAAAATTAATTATGTTTGCATCGGATGTTGGTTCTTATACTGCTCACAACACTATAAGATTAAAAGGGAATACCGGTGTTATTTTAAATCCGGAGCTGTCCCCGCAACTGTGATCCACATTAAAAATTACTGATCGCAAAGCCACTGCCCCGACTAGTCGGGGCGGGAAGGTATTCAGTAAGTGGAAAGCCAGGAGACCTGCCATCAAATCCAAACTAACAATTTGACTTTCGGGTGAAAGGTCAGAGTGGTCGAAGGCTTGTTGCCTTCTTACTATCCTGGTTGGACACCTGTTGCAATGCTTATGCTTTTGCGATTGGGTATATGTTTGCTGATTCTGTGTTGTGCACGCACGCTGTATGCTCAACGCGATAGCCTCCTGCTAAAGGAGGTTACCATCTATGGCTTGCCGGAGGAAAAATATCTTTCAGGGTCTTCCATTGAGAAGATTGATTCCTCTTTACAAAAAGCCTATTCATCTAATCACTTAGGAGAAGTTCTGTCCTATCAGTTTCCGATTTACTTCAGGAATTATGGTAGCGGAATGATCTCAGGAATCAGTATGCGTGGCACAGCTCCACAGCATACAGCGGTATTATGGAACGGCATTAACATCAACAGTTTTTCATTGGGTCAGGCAGATTTTTCAATTCTGCCTATGACTGCTTTTGACGAGATAAAAGTTCACGAAGGAGGAGGAAGCGCTCGTTTTGGAAGTGGTGCATTTGGCGGCACGGTGTTGCTAAATTCTTCAAGTCAGCAACCCAATGTACTAGCGATGAAACAAGAGATCGGAAGCTTTGGCAGATTTTTTAGTTCAGTAAAAGCCTCTTTCAAAAGCAACAAGCTCTCATCTTCAACAGCATTGTATCGACTTCGATCCAGAAACGATTTTCCTGTTCAAGGTTCAGATGAACGGCAACAACATGCATCGTTTTATCAGCAAGGCATAGTACAGGATTTGCAATATGATATTTCGACAAGTAAAAGTATGAGTCTTCACTACTGGTACCATGACGCCGATCGCGACATTCAACCACCAGTAGGCAAAGTCAATAGCACCGAGGAACAGCAAGATCGTAATCATCGGCTGAGTTTATCCTATCAACAAAATAGAAGATTGGGAATATCAAAACTGACGGGGGGATTTGTTGATGATGTGATCGTTTATAACGGAAGTAAAAGTGAAATTTTAAGATGGCTTGCTTCCGTGAATCATCAATATACGTTTCAGAAACAATGGCACGTACAGTTTAATACAGACTGGAATCACATTATCGGAAAGATTAAAGAATATGGCGGTGAGCCTCAGGAAGATCGCATTGATGTTGGCGGGTCAGTTCAAAAGCAGCTTGGAAAAAATTCGTTCTCTTTCAATTTGAAGCAGCCATTCATTTCACAAGTTCATGCTCCTGTGCTTCCTTATCTCGGAGCTAACATCATGTTCGTTGACGGAGCAAAGCAAAAGCTCGTGATGACGGCAAATATTTCCAAGAATTTCCGAGCTCCTACATTTAATGAACGATACTGGCAAAGTGTAGGTCGAATTGATTTGATCCCTGAAACAAGCCATGCAGCAGAGGCAGGCCTCTCCTGGAACGCAGGGATAGTTAAATTGACTTCCAGAGGGTTTTATCAGGTCATTGATCAATGGATTCAATGGGTTCCGGATAGTGATGGTAATTACCGTCCTGAAAATGTTAAACAGGTAAAAATCAAAGGAAGCGAATCGGCCATCGAACTGCAATGGGAGTGGGGTGTGTTTAAATTCTTATCGAAAACCTCGTACCAATTAACGCGCTCAACGACCAGCAAAACGGTAAGCAGTGATGCGGCATCAATAGGCAAGCAGTTAATCTACACGCCAATCCACACGGCCACCTCCATGTTCACGACACAAATGAGCAATTGGTCGTTTAATATGTTCGCTCAGTTTTCTGGCAAGCGATTTACAGAAACATCGAATGATGATCTTTATTCTTTAGCACCTTTTGTATTGGCTGATGTTTCCGCTGGCAGAAAATTTTCAATCAAACGCAACGAGTTTGATGTGCAATTTTCAATCAAGAATGTATTTAACACAAACTATCAACTTTATTCCGGCCGTGCCATGCCGGGCCGATATTTCAATCTTCAACTCAGTTATCAATTAAAACATAAATAGATATGATTAAAATGAAAATGCGTTACGTATCAATCGTATTGGTTGCAATACTTATTGCTGGTTGTAACAATGATGATGAAAAACCAAAGGGTAAATATGAGCATGGTGCCTTTATTGTTAATGAGGGAGGTCTTGGTAACTCGAATGGGTCAGTAACATTTTATAATACGGCATCAGCAGAAGCTGAACAGAGTATATTAAAATCTTCTACAGCTTTTGCGGGAGATGTAGCTCAGTCGCTCACATTTAAGGAAGATCGTGGTTATCTCGTTTTGAATGGTGATAATAAAATACAGGTTGTTGATGCCAATACATTTGAAAACCTGAGTACCATTACAAGTACTGACATCGTTGCCCCTCGTTATGTGGAAGTTGTTAATGACAAAGCTTATATCAGCGTATGGGGTCCGTACAACAGCAGTTTCTTGCTTGTTGATTCGTATGTCTTGGTGTTTGATTTGAAAACAAATACGGTCATAAAGAAAATCAATACTGATGAGGGAACGGAAAATCTTTTGTACAATGGCAATTACCTTTTTGCCTCGAATTACAATTATGGGGCCTCGAATACACTTGCTGTCATTAATCCAACAGATAACACACTGGTAAAACAGATTACACTTTCAGGCGGACCTTCCGGAATGGTTATTGATGCCAATGGAAAACTCTGGGTAATATGTTCTGATTTTGCTTCGGGAAAACTGTATAAGATCAATCCTTCAAGCCTTGTAATTGAAGCAACCATTCCGCTCGCCAATGCACCTCAAACTGATCTCGCTGTTACTCCCGACAAACAAAATATTCTGTATGCGATAGGTAAATCTTTTTATAAACTCTCCATCGCCAGTACGACAGCAGCGACACAACCATTATTTACGGCAAGTAATGTGACCACCTTTTACGGATTTAATGTTGATCCGGATTCTGGCGATATTTGGGTTGCTGATGCATTGAATTTTACTTCTACAGGAAAGACTTATGTTTATACCCCTACGGGCACTGTTAAGACATCATTTGGAGTTGGTATTAGCCCAGGGCAGTTTGTATTTAAATAGCCTTGTATTTTGAGTAAGAAGGACAATGACAAGCAAAAGCATCCGCCTGAAGAAGATTACTATGTAGAGAACGGGCTGATCGTTTTCACCAGATCGTATCACCTCAGGCGAGGCTTTTGCTGCAAAAGTGGATGCAGGCACTGCCCGTATGACTTTAAGCCTTCAAAGAAGTAGTTTTATTTCGCGGTTAACGTAGCTAGTAGTTCTCGTGCTGCTTTTGTTGGAGAGGTATTGGCCTGAATTATTTTTGCTTTGAATTGCTCTATCATTTTTTTTGATTTTGCAGATTCCAGAAATCTTTGTTGAAGCAAGGAGACAATTTCCGAATGAAACCATTCCAGTTTTTGCTTTGTCCGTTGTTCACCAAAAAAGCCATTTCCTGTAGTGAATTGTTGAAACGAATGAATCATTTCCTCAACCTCCCTGATTCCTGTTTTATCAGGCGAGGAAGCGGTCAAAACTTTGGGATTCCATCCCGACTCGGCTGGTGGAAATAAATGCATGGCATGCTGAAAATCAGTCTGTGCTTGCTTAGCTCGTTTTATATTCTCTCCGTCAGCTTTTGTAATGACGATGCCATCAGCCATCTCCATGATCCCTTTTTTGATTCCCTGAAGCTCATCTCCGGCTCCGGCTAACATGAGCAGAAGAAAAAAATCAACCATATTTCTTACAGCTACTTCAGATTGACCAACTCCCACGGTTTCCACAATAACAACATCAAAGCCGGCGGCCTCACAGAGTAATATTGTTTCTTGAGTTTTGCGGGCAACACCGCCCAGATTAAGACCCGTGGAAGAGGGGCGTATAAATGCCAGGGGATCAACAGCCAGTTGATCCATTCTTGTTTTATCTCCAAGAATACTTCCCTTCGTTTTTTGACTACTTGGATCAATGGCGAGAACAGCGAGTTTCTTATTTTGTGCTGTGATATGTTTTCCGAAGGCTTCGATAAAAGTACTTTTACCTACGCCGGGCACTCCGGTAATTCCAATACGGATAGAATTTCCTGTCCTGGGTAAAATTTTTTCTATAATTTTCTCGGCCAACATCTGGTCAGTTTTCAGATTGCTTTCAATGATGGTAATAGCACGGCTAAGAATAAACCGATCCCCGTAAAGAATACCATTTACATAGTCGTTGAGCAACAATCTCGATTTTTGACTAGATTTCATTCGGATAACTAAATTTCTAAATTTACTGAATTCATCTCGTTGTCTATGAAAAGATTTTGGTTTCAAAGCTTTACGATTACGGCATTTGTATTTTTCATGCTTTGGGGAGCAAATAAAGTAACGGATTTCAAGCTTTTTCAGGCTTTTGATTCCATGGGTCAGGCACTACGCGACTTCGAGCTTACCGATTACGCATTCTCTAATCTTCGTCCTGATTTTTCTGTTGATGAACGAATTGTATTGGTGAATATTGGGAATTTATCCCGAAGAGAAGTAGCGCAGCAAATCCAGATGATTAGTCAGTATAAACCCAGGGTAATCGGTTTTGATGGTTTTTTTAATTGTGAAGGAGGACTACGTGATAGTGTTAATTGTCCGCAGTTATTAGACACGCTTGGTAATTTAATGTTGAGCAGCGCAATACAAGACGTTCCGAATTTTGTGCTTGCAACGAAATTACTGCAAACCGATTCGTTGGCACAATTTGATTCTAACGTGGCGGATTCTTTGGAATATTCTGACCCTATTTTTAATGATTATGCCCATCATGGCTTTGTAACCCTTCCTACCGATGCCACCTATCAGGAAGATGTGAAGCAATGCCGATCGGTTTATCCTCGTCGCATTGTACAGGGAGAAGAAGAATTGGCCTTTTCAGTACGCATTGCCATGCAGTATGATTCGGTGAAAACGAAAAAGTTTTTAGCTCGTGGTAAAGAAGAAGAACTCGTTAATTTTAAACGCAATATTGAAGTAAGGCAATTAAGATTGAATAGTTTAAAGAACGATGAAACAAGCTCCAGTAATTTTGGAACTCAGTATTATGTTGTCGATGCTTATGATATGTTGGAAGAAAATGTTCTGCCTGAGCTTTTTAGGGATAATATTGTTATGATGGGGTTTCTCGGAGATTACGTAGGTGATCCTTCCTGGGAAGATAAATTTTTTACCCCTTTGAATAAAATTGTTGGTGGCCGGGCTAATCCGGATATGTTTGGATTGATCGTTCATGCCAACATCGTATCCATGATATTGGATGAGGACTATATCAATACGATCGCTGATTGGGCCAAATACGTGATCGCTTTTCTTATATGTTTTTTAACGGTTGCGTTGTTCATCCTCATTGATAAGAATTTGCCAGCATGGTTTGATGCACTTTCCGTTACCATACAGTTGGTTGAATTGTTGCTTATTTCTTTCGTTATTATTTTTGCGTTTGCGTGGTGGAATTTAAAACTTGATCTGACGGTAGCCATAGCGGTTTCTGCCCTTGTGGGCCCCAGTTATGATATTTTCAAAAGTTTCCAGAACGAGATCAACAGGAGGCTTACTATTCGGAGGAACAAAGTATTAACTCCCTGACTATAGGATTGGCACGATTTTGACTAATTTAGGACTCAAACACCTTAAAAAAACAATGAAAAACGGTAAGAATTTAATCTTAGCAGGCGCTTTTTTGCTGAGTACGGTCGCTTTTGGACAGGATTATACATTTAAGGTACTCGCAAATAAAGGGGCAAATGAAGTAAAATCAGGAGACACCTGGCAGGCAGTAAAAACGGGGTCCAGCCTAAAGTCTGGCGATGAACTAAAAGTGTCAGAAAATGCCTATTTAGGGTTAGTCCATTCGTCAGGAAAACCTGTCGAATTGAAAGCAGCTGGAAATTATAAAGTGGCAGATCTTGCCGGTAAAGTAGGTGGCGGAACTACTGTATTGAATAAGTATACCGATTTCATTCTTAGCAGCAACTCTGCCGAGGCTAAGAAAAACAGGTTAAGCGCAACCGGGGCTGTGCACCGTGGTTTGGAAGATATTAAGGTTTATCTGCCCGAAAATCAGAATTCCGGTATCTACAATAACATTGCAATTATCAATTGGGAATCATCCAAGGCAGCAAGACCTTTCGTTGTCACCCTTAAAAATATGTTTGATGATGAACTCATGAAAATTGAAACAGCAGAAGCTTCTGTTCAAATCGATTTAAATGATTCAAAATTTGCGAACGAATCAGCCATTCTTGTTGAAGTAAAATCAAAGGCTGATCCTAAAAGCAAGTCTGAGCAACATTTGATTAAAAAACTTTCCGCTGCCGATCGTGAAAAGATTAAGAAATCAATGAGTACCGATATTCCTGCAGAAGTAGTACAGACTGAAACCCCTTTGAACAAGCTGCTCCTTGCCAGCTTCTACGAACAGAACAAGCTTTACATCGATGCGATCACTGCTTATGAACAGGCGATCAAGATGGCTCCGGATGTTCCTACATATGTTGAAGATTATGAGGAGTTTTTGTTGAGAAATAAATTGAAACCTGCTGCTAAATAATAGCAATCGACTCCTATAAAGAAAGAGCTTCCAGTCGGAGGCTCTTTCTATTTTACCAGGTTTAAGCTACAAGATCATTTTGCGTTTGGTAGGGAGTTTTATTGTTCTAATTTTGTGGACTACCCTAATCCCTTCTTTTATGAGCGTTTTGGTAAATAAAGACTCACGTGTTATTGTTCAAGGTTTTACCGGCACCGAAGGCACTTTTCACGCCAGCCAGATGATTGAGTATGGAACCAATGTGGTTGGAGGCGTAACCCCGGGAAAAGGGGGCCAGGTTCATTTGGATAGACCCGTTTTTAACACCGTAAAGGAGGCTGTAGAAAAAGCACAAGCTAATGTTACGATTATTTTTGTCCCTCCTGCTTTTGCTGCAGATTCCATTATGGAAGCCGCTGATGCAGGAATAAAAGTGATCGTGGCTATTACGGAAGGTATTCCTGTGCGTGATATGATGCTTGCCAAGCAATACATTAAAGACAAAGGAGTTACGTTGGTAGGACCGAATTGCCCCGGTGTAATCACTCCTGGCGAAGCAAAAGTAGGTATCATGCCTGGCTTTGTGTTCAAAAAGGGTAGAATAGGAATTGTGTCAAAATCAGGAACATTAACCTACGAAGCTGCTGATCAAATCGTGAAGGCTGGCTTGGGAATTTCTACGGCTATCGGCATTGGTGGTGACCCAATTATTGGAACCCCTACAAAGGAAGCTGTTGAGCTTTTAATGGAAGACCCTGAAACAGACGCTATTGTTATGATTGGCGAAATCGGAGGGAACTACGAAACCGTTGCCGCTCGTTGGATAAAGAAAAAAGGAAATAAAAAACCAGTTGTCGGTTTTATCGCTGGCCAAACCGCCCCTCCGGGACGAAGAATGGGACATGCGGGCGCTATCATTGGTGGAGCGGATGACACTGCTGCTGCTAAAATGAAAATCATGCGCGAGTGCGGTATTCACGTAGTGGAATCACCGGCTCTGATAGGTGAAACCATGGCGCAGCTATTGTCTAAGAAATAAGCATAGCCAATTTAAACTTACCTGGGTTAAAGTAATTCGTTTGCCAGGTTAGCCAGTTCAGAACGTTCACCTTTTTCGAGGGTAATGTGTGAATACAATTCATGATCTTTTAACCTGTCGATGATATACGATAAGCCATTACTTTGAGCGTCGAGGTAGGGTGTATCGATCTGGTGAATATCTCCCGTAAAAATAAATTTCGTGTTCTCTCCAGCCCGCGTGATGATGGTCTTCACTTCGTGGGGAGTAAGGTTTTGAGCCTCGTCAACGATAAAACAAATATTGGAAAGACTTCTTCCTCGTATGTAAGCTAAAGGAGTAATCACCAACTTTTCATTGGTAACCATTTCTGTGATTCGGGAGTATTCTTTATCACTCTCACTATATTGGTTCTGAATGAATTTGAGATTATCCCACAGTGGCTCCATGTACGGGTTGAGCTTCGATTTTATATCGCCGGGCAGATAGCCAATGTCTTTGTTGCTTAATGGTACGATGGGTCTTGCAAGATAGATTTGTTTGTACTCTCGCTTTTGCTCCAAGGCAGCAGCCAATGCAATTAACGTTTTTCCTGTTCCGGCTACTCCCTGGATAGATACCAGTTTAATTTCCGGTTTCAGTACAGCATGAATGGCAAACGTCTGCTCAGCGTTGCGTGGCTTAATGCCGTAGGCACTTCTCTTTTCCACTTGTTCCACCATGCCATTGGCAGAATTAAAAAAAGCGAGCACGGATTTTTTACCACTCCGCAAAATATAGTAGTGGTTCTTCATCGGCTTCTCCTTCTTCAATACTTCTTCGGGTGGACAGTAGCCTTTATCGTAGAGTAGATTAATGGCATCAGGATCGATATTATCAAGTACGGTGCTGCCCGTATAAAGTGAACTGATGTTTTGGATTTTGCCCGTAGTGTAATCTTCAGCATTGAGGCCTAACGCTTTTGCTTTAAGACGAAGGTTGATGTCTTTGGAAACGAGAATGACCTTTTTTCCTTTCTCTTCTTTTTGAAGATGAAGTGCGGCGTTTAGAATGCGGTGATCGGATTTTTCTTCGTCAAAAACTTTGTTGGCATCAATCTGACCGGTGCCGCCCGTTTCCATAATGACCTTGAAGTTCCCCTTTCCTTTTCCGTTGATAGGATTCCAGTGTTGTAACATCTGGTCTTTCGCCAACTTGTCAATGAGTCGGATAAACTCCCGCGCTTCAAAGTTCTTTGTGTCGTTGCCCTTCTTAAAATTATCAAGTTCTTCCAGTACAGTGATTGGAATACCGACATCGTGTTCGTCAAAGTTGAGGATGCTGTTGTGTTCGAAAATGATGACCGATGTATCAAGAACAAAAATCTTTTTCTCTTTCTTCGACATAGACGCTCAGGTTAGTTAAACCGATTTAATTAAAAAAAAATGCGGAGATACGTTTTCTTACAGTGGGCTAAAAAAACCTTGTAAGTATAAAACGTATCTCCGCATCTTTCTATTCAAACGAAAGCTAATAAAAGACAGGGATAAAAAGCAATGAAGCAAGGAAAGATTTTATTAAGAAATGATTTACCTCATGAACTCACCGTCTTGCATAAATATCACCTTTTTCTGTAGCCGTGATAGAGAGAACGTTTGCAAGAACCAGCAGAATTAGCTTTTTAGCTGCCTTGATCCTGTTTAGACCGGTAATGGTTTTGAACTCTTTCAGCGTAATCGTTTTGGAGACTTCGAGGTACTCCATCAATTTTTTTTCATGCTCGCCAAACATAAAGCGTATACCTTTGTCCAGCTTAGCTCTTCGGATAATTTCCTTCATTTCACGGCTTGCTTTTACGCTCATATCTTTTGCGCGTACGTAGGTTTCTTTTTCCTCAGTACTACGATGAAAGTAATATGGCCTCTTTTCGCCTTTGGGAATATCGAACCGGACAATGAAGTGCTTTTGCGAAAGCGGAATCAGGGATTCCTGGATCGGTATAGGTGGTTTGCAGTGGTTCTCTAATGCCTTATGGATAGCAAGTGATTCCTCTTCAGGATATGCCACACCGGGCATACTGCCGTCGTCGCTAACACCGATCAGTAAGGTACCGCCTTCTGTGTTTGCGAACGCAATCATCTCCCGAACTATCTTTTCCGGATGCGCTGCTTTACGCTTAAATTCAAGATGCAGCCCCTCTCCCTGAGAAACTAATTTTCTAAGATCAGCAACTTGCCGCGAATTATGCTTTACCGCCTCGGAAGGCTTCATCATCTTCGTCTGCATCGTCTTGAGTAGGCAGGTTGAACATGCTGCTGAGAAGATCTTTGAATTTATGACCCGTTGCCAAATTGTGTTTGCTAATCAAACTGAATTCAGCCAGACCATGTAATGCAAATTCCATTAAGAAAAGTTTTGTCACCACATCCTGTCCTTTATGAAATTCATTAATCAAATCACTCAGCCCTGGAACACTTTTTAAAGCTTTTTCATATTCGTCGTTGCGCATGTCGTGCAGTAAATCAATAGCATTACCGTCGCCGAACCAATTCGAGATTTTTTTGTAGGGACTTTTTTCTTTCTGTTTTCTGAATTTATCGGGATCTGGAAAGTAATTCACGAACTGAGAACGAATAGCCTTGCCCACCAGGTTGGCGGCTACAATGCCGGGTCCTTCCTGCTCACCTTCATACACCAGTTCAACTTTACCGGTAATGGATGGCAGCACTCCGATAAAATCGGAGAGGCGCATGGTCACATTTTTTTCCTGGTTAATGATACTTCTTCGTTCGGCGGCAGCGATCAAGCTTTCATAGGCTGATATCGTGAGTCGAGCAGAAACGCCGCTCTTGGCATCTACGTATTCACTCTTTCGTGCTTCAATAGCGATTTGCTCTACCAGGTCTTTGGCGATCTCAATGGTCGTTACAATTTTTTGCTGATCGCTGTTGATGCGCGCTTCCTGTTGTGTTATTTTCTTTCCAATCTCGAGTGTCTTCGGATAGTGGGTGATGATCTGACTGTCGATGCGGTCTTTTAGTGGTGTAACAATGCTTCCGCGATTGGTATAATCTTCCGGGTTTGCCGTGAACACAAAATGAATATCCAGGGGCAACCGAACTTTGAACCCGCGGATTTGAATATCACCTTCCTGCAAAATATTAAATAATGCAACCTGAATGCGAGCTTGCAAGTCGGGCAGTTCATTGATTACAAAAATGCAGCGATGTGCATGAGGAATCAATCCAAAATGAATTACGCGCTCATCGGAATAAGGCAGTTTGAGTGATGCGGCTTTGATAGGATCAACATCACCGATCAAATCTGCAATCGATACATCCGGGGTGGCAAGCTTTTCTGTATAACGTTCGTCACGGTGCATCCAGGTGATCGGAGTTTTATCACCGAGTTCAGCAATTTTATCTCGTCCAAATCGCGAGATGGGCAAGAGGGGATCATCATTAAGTTCTGACCCTTCGATCACGGGAATGTATTCGTCCAGAAGGTTAACCATGAGTCTGGCCAAACGTGTCTTTGCCTGTCCTCGTAGTCCTAACAAATTAATGTCATGACCTGCCAGCAAGGCACGTTCTACATCCGGTATGACCGTTTCTTCGTATCCCCAAATTCCCTGAAAAACATTCTCTTTGTTTTTGAGTTTCAGGATGAGATTGGTGCGAAGCTCTTCTTTAATGCTTTTTGATTTATACCCTGAGTCTTTTAGTTGACCTACTGTTTTTATTGTCTTGAAATCCGGCATCTCGGTTATGTTGGTTCGGTGGTTTTTCTATTACAGATTTTTTCTTCTATTCTTTTTGAAATCTTCGAAGACAAGATTTCCCAATCCCTGGAGGCTACTATAATAGGCATTGCCGTTATTCGCTTTTGTAAAGTCTCGCACAAAAGCTTTGAGATAAGGATCGGTAGCGATCATAAATGTAGTAACGGGAATTTTCAGTTTTCTTAACTGGCCAGCGAGATTAAGTGTCTTGCCAAGTATTTTATTGTCGAGACCAAAACTGTTTTTATAATACCGGATTCCTTCTTTGATACAAGTTGGTTTGCCATCCGTGATCATGAAGACCTGCTTGTTGGTATTTTTTCGTCTTCTTAAAATATCCATGGCTAATTCAAGGCCAGCAACCGTGTTGGTGTGATAAGGACCGACTTGCAAATAAGGAAGATCTTTGATTTCAATTTGCCACGCATCATCACCAAACACAAGAATATCCAATGTGTCTTTGGGATATTTTTTTGTAATCAACTCTGCCATTGCCATGGCTACTTTTTTTGCGGGGGTGATGCGATCTTCACCGTATAAAATCATCGAGTGGGAGATGTCAATCATGAGCACCGTGGAGGTCTGCGCTTTAAACTCACTCTCCATTACTTCCAAGTCATCTTCGGTCATGAGAAAATCCTCCAAACCGTGATTGATTTGTGCGTTCTTGATTGAATCCGTCATGGAGATTTGTTCTAAGGTGTCTCCAAATTCGTAATCCCGATTGTCTGTTGTCAATTCATCACCGCGGCCTGTGTGTGGCGTTTTATGATCACCTGTTTTTGATTTCTTAAGTTTCCCAAAAATCTCCTCCAATGCCGACTTTCTAAGATTTTGCTCACCCTTTGCATTGAGTGTAAGTTCTCCATCCGGACCTTTATCGCTGATATATCCGTTTTTTTTCAGATCTTCTATGAAATCACCAATTCCGTATTTGCCGTCGGTAAGTTTGTATTGTTTATCTACTTCTGTCAGCCACTGGAGGGCCTCAGCGACATTGCCCGAGGTAATTAAAATCAACTGCATGAATATCTTCAGCAATTCGTCAAAACCGCCCTTTTGGCCTTCGGGAGGTGGGGTAAACTTAGAGAATCGATAGCCTGGCATGCTGTTGAAGGATCGTTTTCAATTAAACCAATTATTCGGGCATTCTGTTTCTTTAAAAAATTCTTTTTTGGCAGATTCCGGATTTACACGGATTTGGCTTGGGGTCACCACCAAAAAATAGGCCATTGAATTAATGGAGCTATGTAATTAATTACAGAAAACTGAGAAAGTCAATTTCTGATTATGATGCTTTTTGAAGTATACGTACCTGTTCCGCAACCTACACCACCTATTCAAAGCTGCAGTGTAAACTGAAAAGCAGAGTCTAACCAAGGAGTTTGATCAAACCGGACAGCTTGAGCCGGTTGATATTTTTTATTTTGTGGACATGGTGCCAAACACATAATCCCACAATGGAGAAGATACACCGAAAACCACTTCTCCGTTTTTGTAGTGATGAATGCTGTGATTGACCCAAAGTATTTTAAGAAAGTTTTTAGGAGGCTGATACGCATGGATCATGTAATGAACTGAGATATAGGCTGAATATCCTACCAAAAAGCCTGGAAGGAAAGCAAATACCACATCACCCATTAATACACGGAAAATCAAAAGTAAAACGGTTGAGATTGTAATGCTGAGCAAGGGAGGCATGGCAAGACGCGTTTTATCCTTTGGAAATTCATGATGGACACCATGAATCGTATACTGTAATTTTTCTTTTGCCTGGGTGTAGGTGCTCATGTGAAATACATAGCGATGCATCAGGTATTCGACAAGCGTAAAAGCAAACATTCCGATGAAGAAGAACAACACGATGAATCCTAATGAAAGGGAGGTATGCGTTGCGCTCCAATAAAGCAAAGAGGTGGCATAAAGGGCAAAAATGGTCAACGGAACTGAAATATGGGTTCTGCTCAGTTTCTCAAGTATCGGACTCTTAAAAAGCACCTTCGTGCCACTGTTTTTGGGGTTTATATCTTCTGCCATACTGCAAAATTACATACTAGAAAAGAATGATCAATGATTAAATTCATAAAATGACCTGTTCAGCAGTTTTCTCAAGAATTTTTGAATAGAAGCGCTCATATAACGGCAGAATCTTAGAAATATCAAATTCTTTTGCGCGATTAAGGGCATTCTTTTTAAATGTAGGAAGATTGTTTCGATCCAGAATAAACAGGGCTTTTCTGCTCATATCCTCCACATCACCAACGTTGCTGAGAAACCCGGTTACACCCTGAATGTTCAACTCAGGAATACCACCAGTGTTGGAAGAAATCACAGGCACCTCACAGGCCATGGCTTCAAGGGCGGCCAACCCAAAACTTTCTTTTTCAGACGGCATTAAAAAAAGATCAGAAACCGAAAGTACTTCCTCAATGGCTTCCAGTTTGCCAAGGAATCGTACATCGTCACTGATGCCAAGGTGGCGGCTTTGATGTTCTGCTTCGGCTCGTTCGGGCCCGTCTCCGATCATCAGTAACTTCGCAGGAATTTCTTTGTGGATGTTATAAAAGATTTTTACGACATCATTGATCCTTTTCACAGCACGGAAATTTGATACGTGTACGATCAGTGCTTCGTCTTTCGGGCAAATGGCTTTTTTGAAATGATCTTTCTTTTGCTTTTTGAATTTTTCCAAATCAATGAAGTTGGGAATAACCTCAATTCCATTTTTAATGGGGAAAAATTCATACGTCTGTTTTTTAAGATCTTCAGACACCGCCGTTACCCCATCGGATTCATTAATGCTGAATGTCACGACAGGTTCGTACGATGCATCTTTGCCCACTAGGGTAATATCAGTTCCATGCAAGGTGGTGATGACAGGAATATAAATTCCTTGTGTTTTTAGAATTTGTTTTGCCATGTAAGCAGCAGAAGCATGAGGTATAGCATAATGCACATGGAGCAAATCCAGTTTCTCTTCTTTCACCACGCGCACCATCATGCTTGCCAGCGCAAGTTCATACGGGGGGTACTCAAAAAGGGGATAAGAATGAAAATCAACCTCGTGATAAAATAAATTCTCATTTAAGAAATCGAGACGCGTTGGCTGCGAATAAGTGATGAAGTGAACCTTATGACCTTGTTGGGCAAGCGCTTTTCCAAGTTCAGTGGCAACAACGCCGCTTCCTCCAAAGGTGGGGTAACAGACGACGCCGATCTTAATTTTCTGCACGATTCAGGGGTTTTAACTGGTTTAAACCAACTTTCAGGTCGTTTGGTTCGATTTTTTTGTATTGCTGATAGTTAAATATGGCCTGATAAATAACATCATGTATACGAGGACGTACATTGTCATTAATTAGTTTATTATTTTCCGCGACCGGATTTACACGATTCGATAAAAACACATAAACGAGATTAAACTCCGGATCCACCCAAACGCAAGTACCCGTGAATCCCGTGTGTCCAAAGGTTCTGGCTGAAGAATATCTTGACGTCGATCCATTGGTGTCGTTTAATGTCGGTTTATCCCAACCTAAACCTCTTCGGCTTTTTTCAAATTGCTTGTTGGTAAAGAATTCGACGGTCTCAGGCTTAAAATAACGCACCCCTCCGTAGCTTCCTTTTTGCAATAACATTTGATAGAGTTTGCCCAGATCATTGGCATTGCTGAACAAACCGGCATGTCCTGCAATTCCTCCATGCATGGCTGCACCCTGATCATGCACGTAGCCAATTAATAAAGATTTGCGGAAAAGCAGGTCGTTTTCAGTAGGAGCAATCTGTTGCGGCGGAAATTTTTTCAATGGAAGAAAACCGAGCGTGGAAGCACCAAGCGGCTCGTAAAGATTTTGATCAAGAAAATCCTGTATCGGTTGATTGGTGTATTTCTCAACAATGTGCTGCATGATATAAAAGCCCATATCGCTATAGGTATAATTATAAGGCGTGCGAATAGGTTTGTCGCGTACACGCGCCTTAATGATCCATTGCCACAAGCTGTCTTTCATTGATTTGGATGCAAACAACCCTTCAGATACCGGAAAAGGAAAATCAACACTTTCTGTATTGCTGTAGTACTCAGGAAGAGGTTGTCCGTCTTTCAGGGTTTGTGACCAAAAGGGAAGGAAAGGCCAAAGGCCTGCCTGGTGTGTGAGTATGTCTTTTAGTGTATAATCTTTTTTATTTGTTCCCTTTAATTCGGGGAGATAATAAGAAGCCTTTTTATTGATGTCCAGGAGGCCTTTTTCATAGAGGAACATCGTGCCTTGCAACGTTGCAGAAACCTTGGTAACAGAAGCAAGATCATAAAGGGTGGTATCTGTAACACTGGTTTGCTTGTCGTAACTAAGCCATCCGTCAGTTTCTTCCAGGATCACCTTTCCATCTTTGGCAACAAAGACAACGCTCCCTGGTGTGGCGCCTTGTGAAATAATTTCACTTGTAATGGTTTTGATTTTTTCCAATGTCTTGCTGTCTACGCCGGCTGCTTCAGGCAAAGTGTAACTGAAGCGATCTGTTTTTGTCGTTAGCACACTTTTCCCAACGGTTAATGAAGGTGAGATGGCGATGGGTAATACACCTTGTCCGGGCATGCCTCCAAAAATTATTTGAGCTGTTATTTTTTGAACAAGGTCATCCGGTGAGTAGCTGGCAATCATTGTCGCGACACCTTCAAAATTCTTCAGGTCGAAAACATTTCCAAAATGACAAAGGATGACCTTGTGATCAATGGCCAAGGTTCGGATAAAAATTGAAATTTCTTTTCCGGAAGCAAATGCAGACGGATAAACGCTGACAATGATCGTGCTCGCCGGCTGGATTTTTTTTGCAAACCCCGTTGTATCCGCTAGTGACTGAATTGAGAATTTTTTCAGTGTTGTGTACTTGGACAGGTAATGATTAAACTCATTCTTTCCATTACTTCCGATAGATAATGAAGTGAGTTGCTGATCATCGAGAGACAAGACAGGGATCATGGATTCGTTATTGCGAACAACTGTGATCGCCGCCTCCACGAGCTGGTGGTTAAGCAATTTAGCTTCCGCCGAGTTTAAACGACCTGCTAAATTATCAGTATCAATTTCCCTGCGTTCCGAAAGCCCGGCATCAAACTTGGCTGCCAGAATTTTTTTAACACTTACATCAAGTTGTTGACTCAGTGCGCGATCCTTTTTAATGGAACGTAAAATTTCTTTTATCGTCTGATTATTATTTTGCGGATCAATCAGTACGTCATGTTCAGCTAAAAAGGCAAGTTCTTCAGGTCCAGCACTTTTATTTTTTCCTATTTTTTTTTGTACTTCCGAAATATCAGCAAAGAGCAACCCATCAAATCCGTATTTATTCTTTAGTACACTGTTGTTAAAAAGTTTGGATACGGACGCGGGTACGATTTCTTTTTTATCCAACACAGAAAAATTCAAACCGGAGGTGAGCATTCCCCTTAGTCCTTCATTGATCATGAGGGGGTAAGGTGAAGAATCGAGAGTGGATAAACCCGTGGGATCGAATACCCTCAGACTGTCCGTTTTTTTATTTTGCTGATTGATAAGGTTTGTTGTTACCATGATACCATTTTCCTGCAGCCCGCTGATCAACGCTGTGGATTTAGCGATCGTCATCGATAGGTCGCTGCTGTAATGAAGAAGATTTTCACTCTGATTTTCCTGACTGAATTCAATGTCCATTTCCGGAGCGAAATTGATATGAATGCCTAGCAGCTTCATTTGCCGGGCAATTTCTTTTCCCATATCATAGATTAACGTGTCGTTGCGTATCGCCCCTAGTTGAAGAGGTTTTGGGAATTGAATGGTGCTGTCAAGAACTGGACCAAGTCCCCATTCTGCCCTCATACCGAGAAGCAAAGGCACATTGGCCTGGCGTTGCAGTTTGTTAATAAGTCGGGCATATGCCACCGGACTTCCCCCAGTGATTAAAAGACTACCAACATGGTGGTCTTTTAGTTCGCTTATTAATTTATCAATATCCTGGGCAGATGCGGAAGATGACAGAGGGAGCATGAAAAGCTGGCCTATTTTATCTTCGGGAGTAAGGGTTTGAAATATGCTATCTACCCACAGCGCTTTCTTGTCTTGTGCAAAGCCGGAACTGATTGAAAAAAAAAGCAGGATGGCCAGGGAAACTTTTTTTAACATCAGCAGGCAGGGATTTTTGTAATTGACTACGATTAACGGATTTTTGTACGCCTTGAAATTAAGACGCCTCCAAACAAGGTGCAAATGTGTATTATTCCGGGTCACAAAAATTAAGTTGAGGTTAAAATAAATTACTTTCAAAACCTACCACATTGATAACGAACGGTCATCGATACTCGGTATCTTTGGTTTTGTAATAATCATGCCAGACATTATCCAGCTTCTTCCCGATTCCATTGCCAACCAGATTGCTGCTGGCGAGGTAGTGCAACGTCCTGCATCAGCCGTAAAGGAGCTTATGGAAAATGCGATTGATGCACGGGCGACTACCATCACACTGATTGTAAAGGATGCCGGAAGAACACTGTTACAAGTGATTGATAACGGAACTGGCATGAGCGAAACCGATGCCCGTCTTAGCCTGGAACGTCATGCCACATCGAAGATCAGAACAGCAGAAGATCTTTTTACAATTCGCACCATGGGATTTCGCGGGGAAGCATTGGCTTCTATAGCCGCGGTTTCTCAATTTGAGATGAAAACACGAAGAGGTTCTGAAGAACTGGGAACCTGGCTGGTTGTGGAAGCGTCGGAAGTGAAGAAGCAGGAGCCCGTTGCCGCCGAAAAAGGAACCAGTATTGTCGTCAAGAATTTATTTTACAATATTCCGGCAAGAAGAAATTTTCTGAAATCAAACCCCGTCGAGTTAAAGCATATTATTGACGAGTTTCAGCGGTTGGCATTGGCGCATCCGGATATTGCCTTCAGTCTCATACAGGGTGATGAAGTAATTTTTGATCTTACACCAGCTAAGTTAGGGCAGCGCATTATCGCCTTGTTTGGTAAAACGTATCAGGAGCAACTTGCAGCCTGCCAGGAAGAAACTGAACTGGTGAAAGTAACAGGATATATCGGTCGGCCGGAGTTTGCACGTAAGACCCGGGGAGAGCAATTCCTTTTTGTCAATAACCGATTTATCCGCAGTAATTATTTGCATCATGCTGTGATGGGAGCTTTTGAAGGGCTTTTACCTGAGAATAGTTTTCCTTTCTATGTCCTTTTCATGGAGATTGATCCACGCCACATCGATGTGAACATTCATCCGACGAAGACAGAAGTAAAATTTGATGATGAGCGTGCTGTGTATGCCGTTGTACGATCGGCCGTGAAGCAGGCATTGGGTGCCCATAATCTCACGCCAACGATCGATTTTCATGCAGATATCAATCTTGTGAATAAGATGAATACCCAGGTGTTCTCTAAAGAACAGTATTTTGATGAACAACTGGGTACATCGCTGCAACGCTCAAACCTTGAAAATTGGGAGAAGCTATTTGAAGATAAACGCGATCATTCATCCCTGTTCAGCAAGCCCGAACCGAATCACCACACGACAATGCGTTTCGAAAGTTCGATGAATCAACAAGAGCATGTTCATTTACCGGAAGAAAAAATCGTCTTTCAACTTCAGCATAAATACGTCGTGAGGGCAATGAAAAGCGGCTTGATGATCATTGATCAACAGGCAGCCCATGAACGCGTACTATTCGAAAAGTTCGTGACACAAATGAAAGGTACCCCCGAATCAAGCCAGCAGAGTTTGTTTCCGCAGGTGGTGGATTTAAGCCCGGCCGATTTTGCATTGGCAATGGAAATACAAAAAGAGATTATCGCTATAGGCTTTCGGTTTGAATTATTTGGCAAAAACTCATTGTTGATCTCGGGAATGCCCACGGGTATTCATGGAGACGAAAAAGAAATTTTTGAGGGGCTTTTGGAGCAGTTTAAAAAGAATCAGGCAGAGTTGACTTTACCCTTGCATGAAAACGTTGCACGGTCGTTGGCTAAACGTGCATCTATAAAAACGGGAGATCCTTTAGAAAAAGAAGAGATGGAGGCATTGGTAGCAGGTTTGTTTTCGAGTGCTAATCCCAACTTTTCACCAGAAGGAAAGCCAACATTTTTTATTTTTGACACGTTAATGGCAGACGGGTATCTAAATCGCAGATAATTAACAGAATTTACGTAAATCGAACAGCATGTTTAATCTCAGTCCTGTAGTCAGGAATATCATTATTATTAATGTGGTCATCTTCCTGCTGCAGAACCTTGCTGCTGGTTTGTACGTCACAGAATATATTTCATTGTGGGATATTCATTCCCCGATGTTCAAGCCGTATCAATTTTTTACATACATGTTTGCTCATGGCAGCTTCATGCATATATTTTTCAATATGTTGGCACTTGCTTCTTTTGCACCCATTCTCGAAAATTATTGGGGTGATAAGAAATTCCTGATTTTCTATATCGTCACAGGTATCGGGGCAGGGGTGCTGTACGCAGTGGTTAATTACTTTTTCTTTCCAGGAGCGGGCGGACCCATGTTGGGTGCATCGGGCGCGATTTATGGAATCTTGATGGCGTTTGGTATGATGTTTCCGAATTTGGAGCTTATGCTTTTATTTCCACCAATTCCGTTAAAGGCCAAGTATATGGTATTTGTAATGGGCTTTATAACCTATGCCCTGGACAGAACCGGAGGTGTTGCTCACTTGGCTCACTTTGGTGGCGCACTGGTAGCGTTTATTATTATCCGGGTCTGGAGGAGTCAGGGACAGATTTAAGGGAAAAAAGTTAATGGTTACTAGTTAATAGAAAGACGTGATATGTAATGACGAACTTTGGAACTTTAAACCTGACGATTAGCTTTTTAATAATTAACTGATAACAAAAAAAGTGTTAGAAGAATTTAAAAACGCATTTCAACGGCATAACAATGCCCATGTTCAGTTGATCATCATTAATGTGGTGATCTTCGCTGTGTTGGCGGTGATTTATGTTTTTTCAACCGTCTCTGGATTTGAATCTGTATTTACAGCCATTCACGATCAGTTTCTCATTCCACCGCGATTCACGGAATTCATCACACGCCCCTGGACAATCCTGACATATGGATTTGCTCATAGCGTAACGGATATTTTTCACATCCTGTTCAACATGCTTGCCTTGTATTGGTTTGGCCGTTTATTCATTGAATATTTAGGCAGTGACAAGTTGGTGGCTGTGTACGTATTGGGTGCTGTAGCCGGGGGTATTGTCTATTTATTAATGTTTAATACTATTCCCTTTTTTATTGAACGTTCGGCTTTTGCAGGAATGGTAGGTGCATCAGCAGCGGTGTTCGCCGTGATGGTCGCTACAGCAACTCTTCTCCCGGATTACACATTTCACTTGCTTTTCATTGGACCGGTACGAATCAAATACATTGTAGCTATTTATATCGTGATATCTTTCATAGGAATTGTTGGTCCAAATAACGGCGGAAATCTTGCACACCTCGGTGGGGCCTTGATGGGTTTTGTTTACATGAAGCAACTTCAGGTGGGTGTTAACTGGGGAGGATGGATTACTTCGGTAATCAATTGGGTTAAAAATTTATTCAACCCGAGTCAAAATGTAAAGGTTACATATCGCAAAAAAGAAGAGACGACTTCAAAGTCAAAATCATTTTCGAAATCATCCCAGGCTGAGATCGATTACATCCTCGATAAAATATCTGAGAAGGGATACGAGAGTCTTTCCAAAGATGAGAAAGAAAAGCTTTTCAATGCGAGCAAGAAGTAGTTTTAGAGTTATTAGTTAATAGTTAAACGGAGAGCTTGCACTTCTAAGCTATTAACGGATAACAATTAACTGTTCTACGTGATCAGTTTGGCTATACCAAAGGCCGCTGCCGCAGCAAGTGCCCCCACTAACGCTACACGCATTGCTCCTTTAAATAAAGGTTGACCAGTAAGCTTGCTTTTAATTAAACCAAAAAGGACAAGACAAATAAGGGTCATTATTGTAGAGTAGATCAATCCGTCCTGAGCTGTATTAGTGAAAAAGTACGCACTCAAGGGAATCATTCCCCCAATGACATAGCTGATCCCGATTACAAAAGCACTTTGACGTGCACGGTTTTTATCAGGACGCTCAAGGCCCAGTTCGAAACGCATCATGAAGTCCACCCATTTCTTTGGGTCTTTGGCCATCTGGTTGGCAATCTTATCCTGCGTTTCTTCATCGAGACCATACTCCGCAAATATTTCTTTGGTTTCTCGGATTTCTACGTCATGTAGTTTTTCAATTTCTTCGTACTCTCTTTTTTCCTCGGTATCGTAATGTTCTATTTCAGTTTGACCTGCAAGATATCCACCCAATCCCATGGCAATGGAGCCTGCCGCTATTTCTGCGAGGCCTGCAGTGATCACAATCGAGGTCGAATCAACAGCCCCGCTAAGTCCGGCAGCTAATGCAAATGGGACAGTAAGCCCGTCGCTCATGCCAATGACGAAATCACGAACGACTGCAGAGGATTGGAAATGTTTTTCTTCGGTGGCTATCGCCATTGGGATTTATGGGATTAAGGGATTATTGGATTTTTGATTCGATGGAATTGTGCTTGGCATTTTGTTTTTCGGGTGTCTTAGCCTTTTTACTTCGAGACTTCTCGCTTCGAAGTTAATCAGCAAGCCTTTGTCGAGTTTATAGGCAACAAGATAATTAAGTCCTTGCGCTAAATGATGATCATTCATCTCGGTGACAGCTTTTAACTCAAGCATGATTTCATTTTCTGCTAAAAAATCAACTCTACGCATTCCAATATTTACATTTTCATAGTAAATGTCCATTTCAAGTTCGCGCGCAAATAAGAGGTTTGATAATCCAATAAATCCAAATCAAGATTTATTTGCAAGTTGTCCACAAGCCGCATCAATATCCTTACCTCTGCTTTTTCGCACACGAGCCGTTATGCCGTTGCGTTCGAGCAAGTCGATGTACATGCTAATGGACTCCTGTGAGGCTTGCTGAAACTCACCATCATCGATGGGATTGTATTCGATGAGATTTACTTTTGACGGAATCACTTTGCAAAACTTTAAAAGCGCTTGCGCATCTTTTTCTTTATCGTTTATGCCTTTCCACACCACGTATTCATAAGTCACTTTGCGTTTTGTTTTATCATACCAGTAACGCAATGCATCAGCAAGTTCTTCCAATGAATTGGTGTCATTGATGGGCATGATGGAAGAACGTGTCTCATTCACTGCGGAGTGAAGGGACACGGCAAGATTAAATTTCACACCATCATCCGCCATTTTTACAATCATTTTGGCAACACCTACAGTAGAAACCGTGATGCGCTTGGTGGCCATGTTCAGTCCTTTCTGAGAAGTGATCTTTTCAATAGCAGCTGTGACGTTCGCATAGTTGAGTAGCGGTTCACCCATGCCCATAAATACTATGTTCGTTAATGGCCTTCCAAAAAATTGCTCAGCTTGTTCTTTAATGGCAGCCACCTGATCATAAATCTCATCTGGACTAAGATTGCGCATGCGTTTCAAGCGAGCAGTAGCGCAAAACTTGCAGGCGAGACTGCATCCTACCTGAGATGAAACACAGGCCGTAATTCTTTTTTCTGTTGGGATGAGCACCGACTCAACAATTAGTCCGTCATGTAAAGTGACCGCATTCTTAATTGTACCATCGGAACTCCGCTGCATGGTATCAACCTTGATGTGATTAATCACAAAGTGCTCTTTCAACAACTCGCGCGTAGGTAACGACAGGTTAGTCATCTGTTCGAAGCTTTTTGCAGACTTCATCCACAACCATTCGTGAACCTGCGTAGCACGAAATGCCTTATCTCCTTTTGAGATGAAAAAATCTTTCAACTCATCAAGACTAAGTTTTCGAATATCGCGCTTGATTATGGTTGCTTCTATCATTCTGTGATGTCTATTTCACTTTGGAAAACACTTTTACTTCACAGTCACGAACAGCATCATGAATACGCAATGTGGAAGTACCAAGTTCGTCAAGAATAAATCGTTTCGTAATAATCCCGGATTTCTTATCTAAAAAATGCAATTCCGTTCCTTCTATCTTCCAGCGAAAAGTGTTCTTTGAGCTTCCTTTTTTTGTGCCGGAGGAGAAGATTCCTTCTTCGCCTCTTCCTTTCGCATCAAATGTTATGAGCTTGGCGACTCCACTTCTGGAACTGCCGCCCATGCTACTCTCCAACTCGTTTTCAGTACTGCTTTTTTCAAATTGAGTCTGGAAGCACGTCTTTTCTTCCGTCAGTTGCCAGGTGCCAACGATTGATTGAGCTTGCAAACTCAAAGCAAAGCAACTAATCATCAAAGTGAGTAAGATTTTCATAACGGTTACAAATTTAAGTTAAATTCAAGCGCGATTTTCAATTAAACAGAACATCGAAAAAATTCATTCATGCAAAAGAGCAATGCAATCATTATTACGGCGGGGTATCTCGATTCGCCTAGTGGAAAGACAGCCCATGGATTAATACGAGGTACAGACCGATTTACTATTTTGGCAGTAATAGACGAAAAGCATGCCGGAAAAGATGCAGGTAAAATGCTGGATGGAAAAAAGAGGAATATCCCGATTTATGCTTCAATTTCCGACTTTATCAAAGCATCTAAGGATGTTGCGAAGTATTGTATCGTGGGGCTTGCCACCAAAGGAGGTTTTATTCCGGATTCTTTACAGGTCATTCTTAAAGTCGCCCTCGAAAACGGACTTAGTCTCGTTAATGGCCTGCACGACTATGTTTCAGATCACCCCGAATTAGCCAACCTCGCAATGCAAAATGGTTTGGAGATCATTGACGTTCGTAAACCAAAGAAATTCAAAGAGCTTCATTTTTGGTCGGGAAATATTACAAAAGTGAAATGCCCAAAGATTGCCGTGTTGGGCACAGATTGTGCGATGGGCAAACGCACCACCACGCGATTCCTAACACAGGCCATGCGTGATGCAGGGTTTAACGCGGAGATGATTTACACAGGCCAGACAGGTTGGATGCAGGGTGCGAAGTATGGATTCATTTTTGACTCTACCCTAAATGATTTTATCTCCGGAGAGTTGGAATATGCTGTTGTTCAATGTTGGGAAGAACAACAACCCGATATCATTTTTATCGAAGGTCAGTCAGCGTTAAGGAATCCCAGTGGTCCGGCCGGTTCTGAATGGATTGTATCGGCTGCAGCCAATGGGGTGGTGTTGCAGCATAGTCCTATTCGCAAACAATATAAAGACCTGGAATATTATCCAGCTTATTTGCCAACACTTAAAGATGAAATTGAACTGATAAAAATCTATGGAGCTCCAACGGTAGCCATTGCAGTCAATTCGGCAAAGATGAAGGAACAGGAAGCTCGGAATGCGGCTGCAGAGTATGAAAAAGAGCTAAGTATCCCAGCAGTACTTCCCTTGGAAGATGGCATGGAGCGGCTGGTTCCGCTTTTTAAGAAGATGATTGAACAAGCTAAAATGTAATTTTCTCAATACTGATTACTTACTACTTTTTATTCGTTGAATGAAAATAAAAAACATTCGTACCTGGTCTGTTGATTTGGGAAATACCCGCCCTTATACCATCGCATTCAAAACCATCGACAAAGTGATGAATGCATTTGTTGAGATAATGTTGGAAAATGGCCTGACGGGGATTGGTTCAGGCAATCCAAGCGAGTATGTCACGGGAGAAAGTCTTGCCAGCATGATAGCAGCATTGGAAGAGAAGAACCTTCAATTCTTAGTGGGTCGTGATATACGTGAGATCAATTCACTTCTTTTTGATGTATGGATTCAGTTTCCAAATAATCCCGCAGCACGGGCGGCCATCGACATCGCGGTGCATGATGTGTTTACAAAATACCTGGGAGTGCCCTTAGTAAAATACCTTGGACAGAAAATAAAATCCCTTCCGACTTCAAATACCATTGGAATTAAAAATGTTGAAGAGACGCTTAAAGAAGCGAAAGACTATGGTGAGCAAGGCTTCAAAGTATTGAAGGTGAAATTGGGAAAAGATCTTGAAGAAGATATCGAGCGGATTGTAAAGCTGCGCGAAATGTTTGGAAGTAAATTCATTATCCGCATCGATGCTAATCAGGGATACACCGTGGATCAAACCATAGAATTTTACAACAAAACCCTTCACCTTGATGTAGAGTTGATCGAACAGCCTTTGCCAGCTAAAGCGATTGCTCAAATGAAGGGTTTCCCGGATGAGATCAAAAATAAAATTGCGGCCGATGAATCCTTACTTACGCCTAATGATGCCGTTACGCTAGCCAAACCTCCTTATGCCTCGGGTATTTTTAATATTAAACTCATGAAATGTGGAGGTGTGAGTCAGGGATTGAAGATAGCTGACATTGCACAGTATGAAGGCATAGATCTTTTTTGGGGCTGTAATGACGAGAGTATCGTGAGTATTACCGCTGCGCTCCATGCCGCATTTTCATGTACAAACACAAAATATATCGACCTGGATGGCAGCCTGGATCTTGCCCGTGATGCTGTGCGTGGAGGATTTATCCTGAAGGATGGCGTGATGTCTTGTTCTGAAAAACCAGGCCTTGGTGTTGACCTGGTTTAATGAGATTCAAGATCGCGCAAAAGATCTCGAAGGGTTGAAAACGCTTTTCCGTTGGCTGCCCATTGTGTTGCATGAATTTTTACCTCAACTCCTTCCTGAGAATTGATATCAAACCCTGAACGCTCTATAGCATTTTTGGTCCACAAATACGTTGATCCTTCTCCCACCAACTTAATCTTGATTCCGCGATAGGCGTGATGTTCAACCTTGCCTGATTTTAAATCGAAACCTTTGAATTGAAATACCTGATCAATCGCGCCATTCAGCACCAGGTCTTCCGGTATTCCAACGTCGATTGCTCTATCCGGCTTGGCGAGCCAAATCAGATCGGCAGTTTGCAAAGCAAGATCAAGTTCGTGAGTGGCTATTAAAATAGCTTTACCTTCAACGCGGGCCAGGCGCCTTAACAAATTCATGATCTCTACGCGATTGTTCAAATCAAGATGTGCCGTGGGTTCATCAAGCAATAGAACGGGAGTTTGCTGTGTCAGGGCACGCGCAATCATCACCAGCTGCATCTGACCATCACTCAACTCATAAAGTTTTTTATCGAGTAAATCCTGAATATGCACCGTAGATACTGCTATATCAATCACGGTTTGATCTTCTTCGCGAAGCGAGATACTCCAATCCAAATAAGGATAACGACCATAGGTAATTAACTCCTGCACGGTCATGTGTGAAGTGGAAATCTTATCGGTTAAAACAACAGCAACGTTTTTTTCATCAATTCCCGAAACATTTCCAGCAAGTGGTTTTTGCAAACCCGCAAGCGTTCGGATCAGGGTAGATTTACCAATTCCGTTAGGCCCCATAAAGCAAACCAATGCGCCAGGATGAAGAGCAAGATTAATGTTTTCAAAAAGCGATTTATCTTTTGAATATCCAATAGTCAGATGGTGAGTCTGTATAAGCGGGTTTCTATCCATAAATTACATCTTTATGGTTTTACTCCTCATAATTACCCAAATCACCACAGGCGCACCTACTAATGAAGTCACTGCGTTAATTGGAATAATCCTCGCACCCCCCGGTACTTGTGCCACGATATCACAAAACAAGAGGAGCATGGCTCCTCCTATCATTACGGTAGGAATTAATATTTTATGATTTGAGGATGGAACAATAATTCTTACCAAATGAGGAACAGCCAATCCCACAAAAGCAATTGGGCCACAGAATGCAGTTACAGCTCCAACCAACAAACCGGTAGCAGAAACAATGATCAATCGCGATCGCTTAATATTAATGCCCAGGCTTTGCGCATAGTTTTCTCCAAGCAGCCAGGTGTTTAACGATTTTATTGATGAAAAGGCAAGTATTCCTCCGGCGAGAACGATAATACTCAATACCAGAATCTCTTTCCAGCTTGTATTTCCCACGCTTCCAAAGGTCCAGATCACAAAAGCCTGCAACTCCTCGGCTTTACTTATGAACTGTAAAACACTCACAATAGAAAGGGTAGCAGCGCTTAACATGAGTCCGATAACCAATAGCGTAGCATTGTCCCGGATGCGTTGAGCAATGACGATAACCAGCAAAAAGACCAATATGCACCCAAACGAAGAGGCCCCAGCAATGATCCAGGGATTTGCAATAAGATCAGAAACAAAAAACAAGGATTGGCCCGCCAGCAGCAGAATAGCCACCATCAAACTTGCTCCGGCACTCAATCCTAATACATCCGGACCAGCCAATGGGTTCCTAAAAAAGGTCTGCATCATCAAACCGCCAGCAGCAAGTGCCGCACCCGCGATAACACATGTGACCGCCTTAGGAAGGCGGAAAAGCCAGATAATATTCGAGGCTGAAGACTCCCTTTCCTGGCTAGCAAAGATCGAAAGCACTTCACTTAAGGGTATTTTAACCGCGCCCAGTGAAATATCGATCAGGAAAAGAATCGTCAAACCTGCCAGAAGCAAAGTGCCTTGCCAATACCACCGTGGATTGTTCTTCATAGAAGCTGAAAAGTACTTCGTTTTTGGGTTTCAATAAAGGGAACTCAATTAAACTGACCGGAGTTAAATTTTATGATCGTAACTTGCTGACAATGAACAAGGAACATACCCTTAAATGCAAGGATTATTCGAACTTCCGAAATCCTTCATAAAATTTTGAAACCCGCATTTGGTAACTATACTTTAGTTCCTATCTTTGCAGTCCTTTTTACGGGGCAAAACCCTTAAAATCAGTTAAAAACAAGCAAAATAGGTTTCAACCATGCCTGGAATTATAGGAAAAAAGATAGGAATGACCAGCGTATTCGGCCCAACGGGTGAGAATATCTCTGTTACTGTCATACAAGCTGGCCCATGCGTGGTCACTCAAGTTAGAAGCCAGGAAACTGACGGATATAAAGCATTGCAATTAGCTTTTGGCGAAAAGAAAGAAAAGAATACGCCTAAGGCCATGCAAGGTCATTTCAAGAAAGCAAACACAACACCTAAGAGAAATCTGGTTGAGTTCAGAGATTTCGGTACTGAGTTCGATGCTTTCGCAGAATTAGGAAAAGAAGTTCGTCTTCAGGATGTATTTGCTGAAGGTGATTTTATTGATGCAATAGGTACTTCAAAAGGTAAAGGATTTCAAGGCGTTGTAAAACGTTATGGTTTTGCCGGTGTTGGTGGCCAGACTCACGGTCAGCACAACAGGCTAAGAGCTCCAGGTTCTATGGGTAATGCTTCTTTTGCTTCACGTGTTATAAAAGGAAAGCGTCTTCCGGGACGTATGGGTAGCGATCGTATCAAAACCACAAACCTGCAAGTGGTGAAAATCATGGCAGACCAAAATTTGATTTTAATAAGTGGTTCCGTACCCGGAGCTAAGAACTCAACGATAATTCTGCAAAAGTAATGGACATAGCAGTAGTAAAATTCAGCGGTGCACAAGCCGGACGTAACGTCAGCCTTTCGCAAGACGTTTTTGGCATTGAGCCGAATGATCAGGCAATTTACCTGGATATAAAAAGTTACTTGGCCAACCAGCGCCAGGGAACAGCAAAATCCAAGCAAAGAAATGAGATCTCAGGTTCTTCCAAAAAATTGAAGAAGCAAAAAGGAACAGGTGGTGCCCGTGCGGGTAACATCAAGAATCCTCAGTTCAAAGGCGGTGGACGTGTATTCGGTCCTCAGCCTCGTGACTACTCATTCAAGCTGAACAAGAAAGTGAAAGATCTTGCAAGAAGATCGGCACTTACGTACAAAGCAAAAGACAATTCAATTTCTATCGTTGAGGATTTCAATCTCGACGCCCCGAAGACAAAACAATATCTGAGCCTGCTGAAGTCACTATCATTTACGGATAAGAAGACTTTGTTGGTTCTTCCTGAGCTGAACAAGAACGTTGTGCTTTCTGGCAGAAACGTTAAAAACACAAAAGTCATCACTGCTTCACAAATCAATACTTATGATGTATTGCATGCGGATCAATTGATTTTGGTGGAAAGCTCAATTTCTAAAATTGATAACCTTTTAAATAAACAGTAGTCATGAGTATTTTAAAGAGACCACTGGTTACTGAAAAAGTTTCTGCCCTGAATGAAAAAGGCAAGTATGGCTTCATTGTGGAGAAGACTGCAAATAAGGTAGAGATTAAAAGTGCCGTAGAAAAAATGTATAACGTAAACGTTGAGAAGGTCAACACACTGAGTGTGATGGGCAAGCAAAAATCACGTTTTACGAAAGCAGGTGTATTGGCAGGCCGCAAGGCACATTACAAGAAAGCCATTGTTACGTTGGCTGCAGGCGAAGTAATTGATTTTTATAGCAACGTATAATATATAGAGCGATGGCGTTGAAAAAACTTAAACCAACCACTCCAGGCAGTCGTCACAGACTTTCTCCTGGTTATGATGATATCACGGAATCAAAGCCGGAGAAGTCATTGTTGACTACACTGAAGAAGACAGGTGGTCGTAACAGCGAAGGCCGTATGACGATGCGCTACATTGGCGGTGGTCACAAGCAAAAGCTAAGAACCATTGATTTCAAACGCGATAAAGTTGGTGTTCCCGCTATCGTAAAGTCAATTGAATATGATCCAACACGTACAGCTCGCGTAGCAAAACTGTATTATGCTGATGGATTTAAATCATACATCATTGCTCCAAACGGATTGAAGGTTGGTCAAACAGTAGAATCAGGAGAGAACGTTGCACCCGAAGTTGGTAATGCACTTCCTCTTTCTAAGATTCCATTGGGTACCATCATTTATAATGTTGAGAACAAGCCAGGTAAAGGTGCTTCTATCGCTCGCTCTGCTGGGACTTTTGTTCAATTGCTTGCACGCGAAGGAGAGTATGCAACCTTGAAAATGCCTTCAGGTGAAATGCGTACAGTACTTTCTCGTTGCATGGCAACGGTAGGAACTGCTTCAAATGCAGATCACATGAATGAAAGTGTTGGTAAAGCAGGTCGCAGCCGTTGGAGAGGTATTCGTCCACGCACAAGACCAGTAGCGATGAACCCGGTCGATCACCCGATGGGTGGTGGTGAAGGTAGAGCTTCAGGAGGTCATCCAAGATCACGTAATGGTATTATCTCTAAGGGCAAGAAGACTCGTCACCCGAAGAAATATTCAGATAATCTAATCATAGCTAGAAGGAAGAAATAATGGGAAGGTCAGTAAAAAAAGGTCCATACCTGGACGCACGAGTGGCAAGCAAAGTGCAAGCCATGGAGCAATCAGGAAAAAAATCGGTGATCAAAACCTGGTCACGCAGATCAACCATTACTCCTGATCTTATCGGTCACACCTTCGCGGTGCATAACGGAAATAAATTCATTCCTGTTTACGTAACAGAAAACATGGTGGGCCATAAGCTGGGTGAGTTTTCATCGACTCGCACGTTCAAGGGTCACTCTGGCAATAAGAAAGATAATGCAGTTTAATCCTGAGTCATGGAAACGGTAGTAAAAGAAAAGAAGACAAAGAGATCAGTAGTAAAGAGAACCAAGTTGGCGCTTGTGAAAGAAGCTGCTAAGAAAGGTGCTGCTACTGCATACATGAAACAGGTGCCAAGTTCTCCTCGCAAGATGAGATTGGTAGCAGACCTGATCCGCGGTCAGCGTGTCAGCTATGCATTGAGCTTGTTGAAATACGAAGCACAGCATGCAGCTGCTAAAATGGAGAAGTTATTACTTTCTGCCATCAGCAACTGGGAAGCAAAAAACACAGAGGTGAAGCTGGAAGATGCTAACCTCGTGGTGAAAGAAGTTTTTGTAGACGGTGGTCGCCAATTGAAAAGATTGAGACCAGCACCACAAGGACGTGCTCACCGTGTGAGAAAAAGATCAAACCACGTAACACTGGTTGTGGATAGTGCGCCTGTTAAGGAGGCCAAAGTAAAAAGTTCTGTAGCTAAAGAAACAAAGGAATAATGGGACAGAAAATTAATCCGGTAGGGTTTAGATTAGGGGTTATCCGCGGTTGGGATTCAGCTTGGTTTGGCGGTGGAAGCTTTTCTGATAAACTGGTTGAAGATCAGAAGATCAGAAAGTATGTTGACGCACGTATCACCAAAGGTGGTATCTCTAAAATCGTCATCGAACGTACATTGAAACGCATCACGTTAACCATCCACACTGCTCGTCCCGGCGTTGTGATTGGAAAAGGTGGTACTGAAGTCGATAAGATCAAGGAAGAATTAAAGAAGTTGACGAACAAGGATGTTCAGATCAACATCTTCGAAATAAAACGTCCTGAACTGGATGCCAAGCTTGTAGGTGAGTCAATCGCACAACAATTGGAAGCCAGAATTTCTTACCGCAGAGCGATGAAGCAAGCGATTGCCTCAACCATGCGTGTAGGTGCAGAAGGAATTAAAGTAAAAGTATCCGGTCGTTTGGCTGGTGCTGATATGGCCCGTGCCGAGCAATACAAGGAGGGAAGAATTCCTCTTCACACACTTCGTGCTGACATCGATTATGCTTTGTCTGAAGCGCAAACAGTGTATGGTAAGATCGGTATCAAAGTATGGATATTTAAAGGAGAGATTTTTGGAAAGCGTGATTTGTCACCTAACGTAGGTATGATGAGCAATGCTTCCGGGGAAAATAAACAAGGTGGTGGTGCTCCAGGCGGAGAACGCAGAAGTGGCGGACCAAGAGACAGAAATGATCGTGGTGGCGACAGAGGTGGAGATCGCAGAGGACCCGGAGGCGCAGGTGGAAACCGTGGAGGTGCTGGTGCAGGAAATCGTGGTGGTGCTGGTGCAAGCCGCGGTGGAAAAAGATAATTTAGGTAGAACTTATATAGTGTTAGTTTAGAAAAGCAGATTCATCATGTTACAGCCTAAGAGAACGAAATTCAGAAAGATGCATAAAGGCCGTGTTAAGGGCTTGGCCACAAGAGGTCATTCTATTGCCTTTGGTCAGTTTGCATTGAAAGCAGTAGAAGGAGGTTGGATCACAGCCCGTCAGCTTGAAGCAGCTCGTGTTGCGGTAACCCGTGCCATGAAACGTGAAGGCCAGGTTTGGATTCGCATTTTCCCTGACAAACCTATTACCATGAAGCCAGCCGAAGTTCGTATGGGTAAGGGTAAAGGAGCTCCTGAATATTGGGTAGCCGTGGTGAAGCCAGGTACTATTTTGTTTGAAGCAGGTGGTGTGAATATCGCCACTGCGAAAGAAGCATTAGGTCTTGCTGATGGTAAGCTTCCGCTGAAGACCAAATTCACGATTGCGAGAGATTACGTTGAAGCAGTAGCAAAATAATAAGTCATGAAGAAGAGTACAGAAATAAAAGGATTGGGTGTAGCTGAGTTGAATGAAAGATTCGCCAGCGAAACCGAAGCATTGCGCAAATTAAAGTTTGCTCACAAGGTTTCTTCAATTGAAAATCCGATGAAGATAAAAGAAACGCGTAGAACCATTGCGCGCATTAAAACAGAATTGAGAGCTAAGGAACTCCAAAAGTAATTTGTCATGGAAGAAAGGAACCTAAGAAAAGAGAAGATCGGTAAAGTAGTCAGCAATAAGATGACGAAGAGTATCACCGTGGCGGTTGACCGTAAGGTGAAGCACCCGATCTATGGAAAATTCATGAACAAGACTACCAAGTTCATGGCGCATGATGAAAAGAACGAAGCCGGTATCGGTGACACAGTGCGTGTTTCAGAAACCCGCCCGTTGAGCAAGAACAAGAGATGGAGATTAGTAGAAATCATTGAAAAAGCGAAGTAATCATGATACAAACCGAATCAAGACTAACAGTTGCAGATAATAGTGGAGCCAAAGAAGTGCTTTGCTTGCATGTGCTGGGAGGTACAGGCAGACGCTCAGCGAGCGTAGGTGATAAAATTGTGGTTACAATTAAATCAGCACTTCCTACCAGCCAGGTGAAGAAGGGTACAGTTTCAAAAGCTGTTATTGTTCGCACCAAGAAAGAAGTAAGAAGAAAAGACGGGTCATACATTCGTTTCGAAGATAACGCCGCTGTATTGTTAACAGCTCAGGATGAACCTCGCGGTACACGTATTTTCGGTCCGGTAGCACGTGAACTAAGAGAGAAGCAGTTCATGAAGATTGTATCATTGGCTCCAGAAGTATTATAAGTTATGGAAAGGAAATTAAACAAACAGCCTAAGCTGAATATCCGCAAGGGCGACACCGTGATGGTGATAGCAGGAAACTACAAGAGTACACCCACGAAGATCAATTCTGGTAAGGTACTTGAAGTAATTCTTGATAAGAATCGTGCAATTGTGGAAGGACTTAACCTGGTGACAAAACACCAGAAGCCAACTGCGGGTAAGCCAGAAGGAGGCATTAAGAAAATGGAAGCTTCCATACACATCAGTAATTTAAAACTTATTGATCCAGCTACTGGAAAGGGAACACGCGTAGGCAGAAAGCTAAACGCGGAAGGTAAACTTCAGAGATATTCTAAGAAAACAGGAGAATTTATAAAAAATGGCAACGCCTAGATTAAAAGAAAAATACCTGAAAGAAATCCTGCCTGCACTGAAAGATAAATTTCAGTACAGTTCAGTGATGCAGGTGCCTAAGATCGAAAAGATCTGTATCAATAAAGGAATTGGTGCAGCAGTAGCTGACAAGAAACTTATTGATGTTGGTGTAGAGGAATTGACTACCATCACAGGCCAAAAAGCAGTGCCAACGCGCTCGAAGAAAGATGTTTCCAACTTTAAGTTGAGAAGCAATCAGCCTATCGGGGCTAAGGTAACATTGCGTGGTGCACGGATGTATGAGTTTTTGGATCGTCTGATGACCGTTGCTCTGCCCCGCGTTCGCGATTTCAAAGGTGTAAGTGATAAAGGTTTTGACGGACGTGGAAACTATACCATGGGCGTGAAAGAACAGATCATTTTTCCAGAGATATCTATCGACAAGGTAACACGTATCAATGGTATGGATATTACGTTTGTGACTACTGCACAGACGGATGAAGAAAGCTATGAGCTTTTGAAAGCATTTGGTATGCCTTTTATAAACAAAAACTAATATGGCGAAATTAGGACTTATCGCAAGAGATAGAAAAAAGGAAGCATTGGTAACCCGCTATGCGGCAAAACGCAAAGCGCTAAAGGAAGCAGGAGACTGGGCAGGATTGGATAAACTTCCAAGAAGTTCGTCAGCAGTGCGGTTGAAAAGCCGTTGCAAGCTTACGGGCAGACCACGCGGATATATGTCGAAATTCGGCATCTGTCGTAATCAATTCAGACAAATGGCATCAGATGGCAAAATACCAGGCGTGACGAAAGCCAGCTGGTAGAGCTTAAATAAACATATTGGTTGCTGAGTATCAAGGTCTCTGGTGAGGAGAAACCCGATAACAGTTGAAATAACAGAAATTGTTATATATCTTTGCAGCCCCGTTCGAAAAAACCGGGGTTTGCTTTTTTAAAAAGTAGTGAAAAAATGAAGACAACGGATCCAATTGCAGATTATCTAACCCGGTTGCGGAACGGCATCAAGGCTAAACACCGTGTTGTGGAAGTACCAGCTTCTAACCTCAAAAAAGAGGTTACCAAGGTGTTATTCGACAAAGGGTACATCCTGAACTATAAGTTTGAGGATACAGCCAACAAACAAGGACTTATCAAGATTGCATTGAAGTACAATCCAGAAACCAAAGAATCTGCGATTACAAAATTAGATCGTGTAAGTAGCCCTGGCCTACGTCAGTACAAGTCAGCGACAACGCTGCCACGTGTGCTAAACGGATTGGGCATTGCCATCCTTTCAACCTCTAAAGGTGTGATCACCGATAAGGAAGCGAAAGCAATGAATGTAGGGGGAGAAGTATTGTGTTACATCTATTAATTCTATAGTCATGTCAAGAATAGGTAGAATGCCGATTGAGATTCCCAAGGATGTAACATTTACATTCTCTGAGAGCGATAAGAAAGTAACTGTGAAAGGTCCGAAAGGAACCCTTTTCCAAAAGCTGGATCCTGATTTTAAAGTAACCCAGGAGAACGGTGAAGTAACTGTAGTGCGTCCAACAGAACAGAAACGCCACAAGGCATTGCATGGTTTATACCGTGCATTGATTGCCAACATGGTGGTTGGAGTAAGCAAAGGTTACCGTGAGCAACTTGAATTAGTAGGTGTTGGTTATAAAGCGGTAAACCAAGGCAACGTGTTGGAGTTAAGCTTAGGCTATTCTCACAATGTGTTTCTTGCAGTTCCTTCAGAATTGAAGCTTCAGACAGTAACAGAAAAAGGAGCTAACCCAACCATCATTTTGGAAGGCATCGATAAGCAATTGCTTGGACAGGTTTCTGCCAAGATCAAATCGCTTCGTAATGTTGAGCCTTACAAAGGCAAGGGTATTCGTTTCACAGGTGAGTTTGTTCGTAGAAAAGCTGGTAAAGCAGCTGCTAAATAATAGTTAGACATTACAAGATCATGGCGAACGTAAAGACAGAAAGAAGGACGAGAATCAAGAGAGGTATCCGCAAAAAAGTGCAGGGCACTTCAGATCGTCCGCGGTTATCCGTTTTCAAAAGCAATAAAGTGATTTATGCACAGCTTATTGATGACGAGAAAGCCCAAACGGTAGCAGCAGCATCCTCATTGGATCTGGATAAAAAAGGTGGTGTGAATATCGGCATCTCTAAAAATGTAGGACTGAAAGTGGCTGAGCGCGCAATCGCTTCAGGTGTTCAGGCCGTTGTATTTGACAGAGGTGGTTATTTGTACCATGGAAATATCAAAGCCTTAGCTGAAGGCGCCAGAGAAGGAGGATTAAAATTCTAAGAGTATGACGCAGACTAACGTAAGCACAGTAAAAGCAAGCGAAATAGACCTTAAGGAAAAGGTGGTTGCCATTCAGCGCGTAGCGAAAGTGGTAAAGGGAGGTAGAAGATTTAGCTTCTCGGCCATCGTAGTAGTGGGTGATGGAAACGGAGTTGTAGGTTACGGATTGGGTAAAGCCAATGAAGTAACAGACGCGATCACCAAAGGGATTGACGATGCGAAAAAGAATTTGGTAAAAGTACCTATCATCAAGGGCACAGTTCCTCATGATTCTATCGGAAAATTTGGTGGTGGATTTGTATTGCTGAAGCCAGCTTCTCCGGGTACTGGAGTAATTGCAGGTGGTGCAATGCGTGCTGTATTGGAAAGTGCAGGCGTTCACAATGTATTGGCGAAGTCAAAGGGTTCTTCCAATCCACACAATGTGGTGAAGGCTACCTTCAAAGCACTTACGACAATGCGTGATGCCAATACAATCGCCCGTAACAGGGGGATTGCGATTTCAAAAGTTTTCAACGGTTAATTTCAACGGATAGGAGATATGCCAAAAGTTAAAATCACTCAGAGCCGTAGTATCATTAAGAGACCTGAAACTCAACAATTGACCATGAAGTCATTGGGTTTAGGTAAAGTGAATCAGTCGGTGGATATTGAGTATACTGCTCAAATCCAGGGTATGGTAAAAAAAGTAAGTCACCTGGTGACAGTAACTGAATTGTAAGATGAAGCTACATGAATTAAAAGCGGCTGACGGATCAGTCAAGAATAACAAAAGACTAGGCCGTGGCCAGGGTTCAGGTGGAAGTACTGCCGGACGTGGTCACAAAGGTGCTCAGTCTCGTTCTGGAAACAGTAAGAAGATCGGCTTTGAAGGTGGTCAGATGCCATTGCAAAGACGCGTTCCTAAGTTTGGTTTCAAGAATAACAACAAGATCACGTTCAAAGGAATCAACCTGGATTCATTGGAAGAGTTGGCAAAGAAGACTGGTGCTTCCGCGATCAATATCCAATTGATGGTTGACAACGGAATTGTTGGAAAAAAAGATAAGGTTAAAGTATTAGGCAGAGGCGAACTGAAGTCAAAAGTAAGTGTGGAAGCACATGCTTTTTCAGCCGCTGCAGTTACTGCAATTCAAAACGCAGGAGGTTCAACGTCTAACGTTTAGATACGTATATAGCAATGAAGAGATTCTTCACCACCATAAAGAACATTTTTTCAATCGAGGATCTTCGTGTTAAGATTCTGAATACGATTGGTTTTCTGATCATCTTCAGATTGGGATCATATATTCCATTGCCTGGTGTTGATCCGAATTTGCTTTCTGGAAACCAAGGTGGTCTGTTTGATCTCTTGAATACGTTTTTAGGTGGATCATGGAGCCGCGCATCTATTTTTGCATTGGGTATCATGCCCTACATTTCAGCCTCCATCGTAGTGCAGTTATTAACGGTTGCTGTTCCTCATTTTCAGAAAATGCAAAAAGAGGGTGACAGTGGTCGTAAGAAATTGAATCAATTCACACGTGTATTGACGATCGCGATTACTGCTGCGCAGGCATATAGTTACTTGCGCGTAACGATTAATGTTGAAGCAATTATTTATCCGGGCTTGTTCTTTACCGTATCCTCCGTGATGATTCTCATTGCAGGTACCATGTTTTGCATGTGGTTGGGAGAGCGTATTACAGACAAAGGCATTGGTAATGGTATCAGCATGTTGATCATGGTGGGTATCGTATCACGCTTCCCTGCAGCGATCTATCAGGAAATGGATGCCAAGGGAATGAGCGGGGCTTTGTTGTTCATCATTGAATTACTTGCGTTGTTCTTTATCGTTGTGGGTGTAATTGCGCTAACGCAGGCAACACGCAGAATTCCGGTTCAGTACGCCAAACAGGTTGTTGGAAATAAATTGTACGGTGGAAAGAGAGATTTTATTCCATTGAAGCTTAACTCAGCCGGTGTAATGCCCATCATCTTTGCTCAGGCATTGATGTTTATTCCTCCGCTTGTGGCAGGTCTTTGGAAGGATACCAGTGACATTGGAGCTTATGTGAGCACCACGTTCGCTGACTTCACATCATGGCAATACAATTTATTGTTTGCTTCATTGATTATCATCTTTACATTTTTCTATACAGCGATTACGGTGCCATCGAATGACATCGCAGATAACTTGAAGAGAAATGGTGGTTTTGTTCCAGGTATTAAGCCGGGTAAGCAAACCGCCGAATTTATAGATAGTATTTTATCAAGAATCACATTACCCGGTGCAATTTTCCTGGCGATGATCGCTATTCTTCCTGCGTTTGCAGTAAGGTTAGGCATCACGCAAAATTTTGCTCAATTCTATGGAGGTACTTCGCTTTTAATTCTTGTTGGTGTTGTGCTCGACACACTTCAACAGATCGAAAGCTACCTTTTGATGAGGCATTATGAAGGGATGATGAAGTCAGGTAGAGTGAAAGGACGTTCTCAGTTTGCTGCTTAATTTTAAATGGTTCAGTATAAGACTGCAGAGGATATTCAGATTATAAAAGAAAGCGCTCAGATTTTAGGAAAGGCGCATGCGGAAGTAGCGAAGGCCATCAAGCCGGGGGTGAAAACGAAAGATCTGGATAGAATTGCAGAAGAGTTTATACGAGACCAGGGAGGTTCGCCTTCTTTTAAGAACTATCATGGCTTCCCAGCCACACTTTGTATTTCTGTTAATGAAACAGTAGTACATGGATTTCCGGGAGGATATGAATTAAAAGAAAGTGATATCATCTCTGTTGATTGTGGAGTGCTTTATAAAGGGTTTCACAGTGATTCAGCTTACACGTATCCGATGGAGGGTGTAGGTAAAGAGGTGATCGACTTGTTAAACCGTACGTATGATTCGCTCTACCTCGGTATCGAACAAGCCCGAAACGGAAATCGGATTGGAGACATCGGGTATGCAATTCAGACCTATGTTGAAAAATTTGGTTACGGCGTAGTAAGAGAACTTGTAGGGCATGGAGTTGGAAAAAAACTACATGAAGATCCTGAAGTTCCGAATTACGGAAAGAGAGGAAAAGGAATAAAGCTTGTTGCCGGAATGGTCTTCGCGATTGAACCGATGATCAACATGGGAACAAAAGAGGTGGTACAGGAGGATGATGGTTGGACGATCCGGACAAAGGATAAGAAACCTTCCGCTCATTTTGAACACACGGTAGCAGTATTGGAGGACAGAACAGAAATTTTGACAACACACGAGTATATAGAAAGTAATTATTCATTTAAGTGGCGAAACAAAAGTCGATAGAACAGGACGGAACAATACAAGAAGCCTTGTCTAATGCCATGTTTCGGGTGCAGTTAGAGAATGGTCACGAAGTGTTGGCGCATATTTCAGGGAAGATGAGGATGCATTATATCCGTATTCTTCCTGGAGACAGGGTAAGGTTAGAAATGTCGCCTTATGATTTATCAAAGGGTAGAATAACGTTTAGATACAAATAGTATATGAAAGTAAGAGCATCCATAAAGAAACGCAGCGCTGATTGCAAGATCATCAGACGCAAGGGTAAACTGTATGTGATTAACAAGAAGAACCCAAGGTATAAACAAAGACAAGGATAATTATGGCACGTATTGCTGGTGTTGACATTCCCGATCATAAACGTGGTGAAATAAGCCTCACGTACATTTACGGCATTGGCCGCAGATCGGCTCAAAAAATTCTTGGACAGGCTGGTATCAGTCTTGACAAGAAAGTAAAAGACTGGAATGACGAAGAATCGAATGCGGTTCGTGCGATCATTACAGAGCAGCACAAAATCGAAGGTGCGCTAAAGTCTGAAGTTCAATTGAGCATCAAGCGCTTGTTGGATATTGGCTGTTACCGCGGACTTCGTCACCGTAAGGGTTTGCCTGTTCGTGGTCAACATACCAAGAACAATGCGCGTACGCGTAAGGGTAAACGCAAGACCGTTGCGAACAAGAAGAAGGCAGTTAAGGGTTAATGGTTAAGACAATAATATAAATCAACTTTTCAGATGGCTACTCCTGTAGAAAAGAAAAAAGATAAGAGCAAGAAGCGTGTAGTAAACGTGGAAGCGGTAGGTCAGGCACATGTGCATGCTACGTTCAACAATGTTATCATTTCGATGACAAATACTACAGGACAGGTTATTTCCTGGGCTTCTGCAGGTAAGATGGGTTTCAAAGGTTCTAAGAAGAACACACCGTATGCAGCACAAACTGCAGCTCAGGAGTGCGCTACAAAGGCTTTCGAACTAGGCTTACGCAAAGTAGAAGTATTTGTAAAAGGACCTGGTGCCGGACGCGAGTCTGCGATCAGAACCATCCAGGGTGCAGGTATTGAAGTGACGATCATTCGTGATATCACACCGATGCCTCACAACGGCTGCCGTCCTCCTAAGAAAAGAAGAGTTTAAAAGAATTTTAGATTTAAGATTTACGATTAAAATTGAATTAATAATGCTTGTTGATTAAGGATCAAATCTGAAATCAACAATCTAAAATCACAAATAGAATGGCAAGATATACAGGCCCAAAAGTTAGAATTTCAAGAAGGTTTCAAGAGCCGGTTCTTGGCGAGAATAAAGCGCTTGCTAAGAAGAACTATGCTCCTGGCCAGCACGGAAAAGGCAAGAAACGTAAACAGTCTGAGTATGCAGTTCAGCTCGCTGAAAAGCAAAAAGCAAAATACATCTATGGTGTTTTGGAAAGACAGTTTGCCAATACCTTTGACAAGGCTACACGTAAGAAAGGCGTAACGGGTGAAGTTCTTTTGCAGATGCTTGAAGCAAGACTTGACAACACCGTATATCGTCTTGGTGTTGCTCCAACACGCAGGGCTGCTCGTCAGCTGGTATCGCACAAGCATATTCTTGTGAATGGAGAAGTGGTAAACATTCCTTCTTTTGCATTGAAGCCTGGTGATCTTGTTGAAGTGAGAGAGAAATCGAAATCATTAGAAACGATAACCAACAGTTTATCTATCCAGTCAGCCAAGAAGTACAACTGGCTGGAGTGGGATGGCAGCGAAATGACAGGTAAGTTTATCAATCTGCCGCCGCGCGAGGATATCCCCGAAAACATCAACGAACAGTTGATCGTCGAGTTGTACTCTAAGTAATAACACATTAAATAAATTACCTATGTCAATATTAGCATTTCAAATGCCTGAGAAGGTTGTCATGGAGAAGTCAGATGATTTTCGCGGACTTTTCACATTCAAACCATTAGAAAAGGGATACGGAGTTACCATCGGTAATGCGTTAAGAAGAATACTTTTGTCGTCATTGGAAGGTCACGCCATTACAGGAATTAAGGTTCCGGGTGTGTTGCACGAATTCTCAACGATCGAAGGTGTTGTAGAAGACGTTACAGAAATCATTTTGAACCTGAAACAAGTTCGCTTAAGAAAGGTTGCTGATAACTTTGAAGGAAAAATCACAGTAAACATCAAGAAACAAAAACAATTTAAGGCTGGCGATATAGCCAAGCATACTTCTGGTTTTGAAGTATTGAATCCTGAGCTAGTGATCTGTAATCTGGATGAGTCAGCTCATTTTGAAATTGAGCTTACCGTAGAAAAGGGAAGAGGTTATCTTCCTGCAGACGAACTTAAGCCTAATGATCAGGTATTTGGTTACATTCCGATCGATGCAATTTTTACTCCGGTAAAAAATGTAAAATACAGTGTTGAAAATACGCGTGTTGAACAGAAGACTGACTACGAAAAGTTGGTAATTGATATTGAAACTGATGGTTCTATCCATCCTGAGAAGGCCCTGGAAGGAGCTGCGTTCATCCTGATCCAACACTTCCGTTTGTTCTCTGACAAGTCTATTGAACTTGAAACAGGAAAAGACAGCGAAGTAGAACAAGTAGATGAAGAAATGCTTCATATGCGCAAGTTGCTGAAGACTTCTCTTCATGATTTGGATTTGTCTGTTCGCGCGTACAATTGCTTGAAGGCTGCCGATGTGAAGACATTGGGTGACCTGGTGCAACTGGATATATCGGACATGATGAAATTCAGAAACTTCGGTAAGAAGTCATTGGCTGAATTGGAACAATTGGTTGCAGAAAAGAGCCTGACCTTTGGAATGGATCTTGCAAAATATAAACTGGAAGAAGACTAATGAGACACGGAAAGAAAATTAATCATCTCGGCCGGCAATCAGCGCATCGTCATGCGTTGCTTTCTAACCTGGCTTCGTCATTGATCCTCAATAAGAGAATCACGACTACGGTAGCCAAGGCTAAGGCGCTGAAGAAGTATGTTGAGCCTTTGATTACTAAAGCAAAGAGCGATACAACACATTCACGCAGAACGGTGTTCTCTTACCTTCAGAACAAGGATACCATGAAGGTATTATTTGGTGAAGTTGCTTCACGCACGGCAGAACGTCCGGGAGGATACACACGCATTATTAAGTTGAGCGATGTGCGTCTTGGTGACAACGCTGAAATGTGCCTGCTGGAACTCGTGGATTTCAATGATATCTACAAGAAGGAAGGTGCTGAGAAGAAGGCAAAGACCAGAAGAAGCCGCAAGGGCAAAAAGGAAGGCGATGATGCAGTTGTTGTAGCGGAAGAAGGCGATGCTGAGGAAAAAGAAGCAAAACCAGCAAAGGCTAAGAAAACGGCCGCAAAAAAGACGACCAAGAAGTGAGAAATTACTGTTAATTATATGAAAAAAGGATTGAATGAATTTCAATCCTTTTTTTTTGACCCCCAGCGGGAAAATACAATCGGTTGTTTAAAATTTAAGCCTGAATCATAGGCTAAACCTGATGGAGAAAGTATTTTTGTGTCACCATAACCAGATAACGCATTGAATAACAAAGCTTATTTACTTCTTGAAGATGGTCTTCTGATTGAGGGCCTGGCGATCGGTAAAAAGGGTACCACCGGCGGGGAAATTTGTTTCAACACTGGTATGACAGGGTATCAGGAGATCTACACCGACCCCTCGTATTACGGACAGATTGTTATCAACACCACCGCTCATATCGGCAATTATGGAACGCTCGATGAAGAGCAGGAATCTGACGCTCCCAAAATAAGCGGGTTGGTGGTCAATGAGTTTTCGGAAGGATTCAGCCGAAAGACTGCCAAAGAGAGCTTAAATGAATACCTGGAACGAAAAGGGATAACAGGCATTGCGAATATTGATACGCGCATGCTCGTGCGCTACATACGAAGCAAGGGGGCTATGAATGCCACGATTTCTTCGGAGATGACGCCCGAAGAGCTGATGGTATATTTGAAGAAAGTTCCATCGATGGACGGTCTTGAATTGTCATCTATTGTAAGTACGAAGAAGCCTTACTTTGTGGGTAATCCCAATGCCACCTATAAGATTGCAGCACTGGATCTGGGCATAAAAAAGAACATTTTGAATAACCTGATTGAGCGTGATTGTTATGTGCAGGTTTTTCCAGCCAAGACATCCTTTGCAGAAATGAATGCATGGGGACCTCATGGGTTCTTTATTTCCAATGGCCCGGGTGATCCGTCAGTGATGGACTATGCTATTAAAACGGTGCAAGAGACAGTAAAGTCGGATAAGCCTGTTTTTGGAATTTGCCTGGGTCATCAATTACTGGCGTTGTCAACAGGACTTGAAACCTATAAAATGCATCATGGCCATCGTGGTCTTAATCATCCTGTGAAGAATTTGATTACGGGACTTGGTGAGATGACTTCTCAAAACCACGGATTCGCTGTGAGTGATAAAGACATTGATAAGAACAAAGATGTGGAAGTAACGCACTTGCATCTGAACGACAATACCATCATGGGACTTCGTCTTAAGAACAAGAAGGCCTTCTCGGTACAATATCACCCCGAGGCTTCTCCTGGTCCTCACGATTCAAGGTATCTGTTTGATCAGTTTATCAACATGGTCAAAGAGAAATAATGAGTTTAAAAATCAGGTGAATCTGTCTCATTCCAGAGAACCTTGAGTGACAAAAAATCTTAAAACGTAAGTCTAAAAATCTAAAATTAAATTATGAGCTTAATCGAAAGTATTCACGCGCGGCAAATTCTTGACAGTCGTGGAAATCCAACTGTTGAAGTTGATATCATGACCGAGACAGGAGCGTTTGGACGTGCTGCGGTGCCATCGGGTGCCTCTACGGGTTCGCATGAAGCTGTTGAACTTCGTGACGATGATAAAAAAGTTTACTCGGGTAAAGGTGTGCTCAAGGCGGTAGAGAATGTGAATACCAAAATTGCTTCTGAAATAACAGGCCTTTCTGTTTTTGATCAGAATTTGATCGACAAAATCATGATTGAATTGGATGGCACGCCGAACAAAGGCAAGCTGGGGGCCAATGCAATTCTTGGTGTTTCTTTAGCGGTAGCAAAAGCTGCAGCGATGGAAAGTGGCCAATCGTTATATCGTTATATCGGGGGCGTGAATGCAAATACACTGCCTGTGCCCATGATGAATATTTTGAATGGAGGTAGCCATGCTGATAACTCCATCGACTTTCAGGAATTTATGGTGATGCCTGTGGGTGCGAGCACATTTTCGGAAGCGCTTCATATGGGAGCATCCGTGTTTCATACGCTGAAAAAAGTATTGCATGATAAAGGACTTTCAACCAACGTGGGTGACGAAGGAGGATTTGCGCCAAACATTAAATCAAACGAAGAGGCGATTGAGGTTGTGTTAACTGCGATTGAAAAAGCGGGCTTCAAACCAGGTTCTGATATTTTTATTGCACTTGATCCTGCCGCTTCTGAATTCTATGATGCAGATTCAAAGCTTTATACTTTCAAAAAGTCGTCAGGACAAAAACTGGAGCCCTTGGCTATGGCTGAATATTGGACCAACTGGACTAAGAAATATCCTATCATTTCCATTGAAGATGGTTTGGCGGAAGATGATTGGGCGGGCTGGAAGAAACTTACTGACAACGTTGGAAGCAAAGTACAATTGGTAGGCGATGATCTTTTTGTTACCAACGTAAAACGTCTTCAGGATGGAATTGATAAGAAAGTGGCCAACGCAATTTTGATCAAGGTAAATCAAATTGGTTCACTCACGGAAACCATTGATGCCGTAAATCTTGCAAAAAGAAATTCCTACAAGAGCATCATGTCACATCGCTCAGGTGAGACAGAAGACAGCACCATTGCGGATTTAGCAGTAGCATTGAACACAGGCCAAATTAAAACAGGTTCAGCTTCACGCTCGGATAGAATGGCGAAGTACAATCAGTTGCTTCGCATCGAAGAGGAATTGGGTGACATCGCTTACTTCCCAGGAAAAAAGATGTAATTCGAATCTGAATTTATTGAAAAGCCCTGACGGTACCGTCAGGGCTTTTTTCGTTTTCCAGAATAGGGAAAAAATGCTCAATTCTGGAAGTACTCTCTACTTTGGAAATATTACTCATGCTTACAATCCTTCATTCTGCACTGCATTTGCACATTTTAATATTTCGAACCTGAATTCCCTCTGTTGAATGCTTTTTGCAACAGTACAGGCATGAACTTAATTGTCACAATATTTATCCCATTGATCGTTGCTCTGGTATTCCTTTATGCAGTATTTACTTACCGTGGATTTCCAGGATCGGTTCAATATGCGGGCTGGAAAATCTCGGGCATTTGGGAGAATGGCTCACGTACGTTACAAGTATTGATCCATAATAATGGGCCAATGTTGCGTGGTCACGTGGTATGGGTTAATGAAAACGATCAAATCGAAAAAGATAAAATCGTGGGAGCATTGATCCTGAAGGAAGTTAAACTGAAATCCTTTGGGCGCTGGAGCAATGGAACGTACATAGATCCGGTTACAAATAAAGAGTTTCCTTTGCGTCTCCGACTTCGCAATGGCAAAATCTTAAGTGTTCATTTTTTTGAGAATACGGGCGGTGAAGTATTGATCAAAGAAGAGTGGCAATTGGTAAATCCCCTTCTTTAAGGTCGATTATATAGCCCCATGTGGGGGTAATGGTGGCCAACCTGGAGTCGCTTTTGCAAATATTCCAAAGAATTTACTACTTTCGTTGAACCATTTTTTGGGCTATGTTTAAAAAGCTCCCACCTATTTTTCGGAATTTCTATGTTGTAACAGGATTATGCTTCCTTGTATGGATGACATTTCTGGATTCCAATGATCTGATTTCACGTTTTAGTCTAAGCTCTAAGCTCGGTACACTAGAAGACGAGAAAGCCTACTACCAGGAAAAAATTACTGAGGTAGAAAAAGACCGGAAGGAATTGATGACCAATCGCGAATTGCTTGAGAAATTTGCACGTGAAAAATATCTCATGCGAAAGGAAACGGAAGACGTTTTCATTATTCAGGAAGAAGATTAAAATTATACCCATGCGTGTACTCCCCTTGATCTTGGTTGCGCTGGTAATCACGTATAATGCGTATGGTCAGCGAGAGATTGATGAACAGTCCGGTCCTTCGTTTGGCGATAGAATTTATTTTGGCGGTGGACTAAGCTTTAGTGGCGGAAACACGGGATATGGGAGGTACACTTATTTTTCGCTCAGTCCCCTTGTAGGTTATATGTTCACGCAGCGCTTTTCTTCCGGACTTAGCTTTCAATGGCAACATTATACGTATCCGGATTTAAAGATTACACTTGACCAGTATGGAGTAAGTCCATTTGTGAGATACAATTTTGGTCAGTTGTTTGCGTATAGTGAGTTTAGTGTCATAAACACCCCGTTTTATAATAACGAGAGCAGAAAGAATTATAGCCGACTGCTCTTAGGCCTGGGATATTCTCAGCCGCTGGGAAGAAGAGGTTCAATCAACGCCCTGGGGCTTTATGATGTGATCTACAAAACGTATGGTCCTTTTTCCTCACCCTGGATTTTTCGGGTATATTTCTCTTTCTGATTAGAGTTTCACGTTCAATTTTATTCCCAATCCTTCGAGGTCTTTTACAACGTTGTGATTTAGCGGAATACCATTTTTTATTCTGGCGATTTCGCTTTCACGTTCCGGGTCACCGGGAATAATAAGATTGTCAATACCTTCAATTGTTTTTGCCATACGAAAGCGCGAAATCCAGTTATCCATGTGGCTCTTAAACTCTTCTGCCGGACGAAATGCATCAACACGCATCGCACCGAAGAAATGACCAATACCATCACCAACCGGATCGGATGGAGGTGCTAAGAAACTTACAAAAGGAGGAACCCATGGACCGTAGTTTGCCCCTGATAACACGCCTGAAAAAATATCAACCCATGCTCCAAGGCAAAATCCCTTATGACTGCCGTGATCGCGATCGCTTCCTAACGGTAACAGGGCTCCGCCATCTTTTAATTCATGAGCATTCACCGAAGAAGCCCCATTTTTATTTTGAATCCAGCCTACGGGTGCTTCAAGGTTTTTACGTTGAAGTATCTCAAGCTTACCGTTAGCCGCAGTGGTGGTTGCAAAGTCAATGACCACCGGAGGCTGGTCTTTTGCGGGGATGGCAACACAAATAGGATTAGTTCCTAAAAGCCGCTCGACCGAAAATGTAGGTGCCACAAGAGGGCTGGCATTGGTCATGGAAATACCAATCATATCGTGACTCAATGCCATCATCGAATGATAGCCAGCAATACCAAAATGATTTGAATTTTTAACGGCCACCCATCCTGTGCCGCATGTCGTGGCTTTTTTTATAGCGATTTCCATGGCCATGGGGGCCACCACCAAGCCAAGCCCTCGATCACCGTCCACGACGGCAGTGCTGGGCGACTCGTGAACAATTTTTATCTGAGGTTTTGCATTGATGCGGTTGGCCTCCCAAAGGCGAACATAGCCTATTAGGCGCGCTATTCCATGGGAATCGATTCCACGTAGGTCGGCGCTCAAGAGCGTGTTCGTGGCCTGTGTGGCTTCATCATCGGGGCAGCCTATTTTTTTGAAAATTTCGAGAGAAAATTGCCGGAGTCGGCTGTACGTAAAAACTTGATCTTCCATTCCGCAAAAGTAACTCCATAACCAGAAAGTGGTGGAGATGTGGCCGATTATTTTAAGATACCCGGGTTTATATAAGCCTATTCAGGCTTTGTATAAAAATTCTTAAACTTTTTATGGAATCGGAGACTTGTCAGCATCTCTATATCAAATTCTATCTACCATGAAAAAAATAAAGTTGTTGATCCTAATTTTCATTGTTGCTACTCAAACATTCGCACAAAAGGATGTACCCGTTGATTCGAAAATCACGCACGTTACTGTGTTCCTCAACAAAGCTCAGGTAACGCGTGAAGCAAAGTCCCGCATTGAATCAGGCAAAACGAATCTGATCATATCAGGGCTTACTTCTGATCTTGATCCCAAAAGTATTCAGGTTACCGGCAATGGAAATTTTATCATTCTTGGTATCAGTCACCAGCAGAACTTTCTGAATGAATTTAATTTACCGAAACCCCTTAAGGTATTGCATGATTCCATTGAGTATTTGAAAAAACAGGTTGTTCTACAGCAAAGCCAGAAACAGATTTTGGCTAAGGAAGAACAAATGTTGTTAAGTAATCAAAAAATTGGTGGGACCAATCAAAATCTTACGGTGGCAGAGTTGAAAGCGATGGCAGATTTTTACCGGAGTCGGTTAGGTGAGATCGTTAGTACGAATATGAAGCTCGATGAACAGATCAAAAGGATGAACGATCGTATCAACATACTCGCGACACAGCTTAGATCTCAAAACGAAATGTTCAGTCACAATACGAGTGAAATTGTGGTAAGTGTTTCTGCGCAAAACACCACCCTCGTTGATCTGGAAGTAAATTACGTAGTAGCCGATGCGGGATGGTATCCGATCTATGATCTTCGGGCAATTGATACGAAGAGTCCTTTGAAATTGAATTACAAAGCGAGTGTATTTCAAAGCACAGGAGAGGTTTGGAACAATGTGAAACTGAAGCTTTCCACAGCCAATCCTACTATGAGCGGCTTAAAGCCTGAGCTTAATGCGTGGTTCCTTGATTTTTACGCACCGATCGTATACCAGATGCAGCGTTCGAAAGCTGCAGGCGGCCCCATGAAAAGAGAGATGATGGAAATGCAAGCCGAAGATAAGGCCATGCCTGCACCAGCCGCAGAAACCGTTGCTGAGTATGTGACAACGGTTCAAACTACCCTGAATACAGAATTTAATATTGCATTGCCATATACTGTCGTGTCTGCCACAAAACCAACTGTAGTTGATATCCAGAATTATGACATGAAAGCGGACTACTATTATTCTGTTGCTCCAAAACTTAATACCGATGCTTTTTTAATTGCGAATGCTACCGGTTGGGAAGAATTTAATTTGTTGCCCGGTGAAGCCAATATTTTCTTTGAAGGAACTTTCATCGGAAAAACATTTATTGATCCGAATAATGTAAAGGATACACTCCACGTATCGCTGGGCAGGGACAGTCGGATCGTAGTGAAACGCGAGAAGCAAAAGGATCTGACTACACGCAAATTGATTGGTACATCGCAACGTGAAAGTTATGCATGGCAGATTTCAGTTCGGAACACGAAGAAAGATGTGGTGAAGATTATAATCGAAGATCAGATACCCGTTTCTCAAAATGTACAGATCGAAGTAGCGCTGCTCGACGGGGGTGGTGCAAAAACGGAAGCGTATACAGGTAAACTTATATGGAATATGACCTTGCAGCCCAGTGAAACGAAAAATGTGCTTTATAAATACGAAGTGAAATATCCGAAGGATAAACAGATTGCGGGGCTGTAGTGGGTATGTGGTGCCGTGGTCTTTGGGGTGGTCTGTAGGGACACAGACCACCCCAAAGACACGGACTAGTTTTTTAATGATGCGAGTACTCCTTCCTTTAATGAATATGAGGAGACGCGGATATTTTCAAAATAATGATGATCTAAAATATACTGGATGAGGCAGCAGGCAACCACGATCATATCCACGCGCATGTCAATCATGCCCTTCATTTCCATTCTTTCTTTTCTATTCTTAATGATGAGCTGACTAAAGGTGCTCTGAAAGCTATCAAACGTTAAGAGTGTTTCGGGGTCTTCGGGGCACCAGGGTAAATTATGCTGAACGCAATACATTTCACTAAGTGTATCAAATGTGCCGGATGAGCCAACCAATGTAATGGGATTGTGCCTGTTTAGTGCGCTTACGAGTTCAGGTAACACTACATCAAAGTAGGCATTCAGATTATTTATTTCGTTGGGAAGAATGGGATCATGCCTGTGGAATTTTTCCAGCAATCGTTGTCCTCCGATGTCATAACTATTTTTCCAGAAAATCTCATCCTGGTTTCCGATAATGAACTCAACACTGCCGCCACCGATATCGATGATGAGTGATTTTTCTTTACCCAGGTTTAGTGCAGAACGAACTCCTAAATAAATATATTCAGCTTCCCGTTCTCCGGAGATGATTTGAGCATTCAGCCCCGTTTCACTTTTGATTCTTTCGGTAATTTTATCCGCATTCTCAGCACTGCGCAAGGCACTTGTGCCAAACGCCATCGTTTTCTTTACATTCAATTTTTGAATTGTCAAGACGAATTGCTTAAGTGTGTCGACGGCGCGTTCAACCGCGGCCTCTGTAATCATGCCCTGGTTTAGGCCACCCACTCCGATCTTAACAGCTTGTTTCTCCTGATGAATGAATTGATAGTGATTGCCCTTCCATTCAGCGATAAGCAGGTGAAATGTGTTTGTACCCATGTCAATGATGGCGACGCTGTCTTGCATATCCGTATGTTTTGCAAAAGAGATAAAATATCTCTAATCCACAAGTGTACCATTGGTTTAATTCTGGTGCGGGTTTTAGCTATATTTCGATCATCATTCCTGTCAAAATCTTATGAGCAAACGAAAATCTGAAAATCCATCGCTCCAGAAAAAATACGATGAACTTGAGCGCAAAAATCAGGAGGCGTTGCTGGGTGGGGGGGAGAAACGCATTGAGCAACAACATGCCAAAGGAAAATTAACAGCCCGGGAGCGCGTGCTTTTGCTGATGGATGAAGGAACCTTTGAAGAAATGGGCAAGTTTGTCATGCATCGCTCTAAAGATTTTGGCCTGGACAAAGAATATTACCTGGGTGATGGTGTAGTGACCGGATATGGTAAAGTGAATGGCAGACTGACGTATGTCTTTTCCCAGGATTTTACTGTGTTTGGTGGTTCCCTATCCGAAACCCATGCAGAGAAAATCGTGAAGGTGATGGACCTTGCCATGAAAAATGGCGCTCCTGTTATCGGGTTAAATGATTCGGGGGGAGCACGTATTCAGGAAGGTGTGGTTTCGCTGGGAGGCTATGCCGATATCTTTTATCGCAATGTATTGGCTTCCGGTGTTGTACCTCAATTGTCGGCTATCATGGGTCCATGTGCAGGAGGCGCTGTGTATTCTCCGGCCATTACCGATTTTATTTTTATGGTCGAGAACACATCGTTTATGTTTGTTACCGGGCCCAATGTGGTGAAGACGGTAACACATGAGAATGTAACGGCTGAAGAACTCGGAGGAGCCTCGGCGCACAGTATGAAAAGTGGTGTTACTCACTTTGCCTGCGCCAACGAGGTGGAGTGTATCAATTATATAAAGAGACTTTTAAGCTATATTCCGCAGAATTGCGAAGATGACGCACCTCGTTTGGCCTATACACTGGGTGATGAATCCCGACCTGCACTAAACGACATTATTCCAGCCAATCCAAATCAACCTTATGATATGCGCGAGGTGATTCAGGGTGTTGTGGATAATGAAAGTTTTTTTGAAGTGCATAAAAATTTTGCAGAAAACATTGTTGTTGGCTTTGCCCGACTTGCCGGACGCAGCATGGGTATTGTTGGGAATCAACCAGCCTCACTGGCAGGTGTTCTGGATATTGACTCGAGTGTAAAAGCAGCGAGGTTTGTTCGATTCTGTGATAGTTTTAATATTCCCTTGCTGGTGTTCGAAGACGTTCCTGGATTTTTGCCGGGCACCGATCAGGAGTGGAATGCTATTATTACCAATGGAGCAAAATTGCTGTATGCTTTTTCTGAAGCTACTGTTCCCCGTGTAACGGTTATTACACGCAAAGCCTACGGAGGCGCTTATGATGTGATGAACTCCAAACATATTGGCGCTGACTTTAATTTTGCCTGGCCTACAGCAGAGATTGCTGTGATGGGTGCGAAAGGAGCAGCTGAAATTATTTTCAAAAAAGAGATTTCGGAAGCGGCCGACCCGGAAGCAAAACTCAATGAGAAGGTAGAAGCGTACACCAACAAATTTGCTAACCCTTATAAGGCTGCACATCGCGGCTACATCGATGAAGTTATTTTTCCTGATCAGACACGGGAAAAATTGATCCGTACTTTTGAAATGTTGCAGCATAAAGTAGCCGTACTTCCAAAGAAAAAACACGGAAATATTCCGTTGTAGTAAATCCTATTTTAAAATTGAATATTGTTTTCAAAATTGTAATCTGAAATTATCATCTCATGGACAAAAAAAGTAAAAGTTTCCTTTTTGAATATTTAAACAATGCATCACCGGTTGGATTTGAGCACACGGGCCAACAAATCTGGCTTGATTATCTAAAGCCGTACATCGATAGTTATACCGTTGATACCTATGGTACTGCAGTGGGCATCATCAATCCAAAGGCATCATACAAAGTGGTCATTGAAGCTCATGCGGATGAGATTTCGTGGTTTGTTAATTACATCACGGAAGAAGGTTATATCTATGTAAGACGCAATGGCGGTTCAGATCATCAGATTGCGCCATCAATGCGGGTGAACATCCAAACCGAGAAAGGCATTGTGAAAGGTGTATTTGGCTGGCCGGCGATACATGTTCGCGATGCTGGTAAAGAAGAGGCACCGAGTCTTAAAAATATTTTTGTTGATATCGGAGCGGAATCAAAAAAAGAAGTGGAGGCCATGGGTGTTCATGTGGGCTGTGTCATGACCTTTGAAGACGAGCTTATTGAACTGAACAAAAATTATTTAACTGGCCGTGCTCTTGATAACCGTATGGGAGGATATATGATTGCGGAGGTGGCACGCAGACTTTCTGAGAACAAGAAAAAATTACCTTTCTGTTTATACATCGTCAATGCAGTTCAGGAAGAAATCGGATTGCGTGGGGCAGAGATGATTTCAAGAAGACTGAAACCCGACCTCGCCATTTGTACCGATGTAACACACGATACCCAATCGCCGATGTATAATAAAAAGGAAAGCGGCAATCTCAAATGCGGATTAGGTCCCGTTTTATGTTATGGTCCTGCTGTACAGAATAACGTCTTAAAGATGATCGTTGACACGGCGCAAAAGAAGAAGATCGCCTTTCAGCGTCAGGCGGTTTCACGATCTACCGGTACAGACACCGACTCCTTTGCGTATTCTGCAGAAGGTGTTGCTTCAGCATTGATCTCACTTCCTTTAAAGTACATGCACACCACTGTAGAAACTGTACACAAAGAGGATGTTGAGAATGTTATTAATTTGATTTACGAAGTGCTGCTTCAGGTAAAGCCTGGTCAGGATTTCAGATACATCAAGTAATCAACGAGAAGAAATTTCAAATCCGACGGACTTCAAATCATTCCAGAAGCCGGGGTAAGATTTGTTCACTACATCAGGAGATTCAATCTCGATGTCAAATAACGTTGCGAGCGGAGCAAAGCCCATGGCCATTCTGTGATCGTGGTATGTGGCTACTGAAATTATGTTACTTGTGTTAAGGTTTGTAGCAGGAGCCAGTTTCCAAACGCCAGTATCTTCTGTTAGCTGAGCTCCGATTTTAGCCAGTTCGGTTTGCAATGCGGCGATGCGGTCTGTTTCTTTGATGCGAAGACTTTCCATGCCTGTAAATGTGCCATGAATGCCTTTTGCTGCGCACACAGGTAAGGCGGTCTGCGCCAGATCGGGGCAGTGCGTGAAATCCCATTCTATGGAACTATGATGGGATTGTTTGGTAAGCACTGCGGAATTTTTTGAGAACGATGTCTTTACTCCCAGCTTTTCCATAAGCTCAACAGCTACGCGATCTCCCTGCAGCGAAGTTTCAGAAATAACGGGTAATGTGATGGTGGCTTTTTCTGACAGGGCAACCACGGCAAACCAATAACTTGCCGCTGACCAGTCCGACTCAACGGTATAGGAAGTATTCGTATAAGCTGCGGGAGGTATTGATATTACATTACTTTCAAATTTGGGTGTTACGCCAAATTCGCTCATGAGGGAGGCTGTCATTTCAATATATGGACGGCTTCCTATTTTTCCCAACAAATGGATGTTCAATCCTTTTGGTAGGATGGGGGCGATCATCATCAATGCGGAAATGTATTGACTACTGACATCTCCAGGCAAGTTCACCGTGTGGGTCAGTTGGTTTTCAAACCCTTTAATTTCTGTGGGAGGAAATCCCTCTTTTTCAAGATAGTCAATCGATGTGCCGATTTCCCGTAAGGCATCCACAAGCAACTTTATGGGTCTTTGTTTCATACGGTCGGTACCTGTAAGAATTTTGTTCTTGCCGGTTGCGGCAAAGTACGCGGTCAGAAACCGCATGGTTGTGCCGGCATCCATAGCATCAATGGTTTTATCAGGCAGGGATATCAGCTTTTGCATAAGTTGAGTATCACGTGCGGCTGACAGGTTACTAACAACTGATCGGTTCCCCGACAAAGCATTGATAATAAGTGCACGGTTGCTCAAACTCTTTGATGAAGGAAGCTCTTGTGTAGAGCCACTTATAACGGGATTTCTTCTGATTAAAATAGAATTAGACAATGGATGTAATTTTATTTTGGAAAAATATATTTTAATTGAGACTTTTCATTGAAGTAAGGAACAAATTAAGGTCGTTGAGAGTTATTTATGATATGAACACTACCAGGAAAATAGCAATCGGCTTAGGCATCGCGGGAGGTGCAGCGCTGGCGGCATGGTTGCTCACGGGTGACCGTGGAAAGAAGACAAAGGCATTCGTGGCCAAGGGAGCTCAACGTTTCAGGGAATCTTTGAAAAAAGAAAAGCAACCTGTCGATGATTCTGACGTCAATTATGTCTAGAGGGATTCATAGTAATTCAAAGCATTTTCAATTTCTGATTCACTAACTTCAATATCCCATACGGCTTTTCCGATCCCCTCGATAAGTGCCATAAATATTTTATTTCCCCTATTTTTTTTGTCTTGAGCCATTAGCGCCATCAGAGGTTTAGCGGCCGGAAGGTCTACTTTCCCAAAGATTTCAATGATGAATCCTGAAATCATATCCATTTCCTCTTTTTTTACCAGTCCCTTTTTAAAAGCAATATGAGCTTCACAGATCATCCCCACGGCAATTGCCTCACCATGAAATAACCTCACCGGCATTTCAAGAAAATAGCTTTCCACCGCATGGCCCACGGTATGACCAAAATTTAAGATTTTTCGGAGCCCTTTTTCTTTTGGATCCTGTCGGATGACGGAGTATTTGAATTCTGCGGAATGTTTGATCAACCTACTCCAATCCTGATTCTTCAAGGATTGTGTTCGAATACGATCCCACACGGTACGATCAGAAATAAGGCAATGTTTTATTACCTCTGCGAAACCTGACCTGAGTTCACGTTCTGGAAGTGTTTTTAAAAAGGTCGGACTTATGAGTGTTGATACGGGTTCCTGAAAAACCCCGATGTGGTTTTTATAACTCAGAAAATCAATACCTAATTTCCCTCCGATACTGGCGTCTACCTGCGCAAGTAAAGTTGTGGGTACAAGTATAAAGTCTATGCCTCGTTTGTAGGTGGCCGCACAAAATCCTCCCAAATCTCCCAATACACCACCCCCTACAATGATTATTAAGGCGTGTCTGTCAAAATGATGATCTGTTAGTTGGTTCCAAACCTCTTCACAAGTTTTCAGGTTTTTAAATTCCTCTCCGGATTTTACTTCAATCAGAAAATGGGGGGGTAGCAGATTCTGGATTTGCCCATAACAACTTTTTTTGGTGTTGTTGTCGACCAATACTCCAATCTGTGAGTAGGATGTGTTTTTAAAGAAATTGCCCAGCAACAAGCTGGTTTCATCGTGGATAACGAGTTTTTCAGGCTGCATTCAAGAATGGTTTCGATACTAGGTGTGCCTGTTGGTCAAAACAGGTATTCAAGTGTAAGTCACCTGGGATGGCAAATTAACTGAATTCCTGCATCAGTAGAATGCATTTTGGATCGAAAGTGACTTGCCCGATCGTATATTTGTATCCCAAAATTTTAGCATGGACGCAGATCCGAATTTACAGTTTGATAATACGGAGATCGCTTTTTCTTACAAAAGCGACAATCAGCTTAGAAAGGCGGGTCTGATTTTTAATGTTGTTAACCATCCTGCAATAGCGAAGCTTGCAACCGCAACCGTAAAATGGGGTCTCAAAGTCGGCTTGCCCATAAAAGGGATAATCCGTGCTACAGCTTTTGAGCATTTTTGCGGAGGAGAGACGATTGAGAAATGTGAGGCCACGATACGTCAACTGGATCGTTTTCATGTTAAGACCATATTGGATTATTCTGTGGAGGGAGCTAAAACAGAAGCGGGCTTCGATGCCACCACGGATGAAATTCTTCGCACGGTAGATAAGGCGAAGGGAAATCCTTCCGTGCCGTTTTGTGTATTTAAGGTAACGGGTATTGCGGATGCAGGGTTACTTGAAAAAATTCAAAATGACGAAGCGTTAACACTTGAGGAGCAGAATGCATTTTCACGTATTCGAGATCGGGTAGAAAAAATATGCAGCGAAGCACACGACTTCGATGTACCTGTTTTAATTGATGCTGAAGATAGCTGGTACCAGAACGTAATTGATGATCTGGCGTATGCCATGATGAAAAAGTATAATGCAAAAAGCCCGATTGTGTTCAATACATTTCAGATGTATCGTGCTGACATGTACGACAACCTAGTTAAGGCCCTCGACCTGGCGAAATCCGGTGGTTTTTTTCTGGGAGTGAAAATGGTTCGGGGTGCCTATATGGAAATTGAAAGAAAGAGGGCTGAAGAAAATGGCTATGCAGACCCCATTCACCCTTCAAAAGAAGCAACAGATGCATCATTCAATAAAGGACTTGAGTTTTGCATAGAGCACATTCAGCACCTGGCGCTTATGTGTGGCTCACACAATGAATACAGCAATCTTCTTCTTACAGCATTGATGAAAAAACACGGTATACCGAAACACGATAAACGTATTTGGTTTGCGCAATTGTTGGGCATGAGCGATACGATTTCGTTTAATCTTGCCAAGGCAGATTATCAGGTGGCGAAATATGTTCCTTATGGACCTGTTGAAGCCGTTATGCCATACCTTTTCAGGAGAGCAGAAGAAAATACATCTGTAGAAGGGCAAAGCAGCCGTGAATTAATCGTAATCCGGAAGGAACTGAAGCGCAGAAGAACAGCGCGATAAGAATTCATTAGCGTTAAATCCTTATTTTTGCGACCGAAATCAATTTTTAATAAAACGTCATGCAGTTAAGCGAACAGGAAATCATCCGCAGACAAAGTTTGGACGAGATGGTGAAGTTAGGCATCAATCCCTACCCTCCTGAATTATTTGAGATCAACGTTACCACAAAAGAAATTCACGAGAATTTTCCTAAAAATGAAAATGAGTATAAACATGTTTCTATCGCGGGACGTATCATGTCGCGCAGGATCATGGGAAATGCTTCTTTCGCCGAGTTGCAGGATGAGACGGGCCGTATTCAGCTTTATTTTCGCCGTGATGATATTTCGCCCACGGAAGATAAGACACTCTACAATGTTGTATTCAAAAGACTGCTTGACATTGGGGATATCATTGGAGTAAGAGGTTTTGTATTTATCACGCAAACCGGTGAAACATCCATTCATGTTACACACCTTACCGTTCTTTCAAAATCATTAAGACCGTTGCCTGTCGTGAAAGAAACCCAGGATGATCAGGGGAATGTTGTGCTTCATGATGCATTCACTGATCCTGAGCAACGCTACCGTATGCGCTATGTGGATTTGATTGTGAACCCACATGTAAAAGATGCGTTTATGAAGCGCACGAAGCTGGTAAATTCCATGCGCGAGTATCTGAACAAGAAAGAATATCTCGAGGTGGAGACGCCGATTTTGCAGCCTCTCTACGGCGGTGCTGCAGCACGTCCTTTTAAAACACACCACAACACACTGGACATGACGCTTTATTTGCGCATTGCCAATGAATTGTATTTGAAGCGCCTCATCGTTGGGGGCTTTAACGGTGTGTATGAATTCTCAAAGGACTTCAGAAACGAAGGGATGTCACGTTTCCACAATCCTGAGTTTACCCAAATTGAATTATATGTTGCCTACAAAGACTACAACTGGATGATGGATCTTGTAGAGGAGATGATTGAGAAAGTAGCGATTGATCTTCATGGTAAAACACAAGTTCAGGTTGGAGAAAATACAATCGACTTCAAACGTCCGTGGAAACGATTTACCATGTATGAAGCCATTGAACACTTTACCGGGATAAACATTTCGGTGATGGATGAAACGACGCTCCGTGAGACGTGCAGGAAACTTCATGTGCCGATGGATGAAACCATGGGCAAGGGGAAGCTTATCGACCAGATTTTTGGTGAGAAATGTGAGCCGAATCTGATACAGCCTACATTCATCACCGATTATCCGATTGAAATGTCACCCCTTGCAAAGAAGCATCGTACGAGTGCTGGCTTGGTAGAACGGTTTGAGGCCATTTGTAACCGGAAGGAAATTTGTAATTCGTTTACGGAATTGAATGATCCTATTGATCAGCGTTCACGCTTTGAAGAACAGCTTGAATTGGGTAAGCGCGGTGACGAAGAAGCCATGACACTCGATGAAGATTTTTTGCGTGCATTAGAATATGGAATGCCGCCAACAGCAGGATTAGGAATTGGTATCGATCGTCTTGCCATGATCATGACGAATTCAAATTCGATTCAGGATGTGTTGTTCTTTCCTCAGATGAAACCCGAGAAAACAAATGTCAACCCGGAAGGAGGACTTGAGACGTTGGGAATTCGCCCGGAATTATTTCCAATTCTTCAAAAGCTGGGGATCCAAAGTGCTACCCAATTGAAATCGCTAAAGGCATCTAAACTTTTCAATGATGTGTGCGGTATGCGTAAGAAGCTTAAACTTGAAGATGTCAAGAATCCTACGATGGAAGAAGTAGAAGGCTGGCTTCGCTAGTTGGTGGCGAGTCCATCAAGAAAGTTGCGATTACGATCCAGTTTCAAACTTTGTAACAGGGAAGATTTTATGCCAATCGAAAAACTATAGGATTGGTAGCGCCCGAAGGGTACCCAGTTCATGCTCATCTGCCAGCAATGCAAGTCTCGGTTTATGCCGATGTTGGTTTGAGTAAATGCTTTTTTCTCAAGGTCGTATCCCGAGTTGAACGTTACTTTCCATTTTTCGGATAATGATAAATCACCCGTGAAGCGAAGTGACTGGCTGATGACCGGCTTTTGATTGAGTCCTTTTGCATAGTTAAAATTGTAGTTTATCCGCAAATTCCACGGAACCGTAAAGTCCACATATGCATCAGGATTCTTTAGCATAAATTCTTTATCCGATTGGGAAGCATCTGAATTGGCGATGCGTGTTCGTGTGTCATTGTCTTTCTTTTGTCCTTTGGGACTAAGGTTTGTGCCTAACGCGAGGTTGGCACTGGTTATTCGTCCTAACTTTCCACCCCGGTCAACGACAGAGTAATTTGGAATGGGTTCTACTTTTGTCCATGCGTAGGAATGCGTACGAAACTCATAAGTAGTGTCTTCATTTGAAATGGTGAGATATTGATATGGATCCAAGGAAGCAGATATATTGATGTTGATTTTATCCTGAAGAATGTTTGTATTGGCCGAGAGAGGAATAGTAGAAAGTTTGAAAGAATCGGCAGCGAGATTATAGCTGGCAGAAGCGCTTAGGGTGTTCAGCAGTGATATTTTTCTTGCAACAGTATCTTTTGCGTTTTTAACTTTCATTTCAACGCTATTATTTAAACCAAATGAAAGTGAAGTGCTTTTTCCCAGCCCTGATCCGCCGTACACATATCCTTGGTGCCTAGATTGGTACACGGTCTGTCCTTTAATTGTTTCACTCTGATAATAGTCATACTTAGGATCTCCGAAATCGGGACGGAAACTATATCCAATGCTGGGGTTGATGACATGGCGAATGACCTGAATTTTTCCTTTTCTGAATTGATACATTCCATAAAGGCGTGTCGTGGCACTAATACCTCCTGAGTAATTGGTAATGGTATTGAATCCCTGAATGGTATCCTTCACCACCATTTGAGTTCCATCACTGTTGAGGCCCCAGTTCAATTTATCAAAATACCACAGCTCATCGAAGGAGATGCTCGGACTTAGTGTAAAAAATTTAAGAACCTTGATGGATGTTCCCAATGGAAGATTGAATCGAATTCCTTTACGCGAGTTTTTAAAGAAAAGGGGCATGTTAGCGAGAGTGAATGGAGCAATACTATCGATTGCAGGATTTGTTCCTATTCTTCCGAGATTATTCGTAACCTGGTTGGTGGCAACACCGGTAAGCCGTATGGCAAAATTGGACAATGAAGGAACGTCTTTGAGTTTCTTGAACGGATAAATGTTATTGACATTGAAGCTGGCATCGGGCAACGGCAGATCAATCTGCTTGGTTTTAAGGTCTTGATTGATTCGCAGATTAATTCCCATCGAGAAGGGTGTGCCAGCAAACGTTTTAGAGTATGATATGTTCGAACTTAGTTTGGCTGTTGAATTATCCAGCGTCGTGGCTGAAGGGTTCGTACTCACACCCAAACTATTGTTGCTGTTGTAGGTTGATGTAGCTGCATTCACCGAAGCGGAAAAGCGGCCGGTGCCTGTTGTTTGAGGAGAGTGACTCCATACAATGCGATAATCTTTAGTAATCTGCGGATCTTCAATTTTATCTGAATTAACATTATTGGTGAAGCTGAAGGCAACGCTTCCGGTATAAGCATATCGCTTGTTATACGAAGAATTAATATTAAGGCCCGCACTGCCTTTCGAATAAATACTTCCTGTGACAAGAAGTTTTATGTAATCATTGATATCAAAAAAATATCCGCCGCCGCTAAGGAAGAAACCACGTCTGCGTTCTTCGCCATAGCGTGGTATTACAATTCCCGAAGCGGATTTTTTTGGTGAGGGGAAAAGTGCAAAAGGAAATCCTACGGGAGTTGGTATATTATTGAATTCAAGATAGAACGGACCGGATACGATCTTATCGCCAGGTATGGCTTTTGACTTTCTTGAGATAATGCGAAAGTGAGGATGAGCAAGATCGCAGGTGGTGTAGGCGTTGTTGATGCTGAAGAGTTCATTCTTATCGTTTTTATACACCACCTCGCCATGTAAAAATCCATCGCCTTGCCGGGTTACTACTTCCGATATTTTAGCACGTTTGGTTTTGAAATTGTATACCATGTCGCGCGTTTCATACACCTCTCCCCCGTTTTTAAATAATGGAAACCCAACACGTCTGCCCAATGAATCTAATTTACCATGGGCTGTAATGGTCGACTTCTCATAGTCGATGACAATTTCTTCTGCCTCCAGTTCAATAAGTCCGTATTTTACTTTTGCATTCCCATAGAGGTGAATCATTTTTTGATCCAGGCTTGAATTGATAGAATCACTGGCAGAGTAGAAAATGGTTGTCTCGATATCAGACTTGGGGGTATCGGCGTTAACAACCGTCTTTAAGGTATCATTTTTGTTAATTGAAGTCGTGTCGGAAGCAGCGGGACGAATACTATCAGTCCTGACCGGTAAATCCCTGGCCGGAGTCCTTATCGGGGATTCTACCTGGGCGAGGGCAGGAAGGGTCACAAAACAAAGGAAGACTAAGAAAATGAAAAGAAAATTGAACTTCAGCACACTTTCTGATTTGATTGTCAGGAGTTTAGAGTTTAGTGAAAAATTCACAACTTTGCATAAAGTTATTGCAAATAGTTTACACATAAACACGGCTGTGAGGAATATCGGGTTAAAGAGTCTTTTAGTAGCAATAACCTTGCTAAATATCTCCGCTACAGCAAATCTCTCCGGATTTAAGCAAGCCAAGCTGCTTACGGTAGTCATCGACGCTGGTCACGGTGGTAAAGATCCAGGAACACATGGTGCTTCATTAAAGGAAAAAGACCTTGTTTTAAAAGTTGCCCTGAAAGTTGGCGGGTATATCGAAAAGAATATGCCTGAGGTAAAAGTGATATATACACGAAAGGATAATACTTTTGTTGCGGTTGAAGAACGCGCCCGTATAGCGAATAACAACAAAGCTAATTTGTTTATTTCCATTCATGCCAATGCCAGCCCGAGTGCTACGGCTTATGGAACAGAAACGTGGGTGATGGGATTGGATAAGTCTGAAAAAAACATGAGTGTCTCCAAACGGGAAAATGCCGTTATTTTACTGGAAGAAAATTATATGGAGCGATACGAAGGGTTTGATCCGAAAAGTCCGGAATCACAAATACTTTTTGAACTTACACAAAGCGCTTTTAAAGAAAACAGTTTGAAGCTGGCTGCCAAGGTTGAGCAGCAATTTAAAAACCGTGTTGGTCGGAGAAGCCTGGGTGTAAAGCAAGGACCATTTTGGGTGCTCTGGGCGACCACCATGCCCTCCATTCTAATCGAATTGGGTTTCTTAACCAATGCGAAAGAAGAGCAATATTTGATCAATGATGCGAATGTTGAGTTGATGGCATCCGGAATTTACCGTGCTTTCAAAGAGTATAAAGAAGAACTTGAGTCAGTAAATTAATTTATCTGTGAAGAATAAAGAACTGATCGTAGGTTCATTTACCGCCATGACACTGGTTATGCTGTATGTGGGCTTTAACTTTTTGAAGGGCATCGATTTTTTTGCTACGTCCAGCAAGTATTATGCGATTTATGAAAACATCGATGAACTCGCTGTATCCAATCCCGTCTACGTGAACGGGTTCAAGGCAGGCCGGGTAAGCGATATTAAAATTCTGCAAGATCGAAATAACAATGTATTGGTGGAACTTGACATCGACTCAGACATCGTGTTGGGAGATTCAACAAAAGCCATTTTGAACAGCGATTTCCTTGGAACAAAATCCATATTGCTCGCTATTGGAAAAGTAGATCAGCCGCTGCAATCGGGCGACACGCTCATTTCAGAAGTGGCGAAGGGACTTCTTGATGTGTTTGCAGCATCGGCCGAACCTGTGGCTGATAATCTTCAAACTACGATGCGCAAATTAAATGTTGTGCTCGACAACCTTGCACGCAATTCGCAACGCCTCGATACACTTTTTATCAAACTCAAGTATACTCCAGGGTTATTAAACAAGACGCTTACTACAACCAATGGTACCATCGAAGATGTAGGGGTGACATTTAAAGACATATCGACCAACTTAAAAGGTACGATGGATGAATTACAACCTACCCTTCGGAATTTTAAAACAATTTCGGATTCATTGAAGGACATTCGTCTTAACAGAACCCTTGTGAAGGCCGAAAAAGCACTCACTGATTTAAGCGAAATACTCGCCAAGTTTAAAAGTGGAGATAACACGGCAAGCAAACTGATGACGAACGATTCATTGTATAATAACCTGAACAAGGTGCTTATCAATTTGGATAGCCTGGCATTGCATTTCAACAACAATCCAAAGCACTTTCTCGCACCTTTGGGAAAAAGTCAAAAACGCATCGAGAAGGACCGGAAGGCAGCCCGCGAAAAAGCGGCCGCAGCTTCGACAACAAAATAAATTTTGAAGCATGGATCTCGAGTTTAATAAAAACGAAGATCGGTTCAGGCAGCTTTCTTCTCAGCTTTCACAAAAAAGTAAGATTGTGAAACTGGGTGGCGGAGAAAAAAAGATCGACGACCAACATCAAAAGGGCAAGCTTACTGCACGCGAGCGCATCGACTACCTGACCGATAAGGATTCTGATTTTTTAGAAGTGGGACTTTTTGCCGGAGACGGCATGTACAAAGAACAGGGAGGTTGCCCTTCCGGGGGAGTGATTACGGGAATTGGATATGTGAAGGGCCGGCAATGCATGATTGTAGCCAATGATGCCACCGTGAAAGCAGGAGCGTGGTTTCCCATCACAGCAAAAAAGAATTTAAGAGCCCAGGAAATTGCACTCGAAAACCGGATACCGGTGATTTACCTGGTAGACAGCGCGGGAGTGTTCCTTCCAATGCAAGACGAAATCTTCCCCGATAAAGAACATTTTGGAAGACAATTCAGGAACAATGCAAAGATGTCATCGTTGGGCATTGTACAAATTGCAGCGATCATGGGAAGCTGCGTTGCCGGCGGTGCTTATCTGCCCATCATGTCTGATGAAGCCATGATTGTGGATAAGACAGGATCAATTTTTCTTGCTGGTTCATACCTGGTGAAGGCTGCTATTGGTGAAGACATAGACAACGAGACATTGGGCGGTGCTACAACACACTGTGAAATTTCAGGCGTTACCGATAATAAATTTCTGAATGATCAGGCGTGTCTGGATCATATCAGAAATTTATTTGATAAAATCGGCGATTCTCAAAAAGCCGGGTTTGATCGAGCGAAATCAAAAGACCCGAAGGAAAAGCCAGAAGAAATTTATGGATTGTTGCCGGCAGAACGTGTGAAGCCATACGACATGCTCGAAATTATCAAACGGCTCGTGGATGATTCTGAGTTTGACGAATACAAAGCACTGTACGGGAAAACTATTCTTTGTGGTTTTGCACGTGTTGATGGGTGGGCAGTAGGTATTGTTGCCAATCAACGCAAGGTGGTAAAAAACAAGAAGGGCGAAATGCAAATGGGCGGTGTGATTTATTCAGATTCTGCCGATAAGGCAGCGCGATTTATTATGAATTGCAACCAGCGAAAAATTCCGATTGTCTTCTTGCAGGATGTCAGCGGGTTTATGGTCGGGAGCAAGGCAGAGCAAGGTGGTATTATTAAAGACGGTGCGAAGATGGTGAATGCCATGGCCAACTCTACTGTACCCAAGTTCACCTTTATTATTGGAAATTCGTATGGAGCAGGAAACTATGCGATGTGTGGTAAGGCCTACGACCCAAGATTAATTTATGCGTGGCCCACTGCGCAAATTGCCGTGATGAGTGGTGCTGCTGCTGCTAAAACATTATTGCAAATCCGGGTAAGCTCTTTAAAAGCAGAAGGAAAGGTAATTACCAAAGAAGAGGAAGATACATTGTTGAATGAAATCACCGATCGGTACAATGAACAGCTGAGTCCCTATTATGCGGCTGCCCGATTATGGGTTGATGGTGTAATTGACCCGCTCGACACACGCAACGTTATTTCGATGGGCATTGAAGCTGCCAATCATGCGAGAGTGAAGAAATTCAATGTTGGTATAATACAAACGTGAGTAGGATCTTTCCGGTCTGTGGGGACACAGACCGTGAAGTGTAATACAGACCTGATGTATTAAATACCGAATAACGTGTGATCTGTTGAGTCGTACGCCTGGCGAGAACTTTTGACATTTTGAACTGAAATCCTGAAAGAATCTGTTATTTTTGAAAACAGGGGAAATGATCAGCGCGACATGGACGATAAAGAAATAAAAGCACTCGTATCTCTTTTGGATGATGACGACAACCGGATCATCACACAGATTGAAGAGAAAATATTATCCATTGGTACCTCCATCATTCCTGTTTTAGAAAACGAGTGGGAGAGTAATTTTAATCCTGTAGTTCAGGAGCGTATTGAAGATCTTATTCATACGCTTCAATACAAACTTGTTACTGAGCGTTTGCGGGATTGGTATAGTACTCCTGAAAAAGATCTGCTCACGGGCATGTGGATCCTTGCCACGTATCAATATCCTGATCTTGAAATCGCAAAGCTCCGGCAGGATCTTGAGCAAATTTATTATGAAACCTGGCTGGAGTTTCGTCCTGACCTTTATCCGCTCGATCAGGTGAAAGTGATTAATAGCGTGTTGTTCAGTAAGCTCAAGTTTGGAGCAAACACCAAGAATTTCCATTCTCCCGGCAATTCGATGATCAATGTTGTTTTGGAGACGCACAAGGGCAACCCGATTACATTGTGTGTTATTTATTTGCTGGTGGCACAAAAGTTAAAGCTTCCTGTTTACGGAGTGAACCTTCCCAACTTGTTTATTCTCACCTATAAAGACGATAACAATCATTTTTACATCAATGCTTTTAATCGCGGATTGATTTTCTCCAAACAGGATATTGAAAACTACATCAATGAACTTCACCTGGTGCCGCAAAAATCTTTTTTTGAATCCTGCGAAAGCCTTGAAATCATCCGGAGAGCTTTGCGCAACCTGGTGATGTCGTTTGAGAAAATGGGCGAGCATGCAAAAGCGGAAGAGGTAAAAACCCTGCTTATAGAAATTGCAGATGGCGGAGATTTGGGGGTTTAACTATTTTCAAATGGATTGACCATGGTCATACACAAATCATCTCTGACGTTCATGAAAGCTTGCCGTAAATAAGCTTCAACGATTATCAACAAAACAAAATTCTAGCTTCCTGTCATATAGCCTGACGGTTTCCAGACTAATATCAATAATGCAGAAAGGACACTTGAGCGTTATCGAAGAAGGGTACGAAGATAATCCGCTTTAGATCTAAATTGTTTATATTAGGCTTTAACCTTTAAATCAATTATATGAGAAAATTGGTTCCGTCATTGGTGGTAATTTTTTTATGTATTGAATTCGGCTATTCTCAAAAAACAGTTCCTCTTATCATACAAGGTAAAATTGACAATTACGCAGAGAATGAACTCCTGTTTTATTATGAGGATAGTAAGTATGTTCAGTATGTAGATACGATGCATCTGAAAGAGGACGGGTCATTCTTCCTGAAGATTAAGGATATAAAAAAGGCTCAGATTGCCAGGATAAGTCAGAAGAGTGGATCAAGAGTCATAGATAATTTGTTTGTAGCCCCGGGTTATAATTTGACCATCTATGCAAATGGTGTTGATTACAAAACATTGCATGCTACGAAAAGAATTACAGGTTATGGAAGTGAAAGTAATCTTTATAACGTAATTATAGATTCAATCTTCATATCACGAACCGAGGATACAATTGTTTACTATAAGAAATTTCCACGGGCGTTAGCTCAAATAAATTCTGAAATTCATCTTCGGGATTCAATAGCGGACATGGTTTTTGCTGACAATAGAATTAAGGACAAATATTCCGCTGTTTTTTATAATACTATTAAGATAGATAACGGTTTTTTAAAACTTTCTATTCTACTAGGTTATTTTGAGATCCAAGGCTATCCGATAGAATCAAGAATGAAGATCATTCGTGAGAATATAGACGCAGATTTAGTTAACCATATCTCAGATGGTCAGAATTTGGTTTCGAACTCGTTCAAATTTATCATTGCCGATGCATATTTACGATACCTGCTTGATGGCGATGAATATAATAACCCATCTTCTGATAAAAAATCTGGCTATAGGTTAAGCTACGGTTTAAAAAAAGTAGATGTGGTGTATACAGGTGATGTAAGAGACTATGCATTTTATAGGGTTATGAGTTCTTTTATGAAATCATTGAAAGACATAGCGAGCTATACGAAATCCAAAAGTTTGATAGATGAATACATTCCGAAAATAAGCAACAAGTATTATCAGGAATCATTGAAGCTCTTGTTAGGTCAGCGGGAGAAAGCATTGATTAGTACTGCTATGAACTCTGATGCTCCCGCATTTTCTTTGGAAGATTCAAAAGGAAGCATACATAACTTGAGTGATTTAAAAGGGAAGGTTGTTTACTTGGATTTTTGGGCAACCTGGTGTGGGCCATGTTTGAAAGAAATGCCTGCATTAAATGACCTGTATCAAAAGTATAAGGTTGATGAACGAGTTGAAATAATAAGCATTAGTGTAAGTGATTCGAAGGAAAGTTGGGAGAAAAAAATTAAGAAGGACAAATTTGAATGGCTTCAGCTTATTGATAAAGACAATCAGGTGTTAAACTCTTATTTGACCAACGCCATACCACGTTATGTGCTTATAGATAAGGCGGGTAAAATAGTATCATTTGATGCTCCCAGACCAAGTTCAAAAAACGAACTGGCGGAAATGATCGATGGTGAGTTAAAAAAGTAACGGATTTAGAATAGCAAAAGAAATTCGATTATTTCCTTCTAATCGTACACCCCGCAGTTCTTACTCCCGGATCAGGTGATTGTCCCGCAAGAAGTTTCTCAATGGCATTCTTCAAGTAGTTTTGTCTGGCGTCTTTTTCTACCTGCGGATTGTCATCAATAGCTCCGGCATAAGAAAGAAAATATTTGCCTCCTGAATTTTTTAATAAAAAAGCTTCAGGACTTTTTTTAGCGCCAAGATTATTCATAGCAAGCTGATCTTTATCGGCAAGGTAAGGAACAGAAAGTCCCCAGGCACTGTATTTTTCCTTCATCTTATCGATAGACTCTTCCGGCTCAACATACGAGTTGATCAACATAAACTGAATTTTTCCCTGGTATGCTGCCACCAGTGATTTTACGCGTGCAGTATAGTAAGCATCATACGGGCAATTGTTTCCCGTAAAAAGTACAACCAGTCCGCTGCACGTAGGGTAGCTATCCAATGAAACCATTTTACTATCAACTACATTAACTAAAGTAAAATTTTGAACCTGGGTTTGAGCCTTTGTTGTGAAAGCAAAACCGACGAGAAACGAAACGAGTATTAATTTCTTCATGTTTGAGTAGTTAAAATACGATCATTCAACATTTAAAATTCAACATTCAAAATTTAATATTTTAATCTGGTTGGGTATACACCAACACATAATCAGCTTGCACAGAGTATGCCAGATTTATAGGCCTAATGACCTCGTTTTCACGGATTATTCCCTTTAAAGAACCCGAATTCTCTAATTCGAAAGGTTCAAGGTTCAAATGTTCGCTAAAGCTAAGTCTACGTTTGCCGTATATTTTATACAAGGTTTCTTTAGCGCACCAGTAAATGCAATGCTTGGTGATGTTTGTGCCTGCATCTTCAAGTTCTTCAGCATTCATAATGCGATGTGCAATTTTCAATAATTTTTCTTTAGGCTGTTCAACATCCACACCCACGGCTTGAAACGGATTAATTTGACCTGCCACGTAAGGAAATGAATGTGACAACGATATTTGGTGAGGAAGTTCATTCAGAAAAGGTTTGCCGTATTGATCCTTTCGAATGCCCGTGAAGGAGAGGCCGTTGAATTCAACAAGTGTCTTCATGAGGGCACGGCCAGCAAGCCACTCCAGCCGTTTTTGGTGATTGATGATTTCCTCAGGGCAATTCGATCCCGACACCGATGAAAGTTCTTCTTCTGATTCGGTGATAAACCAGAGTGCCCAGCCGCTTTCCTTACCCTGTTTCTGTATTTTCACCTGAGGCATTGGTTTTATCGGGGTTTATCTTACAATTTTGTCAAAAATAATGGATTATCCTGTGCGTAAAGTTGTTCCATGACAAATAGCACGATGCAATGATGATGACTCAAATCGAAGTTTCAAGGCTTCATACCCTCAAAGGTCATCGCGATGCTGTGTATACGCTTGAGGCTGGCAAAGAAAGTCATGAGGTTTTTTCAGGATCAGGAGATGGCATGGTGGTGGCCTGGAACCTGAGGAATCCCGAAGAGGGAGAGCTTCTTGCTAAACTTCCGCATTCTGTTTATGCTTTGCATTATCTCCATGATGAAGGTTTGTTGGTGGCAGGTCATAACTACGAAGGCATTCACTTTATCGATGTTCATCAAAAGAAAGAAGTCAAGTCATTGAAGATGACAACGGCATCCATTTTTGACATTAAGTCTTACAAGAAGAATCTGTTTGTAGCTACCGGAGATGGCATGATTACTGTTATCGATCACGAGGATATGGTGATCAGGGCGAAGCTTCATGAGGCTGAAAAAAGTGCACGTTGTATTGTGGTGAATCCTGTGCGCAAGGAATTGGTGGTGGCCTACAGTGACAACCATATCCGGATATTCGATATCGAGACTTTTCAGTTAAAGCAGACATGGGAAGCCCACACCAACTCGGTTTTTACGCTGGCGTATACCCCTGACTTTAAATTACTGCTTAGTGGATCACGCGATGCCCGGTTAAAAGTATGGGATGTGGATGCCGGATACCTTCAACTGCAGGAGATCGTGGCCCACATGTATGCCATCAACCACATTGTTTTTAGCCCAAATGGCAAACATTTTGTAACTTGTAGCATGGATAAATCGATTAAAGTCTGGGATGCCGAAGAAATGAGGCTCTTAAAAGTGATCGATAAGGCCCGTCATGCCGGCCATGGCACGTCAGTCAATAAATTGCTCTGGTCATCGTTTAGTAATCAGCTCGTGAGTGCGAGCGATGACCGTACCCTTTCTGTATGGGACCTATTTTTTAAACTTAACAACAAGAACGATCATGAAAATCACACCGATTGAAATTCGTCAAAAGGAATTTGAGAAAGCCCTGAGGGGTTACGACAAGGATGAAGTCAACGCTTTTTTGCTTACCCTTTCACAGGAATGGGAACGTACGATTGATGAATCCAAAGAGATCAGAATCAAGTATGAAGCTGTAGAACGTGAAGTAACCAAACTGCGTGAAGTTGAAAGTTCACTCTTCAAGACATTAAAGACCGCTGAGGACACCGGTACACATGTTATTGCCCAGGCGAAACATGATGCCGAACTTCATATGCGTGAGACGCAACTGAAAACAGATGCCATGATGAATGAGGCAAAGGCCAAAGCAAAAAATACCATTGAAGAAGCCGAAGTTGCCTCGAAGCAAATGATTGAGGAAATGGAAGATCGCTTAAAGGCATTGATCCAATCCTACAAAAGTATTGAGTCACATCGCGACAGTTTGTTATCTGACCTGAAACGTATGGCATCTGAAACCTTGGAACGTACCGAGCGTATGAAAAATGCAGCGCGCGATTTTGACCCTGAGCAACATCTTGCGCGTGCAAAACGCGAAACCAAAAAGGCACTTTACCCGAATTCAGAAGTGGACAGTACTCCAAAAAAATCACTGGAAGCACAACCCATTCTCACGGAATCCGGTACCAATTTTTTTGCTGAAGAGCACAAGGTGCCGAAATCATTTTTTGATGACATTCAATGACAGGTAAGGTAGCGCTGGAAGGTCTTGAGTTCCACGCCTATCATGGTGTGTATCCCCACGAACGATCTTCCGGAAATAAATTTGAAGTTGATATCATTGTTGACACAGAATTTAAGGACGCAGCATTTCACGACGACCTGAGCGGCACGCTGGATTATGAAGCCTTGTATGCGGTGGTGAAAGATGAAATGGAAAAACCTTCGAAATTACTGGAGACCGTCGGTCATGCGATTGCCAAACGAACGTTGAATTCATTTTCTGAGGCCGTTGCTGTGGAAGTAGGTATTTCGAAATTCAATCCGCCGATCGGAGGTGTGTGCAAAAAAGCAACGGTGATCGTGCGGGAATCGAGAAAAATTAACTCGCAGGTTTAGCGAGTGTATCGACAAATACAAAACCTACTGCATCTGCCCCTTCATAGAAATCAACTTCTTTGCCAATGAGGAACAGGGCATGCCGCTTGTCCATATAAACCGGTATGTCTTCAATGTGGTAGGAAATATCCGTTTCGGTTTTCTCATCAAACCCGACAATCAGTGTTGCGCTGCATCCCAATCCGCCACGCACGCCAACGCGCAAGCCGTATCCTTGCGGAATATTTTTGGTTTGTAAAATTTTGCGCACCTCATCAATAGCTTTTTTTGAGAGTGTGACTGGGATGGTGTTTTCGAGCATGACTAAAAACGATTGACGATTTTATTCACTGAGTATCCGATACAACTCCAGATTCAGGTAGTAGTGATGTCCATGGATTGTTTTCTTTTCAAGTATCCTCATATCGGTTAAGGTATTCAAATAAGCCCGTGCGGTATTTTCGGCGTAGAGCTTGGCATCGGTTAAATGTTTTACCTTGGTAAAGGGTTGTGTAAAGATTAACTGGATAAGCTGTTCAGGCCTTCGGATGTTCGTATCTTTTTCAACGGCTTTTTGAATGGATTCCCTTGTGCTCAGGATATCGTTGATTTTCTGGAACGTGATGAGCGATGTTATCTCAATCGTCTTCAGCATGAACGTGAGCCAGCTATGCCAGTCGCCGCGTTGCGAAACTCCGGACAAGCCGCTGTAGTATTCATCTTTGTGCTGATTGATGTAGCGGCTTAAATAGAGAATTGGATAATCCAGCAAACCTTTTTTTGTCAGGTAGTGGATATTGAATACACGTCCCGCACGACCATTGCCATCACGAAACGGGTGAATGGCTTCGAATTGAAAATGACTGATGGCCATTTTTAACAGCGGGTCGATCGCGTAGCGTTCATCATTGTTGATGAACTCAATGAGGTTGTCAAGTTTTGCTTCTATGATCCCTTCTCCGCGAGGAGGAGTGTAGATGGTTTGGCCGGCGTTTGGCCCGCTGCCACCCTGGCGAATGGTAATGTGGGCAAAGGGAGGCCGGATACCATCGTTGGTCTGTTTTATTTCGTGGTACATGTTGACGAAGTAATTCCTGTCAAATTCAGGTTGCTTCTGAAGATAGTCGTGTCCGCTCCACAACGCTTCGCGGTATCGCAGTACTTCTTTTGCGGATCCTTCAATTTGATCAGCCTTGTTTTCGCTGTAGGCGCGATACAATTCATCGTCAGTTGTAAAAATATTTTCAATCGCGCTGGAGGCTTTTGCTTCCTGAAGGCTGATGGAGTTGATAAGTAAACCCTGGTTTGGGATGGCTATACTTCTGCCCTGTACTTTGGCCAGCGCTTCTTTGGCTTTGCCCAGGTGTTCGTAGATGTCAATGGTTTTGAATAATTGCTCAGGAATGGGAAGTTCCGGCAGCTCATTCCAGGGCCGATTTCGGTCTGGGTTAATGGAATATAGTGGTTTTTCAGGCATTAATTTTTCTATATTTTAGTGTTTACTCAGAATTAGACATCAAATGTATGCTTCTTTAGTATAATAAACATTAAATATTGTATTTTTTAATGTTTACTCGAAATTTGGCCTTAGACTATTTCCTTTTCAAATTTCGATCTATCGGATCTCATGAAATCAGCAATTTTGGTAAACAATCACCCAGTCAAAAGCGATCGCAATGGAAAAAATTGATTTTACACTGACACCCATTGGCATTGTCGAATCCGAACTTTCCGCTGTACTGGAAGCACCTTGTCAGGGATCGGGAGCTCCAGAAGCCTGGATAAGCATCAATAGAAATGTAGCCGATGGAGCTAAAGACATTCATGTAGGTGAGAAGATCATCATCATTACGTGGCTGCATCTTTCAGACCGCAAAGTGCTACGTGTACATCCTCAGGACAATAAAAAAAATCCGCTGACAAGTGTCTTTGCCACGCGATCTGCTGACCGACCGAACCCGATCGGGTTACATCCTGTGACGGTGTTGGAAATTGCAGAAGGTAAACTCAAGGTAGCACCTATTGAAGCAGTTCATGGTACGCCTGTGATCGATATCAAGCCTGTGATCTGAGCAAGGTATCACTTCAGACTACATGCAAAAATTTGTGTGACCCCGGCAGGAATCGAACCTGCATCTTCAGAATCGGAATCTGAAATACTATCCATTGTACTACGGAGCCAGAATCAATTAAAGTTTCAAATTTCAGGTTTCAAATTAATCTGAAACCTGAAACCTGAAATTTCCTGGTGCGCAAAGATAACCGAAATCCTAAATTAATTTTTATTCCGGGCCTTGAGGGATAAATTGCAGCTACATGGAAGGAATGTTCATTGTGCGCTGGTGGAGGGGGCTTATTTCAAAGCTTAACGACAACCAACGCGTTATTCTGGCAAGTATCCTGGTGGGTTTATGGTCGGGCATGATGGCCGTGCTGTTAAAGCTATTTGCCCATACCATTGAAAAATATGTTTCCAGGATTGATTCTTCCTCCTACCTCTACGCTATCCTTCCTTTTTTTGGGATTCTGCTGTCGGTATTGTTTGTAAAGATTTTTATAAAAAAGGGAATTGAAAAGGGAAGCTTTCAGGTATTATTCTCGATCGCTAAAAAGTCAAGTTACATTCCCAAGGAAGAAACATATACACATGTTATTACTTCAGGCCTTACCGTTGGTCTTGGCGGATCGGC